>ERZ780162.1-NODE-1-length-432528-cov-18.126234_pt1 | contig 432528 bp, 390 predicted proteins | sample MGYA00511474_ERZ780162 | MGnify/ENA primary metagenome ERZ780162 (study PRJEB29588, sample SAMEA2143633) | human gut metagenome | biome: human gut; feature: human-associated habitat; material: faeces | place: Denmark | collected 2008/2010 ...
TGATGATAAAGGCGATATCTTCGCATAACGCAAATCCAAAACACAGCAGCCCCTCTTTCAGGGGCTGCTTTTTCAAACTATGAAAAAATGCGTTAAATTCTTTGTTTAACAATTTTGATAACGGAGCAAATGAACTATGAATATAACAAAGCAAGAATATTTAAAGTTAATAGATGAAGTTATTCAAAACGGCAAATATAAAGCTTCATGGGATTCTCTTTGTGCTCATAAAACGCCTAAATGGTATGCAGATGCTAAATTCGGAATTTTTATTCATTGGGGTGTTTACAGTGTTCCGGCATTCGGAAATGAGTGGTACAGCCGTGAAATGTACGATAAAACGAAGCCGGCTTATCGTCATCATATTACCACTTACGGAAGCCCGAGTGAATTTGGATATAAGGATTTTATACCAATGTTTAAGGGCGAAAACTTCAATGCTTCTGAATGGATTGATTTGTTTAAAAAAAGCGGTGCACGCTATGTTATGCCCGTTGCTGAGCATCACGACGGCTTTGCAATGTATAACACTTCGTTAAATCCATGGAACAGTGTTCAAATGGGGCCGCATTGCGATGTTGCCGCTGAAATTAAGGCTGCCTGCAACGAAGCTGGATTGCACTTTTGTGCATCAAATCATCGTGCAGAGCATTATTTCTTTATGAATACAGGCAAAACAATAAACAGCGATATTTCAAATGGAAAATATGCTGATTTTTACGGGCCTGCGTTTTATTGCAAAGAATTAAGCTCTGCACTTATCGGAACAACAACATCAAATGTTTATTCGGTTTCTCCCGATAAAGAATTTCTTGATGATTGGCTTGTTCGTGTTTGCGAATTTATAGATGATTATAAGCCCGAAGTTCTTTATTTTGATTGGTGGATACAAAATAAGGGCTTTAAGCCTTATCTTAAAAAGATAGCTGCTTATTATTATAACCGTGCCGCAGAATGGGGCATTGAGGTTTCAATAAATTATAAAAAACAGGCGTTTGCGCCCGGTGTTGCCACATTGGATGTGGAGCGCGGCGCTCTTGTTGATTCCGCTTCCGATACATGGCAAACCTGCACGGCTATCGGCAAAAAATCGTGGGGCTACACAGAAAATAATCAATTTAAATCGGCAGAGCATATAATTTGCGATTTGGTTGATATAGTCAGTAAAAACGGCAATATGCTGTTAAATGTCGGCCCTAAAAGTGACGGAACAATAACCGCCCGGGAAACAGCCGTGCTGCTTGAAATCGGCAAGTGGCTTTCTGTTAACGGTGATGGGATTTACGGCACCGTGCCGTGGCAAAAATTCGGCGAGGGCAGGGTTAATGCAAAAGAGGGATTTTTTCGTGATAATAAGAAAAAGCCCTTCACGGAAAAAGATTTTAGATTTACTTATAAAAACGGTTCTGTGTATGCATTTCAGATGAAGCCTTCGAAAAGCGGAATTGTTAAAATCAAAAGTTTTAAAAAAATTAAAGAGGATATGATAATAAGCAAGGTAACGCTTTTGGGAAATGATACACCTCTTAATTTTGTTCGCAATAATAAAGAAATGAAAATATTTGCGAAAAATAAGGCGGCGGGCAATTTGCCTGTTTGCTTTAAGCTTGAAATCGGTTGATTTGCAAGCAGTGTTAAACAGGTAAAATCAACATGATTCGGTTTAAGTGTTTATTTCTGCTTTTGCCATGTTCAATATCCGTTGCTTTGATAGAATCAACTGCTTTGCAAGCGAAATCAAACAAGAATTAAACATTTGTAAAAATATGCGTTTTTATATTGAAAAATGTAATAATGGAAATTATAATAGCCGAAAATGAATACCCGATAAGTGAGGCTACTTAAGGGATATGGGCTGCTGCCGCAAAGTGATGGAGACATCACACGCAGGTTTAACAGTTGGGGTCGCATCAAGGCTTCAACCAATGCAGTTTCACCGCCCTTTTGAGCTAAAGCCCAAACGGAATTCAAGGCTGAAGCTTTAATCTGCATTTTTGCATTTTATGTTGTTTTTAACCACGTATCCGCTTTGGGTAGGTGGTTTTTATTTTTGTATTATTTTATATTGTGAGGTGAAGAAAATGGACAATGTGGGAAGTTTAAGCGCAGAGCCTAAAGGGCGATGTAAAAGCCTTTCTTTTATTCGGCTTCCGTTTTCTTCGGCTGATATTTTAAAACAATAGCTTTTGCTCTTTAGCGTTGCGTCTGCTCCCCATAGTTGTATGAGCAAGTTGCTCAAAAAACTATTTTCAAGGAGGAAAGACCAATGAAAAGAAAAACAAATGAAAAAGTATTAAAGCAAAGAATTGCTGTAATTATGCTTTTGTGTGAAAATTGAATAATAGATTGATTTGTGCAAATTTATTGAGCCAACTGCCGAAAAAGTCAATTAGTTCTTTACTTTTTCCTATAAAAAAGCTATGATATATCACAAAGCTATAAGTAAAAAGGGCGGACGAATATATGCTGAATCAATTTTCAAGAACAGAGCTTTTAATCGGCAGCGATGCTGTGCAAAAACTCAAAAATTCACGAGTTGCGATTTTCGGAGTCGGCGGAGTCGGCGGTTATGCCGTTGAGGCTCTTGTGAGATCAGGAATAGGCACAATTGATATTGTGGACGATGATAAAGTGTGCCTCACTAATATAAACCGCCAAATTATCGCCACTCATCAAACAATCGGCAAATATAAGGTTGATGCGGCAGAGGAACGCATAAAGCAGATAAATCCCGAGTGTGTTGTCAATAAGCACCAAATGTTCTATTCACCGGAAACGGCGGCAGAATTTGATTTTTCAAAATACGATTATGTTGTGGATGCTATTGATACAGTTACGGGAAAAATCGCTCTTGTTATGCAGGCTCGTGAATGCGGCACACCCATAATAAGCTCAATGGGCGCCGGTAATAAAATGGATCCTACGGCTTTTGAGGTTTCCGATATTTTCAAAACATCGGTGTGTCCGCTTGCAAGAGTTATGCGTTATGAGCTTAAAAAGCGCGGCGTAAAAAAGCTGAAGGTTGTTTATTCCAAGGAAAAGCCGATCATGCCGGCAGAGGATTCTGCAAACAGCTGCCGAGAAAATTTTGCTTGTCCGCAGGGAACAAAGCACAAGTGCACCGCACGCAGGGCAATTCCCGGAAGCAACGCTTTTGTGCCGTCTGCAGTCGGGCTGATTATTGCGGGTGAGGTTGTTAAAGACCTGATCGGTTATAAAGCGGCAAAATAATTTTCAGGGGTATAATGCTGTGTCAATAGGTTTGCAACGTGGCGCGGTTGAGGTTGAGGCGCATAAAGCCGAATGGGAAACCGCAGCGCAAAAAACAATTGAATTGTTAAAATACATATTAAAAAACGATGCTGTTGATATTCGCCATGTTGGCAGCACTGCAGTTAAAAATATTTGCGCCAAGCCGATTATTGATATTGCGGTCGGAGTAACAAGCTTTGAAGATATGTTTAGGCATAACGACGAATTGGGAAAACACGGAATTGCTTATCGAAGAGAGGATCATCCCGGGCAGCATCTATATGTTTGCGCAGATGAAAAAAATAATGTTCAAACCCATTATATTCATGTTGTTCTTTGGAACGGTGAAGATTGGAATAATTATATAAACCTGTGTGATTATCTTAATTTCAATGAGGTTGCGGCGCAGGAGTATTCTCGGCTCAAAATGCGTTTGGCGGCAGAGCATCCAAATAGCAGAACGGCCTATACAAACGGCAAAAAGCAGTTTATCGAAAACGCTTTAAAGCAGGCGAAAATCTATAAAAACAGTAAGATTTAATCATTCTGAATCAAGGCTGCATAAAAAAGAGGCTTTGGAGCATGATCTGCCCCAAAGCCTCTTTCGGCTTATATACAATTTTGTTTACATTCCCGGCAAAACACAGCCCTTTTTCAAAATGATATTGGCATATTGGCGCTCTTCTCCGGTTATGATAACCGCATATGCGTTTTTTGCTCTTTCGTAATATGCAAATCTTTCGCAGAACACAGGCTCCGATTCCGGACTTTCCTTTTTTAAAATTTTTGTGTAATCATCCCAAGCGGAAGTATCCGCCTTATCATCTCCGGGCACCTTTTGCATTAAAATGAAATGCTCGTTATCGTATTGGTCAAGCGGAATAAGTTTAAGCACGGCTTCAAGCATATCGGCTGCCGGAATTCCGTCCGCTCTTACAAGCCTTTGTGCTATTGATGCGGCGGGAAAGTTTGCGTCTGATATAACCAATTCATCTCCGTGGCCCATTTCGCAAAGAATTTTTAAAATTTCCGGGGAAATAATTTTAGGTATTCCTTTAAGCATAGTCAAAACTCCTTTTGCCTTTCGGCATATCTTGTTTTGATTATATCATCATTTTGTTGTTCTTTCCACAATAATTCAAAAAAGTTTAAAAATATAAATTATTATGCCGTATATAAATGAGCTGCCTACTCCGTAAACTATAACCGGCCCCGCTATCGAAAACATCTGTGCTGCAGTGCCAAGCACCATGCCCTCGTGCTTGAATTCAAGTGCGGGGGAAACCACCGCATTTGCAAATCCCGTTATCGGCACAATAGTTCCTGCTCCGGCATGGCGTGCTATTTTGTCAAAAACACCGATTCCCGTTAAAATTGCGGTTATGATAATTATTGTGCATGGTGTGGCTGCTTTTACTTCGTCTCCGCTCATTCCGGCACTTTGATATATTGTGTTTAAAAGCTGCCCAAAGCAGCAAATTCCTCCGCCGATAAGAAATGCTTTAATGCAGTTTTTAAACACGGGAGTGTTTGGGCTTGCCTTGTCTGCCATTTTGCCGTATTCATCTTTGCTTATTGCCATGTTGCATCACCTTTTTTAATTTACTGTTAACTATTATTTAATATTTCGCAAGAATTATTCAAATTGACTTGACAAAACATATAATTATCTGTAATATCATAATATACAATTTGTAATGTGAGGTATTTGTTATGCATCTTATAGATGTGCGCAATGTTTATAAAATTTATAATCCGGGTGAAAATCAGGTAAATGCTCTTGACGGCGTTTCACTCACGATTGATGAGGGTGAATTCGTTGCAATTATCGGTCAATCCGGCTCAGGTAAATCAACGCTCATGAATATGCTTGGATTGCTTGATACTCCCACGGAAGGCGAATATTATATAAACGGAAAACTTGTTGATGATCTCACGGATGATCAAATGAGCGATATCCGCAATAAGCAAATCGGCTTTATTTTCCAGGGATTTAACCTTATAGCTTCTCTTGATGCCCTTGAAAATGTTGAGCTTCCGCTTGTTTACAGAGGCGTTCCGCGTGCCGAAAGAGAACAGCTTTCCAAGGCTGCGCTTGAAAAGGTCGGCCTCGGCAGCCGTATGCATCATCTGCCGGCTGCACTTTCCGGCGGTCAGCAGCAGCGTGTGGCTGTTGCCCGTGCGATTGCGGCAGCTCCTCCGGTAATTCTTGCAGATGAGCCCACAGGTAATCTTGATACTCGTTCTACTAAAGATGTTATGCAGATTTTGCACAATCTTAAGGATGAAGGCAGAACGGTTATAGTAATCACCCATGATAATGAAATTGCCGAGCAGGCAGAGCGTGTTATAAGAATCAGAGACGGTAAAGTTGTTGAGGATTATATTAACCCCGGCTTTGAGGAAAAATACGGCCGTGCCGCTAAATATGATAATAAAAACCCGATTGATCAGGGCTGATTGTTAATTTTTTATGTTTATTTCACCTGCTGTATGCAAATAATATAGCAGGTGATTTTTTATGATGTTTTTAAAGGCTTTTGTTGTTGGCGGTTTGATTTGCGTTGTGGGCCAGCTTCTTATTGATTTAACAAAATTAACTCCTGCCAAAATTCTTGTTTCGTTTGTTTGCCTCGGTGTGTTGCTTGGTGCATTCGGCGTTTATGATAAGCTTGTTGATTTTGCCGGTGCGGGTGCCACGGTGCCGCTCACGGGCTTTGGAAATGCGCTTGCTGCAGGGGTTAAGGATTCTGTGCGCCAATCCGGCTTTTTGGGCGTGATCACAGGAGGAATGTCTGCGTGTTCGGCAGGCGTAACAGTTGCATTGCTGTCTGCTCTTTTGGTTTCCGCTTTCACTCGCTCAAAAGACAAATAATCGGCGCAATTAGGCGCTAAAAGTCGAAATAAACTTGTTGAAATTATTGTTTTTGTGTGGTAAAATTAAATTAAAGATTGGAGGAATCATTGTGGCAACTTTAACTTATGAATCGGTTGTGCAGGCTTACAGAGATAAGCTTTGCTCTGTTGATGCAAGTGCCGTTCCGGGCACGGTTGCTTTTCAGTTTGATATTGAGGGCAAGGCACACGGTATTTTTTATGTTGAAATCAAAGACGGCAAAATAAACGTTGAGCCTTATGAGTATTATGATCGCAATGCAATCATAACCGCCAGCGGTACAAATCTTATCAAGCTTATCAACGGCAAAATCGATCCCGTTGTTGCTTTTACCACCGGTAAATTGAAGGTTGACGGCGATGTGGGCGCTGCACTTGAACTTATCAAGTACATAAAAAAGTAATCAATAACTAAAAGGCTGCAGCTTTTGGCTGCAGCCTTTTTTTGTGATATGTTACAATAATTGACGTTGGTTTTATGTAATTGTGCACAATTGTTGTGCGGCACTTGATTTTGTGCTTGTATAAGTTCTAAGTTTCATATATAATATAAACGAAATATAAACTCGGAAATTGCGCTTTTTGTGCAAAATCCCTTTTTTATCGGAGGAAAAAGAATGAAGCATCCTGAAATTGTAAGCAAAATGAGCCTTGAGCAAAAGGCTAAATTTGTTTCCGGCTTTGATTATTGGCATCTTGAGGAAGCACCCGAACTCGGCCTTCCCAAAATTATGATCACAGATGGCCCTCACGGCCTTCGCAAGCAAAACACAGATAAGAAATCTTCAAGCGGAATCGGTCTCGGAAATTCCGTGCCTGCCACATGTATGCCCCCTGCGGCAACTTCCGCTTGCTCTTGGGATGAAAACCTTCTTCGTGAAGAAGGCGAGGCTCTTGCAGAGGAATGTTTGCAGGAAAAGGTTTCTGTTATTCTCGGCCCCGGCACAAATATTAAGCGTTCTCCGGTTTGCGGCAGAAACTTTGAATATTTTTCAGAGGATCCTTTGCTTGCCGGCAAAATGAGCGCAAATCTTATAAACGGTTGCCAATCAAAGGGTGTCGGCAACTCACTTAAGCACTTTGCCTGCAATTCGCAGGAAGCATTCCGTATGGTTCTCAGCGAGGTTATTGATGAGCGTACAATGCGTGAAATATATTTCCCGGCTTTTGAAATTGCAGTTAAGGAATCTCAGCCGTGGACCGTTATGAATTCATATAACCGCATCAACGGTGTTTATGCTTCTCAGAATGAGTGGCTTCAGCAGGAAGTGCTCAGAAAAGAATGGGGCTTTAAAGGCCTTATCGTAACAGACTGGGGCGCTTCGGTAGACAGAGTTCCCGGCCTTAAATGCGGAACTGATCTTGAAATGCCGTCTTCAGGCACACTTAATGCAAAAAGAATTATTGAGGCTGTTAACGGAGGCGAGCTTGATGAAGCTGTGCTTGATGAGCGTGTAGACACTGTTGTTGATCTTATCGTTAAATCCAAGCCTGCTCTTGAGCAAAACGACGGTTATAAGTTTGATGTTGAGGCACATCATGCAATTGCCCGTAAAATCGCAGAGGGCTCAATGGTGCTTCTTAAAAATGACGAAAAAATCCTTCCTCTTAAAAAAGGCCAAAAGGTTGCAGTTATCGGCGAAATGGCTAAATCACCGAGATTCCAGGGCGCAGGTTCTTCCGTTATCAATCCCACAAAGCTTGATAATGCTTATGATGAACTTGTTAAGCTCGGCGCAGATGTTACATATGCTCAGGGCTATTACAAAGCAGCACCGTCAAAGAAAGATAAAAACAGAAAATCTGATGCTCAGCTTGTTTCAGAGGCTGTTGCAGCTGCAAAGGCAGCAGATGTTGCCGTTGTATTCGTAGGCCTCACCGAGGAATTCGAGGGTGAGGGATATGACAGAGAAAACATCAATATGCCCGAAAACCACAACAAGCTTGTTTCCGAAATTGCAAAGGCTAATGCAAACACCGTTGTTGTGCTTGCAGGCGGTTCTGTTGTTTATATTCCGTGGCTTGATGAAGTTAAGGGTCTCCTTAATTCAGGCCTCGGCGGCCAGGCAAGCGGCAGTGCCGTTGCAAATATTCTTACCGGCGCAGTTAATCCAAGCGGTAAGACGGCAGAAACATATCCTATTACATTTAACGACAACCCAACCTTCGGCAATTATCCCGGCGGCCCTGTTATTTCAGAACATAAGGAAAGCGTTTATATCGGCTACAGGTATTATGACACAGCCGATAAAGAGGTTCTTTTCCCGTTTGGTTATGGCCTTTCTTACACAACATTTGAATACAGCGATATGAAGCTTTCTGCAAGCGACATTAAGGATACGGATACTCTTAAGGTTTCTCTTAAAGTTAAAAACACAGGCGATGTTGACGGTGCCGAAATCGTTCAGATTTATGTTTCCGATAAGGAATCAACTATTTTCAGGCCTAAAAAAGAACTCCGTGCATTCACCAAGGTGTTCCTTAAAGCAGGCGAGGAAAAAGAGGTTACTCTTGAGCTCGGCAAGCGTGCATTTGCTTATTATAATGTTAAACTCGGCGATTGGCATGTTGAAAGCGGCGAATTTGAAATTATCGCTGCTGCTTCAAGCCGTGATGAAAAGCTTAAGGCAACAGTTAATGTTACATCAACTGTTGAAGCTGAGGTGCCGGATTACAGAGAAAGCGCTCCGTCTTATTACACTGCCGATATAGCAAATATTGATGATAAGCAGTGGGGTGCTGTTTACGGCAGCGAACTTCCTGCCCGTGAAAGAGATAAAAATGCAAAAATTGATCTCTATTGTTGCCTTAACGATGCAAGGCACACAAAGTGGGGCGGCAAGCTTTGCAGACTTATCGAAAAGATTATGTCTAATATGGGCTCGGCAGAAAACGGCGACGGTAAAATGCTTGCTGCAATGGCAACGCAAATTCCGATCAGAAACTTTGTGCAGATGAGCATGGGCGTATTTTCTCCCGCAATGGCTCAGGGCCTCCTCAAAATGCTTAATGATGATGAATCAAGCTTTGCTGGCTTCAATGCGATTTTCTGGCGAATCGGCGGCGCACTCACCCGTCTTCCATCGCTTCTTAAATCAATCTAACATCATAAAAGAAAGGGAAAGTACCTCGGTGCTTTCCCTTTTGTGTATTATGATTAAAAACAAGGCTCTCTGCGGTGCTATTATTGATGAAATGATTTTGTAAATTCTATTGAAAATTTCTCTTTAATAATGTAAAATATTAGTCGTAAAATGAGGCGGCATCGGTCGCCGTGTGCAGTTACTTATGCAATTTGTGCTGCTTGTGTCGTCGGCAGCACATTTATTTATTTTTCAAGGCGGCGGAAAGGCAGTGTATCATATGAAAAAGGTTGCTCTTATTATGGGGTCAGACAGTGATTTGCCAATAGTAACTCCGGCTGTTAAGCAGTTAAAGGAGCTTGGCATTGAAACAGAGGTTCATGTTATGAGTGCGCACAGAACTCCCAAGCAAGCTCAGGCATTTGCAGAAAGTGCAGCGTCAAACGGATTTGGCGTTATTATTGCCGCAGCAGGTATGGCAGCGCATTTGGGCGGTGTGCTTGCGGCTTCAACAACTTTGCCCGTTATCGGGATTCCTTGCTCCGCAAAGGTGCTCGACGGTATGGATGCCATGCTCGCAACCGTTATGATGCCTCCCGGAATTCCTGTTGCAACAGTGGGTGTTAATGCGGCTAAAAATGCTGCTTTGCTTGCTGCTGAGATTTTGGCAGTGGGTGATGAGGCACTTGCTCAAAAGCTTGCGGATATGCGCAAAGATATGGAAAATGCCGTTATCGAAAAAGATAAGGCAATGCAGGAAAAAATAAAAGAAATCTGATTTTCTCTTGCGTTTAATTTAAAAAAATAAGTATTCGGCTTTGCCGATTTGCAAAGCATCTCTTAATTTTGTTTTCCGTTTTGCCACATCGGAAACGAAGGCTTTAATATAATATATTGTGTGGCAGGAAAGGCAATGTGAATTATATGGAAAAAAGTTTCAGCGAAAGCTATGCTGCTGCCGGTGTTGATGTAACGGCAGGTTATGAATCTGTTGAGCTCATTAAATCCCATGTTAAAAAAACAAATATTCCCGGTGTAATCGGCTCAATCGGCGGCTTCGGCGGTATGTTTGAAATAGGTGCAAATGAATATAAAAATCCCGTTCTTGTAAGCGGAACAGACGGTGTCGGCACAAAGCTTAAGCTCGCTTTTCTTATGGATAAGCATGATACTATCGGCATTGATTGCGTTGCAATGTGCGTTAATGATGTGGCTTGCAGCGGTGCAAAGCCCCTCTTCTTTCTTGATTATATTGCTTGCGGTAAAAACTATCCCGAAAAGATTGCTCAAATCGTTAAGGGCGTTGCAGACGGCTGTGTTCAGGCAGGCTGTGCACTTGTAGGCGGTGAAACCGCAGAGCATCCCGGCCTTATGCCCGATGAAGAATATGATCTTGCAGGCTTCACCGTTGGTATCGGCGAAAAAGAAAAGCTTGTTTCGGGTGAAAATCTTAAAGCCGGCGATGCGCTTATCGGCGTTGCTTCTTCAGGTGTTCATTCAAACGGTTTCTCGCTTGTTCGCAAGGTGTTTGATATAAACGAAAAAACAATTCTTTCAACATATGATGGGCTTGATAAGCCTCTTGGCGAAGAACTTCTCACTCCAACAAGAATTTATGTTAAGCCGCTTCTTGCTTTAATGGATCAGGTTAGGGTGAATGCCATTTCTCATATTACCGGCGGCGGATTTTATGAAAATGTGCCCCGTATGCTTAAAAACGGATTTACGGCTGTTATAGAAAAGGATAAATGCTTTAAAAAGCCTATATTCGAGCTTATTGAAAAAGTTGGAAAAATTCCTGAAAGAGATATGTATAACACATTTAACATGGGCACAGGTCTTGTTATTGCCGTTGATGCCGAAAATGCAGATAAGGCTGTTGAAATTCTTAATGCAAACGGCGAACAGGCTGCTGTTATCGGCGAAATTAAGGCCGGCGAAACGGGTGTTGAATTATGCTGAATATAGCTGTGTTTGTATCAGGCGGAGGCACAAATTTGCAGGCTCTTATTGATGCACAAAACAGGGGAGAACTTAAAAACGGAAAAATTAAGTTCGTTTTGGCTTCAAACAGCGGTGCATATGCTCTTGAGCGTGCAAAAAAAGCCGGCATAGAAAGCGCCGTTGTTTCAAGAAAGGAATATGATTCCAAAGAGGCATATGATAAGGCGGTTTTAAAAGTTCTTGAAAATAAAAATATTGATCTTATCGTTCTTGCCGGCTTTCTTTCCATTTTGGGAAGTGAGCTTGTTGAAAAATACAAAAACAGAATTATAAATATTCATCCAAGTCTTATTCCGCTTTTCTGCGGCGACGGATTCTATGGTCTTAAGGTTCATGAAGCGGTGCTTGCAAGCGGAATGAAGGTAACGGGTGCCACTGCTCATTTCGTAAATGAAATCACGGACGGCGGCGCAATAATTTTGCAAAAGGCCGTCCCGATAGAGCAGGAAGATACTCCGGAGATCTTGCAATACCGTGTTATGCGCCTTGCAGAATGGGAAATTCTGCCAAAAGCTGTTTCTTTGTTTTGCTCCGGTAAAATTAGAATTGAGGGCAATAAAACCGTTATTGAATAATTGTTGCCCGTGCCTCAAATTGAATTGCGGCATATTATTGATATGCGTGCTCCGTGTATGCGCCTTATGCAGGCTACGGTTAGGTGTTAGGAGCTTTGTTATTTTGTAGTCGGAAAGGCTGTTTATATATGGAAATTAAAAAAATCGCAGAAGAGCTTTCTTCAAATTCTTATCCCGGAAGGGGAATAATACTCGGCAATAGTGCAAATGGCAAAAAGGCCGTTATTGCTTATTTTATAATGGGCAGAAGTGAAAACAGCCGCAATCGTGTTTTTGAAGAAAACAACAGAGGCGGTATTCGCACCAAGGCATTTGATGAATCAAAAATGGTTGATCCAAGCCTTATTATTTATAATCCCGTTTTGAAGTGCGATGGTAAAACCATCGTAACAAACGGTGACCAAACAGACACAATTTATGATTTTATGAAAGACGGCCATTGCTATCGCCATGCTCTTTTAACAAGAGAGTTTGAACCCGATGCGCCTAATTACACACCAAGAATTTCAGGAGTTGTTAAGCCGAACGGCGATTATGTGCTTTCAATTCTTAAATCTAATATGGGTGTGCCTCAATGCCTCAGATTCTTTTATGAGTATCCGGCTTATGCAGGTCTCGGCCATTTTATCCACACTTATAAGTGCGACGGTGATCCGATTCCTTCATTTGAAGGCGAGCCGACTCCTGTTGAAATTGCAGATCAAACTATAGATGAATTTACGGATATGATTTGGGCATCGCTTAATGCGGATAATAAAGTTTCTCTTTTCACACGCTTCATTGATTTGGAAACAGGTGCGGAAGAAACAAGAATTGTTAATAAAAATAATTAAAGCAGGGCGATTTCATCGCCCTTTCCGCTTTTGCGGATTGCAGATGCCGCACGGTCGGCCGCTCTGCCGAAAAAAGCAAAAATGTTAGGATGCTTTCTGAAATGTTTTTTTGCTTTGTTTATCTAAATTTATATTACGGCTTTGCCGAAAAAGAAAGGCAGTTATTTAAATGAAAGTTCTTGTTGTTGGAGGCGGCGGCAGAGAGCACGCCTTAATAAGAAAAATCAAGGAATCTAAAAGGGTTTCGGAAGTATATTGTTGCCCCGGAAACGGCGGCATATCTTATGATGCGCAGTGCTTTCCTGTTTCGGCAACGGATATTCAAGGCGTTGTTGAGCTTGCTAAAAAGCTTTTTGCTGATTTAGTTGTTGTTGCTCCGGATGATCCTCTTGTTGCGGGAATGGTTGATGCGCTTAATGCCGCCGGTTTCGCAACATTCGGCCCGAATGCGGCAGCTGCAATTATTGAAGGCTCAAAGGTTTTTTCAAAAAATCTTATGCTTAAATATAATATCCCCACCGCAGAATATAAGGTGTTTGATAATCCTGCCGATGTGCTTGCTTATGTTAAAGAAAAAAATGAATTTCCTACTGTTATAAAGGCAGACGGCCTTGCTCTCGGCAAAGGCGTTATAATTCCCGAAACTCTTGAAGAGGCCGAAAACGGTGTTCGAGAGATAATGGAGGATAAAATTTTCGGTGAAAGCGGCAACAATGTTGTTGTTGAAGAATTTCTCACCGGTCCGGAAGTTTCAGTGCTTGCGTTTACAGACGGTAAATGCGTTAAGCCGATGGTTTCTTCAATGGATCATAAGCGTGCGCTGGACGGTGATAAGGGGCTTAACACAGGCGGAATGGGCACTGTTTCTCCGAATCCGTATTACACTGCTGATATTGCAAAGGAATGTATGGAAAAAATCTTTATTCCTACGATTGATGCTATGAATAAGGAAGGACGCACGTTTAAGGGTTGCCTTTATTTCGGACTTATGCTTACACCTAAGGGTCCTAAGGTGATTGAATACAATTGCCGCTTTGGTGATCCGGAAACTCAAGTTGTTTTGCCTCGCCTTAAAACAGATATTATTGATATTTTTGAGGCAATCAATAACGGCACTCTTGCAGAGCTTGATATAGAATGGGCAGATGAAGCTTGCGCTTGCGTTATAGCGGCATCAGGCGGTTATCCTAAATCTTATCCTAAGGGTATTGAAATAACGGGCCTTGAAAACGGCCAAAAAGACGGCGTTATCGTTTATCATGCCGGCACTGCAATTAAAGACGGTAAGCTTGTTACCTCAGGCGGAAGAGTGCTTGGCGTGACGGCGCTCGGCTCCGATTTACAGCAGGCTCTTGATAAGGCTTATGCGGCACTTGGTGAAATCCATTTTGATAATATGCATTTCAGGCATGATATAGGCAAAAAAGCTTTGGCTGCTCTTAATAAATAATTTCACTTGATTCGTGCTTTGTAAAAAATATCAATTGTGAACTGTTGGTTAAAATTTGAAATGTTTACAAATAGTTGTTGACATTTATACAAATTGGAATTATACTAAAGGGGCATTAAAGGCGGCACAGGCTTTTTATGCCCCTTTTTAACAGTGATTATATTATATATAGAGGTATATGTGGAATGGCTACTGTAAAGAAAAGCAACAAGAAAAAGATTATTGCCGCAATTTCCATAGTTTTGGTTATTGCTATAATAGGCACGGTTATCGGGGTTTCGGCAAAATCAAAAAAGAAAGAAACCGTTTCGCTCACAACTATCGGCACAGGCGAAATCAGCGAATCTGTCAGTGCAACGGGCAAGGTTTCGGCAGGCACAACCAAAGAATATAAGGTTGGCGCCGTTGCAACGGTTAAAGAAGTTTTTGTTAAGGTTGGCGATAAAGTAAGCGCCGGCGATAAACTTGCAACCTTTGACACAAGCACTCTTGATTCACAGCGCAAGCAGCTCAGCGGAACTTATCAGCAAGCTAAAAAAAGCTACAAGCAATCTGTTTCCGATCAAAAAACAGCAAAGGAAAATCTTGCAGATGTTAACAGCAAAATCGAAGATGCTCAAAAGCAGCTCGAGAAGCTTGAAAGGGAAGCAGTAACTCAGGCAACAAGCAGAGTTACAATCACTTTCCCGACAACTACCACAACCACAAGACCAACTACCACAAGGCCCACAACAGCCTCAACCAGCGCCACCACAACAACTACAACCGAGCCGGTAACTTATCCGGCTACCGTGGAAGGCCTTGTGCAAGCTCTTACGGATCTTGTTAACACTCTTAACAGACTTTCCAATGATATAGAAACAACAAACGCACTTGTTCGTGTTGTTATGCAGGAAATTGCAAATCAGCTTGAAAACGGCAATCTTGATCCCGAAAGGATAGCTCAGGCAGTTGGCGATGCCGTTGCCAAGGCAATCAAAGAAGGCATTATTGATGAAACAAAGCTTATAATCGAAAGCGGCGTTCTTGTTGATATGATTGAAACTGCCGTTAAAAATATAGATTGGGCCGCAGTGGGCTCGTCTATTGCAAGCAGTCCTAATGTGCAGCTTGCAACGGCACAGCTTAATTTGGCTGCCCTTTATGCTCAGCAAAAGGTGTTCCAGCTTGAGGCATCTGATGATACTGTTTTTGCCAAAAAGCAGGTTATGGATTCTGCCAAAAGTGCTCTTGATGCAATAGATGAAGCAAACGCAGAACTTGTTGCGGGATGGACTGCCGCATTTGACGGCACTATTACCGCTTGTGATATCTATCCGGGTGAAACCACAAGCCTTCTTGCATCGGGCATTACCCTTGAAAATCTTGATTCAATGGTTGTTACGCTTTCTCTCGGCGAATATGATATACATAAGGTTAAGGTTGGTATGCCGGCAACAATCAATTCGGCATACGGAACTTACAGCGGTGAAATCATCTCCAAGGCTCCCGTTGCAACAGGCGGCTCATCAGGCTCAATGCTTGATACTGTTGGCTCTATGGCAGGTATCAGCGGCCTTTCAAGCCTCACAAGCAGCGGTGCCGGTGTTGAAGTTCAGGTAAGTGTAAATGATCCCGATGAAAACATTATCGCAGGTTTTGATGCGGATGTAACCATCGCAGTAGGCGATCATCAAAATATTGTTACCGTTCCTATAGAATCAATTGTGCTTCAGAAAACAGGCACATATGTATATCTCTATAATGAAAAAGATAAAACGGTTTCCAAAACACTTATAGAAACAGGTGCCGTTTCAGATTCTGCTTATGAAGTTAAAAGCGGAATTAAAGCGGGCGATAAAATTGTTTCCACACCTTCCTCTGATTATAAAGAGGACACATTTGAAGTAAAAGTTAAATAATCGGAGTGCATTATGAATATTTCTGAAAGCTTAAAAATTGCCATCAAGTGCATAAAAGCTAATTGGATGCGCTCTTTGTTAACGATGCTTGGCATTATAATCGGCGTCGGCTCGGTTATTATGATTGTAAGCGCCGGCACAGGTGCAAGGGATTATATAGTTTCTCTTATTGAGGATATGGGCTCTAATGCCGTGCTTGTTTCGGTTGATACAACTCAGGCAACCGACAATGATTATATAACACTTGATGATGTTGCAAATATCAAGAAAAAGGTAAGCGGCGTTGATCGCTGCTCGCCTATGATGATGGGCTTTGCTAAGTCCACCATTGATGTTAATGAAAAAGAAGCAACAGTTATGATGATCGGTGTAAACTCCGATGCTCAGTTTGTGCTGCCGGACGGCACTAAGTACGGCAGGTTTTTTACCGATGAAGAATATAATGCCGCCTCGCCGGTGGCGATAATAGGCACGGAAAGTGCAAAGCTCGCATTCGGGTATGAGGATGCAACGGGGCAGTATTTAACTTTGTCCTCGTCGGGAAGCGCAATGAAGGTTAAGGTTGCAGGCGTTGCAGATATTGATTCGCTTGTAAACAGTATGGGCGGCGCAGGCTCGCTCGGAGATATGTTCCAAACGGGTGATAAACTTACCATAGCTCTCTTTATGCCTTGCACAACGCTTTCACAGCTTACCGGCAGTGATCCGGTTGTTTCCGCAGTTTTTGTAATCGGCGAAACCAATGCCAATAACAATGCCATCGGTAATGCCACGGTAAACTACCTTAAAGCGGCTCACGGCAATTATTCAAATTCAATTTATGTGGCTCAGGATATGGCAACTTATGTTGAGCTTGTGGATACCATCATTTCAATTCTTACTGCGTTTATTGCTGCCGTAGGTGCTATTTCACTTATTGTAGGCGGTATAGGCGTTATGAATATAATGCTTGTTTCGGTAACGGAGCGAACGAGAGAAATAGGTATCAGAAAATCGCTGGGCGCAAAAACAAAAACCATAACTCTTCAATTCCTTACGGAATCGGTTATACTCTGCCTTATAGGCGGTGTTATAGGCACGGTTTTGGGCATTGCCGGCGCTTTTGCGGGTTGCTCAATTATAGGAATTACACCGGATGTTAATATAGGTGTTATAGCAATTGCGCTTTTGTTCTCTTGCGGAGTGGGCTTGTTCTTCGGCATTTATCCCGCAAGAAAGGCTGCTAAAATGAGCCCGATTGAGGCTTTGCGCAGAGAATGATGATTGGCTTATAAGCATTTGCATGCGGCAAATTTCGCCGATTTTAATTTAATAAATGTATGCCAATACGAAAGTGTTGGCATATTTTTTTCGCTGATTTTTATTGTGGGTTGCCTTTATTAAATCGTTCTAACAGAATCCCACCTGTCAGTGAATTTTGCAAAAAATATTGTTGTTTACAAATATCTTTCAATGTGATAAAATAATATAAATTATTCAATGAAAAAAGCCCTTAGGAGGCGTATTATGTCAATATTAGACGAGGTTATAAGTCAATTTGATTTTAAAGGCGAACTTCAAAATTGTGAAATTTTCGGTTCGGGTCATATAAACACAACTTACCTTGCAACTTATAATAACGGCGGTGAGGAATGTAAGTATATCATCCAAAAGATAAACACCGGAATTTTCAAAAATATAGAAAATCTTATGGAAAATGTTTTCAGTGTTACTTCTTATCTCAGAAACGAAATCAAAAAATCGGGCGGAGATGAAAACAGGGAAACGCTTCATTTCATAAAAACCAAGAACGGAGATAAATTTTATAAAGCTTCAAACGGCGATTGCTATCGTTCTTATATTTTCGTTACCGATTCAGTCAGCTATAACAGTGTGGACAGCCCGGAGCTTTTTAAGGAAAGCGGCATAGCTTTCGGTAAATTCCAAAGGCTTCTTTCGGATTTTCCTGCCGATTCTCTTTATGAAACAATTCCGAATTTTCACAATACGGCATATAGGTTTAAAAATGAATTTTTGCCGGCTGTTGAGAATAATCTTTCCGGCAGAAAAGATTCGTGCCGTGATGAAATTGAATTCGTCTGCTCAAGAAAGGAAATTTGCTCTCGCCTTGTTAATATGATTGATTCAGGCGAGCTGCCAATCAGAGTAACCCATAACGACACTAAGCTTAATAACGTTATGTTTGATGCAAACAGCACAAAGGCAATTTGCGTTATTGATTTGGACACTGTTATGCCGGGGCTTGCACTCTATGATTTTGGCGATTCAATTCGCTTCGGCGCAAATACGGCAGTGGAAGATGAAGCCGATTTAAGCAAGGTTTCACTCAGCCTTGATTATTTTAAGGCATATGCGGAAGGTTTCCTTTCGGAAGCAGGCGGAAGCTTTAATAAGGCAGAAAAAGATAATCTTGCGTTTGCCTCTTTGCTGATGACCTTTGAATGCGGTATGCGTTTCTTGGCGGATTATTTAAACGGAGACACTTATTTTAAAACAGATTATCCGGAGCATAATCTTGTGCGTGCAAAAAACCAGTTCGCTCTTGTTGCCGATATGGAACGCAAAATGGATCAAATGAATGAAATTATAGCATCCGTAAAATAAATCATAAAAAAGCCTGTAAACACGGTTGTGCTTGCAGGCTTTTTGCGCAATAATATAGCCTTGTGCAATTCTTAAAAAACGCACAAGGCTAATGTAATTTTCGGTTTAAAATTGCTTTATTTATTTTTCTTCAGAGGATAGGGCTCTTTTTTATCGGTTCTGTCCATCAAAAAATCAAGGCTTGTGTTATAAAAATCTGCAAGAATCATTAAATTTTCTGTTGTTGGAATTAAATCTCCGCTTTCATATTTTGAAAGCATGCTTTGGCTTATGCCTGTTTCCATTTGCAATTTTAATTGAGTGTAGTCGTTTGTTACTCTCATCAATTTAATGTTTTTCATCAATTTTCCTCCGCTAAGCAAATAAACAAACAGTTTGTGAATTTATCGTTAATTATCTAAAACACTTGTTTTGTATGCTTGTTTATGAGAAAACGCACACCGCACAGGGTGTGCGTTTTTGTTATTTCTTCAATTCTCTCTGAAGCCAAACCGCACCTAAATCAAGTGCGTTGAATATGCCCTCTTTTTCGCTTTTTTTAACGATTTTTTCTTTTGGGCCCACTTGCGGATCGGTGTTTATAATTTGAACAAGCACCTTGTCCGAAAGTTTAATATCCTTAAATTCTTTATCGGATTGAATTTGAAGGCAGGCAACAAACGGATCTGCCATATCACCATAATATATGGTTTTGCCGCATCTTACCAAAGGCTTTCCTTTGTAGGTAAGAAATGTATCTTTAAATTCTGCCAAAGAAAACCCTCCTTTATAAATTATTTTGTTGTGTATCTTTAGGTGTTAAGATAAGACTTTACCATTTCTGCAAGCAATTCATCTCGGTCTATTTTACGAATAAGGCTTCTTGCATTATTATGCGTGGTTATATAAGTGGGGTCTTCCGAAAGAATATAGCCAACGATTTGGTTAATTGGGTTGTAGCCTTTTTCTTTAAGTGCATCAAACACCTGGGTAAGCGTGTCCCTCATATAGTCCTCATGATCGTCGCCGAGTTTAAAGGTCATTGTTTTATCTGTCACAGTAAAGTCACCTCCTGCTTAACAATATACAACATCATTATATACAATTTTTGCCTTGATTACAACTAAAATTTTTTAATATTTGTAAAAAATAGGTAAAAAATGCTTATTTTTTGCATCAAGAGCGTAAGCTAATGCCTAGTTTATCCAATGATTTGATAACACGCTTCATCGCTGCATCGGCTTCATCATCCGTAAGTGTTTTGTCTGCACTTCTCATTCTGATGTTGAAAGCAACGCTCTTTTTGCCTTTTTCAATTTGAGAGCCTTCGTAAACATCAAAAAGTTTAACCTTTTCAAGGGTTTTGCCAACAGCTTCTCCTATTGCCTTTTCAAGCGAAAGAACGGGAATTTCTCTGTCGCAAACAAACGCAAGGTCACGGGTTACGGCAGGGAATTTCGGCAGCGGTTTGTGCGTTTTTCCGGGCTGCCTGTTTTCATATGCGGTGTTAACATCAATTTCAGCCACATAAACACGTGTGCCGATATTATAGTTTTCAGCAACGGTTGGGTGAATTTCGCCAAGCTCTGCAAGCACCTTACCGTCAACAACAAATCTTGCCGTTCTGCCGGGATGGAAAGACGGATCGTCTTTAACGGGCACAACATCGTATTCTTTTGTGTTGAGCATATCAAGCACTTTTTCAACTATGCCTTTAAGAGAATAGTAATCTGCGTTGCCGCCGTAAATTCCGATTGCTGCTTTTTGGCTTTCTATCGGAAGCTTGCCCTTTTCTGTAGGTTGATAAACAGTGCCGATTTCATAAAGGCAGGCTTTTTCGTTTTTGTGGTTGTAGTTGTGAGAAAGCACATCAAGCATGGATGGCAGAATTGTTGTTCTCATAATGCTTGTGTCTTCGCCAAGAGGATTTCTGATAACAACCGATTCTCTTTGAGGATCATTTTTGTCAAGATTTATTTTGTCGTATGCCTTCGGGCTGATAAAGCTGAATGTAGATGTTTCCGTGCAGCCGCAGGCAATCAATGCTTCGTTCATTGAGCGAATGTATTTTTGCCAATCGGTAAGCTTGCCTACTGCAACACCGCTGAGCATTCTGTTTGGAATGTTATGGTAGCCGTAAAAGCGAGCAACCTCCTCCGATATGTCGGCAATATGCTCAATATCGTTTCTGAATGGGGGAGCCACAATGTTGCCTTCATCATCAAATGTGAATTCAATCTTTTCAAGAATTTTCTTTTGCTCTGCCTCGCTGAGGTTGATGCCGATAAAATTATTTATCCAGTTATAATCAAATTTAACCTTTGCGGGTTTCTTTGGCTTAACAAAGCAGTCTACAACACCGTTTACCACATCGCCGGCGTCAAGCTGCTGCACAAGCTCAAGCGCTCTCATAAGCGCATTCATTGTTGCGCCGGGATCAAGCTCTTTTTCATAACGGCTTGAAGCCTCGGTTCTCATGCCGAGTGCTTTTGCCGTGCTTCTTACGGACAAACCGTTAAAGCAAGCTGATTCAAAAACAATTGTTGAGGTGTCTTCCATAATGCCGCTGTATTCGCCGCCCATAACGCCTGCAACGGCAACGGGCTTCTTTTCATCTGCAATAACAAGCATTGTGTCATCAAGTTCACGCTCAACACCGTCCAGCGTGGTGATTTTTTCGCCATTCACGGCATTTCTCACATTAACGGTGTTGCCCTCCAAAAAGCGAAGGTCAAATGCGTGCATCGGCTGGCCGAATTCAAGCATAACATAATTGGTTATGTCAACAATGTTGCTGATCGGGCGAACACCGCTTGCGCGAAGTCTTTCTCTGAGCCAGCGGGGGCTTTCTTTAACTCGAACATTTTCAACAACGGCGCCGGTGTAGCGATAGCATTTATCGGGTTCCTGAATGTTAACTTTAAGCATTTTGTTAACATCGCCGCTTCCGGATTTAACAACAGGTGCCTTTAATACAAAATCTCTGTTGAACGTTGCTGCCGCTTCACGGGCAAGTCCTGTTACGGACATACAATCGCAGCGGTTTGATGTGATTTCAAATTCAACGCATGTGTCATCGTAACCGATAGCCTTGCGAATGTCCTCGCCCGGAGTGTGGTCGCAATCGTCGCCCAAAATAAATATGCCGTCTGCAGTTGCATAAGGGAAATCATTTTGTGTAAGTCCAAGCTCATCAAACGAGCAAAGCATTCCGTTTGATTCAACACCCCTTAGCTTGCCTTTTTTGATTTTTTCTATGCAGTGGTCTTTTCTGTTGTAAACCGTTGCGCCGGGAAGTGCCGCAGGCACATAATCGCCAACGGAAAGATTTTGGGCGCCTGTAACGATTTGCTCGTCTGCTTCCGTGCCGACATCAACCTTGCAAATCCAAAGATGATCGGAATCGGGGTGGCGCTCAAGTGATTTGATTTGACCAACAACAATGTTTTCAAGCTCGCTGCCTTCTTTTTTGAATTCTTCAACCTTTGAGCCCGAAAGAGTCATTTCGTCGCAAAACTCTTTATCTGAAATATCATCTAAATTAACATAATCTTTAAGCCATCTTCTTGATAAAACCATTGTTTTGCACCTCCTTAAAATTGATTCAAAAATCTTGTGTCGTTTTCGTAAAGTAATCTCATATCGTCTATGTTGAAGCGGAACATAACAAGCCTTTCAAGGCCAACGCCGAATGCAAAGCCGCTGTATTCTTCAGGGTCAACACCGCCGTTTTTAAGCACCTTTGGGTGCACCATGCCGCCGCCGAGAATTTCAATCCAACCCTCGCCCTTGCACATCGGGCAGCCCTTGCCGCCGCATTTAAAGCAAGAAACGTCAATTTCACAGCTTGGCTCCGTAAACGGGAAATGGTGGGGGCGAAGCCTGATTTTTGTATTTTCGCCGTAAAGGCGTTTTGCAAATGCCTCAAGTGTTCCTTTAAGGTCTGCCATTGTAACACCCTTGTCAACAACAAGCCCTTCGATTTGATGGAAAAGGGGAGAGTGAGTTGCATCTACCGCATCTGAGCGGAAAACTCTGCCCGGTGCAATCATTCTGAACGGAGGCTCATGCTTTTCCATATATCTGATTTGAATGGGTGATGTTTGCGTTCTTAAAACTATATTGTCGTCAATATAGAAAGTGTCCTGCGTGTCTCTTGCAGGGTGACCTTTCGGAATGTTGAGCGCTTCAAAGTTATAATAATCATATTCAACTTCCGGTCCCTCGGCAACATCAAAGCCCATTCCCATAAATATTTCTTTGATTTCGTCAAGCACAATGGAAAGAGGGTGCTTATGGCCTATTTCAGGCTCCTTGCCCGGCATTGTAACGTCAATTGCTTCGTTTTCAAGCCTGTGCTTAAGCTCTGCCTCTTTGATTTGAGCGCTTTTTTCAGCTATTTTCTTTTCAATATCGGCTCTTATTTCATTGGCAAGCTGGCCGATAACGGGCCTTTCCTCAGCGGAAAGCTTGCCCATCTGCTTCAAAATTGAAGTAAGCTCACCTTTTTTGCCAAGGTATTTAATTCTTGCTTCTTCGATTTGCTCCTTGGTGTCAAAGGAATCAAGCGCCTTTTTTGCGGCTTTTCTGATTTCTTCAAGCTCGGTTTTCATAAAATCTTCCTTTCGTTGTTTAATCTGTTTTGGGACAAAAAAATACTTGCCCCTGTAATACTAGGGACAAGTATGTTAATACCTGCGGTACCACCCTTATTTTTGCAAAGAGTTTAAATCCAAGCAAACACTCTTTGAGCTTTTAACGCTGCTCAATTCGTCTGCGCTTAATTGAAATATCTTTCGGCGCAGCCGCTCGGAAGGGAACTTCGCTAAATTTTTATCTGCCGTGCTTTCAGCCTTGGCGCGGTTCTCTGAAAGAATCAAAATAAGCTACTTTTCTTCGTCATTGCGTTTAATATGCTTATTATTATAATATAGTGTTAATTGATTTTCAAGTGTTTTTTGCATCACTTTGTTATTTCGCTTATTTTAAAGGTTTGAAATTCAATGTAGCTGCTCGGCTGCGATTCATAGAGCACCCCGATTGTGTCATCGTCAATTTGAGCAAGGCAAGAGTATGCAAAGAATCCGTTATTGATTTCAATATCCTTAAACCAATCAATGTGTGAATAGCTGCCCTTTATCATTCTTGGCTTTCCGATTGAAATAACACCGTTTTCACGCTGCCTTCCTGATGGGTGCGAGCAAAAAACATATCCGCCTGCGCTTATTATGCTTTTTTGGCATTTCGGTGCATTTAAAGCGGTTTTTTTGCATTTGAGCCAGCTTTTTGCTCCGTTTTCCGAAATGCAAACCGGCGTTTTCCCAAAATTGTTTTGCCTGCCTATTCCGATTATGTTTCCGTTTTGTGCGCTTATCATTTGCCATTCACCCGTGGTTTGGCAGTATGGATTGCGCCGCATTCTGTGCCATGTTTCTCCGCCGTCTGTTGTGAAAATCGAAACACTGCCGTTCTTTAAAGTGTAAAGCGGCATAACAACTTTGCCGTCTTCAAGAGTTAAACCTACTCCGGGAGCAACGCCGAGGAATGTTCCGTCCGTTTCCTCAAGAATCATATTTGTTATGTCTTTCGGCTCACTCCAGGTTTTGCCTCCGTCGCTGCTTTTAAGCATGAAAACATAACAGCGTTTCGGCGCTTTAAGCGGCGCTCCGAAGGTTGTGTTTGCGTTTTCTTCATTTTTTCCCATGGCACCGTTTAAATAAATGTTGCCGAGGTATTCGTCATCTCTGTAAAGAGAACCTGTGGGGGATTTAACACTGTAATTTGTTTGCTCTTTTTTGCTGTTGAGCACTGTGCCGTCAGGCTTAACATAGTAAAAGCTTCCGTTTCTGTCATAAATCAGCGGCACCATTTGATCGTCAAGCAGACCGTAGGGGATTTTCTTTTTATCAAGCAATTTCTTTTTGTGAATACCCATGCATTCGGGCCAAAAATCGGCAATCATAATTATTTCACCGTCGTTTGTAAGAGCCATGCAGGGATCAATGTAAAAAGCAGAGGCATAACACTCGGCGCTTTTTCTTGTTTCTCTGGCGGGAGGCACGGCAACGGATTCAATATCGCTCCAAGTTTTGCCGCCGTCTTCGCTTCTGCGAACGGCAAGCTCTATGTAGCCCCAATCCGCTCCGCAGGAAGCCTTGTCTGCGGCGGCTATCAATGTGCCGTTTGCGTTAATCAGGCTTGGTATTCTGAAAGCCGTGCCGCCGTTTGCCGCCGTGCTTTCTTTGGTTAATTTCTCGTCAAGAAATTCCGGGCTGTTGCCGCAGAAAATCAGGCTTTTGTTGCCCATTTTTTCATCTCCTAAACTAAATTATTGTTTTGTATGAGGATTATTTTAACATATTTTTTCAATTCTATAAAGGGTTAAAAATAACTTTTAGTTTGCTATTGCAAAATTGATGCTTTTTTAGTAAAATGATAATTGGAAATTATTGTAAAGGAGGAATATTGATGCTTTGGGAATTAAAAAAGTGCTGGTATCGTATATATCAGGGCGCATTTAAGCTTGCCATGAATTTCTTGGATTGGTCGGAGCCACAGCTTCTTGAAGGCAAAGGTTCTGTTTTAAAACTTCCTGAATTTATTAAAAGCAAAGGAATCAACAAAGTTCTTGTTGTAACGGATAAGGGCCTTATGAGCCTTAATTTGCTTGATCCAATGTTTGAAAAGCTTAAAGAAGCCGGTGTTGAGTATGTCGTTTATGACGGCGTTCAGCCCAACCCCACAATCCCCAACATTGAGGCTGCGCGTGAAATGTATTTGAAAAACGGCTGCGAGGGTTTTATTGCTTTCGGCGGCGGTTCTTCCATGGATTGCGCAAAGGTGGCGGCTGCAAGAGTTGTTAAGCCGAATCAAACCGTTCGCCAAATGAGGGGCTATCTTAAAGTGCTCAAAAAACTGCCCCCGTTCTTTGCAGTGCCAACCACCGCAGGAACAGGCTCGGAAACAACTGTTGCCGCTGTTGTAACAGATCCCGAAACACATGAGAAAAACGCAGTAAACGATATCTGTCTTCGTCCGAAATTCGCGGTGCTTGACCCGGAACTTACCGTAGGTTTGCCGCCGCACATCACATCGACAACAGGTATGGATGCGCTCACTCACGCTGTTGAGGCTTACATCGGCAGAAGCAACACAAAGCAAACGAGAGAGCAGGCCGAAAAGGCAACAAAGCTTATCTTTGATAATATTGAAGAGGCTTATAATAACGGAAAGGATTATGAGGCAAGAGCTAATATGCTTAAAGGCTCTTACTGGGCAGGATGTGCATTTACGCGCGCTTATGTTGGCTATGTTCACGCTATTGCGCACAACCTCGGCGGCCTTTACGGCACACCGCACGGCCTTGCCAATGCGGTTATTTTGCCATATGTTCTTGAGTGGTATGGCGATTGCATTTATCCTCAGCTTGCAAAGCTTGCGGATATTGTGGGCATCACAGGCTCATCAGAGGCAGAAAAAGCTCAGGCATTCATTGCTGCTATTAAGAAATTTAATGCAGATATGAACATTCCATCAACCTTTGATTTCATCAAAGAAGAGGATTTGCCTACTCTTATCGGCCGTGCACTCAAAGAGGGTAATCCCGGATATCCCGTTCCGCGCATTATGGATTATAACGATATGGAAAGCGTTATTCGCCGCTTTATGGCTTGATTTGCAAGCTTTTTGTTGTTTGAATAATGTTAAAAATTGCGTGCTGCTTTTTGCGGCACGCTTTTTTGGTTATTATGTACAGGCAGTATATGGCTTATTTGGCATTTCTTACAATTGTTTTTCAACTCCTTATGGGGTATAATAGTTACATTATCATTAAGGAGTTTAAACCGTCCGCATATATATTCGGCCGGTTTATTTTTCCGTTATAGGGGTGAATTTATGGGTAGTAATGTAAAAACCTATACCAAAAAAGAGCTCGTTGGTTACCTTGCAGGTATGTTTGGCCAAAACCTTATATACAACATCGTTTCAACAGGTCTCTATTTCTACTTCCAGAATGTCATCTGCCTTCCGGCAATGGCGCTTGGCTGGATAATGACAATTGCCAGAATTTGGGACGCCATTAACGACCCAATGATGGGCACAATCGTTGATAAAACCAAAAGCAAATGGGGTAAGTGCAGACCTTATCTTATCATTTTCCCCGGCATAATCGGCCTTATCACAATTCTTTCTTTCTTAAACGGCAACTATGCAACAGCAGATACAACCGCTTCAAAAGTTCTTATCGTTGCATGGGCGGCAATTTCTTATATCGCATGGGGCATGTGCTTCACAATTTGCGATATTCCGCTTTGGGGCATTACCTCATTGATGACGGAAGATGAAAACGACAGAAGTAAGATCCTCGGCCTTGCTCGTATGGTAGCAGGCGTTGGCGGTATCAGCGTTCTTGTTGTTCAGATTGCTCAGGCTCTCGGCAGCGTGTTTGCAGGCAAGGTTGATAAAAATGCCGCAGATTACGATGTTCTTGTTCAGCAGGCAAATCAAAAGGGATTTATCGTAACCGTCATCATTATGACTGTAATTGCGGTTATCTTCTTTGAATGCGCAGGTCTTTTCACTCGTGAAAAGGTTGATAAGTCAGAAAAAAGCTATACTTTTGCCGAAAACTTCAAAATTATGTTTGGCAACAAGCCTTTCAGACAAATTCTTATCTCCGGCATTTTAAGAAGCCCAATTCAGCTTCTTATGATCGTTGCAATGACTCTTGTTACATACTACTATGCAAACGGTAACATTATGAACATCATCGTAAGCAACGAGGACGGCAGCTTTGCAGGCATCAACTGGCAGATTCTTATCGGCCTCGGCAGTGTTGCTGTAGGCTTGTTTGTCGGTCAGTTTGTGGCTATGGGTATCACTCCCGTAATTATCAAAAAAGTTGAAAAGAAAACTCTTTACAACATTTATTCCATCGGCGGTGCAATTCCTTTTGCACTTATCTATGTGTTCTATAAAGTTTCCGGCGGCGACCTCACAACAACATTCTGGTCAATTATAATCGGCATTTGCATGCTCTTCGGCAGTGCTTCTTTCGGAGGCATCAATGTTCTTCAGTCGGTTATGATCGCAGACTGTGTAGACTATGAAGAATATACAAACGGTGTTCGCACAGACGGCGTATTCTTCTCCGGTCAGAGCTTTATTACAAAGCTTTCTGCAGGTATCTCCACAATCATTTCTTCCGCAGTATTCGCAGTAGTAGGCTACAGCGGTAAGAATGTAGATACTCTTAATAAGGCAATTGAAAAAGGCGCAAGCTTCATCACTTACGACGGCGGCACGGGTGCAGGTAAGTATGCGGCTGCAATGTTCTTCCTTATTTCAATTCCACCGGCAATCGGTATGTTGCTTTCTGCAATTCCTACATTGAAATATGCACTCTCTGATAAAGAGCATTCAAGAATTCTTGAAGAGCTTGTTGCTAAGCGTGCAGGCAGCAAAAAGGATGCCGAATAATCAATAACAGCAAATAATAAAGGTGATCGAGTTAATCTCGGTCACCTTATTTTTTGTACTTATTAAAACTGTGGGAATATTAAAAATCGCCTTGCATCAATATTTCCGTTTTAAAATATTTTTCCTGAAAATGGGTTGCTTTTTCAATATCTTTCTTGGAAAAATCGTATTCATCGGGTGCAACCACCCATTTTGTTTCATCATCATCGAATCTGCGGATAACGGCAATAACCCTGCCTCTGAAAGCGGAAATCGGTTCGTATATGCCGAGTATGTAAACATCCTGCGGCTCACCGTCAGCAGCATACACTTTGTCAAAATATCCGTAATTAACGGGATACACAAGCTCCTTGTGTTGCGGGTGATGTGAGCCGAGCGGCCTGTCAACCGCAACATCGATAACCTTGCCTAAATATTGTTTGCCCGTATGCAAAGCTTCCTCCTGCTCAAGAAAAACGGAATACTCATGCAAAAGACCATTTTCCTCGCAATAAAGTTGACATGCTTTAACAACCTGCTCATCACTCATTTCATCGGTTTTAATCAAGCGGTATCTGTTTACTCCGCTTTTTCTGAAAAATTCTCTTGCGATATATGCGGCAAACTCATCACAATTATTATAGTTCTTCATTGCCTTAACCTCAATAAGTTCTATTTCTTTCTCGCCCAAATTGCCGGTAAAATAACCGGTTCTTCCTCGCCGGCCGCTTTCATTTCATCTATAAGCATATATTTTAAATCTTGCCTTATTTCTGCATATTCGGGGCTTTTAACAAGGTTTGTTTTTTCATTTGGGTCTTTTTTCAGGTCATAAAGATAATCTTCAAAATAGACTTTGCTGCTTGGTCTGAATCCGCCGCCCGGGCAAAGATCTCTTACGGAATACATATAATCAGAAGTTCTTATTGCTCTGCCGCACTGGCTTTCGCTGATTTGCATAAACACACATTTGCGTGCTTCGCTTTTGTTCTCAATCTGCTTTGTTAAATCGAATCCGGTATATTCGCTCGGAATAGGTATTTCCGCAAGTGAAAGCAGGGTGGGCGGAATGTCAATCAGGCTAACAAGCCTTTTTTCAAGTTTGCCGCCGTTAAATCCGCCGCCTTTAATAATCAGCGGCGTGTGAATGCAGCTGTCGTGGCAACTGCGTTTGTATTCAAGATTTCTTGTTTTAAAGTGGCAGCCGTGGTCGCTTGAATAAATCAAAACCGTGTCTTCATAGATGCCAAGCTCTTTCAGCTTGCGTACAAGCTTTCCGAAATTGTAATCAAGCCTGTTTATTGCTGAGATATAATCGGGATACATTTCTTTATAATCGCCCTTCAAAAAGCTTAAATCAGCGGGTATAGGGTAATTTTTGTAATTATTTACTGTATCTTTGTATCCTTCAAATCTGCGGTGATCGTTTTGGTGATGCGGTTCAAGCTGGCTCACAAACATGAAAAACGGCTTGCTTTTGTTTCTGTTATCAAGAAATTCAAGTGCAAAATCGTTTATTTTGTCTGCACGGTAGCCCTTAAATTCTATTTTATTTCCGCTTTCGTCAAAAACATAGCCGTCATATCCATGGGAAGTAAATTCAAGGCAATCCGCCGCACGCCAGTATTGGTAGCCGCCTTGCCTCTCTTTGGGAACGGCGCTGTTTTCGCAATGTATCCCCATTCCCGGCAGTTTATCTGAGCCAAGATGCCATTTCCCTATGTATGCTGTTTGCCAGCCGGCTTCATTGAAATATTCGGCAAGCGTTTTTGTGCCGCTCGGCAAGGGAATAGCGTTGCTCCAACATCCGTTTTGAGTTGCATAGGTTCCTGTTTGCAGGCAGGCTCTTGCGGGTCCGCAAACGGGTTGGCAGGTGAATTCATTTTCAAATAAAACGCCCTCGCTTGCAAGCTCGCAAAGGTTCGGCGTTATTTCTTCATTGATTGTATCCCATCTTTGTTGATCGGAAAAATAAAAAATAATGTTTCTCACTTTGCTTCTCCGTTTGTGTGTTCAATATAAATGCTTTGAGTTGGGTATGCAAAATCCGTGTTGTTATTCTCAATTATTTCCTTGATTGCAAAATTCAGCTCTTCTACAAAAGCATAATATTCTTCCAGATTTGTTATCGTTATATAGCATCTGATTTGCAGGTTGAGCGCAGACTCCTCGTATTCGCAAAATCTTACCCTTATGGTTTCGCTTTCAACCTTTTCGTGATTGTTAAGAAAATCATATATTTCGCTTTTGCATTTTTTAAGCACATCGGCAGATGTGGAATAAAGCAGGCCGATTTTAAATTCAACAAGCCTTTTTGTAAGCTTGGCATAGTTTGTAATCAGCGAATCGGCAAGCTTTGTATTAGGCACCGCAACTATTGTGTCATCAAGCTTGCGAACTCTGGTGGAACGCATTGTGATGTCTTCAACAGTGCCTGAAAATTCGCTTGTTTCAATGAAATCACCAACGTCAAACGGCTTGTCAAACATAATAACAAAGCCGGAAATCATGCTTTTCAGCGAGTCCTGTGCGGCAAGAGAAACGGCAAGTCCGCCTACTCCCAAACCTGTGAGCAAGCCGTTTATGTTATATCCCAGCTCCGATATAACCATAACTATCGCAATGCAAACTGTAAGCGCTTTCAAAAGATTTGAAACAAATTTAACCGCTATTCCGTTAACCTTTGGGTCTTCGCTTTTTGTGCCAAGATAATCAACAAGATTTTCTGAGATAAAGCTTATTATGCACCAGCAGGCCACCAATACCGAAGCAATCTTAAATGTATCTTTGATTATTGTGTGGTTGTAGTTAAGCATTATGCCGCAAAACAAGCCAACCATGGAAAAATATATGGCTACGGGGTGCATCAGGCTGTTTTTATATCCTTGCAGGCGCTGCGGATACTTTGAAAAGATAATTCTGCCTGTGATTCCGAGCACAAATGAAGCAAGCTTTTTCCTAAGTGCAGTGAAAATTAAAAAAATTGCCACACCTGCCGCAATATTTATGTAAGAGTCATATGTTGCAATGAATTCTTTAATTGCCGCCATTTTGATCATTCCTTTCAGCAGTCACAAACGCAATAAAAATTGCTTTCCCATGCGGGAATGTATGCGCTGTGGCGAAAATATACTTTATAGTCTTTGTTCAGCTCCCAAATTTTTTGAGGCAGCGCAAACATATCCTCGTTTCTGTGGTATGCGCAAATGTAAAGCTTGGGCTTGCAGCGCTTGATAGTTTTTTCACAACCGCAAAGCGCTTTCAATTCTGCACCCTCAATGTCCATTTTAATAAGGGAAACGGAATCATCGTTTATTAAATCGTCAATTGCTTTAAACTCCGTTGGCTCTCCAACAGAAGAAAGCTTTGAATTTCTGCCTGCTTTTTTTTCAAAAAACAGGGTTTCGTTTTTGCACCATGCTCCGGCGTTGTAAAGGAATAAGCCTTGCATACCGTTTGTGTTGCGGCAAAGCTTTTTGAAATTTTTGCCGTCCGGCTCCAATGCGTAAATATGATTGTATTTTCCGCCGGTGCTTGCAGTGAATTCTCTTATGGTATCTCCGTCATATGCGCCGCAGTCAATGATTGTTTCGTCGCTTTTCAACTTTAAAATATCTTTGTAAATCTTGCCCTTGTCATATTCATTGCAGCTGTAAAGGTAATCAACCTTACCGCTGATTTTGAATTTTAACACATTTTCATATGCTTTTTTGCTCTCATCGTCTGCCAAACGGTCATAAACTTGCTGAAAATCAGCCCTGTGTTCTTCAAAATATTTCCCGGTAAATAAACCGTTTCCGGCAACGGGAATATCGGGGGCAAAAACAGAATGCTCCGTATTCATCTGCTTTATCCTGTTAAGCACATCAGGAATGTGTGTTGCAAAGGCAAGCACAATATTAAAATCTTCGTATTTTTCACAAATTTGTGAATATTTAAGCACCTTTTTTCCGAGAAATGAATGGCCGCGCACAAATTCATCGCTTGCAAAAATATCATTAGGCTCAATTCCGTTTTCTTGCAGAATTTTTATTATTCTTTCGGCGGCATCTCCCATTCCGTAAATCACAGTGGGTTTTCCGTCTTCTTTAAGCTTTTGCCAAACATCTTTTTCGTTTATTTCAATTTTCATTTTATCATTCCGTTTCTGCTGATATTATAATATTTAAAATCTTACAAATCAAGGTATTTACAAAGAGTTTAAAAAAGTTTATAATATATCAATAATGTAAAAGGCGAGGTATAATTACGGAACAGATTATTACATTTGATGCTATGGAGCAGGCAGTTAATTTGTTTGGTTCTTTTGATGAAAATATTAAGCTGATTGAAAAGGAATTTGCTGTTTCTATTATCAGCAGAGGCAGCGATTTAAAAATAGTCGGTGATGCGGAAAAGGTTTCGCTTGCCGCAAGAGCGGTAAACGCTTTGCTTACTCTTATAAACAAGGGTGAAACGCTTTCAGATCAAAATGTGAGATATGCAATAGGCCTTGTTAAAGAGGGAAATGACGATAAGCTTGCAAAAATGGCAACGGATACCGTGTGTATCACGGCAAAGGGCAAGCCGATAAAGGCGAAAACTCTTGGGCAAAAGAAATATTGCGAGGCAATAAATAAAAACACAATTACTTTTGGCGTGGGCCCTGCCGGCACCGGCAAAACTTATCTTGCCGTGGCTCTTGCCGTAACTGCATTTAGGGCGAAACAGGTTGAAAAAATAATCTTAACGCGCCCGGCGGTTGAAGCAGGCGAAAAGCTCGGCTTTTTGCCGGGGGATTTGCAAAGCAAGGTTGATCCTTATCTTCGCCCGCTTTATGATGCGCTTTTTGATATGCTCGGCGCAGAAAATTTTCAAAAATATCAAGAACGAGGCTCAATCGAGGTTGCGCCGCTTGCTTATATGCGCGGCAGAACACTTGACGACAGCTTTATAATTCTTGATGAGGCTCAAAACACCACACCGGAGCAAATGAAAATGTTTTTAACAAGGCTCGGCTTTAATTCCAAGATGGTTGTAACGGGTGATATAACGCAAATAGATTTGCCCGCAGGCAAAAAATCAGGGCTGACCAAGGTTATGCGTATTTTGAAAAATGTGGATGATATTGAAATCTGCAAATTCACCCAAAAAGATGTTGTGCGCCACAGGCTGGTGCAGGAAATAATAAAAGCTTATGAAAAATATGAAAATGACGAGAGGAAATGAAAAGATGGAAAGGGTAAAGGTTGTTATCACAAACGATCAAAAAAAGGTTAAGGTGCCAACGGGAATAAGGCTTCTTATTCGCCGCTGCTGCCACGCCGTGCTTGAACTTGAAAATTTTGAAGGCTCTGCCGAGGTTTCCGTTCGCTTTGTCGATAACGAGGAAATCAGGCGCCTTAACGCCGAATACAGAAATATAGACAGGGAAACGGATGTACTTTCTTTCCCACTCGGCGAAAACGGTGTTTACGATGTTAATATGGACACCGGTGCAAAGCTCTTGGGCGATATTGTTATTTCCATGGAAAAGGCTATGGAGCAGGCAGAGCTTTATAATCATCCGCTGCAGCGTGAAATCGGCTTTTTAACCGTTCATTCAATGCTTCATCTTTTGGGTTATGATCATGAAGACGGCGGTATAGAGGCCGTTCGTATGCGTGAAAAGGAAGAAACCGTGCTCACTCAAATCGGTTGGAAAAGAGATAACAGCTATTATATGGGAGACGAGGAATGACAAAGTCTGCATTTATTGCAATAGTGGGCAAGCCAAATGTCGGCAAATCATCGTTGCTTAATAAATTGCTCGGTGCTAAAATTGCGATAGTTTCTTCAAAGCCGCAAACAACCCGCACAAAAATTATGGGCGTACTCACTTTGGGAGAAACTCAGCTTGTTTTTACCGATACTCCGGGTTTTCACAAGCCGCACAATAAGCTCGGTGAAATTATGAATAATGCCGTGGGCGACAGTATCGGCGGCACGGACTGTGTGCTTTTCGTTTCCGAGCCTAAGGGAGAGCTTGATGAAAAAGAGCTTGAACTTATAAAGAAACTCAAGCAGGAAAAGCGCAAGGTTATTTTGGCAATAAATAAAATAGATATGCTGAAAGATAAAAAAGAGCTTTTTGACCGCATTGTCTATTTGACAAAGTATTATGATTTTGCCGCTGTTGTTCCTGTTTCGGCAACAAGGGGAGACGGCATTGATGAGCTTGAAAACGAGCTTATCAAAACCGCTGCTGAAAGTGTGCACTATTTTCCTGATGATACTTTAACGGATCAGCCCGAAAGAGTGCTTGCGGCAGAAATTATAAGGGAAAAGATTTTGCGCCTTATGGATAAAGAGGTGCCGCACGGAATTGCGGTTGCCGTTGAAAAAATGCGTGAGCGTGAAGATAAAGATATTTTGGATATAGATGCCACAATTTATTGCGAGCGAGAAACTCATAAGGGTATGATCATAGGCAAGAACGGCGCAATGCTAAAAAAAATATCCACTTTTGCAAGGCAGGATCTTGAAAGCTTTTTTGAAATTAAGGTAAATCTTCACACCTGGGTTAAGGTTAAAGAGGGTTGGAGGAACAAAGAGGGCCTGATTCATAATTTCGGGCTCGACGGATAAAATAAAAAAGCCCTAAAACCAAATTGGTTTTAAATGGCACAAATGAACGCCGCCGCCATAGGATAAAATATTAACGGCGGTGTTTTTTATGTTTGATGAATATTGGAATAAATTTATAAATTCCGGCAGTGTGCAGGATTATTTAAGCTATGTTGCCCGCAGCCGAAATCAAAAGGCAGAAACTGATGAAAACAGCAACAAAGGCACTTGTGATAAAGGAACAAACGATAGGTGAAAGCGACAGGCTTATAACTCTGCTCTCGTCTGAGCATGGGCTTATTCGTGCTTTTGTTCGCCGTGCAAAGCTTGCAAAAAGCCGTTCGGCAAGCGCAACTTCTCTTTTTGCATACGGCGATTTTTCTCTCTATAAAGGAAGAGATGCTTACACGGTTGATGATGTAACTCCCATAGAAGTTTTCTTTGATTTGCGAAAAGATATAGAAAGGCTTGCTCTGGCTCAGTATTTTGCTCAGCTTTCATTTGAAATCGGAGCGGAAGAACAGCCTTGCGGTGAGCTTTTGCGCCTTATGTTAAATTCCTTGCATTTGTTGTGCAAGGGCAGCAAATCTTTGCTTCATATTAAGGCTGTTTTTGAATTTCGTGCAATGTGCCTCGGCGGCTATATGCCGGGTATTCTTGCTTGCGACAATTGCGGCACTTATGAAACGGAGCTTATGTATTTTGATGCCTTGGAAGGCAAAATATATTGCGAAAATTGCCCCAAAGCGGGTGCGATTCCCGTGCCCAAAACGGTTATTAAGGCAATCAGGTTTATATGCCTTACGGAACCGTCTAAAATTTTTTCCTTTTCTTTAAGTGAAGACGCCACTCGGCTTCTTGCCGATGTTGCCGAAAAATATACACTAAGCAGAATTCAGCGCGGGCTCACTGCACTTGAATTTTTTAAATCGCTCTAACACAGCGATCAAATATAAAACAGATTATTATTGGTTTTAGGATATTGATATGAACAAACATTTTGAAGCGCTTGAATTAAATATCGTGCTTGATATGCTGGCTGCCGAAACCTCTTGCCGTGATGCGGCCGAGGCCGCAAAAAGTATAACTCCCGTTTTTGATATGGCTGATGCGGAAAGATTGCTTTCGCAAACGGAAGATGCTTTTTCTTTGCTTGCACGCTTTGGCGCCCCGTCATTTTCCGGGCTGAGGAATGTTAATAATGCTTTGCACAGAGCAGCAGCCGGCGGAGAACTCAATACATATGAATTGCTTGAAATTGGCGCAACTCTGCGTGCCGTAAGATCTCTGAGCGAATGGTATGGCCATTGCAGCGGAGTTCGCACTGCCCTTGATTATTTCTTTGAGGGAATAACCGTAAATAAATATCTTGAAGACAGAATATTTTCCGTTATTGTTTCGGAAGATGAAATTTCGGATAAGGCCTCGGACGAGCTTTTTGAAATCAGGCGAAAAATGTGTGCGAAGGCTAATTCCGTGCGTGAAAAGCTTGATTCAATGATTCATTCCGTGCATTATCAAAAGTTTTTGCAAGAGCCTATTGTAACTCAGCGAAACGGCAGATTTGTTGTTCCGGTTAAATCGGAGCACAGAGGCGATGTGCCGGGCTTGGTGCACGATATGTCTGCATCCGGAGCGACGGTTTTTATTGAACCTGTTTCCGTTGTTGATGCAAATAACGATATTAAAATGCTGCAAAGCAGTGAGCGAGATGAAATTCGCAGAATATTATTTGAACTTTCGGGCGAGGCGGGCAATTTTTCGGAAAGCATTAAGCATTCCTATGAAAGCGCCGTGCAGCTTGATCTGATATTTGCCAAGGCTCATCTTGCGTATAAAATGAAAGCCTCAAAGCCGATTTTGAATAACGAGGGAATAACTCTGCTTAAAAAGGCTCGCCACCCGTTGCTTGACCCTAAAAAGGCTGTGCCTGTTAATATTTCTCTTGGTGAAAAGTTTGACACACTTGTTATTACCGGCCCCAACACAGGCGGTAAAACGGTTTCTATAAAAACAATCGGCTTGCTCAGCCTTATGGCTATGTGCGGCTTGCTTGTGCCTGCCGCCGATCAATCAAAAATTGCGGTATATAACGGCATTTATGCAAATGTCGGTGATGAGCAAAGTATTCAGCAAAATCTTTCAACCTTTTCCGCCAATATGGTTAATGTTATTGAAATTATGCGTGAGGCGGGCGATAATTCGCTTGTGTTGATAGATGAGCTCGGCGCCGGAACAGATCCCGTTGAAGGCGCTGCTTTGGCTGTTTCAATTATTGAATATTTGCGTGCAAAGGGTGCTGAAATCGCCGCCACAACGCATTATGCAGAGCTTAAAGCGTATGCGCTTAATACACCCGGAGTTATAAACGGCTGCTGTGAATTTGATGTTGAAACTTTGAGGCCAACATATAATTTGCTCATCGGCGTTCCCGGCAGGTCAAATGCTTTTGCAATTTCAGAGCATCTCGGAATGGATAAAAGCGTTATTGAAGAGGCTAAGAAAATCATCGGCAGTGAAAATCAATCGTTTGAAAGTGTGCTCCAAAAGCTTGAAGAAACAAGGCTTGAGCTTGAAAAGGAAAAAGAAAAAGCCGAAAAGGCCGTTCTTGATGCAGACAGAATGCGCAGCCGTGCGCAATCCGAAAAAGATAAAATCGCTCAGCTGAAAGCAAACGAAATTGAAAGAGCAAAGCGAGAAGCTAAAAAAATTATAGATTCGGCAAAGCGGCAAAGCGCAGATTTTCTGCTTCGCCTTGATCAGCTTAAAAAAGAGGCAAATCCGCAAACGGCAACCGATGTGGCAAGAAAAACACGCCGAGAAATTAAAAACAAAATCGGTGAAATGGAGGATACCGTTGATCCGCGCACTCTTGCAGAGGAATGGGACGAGGATTATAAGCTCCCTCGCCAAATTGTAAAGGGCGATGCCGTAATTATCAGAGGAATCGGTTCCGGCGAAGTGCTTGAGGTTAATAAAAATAATGTTCTTGTGCAGTCCGGAATGCTGAAAACCCGTGTTAAAATGGGTGATCTCATGCTCACGAAAAAGCCGAAAAAAGCTCCCGTGCAGCAAACCCGTTCTGTTTATCGCACAACTTCCCGCGCCGATTCCGATGTTTCAACGGAAATTGATTTAAGAGGCCAAGCAGCGGATGAGGCCGTTGCAAATCTTCAGCTGTTTATTGATAAATGCGTGATGAATAATATTTCCGAAATAAGAATTATTCACGGTAAAGGCACCGGAGTTTTGCGAGCGGCAGTGTCGCAAGAGCTTAAAGGCCATCCAAATGTTGCAGAATACAGACTCGGTGTTTACGGTGAGGGCGAAAGCGGCGTAACCATTGCAAAGCTTAAATGAGGTTTGTTTTGAAATTTTGCTCTTTGGGGCTTGCCGGCAATAAAGTATATTTACTTTGCATTCGGTGTTGTTCCTGATTTGTGCCAAACTTTTAAGCAGCACATACACATACATATAATATCGTTTGGTAAAACGATAAAAACAAGCAGTTCGTCAAGAGGCACGCTCAAAAAAAGAACAATTGCTCAATAAATCAAAGTTTTCTTTTTAAAATATTTGTTTTTATGCTTGACTTATTGCCGCATCTTATGTATAATATCACTTGCTGTAAAGATTAAATACTTTACACATATTTGCGTCGGTGCTTTTTTGCAGGGTGCAATTTGCTTGGAAAGAGGGATGGATGTGGCTAAAAATCTTGAAATATCGTTTCTTCTTGATTTTTACGGTGAAATGCTTACAAAAAAGCAGCATGATTTCCTCATTTATTACTATGATGAAGATTTGTCCCTTTCCGAAATAGCGGAAAATGAAGGCATCACACGCCAAGGTGTGCGTGATGCAATAAAAAGAGCCGAAAATCAGCTCTTTGATATGGAAAACAGATTGGGCCTTGCAAAGCGCTTTAATATGATGCGCAGAGGGCTTGATGAAATTATTGAAAGCGCAGAGGCTATAAATGAATATAACCTTAATCACAGCCTTTCAAGAGAAATTAACGACAGTGTTTCAAAAATCAAATCAACGGCTGATTATCTTTTAAAGCTGTGATTGATTTAATTTAGCAGCAGGGAGTTGATTGCTTTGGCATTTGAAGGTCTTTCCGAAAGGCTTGAAAATTCTTTTAAAAAACTTCGTGCCAAGGGTAAATTAACCGAGGCAGATGTTAAAGACGCTATGCGTGAGGTTCGCCTTGCATTGCTTGAGGCGGATGTTAACTATAAGGTTGCTAAGGATTTCACAAAATCCGTAACCGAAAGAGCCATAGGCGAGGATGTGATGGAATCACTCACACCGGGCCAAATGGTTATAAAAATCGTAAATGAAGAACTTACTAAGCTTATGGGCAGCACGGAAAGCCGCTTGGCGTGTGCAAATCATCCGCCAACCGTTGTTATGATGTGCGGCCTTCAGGGCTCGGGTAAAACAACTCATTCGGCTAAGCTTGCGCTGAAGCTTAAGAATGAAGGCCATCGCCCAATGCTTGTTGCCTGCGATGTTTACAGACCTGCTGCCATAAAGCAGTTGCAGGTTGTTGGCGAGCAGGTTGGTGTTCCAGTTTTTGAACGAGGCACTCAAAATCCGGTAGACACCGCACTTGAGGCTTTAAGCTATGCAAAGGATCACGGCCACGATTATGTCTTTCTTGACACGGCAGGCCGTCTTCACGTTGATGAAGCCCTTATGCAGGAACTTCAAAATATAAAATCAACCGTGCATCCGCACGAGATATTGCTTGTTATTGATGCCATGACGGGTCAGGATGCCGTTAATGTTGCCAAAAGCTTTAATGAAACGCTCGGTATAGACGGCGTTATTCTTACTAAGCTTGACGGCGATACAAGAGGCGGCGCTGCCCTTTCCGTAAGAGCCGTAACGGGCAAGCCTATAAAATTCGTCGGCACAGGCGAAAAGCTCGGAGACCTTGAAACCTTCCATCCGGATCGTATGGCTTCAAGAATTCTCGGTATGGGTGATGTGCTTTCATTTATAGAGAGAGCAGAACAAAGCCTTGACGAGAAAAAAGCCGCAGAGCTTGAAAAAAAGCTTGCTAAAAATAAATTCGACCTTAATGATTTGCTTGATCAATTTGATCAAATTGCAAGAATGGGCAGTTTAAAGGATACTATTAAGATGATTCCGGGAATAGGCTCTAAGATTAAGGACGAGGATATTGATGAAAATGCATTTGACAGATTTAGGTCTATCATTTATTCAATGACCAAAGAAGAGCGTGCTCATCCGGATATAATAAATCCCTCTCGCAAGCGCAGAATTGCCGCAGGTTGCGGTATGCAAGTTGAAGATGTAAATAAGCTGCTTGCTCAGTTTAGGCAAATGAAAAAAATGATAAGCCAGTTCGGTGGCAATAAGGGCCCGAAAATGAGCAAAAAAATGCGCCGAATGATGCAGCAAAATCCCGAAATGGCTCAAAAAATGATGGGCATGACCGGCGGCGGAAAAAACAATCCTTTCGGATTTTAAATTATGTATTAACCCGAGTTTGCAAAAATCGGTTAGTAAATATAAATAATTATTTTAATAATATTTTTTGGAGGTAACAAAAATGGCAGTAAAAATCAGACTTCGCAGAATGGGCGCAAAGAGAGCACCTTTCTATCGTGTAGTTGTAGCAGATTCAAGATTCCCGAGAGACGGTCGTTTCATTGAGGAAATCGGCACATATAACACAATGGTTGATCCCGCCGAAATCAAAATTGATGCAGATAAGGCTAAAAAATGGATTGCAAACGGCGCTCAGCCCACAGACACAGTTAAGAGCATTCTTAAAAAAGAAGGCATTCTTTAATCTTTAATCATTTAATTTAAAGATTGTGGAGGTGTTTTCTTTGAAAGATTTGTTGATATCCATAACAAAAGGCTTGGTGGATAATCCGGATGCCGTTTCTGTTGATGTTGATGAACCTAATGAAGAAGGCGTTGTCTTTTATCATCTGCATGTTGCAGAGGAGGATATGGGCAGAGTCATCGGAAAGCAGGGCAGAATAGCTAAAGCTATTCGTGTTGTTATGCGCGCGGCGGCAACGAGAAACGATGAAAAGATTTCCGTTGAAATTGATTGATTTCACGAAAGCCCTAACGGGGTATTGTAAAAATATATAAAATCAGCCGCAATTTTATGTTGCGGCTTTTTTTATTTCAGAGGTGCTTATGAAAAAATATCTTGAAGTGGGTAAAATTGTGAACACTCACGGAATTCGCGGTGAATTAAAATTGCAGCTTTGGTGCGATGATGCCGAATATTTAAAGCAATTTAAAACACTTTATTTTGACGAAAACGGTTGCAAAAGCGTTAATCTGCTTTCTGTTCGTCCTCATAAAAACGCCGCTATTATTAAGCTTGACGGTTTGAATGATATGAATTCTGCCGAGCAACTTAAAAACAGCATTTTGTTTGCAAACAGGGAAGATGCCGTGCATGCCGAGAACGCGCATTATATTCAGGATATTATCGGATGCGAGGCAGTTCATTTCCAAACCGGCGAAAGTTTTGGCAGGGTAAGCGATGTGCTTAATTACGGCGCTTCGGATATACTTGAAATAAAAAACGGTAAAAAAATAAATCTTGTGCCGCTTGTGGACGATTTTGTTTGCGATATTGATGAGGCAGCAGGCGTGATTAAAATTAAACCTATAAAGGGGCTTTTTGATGAGAATTGATATTTTAACTCTCTTTCCCGAAATGTGCTATTCTTATTTAAACGAAAGTGTTGTCGGCAGGGCACGCAATGCCGGTGCTCTTGAAATTGAATGCACAAATATCAGAGATTACACGGTTGATAAGCACAATCGTGTTGATGATGCGCCTTACGGCGGCGGTATGGGAATGATAATGCAGGCTCAGCCTGTGTTTGATTGCTACAATGATATTTGTAAAAAAGCAGGCTCAAAAGTGCATTTGATTTATCTTACTCCGCAGGGAAAAACTCTTACCCAGCAGCGAGTTAAAGAACTTGCAAAATATGATAATTTGGCTTTGCTTTGCGGCCATTATGAGGGAATGGACGAGCGTGTTATAGATGAGCTTCAGCCTGAGGAAATCTCGGTTGGGGATTATGTGCTCACCGGCGGCGAATTGCCCGCTTTGATCGTTGCAGACTCTGTTGCAAGAATGATTCCGGGTGTGCTTTCAAACGAGGAATGCTTCACCGAAGAAAGCCATTTTTCTTCACTTCTTGAATATCCCCAATATACTCGTCCGGTTGAATGGATGGGAAGAAAGGTGCCTGATATTTTGCTTTCGGGCCATCATGCAAATATTGATAAATGGCGCCGTTGCCAATCAATCATTCGCACAAAAGAGCGCAGGCCGGATATGCTTGAAAAAGCAGAACTTACGGCGGAAGAACGCAGGTTTCTGTCTGATTTAAAATGATAACGAAAAATTATGTGTAATTTGCACAAATCAAGGCAGTTCATTTTGTTTTTAATTCATAAGTCATACGAAGTTTGCTTCATTTCATTGACCTAAACAAGTTTAGTGGTATAATATGTAATGCAGTCAAAAAGGCAAACTTATTTTTTGATTTTGATGAGAGGTTTTATTATGTTTGTTAAAGATGTAACGGTTGAAAATCAGGTTGGCTTGCACGCTCGCCCTGCAACATTTTTTATCCAAAAGGCTAATGAATTTAAGTCTTCAATTTGGGTTGAAAAGCAAGAAAGAAGAGTTAATGCAAAATCACTCTTAGGTGTGCTTTCTCTCGGCATCATGGGCGGAACGGATATTCGTATCATTGCAGACGGCTCTGATGAAAAAGAAGCTGTTGAAGGCCTTGTTGCTCTTGTTAAAAGCGGCTTCACCGATTGATCTATTGGTAAAATCTTACGGCACAGATTTGTTCTGCGCCGTATTTTTTTATTTACGGGCTTTTTAATTTGTGTTAATATAATTTTAGGCAGGTGAGAGAATGACAGAAAAAGACCTTCGCAAAAAAGCAATGGCGCTTCCGCTTCAGCCGGGCGTGTATATAATGAAAAATAAAGATAAAAAAATCATTTATATCGGCAAGGCAAAAAAACTTAAAAACAGGGTTTCCTCATATTTCGGCTCACATTCCAATCATTCTCTTAAAGTAATCAGAATGGTTGAAAATGTTGATGGTTTTGATTACATTCTTGTAAACACAGAATTTGAGGCTTTGGTGCTTGAATGCTCGCTTATCAAGCAGCATATGCCAAAGTATAATATTCTGCTTAAGGACGATAAAGGCTATAATTATATAAAAATAACTAAGGGCGATTTTCCGATGATTTCGGAATGCAAGCGAATTGATGACGACGGTGCAACCTATATCGGCCCTTATATCTCTAACTTTTCCGTTAAGCAGGCGGTTGAAGAAACGCTTAAAATATTTAAGCTTCCTCGTTGCAACAAGCGCTTTCCGCAGGATTACGGAAAATCACGCCCCTGCCTTAATGGATTTATGGGGCTTTGCTCCGCTCCCTGTGCCGGAAAAATAACGCAGCGGGAATATTTAAAAAATGTTAATGATGCCGTTGCATTTCTTAAGGGCGGCAGCCAAACTGCCGTTAGGGAAATGACGGCACAGATGAATGAGCTTTCTGAAAATCTTCAGTTTGAAGAGGCTGCAAAGCTCAGAGACAGAATTAAAGCAATTAAAAACCTTGATGAAAGGCAAAATGTTGTGTCTATAAATGTGCCGGAGGAGGATGTTTTTGCCCTTGTAAACGGCAAAAAGAAGGCTTGTTTTGAAGTTATTCGTTTTCAAAACGGTAAGCTTACAGACACTGAATTTTGGCTTATAGATTCGCAGGACGATCTTGAAAGCGCACGCACGGAGCTTATAGAGCAGTATTATTCCATGCGTGAGCGTGTGCCTGCACGAATAGCGCTTGACGGCTTTGCCGAAGATGAAGAATTGCTGCATGAATTTCTTGAAAATAAGCGTGGAAAAAAAGTTGAATTTATTCACCCGCAAAAAGGCGAGCATCTTTCAATAGTTAATATGTGTATTCGAAATGCAAACGAACATTTGGCTCAAAACGAAGGAAGGCTCGGCAGGGAATTTGCCGCACTTGAAGAGTTGGCATCGCTGCTTGGATTAAAAAAACCGCCGGAATATATTGAAAGCTATGATATATCACACACATTCGGTGCTGATAATGTTGCCGGTATGGTTGTTTTTCATAACGGCAGGCCTATGAAATCCGCATATAAGCGTTTTGCAGTAAAGGGGTTTGACGGGCAAAATGATGTTGGCTCAATGAATGAGGTGCTCACACGCCGATTTAATCATTATTATAATGATGAGGAGGGCAGCACTTTTAAAATATTGCCCGATTTAATTTTGCTGGATGGCGGCCAGCCTCAGGTGCACGCCGTGTTGCCTGTTATAGAAAAAATGGGGCTGAATGTGCCCGTTTTCGGCATGGTTAAGGATAATAAGCATCGCACCCGTGCAATTGCTTTCGGCGGCGGTGAAATAGAAATAAATTCACACAGGGCGGCATTTACTCTTGTTTCAAACATTCAGGAGGAGGTGCATCGCTTTGCAATCTCTTATCACCATAAGAAACACGCTAAAAGCACTTTTTCTTCCGGTTTAATGCAGATAAACGGAATAGGAGAAAAGAAAGCAAAAGCTTTGCTCAGGTATTTTAAAACAATCGGAAAAATTAAAGAATGTGATGTTACGCAGCTTTGCAAATGTCCGTCAATAAGCGAAAAAAACGCACGGGATATTTACGAATTTTATCATAAAATGTAAAAATACTATTTACTCACTTGACTATGGCGGATTTCGTCTGTATAATGTGATATGTATAAATTTAAGTATGCGGAATTATTTGCCGCATTTAAGGAATTTCATTATGAGAGTAATTACCGGTTCGGCTCGCGGCAGAAGGCTTGAAACCATGCCGGGTGAGGATGTAACAAGGCCAACTTCCGAAAGTGTGAAGGAAGCACTTTTCAGCATGATTCAGTTTGAAATAGAGGGCAAAAGAGTGCTTGATCTTTTTGCCGGCTCAGGTCAGCTTGGAATTGAGGCTTTGTCAAGAGGTGCTGCCTCTTGTGTTTTTGTTGAAAACAATAAAAGCGCAAGGGATGTTGTTGAAAGAAATATATTGCATTGCGGTTTGCAGGACAGAGCAAGTATTTATTTGAGCGATGCTGCATCATATGCCGCAAGAAACGCAACTTATGATATTGCCTTTCTTGATCCTCCTTATCACAAGAATATGATTGATAAGGTTCTTCCTCTTGTGGCAGCTAAAATGAGCAGCAACGGGATTATAGCCTGTGAAACCGCAAAGGATGAGGAATTGCCACGGTCTTGTTGCGGGTTTGAGGTTGTTAAAGAAAAAAAATACGGAAAAATCAAGCTAACGCTTTACCGAAAGGAAGCCGAAGAATGAAAATAGCATTGTGCCCCGGGAGCTTTGATCCCGTAACATTGGGCCATATTGATATAATTGAACGCACGGCTGAGCTGTTTGATAAGGTTATTGTGCTGGTTATGAGCAACAGTGCCAAGAATTCGCTTTTCACAATTGAGGAGCGCCAAGAGCTTCTTAAAAGATGCATAAAAAACAGCAATGTTGAGGTAGACACTTATAACGGCTTGCTTGTTGATTATGCGGAAAAAGTGAATGCCGTTGCCATAGTAAAAGGGTTGCGTGCCGTTTCGGATTTTGATTACGAATTTCAGCAGGCTCTCACAAATAAAAGCTTATTACCGCAAATTGAAACTGTGTTTCTTGCGGCTAAGGGCGCAAATATGTTTTTATCATCAAGCATGGTAAAAGAGGTTTGTCGCCTTGATGGGGATATTTCACGATTTGTTCCCAAAGAAATTTTAAATGATGTTGTATTAAGATGTAAAGGAGAAATTGCAAATGACTAATACGGATATATTGCTTGAGGATCTTGAGGATGTGCTTGATGACGCAACCTCTATGCCGATGACCAAAAAGAGCCTTGTGGATGTTGAGAAGATTAAAACAATTATTGAGGATATTCGCCTCAATACTCCGCAAGAAACAAAGCAGGCTAAGGCTATTGTTGATTCAAGAAACAACATTATAGAAGAAGCAAAGAAAGAAGCTGCCGATATAATTGCCCAGGCTCAGGAACAGGCTCGTGAGCTTGTTGCCCGCGATCAAATAACTCAGGCTGCTCAGGCAGAGGCTGCAGAAATCAATGCTAAGGCTAAAGAAGAGGGCGAGGCTTTTGTTCGTGATGCTCAGAATCAGGCAAATGAAATTCTCGGCAATGCCACAACACAGGCAAATGAAATGGTAACAAATGCTCAAAATAAGAGCCGTGAAATGCTTACCGCTGTTCAGAATTATGCCGATGATACCCTTCTTTCAATTGATGATGCCCTTTATAAAGCTCTTGCGGATGTAAGAAGAATTCGCCAGGGTATCAACAACACTAAAAACCACGCAGAATAACAGTTAAATAAAAAAACGGCACAGCTGAAATAGGCTGTGCCGTTTTTGTTATGTTGTTTTGGTAAGGGCTTTCTAAGCTGCTTTTTCAAAGCTTTGTTTTTCTTCAACACATTTGATGCCGAAATAAGCATTTTCTTCAAGCTTTGTTTTGCGGCATTCTCTTTCTTTTTTTCTTTGAGCATTTTTGTCTTTCTTTAAGAACACCGCAGAATAAACAGCGGCACAGATGATAAGCTCCGCCACAAAAAGAATTCTCATCTGTGAAGGTGTAAGGCTGTCAAAAAGTTTAAAGGGCAGCACCATTGCCGCAAAGCCTGCAATTGCCGTTGCCGCTGCCGTTAATATTGTTTTTATCGTGTTATTCATAATTGAAATCTCCTTTCAAACATTTGTTTTGTTTTTTGCTTACAACTACATTTTACACAAAGGAGATTAAATTGCAACAGTATATTTGCCAATAGTCCCAAAATGGGTACTAATAGAACAAAAATTCTAATTAAGTGTTGCTTTTTTCAATGCTTTAACGGCATCTTCAAGCTTGTTATCCGGTATCGAGGCGGGATTTAGCACAAGTGTTATGATTCCGTTTTCCAAACTTTCAATAAAAACTGATATTCCGTTTTTTATAAAAATGTCACTTTCACAATTGAATTTTGTGCGCATTATTATTTGCAACGAATTTTCGCTTATTTCAATCTTTGTTTCGTCATCTTTAAATTCATTTTCCAAAAGGCGTTTCAGTTTTTTCGTTTTTACAGTGTAAAATCGCCTTGTTTTTCTTGTTTGTGAGGCAAGATAGCCGTCTCGTATAAACCCGCAAAGCGCAATTTGCTCTGTTTTGCTTGCCGTTTGGCTGAATTTATAAATGTTATTGTTGTATATTTGCGCAAGCTCTTCCGTGAGCACCATAAAGCTTATGCGAATGGATGGCAACAGCAGCCTTGAAAAAGAGCCTATGTAAACAACATTGCTGCCGGCGGCAAGAGCGTGTAAAGACGGTGTGGGGCGGCTGTTATATTGAAAGTCGCTTTCATAATCATCTTCAATAACGATGCTTCCGTGTGCGGCGGAATATGAAACAAGCTCGATTCTTCGCTTGTTTGGCATCACATCTCCCCATCTTGTCATGTGAGACGGGGAAACATATATTATATCCGCATCCTTATATCTGTAGTGAACATCAAATCCCGCATCTTCGAATTGAGCTGCACCCTGCTTGAAGCTTTTGTCCGGAAAAGAAACCGAACTGCCTTTTTTCAGCAGTGATGTAAGCACAAACAGCAGACTCTGCACGCCTGCTCCGATTATAATCCTGTCCGGCGATGCCGTAACGTTTCGCTTTTCTCTTATGTATTCGGATATTGCCGCCCTAAGCTCTTTTTCGCCCTTCGGTTCGCTGTATGTAAGCAGCTTTTGGTCCTGCCTCAATGCTGCTTTTATGTGCCTACGCCAAACATCAAAATCAAAGCTTTCTCCGTCTGCAGCCGTGCCGTTAAAATCATATTCGGCAAGCATTCTGCTTTCGCTGCCGGAGGTTGCTTTGTTTGCTTTCGGCGTTTTATAGGAAACATAATATCCGCTCTGCGGTTCGCTTATAATATATCCGTCTGCCGCAAGAGCAAAATATGCATTTTGAACAGTTGTTCGGCTGAGAGAGTAAATTGCGCTTGCTTTTCTGACGGAGGGAAGCTTGCCGCCGTATTCTATTTGCCCGCTTGTTATTTCGTTTTTTATGCTGTTGTATAAATCATTATACTTGCTCATATCTGTACCCTAAAAAATCAAGAAAACTGTGTCTGTAATAAATGCCGATTTTATTATATAATTATTTGATAGGATATACAAGCCTTAATTCGGCAAAGTGCCGTTTGTGCTTTTTTTGAAAGGTTGTGAAACTTTATGGCAGATATTATTTATACTTGGGACGGAAATGTTTATTTTAATCTAACAAATAAATGTCCCTGCAATTGTGCATTTTGCATAAGATCAAAGCAGGATGCCGTTGGCGAGGCAAAACGCCTTTGGTTTGATAAAGAGCCCACTTTTGCCGATGTTAAGGCTGCGATAGACGGTTATGATTTTTCATCTGTTAAGGAAGCGGTTTTTTGCGGTTACGGTGAGCCAACCAACGCATTTGATTTGCTTATTGAAACAGCCGAATATCTAAAATCGCTGTATCCCGATATCAGGCTCAGATTAAATACAAACGGCCTTTCAGATTTGATAAATAACAGGCCTACCGCTGCGGAAATTTGCTCTGTTATTGATATTGTTTCCGTTTCGCTTAATGATACGGATTCCGATAAATACGATAAAATAACAAGAAATATTTTCCCCGGCAGGGCTTTTGATGCCATGCTTAAATTCACCAAGGAATGCGTTGCTCTCGGCGCAGAGGTTTGGATGACGGTTGTTGATGTTATTCCCAAAGAAGATATTGAAAAATCACGGCAAATATGCAATGCCTGCGGTGCTCACTTCAGAGTGCGCTCGTTTGAAAGAGGAAAATGATTTTATAAATAAATAAAACCGCTTCATTTTTATGAAGCGGTTTTTTTGTGCTGTTTTTGTTGTGATTTAGTTTTCAGCCTGCTCCGAAGCACGCTTGCTGGAAATGTGATCGTGAATTTGTTGCTTCAAATCACTGTGAATATTGAACTTGGCGCTGAAAACGATAAGCGAAATAATAAGCAAAACGGGCGGAACGCCAAAGCAAAGAATACCAATCACTTTCTTTGTGGCTTCATTGATAACGCCTGCGGAAATTTGCTGATTGTAGCCCATAATTCCAAGGCCGCCAAAAAGGAAGATTGTTTGAATGGTGTATGCCATTTTTTGCAAAAATCCCTTCATTGAGAAAGTGATGCTTTCATATCTTGTTCCGTTTTTGTATTCGCCGTAGTCAACAATGTCTGCAAGGAAAATTGTTTGTGCAACAAACATAGAGCCGATTCCGATGCTTGCGATGATATAGCAGATATCAAGCAAAATCGTTATTTTAAGAATGGGTCCGAAAATAAACATCAGCACATAGCCCACGATTGCCATAATAAGCGAAATTTGGTAAATTGTTCTGTTTGAAAATTTCTTGCTTAACACGGGAATAACAAGTAAGCCAAGAACAGAGCCGACAGCTCCTATAACGGAAAACAGACTCTGAGCGGTAGGCTCGCCGAGTACATCCGTAAAGTAATAAACTGCAGTGCCGCTTGTGAGATACCAACCTGCATTTGAAATCATTGCAAAAAGCATAAACACAAGCAATTGATCGTTTGAGCCTATAACTTTAAACATCTTCTTAAAGCTGAATTTTTCTTTGTTGTAAACAACATTGCGCTCTTTTGTTGAAATAACGCAAATAAAGGCAAAGGCTATAAGCAAAATGCCGCAGATAATTGCCCAGCGTGAAAATCCGCTTGCGCTGTATCCTTTTTCGGTAACTTTATCCATGTTGGATGCAAGCAAGGGAAGCACTATCGGAGTGAGCACTGTTATAACACCTTGGCCAAAGCCGCTGAATGTTCTTGCAACAGTTGCAATCATATTTCTGTCTTTAGGATCATTTGTAAAGCTCGGAACCATAGACCAATACGGAATATCTGCCATTGTGTTTGTCATTCCCCAAAGGATATACATAACGGCAATATAAATATAAAGCTTTGTTCCCTGCATGCCAAAGGATGTAAATAAAAGCGAAAGCACAATGGCGTTTGAAGCTGCGCCTATGATTATCCACGGCCTGTATTTGCCCATTTTCGTTTTAGTACTGTCAACAATCGTGCCCATAATCGGGTCGTTAACGCCATCCCAAATTCTTGCAAGCGGGGTCAAAATAAGCAAAAATGCTTCTTTAAGGCCGAGCACGCTTGAAAGATAATAGGATAAATAAGAATAGAATAATCCGTAAGAGAGATCAAGGCCAATGGCGCCGACGCCGTAGCCGATTTTCTCCCTCCATGTGGTTTTGTAGTCCGACATATTTTTTACCCTTTCGGCTGCTTGTATTATGCGCCTTGCCCGCCGCAGCCTGCGGAGCGCCTTTCGCCGAAAATCGTTTTGCACCAATGTGCCGATTATCGACAGTAATTTGAACTAAGTATACCATAAAACTGTTGCTAAAACAACACTTATTACAATTCTGTTACAAATGTAAATGTGTGTAATTTTTCCTTGACATTAGCTGCATTCATTATTATAATTATTCGTGTGAGGGAGTAATTCCATTAAATTCCCACGAAATTCATTGAAATCCAAAATGAAAATGCTTTTTAAAGGAGGGAACGGCGTTGTTGTTTGTAGGCACTTATGAAAATTATAAGCTTGACGGCAAGGGCAGGCTGTCCGTTCCCGTTAAATGGCGTGAAAGACTCGGCAGAGATTTTTACATGGTTGCAATAACCGTTAAGGGTTGTAAGTGCATAACTCTTTATCCTGTTGATGAATTTGAAAAAACATATCGCCAGATGCAGCGCGGCACAGAAAATCAAAAGTATGCAACTTCAAAGGATTTTCTTCGCAATGCAGAAGAATGTTCACTTGATGCTCAGGGAAGGTTCACTTTGAATCAGCGCCTTAAAAAATTGGCACTTCTTGAAAACGAATGCGATATAGTTTATGAGGGCAACGGCGAAACCATAGAAATTTGGGAACCGAGCGAATTTGCAAAGATGAATGAAACCTTTGATTCGTCTTTGGGTATATATGATCTTATGGATAAGGTTAACGAATCATGCGGCAGCTCGGAAGAACCTGTAAGCGAGGAGTAAGCTGTAATGGAATTTGTTCATAAAAGCGTGCTCTTTGATGAGGCAATTGCCGCACTTGAGCTAAATGAAAATAAAATAATCGCAGACGGCACCGCAGGCGGCGGCGGCCATTCCCGTGAAATTGCAAAACAAGCAAAAAGGCTTATTGCAATAGATCGTGATCCCGATGCCGTTAAAGTGCTCGGTGAGCGGCTGGCACAGTTTGATAATGTAACTATTGTTCATGATAATTTCGCCAACATAAAAAGTATATTAAAAAATTTAAATATTGACGGGCTTGACGGTTTCTTGCTTGATCTCGGCGTAAGCTCGTTTCAGCTTGATAACGGCGAAAGAGGCTTTTCATTTCATCAAGATGCTCCGCTTGATATGAGAATGTCAAAAGAGGGGCTTTCGGCAAGAGATGTTGTAAATAATTATTCTCAGCAAGAGCTTGCGGAAATCATATATCGCTATGGTGAGGAAAAATTCAGCCGCAGCATAGCCGCAAATATAGTTGCGGCAAGGGAAAAAGCGCCTATAGAAACCACTTTTCAGCTTGTTGATATTATAAAAGAATCAATGCCGGCAAAAGAGCTTCGCAAGGGCCATCCGGCAAGAAAAACATTTCAGGCAATCAGAATAGAGGTAAACGGTGAGCTTGAAAAGCTTAAAACAGCTTTGGATGATGCGTTTGACTGCCTAAATCCAGGCGGCATTATTGCCGTTATAACGTTCCATTCGCTTGAAGACAGAATTGTGAAAGAAAAATTTGCAGAATGGACTAAAGGCTGCACCTGCCCTAAAGAATTTCCGGTGTGCATTTGCGGCAATAAGCCTAAAGGCGAGCTGCCGTTCAAATCAAAATCACCGTCTGCCGCAGAGCTTGAGGAAAATCCCCGTGCAAGGTCTTCAAGGTTGAGAGCATTTAAAAAATATTAAGCGGATAAATCCGTTATAAAAGAATTTAAAAAGGAGGAAGTACAATATGGTAAATACAAATGATTTCAGAAGATATTCATACAGCTATGATGCTGCATATGCAGTTGATGCGTTTAATCAAACCCGTTCCTCCGCAGCACCCGATGTTCACAGGGGCAAAGAAAGAAAGCGCAAGCTTACTTTAAGCCCAAACACAAAATTGAAGAGCAGGGAAGAGGTTAAGGCAGACGAAAAGCACTCGCTTTTGAGCGCAATTAAAATTTGCGCCGTAACATTGCTTGCATCGGTAATGCTTTTCGGCGTGCTTTTCACATATGTTCAGAAAAATGAACTCACAAAGAGCATTTCGGGCATAAAAAAAGAAATATCGGCAGCGCAAAGCGAAAATGTAAGTCTCAACGCAGAATTGGAGGCTCTTGTTTCCGTGTCTCAAATAGACAGTTATGCCGTTGAAAAGCTCGGCATGACCCGTGTGCAGAGCAATAATATCAAATATATTGATTCGGCGGAATATTCTGCGGTGCAAAGCTCCCAAAATGCAGACGCCGAGTAATATTGTATCAAGAAAATAAGTATTATATTGAGAGTCGGTTTATCCGGCTCTCATAAAATATTTAATAAAATCTTATAAGATTTTATATATTAGAAATAATAAAGGGGCGAAACGAAATGTCGATATTTAAAAAAGGCTTTGTGGGCAGAATAATGATAATCGGTCTCATATTGGCTTTTCTTTTTACGGCAGATGCGGGTCGCCTTTTTTATATTCAGCTCATTAAGGGCGAGGATTATAAAAACAAAGCAGAAAGCCAGCAGCTTTCAGACACGGAAATTCCTGCAAAGCGTGGCACTATTTATGACAGTGAGGGCAATGTGCTTGCACAGTCCGCAACCGTGTGGACGGTTTATTTGGATCCTTCAAACATAAAGCAGGAAACGACACGCACAAAGGTTGTGGATTATCTTGCCTCCGTTTTTGAATATGACGAAGAAAAGAAAGCAGATCTCCTTGAAAAAGCGAATGCGGCAAGTCAATATAAAGTTGTTGAAAAAAATGTAGAAAACAGAGTAAAAGAAAAAATTGCTGAATTTGTTTCCGAAAATAAGCTTGCAAAGGTTATAGGATTTCAAGAGTCAACAGAAAGATATTATCCTTACGGCTCGCTTGCTTCTTCCGTTATCGGCTTTATGGGCGAGGATTCGGGGCGAAACGGTATTGAGTCTTATTACAATGAGCAGCTTACCGGCACAAACGGAAGATTGATTACTGCCAAGGATGCTAAATCAAATTCCATTTCAAACGATTATGAAACAACCGTTGATCCGCAGGATGGCTATTCTCTTACTTTAACAATAAACACCACAATTCAGTATTATCTTGAAAAAGAACTAAAAAGAACGCTTGATGAATATTCGGCAAAGGGCTGCTACGGAGTTGTTATGAATTGCAAAACGGGTGCGGTGCTTGCAATGGCTTCACTTCCGGATTATGATTGCAACGAGCCGTTTAAGCTGACCTATCAAAAATATGCAGATGAGCTTGATAAGATAACGGACGAAACGGAAAAGAAAGAAAAACAAAGCGAATATGTTATGCGCCAGTGGCGAAACTTTACTGTGTCGGACACATATGTTCCCGGCTCTGTTTTCAAAACATTTATGGCATCTGCCGTGCTTGAAGAGGGAGTCGCAACTCCGGATACCAAATATACCTGCACCGGCTATATCAATGTTGATAAGTACAAAATGAATTGCCATAATCATTCGGGTCACGGAACTCAAACCTTAACTCAGGGGCTTGAAAATTCGTGCAACCCCTTCTTTATAACACTTGGGCAAAGGCTTGGTGTGCATAATTATTTCAAGTATTTTGACGGCTTCGGTTTTACCAAAAAAACAGGAATTGATCTTCCCGGTGAAGCAGATCCGCAATATTATGAAGAAAAGAAATACGGAATAGTAGAGCTTTCCTCGGCTTCTTTTGGCCAAACAAACAGCTTAACGCCCATTCAAGTGTGCACGGGGCTTTGTGCAATTGCAAACGGAGGCAAGCTTGTTAAGCCGTATGTTGTGTCTGAAATGAAGGATCAGGACGGAAACACGGTTTCCAAAACCGAGCCTACCGTTGTGCGCCGTGTTATAAGCGAGGAAACATCAAAGCAAGTGTGTGAAATGATGCAGTCTGTTGTTGATAACGGAACAGGTAAAAATGCCTATGTTGCCGGCTATAAGGTTGGAGGAAAAACGGGCACATCAACAAAGCTTGGTGAATCCAAAGAGGGAGAAAAAAACAAGTATATCGTTTCGTTTGCGGCAATAGCGCCAGCAGACGATCCTGAAATTGCAATGATTATCATTTGCGATGAGCCGAATGTCGATCTCGGCGGCGGCGCAATATGCGCACCCGTTGCCGCAACGGTTATTAAAGAAAGCATGGCAGTGCTGGGTATAGAGCCAACTTACACAGAGGAAGAAAAAAAATCTCTTTCTGTTAAAGCGCCAAATGTTATTGCCAAGTCTGTATCAGATGCAGAAGCGGCAATCAAAGCAGCAGGGCTTGAATGCAAAATTGTCGGCAGCGGTGATAAAGTCACAAATCAGTCTCCGGCGGCAGGTAATACGGTTCCTACGGGCGGGCGGATGGTGCTTTATACATCCGGCTCCGAAAAGGAAACGGTAACCGTTCCGGATTTCACAGGGCTCACGGTGGCGCAGGCAAACAGCCTTGCGGCAAACAGCGGCCTTAATATTGAAATATCGGGCAATGCTTCATCCGATGCGCTCGTTGTTGCTTATAAACAAAGCGAGGAACAGGGCAAACAGGTTGATGCAGGCACGGTTGTTATAGTAAGCTTTAAATCAACAAAAGCAGTTCTTGATTAACCGCTTTAACATATTGGGGGAACAGTAATGAAATTATCAAAAGTATTAAACGGAATAAGCACAAAATCCGTGATTGCAGATGTTGAAGTTTGCGATGTTACTCAGGATTCAAGGCTTGTTAAGCCCGGCTCACTCTTTGTTTGCATAAAGGGCAACACGTTTGACGGCCATGCCGTTGCGGCAGATATGATAAAAAACGGTGCCGTAGCAGTTGTGGTTGAGCATGATCTCGGCATTGAAAATCAAATCATTGTTTCAAACACAAGGGATGTTTATTCAAAACTTTGCGCAAACTTTTTTGAAAATCCCGCAGAGAAACTTAAGCTTATCGGCGTAACCGGCACAAACGGCAAAACAACCACCACATTTCTTGTTAAGCAAATTCTTGAAAATGCAGGCAAAAAGGTTGGCCTTATAGGCACTGTTCAAAATATGGTTTGTGAAGAGGTTTATCCTGCCAAATATACAACCCCGGATTCTCATGAACTGCAAAAGCTTTTTTCGCTTATGGTTAAAGCAGGGTGTGAATATTGCGTTATGGAAGTTTCATCACAGGCTCTTGCACAAGGCAGAGTAAACGGGCTTGTTTTTGAAATAGCGGCATTTTCAAATTTAACTCAGGATCATCTTGATTATCATAAAACTTGGGAAAACTATTTTAATGCAAAAAGAATGTTGTTTGAGCAATGCAAAACAGCTGTTACAAACAAGGATGATAAATACGGCCTTAAAATCGTTGAGGGCTTACCGTGCAAGGTTGTTACCTATGCGGAAAGCTGCAATGATGCAGATTATGTTGCTAAAAATGTTAAATTCAAAGCAACCGGTATTGAATACGAGCTTGTAAGCGATAAAATAGGCAGAGTTAATTGCCCTATCCCCGGCAGATTTTCAGTTTATAATTCGCTTTGTGCGGCAAGCATCGCTCTTACCTTGGGTATTCAGTTTGAAGAGGTGCTCGGTGCCATTGAAAAATCAAAGGGCGTTAAGGGCAGAATAGAGGTTGTGCCGACAAATACCGATTACACCGTTATTATAGACTATGCTCATTCTCCGGACGGCCTTGAAAATATTATTACCTCACTTCGTGAAATAGCAAAGGGCAGGGTGGTAACGGTTTTCGGCTGCGGCGGTGACAGAGATAAAACCAAACGCCCCAAAATGGGAAAAATTGCTGCAGAGCTTTCAGATTTTTGCGTTGTAACATCTGATAATCCCCGCTCTGAAAATCCGGCGGCAATTATAAATGACATTCTTGAGGGAATGAAGGGTGTTTCAACCCCTTATAAAGTTGTTGAAAACAGAAAAGAAGCCATTAAATGGGCAATGGAAAACGCAAAAAAGGATGATATTATTCTTCTTGCCGGCAAAGGGCATGAAACATATCAGATTTTGCCAACGGGCACAATTCATTTCGATGAGCGTGAAGTTGTTGCCGATATTTTAAAGAATTCGGATAAATAAACCGTTAATAATAAAAGGTGGGAATTTTAATGAGCGCAACTGCTGCTGTTGCCGTAAGCGCCGTGCTTGCGTTTGCGATAACGGGCGGACTCGGCTTTGTGATTATACCATGGCTGCATAAGCTTAAATTCGGGCAAACGATTTTGAATATCGGCCCGGCTTGGCATAAGAAAAAGCAGGGCACGCCGAATATGGGCGGCCTGATGTTTATAATCGGCATAATAATTGCATTTGCCGTTTCGGCAGCTCTGTTTGCAGGCCTCGGCGGTAATTTGGAAACTGATTATTCGGCAATTTTCGTCGGCAGGGAAAATGCGCTTATTATTTCAAGCGTTATGCTCGGAATCGGTTGCGGGTTGGTTGGTTTTACTGATGATTACATTAAAATCAAAATGAAAAGAAACGAGGGGCTTACACCTTCGCAAAAAACCTTAGGCCAGCTTGTTATGATAATCGGATATGTTGCCACTTTGTGGATATCAAAAAATACTGTTTGGTATTTTCCTTTTATCGGCAGCGTTGATTTTTCAAAAAACTTTTTCACCGGTATTATTTTTTGGGCTCTTTCCGTTGTGATTGTTTACGGCTGTGTAAATTCGGCAAACCTTACCGATGGTATAGACGGGCTTTGTTCATCTGTAACAGCCGTTATTGCAGTTTCGTTTATTGCAATGTCTTATATTTTATCTTTCGCAGGCTTAGGAATTCTTGCCGCTGCATTGCTTGGCGGTATGTGCGGCTTTCTGTGTTGGAATCATAATCCCGCAAAAGTTTTTATGGGCGACACGGGTTCGCTCTTTATAGGCGGAGTTGTTGCGGGCCTCGGATTTGTAATTAAATGCCCGATTTTGTTGCTGCCTATATGCATTGTTTTCGTTTGTGAAACCATGAGCGATATAATTCAAATCGGCTATTTCAAAATCACTCACGGAAAAAGAATATTTAAAATGGCACCCATTCACCACCATTTTGAAATGTGCGGTTGGAAAGAGAAAAAAATCTGCCGTGTGTTTTCTTTGGTTAATGCAATAGGTTGCCTTGCAGCGCTGCTGATTGTCGGTTTCGGCAATGCAGTAAAATAAATTTTGTTAGAAAGGAAGAGCTTGATGCCGGATAAACTTACCCCTCCCGTGCATTACAGAAATAACGGCGATTCTCAACTGCCGGAAAAAAATAAACGCACTTCGGCTCAAAGAAAAAGAATTAAAAGAACGCAGCAAACCGGATCGGCTCAAGGCGAGGCAACGGTTTTGCGCCCTCAAAGAGGCTTTAAAAGGCTTAATAACACTGATATTTTTACAAGGGGCGGCATGGATATTCCGCTTTTTGCGCTCACCGTTGTTATTTTGTCTATAGGGCTTGTTATGCTGTTTTCGGCGTCATATCCTTACTCTTATTTTAAATATGATAATTCTTATAAGTTTTTCCTAAAGCAGCTTATTTTTGCCGTTGTGGGTATTGCGGCAATGCTGTTTGTTTCGAAATTAAATTATAAGATTTTTCAGGGCACGGCTAAGTTCTGGCTCATTTTAACTCTTTTCTTGCTTGTGCTTGTGCTTTTTTATCACACAAATGTTGCCACTGATGAGGGAGAGAATTTCAAAAGATATATTCAGATTCCCGGCTTGTTTCAGTTTCAACCGTCTGATGTGGCTAAATTTACGCTGACAATTGTGTTGGCATCGTATATAAGCACTTATCATAAGTGGATGGGCACCATGAAATACGGAATTCTTTATCCCGGTGCCATAGTTGCCGTTTATTGCCTTTTGATTTTTGCGGAAAATCATATGTCGGGTGCGATTATTGTTGGCGTTATCGGCCTTACTCTTATGTTTGCCGGCGGTTCTAATAAGAAAATCTTTGCCGTTGGCTTGGCTCTTGTTGTGGCAGCAGTTGTTGTTGTGCTTGTGTTTCCGGAAATTCTGCCAAACTATGTTCAAAGAAAGCTTATCGCTTTCACAGATAAAGATTATCAGCCACGAGGCGCCCGTTGGCAAACGAATAACTCTCTTTATGCCATAGGCTCCGGCGGCTTGTTCGGCAGGGGACTCGGTAATTCAAAGCAAAAATATCTTTATGTTTCTCAGCCGCAAAACGATTTTATTTTCTCAATTGTTTGTGAGGAGCTTGGTTTTGTGGGTGCAATGGCAATTCTTTTGCTTTTTGCCGCACTTGTAATCAGGGGCTTTTATATTGCCACTAAGATTAAGGACAGTTTTGCATCGCTCACTGTTATCGGCATCATGACTCAGCTTGGAGTTCAGGTGGCGCTTAATGTGCTTGTTATCACAGATTCAATTCCAAACACCGGTATTGCGCTTCCGTTTTTCAGTTATGGCGGCACGGCGCTTGTTATGCAGCTGTTTGAAATCGGAGTTGTGCTTGCAATATCCAGAAAAGCAAATCTCAGAAAAGCAGACACCGAGGATGTTTAAATCAACATTGTCTGCTCTTGATTAAATATATCAACACAGCAAAGGTAAAACATATAAATTTTGCCTTGCCGTGTATCGGAGGAAATTATGAAAATTCTGTTTGCAGCCGGAGGCACGGCAGGCCATATAAATCCCGCTCTTGCCGTTGCTTCATATATAAGAGAAAATTATCCGGAAACTCAAATTCTTTTTATCGGCACTGCAGATCATATGGAGTCTCGCCTGGTGCCCAATGCGGGCTTTGATTTTAAAACAATCGAAATAAGCGGCTTCAGGCGCTCTTTAACTCCATCTGCAATTATGCATAATGTTAAAACTGTTGTTCAGCTCATTAAATCTGAAAGCAAAAGTAAAAAAATAATCAAGGATTTTAATCCTGATGTGTGCGTGGGCTTCGGCGGATATGTTTCAGGCCCCGTGCTTGAAAAAGCAGCAGCACTCGGAATACCAACCTGTATTCATGAGCAAAACGCTTTTCCGGGAATAACAAATAAAGCTCTTGCAAAAAAAGCAGATAAGGTTATGATCACTGTTGCAGATGCGGCAGAGAGGCTTGAATCAAAAAACGAGCCCATCGTAACCGGATTGCCTGTAAGAGGCGAAATGCTGCGCAGCAACAGGGATTTTGCCCGTGCAGAGCTCGGTTTAAACAGTGATAAGCCGCTGGTGCTTTCATTCGGCGGCTCTCTTGGTGCGGCTCCAATAAATGAAGCAATGTTTGAAATCCTTTTAAACAGCGCCGAAAGCGGTAAGTATTACCATATTCATTCCGTTGGAACAAACGGCGGTGAATATCTTGATAAATTTGAAAAAGCCGGCTTTGTAAACGGAAAAAAGGGCACGGTTGAAGTTAGGCAGTATATTGATAACATGGATATTTGCATGGCCGCCGCTGATCTTGTAATCGGCAGAGCCGGTGCATCTTCACTGTCTGAAATCGAAGCTCTGGGCAAGGCTTCAATTTTGATACCAAGCCCCTATGTTGCAGAAAACCACCAATATCATAATGCAATGGCGCTTGTGCGCAGAAATGCCGCAAGAATAATAGAAGAAAAAGAATTATCCTCCGAAAGGCTTCAAACGGTTATAGATGAAGTGCTCGGTAATCCTCAGGAACTTGTAGAAATAGAAAAAAACGCAAAGAGTATGGCTGTTACAGATTCTGCAAAAATCATTGCGGATATAATAATGAAAGCAGCAAAAAAATAAAATAGCAAAGCCGTTTGCTTGGCATAGTATGTAAAAGATTATGCAGGCAGGTGGCTTTAATGGAAAAATTGGTAATAACTGGCGGTAAAAAGCTTGGCGGCGAAATTTCTGTGCATGGCTCAAAAAATGCCGTGCTGCCTATTATGGCGGCTGCTTTGCTTATTAAAGGCGAAACGGTGCTACATAATGTTCCGAATTTATCGGATGTTGATGCCTCGGCAAAAATCTTACGCTGTCTCGGAGCAAAGGTAAAGCAAGAAAACAACACACTTGTTATAGATGCCTCAACTGTTACCGGTAATTGTATACCTGAAAAATTGATGCGTGAAATGCGCTCATCAATTATATTCCTTGGCTCATTGCTTTCCCGTTGCGGCGAAGCAGTGCTGTGCCCGCCCGGTGGTTGTGATATAGGAATAAGGCCTATAGATTTGCATATATCATCGCTTAAAATGCTTGGTGCGCAAATCGGCGAAAGCGGCAATTGTATATGCTGCAAGGCTTCAAAGCTGCACGGCGCAAAGGTTTTTTTGTCTTTTCCGAGTGTTGGGGCAACAGAGAATATTATTATTGCCGCCGCTTGTGCTAAGGGCAAAACCGTTATTATAAATGCGGCAAGGGAGCCTGAAATCAGCGATTTGGCTGCTTTTTTGAATTCCTGCGGTGCAAGAATTTACGGTGCCGGTGAAAGCACTGTTGAAATTGAAGGCGTTGAGGAGCTTTATCCTTGCATACACCGAGTAATTCCGGACAGAATTGTTGCAGCCACATATATGTGCGCCGGCGCAATGCAGGCAGATGAGCTTGTAATTAAAGATATTCGTGCTTCTCATTTAACACCGATTATTCCCGTTTTCGGTGAAGCAGGCTGTAAAATATATCTTTCGGGCGGCAGCCTAAAGCTTGTGTCTCCAAAAAGACTGAAAGCCGTAAAGCAAATAAAAACAATGCCTTATCCGGGTTTTCCAACAGATTGCCAATCTGTTGTTATGTCTGCTATGTCAACGGCAAAAGGCACTTCGGTGTTTAACGAAAGTGTGTTTGACGGCAGATATAAGCATATCAGCGAGCTGAAAAGATTTGGCGCCGATATTACCGCAGAGGGCAGAACGGCTGTTGTAAACGGCGTTAAAGAGTTGTATGGCGCAAATGTATATTCTACGGATTTGCGAGGAGGTGCCGCACTTGTTATTGCTGCTCTTGCAGCAAACGGCATCTCTTGCATAGGGAATGTTTATCATATAGACAGGGGCTATCAGAGCATTGAAAAAGATTTAAATGCAATAGGGGCTTCCGTTAAGAGGAAAACAAATGAAGAACAAAAGAAATGTTAAAAAGCAATCTCCCGGCGGCAATAATTTGCCGAGAGAGTTTGTTCAAAACGATTTAGAGCCGCCTAAGATTTATTCAAATCGCAGCAATGAAGTGCAAAAACAAACACGCACTCAAACAAGGCGAAAGCAAAACAAAAAGCGGCGCCTTAAAAATAAAGTGCGCAAGGCACTCCTCGGCATTATATTTTTTGTTGTGCTTATTGCTGTCGGCGCTGTTCTTTCATTAACGGTGTTTTTTAAAACAGAAAGCATAACTGTTTCAGGCAGCGGAATTTATTCACAAGAGCAAATCGTGAATGCATCCTCAATCAACATCGGCGAAAACCTTTTTTTGATAGATTCAAAGGATGCTTCAAGCAGAATAACAACTCAGTTGCCGTATATATATAATGTTAAAATTAAAAAACAGCTTCCTGCAACGGTGAAAATAACGGTAACTGATGCAACTGCCGAATTTGCAATCGATAACGGAAACAATACATTTATTTTGGCAGATGACAATTACAAGGTGCTGGAAACCGCTGCTGCGGAACAACCGGCAGACAGCATCGTTATTAAAGATGCTGCTGTAAAAACTGCGGAGCCCGGCAAAAGGATAGAGTTTGAAGATGAAACTGCCTCAGATTGCATAAATAAAATTGTTGAAGCAATCAACGCAACAGGTATGACGGGAGTTACCGCAATCAGCAGCAGAGATGTTAATAATAATTATATTATTTTTGACAACCGCATAACTTTTGAGCTCGGTCCTTGTGAGGATTTGGAAATTAAGATAAAAAGGGGAGTTCTCGTTTGCGATGAGCTTAATGAAACAAACCCAAGTATAAGAGGAAATATAAATCTTAAATCCGGCAAGCAAAGCTACTTTACACCTGAATAACGAATTTTAAAAGCGATGCATTTGTAAAGCAGAACACTTTACTGTTTTTTTCAAAAATCGAGTACATTTTTGCGTTTTGTTTATAATGCACAAAAGAGCCCAAAATAGTTTTATCAATTTTGAAAGAAATATTCATTAAAAATCAAAAAAAACATTGCAAAATGATTACAATATTGTTACAATATATTAGTAAAGACAACAGCTAGTCTGTCAATAATATATAAGGAGAATAAAATCATGGGACGTTATGAAATAGATACCGAGGATACAAAAGTTGTTTCCATTAAAGTAATAGGCGTAGGCGGCGGCGGCGGAAACGCTGTAAACCGCATGGTTCATTGTAATATTCAGGATGTGGAATTTATCGCAGTAAACAGCGATAAGCCCGCTCTTGCTAAATCTCAGGCTGCTCAAAAAATTCTTATCGGCGAAAAAGCAACAAAAGGCATGGGCGCAGGTGCAAAGCCGGAAATCGGTAAAAAAGCAGCTGATGAAAGCAAAGAGGCTATCACAGATGCCATCACAGGCGCTGAAATGGTGTTTATTACCGCAGGTATGGGCGGCGGCACAGGCACAGGTGCGGCTCCGGTTGTTGCTCAGATTGCTAAGGATCTCGGCATACTTACGGTTGGCGTTGTTACAACTCCGTTTGCTTTTGAAGGTAATCACCGTATGAAACAGGCCAAAGAAGGTATCAATGAGCTTGCTCAGTATGTTGATTCTATTATCGTTATTCCAAATGAAAATCTTAAATTCACTACTGATGAAAAAATTACTTTCTTAAATGCATTTGAAATTGCTAATGATGTTCTTCGTCAGGGTGTTCAGTCAATTTCAGATCTTGTTAATGCAACAGGTCTTGTAAACTGCGACTTTGCAGACGTTACAGAAATTATGAAGTCTTCCGGTTATGCTCATATGGGTGTTGGCCACGGTAAGGGTAAGAATAAGGCAGAGGATGCAGCTCAAACTGCAATTTCAAGCCCGCTTCTTAATACTTCAATAGACGGTGCTCACGGTGTTCTTCTTAACATCACCGCTTCATCCGATATTGGCCTTGAAGAAATCGATGTGGCTTCAACAATCGTTAAAAATGCCGTTCATCCCGATTGCGAAATTATTTGGGGTGCCAATGTTGATGAAAATCTTGAGGATGAAATGTACATCACTGTTATCGCAACTCGTTTCGGCGATGATGAAAATGGCCATCCCGGTGTTCCGATTAAGTCAACAACAGCAAACCTTGAGGTTGCTCCCACAGTTGCAAATCCAATGCCGTCTGCAGATCAGGCAAGCAGTGCTTTCACAACAAAAGACTCAGATACTTTTGACAGCATTGTTAATCTTTTCAACAAGAAATAATTTAATTTTTAAAGCCCCTTGCTTCATTGCAAGGGGCTTCGTTTTTTTAATAAACATCGTTAAAGTATTGTCAGTTTGTATAAGTTTATTAAAATTGTTGAAAATTCTGTTGAAATTATTGATTGTAAAGTATAATGCCTTACAAAATTATCAAAATATTAAAACTCGGAGTATATTTCAACATTATTAACATAGTTTTCAACAAATGATTCAACATATAAGCCTATGTAAAGCGGCACACTTTACAAAAAAACAAGGCGTTTATGCAATGATTGCATAAATGCCTTGTGTGTTTTTGTGCTGTTTTGCTTAAATTACCATTCGGATTTTGTATAAGAGCGAATTATATTTGTTATAAGATTATCTCTCTTAAAGCCCTTACCTTTGCCGCCGTTTTGCTGATCTTTGATTTTGCCTGCTCTTATCGTTATGAATTCGGCTTTATCAATAAGCTTGTCAATCGGCGGAATATCTCCAAATGAATAATCGCTGCTTGGAATTTCATCTGTAAGCCCGGTGGCTCTTTTGGCAGTACTGAATTTTTTAACAGCCGTCATTGCCAAAATTATGATGCGGTTATCCTCCGGTAGTGTAAGTGTTTTTGCATTTCTTATATCTATCTCATATTTAAAGAAATACGCTTTTCCGTTTGGAATATCGCCTTCGGGGTGGTGAGTGTGTGTGAATTCAAAAGCAATCGGTGCGTTTTTGTGCTGAGCTTTTATGTCCAGCCCTGCCATGTCCCAATTGCCGTAATGCTCCGTCATTGCAGCAATGTTAAGCGTTTTTTCTCTGCCGTCAATGTAAAATGTTGCTTCTCTGTCTCCCAATGTTGAAGCAGCCACTATGTAAAGCTTCGTCATGCTTTTCGGCAATTCAATCGTTTGGCCTCTTGCCACCATAACATCGTGTGGTGCTGCCGTATTTGGCATTTTGTAGCATATTCCGCCTGCAACAAAGCTTTGCGGGCAAAGCTCTGCAGGAAGCGAGCAGCCGCTGCCCTGAAGTATAACATTGCGCATTTCTTCGTTTCTTGTAAAGCCCTTTGAATTGTATTCAAGATCAAGCTTTTTAAAGTTTTCACGGCCTTTTTTCTCGGCATGCTCAAGCTTTATTTTGAATGTTTTTATTTCATAGGGCGCAAGGTTTAATGAAAGAGTTGCTCCGTTAAATTTTGCGGTATTCAATTTTAATTCTGTTGCATCGCATTCATTTGCTTCAACTATATTTTTTGCAAATGAAACTTCAACATTTTTAAGCGCTTCGCCGCTGCCTTCATTTATGCGAATTACTATTCCGCTTCCGTCTTCGGCAAGCTTGCAGCATCTAAGAATTGCATTTTCGTTGTTGATGCTCATGAATGAATATCCGCTTTCAAGGCTGCCTTCACGGCGTGAAGAAACTTGATATGCAATAAGCGGCTTTTGGAAAATTTCGCTCTGGCGTTGTGTGCCGTTTGCAAAGCTGCCCTTGTGGCTGTAAATTCCGAATGCAAAATTATTTCTGCCAAGATCCATTAAATCCTGCCTTGTTGCCTTCGTGAACGCGCCAACGGGTGTGTGCAGGCAGGTGAGCCTTAAAGTGTTTGATGAAGGCTTATCCCAACCGTATTTGCAATCACTGAAAACAGAAACACCGTATTTGCCGCTGCCTGCGGTAATATCTGCCCATTTTTGAGCAGGCACTTCATACAGCTTTTCGCAGTTGTTTTCTCTCTTGATAACGCCAAGCCCAAGATCATAGCATGCTGTTTTATTGTAGCAGGAAAATGGGAACACAGCTTTAAGCAGGGTCCTTCTGTTTTTCCAGTCAACAAAGTTTTCAACTCTTATAAACTCTCCGCCGCTTTCAAGCGAAACGATTTGCTTAATAGTTGAGTGATCAAGTTCGCGTGAAATTTTAACGGCAATTCTTGCCGGACCTGCTTCAACTATTTCAAATTCGGGCGTGTTTGCAAAAAATTCAGGCTCTTTGTCTAAATCCTTTTTTCGCATTTCCCAAGCGGGGTAAGGAAGCTCGCCGACATCCGAAAGACCTGCCATTTTAATTGGCGCTTCAAGCACATTTATGCCGTTTACCTTGTCTATAACGGTGGCAATGTCGCCGTTTTTGTTAAATATAACTCTGTATTTCTCGTTTTCAAGAGAATGAAGAGAGGGAATAAGGTCTGTTTTGATGCCGCATGCCTTATCGGCAGGCAAAACATCGTAAACAGAATATCCTAATGGGCTTACATCCGCAATGAAAATAATATCAAATTCCTTGCCCGATTTGTTTATGATTTGGCTTGGCACTTCTTTGCCGTTTGCATCTAAAACTTTAATAAAGGTTGAATTGTGCACAAGCTTAATATGAGCCTTCACCGCATTTTTGCGTCTGAAAGGAGAAGGGTTGTAAACCATAACTCCGCATTCGGTTACAAAGCTTGTGTTAAGCTCGTTAGATATGGCACCTGCCGCGCCGTCAAGCTCGGTTTCAAATTCACTTATTGAGGTATAATAATCACTTTGACCGTCAATATAAACATCCATATTGCCCGTGCCCGTTATGTCGTCGTGGAATTGATGCTGAATAACACGTTTCCAAGCTCTGTCTAAATTATCCTTTGGATAATTATAAACTCCGTTTTCGTTTGCAACGGTGCACATTTTCTCTGTTATATCGGCAATTGTTTCGTTTTGTGCATTAAGCCTTTTATTCATGGCTCTTGATGTGTATGCACCCGCACCGTGCGAGGTCATAAGCAATTCGTTGTTCCATGTTTTGAGGCGTGCGGTTTCGGATTTCGGCAGTTTATCCAAATCGCGAAAAATTTCATCGCTTGTTGCCGAAACAACTTCAAAATCGCTGCCTGCATTCTTTTCAACGCTTTCTTCGATTGCCTGCACGCTTTCCTCCGTGGGAGCGCCGCCCCAATCGCCTGTGCCGTAAAGATGCAAGGTTTGCGGTATTCCGCTTTCAAAAGCGTTTTGCGTTATTTTATTTATAACGGAAATATCGCCTCTGATGTCGCCGCTGAATTTGTAGCGATATGATTGTGCGTTAAGGCAGGCGTAAACCTTTGAGCCGTCAACGCCCTGCCAAAGTCCCAAATCAAACGGCACTCCGTAAGCCGATCCCCAACTCAATTTTTGGGTTGTAAATCCCTTTAAACCCGCATGCTTCATTATGCTTGGCAATGCGTATCCAAAGCCAAAGCAATCGGGCAGAAAAATATCGCAGCTTTCTTTTCCGAATTTTTCTTTGAAATAGCCATTGCCGTAAATAATATTTCTGAACAGTGCTTCGGGAGAGGGAATGTTTACATCTCCGTTTTCATAGCTTGAGCCCGCAACATTCCATTTTCCGCTTTTGATAAGTTCTTTAAGATATTCAAAGTGCTTTGGATAGTATTCCTCTGCAAGCGCATATCTGAATGCACCTTCAAAATTAAATTTGTAATTAGGGTATTTTTCTATTAAATTAAAGTTTTGCTCAAGTGTATTTGGCAGATATTCTTTTATAGTTGTTGCCAAATTCCATCGCCACACAGTGTCTAAATGTGCGGTTGCAACTGCATAAACCTTTTTCTTTTCCATAGTATTCCTTATTTCTCTATGATCTCGTATGTGAATTCATATTTTTCCTGAAGAGCTTTTACCTTGTCTTCGTTATCTGCTATAAAGCTGTCTGAATATATTGATTTGCCGTCCACGGAATAATCTTTAACTATTTTGTTAAGTTCATCCCATGCTTCATCGGCTTTGTCATATCCGTCTGCAAATTTAATTAAAAATTCTTTGTGTTTGGGTAATCTTACTTTCATATTCTGTTCTCCTAACTGATGTGTTTGGTTTAATTATATATTTTTATTTTGCATATATCAAGTGCAGTTTTTATTTAAAAGCGCAATCAAAGCTTTTTCAAATGCCTCATCTTGATCTTTTGTTCTTTTTAAAGGGCCTTTAAGGTGCTTTCCGCTTCGTTGGGCTTTCTTTGCCATGTGGCGTGAATAAAGCAGGCTGTCTATGTTAAAATTATTTATAATAAGACCGTTTTGCGTAATTACATTTGCTCTTTTCGCAAGTGCCATTGCTGCAAGCCCGTAGTCTTGAGTAATAATAATGTCGCCGTTTTCTGCCTTATTAACCAAGGCAAAATCGGCACTGTCCGCCCCTTTTGAAACTGTTATCGTTTCTGCGCCGTCTATTGAAAATTCATGGCTTGTGTCGCAAACAATAATGGCTGAAATACCGCGCTCCGTTGCAAGCTTAACGGCAAGCTTTGTAACGGGGCAGCCGTCTGCATCAATAAGTATTTTCATAATTTGTGCCTTTTAGAATAAAAGCGGCGCACCGTTTTGCCTCGGTGCGCCGCAGATTTTTGCTTAAATTAAACTCTCTTATAAGGTTTAAGAAGCTTTTTTGCCCGGCTTAGGCAATTGCGATGTTGTTTCCGTCGCATTTTCGCCTTCTTCGGTGTTTAAAAGAATTGTGCTGTTCATAAATTCACTCTTCTTTTCAAGCTCAGTGTTTGTGTGTTCAACACCGTATTCCTCAAAAACAGTTGGAGTGTCTGAGAAAAGATTTGTGCCGATGCCGAGTCTGTCACCCTTAATTTTAACACCCATTGTGGCAAGAATAGTGGGGAACATATCAAAGTTTGCCCATTCTCTGTCTGTAAATTTGGATTTAGAAGTGTTCAAATCGGGTGAAGGATTCAAAATAACGTTGAATTGAGTTCTTAAATAATCGGGATCAAAGTTTTCAAAGAAATCTGTATCCATGCTTAAATGGTCGCCGATTAAAATAACAGTGGTGTTTTCATAAAACGGCTGTTGCTTAATCCATTCAACGAATTTATATGTTTCGTCTTGGCTGTAGAAAATGGCATTTGAATAATGGTCGCCAAACGGTGTGGATGCATTCTTGCTTAAATATCCGCCCGGGCGATGAGTGTCTGCCGTTTCCATTGTAAAGTTGAACGGCTTGCCGGTTTCATAAAGCCTTGTAATTTCGTCTTTTGCAAATTCGTAAAGTTTATCATCCTCATAGCCCCACCATTCTTTGTAGTCGGGAGGAATTAAGCCTTCACGCTTTGCATAGCCGTAATCCATGATTTTGTAATTGCCGTGATCATGATAATAGTATGAAAGTCCGCCAAAGTTTGCATCTGCGCCAAACATAACTGTTTGCTCGTAGCCTTGGTCATGCAAAATGTCGCCAAGGTTGTATGCGCCGGGGAAGAAGTTTCCGGGTGAACCGTATGCATTAGGTTCTGCCGGCACTTTCATCGGCAATCCGGTTGTCATATTAACCATTGATGCAACAGACCATTGAGTGCCTGTTGCTTTAAGCGGGCCGCCGAATTTTGTGTCGTTATTCGAGAAAGTGTAGCCTTCATATGCAAGCTCTGTCAGCTTTGGAATAAGGTTTGTATCCATATAACCGCCGAGATCCTTGGAAAGATAGCTGTTTTCCATTGATTCAAGGTAGATATGAATAAGGTTTCTTTTCTTCTCCGGGAAGGTCATCTTCGTGGTGCGCGGATCCTTGTAGTTTGCCTCAATAAAATCCGATTTTGCAATATATGCATTGTAAAGCTGCTTAAGCTTAAATTCTTTAACACCGTAGCCGATTCCGCCGCCAAGCATTGCAAGTGCAAGAATAAAGCTGATTATTCTGTGAACAAGATCGTTAAAGAATGTAATATTCTTTTTAATACCGTGATAAACAAGCTTGAAGTTTGAATAAACAAAAAGGCAGAAAACCGATGTGAGCAGCATGGTGGGATAAACAAGGCCTTCAATGCCCTCAAGATAAACTCCGCTGTCTGCGCCGCCTGCCGGTGAAAGCAGGTTGATTAAAAGCTGGTCTGCCGTAACATCGCCGTAAGAGCCTTTGCCCCAAACGGTGCCCACAAAGCAGAGGCTGCCGAGGCAAAACAGAATAACGCTTATAAGCTTTAATGCTCTTGCGCCCTTTTTCTTGGGAGTTTCGCTTTCAAATGTGATGTATTTATACACAAATGCATAAATGCCAAGCAAAATAATGCCAACTAAAAACGCAATTATGAAAAATTTAACAAATGAAGCGGGTTTGTAGCCGCCGGTCCACACAAAAAAGTGCTTATATTTGAGCACATATTTTTGGAAGAACACGGCGATAAGGTTAATAACAAACACATTCTTTATAACCATATGAATGCATTTGCCTGCCGAGCGCTCTCTGCAAAAAGCAAAGATCTGAACGGCACTGATAATCAGTGCGGCAACAGTGCCTAAGAGTAAAAACATAAATTAGCCTCTCTTTCGCAATTGTAAATAGAATATATCAAGAATATCACAAAAAGAGTGTGCGTGCAACAATTATTTTAATATTTAAAATAGAATAGATTGTTTTTTTATTGTTTTGCAGTTTTTGTGTCATTTATAGATTTAAAGAGCGAAAACTCATTGTCATAAGGCAAATCGCAGGTCATGTGCCAAATCATAATTCCGCCAAGCCCCGCATCAATTGCAAATGCGGTTTTGTCTGCTATCATTTGCGCCGAATTTAAATATTGCGGTGCTGTCATCGGTGCTCCGTCATGATCAAATCCGTTGTAATAGAATAAATTTGTAAATCTGTCAAGCTTGTTTTCGTATTGGCTGTAATCTCCCCAATATGCATGGCGATCTGTCGGTCTTGAATAAAACGGCACGCCGAAATCAAGCTGCTCTGCTTTAAAACCGCCTTCAAGCATTTTGTTTATGCCGTTAACCGATACCGGAAATGTTGCATGATAGCCGTGTGCAGTAAACATGTCATAAAGCATAACCTCTGCACGGTCTATGATTTCAATAACATCATCGTCAAACTGTAAATCCCAAGGTGCAATCGCAAGCGAAATGATTTTATCCGGAATTGCCGAATCAAGCTGCCTTAAAAATGAGTTGAAAAGCTTCCATTCTTTTTTTGAATTCGGAAATTCATAATCCATGTCATATCCGTCAAAACCGTATTTTTCCACAAAAGCTTTAATGCTTGCAATTGTGTTGCCGACATTTTCTTCACTCAGCATTGAAATAATGTCCGCATTGTTGTCATTATAGGGCATTGCAATGTCGCAAATCAGATTTATTTTTCTGTTGCCAACAGCCTTTTTGAGCATTTCCACCTTTTGTGCATAAATATCTTCCGAAATTGTGTTGCCGCTGTCGTCAACAAAAATAATGTTTCCTAATTTATCAAACTTTGCCGTGCCAAACATTATTATGTCCGTAACTCCGTCAAGCATTGAAAAATCGGTGTTTTCATTTATGTTTGCAGCCACAAGATAGGTGTTTACTCTTAAATTCTTTGCTTTGTCGCTTTTGATATTATAAACCTCGGCGCCGGTAAGTTTGAAATTTCCGCTTGCCATGTTAACAAAAATGCGTAAATAACGGTAGCTTACATCACCCAAAAAGCAGGTGTGGCCGCCTTCAATGCAGTCGCTTTGATAAAGAAAGTCATAATCGCTGTCTGCACTGTTGCTGCCATAGATTTCAAACAGAGCAATCTTTGATCCGCTTTCTTTAAGCACAACCGTGTTAAAATCAGTTTCCTTGCCCAAATCAATTGTGGCATATTTTGTTTCTTCTGCTTTTCCGCTGAGTTTAAATGTTGATGATGTTTTTCCGTCTTGGCTTGTAACCGTGCCGCCAAGCGCCAAGTTGTTGTAGAGACCGTATATTTGGCTCATGATTTTTTTGCCGTGACCGGTGCATCCGGTAAAAGTGCAGGCAATAAGTGCGCATGCCAAAAAAACGGCGAGCAGCTTTGTAAATTTGTTTTGTTTCATATTTACCCCCAAGTGAGCTTCAATTTGCATTTGTCGGGCACGGCCCGAATGCGATTTTTACATTGCAATGCTCTGATTATATACTATCACACGCATATCGTGCAGCGCAAGCGTAATTTTTATGATGGTTACATAGGCCGGATTATAATATAAACGGCATATTGCCACACGAAAAAAGTACTTTGTTTTGAAATTAAGCGAATTTATTTGTAAATTCTATATTGAAGTATATCAAATTGTTCCGTTTCAGCCTTTGCGTCATTTGAAATTTTCGGCGTTTTCAGTACATCAAATGTGCTAATGCAGCCGATGTATGAGGCACGGAGCTTCTTTGCAAGTGCAATACTTGCTTTATTATATCTGAATGTGTTGTAAGAAATGTATTCGTAATTTGTTTTTTCAAACAGTTTATTTATAAGCAATCGGCAGGTCTCGAATCCATATCCGTTGCGTTGATACTTTTCAGCCAAATCAATGCCTATTTCGGGTGTTTCGTCAAAATTTTTCAGTTCTGTATATCCTATAAAATCACCACATTCAGAATAAATAAGAAAGTGAACCTTATATTTGTCATTAAGTGTTTTCATAAACTCGTTTTTCATAAGAACCGAAAATTCTTCGGAAGTATTTAATGTGCCGTATGTATAGTTTAAGAGTAAATCAGTGTTGCCGGGGGTGAGAACATGAAGTGTAATCCTTTTGCCGGATATAGATTCATTGCCAAATAATTCTAAAAGTTGATCTCGATTCATATTTTACTCTCCAATACTGTCTTTAGTTTTAATTTCACATTGCAATATTCTGATTATATACTATCACACGCATATCGTGCGGCGCAAGCGTAATTTTTATGCTTGGCTGTTATGTGAATTTTGTGTTAATTTGCTTTTTTGCTTGTTGACTGTTTGGTGCGGCAGGAATATAATATCAATATTAGAAATTCTAAAATTAGAATAAAATTCCGAAAAAGAGGGTGATTTTATGAATCCGCTTGATTTGATTTCAATTGGTAAAAAGCTTTCCAATATTTATCAAGAACTTTCCGCTCCGATTTGTCGCAGTAACGGATTAAACCAAACCGGGCTTGATGTGCTGCTGTTTTTTGCAAATAATCCGCAATATAACACGGCAAGTGATGTTTGCAATATTCGCGGAATTAAAAGCGGTATTGCATCCGTTGCTGTTGATTCGCTCATAAAAAAAGGTTTGTTAAGCCGTTGCGAGGATGAGGCAGACAGACGTAAACGTAGGCTTGTATTAACCGAAAAAGCACTTCCGATTGTAAAAGAGGGCAGGGAAATGCAGGCAAGTTTTGCCGATGCATTAAAGACGAATATAACCGATTCCGAATTTGACGCTGTTGAAAGCGTGGCGGAAAAAATAAAAAGCAATATCGCTTTGCTTGAAAGTAAGGAGCGTTAATTTTGTTTGAAATAATCATTTGCATAATTGCGGGGTTGGGCGCAGGCTTCGGAACGGGCTTTGCCGGAATGAGCGCAGCTGCGGTTATATCCCCGTTGTTGATAACTTTTCTTCACATGGATTCTTATCTTGCAGTGGGCATTGCTCTTGCCAGCGATGTTCTTGCCAGTGCCGCCTCTGCAATAACTTATGGAAAAAATAAAAATCTTGATATAAAAAACGGAATCATAATGATGATTTCCGTGCTTTGTTTCACTATGGTGGGCAGCTATGTTGCAAGTATGGTGCCAAAAACAACTATGGGCAATTTTTCGGTGTTTATGACCTTGCTGCTCGGCGTAAAATTTATTGTTAAGCCTGTAACAGAGCCTAAGCGGCGCCTTTTGGGTGCCACCGCAAAGCAAAAAGCAATTCGCTCGGTTGCGTGCGGAGCCGTTGTGGGCTTTATATGCGGATTTATCGGCGCAGGCGGCGGAATGATGATGCTTTTGGTGCTTACATCCGTGCTTGGGTATGAGTTAAAAACCGCAGTCGGAACAAGCGTTTTTATTATGAGCGCCACTGCGCTAACCGGCTCGGTAAGCCATTTTGTAATCGGCGGAATGCCTGATATTAAGGCGCTCGCAGTCTGTGTTGTAAGCACTCTTGTTTTTGCTCAAATTGCAGCACTGATTGCAAATAAGCTTCCGGCCAAAACACTGAACAGAATAACGGGCGCCATCCTTGTTGTGCTCGGTGTTGCCGTTCTCGGTGTTAACTATTTAACTTGATACAGATTTTATAAATAAAAGAGCGGCATAAAATATGCCGCTCTTTTTATCTTTCGGATAGTGTAAAAACAAATGCCTTATAACATCCTTTTTTGTCTCCTTTTGTATTGAATTTGAGTTCAAAGAATGTTAAAATACAAACGCTAAAGGGTTTTAACATTCTCTTAGCTCCGGAGCGTTTCCCTCTTTGCTTTCTATTATTTCGGGGGTTACGCTCTTTTTTTTCTTGCCTTTTTGTTTTAAATGTGATATATTGTAAATACAATATATAAGCGGTTGACGGATGGCGGCAAGTACCACCCCGTGCGGCTTATATATTGTGTTTGCTTTGCTGCCCCGGCTTTTATTGTCGGGGCGTTTTTTTATTTATTGTTCGGTTTCTTTAGAAGCGCTTTTATTTTTTCGCTTGCTTCGTCGAGAGTTTCGCAACCGTCAAGTATAATTGATAATAACCGCAAATAGAAAAAAACAAGCGATGCTTGAATTAACAAGCACCGCCGTGAAGAACAAAGTGCAGTATCATCCACTGCACTTTTTATTTTATTGAAAACATCAAAAAAACAAGTTGAATTTAAAAATTAGCGGTTACAAAAATACAGCAGTTTTTTTGTAACTTCAAAAAGACAAATTCTACCTATTAGAGAAAAAATGAATGCAATTTGAGTTAATTTGAATGCAATTTGAAAATGGTGTTTAAAAAACTCCAAAAAGCAAATACCGCATAACTAAGCCAAAAACAAGCATTTTTAAAACAAATGGGGATATGTTTCAAACATACCCCCTGTGTCTTTGTACAGCATATTTGATACAATGTGACCACCTGTCCCAAAATGTGACCCTGCACTTGAAAATGTGACCACACATAAATAAAACAATTTTTACGGATTACAAACAGCACAAGGGTCCCAACCTTTTCTTTCAGCCTCTGCCACGGTCATTTATGACCTTTCCGCAAATCTTTAGCAAAGCCTTACACACGCCTGTTTCGGCTCTTTATTTTTCCGCTGAAATGTGTTGCAATAGGGCAACGACACATAAACAAATGTGGATTGAAAATTACTTTTTCTTAGATTTTTGTGAGCTAAAAAGCGATGCCAAATCATAAGAGTCGCCATTGCTTTGATGTAAGTCTAAACTATGCGATTATCTGCGATTATACCGTATATGTAAGAAGGACCCCACATGCCTGCTTTCTGAATTTTGGCGGGAGTGGGATTTACAATAAACAATGTTTTTTTCACCGCATCTTTTGTTATCTTACGCTTTTTATCATCGTTTATAAGGATATAGTCATTATAGACTGCATATTGAAATTCAACCCCTCGAACGGTTTTGAATGTCTCGCCTTCACAGTGTCTGATATTATTCCAAATAGCATCATTGTTCATAACATTACCTCAACATTTGTTTTTAAAAAATATTCCTCTTATTAGGACAAACAGAACGCCTCCGATAAACAATCCCGCTCGCATTTCTGTTTTCTTTGTTGTTTTCAAACTCTCCTCAAAGCATATACTGTATTTCAAGCGAAGAGGAATATCCGCTTGGGGTTTCATGGAGTACAATATCATTATCACCCATACATTGCCTCATTGCGTTACAGACCATAGGCATGCTGTTTCTTAGTTTGTTAATGCGGTGAAGATTACTTGCTCTCAACACTATAAATTCCTCACCTCTGCTTCTGGCCTCTTCTTTTTGAGCTTCGATATACTCACGGATATCTTTGGTTTTTACCTTGACAACATTAGCGACGATTTCGTCATGCGCTTTTACCGTGTTTTCTTGACCTTGATTGCTCATTAACAGGTCGACCTTTTCTTCCAAAGTTTGAATCCTTGAAAGCAATTCAACGATAATTTTTTCATAATTCATAAGAATTACACCCCATTGTTAAAATAATTCTATATGAATTCTATCATAATTACATAATTTTTTCAAGACTATTGTTACGATTTTTCATGGCAAAATGGTTGCGATTTATAATTACCACTTCTCTTCTTTGTTTACAGCAGCTCAATTTTTGAAAGCCAAACAAGCAGCCGCCACAGATTTTCCTGTGGCGGTTGTCTGAATAATTACCTTACCGTTCGTCCCGATTTAAGCCGTTCTTTCTCGGCGACGATTTCCGCATTCTTGCACTACATAAATATCAGCATCCAGTTTTTGAAGAACAGAAAATTTTTCTCTGAATTTTCCGTTACAATTCCAACTTACTATTTTCATAAAAACCCTCGCATAATAAATAAATATAAAATTATTATATCATTGTGAAATTGTTTATTCAATGCGTTTAATATTATTGATTTTCACTGAGTGCAACAATTAGGCATTTTCGTAGTAAACCGAATATAAAAACAGCGTCTGCTGATAATACAAAAACATCAACAAACGCTGAAAAGCCTTTATTTACAAGATTTTAGGCAAAAAAGTAGGACACTAAAAATTACATCATTTTTAGTGTCCTATAGTGAAAGTAGTGACCAATTCTGATACCAAATGCACACCCCTCGTATAAATCGTTAAAAGGTGTGCCTTTCGTTAAAAAGTGCAACTGTACTACCGTCTTTCATGCGCATAGGAATAGGTATCCACCAAGTTCTTAGTATATGAAATTTGCAGATTATTCTTGGATTTGGCTCAAATCAAATGCACCGTTCTCAATCAACTTCAAAATTGTGTCTACCAAGTTGTTTTTTACAGTTTCACTTTCATTTTCAACGCCAGAATACTCTACATAAATAGTGTTCTCTCCCATATCAAAGGTTGCATAATATATTACGGTTTTGATGCCTTGACTATTTGACTTTGTTATGAAATATCCTGCATTGATATCAACGCCGTCTACACTTGAAGTGATTGTATTTCCATCAATGGTAGTATCTAATAGATTTACACCCTGTTTAGATACTACAATTCTTGTATCACCAATTTTTCCCTCAAAACCCAGAATATTATGATTGTCAGCATCAAAGTAAGCATCTGCGGTAACAGGCAAGTCTGAAAAAAGCATTTCAATCTCAGCATCGCTCAAAGGTCTTGTTGTTACATTTAAGTTAATTGAAGATGGTGATAAGTCATTTTTAACAAAAGTAATTGTTTCTCCACCATTCAGCGTGGCAATATCGTTTTTTGTACCAAACAGATTGCTTTGAAAAACTCCCACTCCAATCACAGCAACGAGTACGAAGCAAGCAGCAACAGAAACCCATTTTTGCCGATTAGTTATTCTACTTGTTTTTTTCATAGGTTCAGCCTCCTTAATATACTGATTATCGACATTTCCCAATGCCCTTAAAAGTTTCTTTTCTTTCATACAGAGATACCTTCTTTCTCTAACAATTTTTTAAGTTCGTTCCTTGAACGAAATAATGACATCTTGATTTTGCTCTCGCTCATACCATATTCCGTTGCAATTTCTTTAATGGGCGATAAATACCAATATCTTCTCATAAAGATTTTTCGCTGTTCCAATGACAGGGAAGAAAGAAAGCGGTTGAGAATATCTGTTAGAGCAATTTCTTCAACAATGTTTTCTGTACTATCCAACGATGGTATGCACTCTTGTATTTCATCAAAAATCAATGGCATTTGCCCGTCATTACGTTTCTTTGCATTGAGCAGTTCGTACCTGTCCAAAGATAAGTTGCGAGTAATCTTCCCTAAAAAAGTTTTTAGGACAGATGGACGGTTAGGCGGTATGCTGTTCCAAGCTCTTAAATAAGTATCATTTACACATTCCTCGCTGTCCTCGTCATTACGAAGAATATTAAAGGCTATGTATCTGCAATACTTTCCATATTTTTTTGAAGTTTCAGATATAGCAGTTTCGGAGCGCTCCCAATATAAATCTACTATCTGCTTATCATCCATAGGTTTCTCCTCCTTCCCTTAGTATTAAAGCCTTTCACCCTAATAGACGGGGAAAATGTGTCATACGTCACTAAATTCAAAAAAATCTTCCTCTTTTTTAAATTATATCATTTACTTGTGAATTTTTCTATTTTGTTTATGTATCGAAAAAGCCTTGCAAATCAAGGACTTTATAAAAAGAAACTGGACACCAATCAAGATACGCATAGTATCAAAATTGGTGTCCAGTTATGGTTGCGGAGGCAGGACTCGAACCTGCGACCTCCGGGTTATGAGCCCGACGAGCTTCCAACTGCTCTACCCCGCGATATTCATTTTTGCCCTTTCGGTAAAAATATAATACTCCATTTCAGTGAAAAAAGCAAGTGTTTTTTAATATTTTTTTCAAACAATATTTATGGGGGCGATTTCATTTGAAAAGCACAGTTGCTTTGGCGGCTTATCTTGCCGCAGAAACCGTTGAAAACGGAGGCGAAATATCGGCAGCGGAGGAAACTGCAATCAGGGTTTGCAAAAGCTGCGGCGCAAAGAATATAAATGTTTTTATAATTCCGTCGTTTGCGGTTGTTTGTGCAAGTGAGGGCGGAGTGCAAAAATCCGAATTCAGGAGAATTTATAAAAACGATCTTAATTTGGGCAAGCTTGAGGAGCTTAATAATGTTTCTCGAAAGCTTTGCGGAGACAAAAGCTGCAATTTCAAAATTGATTATTCATATTCTTCGCAAATCCGTGCTTGCGCAACCGCAATTGCCGTGGGTGCATTTTGCGTTTATTTCGGCGGCTCTTTTGCAGATGCCGCTTTTGCGGCAATAATAGGCAATATTTTGGGTTTTATTAAGTTTCGCAAAACGGATTTTAATATCTTTTCAAAAACATTGATTCAATCAACCGCAGCCGCTTTTCTGGCTTTTGTGCCGCAGATTGCAGGGCTTTTAGTGCACCCGGACATGGTAATGACGGGCACTATAATGCTGCTTATTCCCGGCATGAGTATAGGCAGTGCAATGCAGGATATGATGAGCGGCAATCTGATTGCCGGAATATTTCAAATAACACAAGCCGTTGTGATTGCCTTTGCAATTGTTCTTGGTTTTGCTGCGGCGCTTGCCGTTTTTAGGTGAGCATATGAAAAGTGTTGTTACCTGTGTGCTCGGCACGCTCGGATTTTGTATTATTTTGAATGTTTCCAAAAGAATGATTATACCGGCAACTTTAGGCGGTGCAATATCCGCTGTGCTTTTTTATGTTTTCGGTGAAATGGGATTCGGCACTTTCACTTCAACTCTTTTTGCCATGGTTGCCATTTCTGTTTATTCGCTTGCAACGGCAAAAATTAAAATGGCGCCTGCAAACACCGTGTTGCTTCCGGCATCGGTGCCGTTGCTTCCGGGCGGCAGCCTTTATTATATGATGAGCAGCCTTGTTCATTTTCGCAAAGCAGAGTTTCTTTTTTATGCTAAGGAAACCGTGCTTGCAGGAATGGGAATTGCACTGGGAGCCGTTATTGTTTCAATCCCGGTGAAAATTATTAAAGCTCTGCGATGCGGCAGGGCTGATTAGTGCAAGTATCGAATATTTTAAATCATTATATGTAAACTTCTTGCGGCATTGTGCATGTGCCTTTTTAATCGTGGCGTGTGTTATCTTCAAAGCATTCGCAGAAGCGAGCTGCAAAAGAAGGCTCTTCGCCGGCAGCATAAAGATGAGATGTGTCTCCGAATTCCATGCAGCGAAATTGCGCTTTTCCTTTAACTCTTTCTTCGGTTACTATGGTTGTAACAGATGACGGAAGCGCCACAAAATTATGCCAAAGCGGCATTGGCGACACTCCGAAAATTCGGCTTAAAATTGCACATTCAACTCCGAAGTGGCAAAAGAAAACTATTGTTTTATGATTTGAATTCGTAACTTCATAATATCTTCCGTTTCGCTTGTAGCCGTGTTCGGCAAGAAAATCATCTATTCCTTTGCACACAAATTCATATTCACGCTTGGCTGTGCCGCTTTTCATAAGCGGTGTTGTGAGCCATTTAATGGCGCTGTAATATTCATCCAGTGAAGTCCAATATTCGGGCAATTTATCCCAGCATCCTTTAATTTCTCCGTTTTCTAAAACCTTGCCGTTGAATTCACGAAGCCATTGAAAAACCTTTGCGCTTTTGCCTGTTTTTTCAAGAGCGTATTCTGCGGTTTTTCTTGCTCTGCCAAGCGGCGAAACATAGATTTCGTCAATATCAATGCGGCAAAGCCTGCGTGCAAGCAGCTCTGCTTCTATTTTGCCTTTGTCTGTAATTGAATCATGTTCATAATCAGGCTCTGCGTGCCTGCAAAAGATAATTTTCATTATGCTGCCTCCGCATCTTTAATTTTGTTTTTTCGCCGTTTTTTATGTAGGTCGTGTAAACTATCGTAATTATATCACATCTTAATATTATAGGCAATGATGGCAATAATGCTTAATGCTTTTTGCAATATTGATAAAAAATCCGCCGATACTTTCGTTTCGGCGGATTATGTTTATGCGCAGTCTGCGCTTTGTGTTTAATTCATTATTTTGTTTCTTTTTTGCCCAGCGCAATAAGCCTTACGATGATGGGGCAAAGCAAAAGGTTAACGGCAAATTCAAGAATGAAGTTGATTCCCACAAAGCCGGTAAGCATATATTTTGTTGTGGATTCAAAACCGAGTCCCTGTGCCCATCCCGTAATTGTTGGCATAAAGAAGATAAGGCAGCCAAGAAGAAAAATTCCTGTGTTTACAATGGGGCAGGTTACTGCTGCGGCTGCTGTTGCAAGATATTTGTTTTTCTTTTCAAAGGCTTTATACATAAGGCCGGAAAGTGTTCCTGCAAGAATGCCTTTAACAAGAACGGTTGCTACTGTGCCGAAAGCATTTACCGTAAGAAATGCGGCAGCATCTCCCGAAAGAAGCACGGTAACTCCGAAAACAAGGCCAAGCCAAGCGCCTGCGCCTACTCCGTAAAGTGCTGTGCCCAAAACGATTGGGATAAGAACAAGTGAAACTGAAAATGCGCCAACTTTGATTCCGCCGCCTATAAGCTGAAGCACTATAACGATTGCCGTAAATAATGCAACGCCAACAAGCTTTTTCGTGTTTTTATTCATATTAAATTCCTTTCTGCTACTGCTCCGAAATTTTATTCCGCAAACACAAACGAAATAATAACCGGGAAACCTGTTTTTCCCTGTGGATGCAATGCGGCTATATTATAATATGCTTTAAATCATTTTGCAATAAATTTTTTCTTAACAATTTCAAACCTTTTTGTTTTGGCAACTTGCAATGCGGGTTTGTTTTATGTGTAAAATAAACAAAAAAATTTCTCTTTTTTATCGGAATGTTAAAAAATTTAGTTTTGATAGTTAAAATTAACATAAAAAATTGACAACATAGTAAAATTATTATACAATGTAAACAAATATTTAACATAAGGGGCACTTCGGCCCCTGAAAAAGAGGTTGTTTTTTATGAAAGTATATCAAGCCGACAGTATCAGAAATATAGCTTTGGCAGGCCACGCTTCAAAAGGCAAAACTACATTGGCAGAGGCACTGCTCAATATAGCCGGCGCAACTGAAAGAATAGGAAAGGTTGCAGACGGCACAACCGTAACCGATTATGATGCAGAAGAAAAAAAGCGCAAAATATCCGTTTCTTGTGCGGTTGCTCCTGTTGAATACAAGAATACAAAGATAAATATTATTGACACTCCGGGCCTTTTCGATTTTGCAGAGGGTGCGGCAGAGGGTATCAGAGCCGCAGAAACCGCAATTATAGTTGTTTCTGCACGCTCAGGCCTTGCGGTTGGTGCGGAAAAAGCATTTAAAGCTGCTTCTGCACGCGGAATGTCAAAGATTATAGTTGCATCAAAGATGGATGATGAGCGTGCGGATTTCTATAAATCCTTTAACGGCATGGCTGCAAAATTCGGCACAAGCGTTTGCCCGATTGTTGTTCCGATTATAACAGACGGTAAGGTTGCTGCTTATTATAATATGATAACGGAAAAAGCATTTGCTTACAGCGGAGCAAAGGCAACTCCCGTTGAATTCAGCCATGATGATGCTGCAAGATTTGATGCCATAAAAGAAGTGTTTAACGAGGCTGTTGCCGGCACAGACGAGGATATTATGGATAAATATTTCTCCGGCGAGGAGCTTACGCTTGAGGATAAGATAAAAGGACTTCGCATCGGTGTTGCAGACGGCTCGGTTATCCCTGTGTTTGCACTCAGCGGTCTCAGTGGCGAAGCTTGCGATCAACTGCTTGATTTTATTGCGGATGTTTGCCCTTCACCGTCTTCGGAATATGCTATTTGCAATGATGAGCCTATTGAACTTACCGCAGATGAAAACGGCCCTCTTGCCGCAATATGCTTTAAAACAGTGGCCGATCCTTTCATCGGCAAACTTTCTTTCTTTAAGGTGCTAAGCGGTAAATTAACCGCCGGTGCAGAGGTTGTTAACGCATCAACGGGCAACACCGAAAGAGTTGGCAAGATAGTAACGATGTTCGGTGCTAAGCAGATAGATGCGGCTGAAATTCCGTCAGGCGATATCGGTGCTGTTGTTAAGCTTTCCGGCTTTAATACGGGCGACACTCTTTGCAAAGCCGATAAAGTTATTAAGGCAGACGGCGTTAATACTCCGCAGCCCACTTATTCCATGGCGGTAAAAGCAATTAAAAAAGGCGATGAGGAAAAAATTGCAGCCGGTTTTGTAAGACTTTGTGAGGAAGATCCAAGCCTTAAATTCCGTGTAAACAACGAAACGCATGAGCAAATTGTAAGCGGTCTCGGTGAGCAGCAGATAGATGTTGCGGTTGCAAAGCTTAAAACAAAGTTTGCCGTTGATGTGCAGCTTGCACCTCCGAAAATCGCATACAGAGAAACAATCACCAAAAAAGTTTCTGCACAAGGCCGCCATAAAAAGCAAAGCGGCGGTCACGGCCAATTCGGTGATGTATTTATTGAATTTGAGCCCTGCACTTGCGAAAAGCTTGAGTTTGCAGAAAGAGTTGTAGGCGGCTCGGTGCCTAAGAATTTCTTCCCGGCCGTTGAAAAAGGTCTGAATGAATGCATGGATAAAGGTGTGCTTGCCGGTTATCCGATGGTTGGCATTAAAGCAACTCTTTATGATGGTTCTTATCACCCCGTTGATTCAAGTGAAATGAGCTTTAAAATGGCTGCTTCACTCGCTTTCAAAGAAGGAGTTACCAAAGCGGCACCGATTTTGCTTGAACCCATTTCAACCGTTCGTGTGCTTTGTAATGATGAGGCAATGGGCGATGTTATCGGCGATATAAATAAGCGCAGAGGCCGTGTTCTCGGAATGAATCCATCTGGAGACGGTATGCAGGAAATTGTTTCCGAAATTCCTGATGCGGAAATGACTACATTTTCAACCGCAATGCGCCAAATCACTCAGGGCAGAGGCTCATTTACTTCTGAGTTTGCAAGGTATGAAAGATGCCCGGAGCATGTGGCTCAAAAAATAATTTCCGAAAGCGAAGCTCAGTAAGCTTTTTTCGTAAATTTAAATGTTTTCGGGCGGCAGTCGTAAGGCTTGCCGCCCTTTTTGTTTTCAATAAATTAAAAAGTTGTTTATGATTTGTTTATTTGACAACAAAATGCAAAATGCTATACTGAAGTTAGGCAATGCAAGCATTGCCGGGAGGTGTATATTTTGAAAAAAGTAATAACGGAAGTAAAAAAATATTCAATCGTTCTTATAATCGTGTCTGCGGTGCTCGGAGCACTTCTCATCGCTTTTCCCGATAAGATGATTCAATACACTGCGCTTTTTATCGGCGGTGCATTTGTTGCCTGCGGTGTTTATGCCATATTAAGCTATATCATAAATAAAAAATATGTTTTCACGCTTACTCTTGGCATAATTTCGGCTGTTGCAGGCGTTGTTGTGTGCTGTGCTTACAGGCAGATTATAACGGTTATTATCTTTTTGCTCGGCCTTTATCTTTTAGTGGGCGGATTGTTTAATCTTGTTGATGCTTTTTGGATTTTGAAAGCAATGCCTAAATCTTGGTTTGTAACAATGCTTTTGGGAATTGCTTCGTCAGTTTTGGGTATTGTGTGCCTCACAAATCCTTTCGGTGCGCAAAGCACCCTTGTTCGCTTTATCGGCATCGGTCTGATTGTGTTTGCCGTAACCGATTTGATTGCGTATCTTCAGGTTAAAGAAATTGCAAACGAGGTCAGAGATCAAATCAATGATGCCAATGCGGCGGACGGCTCCGTTGAGGTTGAATACAGAGAAGTGGACGATTGATAATTCGTTGTTGTTCAAAATAAATAATTTTGTGCTTGCCCTGCAGCTTCTTTTGCAGGGCTTTTTTGTGCCTAAAATTCAAAAAGGCTGTTGTGCACTGTTTTTTGCTGTGGTATAATAGCTAAAAATAAACTGTATGAATATTTAAGGCATGGCCTTTTACGGAGGACAAAATGAATTACAAGGAAAAATATAACGATTGGCTTTCTTTTGCAGATGGAGAAACCAAATCCGAATTGCTTGCGGCGGCAGGCAATGAAAAAGATGTGGAAGATAGGTTTTATAAGGATCTTGCCTTCGGCACGGGCGGCTTAAGAGGTATTATGGGAGCCGGCTCAAATCGTATGAATATATACACCGTCGGCAGAGCTACTCTCGGCCTTGCTGCTTATATCAAAAATAAGTTTAAGGCGGATTGCTCCGTGGCAGTTGCTTATGACACCCGTAATAATTCGTCAGCTTTTGCGGATGCCGTTGCAAAGGTGCTTGCTTACTGCGGAATCAAGGTATATAAATATTCTTATTGTGTGCCGGTTCCCGTGCTTTCATTCACAACAAGGTTGCTCGGCTGCTCTGCCGGTGTAATGATAACGGCATCGCATAATCCTAAGGAATATAACGGCTACAAGGCGTTTGATGAAACCGGTTGCCAAATATGCACCGAGGCCGCTGCTGAGGTGCTTACATACATCGAGGGCAAGAGCTATTCCAAAGCAGCCGAAATTCTTGCAGGTAAAACTGTTAATGCGGATTTGATAAATGAAATCGGAGATAAAGAGCTTAATGCTTTTTATGATGCCGTTTCAATGCAATCTCTTTATAATGAAAAATCAGATTTGAAAATCGTTTATACTCCGCTTCACGGCACCGGCAATTTACCGGTCAGAAAAATGCTTGCAAATTTTGATGTAACCGTTGTTAAGGAACAGGAACTTCCGGACGGTAATTTCAGCACGGTAAGAAGCCCTAATCCGGAGGAAAAGGATGCACTTAATCTGGCAATAGAAAAAGCAAAGCAAATCGGTGCAGATATCGTGCTCGGAACAGACCCGGATTGCGACAGAGTAGGTATTGCCGTTCGCTCGGAAAGCGGCGAATATGTTCTTTTTACAGGCAATCAAACAGGTGCTTTGCTCGTTAAATTTGTGCTTGATATGAAAAAGTCATCTTTGAACGAAAAATCAACTCTTGTAAAAACAATAGTTACCTCTGAGCTTGGTGCAGACATAGCAAGAAGCTATGGCCTTAATATAGATGAAACGTTAACCGGCTTTAAATATATAGGCGATAAGATAAATCAGTATGAAAAAAGCGGCAATCGGGAATTCGTTATCGGTTACGAAGAATCATACGGTTATCTTGTCGGCACTCACGCAAGGGATAAAGACGGCGTTGTTTCGGCAATGCTTATTTGCCAAATGGCGGCTTGGTATAAAGCTCAAGGCAAATCGCTTATTGACGGCTTAAACGATATTTATGCCGAATACGGTTATTATCTTGATGCGCTTGATCCTTTTGTTCTGAAAGGGATAGACGGTGCCGAAAAAATTCAGCATCTTATGACTGATTTTCGCAAAAAGGGAACTGCGCTTTTTGACGGCATAGAAAAGGTTGTTGATTATTCAACGGGAATTGATGATCTGCCTATCGAAAATGTGCTTAAATTTGTGTGGGGCGACGGCTCTTGGCTTGCGGTGCGTCCGAGCGGCACGGAACCTAAGATAAAAGTGTATTACAGCGTTCGTGATAAAAACCGTGATAATGCACAGGCACGCCTTGCGGAAATTCGTGAAAAGATTAAAAATATAATTCTTGTTTGATTTAGGGTGGAAAAATGAAAAACATTCAAAATTATGTTGAAACCGTGCTTCAGCCAAAGCTTCAGGGCGACGGCGGTTGGATAGAATTCGTTTCTTTTTCGGGGAATGAGCTTACTGTTGTTTTCAGAGGCGAATGCTCCAAATGCCTTATTCTTGAAAGATGTGTTGCATGGATTGAAGAACAGATAAAAAAAGATTTAAACAAAACCGTTAAGGTTGTTGCAATTCGCAAAAAACCTTATTTTCAGGATGTATAAGGAGGATTGCAAATGGCTCATATCAAGGTTGTAAGAAGATCTATGCGCCCGGAGGAGTGGACTGATTTACGCTTCGGTTGGCTTAAAAGATATATTTATTCCTCAAAATGGGAAATAAAGAACTTGGCAATAAAAGATGCGCGCCAAATATCGGAAAACGAATATGAGTTTTATTCGGATTCTGCACGCCCGCTTAATAAGGGTGATATGTATTTCACGCCGGACGGCACAGCATTCATCACCGCCGATGTTGATATTCCCAAGGAAATGCAGAACAAGGAACTTTGGTTTTCGCTTAAAACGGCGGCAGAAATTTGCGTTAAGGTAAACGGAAAATATATAGGCGGTGTTGATCCAAATCGTGAGCGCATGTTGCTTTCGCCTTATGTTGATTCTTCAAAAACGCTTCATTTTGAAATGGAAGGTTACAATCGCAGTAAGCCGGATGATGAGCGAAATCCGGAAAGTCTTTCCGTCAGAGGATGCCGCCAGATTTTTGAGGGTGCGTATATCTGCACCGTTAATCACGCTGTTCAAAATCTTGTTTATGATTTTGAATTGCTGCTTGATATCGCAAAAAGCGATTTGTTTTCAGAGGATTATCGGGCATTTCTGAACAGAGAACTTAATAATGCAATGAATTGCATTGATTTTGAGTCTGAAGAATTAACAGGAATTGCAGATGCTCAAAAATATGTTGATGAAGTTATTTATGCAAACGACAATTACAGGGGCAACGGCGATGTGGCTTTGATTGCTCATTCGCATCTTGATATTGCTTATTATTGGCGCAGAATTCATGCCGTTCAAAAGAATTTAAGAACGGTGCTTATTCAGTTGCGCCTTATGGACAGATATCCGGATTTTAAATACACTCATACTCAGCCGTACGTTTATGAAACGCTTGAAAAATATTATCCTGCGGTTTTTGACGAACTTAAGGAAAAGGTTGCCTCAGGTCAGTTTGAGCCCGTAGGGGCAATGTATGTTGAGCCTGATTGTAATATTCCGAGTGCGGAAAGCCTTATTCGCCAGTGCCTTTACGGGCAGCAAACTTATTTGCGTATGTTCGGCAAAAGAGTTAATAACGCTTGGCTTCCGGATGTTTTCGGCAATAGCTGGATTTTGCCGCAAATTCTGAAAAAAAGCGGTGTGGATTATTTTGTTTCAAATAAAATGTCTACTTGGAATGATACCAATCGCTTCCCACACAATAATTTTATTTGGAAGGGAATAGACGGTACGGAGGTTCTTGCCTGTGTTCCGCCAACTCATTTTATAACATGGAATATGCCAAGCCAAATTCAGGAAAATTGGGATGCTTATATTGATAAGGACAGCGGCGGCCAAACTATGAATATGTTTGGATACGGCGACGGAGGCTCCGGCTGCACAGAGGAAATGATAGAGCTTATGCATCGCTTTGATAAGCTTTCGATTATGCCGAAGTGCACTCATATGGGCGGCGCCGAATTTCTTGAAAAGAATTTAAAGGATAATAAAAATCTTTCAATATGGGATGGCGAATTGTATCTTGAAATGCATCGCGGCACTTTTACCACAAAAAGTAATTTAAAGCGCATAAATCGCCGCCTTGAATTTAAGTTCAGAACTGCCGAAATGCTTTCAGTGCTGCGTGGTGAAAACAACACCGAAAAAATCACTTCATTATATAAAAAGCTTCTTCTCAATCAGTTTCACGATATTTTGCCCGGGTCTCATATTCACCCCGTTTATGAGGATGCCATGCGTGATTATGAGAAAATCGAAGCTTCGCTTGATGAAATTATAGGCTCCGGAAGCAGATACTTTAATACGCTTAATTTCAAGCGTGATGCACTTACTTTCGTTGAAAATTCTCGTGGCAGATCGGTTCGTTGCGGTAAAAAGGGCAATTGGATTGTTCCCGATATGCCTGCTCTTTCAAGTGCGGGCCTCAGAACCGCATCCGCAAAAACAGATTGGGTAAGCGTAAGCGAAAACTCGGTTGAAACACCTTATTATAAAGCTGTTTTGAATGATGACGGATCATTTGCTTCCCTTTATGATAAGCGCCTTTGCCGTGAATGGGTCAAGGGCGAATTCAACAAACTTAAAATATTTGATGATCGCCCAGGAAACTATGATGCTTGGGATATCTTGCCTAATTACAGAGATAAAGAAATAAAACCTGCTCTTGCCTGTGCGCTTGAATACTTGGGTGCAAACGGCGAGTGTGCCGAATTTGAAGTTGTTCATAAAACAGAAAAATCATCTTGGCGCCGTATAATAAGGTTTTTCAGACAAAGCCCCGGTATTGAAGTTGAAAATATTGTTGATTGGCATGAAAAGCATAAGCTTGCAAAGGCGGAGTTTAATTGTAATGTGCTCTCACGAAAAGCCGTTTGCGACACTTCGGCAGGATTTATTGAACGAGATACTCATAAAAACACCTCATGGCAACAGGCAAGGTTTGAAACCTGCTGCCATAAATGGTGTGATCTTTCGGAAACAGACGGCGGTATTGCCGTTATTAACGACAGTAAATACGGAGTTGGCTTTGATAAAAATCTTATCAGCCTTTCTTTGCTTCGTTCCACAATCAGGCCTGATATAACCTCAGATATGGGCAATCATAATTTTTGCTATATGATTGTGCCGCATTCCGGAAATGCTGTTTCTGCGCAAATAAATAAGCTTGCATTTCAATATAATGTGCCTCTTGTTAAGGCGGATGTTGAATGTGATCTTCCTGCATTTGAGCCGCTTTATATGCAAGCCGTTAAGTTTTCGGAAAACGGCAGAATGATTGTTGTAAGGCTTTCTGAGCAAAACGGCTCGCGAGGATCAATTATGCTTGATAAGAGCGTTAAGCTTCTCAATATGCTCGAGGATGTGCAGGGCGAAACAAATTGCATTGAATATTCTCCTTTTGAAATTATAACGATAGGAATTGAAATTTAATGAAGCCTTATCAAATAATAATTATTATCATTGCTGTTGTTGTTTTGCTCGGTGCCGTTGTGTTGCCGCTTTTTAATCGGCAGCAATTTCGCCGTTTGCCATATGATCAGCAAATTCTTGCCATAATGAAGCAGGCAAATAAGCTTGTGTTCTGGAAAAATGTTTCCCACGGCAGGGCAGGAAGCTTGTTCTTTGTAAAAAACAAAAGAAAAATCCTTGTTTTTCCTTGGGTTATAAATGAAAACGGCCAAATGGCAATAACAAAGGAAAATCCTTTTGATAAATGGGATTATCCGGAGGAACAAGCTTTTTTGAGCGAAGGTGAAATCAAGCAGGTCCGTGAAGAATTGTATGCTTATGCAAAAAAATCAGCCGTGAAAATTGTTTTTAACGATCCTTATAAAGATGATAACGCAGAGTGATTTGTTGTAATTAAATCCACTTATGCAGGGGCAACAGCGCAAATGCTTTTGAAACTGCTTCGGCTGTCAAATTCGCAGGTTTTATCAAAATGGATTGTGATTTTTAAATTTGTGTTGAGGAGGGTGATTATGCAGCTGCCAAATGATGCGAAAATGCTTATAAATTGTTTTATTAAAAGCGGCTTTGAGGCGTATGCCGTGGGCGGCTGCGTGCGTGATTCTTTGCTGGGAAGGCCGTTTGATGATGTGGATATCACCACTTCCGCAACACCGTGTGAAATTATTTCCGTGCTGGAAAAATGCAATATTCGCCATATAGAAACGGGTTTGAAGCACGGCACGGTAACTGCTTTGGTAAATAAAAAGCCTTATGAGATAACGGCTTTTCGCAAGGATGGCGATTATAAAGATTCCCGCCATCCGGAAAGTGTTGAATTCGTCAGAAAACTTAAAGAGGATTTGCTCCGCCGTGATTTTACAGTAAATGCTATGGCCTATAATGATGAAAGCGGCATTGTTGATTTGTTTGGCGGAAGGCAGGATTTGCAAAACGGAATAATAAGAGCCGTCGGCGATCCAAACAAAAGATTTAAAGAGGATGCGCTTCGTATAATGCGTGCCTTGCGATTTGCATCCGTGCTCGATTTTGAAATCGAAAAAGAAACTCGTGATGCGCTGCTTAAAAATGAAAATCTTTTAAAAAATGTTTCGGCGGAGCGCATTTGCGCCGAACTTTTGAAAATGCTGTGCGGAAAAAATGTTATTCGCATTTTGCGTGATTATTCATCTGTTATTTCTGTTGTGATTCCTGAATTAAAGCCTTCCGTGGGATGTGTTCAAAATACGCCTTGGCATTGCTGTGATGTTTATGAGCACATAATTCGTGCCGTTTCATATGCTCCGGCAGATCCTGTTTTGCGGCTGGCCCTGTTGCTTCACGATATAGGAAAGCCTTATGTTAAAAAAACAGATTTAAACGGAACGGATCATTTTAAGACTCACGCACCGGTGGGCGCGGTTATTGCAGGGCAAGTGCTTAAAAGACTAAAGGTGTCCAATAAGGTTTATAACCGAATTACAGCTCTTGTTCGCTGGCATCAATCCGTGGCAGATGTGGATAATATTAAGTTGGGCGATTGGTTTGTGCTCTTAAATCCGTCTCTTACTCTTGATTTGCTTGATGTTCGCGTTGCGGATTTAAAGGCTCACAATCCGGAAAAAATTGCCACGGAATTGGAAAAGCTCTTGAAAATTCGTGAAAAGGCTGTGCAAATGATTGATAAAGGCACGCCGTGGCGTGTTTCTGATTTAAAAATAAACGGCAGTGATCTAAAAAAAATAGGTTGTAACGGCAGGGAAATCGGAAAAATTCTTGATAAGTTGTTGTTGCTTGCCGCAAATGAAAAAATAGAAAATATACACAGCGTGCTGCTTGAATACGCAGTAAATATAAAATCCGCAGGTGATTAGGCGAAACCGAAATATAAAGGTTTGCGTCGAAAGCTTGCGGATTTTTTGTTCAAAAAGATTTAATGATTATTATGTTGACAAATGAAAAAATCGTACTATAATAATAATTAGCACTCGGTTACGAAGAGTGCTAATTTTAAATTGAGGGTGAATTATAATGAGAAAAAAACAATTTAAAGCAGAATCGAAAAAGCTGCTTGATATGATGATCAATTCAATTTATACCAATAAGGAAATCTTTTTAAGAGAGCTAATTTCAAATGCTTCCGATGCCATTGATAAGCTTTATTTTAAATCGCTCACAGACACTTCCGTCGGCATGGATAAAGATGATTTTGAAATATTTATTTCAGCCGATAAAGAAGCACGCACGCTCACAATTTCGGATAACGGTATCGGAATGACTGCGGACGAACTTGAATCAAATCTCGGCACAATTGCAAAATCCGGCTCACTTAATTTCAAAAATGAAAACGAGGATGCCAAGGAAAAGGATATTGAGGTTATCGGCCAATTCGGTGTTGGATTCTATTCCTCATTTATGGTTGCAAAAAAGGTTGAGGTTGTTTCAAAAGCTTATGGTGAAGAAACGGCTCATAAGTGGATTTCGGAGGGCGCAGACGGCTATACTCTTGAAGAATGCGAAAAGGAAAATGCAGGCACCGTTATTACTCTTTATATGAAAGATGATACGGAAACAGAAGATTATTCTCATTTTCTTGAGCAGTTCACAATAACAGAGCTTGTTAAGAAATACAGCGATTATATTCGCTATCCTATTAAAATGGAAACAACTCATTCCGTTCCTGATCCGGAAAAAGAGGGCGAATATAAGGAAGAAACCGCTGTTGAAACCCTTAATTCAATGGTTCCGCTTTGGCGCAAAAACAAAAATGAAATCAAAGAAGAGGAATATAACGATTTTTATAAATCCCGTTTTGCTGATTATCATGATCCGCTTGATGTTATTCACTTCAAATCGGAAGGCACTGCAACATTTGATTCAATAATATATATTCCGTCTGCCGCACCGTTTGATTATTATTCCAAGGAATATGAAAAGGGCCTTGCGCTTTATACAAACGGCGTTATGATAATGGAAAAATGCTCGGATCTTGTGCCGGATTATTTCAGCTTTGTTAAGGGTATTGTTGATTCTGCAGATCTTAATCTTAATATAAGCAGAGAAACATTGCAGCAGGATCATCAGGTTAGAATTATTGCTAAAGCAATAGACAGAAAAATTAAATCAGAGCTCAAAAAGATGCTTGTAAACAACAGGGAAAAATATGAAAAATTCTTTGATGTTTTCGGTGTTCAAATCAAATGGGGTGTTTATTCCAATTACGGCGCAGAGAAAGACGGGCTTAAAGATTTAATGATTTTTAAATCCGTTAAGGAAAACAAGTATGTAACACTCAAAGAATACATTGAAAACATGGCAGATGGCCAGGAAAAAATTTATTATGCCTGCGGCGAAGCTCCGGAAAAAATCGCCTTGCTTCCTCAAACGGAGGCTGTTGTTGCTAAGGGCTTTGATGTGCTTTGCTTCACCGATGATGTGGATGAATTTGCAGTGCAAATGCTTATGGAATATGACGGTAAGCAATTTGCAAATATCTGTAAGGATGATTTAAATCTTTCAAGCGAGGAAGAAAAGAAAGCTCTTACGGAAAAAAATGAGGCTTCCAAAGAAATGCTTGATGAAATGAAAAATTGGCTCGGCGATGATGTAACTGCAGTTAAATTTTCCGATAAGCTCGGATCACACGCTGTTTGCCTTTCTTCAGAGGGTTATGTTTCTCTTGATATGGCAAAAATTCTCAGCCGTATGCCGGGCGGTAACAACGGCGTTAAAGCTCAGCTTGTGCTTGAAATAAATAAAGACCATAAGGTTGCCGAAAAACTGTTTGAGCTTTTTGCAAGTGATAAACAAAAGCTTGAAAAATACACTAAAATTCTTTATAACGAAGCTCGCCTCGTAAGCGGCCTTGAGGTTGAAAATCCAACAGAATTTGCCGATATGGTTGCAGATTTAATGTAATCTGCCGCTTTCCTCTTGATTTATGTTTTGTAAAATTGTAAAATGTAATTGTAAATAATCCTCGGGAGGAATCGTTATGAAATATAATATTGTAACCATCAGCCGTGAATTCGGCAGCGGCGGCAGATATATCGGCGAGGAACTTGCAAAAAAACTCGGTTGGGCTTATTATGATAAAGAGCTTATTTCAGAGGTTGCCAAGGAAACCGGTTTTGCAGAGGAATTTGTGGCTCAGGCCGGAGAATATTCTCCCTTTAAAAGCATATTTTCTTATGGCTTTGTCAGCAGAGACGGCGGCGGTGCTTCAATGGAGGATCGTGTTTATGCCGTTCAGCGCAAACTTATTTTGGAGCTTGCCGCAAAAGGCCCGTGTGTAATTGTCGGCAGATGCGCCGATTACATTTTAGAAGATCGTGATGATTGCCTGAATGTGTTTATTTACGGCGATGAGGCCACTAAGGCTCAGCGTGTTGTTCAGTATCATGAAAGCCGCACGGAAAAGGAAGCGGTAAGGCTTATGAGAGAAACGGATAAGCGCCGCCGTATAAATTATAATTATTATACCGACAGGCAATGGGGTAAATGCCAAAACTATGATCTTTGCTTAAACAGCACCTCAATAGGCACCGATAATTGCGCCGATCTCATTTTTGCTGCGGTTAATAAAGAATAAATTCAGATGTGCTTTTGCACATTATGCCCGCAATAGATTGTTGCGGGCATTTTTTGTGCTCTGCGCTTTTTTATTGCCTTTTGTTTACCGCCTAAACGCAAGTGAATTGGTGTGCTGCTTTTAATTGGGATTATTCTCTTGTCGTATTGTATAAAAAGTCTTAAAAAAAACTTAATAATTTTTTATTTTATTTTTGTTGACAACGTATATACGCTGTGTTATAGTTTCGTATGAAAGCTGTATTATGCGTGTTAGTACAGATGCGATAAACAACTTTTCCAAAAGCGTTTGCATGGCTGCTTCAGGCGCTTTATCGGGTTTTAATTTGCAGGCAGCCGGAAAGGTTACGGGAATTATTATGAAAAACATTCTCACTTTTCTTGAAGAAAATGCAATAAAATATAAAGATAAAACTGCTTTTGTGGATTTAAACGATTCCGTAACTTATGCCGAATTGCTTGAGCGTGCGCAAAGCATAGGCTCGGCATTGAGCAAAACGGGCACAAAAAACAAGCCGATTGCAGTTTATTTTGATAAATGTGTAAACACAATTTCGGCTATGCTCGGTGTTGTTTACAGTGGGAATTTTTATGTTGTGATAGACAGTGAAATGCCGCCCGCAAGAATAAATAAGATATTCGGTGCGCTTTCACCGGTTGCCGTTATCACGGATAAGAAACATCACGAAAATGCTTTGCAGCTTGAGTTTTCAGGTGAAATTTTTGATCTTGAAGAGGCTCTTTCCTGCGAAATCAATTCAGAAAAGCTTGCTCAAATACGCAGCAGGCAGATAGACACGGATCCGCTTTATGCGCTTTTCACCTCAGGCTCAACAGGAGTTCCAAAGGGTGCCGTTGTAAGCCATAAAAGCGTTATGGCGTATTCCGAATGGGTTTCAAGCACCTTTGATATCACATCGGAAACCGTGTTTGCAAATCAAACTCCGTTTTATTTTTCAATGTCTGTAACAGATGTTTATTCAACGCTCAGAAACGGTGCAACCCTTGCAATTGTGCCGAAAATGTATTTTTCTTTTCCGATAAAGCTTGTTGAATTTTTGGATGAATATAAGGCAAACACTATTTATTGGGTTCCGTCTGCCATTTCAATGGTTTCAAATTTCAAGGTTTTTGATTTTCAAAAGCCTAAGTATCTTAATAAAGTGCTTTTTGCAGGCGAGGTTATGCCCACCAAGCAACTTAATTATTGGATAAATAATTTGCCCGAAAACACTCTTTTTGCAAATCTTTACGGCCCAACGGAAACAACCGATATCTGCACATATTATGTTGTTAATCGCAAATTCCGTGATGATGAGCCGCTTCCGATCGGCAGGCATTGCGATAATTGTGATGTTATGATAGTTAATGATAAGGGTGTTGAGGCTCAACCGGGTGAAGAGGGCGAGCTTTATGCAAGGGGCTCTTTCCTGGCAAGCGGTTATTATAATAATCCCGAAAAAACCAAGGCCGCATTTGTGCAAAATCCGCTTAATGACGCATATCCCGAAACGGTTTATAAAACGGGCGATCTTGTGCGCCTGAATGAATTCGGCGAGATAATGTATATCACAAGAAAAGATTTTCAAATTAAGCATATGGGTTATCGCATTGAGCTCGGCGAAATTGAAACCGCTGCCGCTTCAATGGAAAAAATGCAGGAATGTGCCTGTGTTTATTGCGATAAAACAGACAGAATTATTATCTATTACTGCGCAAAGAAAACAGATGAAGCCGCTGTGCTTTCTTATCTTGGCACAAAGCTGCCGCCTTATCTTATTCCCAATCTTTGCGTTAAGCTCAAGCAAATGCCGCATAATCAAAACGGCAAGATAGACAGAGTTTATTTAAAATCCCTTGCTGCGCAGGCAGCACAAAATAAATAAAAAATTTTAAAGGAGCAGTAAAAATGGAAGAACTTATTGAAGTGCTTAAATCAGTTAAACCAGGTTATGATTTCACAGAGGATACCGAGCTTATCAAAAATAAGGTGTTCGATTCTCTTGCAATGATTCAGCTTGTTGCAGAGCTTTCTGATGAATTTGATGTTGAAATTACGGCAGAAGATATTGTGCCGGAAAATTTTGAATCGGTAAAATCAATCTATAATATGATAAAAAGGCTTGAAGACGAGGACTAATTAAATGAGCTATACCTCATTTGTATTTTTTATTGCTTATTTCGGCATAACCTTTCTGCTTTACACAGTTGTGCCGAAAAAGGCAAAGTGGTGTGTTCTGCTTGTTGGCTCTTGGGTGTTTTATCTTGTTGCCACAAAAGGCAGATTTGAATATTTGGCCGCTACCACCCTTATGGTGTGGGGAATGGGGCTTGTAATTCAAAAGCTTAATGATAAATTTAAAGAAAAAAAGAAAGATCTTGAAAAAGCAGAGCGCAAAAAGCTTAAGGAGCATTACAAGCGCCTTAAAGGGCTTGCACTTGCAGGCGGCGTTGCAGTGTCTATGGGGCTTTTGATTTTTCTTAAATATTTTAACTTCTTCGGCGGTGCCGCAAATCACTTTTTAGGCACGGAAATTCCAAAGCTGAATTTAGTTCACCCAATGGGTATTTCTTTCTATACCCTGCAAGCCGTCAGCTATTTAACGGATGTTTACAGAGGCAGATTTAAAGCAGAAAAAAATCCGCTGCGAATCTCTCTTTATCTTTCGTTTATGCTCACGGTTGTTGAAGGCCCTGTTGCAAGGTGGGATCAGCTCGGCACTCAGCTCAATAAAGGCGCTGATTTCAATTTTAAAAATTTGTATTTCGGCGTGCAGCTCATTATTTGGGGGTTTTTCAAAAAGGTTGTTATTGCAGACAGAGCGGCAATCCTTGTAAATAATGTGTTTAATCACAATGAAAAATACGGCGGTCTTGTGATTGTTGCGGCTATTCTTTTTTACACCCTGCAGCTTTATTGCGAGTTTTCCGGTGTTATGGATGTTGTAAACGGTATGGGGCAAATGATGGGCATTGAAATGCCGCCAAACTTTAATCGCCCGTTTTTTGCAAAATCAATAAATGAATTTTGGCAAAGATGGCATATTACTCTCGGCGCTTGGCTGCGTGATTATATTTTTTATCCCATTTCGCTTTCAAAGCCGTTTATGAAGTTGGCAAAATCCGCCAGGGGCAAGTTCAGCCCTTATTATGCAAATCTTATTCCAACTGCAATTGCGCTGTTTTTCGTTTGGTTTGCAAATGGATTTTGGCACGGCTCCGGCTGGAAATATATTGCTTACGGCCTTTATTACTATTTGCTTATGATGCTTGGCTTGTTTTTCGAGCCGCTCTCGGCAAAATTTTGCAAAGCTTGCAAAATAAACAGAAAATCAAAGGCGTTTGGCATTTTTCAAATGCTGCGCACCTTTGTTATTGTAAACGGCGGTATGCTCATATTCAGAGCAAAAGGTCTCAAAAGGGCTTTAAAAATGTTTGTTTCCGTGTTTACCGGTTTTGATTTAAAATCAATTGTGCCGGGTAGCGGAAACGGTCTCGGCATTGATGCAAAGGATTATGTGGTTATCGCAATCGGCGTTGTTGTTATTTTCATCGTCGGTGTTATAAATGAAAAAGGCATATCCGTTCGTGAAAAGGTTGCCAAGCTTCCTTTCCCCGTTAAATTCGTGCTCTATATGGCGGCGATTCTTGTGATAATTATTTTCGGCGCTTACGGTCAGGAATACGGTGTGCAGGATCTTATTTATGCAAACTTCTGATTTAAGAGATATTCAGAAAGGAAAAACTGTTTCTATGGAAAAATCAGAAAAAAAGATATTCACAAAGCCAAATGTTATCAGCTTTGTTAAAACCGTATCTTTTGTGCTTGTGTTTATAATAATTCTTCAATCGCTCTCGGCAGGAGTATTCTCAAAATCCAGGGCAACAACTTATAAAAACAGATTTAATAAGGCATACAGTTTCTTGCTTGAGCCGGAAAATTCTCTTGATATAGTCGGAATCGGCAGCAGCAATCTTTACAGTGCTTTTGTGCCTACAACTCTTTGGTCTAATTACGGCTACACCTCTTGTGTTATTTCAAAGCCGCATCAAACAACGGTTGAATCATACGGCTTTTTAAAAGAGGTGCTTCAAACTCAAAAACCAAAGGTTTTAATTATAGAAACCGATATGCTTTATGAAAATGCCGGTGCATTCAATCCAAACGGAAAAAAGCACGGCAAGCTTTATCAAACTGCGGCTAAAACACGCAAAAAGCTTGATGATTTTTATAATAATCTTAATGCCGATGAATTTCAGGATACCGTTATGAGTAAGTTCTCCATTTTCAGGTTTCATAACAGATGGAAAACTCTCAAGCCAAAGGATCTTCAGGAAAACAGAAAGCAAACGGGATATATGGCTATTGACCATGGCTATAATTTTAACAACAGCGTAAAGGCGGCAAAGGCAAACAGCAACATGAAAGAAAGCGATATTTCAAATCCCGTCGGCAACGAGGATTTGATGTATTTGAAAAAGATGATTCAGCTTTGCCGTGAAAACGGAATAACTCCGCTTTTGGTTGAAATGCCGAGTAATGATTCTTGGGATTATTATAAGCATAATGCCGTGGTTGAAATTGCTGAGGAAAACTCTGTTCAATTTGTTGATTTTAATCTCCTTTTTGATGAAATCGATTTTGATATTAAAGCCGATTACAGAGACGGAGGCTCGCATTGTAATTATTTCGGTGCGGAAAAAACAACAAATTATTTGGGCGAATTGCTCAAAACCGATTATTCGTCCGAATTAAGCGATAAGCGCAGTGATGCCGCTTTTGCTTATTGGTATGAAAGCGTAAAGGCATTTGATAAAAAATATAAGGTTTAATGCCTTGATATATAATGGAATAATATTGAAAATGCGTTCGCCGTCACGGCGGGCGCATTTTCTTGTTGTTTGTGTTCAAATAAAAAAGACTTGCCGATGTTTTTTATCGGTAAGTCTTTGAATTTATTATTATTATATTTAATCGTTGTATGTATCAAGAAAAGAATGCTCTGCACCGTGGGATTTGTAGCCGGGCATTGTGTCCAAGCAAACCGAATGAATGCTTTTAAAAATGCTTTTTTCAATGTTGGGATTTTTTTTGCGAAGCTCTGCCAGCAGTTTTTTTATTTCCTGGCGCTTGCTTTGGCCGTCTGCATTGTCGTTTTCCGTGTACGCCTCGGTAAATCTGCAGGCGCATCGTATAAATTCAAGGTTGTTGTATTTGCACCAAGCCAAAACGGAATCCTCATGAATGCAATACATTGGCCGAATAAGCTCCATTCCCTCAAAATTTGTGCTGTGCAGTTTTGGCAGCATGGCCTGAATTTGTGCTCCGTAAAACATTCCTATAAGCGTTGTTTCCACAACATCGCTGAAGTGATGGCCAAGTGCAATTTTGTTGCAACCAAGCTCCTTTGCTTTTGAATAAAGAAAGCCTCTTCTCATGCGTGCACAAAGATAACACGGCGATTCGGTAACGCTGTTTGCAACATCAAATATATTGCTTTCAAAAACCGTTATCGGAATGTTTAAAAGCTTTGCATTGTTTTCTATTTTTTGCCTGTTTGCCTTGTTGTATCCTGGATCCATAACAAGAAACACAAGCTCAAAAGGAACATCGCTGTGTTTTTGAAGCTGCTGCATCAGCTTTGCGCAAAGCATTGAATCCTTGCCTCCGGAAATGCAAACCGCTATTTTATCGTTTTCTTTAATAAGCTCATATTTTTTAACCGCAAGTATAAAAGGATTCCATATTTCTTTGCGAAATCTCTTAATTATGCTTCGCTCTATAAGTTGCTGCCTGCTTAGTTCTCTTGCCATTAAAATTTTTCCTTTTTGTATCTCAAAAGTTCTTCTTCGGTAACATAAGCTGTAAGCGCACCAACCTCGGTAACCGCTTTTCCGCCCGTTATGTTTCCGAATTTAATGCAGTCTTTAAACGGAAAATCATAGAATAGGCCATAGCAAAGCCCCGCAAGAAACGCATCTCCGGCACCCGTGCTGTCTTTGTTTTTGAATTCGTCAACACTTTTAACAAAGAATTCATCATCACCGTCTATTCCTATACAACCGTCCTTGTCTGTTTTAACAATCACCTTGTTAAAATAAGCCTTTAATGCTCTTGCCGCATCGTATGGGTCTGTTGTGCCCGTAATTCGCATTGCTTCCTTTTGATTAGGAGTGTAAATGTCGGCAATTTCAAGCAAATCACCGTATTTATCAAGGCTCATGTCCTCATCCCAGCTCATATCAAGCACCATCATTGTGCCTTCTGCTTTTAAACGCTTGTAAACCTCGGCAAATCCGCCGGGTTGCATAAGGCATATTTTGGCTCCTTTTGCTATTGAATAAAAGGTTTCCTTGGCTTCGTCGCTGGGTTCTATGCTGCCCTTGCCGTAAGTTATGAAGCTTCTGTCATTTTTAAGAATTATTGCAGAGGTGATGTTAAGCGGAATTCCGTTTCCTTTATATATGTTTACAGGAGTAACTCCGTTTTCACAAAATTTCTCTCTTGCAAAAGCAGAAAACATATCATCGCCCAGCTCTGTTGCGATTTTTGCCTCAATTCCAAGCCTTCCCAAATTTATAAGGGTTGCAGGCAAGCCTCCTCCAAGCTGAAGAGAAAAACTGTTTGTGTAAACCTCCTCACCTATATCCGGAATCTTTGGCATATTTTCATAAAGTAAGTCAACATTTGCGGCTCCCGCACCTGCTATAAATGCCATTGCTTTCACAGCCTTTCTGCCGTTTTTTGTGATTTGCGTTTTCACGCTTTGCCGCAAATTAGTGCGCTTTGCGGCTGCATATTTAACAGTTTAATAAAAAGGCAATTATCATTCAATAAAAAAGTTGTGTTTGTAATAAATTTGTAATTGACTTACAGGGTGCTATAATATATAATGTTTAAAACGAAAGGTATGGGTTTTATGAAATTACTGGTTAAAAATGCCCTCGTTTACTCGGGCGGAAAAATTAAAAAATCAGATGTTTTTATTGAAAATTCAAGAATTCATAGCCTCGGTAACTCCATTTTAGCAAATGGGGCAGATCGTGTTTTTGATTTTAAGAATAAGTGTTTATTGATTCCGGGTTTTGTTGATGTTCATGTTCATCTTCGAGAGCCCGGTTTTTCTTATAAAGAAACTATAAAATCAGGCACGGCGGCTGCCGCAAGAGCGGGTTATAATGTTGTGTGCACAATGCCGAATTTGAATCCCGTTCCGGATTGCGTTGAGAATATAAATGCTCAGCTCGATATCATCAAAAAAGATGCCGTTATCGATGTGCTGCCCTTTGCCTCAATAACAAAAGGCAGAAGAGGGGCAGGCGAATGCGTTGATTTTGCCGCACTAAAGGATTATGCAGTCGGCTTTTCGGACGACGGTTGCGGCGTTCAGGATGAAAGCGTTATGAGGCAGGCAATGAAAAAATGCTCGGAATTGGGCTTAATCATTTCGGCTCATTGCGAGGTAAACGAATTGCTTCACGGCGGCTATATTCATGATGGCGAATATTGCCGTGCGCATGGCCATAAGGGCATTTGCAGCAAAAGTGAGTGGGCTCAGATTGAGCGTGATTGCCGGCTTGCGGAAGAAACGGGATGCCGTTATCATGTTTGCCATATTTCCACAAAGGAAAGCGTTGATATAATTCGCAAGGCAAAAGCCCGCGGCGTTAAAGTCACTTGCGAAACGGCACCGCATTATTTAACAATGTGTGATGCGGATTTGCAGGAAAACGGCAGGTTTAAAATGAATCCGCCGCTTAGGTCTTATGACGATATGATGGCGCTCAGAGAAGGCGTTGAGGACGGCACAATTGATGTTATAGCAACCGATCATGCACCGCACAGCGCAGCAGAAAAGGCAAAAGGGCTTGCAGGCAGCGCAATGGGTGTTGTGGGCCTTGAAACCGCTTTTCCGGTGCTGTATACTAAGCTTGTTAAGCCCGGTATTATATCTCTTGAAAAATTGATTGATATGATGTCTGTCAGGCCAAGAGAAATATTTAATATTGACGGCGGCAGTATTGAGCCCGGTATGCCGGCAAATCTTTGCGGCATAGATCTTGAAAAAGAATGGATTGTTGATCCGGAAAAATTTATAACAATGGGCAAAGCAACTCCCTTTGAAGGAGAAAAGCTTTGCGGAGAAAATATTTTAACTGTTTTGAGAGGAGAGATTGTTTATGAAGCCTTATGATAAGAAAATCGTTTTGGAGGACGGCCGTGAGTTTTACGGCTACGGTTTCGGCTACAGCAAAGAAGCGATAAATGAGATAGTTTTCAACACTTCTATGGTTGGCTATCAGGAAATCGTTTCAGACCCGTCTTACACCGATCAAATGGTGTGTATGACTTATCCGCTTATCGGGAACTACGGTATGACAGATGAAGATTATGAAACAAAAAATTTAACGATGGGCGGATTGATTGTCAGAGAATACAATGATTTGCCGTCTAATTTCAGATACACAAAAACTCTTTCGGAGGTGCTTGAGGAATATCAAATTCCCGGTATCAGCGGTGTTGACACAAGAAAAATCACCCGCATTATTCGTGATGAGGGCAGCCAAAAGGTTATGATAACGGATGCTTCAACTCCGCTTGAAGAAGCTGTTAAAAAGATTAAAGATTATCAAATTCCAACCGATATGGTTTCAAGAGTTTCTTGCAAAAAGCGTTGGTATTCACGCACTCCTAATCATAAATATGATGTTGTGGCAATTGATTGCGGCATAAAACTTAATATCATTCGTAAGCTCAATGAAAAGGGCTGCAATGTAACCGTTGTGCCTTATGACACTTCGGCAGAAGAAATTATGAAAATCCATCCGGATGGGCTTTTCCTTTCAAACGGCCCCGGAAATCCGGAGGATGTAACCCCTGTTATAAATGTTGTTAAAGAGCTTAAGGGCAAGCTTCCGATATTCGGAATTTGCCTTGGCCATCAAATGATATCTCTTGCACTCGGCGCAAAAACATTTAAGATGAAATTCGGTCACAGAGGCGGTAACCACCCCGTTATGAATCTTGAAACGGGCAAAATCGAAATAACCTCTCAAAATCATTCATATGCCGTTGATTGCAACTCACTTGAGGGCACAGAGCTTAAAATGACTCATAAGAATTTGCTTGATAACACTGCAGAAGGTGTTGAAAGCGTTGAAAACAAAATTTTCTCGGTGCAATATCATCCTGAAAGCGCACCGGGCCCGCAAGACAGCGAATATCTTTTTGATAAATTTATTTCATTGATGGCAAAGGAGGCTGAGTAATATGCCTAAACGCACAGATATACACAAGGTTCTTGTTATCGGTTCCGGTCCTATCGTTATAGGACAGGCTGCCGAATTTGACTATTCGGGCACTCAGGCATGCCTTTCACTTAAAGAAGAGGGCTATGAGGTTGTGCTTATCAACTCAAACCCTGCCACGATTATGACGGATACACAAATTGCCGATAAGGTGTATATGGAACCGCTTAATCTTGAATATGTTGCAAGAATAATCCGCCATGAAAGGCCTGATGCAATATTGCCGTCTCTCGGCGGTCAAACGGGTCTTAATCTTTGCGTGCAGCTTGCAAAAAAAGGTGTGCTTAAAGAATGTGATGTTGAAATTCTCGGCACCCGTTTTGAAGCTATCGAAAGGGCAGAGGACAGAGAATTGTTCAAAGAGCTTTGCGAAAAACTCGGCGAGCCGGTTTTACCGTCAGACATTTGCGATAATCTTGAAGACGGCTTAAAAATAGCGGAAAAAATAGGCTATCCCGTTGTTCTTCGCCCTGCATTTACACTCGGCGGCACCGGCGGCGGATTCGCCGATGATGAGGAAGAATGCCGCATTATGCTTAAAAATGCTCTTGCGCTCTCTCCCGTTAATCAGGTGCTTGTTGAAAAAAGCATAAAGGGCTATAAGGAAATCGAATATGAAGTAATGCGTGATGCAAATGATACCGCAATCACAATTTGTAATATGGAAAATATCGACCCCGTCGGTATACATACGGGCGATTCAATCGTAGTTTGCCCATCTCAAACGCTTACAAATAAGGAATATCAAATGCTTCGTGATTCTGCTCTTCGCATTATCCGTGAGCTTCAAATAGAGGGCGGCTGCAATGTGCAGTTTGCGCTTGATCCTCATTCGTTCCAATATTATCTTATTGAGGTAAATCCCCGTGTTTCCCGTTCTTCTGCACTTGCTTCAAAAGCATCAGGTTATCCTATTGCAAGAGTGTCTGCAAAAATTGCGGTTGGTATGCATCTTGATGAAATTCCGATTGCAAACACACCTGCCTCATTTGAGCCTACTCTTGATTATGTTGTAACCAAAATCGCACGCTTTCCGTTTGATAAGTTTGCCGATGCAAATAACAGCCTTAACACCCAAATGAAAGCAACGGGTGAGGTTATGGCAATCGGCAGAACCATGGAAGAAAGCTTGCTCAAGGCTGTTCGTTCGCTCGAAATCGGCGTTTGCCATCTTTATATGAAAAAGTTTGATGATTACAGCGTTGCTCAGCTTCTTGATTATATTAAAATCGGCACGGATGACAGAATTTATGCTATTGCACAGCTTATCAGGCTCAATGTTGATCCAATCTTGATCTATAATGCCACCAAAATCGATATGCTGTTTATTGAAAAATTCAAAAATATCGTTGAATTTGAAAACAAGCTTAAGGCAAATGTTAAGGATGTTGAAACTCTTAAAGATGCTAAAAAAATGGGCGTGTCAGATAAGTATATCGGAATGTGCTGGGATATGGATGAAAAAGATGTTTTCCGCCTTCGCAAGGAAAACGGAATATTCCCGGTTTATAAAATGATTGATACATGCGCTTCGGAATTTGATTCCTATGTTCCGTATTTCTATTCTTCGTATGAAGATGAAAACGAAAGCATTGTTTCAGATAAAAAGAAAATTATCGTTCTTGGCTCAGGCCCTATCAGAATTGGTCAGGGCGTTGAATTTGATTATTCAACGGTTCATGCCATTTGGTCAATACGCAATGCGGGTTATGAAGCAATTATCATAAACAATAACCCGGAAACCGTTTCAACAGATTACACAACCTCTGATAAGCTCTATTTCGAGCCGCTCACCGTTGAGGATGTTATGAATGTTATAGAGCTTGAAAAGCCGCTCGGAATCATAGTTTCACTCGGCGGTCAAACAGCCATTAACCTTGCTCCTCCGCTTGATGCACTCGGTGTTCCGATTATCGGCACGGATGTTGCCGCTATAGACAGAGCAGAAAACAGAGATTCCTTTGAAAAGGTTATGAACGAGCTTGGAATTCCGCAGCCTAAAGGTTTGGCGGTAACAGATATTGAAGAGGGCGTAAAGGTTGCAGAAAAAATCGGTTATCCCGTTCTTGTGCGCCCGTCATTCGTTCTCGGCGGCAGGGCAATGCAGATTGTTGCAAATGAAGAAAGCCTGCGCCACTATTTACAAACTGCGGTTGAGATAAATACGGATCAACCGGTCCTTGTTGATAAATACATTATGGGGCGTGAGCTTGAGGTTGATGCTATTTGCGACGGTAATGATGTTTTCATCCCCGGTATTATGGAACATGTTGAAAGAACAGGCGTTCACAGCGGCGACTCAATTTCAATCTATCCCACATTCTCCGTTTCTCAGGCGGTTAAGGATAAGATAATTAAATATACCGTTATGCTCGGCAAGGCAATCAACATTATAGGTTTGTTTAACATTCAGTTTATAGCAGATGAAAACGACGACGTTTTTGTAATTGAGGTTAATCCCAGATCTTCAAGAACCGTTCCTTTCCTTTCAAAGGCAACTTCAATCCCGATGGCAGATATTGCAACAAGAGTAATTCTCGGCCACAGCCTTAAAGATCAGGGCATAACAGAAGTTTATCCGTCAGAGAAAAAACGCTGGTATGTTAAGGCACCTGCTTTCTCGTTCTCAAAGCTTAAGGGCATGGATACTTATCTTTCACCTGAAATGAAGTCAACAGGTGAGGCTATCGGCTATGACAAATCTCTCAACCGTGCGCTTTATAAGGCAATTCAGGCAAGCGGTATGAATGTGTCAAACTATGGCACTGTGCTGGTTACGATTGCCGATAACGATAAAGAATCGGCGCTGCCGCTTATTAAGCGATTTTATGACCTCGGATTTAACATTGAGGCAACCAACGGCACGGCCAAATTCCTTAAAAAGCATGGCATTCGTACCCGTGTTCGTGCTAAGCTTACCGTTGACGGCAGTGATGAAATCCTCAAGGCGCTCAGGCAGGGTCATATTTCCTATGTTATCAACACTATCGACATAAGCCATGGTGACAGCCATTCTGACGGTTCCGAAATTCGCCGTGCCGCTGTTGAAAACAATGTAACAATGTTCACCTCGCTTGACACCGTTAAGGTGCTTCTTGATGTGCTTGAGGAAATCACCATCGGCGTATCAACGATTGATGCGGAATAATCCGCCGAGCCTCGGAGTTTAAATATGTATAAGCAAAATATTTATAAAGTTTTATCAAATGAAATGCTTGTGCCGTCGGTGTATAAAATGTGCCTCGGCGGCGACACGCAGTATATAACCAAGCCCGGGCAATTCATAAATATTGCTCTTGACGGCAAATTTCTTCGCCGCCCGATTTCCGTTTGCGATTATGATGAGAAAACAATCACAATTATTTATAAAACGGTGGGTGAGGGCACTCTTCAGCTTTCAAAAATGCAGCCCGGCGAAATGCTTGATTGTTTAACGGGCCTCGGAAACGGATATGATATTTCAAAATCCAAAGAACCGCTTGTTATCGGCGGCGGTGTGGGAATTCCTCCTCTTTATAATCTCACCAAATGCCTTGTGGCAGCAGGGCAATTTCCGTCTGTAATTCTTGGATTTAACACTAAGGCAGAGATATTTTACGAAGAGGAGTTTAAGGCACTCGGTGTGCCTGTAACAGTTGCCACGGCAGACGGAAGCTATGGCGTTCACGGCTTTGTTACGGATGCTCTTCCCGGTGATTATGATTATTTTTATACATGCGGCCCAATGCCCATGTTTAAAGCGATAGAGGCTAAAATCAAAACATCCGGTCAGTACAGCTTTGAGGAACGTATGGGTTGCGGCTTCGGTGCCTGCATGGGATGCTCTTGCCAAACCAAATACGGCAATAAGCGAATTTGTAAGGACGGCCCCGTTCTGGAAAGAGAGGAAATTATATGGTAGATCTTTCCGTTGATCTTTGCGGAATGCATATGGATAATCCCGTTGTTCCCGCAAGCGGAACTTTTGGATTCGGCAATGAGTTTAAAGATTTTTACGATATAAACATTCTTGGCTCTTTTTCGTTTAAAGGCACCACAAAGGATGCCCGCTTCGGCAATCCCACACCAAGAATTGCCGAATGCAAAAACGGTATGATAAATGCGGTCGGTCTGCAAAATCCCGGTGTTCAGCATGTTATCAATTTTGAATTGCCGCAAATGAAAAAGTATTTTCATAAAAAGGTTATCGCTAATGTCAGCGGCTTTTCCGTTGATGATTATGCTTATACCTGCTCTTTGCTTGATAAGGAAGAGCAAGTCGGTATTCTTGAGGTGAATGTAAGCTGCCCGAATGTTCACGGCGGCGGAATGAGCTTCGGCACAGATCCTGAATGCGCCGCAGAGGTAACAAGAGCCGTTAAAGCAGTAACCTCAAAGCCTGTGTTTATCAAGCTTTCCCCAAATGTAACAGATGTTGTTTCAATTGCCAAAGCATGTGAAGAGGCGGGAGCAGACGGTATTTGCCTCATAAACACATTGCTCGGTATGCGTGTGGACACTAAAAAAAGAGCCGCTGTTATAGCCAATAAAATGGGCGGCTTTTCCGGCGATGCAATTTTCCCTGTGGCTGTTCGCATGGTTTATCAGGTTTCCAAAGCCTGCAACATTCCGGTTATGGGCTGCGGCGGCGTTTCGAGTGCATCTGATGTTATTGAAATGATGATGGCGGGCGCAACTGCCGTGCAGGTCGGTGCGGCAAATCTTGTTGATCCGTATGCCTGCAAAAAAATTATAGAGCAGCTTCCGGCTGAATGTGAAAAGCTCGGAATAACTAAATTAAGCGATATTATAGGAGTGGTTGAATAATGGGTAAGGATGTAATTATTGCCTGCGATTTCAGCAGCGCAAAAGACACTTTCGATTTTCTTGATAAATTTACGGAAGAAAAGCCTTTTGTAAAAATAGGAATGGAGCTTTTTTATGCGGAAGGCCCTTCAATCGTGCGTGAAATTAAAAAAAGAGGTCATAAGATTTTTCTTGACTTAAAGCTTCACGATATTCCCAATACCGTAAAAAAAGCAATGAGCGTGCTCTCCGGCCTTGATGTGGATATGACTAATTTGCATGCAGCTGGCACAATTGATATGATGAGAGCCGCCGTTGAAGGCCTCACCAAAGCAGACGGCACAAGGCCGATTCTTATCGCCGTAACTCAGCTTACCTCCACAAGTGAGGAAAGAATGCAAAATGAGCTGCTTATCAATGCTTCAATAAACGACACAATTGTTAAATATGCGGAAAACGCAAAGCTTGCAGGGCTTGACGGCGTTGTGTGCTCTCCTCTGGAAGCAGGCATGGTTAAAGAGGCTTGCGGCACTGCGTTTATGACGGTTACGCCGGGCGTTAGATTTGCAGACGGTGAAGTAGGCGATCAGGTTCGAGTAACAACACCGGAAAAGGCAAAGGAAATCGGCTCAGACTATATCGTTGTGGGCAGGCCGATCACTCAGGCTGCCGATCCCGTTGCCGCATATCGCAGATGTGTTAAAGAATTTGTAGATTAAATTCAGGAGGTTAATATATGAGTATCACAAAAGAAACAATTGCAAAGGATTTGCTTTCAATCAAAGCAGTATTCTTAAAGCCTCAGGATCCCTTCACCTGGGCTTCGGGCATAAAAAGCCCCATTTATTGCGATAATCGCTTAACACTTTCTTTTCCAAAGGTAAGAAGTGATGTTGAAAACGGCCTTGCAGAGGCAGTTAAAAAGTATTATCCGGATGCAGATGTGCTTATGGGCACCTCAACTGCAGGTATTGCTCATGCCGCAATCACCGCAACCATTCTTGATATGCCTATGGGATATGTTCGCTCCGGTCATAAAGACCACGGCAGACAAAATCAAATTGAAGGCAAGCTTGAAAAGGGCCAAAAGGTTGTTGTTATAGAAGATCTTATTTCAACAGGCGGCTCTGTTCTTGAGGTTGTTGATGTGTTGCGTGAAGCCGGTGCGGAAGTGCTCGGAATTATTTCCATATTCACTTATGGCCTCCAAAAGGGCATAGATCGCCTTGCAGCGGCAAATGTAGAAAACCACAGTCTTTCCGATTTTGGCACTCTTGTTAAGGTTGCAGCCGATGAAGGTTATATTAAGCCCGAAGAGGTTGATAAGCTTCATGCTTTCATTTCAAATCCAAGTGATCCTGCTTGGATGGAGATGTAATTATATTTTTTCTTATTAAGGAGGCATTCCAATGCGTCATCTTTTAGATACAACGGATCTTTCCGTTGAGGAAATTGATGAAATTATTTCTCTTGCGGTTGATATTATCAATAACAAGAAAAAATACTCAAAGGTTTGTGAGGGCAAAAAGCTTGCCACATTGTTTTTTGAGCCAAGCACCCGCACAAGACTTTCATTTGAGGCTGCCATGCTTGAACTCGGCGGCTCGGTTCTGGGCTTTTCCGAGGCAAGCTCAAGCTCTGCCACTAAAGGGGAAACCGTTGCAGACACCACAAGGGTTGTTTCTTGCTATGCCGATATAATCGCAATGCGCCATTTTATCGAAGGTGCGCCTAAGGTTGCTGCTTCAAAGGCAAGCATTCCTATTATCAATGCCGGCGACGGCGGCCACAGCCATCCCACTCAAACTATGACCGATTTGCTCACCATATTCCGTGAAAAAGGCAGACTTGATAATCTTACAATCGGCCTTTGCGGCGATTTAAAATTCGGCAGAACGGTGCACAGCCTCGTTAAGGCAATGTGCAGATACAGCAATATTAAGTTTGTGCTTATCGCACCGAAAGAGCTTGCAATGCCGGATTACATCAAAACGGATTATCTTGATAAAAACGGCATGGAATATATTGAAACCGATAAAATGGAAGATGTTATGCCGCAGCTTGATGTGCTTTATATGACTCGTGTTCAGCGTGAGCGTTTTTTCTCAGAAGATGAATATTTAAAGCATAAGGATGCCTTTATACTTGATTTGCAAAAGCTTGAAAATTCTAAGCCTGATCTCACAATCATGCATCCGTTGCCAAGAGTAAACGAAATTGCAACAGAGGTTGACGATGATCCCCGTGCAAAATATTTTGAGCAGGTTTTAAACGGTAAATATATGCGTATGGCGCTGATTATCACCTTGTTAAGATGGGCAGGAGGGCTTGATTGATGAAAATTGATGAAATTGAAAACGGCTATGTTCTTGATCATATAACTGCCGGAAACGGAATGCGTGTTTATAACGCACTTCGCCTTGATAAGCAAAAATGCCAGGTTGCGATAATTCAAAATGCAAAATCCGAAAAGCTCGGCGTTAAGGATATTATTAAGGTTAATGAGCTTATTGATTTGGATTTTGATGTGCTCGGCTTTATAGATAAAAATATAACCGTTAATGTTATAAAAAACGGAGTTGCCGAAAAGAAAAATTTAACCTTGCCTAAGAAAATCGTAAATATAGTTAAATGCTCAAATCCCCGTTGCATCACCAACGTGGAGGATGGCATAGATTATGAATTTAAACTCACCGATGAAATAGGCACATATCGTTGTGTGTATTGCGAAACAAAGGCAAATAAGTAATAAAAAAGAGCGATGATTATTCATCGCTCTTAGTTTTTTTATTGCATAATAGTGTTTGTGATATTTACCGTCACTTTTTAATCAAAACATTGTAATATCCCAAATCACGGTATTCGTAGCCGGGGATTTTCTTTGCGTTTGATTCATCTAAAGTTTCATCGGTAAAAATGTATGAGTCGGCGGTCAGTTCCTTGCCGCTTGAATATGTTTCGTAATAAAGCTTCGCTCCGACTTGCTCAGTTTTCGCATTCTCGGAATTAAAATCTGAAATCGTTCCGCGCGTTTTCAGTAAATCTTCAAGCGGGGTCAGCTCGGTACTTTCATCATACTTTGCGTAGTAAATATAAACAGCCTCTCGCTCGTTTGAGCCCTTTTCATCTGCCGTGTCGTTAAATATAACCGTGTTGCCGTCGGCTTTTTCAGCCGTTTCAAGAGCGGCAATAAAGCTGTTGCCGAAAAAGTTTGAATTTTCGGTGAAAACATCACTGTAAATGTAAAAACTCAGCGCAACTGAGCATACCAAAAGTAATGCGGCAACAGTGCTTTTAACTTTTTTGTTCGCCTTTATCGAATCATAAAGTCCTGCTGCGGCAATTGCGCAAACAAGGTAAAACAGCCAATAAAAAACGGAAAATCTGTAAAGCGTGTAGCTGCGCAGCTTAACGAAAACGGCAAATATTGCCAGTGTTGCCGTCAGCGCAAAAACAGTGTGTTTTAAATCTTTATTCAGCTTTTTGCGTTTTATGATAATCGTTATAAAGCCTGCAAGCAGTAAAATGCCACTCAGCGCATGGCCGAAATCAAAAGCAGAAATACTGTCATTAGGAGTGGTGATGTTGTAAAGAATTTGAAGTGCTCCGTTTTTTGATGCCGCATCTGCAAGCGTTGCTCCAAAGGCACTCCGATAAATTGCCGTGTCGGGCACAAAAAAGTGAATTGCCTCATAAATGATGTTGTATGCAACATTCATTAAAAGCCCTTTTGCACCGCCCTCAAAATTAAAAGAGGAGGCTCTGTTGTAATCCTGCATTTTTGATGCCGTGAAGCCGAATATAGAGAATTCACCGATAAGCCCGGTTTGCACAAAGCCGAAAGCGATGATAGGCAATGCTGTAAGCGTTATAACAATAACGCTCAAAACAGTTTCGCCGAATTTTATGCGCTTTTGAGTCATTCCCGTGATAAAGAATATCACCAAAAAAACAGGCACAATCAAAAACGCCGCTATGTAAGAATAAAGGCAAAGCGCAAAGAAAATCATTGCTGCCGCATAGCATAATTTGCTGCGGCTCTTATATGCTTTCAGCAGGAAATACAATCCAATTATAAATAACTGCGGAAAAAATGCGCAATCAAGAGTCCATGCCGATTGATAGATAAAATGCGGGCTTAAAGCCGCCAGTGCCGTGGCGAAAAATACCTGCCGTTCGTTTTGCATAATCAGCTTTGCACATCCTGCAAAGGCGCAAAGCCCCAAAACGGAAAAAATCAAAATCGGCAGCCTTGTTATTTCAAGCCCAAAGCCGAATATTTTTATAAATGCCGCCATAATGTATGTTGCAAAGCCTGATTGTCCGCCGTAAAGCCAAGTTGCAAAATAAATCGGGTATGCATTTCCCATAATGTCCGTGCCGTTGTTTGCAATTGCACGGGCGTTTAAGATAGTCATCGCCTCGTCGCAATAAATATTTCCGTTTTTTGAATAAAACATAAAAAACGCAATTCGCAACAGTATTCCTGCCGAAATTGCAATTGCGGTTAATGTTACTATGTTCGCATTTTGCCGAAGGCTTTGCCCGTATTTTTGTCTTTTTTTCATTATATTATCCTGTAAATTATATAGTATTTCTTAATCTGTTTGTTATCTTTTGTGCATCATAATATATTTTTTCGATGTCTGTGCCGATGAATTCGCCGTTTTCATAAAGGATTTTGCCGTTTATCATAGTCAGCTTAACATTTTCTTTAGAGCCGCTGTAAACAATGTTTTTTATTATGTTATTTATCGGTTGCATATTCGGTCTGTGTAGGTCAATAACCGTTAAATCGGCTTTTTTGCCGGTGTCTATGATGTCGCAGTCATAAAGCCCCATGCAATGTGCGCCGCCTACCGTTGCAGATTTAAGAATCTCGGCAGCATCACAGGCAGCTGCATCGCTTGTTTTCAGCTTTTGTGTTACGGCAGCTAAATACATTTCCCTGAACATATCAAGAGCATTGTTGCTGCTTGGACCGTCTGTGCCTATTGCCGTGTTAATGCCTGCCTTCTGCATTTTTTTAAGCGGCGCAATTCCTGATGCAAGCTTGCTGTTTGAGCCGGGATTAACTATTGCCCAAACATTGTGCTTTTTATATATTTCAAGGTCGTTGTCGCTCATCCAAACACTGTGAAAACCACCGCCGCCATAATTGAAAAGTCCAAGCTCTTCAAACAATTCCGTCGGCGTTTTTCCGTATCTTTCAATGCAATCGTCAACCTCGCTTTTGGTTTCCGAAGAATGCATAAAAACAGGAGCCCTGTGCTTGTCTGCAAGGCTTGCAATGCTGCTCATAAGTTCTTTTGAGGTTGTATATTCTGCGTGAAATCCAAGGCGGTAAGAGATAAGCTCATTGTATGAATTGTATTTTTGATAATATTCGTTCAGCAGGGAAACGGATTCTTTAAAATTGTTTATCGCACCGCACATAACGGTTCTGAAACCGGCATCAACAGATGCTTTAGCCATTGCTTCGGGGAAATAATACATATCAAAGCAGGCGGAAATTCCGCTTGAAAGATATTCCAAAAATGCAAGCCTTGAAAGCGTGTAAATGTCGTTTTCGTTAAGCTTTGCCTCCATAGGAAATATCATATCAAAAAGCCATGGCTGAAGCGGCAAATCATCTGCAAGGCTTCGTGCAAAGGTCATGGCGGAATGTGTGTGCGCATTCTTAAAAGCAGGCATAAGCAAATTTCCGTTTAAGTCTATTTCTCTGTCGGCCTTTTTATCAAGGCTTTTGCCTGTGTAAATTATTTCGCTGCCGTCGGTCCACACTTCGTCGTCGGTTATCTCAAAACCGTTTTTAAACGAAAGCACACGGCCGTTGTGAAATCTAATCATGCTTTTCACCTATGTTAAGTATTTTTTTTAGGTTTTCGCCAAACGGCGGATAAACAATGCCCTTGTCTGTGATGATGGCAGTGATGAGCTTATTATCCGTAACATCAAATGCGGGATTAAGGCATTTTGTTTCTTTAAGTGCTGTGGGCTTTTCAAAAAACATTGTTTTTATTTCGTCGCCGCTTCGCATTTCTATTTCAATGTCATCTCCCGTCGGTGTGGAAAAATCAACCGTTGAATACGGGCCTAAAACATAAAACGGCACGCCGTAATGCTTTGCCAAAACAGCAACGCCGCTTGTGCCTATTTTGTTTGCAACATCACCGTTTGCCGCAATTCTGTCACAACCTACCAAAACTGCGTCAATAAGCCCTTGTTTCATAACATAGCTTGCCATATTGTCGCAAATTAAATGAACATCCGTGCCTGATTTTTCAAGCTCATAGCTTGTAAGCCTTGCTCCCTGCAAAAGCGGCCTTGTTTCGTCTGTGTATACATGAAATGTAAAGCCTTTTTCTTTTCCTAAAATAAGAGGCCCCAGTCCCGTGCCGTATTTTGAAGTTGCAAGCTCGCCTGCATTGCAGTGAGTTAAAATTCCGTCTCCGTCTTTAAGCAGCGAAAGCCCGTATTCGCTTATTTTTCTGCAAAGCTCAATATCCTCTGTATGGATTGCCTTTGCCTCGTCTATAAGGTTTTTGCCGGATTTTGCGGCTTTGGCAATTCTTGTTGTTGCCCAGCTTAAATTAACTGCTGTAGGCCTTGCGGAATCAAGCGCCGCTTTAGCCGCATCAATTTGGCCGCCGTTGAAAAGCGCAAGCGAATAGCCCGCAAAAATTCCTATTGCTGGAGCGCCTCTGATTCGCAGCTTTTTTATTGCTTCAATGCATTCCTCAAGGCTTTGCATTGTGATATATTTTTCTTCGTTAGGCAGCAGGGTTTGATCTAAAATGCTCAGTTTGCCGTTTTCGTAAATTATGTTATCCATTGTGAATTTTCTCCGTTAGCTTTGTTATAAGCGCCGCAAACTTTTTTGATGTTTTTGCGCCTGTTTCGTTAACCTCTTCGGAGGTTATGGGCACATCTCTCAGTCCGCAGGCCAAGTTTGTTATGCAGCTGATGCCGCACACTTTAAAGCCGCAGTGCCTTGCTGCCTGTGCTTCTATTGCAGTGCTCATTCCAACGGCATCTGCACCGAGTGCCGCACACATCTTGATTTCCGCTTTTGTTTCAAATGCGGGGCCTGCGAGTTGAATGTAAACACCTTTTTTAATTTCTATTCCGCAATCAGCGGCAGCTTCACGAATAAGCGCACGAAGTTCTTTGTTGTAAACATTGCTCATGTCCGGAAAACGAACTCCTATTGAGTTATCATTTTTTCCGGTTAGGGGAGAGGGAACGAAGCTTGAAATGTGATCCTCTATTATCATAAAGTCTCCGGGATTCAGATTCTTGTTTATTCCGCCGGCTGCATTTGTTAAAATCAAATTTTCCGCTCCCATCATGCGCATGAGTCTTATCGGTACGGCGGTTTGAGAGGCGGAATATCCTTCATAAAGATGCACTCTGCCTTGCATCAGCACGCAGTTTTCGCCGGCTATGTTTGCAAATATAAATCTTCCCTTGTGACCCGGTGCCGTTGAAACGGGGAAATCGGGAATTTCGGAATAATTTATTGTTGCTTTAGCCTCAAGCCCATCGGCAAAATCTCCCAAGCCGGAACCGAGCACTATGGCTGTTGAGGGTTTGAAATTTGTTTTGGAAAGTATGTAATCAAACTGCTTTTCAAGCATTTTATCAATCCTTTGTTACAAAATATGTTATTTAGTCAATTTCATTATATATCTTTTTATCACCCAAATCAATAAAATTATATTGCATTATTTTTGCAACTTTGATATTATATTTTTATATGATACTCTTTTTATCGGAGGGAAAAGGTTTATGAAAAGAATTCTTTCCGCATTTATGTGTGCTGCATTGATTGCAGTGTCGCTTTTTGCATTTGCAGGCTGCTCAAAATCGGAACAGGCCGATTACAAAATTGTTATGATAACAGACGGCGGCAATGTTGCAGACGGCGCTTATAATCAAAGTGCTTGGAACGGCGTGAAGGCTTTTGCAGAGGAGGCGGGTGTTTCATATCGCTATTATCAGCCAAAGGTTCAGGAAAATGAAAAGCTTTCTCTTGAAACAGCAGAGCAATATATAGATCTTGCCGTTAAAAAAGGCGCTGAATATATTATTTTGCCGTCTGATGTTTTTGAGGTTGCCGTTTACGATAAAGCACCTCTTTATAATAATGTTAAATTCATTTTGGTAGACGGAACTCCTCATCCTCAGGAAGATGATACGGATGCATATATAGATAATGTTATGTGCATTTCGTTTAACAGTCTTCAAAGCGGTTTTCTTGCAGGGTACGAAGCCGTGCTTTCGGGTAATACAAAGCTTGGTTATCTTGGCTCCGTTAAATCAAAAACATCTTCTCTTTACGGCGCAGGCTTTGTTCAGGGCGCGCAGTATGCGGCAGATCAACTCGGAATTCCCGTTTCTATGGATTATGCCGATTATGATTCTCCTATTTTAGATTATGATTACACGGTTACCCTCACTGCAAACTACGAAAAGCTTGAGGATTTTAACGGCGACTATTTTATAGTTAATGTTGTAAACGGCACAGGCTCCGGCACTTATACAGAAGGGCAGAATGTTACCCTCACGGCAGATCCTGCCGAAAAAGGCAAAGTGTTTGATCATTGGGAATGCAAAAGCAACACAGAAGGCGTTAAGGATTCCAAGGTTAATCTTTCAACAAAGAAAAAGCCGCAAACAAATTTGCTTGTTGAAAAATGCGATTGCACAATCACTGCCGTGTATCGTGATGCTGAAAGCGAAACTTATCCCGTTGTTGTTAAAAATATAGACACCGTTTCTGATTATTATGTTGAATATCTTATGAGCGATAATTCGGCAACGGTTACTGCTCCGTCTGCACCGTCAGGTATGGAATTCAGCCATTGGGAATCAACCGGCTACACACTTGAGGACACAACACAAAAAACGGTTACGGTAACCGTAAACGATGAAAATAAGGGCGTAACCCTTACTCCGATTTATGTTAACAGCGATGTTGCGGATTTCAGAGTTGAAGTTGTAACGGGTGAAGGCGGTTACGGCCAATCCGAGGGCTCCGGGTGGTACAGCGCCGATGAAGTTGTTTCTGTTTCCGCAGCAGTTCCGAAAGAGGGTTATATATTCTCTCATTGGACTAATACGGATCAAGTAGGCTATAATGCAGATGTTGTTATGGCAAATGAATATTATCAAACAACCACATTTACCATGGTAAACAGAGTGCAGGCCTTGCCGGAAGAAATGTATGATAAGGGCGACACTCTTGTTTTTGCCGGCGGTTGTGATCAGGAAAACACAGTGGCAGAGGCAACAAAGAAATACAGTGATAAAAAATGGGCATTCGGTGCTCAAAACTATCAGTTGAATTGGGAAAACTATCTTGGCATTTGTGTTAAGGATTACGGCAGCGCAATAGAAAATTGCCTTAAAGATTTTAAAGGCGGCTACACATATACCGGCGATTGTGCAAACAACGGAATTTATCTTGCGTATGCCAATGCAGATAATGCAAGCGACAAGGTGGATGAGGTTGCAAATCTTCTTGCTTCCGGCGATATCAAACCGATTTCGGTTGCTCCCGGCGCAGATGTAAGGTTTGTTGTTAATTCAAATTGCTTCACTCTTAACTATTGGATTTATCAATAACTGAATATATAAAAAGCAGCGGCTCGGTTTTTAACCGAGCCGCTTTTTTGCGTTTGTGTATTTTATTTTGCGTTTCCAAGCAGTTTAACAAGAACTGCTTTTTGGGCGTGAAGCCTGTTTTCCGCTTCATCAAATATTTCGTCTGCATGTGTCTCAAAAACTTCTGCAGTGATTTCCTCGCCCCTGTGAGCAGGCAGGCAATGAAGCACCATTGCATCATTGTGTGCGGCAGCTAAAACATCGTTGTTGATTTGATAATCCTTAAATATTTTTTCGCGCTCTGCCTTTTCCTGTTCCTGCCCCATAGAAGCCCAAACATCCGTGTAAAGCACATCCGCATCTTTTGCGCATTCAATAATGTTGCTGCTGCAAGTGAATTTGCCGTTTTCACTTGCCCACTTCATAATTTCAGCATCAGGTTTGTAATCATCGGGGCATGCAATCGCACATTCCATTCCCATTGTTATTGCGCCGATTATAAGGCTGTTTGCCATGTTGTTGCCGTCTCCGATAAAGCAGAATTTAAGCCCGTCAAAGCTTTTTTTGTGCTCACGAATCGTCATCAAATCTGCAAGAACCTGGCATGGATGGCAATAATCCGTAAGCCCGTTTATAATCGGAATGGATCCGTATTTTGCAAGATCTTCAACCTCTTTTTGCTCAAAGGTTCTTATCATAATGCCGTCAAGATAGCGTGAAAGCACCCTTGCCGTGTCTTGCACGGGCTCGCCTCTGCCTATTTGAAGGTCTCTGTTTGAAAGAAATAACGCCTGGCCGCCAAGCTGATACATTCCGGTTTCAAAAGAAACACGGGTTCTTGTTGAGCTTTTTTGGAAAATCATTCCAAGTGTTTTTCCTTTAAGCAGGTGATGCTCAATGCCGTGCTTTGTTTCGTATTTAAGCTGATCTGCAAGATTGAGCAAATCAAGAATTTCGCTTTTGTTTAAATCCTGTAATTTAAGTAAATGCTTCATTTTTCAATAACCTCTTTCAGTATTTTAAGCCCTTTGTTTAGCTCTTTTTTGCTGATGTTCAGCGCAGGCAGCAGCCTGATTTTTGTTTTAGCCGTAAGCACAAGCAGCCCTTGCTCAAGGCATTCTGCCGCTATCTCCTTTGCCGGCTTTTTTGTTTCTATTCCAAGCATAAGCCCCATGCCGGATATAGATTTAACTCCGCTGCAATCAGCCAGATATTCTCTTATGTAATTGCCTTTATCGGCAACCTCGGCAAGAAATTCATCGTTGATTCTGCTTACTATGCTTATTGCACCCGCAGCTGCAATGGGGTTTCCGCCGAAAGTTGAGCCGTGCGAACCCGGTGTAACCGTGTCTTTTAGCTTTTCGCCAAAAAGAACTGCGCCCATCGGAAGCCCGCCGGCAAGACCTTTTGCCGTAGATACTATGTCGGGCGTTATGCCGAAATTCATATAGGCAAAGTACTTGCCCGTTCTTCCGTTTCCGGTTTGAACTTCGTCCACGGCGATAAGAATGTCTTTTTCGGCAGCTATGTTTGCTATTTCATCAACAAATTCTTTTGTCAAATTAAGCACGCCGCCTTCACCCTGTATGCATTCAAACATAATGGCGCAAACATCGTCGGTAATCATTTCTTTAAGTGCTTTTATGTCATTTGCAGGGCAGTATTTAAATCCCGGTGTAAACGGGCCGAAAACGGTGTGAAAGCTTTCTTGCCCTGTGGCAGAAAGCGTTGTTATCGTTCTGCCGTGAAATGAATTAACAAGTGTTATGATAGTTTTTCGCCCTTCACCGTATTTATCAAAGCTGTATTTTCTGGCAAATTTAATCATGCCTTCGTTTGCCTCTGCTCCGCTGTTTGCAAAGAAAACCTTTTTCATTCCCGTTTTCTCACAAAGCATCATTGCAAGATCTGCACACGGCTTTGTGTAATAAAGATTGGAGGTGTGTTGAATTTTATCAAGTTGCGCTTCAACGGCGGCTTTCCATTCATTGTCTGCAATTCCGAATGCCGTAACTCCTATGCCGGAGCCGAAATCAATGTATTCTTTTCCGTTTTCGTCCCACACGGTTGAGCCTTTTCCGCTTGAAATTGCAACATCAAATCTGCCGTATGCGTGGGAAACAAATTCGTTGTCTTTTTCTTTAGTATTCATGCCGTCACCTGCTTCTGAACATTGTGCCCAAGCCTTCATCCGTTAACATTTCCATCAGAATGGAGTGGGGAACACGCCCGTCTATAATAAATGCTTTTTTAACTCCCTCGCGGATTGCCTGTGTCATGGAATCAATTTTAGGAATCATTCCGCCGGATATTATTCCCTCGGAAATAAGCCGCGGCACATCCGAAATATATACTCTGTGAATCAATGTGCTGTCGTCATCTTTGTCTTTCAGCAAGCCAACCACATCGGTCATCGAAATAAGAGCTTCGGCTTTTAGCTTTCCGGCAACGGCTGCCGCAACGGTGTCTGCGTTAATGTTATAGCAATTGTTGTCTCCGTCACAACCTATAGTTGAGATAACGGGGATAAAATTGTTGTTGAGCACCTCGTTTATAACCTCGGTATTCATATCCATGATTTCACCAACATATCCGTGGCTGTCATCAAGCGGGCGGCACTTTATCATATTGTCGTCCATTCCGGAAAGCCCGATTGCGTGCCCTCCGAGATTGCAAATTTGGCAAACCAAATCTTTGTTTACTTTGCCGGCAAGCACCATTTGCACAACACTTACGGTGCTTTTGTCCGTAACACGCAGCCCATCCTCGAATTTGCTTTCAATGTTCATTGCCTTAAGCGTTTTGTTAATTTCAGGGCCGCCTCCGTGCACAAGCACAACTTTTATGCCGATTGTTGAAAGCAGCACCAAATCCCTCATAACGGATTCTTTAAGTTCTTCGTTTATCATGGCGTTGCCGCCGTATTTAACAACTATCGTTTTTTTTCTGTAAAGCTGAATGTTCGGCAAAGCTCTTGCCAGCACTTCGGCTTTCATTGCGTTTGTTATATCCATTTTATACTCCCTTTGAGCAAATAGTAATTCTGCCGCATTGTTTTGCTTTTTTAGGTTCTGTAATCGCCGTTGATTTTAACATAATCATATGTTAGATCGCAGCCCCAGGCCGTTGCGTCGGCGTTGCCTGCGTGCAAATCAATCAGCACTGTTATCTCGTCGCTTTTAAGTATTTCGGCGGCTTGTTCTTCCGAAAATTCAACTCCGGCACCGTTTCTGCAAACCGCTGTTTGGCCAAATTCGCTTTTTAAATCAACATCAACCTTGTTTATGTCAAATTCGGCATCTGCATATCCTACCGCACAAAGAATTCTGCCCCAATTTGCATCTTCGCCGAATATTGCGCATTTAAATAAGGTTGAGCCTATAACGGATTTTGCAACCGCTATTGCATCATCCGTGCTCGGAGCGCCGCTGCAAACACATTCAATAAGCTTGGATGCGCCTTCACCGTCTTTTGCAAGCATTTTTGTTAAATGCATCATAACCTCGTAAAGCGCATTTTTAAAGGCTTCAAATTCAGCTGTGCCGCTTTTAATTGTTTCATTATGCGCAAGCCCGTTTGCCATAAGCGCCACCATGTCGTTTGTTGAAGTGTCGCCGTCTATTGAAAGGCAGTTGTATGTGATTTTAACAATTTCATTTAAAGCTTCCTGCAATGCTTCTTTTTCAATTAAGGCATCCGTTGTTATGAAATTCAAGGTTGTGGCCATGTTCGGGTGAATCATGCCGGAGCCTTTTGCCATTCCGCCGATTGTGCATTGCACACCGCCGATTTCAAATTTAACGGCGTATTCTTTCTTTATTGTGTCTGTTGTCATAATAGCCGTTGCCGCAGCCTCGTTGCCTGTGTATGAAAGTCCGTCCGTAAGTGGTTTTATGCCTTCTTCAATAGGCTCTATCGGTAAAATCTGCCCTATAACTCCGGTTGAAGCAACTATAACTTCTTCACTTTTAATTCCAAGTGCTTTTGCCGCAAGGTCACACATCATTTGAGCCTTGCTCTCTCCGTCGGCATTGCAGGTGTTTGCATTCTTCGAATTAACAATAACCGCCTTTGCCGTGCCTTTGGATTTTTTTAGATTTTTTTGGGTTATTATTATCGGTGCACCCTTAACTTTGTTTGTTGTGTAAACAGCTGCTGCCGCACAAGGTGCATCAGAAACTATCATTCCCAAATCGTTTTTATGCGTTGGCGAGTCGCTTTTTTTGATTCCGCAGTAAACGCCGTTGGCTTTAAAGCCCTTTGCTGCGCAAACTCCTCCGTTAGTTTGTTCCATTTTTTTACTCTCCGATGTTTAGTGATTTATCGTCTTTGATACCGCAGGCAATGTTCATGCATTCAATTGCCGCACCGCTTGCGCCTTTGCCTAAATTGTCAAATCTTGAGGTGATAACAAATCTTTCGCTGTTGCCGTTTAGCTCAATTTCCATATCGTCTCTGCCCTCAAAATTGTTTGCGCCTATCATATTTTTGCTGTATCCCTCGTCACGCACCTTCACAAATTTACTGCCTTTGTAATGAGCCTTCAGAATTTCTCTGACTTCATTCGGCGTAATGCTTTTTGAAAGCAAGTTTGTAAACAAGGGAATGCTTACAACCATTCCGCATTTGTAGTCGCAAATCATTGGTGAAAATATCGGTGTGCGTTCAAGCCCTGTTATTGCCTGCATCTCTTTTAAATGCTTGTGCTCCTGCCCAAGCGCATACTGCCTTGGTGAATCAAGCTCGGCATCTCTGTTTTCGGCTTCATATTGGGCAATCGCCTTGTTTCCACCGCCGCTGTAGCCCGAAACCGCAAAGCAGGTTAGGGGATAATCCTTGCTTATGATGCCGTGTTCAATAAGGGGATAAACTATGGAAATAAATCCGCTTGCATAGCATCCGGGATTTGCGATGAATTGATTTTCCTCTATGCATTTTCTGAAGCTCGGTGAAAGTTCGGGAAATCCGTAAGCCCATCCGGGTGTTGTTCTGTGCGCCGTTGAGGCGTCAATAATTCTTGTATGGTTGTTGTTTTTATCAAGCAGTAAAACAGCTTCCCTGGCTGCTTCGTCCGGCAGGCAAAGAAATGTAATGTCACTTTCATTGATAAGCTTTTTAATTTCTGCGCTGTCTTTTCTCTTTTCCGGTGCGGTTTCAAGCAGTTCTATATCATCTCGCTGTTGTAAGCGGCTTTTTATTCTTAAACCCGTCGTTCCCGCTTGCCCGTCTATAAAAACCTTTGGCATTCGTTTATCATCGCCTTTCGATGTATTATTATAAATCTTTAGCGTTTAGGCAGCAGACTGAATGTCGTTTTTCGGCTGCTTAAAATCAAATTTATAATGCATCTAATAATTATGCTTATATTATACACTCACTTGAAGCAAAGTCAATAGAATATGTAAAAAAATATTATAAATATACATTAAATATAGAATAAATATACAATACTTATACAATAAAATATATCCTTTGTGCGCTATATAGCGCATATAAAAAGAGAAATAATCGGTACCTTGAATTTATTTTGCTTGACTTTTTTGATTTTTTCGCTAATCTGTTAGGTTGCCTCAATAAATCAATGAAAGGAAGCGGTTTTATAACTGAAAATATAATTGTTGCCCTGCTTTCTCTGCTTGGCACATGTGTCGGTGCTTTCGGCGGAGTTCTTGCATCATCAAAGCTTACCAATTATCGCATCAAAAAGCTTGAGGAAAAGGTTGATAAGCATAATTCTTTTGCAGAGCGTATACCTGTTCTCAAAGAACAAATAAAAGTGCTTAATCATAGAATGGAAGACATAGAAACTCTGTGCAATTTCGGAGGAAAAATGTAAAATTTTTCTTTTATAAATGCTTTTGAATGGTGTGCCGCAGCAAAGCGGCATAATTGGTTTTAATTTAAACGGCACGCTTTGTCTGCTGCAATAAAGCGTGTGTTTCAGATAGCAGCGGAAAGGTAAGGAAATATAAATGAAGCAAAGATTAAAAAGCCCTGTTGTTTGGCTTGCCGTGCTTGCTCAGATATGCATTGTGCTTGCAATGTTTTCACCTCAGCTCGGCGATGAAGTTAAGGTTATAGGCACTTGTGTTGTTGAAATATTAACTTTGTTCGGAATATTAAATAATCCGTCAGACGGAAATAATTTTTAACGGGGGAGATTGTGTGTATTTAAAAGAATTTTTTGCCTCGCTTTCGGGTAAGTATACGGATGTGGACGGAGCAGGCAGCAAAACAAATAAAAATCAATGTGTTGATGTTGTAAAAGCTTATTGCAACAAGGTGTTCGGTGTGCCTGTTTCTAAAATGAACGGTTACGGCGATGCCTGGCAATATTATGATAATTTTTCATCTAAAGATGCAATAACACCTTATTTTACAAGAATTGTTTATTCAAAAGGGATGCGCCCCAGAGCAGGCGATATTGTTGTGTGGGAAAAAAGTATAAATTCCTTAATGGCGGGGCATATAGCCGTTGCATCGGGTGAAAGCGATGTCTCTTCATTTGTGTCTTTTGACCAAAATTGGCCGTCAGGCAGTCCGTGCGGCTTCGTTAAGCACGGATATAATAAGGTTAAGGGCTTTTTGCGTCCAAAGGATTACGGAAGGGTAATGGGTTTAACTGCTTTGCAGGGCACGGGCTCTTTTCCCGAGCCCGTTGTGTGGAAAAACGGTAAAACAGCAGAAAATGTATTTAAAGATAATTCACTTGCAAATAAAATCGGTTCACTTTCTCCGCATGAAACTGCATTATGTTACAGTAAATCCGCCAACAGCTATGTTGTTGTTTATAAATTGGACGGCACAGCAAATCACAAGGCCGGTTTTGTTGAGTATGCGGGAGGCGTTAATTATGCGCCGCCTGAAAGTAAAACCTATAAAAACGGCTCAACAGCAGAAACGGTTTATGCAGATACGGCAAAATTGCTTGAAATCGGCTCTCTTAATCCGTGGGAATCCTGCTATTGCCTCGGTAAAATAGACGGTATGTATCTTGTGCTTTATAATGCAGGCAGCAGGCAAAAATGCGGCTTTGTTGTTTACGGCGGCTCGGTTGATTGAGTTTTAAGCAAACACAGCTTTAATGTCTTATAAATTAAGGCGTAATCCTTTTGTGAGGATTACGCCTTTTTTGCCGCAAAAATGGAATACAGGGAAATTTTGCGAAAAGAAAAACTTGATTTAATCCTTTTAATTTTTTCGCTTGCGGCATTTTTGATTTTTGCGGTGTTAAATTATATATAAATGAATAAATGTTTCCTTTGCTTACTTGTTTTCTGAAAAAGGCATAAAAAAACTGCGCAGCTATTGCTGCGCAGCTGGAGCTGATAGGCGGACTTGAACCGCCGACCTCGTCCTTACCAAGGACGCGCTCTACCACCTGAGCCATATCAGCATATCAAAAAATTGGCGACCCGGAACGGACTCGAACCGTCGACCTCCTGCGTGACAGGCAGGCGTTCTAACCAGCTGAACTACCGGGCCAAAAGCAAGCACTTAATGTTTGCAAGTGGTATTATACGAAAAAGTATCGTGCTTGTCAAGTAAAGAGTGTTGAATTTTTGAAAAAATGTGATAAAATAAATGTGTTATGAAAAATTATCACACTCACACAAGTCGTTGCCACCATGCAATAGGCAAAGATGAGGATTATGTTCTTGCAGCCTTAAAAGGGGGGTTTGATGAACTCGGCTTTTCCGATCATGCGCCGATGCTTTTTCCAAAGGGCTGTAATTATTATTCCTCTTTTAGAATGGAGCCTGAATTTGCGGCGGATTATGCGGCTTCAATTAAAAACTTAAAAAATAAATATGCAGATAAGATTGATATAAAGCTTGGCTTTGAGCTTGAATATTATCCAATGCTTTTTAATGATGAATTGGCTTATCTTAAAAGCTTTGGTATTGATTATTTAATCTTGGGGCAGCATTTCAATCTTAATGAATTTGAGCCTGCCGCTCATTACAGCGGTAATGAAACAAAAAGCGTGCAGGTTTTGGAATCTTATGTAAAGCAGTGTATAGAAGGGCTTGAAACCGAAAAATTCACATATCTTGCGCATCCGGATTTGATTCATTTTACAGGCAGTGAGGATGTTTATTGCGAAAAAATGTATCACCTTTGCAAAAGGGTTAAGGAACTTGGTTTTCCTCTTGAATATAATTTCTTGGGCCTTGTTTCTCATCGCCATTATCCAACGGATGTTTTTTGGAAAATAGCAGCTGATGTGGGTAATGATGTAATTATAGGTCTCGATGCACATGACCCCGAATTCTTTGTTATGCATTCAGAAATCGAAAAAGTGAAAAATCATTTGTGCGATTTGGGATTTTCACCTCTTGAATCCGCTTTTCTTCTTAAACCGTAAACCGATCAGCAGCTTTTGCTGCTGATTTTTGGTTATTCACCACGATTGTATTGACTCATTATTCCATTTTTGTAATAATCAAAATTGAGGTGGTTTGTCCGCCGAATACCGAGGTAACCCAAATATGAAAAAATATCAAAGCCGTATACCCAAATGGCATGTTTTGGAAACGGATAAAATCATTGTTTGTGAAACAAGTCAACCGCTTATTTCATTGCCGGATGATTTAAATAACATTGTCTATGAGCCGAAATATGCACAGCAAAATATTCCGGGTGCAGTTTCGGTATGCCGTATGCGAAAAATAACTTTTGATATGCTTAATGAGGCAAGTAAACTGTTGCCGAAAGGATATGCATTTAAAATTTTTGATGCGTGGCGCCCCGTGGCTGTTCAAAAGTATTTGTTCAACAGATATGCCGAAAAGCTGATGTTTGAAAAGGGTATTGATGCAGAAAAAGCCAATTTGCTTGCAAGGGAATTTGTTTCATATCCCAATATGGATTCTTCAAGGCCGTTTGTTCATTCAACAGGCGGCGCCGTTGATTTAACAATATGATGTTAAAATGTATCCTTTCTTCAATAATTCCGTTGAAGCAAGCGTTGAGCAGGCAGAACTCGGAGTTGGAAATTGCTATATAAACATAAATGGAAAATGGGTGCATCCGATGAGCGGCGTTGTGTTTATGATAAACGGGAAATAACGATAAAAGCGCATTTTCACAAATCATTTTAATATAATGCAAAGTGATAGATTTTTTTATAAAATGAAAAATAAAAACCGAGCATACTTAAATGCTCGGTTTTTTTATATGTGTGAGTTTATTAAACAAGGCCCTGAGAAAGCATTGCATCTGCAACTTTTATGAAGCCTGCAATGTTTGCGCCTGCAACAAGATTTCCCTCAACGCCGTATTCCTTTGCAACTTCGCAGCTCTTGTTGTAAATGTTTTCCATGATGCTTTTGAGCTCTCTGTCAACATCTTCAAAGCTCCAAGGATGGCGAGAACTGTTTTGGCACATTTCAAGCGCAGATGTTGCAACACCGCCTGCGTTTGTTGCTTTTGCAGGTCCGAAAAGAACGCCTTTCTTTTGGAATTCCGCAATTGCTTCCGGAGTGGAAGGCATGTTGGCACCTTCGCAAACAGCATAAACGCCGTTTTTGATAAGCTTCTTCGCAGCTTCGCCGTCAAGCTCGTTTTGGGTTGCACAGGGAAGTGCAATGTCGCATTTAACTCCCCAAACTCCGCTGCAGCCTTCATGGTAAACAGCTTCCGGATGGTGCTTAACATATTCTTTGATTCTTTTTCTTTTAACTTCTTTAAGCTCTTTAACAAGCGCAAGGTCAATGCCTCGTTTGTCAACGATATAGCCGTTTGAATCACTCATTGTTATAACCTTTGCGCCAAGCTGAGTTGCTTTTTCGCAAGCGTAAATAGCAACATTGCCCGAGCCGGAAATAACAACTGTTTTGCCTTTGAAAGAGGTGTGGTGGTGCTTAAGCATAACATCGGTGTAATAGCAAAGGCCATAGCCGGTTGCTTCGGTGCGCACAAGTGAGCCGCCGTAATTAAGACCTTTACCGGTAAGCACGCCGTCGTTTTGGTTAACTATTCTCTTGTATTGGCCGAAAAGGTAGCCGATTTCTCTGGCACCTACTCCGATATCGCCGGCCGGAACATCTGTGTCTGCGCCGATATGTCTGTAAAGCTCTGTCATAAAGCTTTGGCAAAAACGCATAACCTCATTGTCGCTCTTGCCCTTGGGGTCGAAGTCGGAGCCGCCCTTAGCACCGCCAATCGGCAGGCCGGTAAGGCTGTTTTTGAAAATCTGCTCAAAGCCGAGGAATTTAATTATTCCTTCGTAAACCGAGGGGTGAAAACGCAAGCCGCCTTTGTAAGGGCCGATTGCACTGTTAAACTGAATTCTGTAGCCTCTGTTAACCTGAATGTTTCCGTTGTCATCCATCCAGGGAACTCTGAATTTGATAATTCTTTCAGGCTCAACAATCATGTCAAACACACCTTTTTCGATGTATTCGGGATGCCTGTCTGCAACGTTATCAAGTGTTTCAAGCATTTCTTCAACCGCCTGATGAAATTCGGGTTCGTTGGGATTTCTTTTTATAACCCTTTCCATAAGGCCCGCAAGGTATTTGTTTTTTATGCTCATTTTTTAATGTCCTCTCCTTTTGTTTGGAATGCAATTTTCATGCAATACTATTTTATCATCATTGTTTTTTGTTTACAATTAACAACTTTAGAAAAAATAGTTATGCATTGTGCTAAAATATTATACAAATTTCCTAATATTTCGCTTTGATTTTGTGAGTGGCAATTCACTGCTTTTACACGTTAAAAACATTGTAACAATTTTAACTTCTGTTGTTGAAAAACAAAATGTTTTGTAATATAATGAAAACATAATTATTTTTAGAAAGAGGTCGGTTTTATGAAACTCACCAAGGGTGCTTCCGCAGCCACGCAAAAATATATGGTTGACGGAATTCGCTATGTTTGCGAAAACTTCAAAGAAAGATCCCCGGGCTCCCACAGCGAAAGAAAAGCTCAAAAATATTTAAAGGGCGAGCTTGAGCAGTGGGCAGACAAGGTTGAAATGGAGGATTTTTCCGTTCATCCCGCAGCATTTATGGGCTGGATTCCTGCAGCCGGATGCATCGGAATTATTTCCGTTATCTTTTTCTGGCTCACCTATAAGGGTGTTGTTTCAGGCCCCGGCTTGGCAATTGTGGCAACTGTTTTTGTGCTTCTTGCGCTTGCTTGCCTTGTGATTGAATTTCTTATGTATCGTGAGTTTGTTGATTTTCTGTTTCCTCGTAAGGTGTCAAGAAATGTTATGGCTCGCCGTGCCCCCAGCGGAGAAGTAAAAAGAAGAATTATCTTCGGCGGTCACACAGATGCTGCAAATGAATGGACTTATTCACTTCACGGCGGCCTTAAGAGTCTTGCAACTGTTATGTCGGGCTCTATTTGCGGTTTAATCGCAGTTGCGATATTTGATGTTATTTGGGTTATTCATGCTTGCGTAAGCGGTGTGTATATCAGTAAATTCTGGCTTGTTTGCGGAATTATTCAGCTTATCCTTATTCCGTTTTTCTTTGCTATTTGCTTCTTTATTAACTGGAAAGTTATTGTAGACGGTGCAAATGATAACCTCACTGCGGATTTCATCGCTATGGGTGTATTGAAAGAAATGGCAGATAATGATTTCAGATTTGAAAACACAGAGGTTTGTGCTCTTCTTGCAGGCTCAGAGGAGGCAGGTTTAAGAGGTTCTGTTGCTTATGCAAAAAGGCATAAAGAGGATCTTTCGGATGTTGAAACAATTTTCATAGCAATGGATACAATGCGTGAAATTGAGCAGCTCCAGATCTATACAAACGGTTGCACGGGCACTCAGAAAAATTCAAATGCAGTTTCTGAAATTATTTATGAAGCCGGCGTAAATTGCGGTGTTGAAATGCCCGAAACGGAGCTTTATCCAGGCGCAATTGATGCCGAGGGCTTCAGCAGATACGGCCTTATGGCTTCCGGTTTTTGCGGCGTTAACCACGATCCGAAAACCTATTATCACACTCGCCTTGACACGCCTGATAATATGAACGAGGAATGTATCAACCTTTCACTTGATATTTGCCTTGAGGCTGCAAAGCTTTATGATGAAAAGGGCGGCTTGGATGCTTTCAGAGAAGCAGGTAAAAAACGCTTTAAGAGAGGCCATAATAAATAATTTGCATCATTGTATTGCTGCATACTTGTTTAAACTCATTTTATAGATAAATTACAGCGGCGGAGATCGGCACTTGTTTTTCTTTACAAATTGTGCTCATTTTCCGTCGCTTTTGCATTTTTCAGCGGCGTTGAATTCCATAGGTACTTGTCGTAACGTCTATGAAAAGCGGAATATTCGGCGGAATAAAGGTAAACAGCGTAAAAAGCAATGAGATTGAAGAGATTGCCAAAACGGAAAATGTTTCGCAAAATCTGTTTTTTCTCTGTGCTTTTTCAGTTGCTTTTTTGCTTGCCATAAAAGTTACAGCCACTCCTAATATAAAAGAAAAAATATCTGCCGCAAGATTGCTTTTTCCGCTTGCTCCGGTGTAAATATAGTAGACGGAAAGCGTTGCAATCATTCCGCACAGCACACCGTTAAGAACCGAAAATGCAGAAAAGGAGCTTTCTCTGAAAAAATAATATTCGAACAGCGTCCATAAGATAAAAGGGTAGAATATCATTTTTAAATGTTCCCATACGCTTTCGTTTACGGGGCAAAAAATGCCGGCAATTACCATGCCGCCGCTCCATTTGTAAAGAAAATGCATAAGCGTTCCCAAGGCGCAGCAAAATATAAAACCCTGCACATTGTGTTTCAAAATCTTCGTTGCCAAACTAAAGCCTTCTTATTAGAAATTTATCAGTCGCCGCTTCGGCTAATGATATTGTATGCAGTTTTTTATTTGATTATATAAAATTTATATTGACTTTTCGGTTCGGTTTTGGTATAGTAGTTAAGCACCTAATCGGTGTATCAAAACTTGACAGTGTGTGTTTAAGTTAGCGGTTTTGCAGATGTACTCAAGCTGGTGACGAGGCGCCCCTGCTAAGGGCGTAGGGTGGGTAACCGCCGCGAGAGTTCGAATCTCTCCATCTGCGCCAAAAAGCAAGCAGTTTTTCTGCTTGCTTTTTTTATTATGGATGCGGTTTTGCCGCACATAATGCTGCTCTTTTAATTGCAAAACGGTAAATAACTTTGAGAAAGGCAGAAAAAATAATGATCATTTATTTTACGGGCACGGGAAACAGCCGTTATGTGGCTGAATCGGTCGGCAATGAAATCGGTGATGAGGTTGTTAATGCTTTTAATTTTATAAGGCATGATCAAGCGGCAAGCTTCAGTTCAGAAAGGCCTTATGTTTTTGTTTGCCCAACATATGCTTGGAGAATACCGCGCCTTTTTCAAAGCTTTATAGAAAAATCAAGCTTTTCAGGTAATAATAAGGCATATTTCGTTATGGATTGCGGCGGTGAAATCGGAAATGCTTCGCCTTATATCAAAAAACTCTGCGATTTGAAAAAATTTGAATATATGGGCGTTTTTGAAATTGTTATGCCGGAAAATTATATTGCTCTTTTTGCGGTTCCTGAAAGAAAAGAGGCATTAAGTATTATTTCTGCAGCAGCTTCCCGTATCAAGGAATGTACCAAGTTTATTTCTAATGATGAAAAATTTCCCGTTCATAAGGCGGGATTAACAGATCGTCTTAAAAGCGGAATTGTTAACAAGGCTTTTTATAAATTTGTTATTTCCGATAAAAAATTTGTTGTCGGCGATAAATGCGTCTCGTGTGGTAAATGCGTATCGGTGTGTCCTTTAAATAATGTAAGGCTTGTTTCGGGCAAGCCCGAATGGCTTGGAAACTGCACTCATTGTATGGCTTGCATTTGCTCTTGCCCAACCCGTGCAATTGAATACGGTAAAAGCTCGCTCGGAAGACCTCAGTATTATAATAATGAAAAAGCATTGTGATCGTTTTTGTATAAATAGTTAAAAAAGCTCGGCTTGTACGGTGTAACCGCTCGGCCGAGCTTTCTGCTTGTTGATTGTATTGAATTGTTTAATTCATTGTCTGTGTATAAATCGTAAAATGAAAATTGCAAACCTCAGGTGATTTTTTGCTGTGAAAACGAAATTGTCGAGTGAGATGTAAATAAAAAAACTGCGGCAGGCGAATTGCCCACCGCATATGAATTTTTGCTGTGAAAACGAAATTGTCGAGTGAGATGTAAATAAAAAAACTGCGGTAGGCGAATTGCCCACCGCAGGTGTGGCGGAGAGGATGGGATTCGAACCCATGTGGCTTGCGCCAAACGGTTTTCAAGACCGCCTCGTTATGACCGCTTCGATACCTCTCCGTATCTGCTCGAATATAATATCACAGCAGGGCAAAGTTGTCAACCCCTAAATTATTTATAAAATGAAAAATAAATATCGCCGCCTTAACGGGCGGCGATAAAACTAAAATTAACCTTCGTTTTTGATTTTCTCAAAGCATTCGCTGCAATAAACCGGGCGATCATCCTTCGGCTCAAACGGCACTTTGCACGGTGCGCCGCAGCTTGCGCAAACAGCGTCATGCATAACTCTGCCTGCTTTTGCAGAAGCCTTCTTTGCAGCTCTGCATTCTTTGCATCTTTGCGGCTCGTTTTCAAAGCCTTTTTCGGCATAAAATTCCTGTTCACCTGCGGTGAAAACAAATTCTTTTCCGCAATCCTTGCAAACCAATGTTTTGTCCTGATACATAAATATTACCTCTCTTACCGATAAATTCGGCTCTTTCTCGGGATTTTAGAATGAAACCTCTTTAAGTTTCTTTCGGATACGCTGCAAAGCGTTGTCAATTGCCTTGGGACTTTTGTTAAGCCTTTGTGCTATTTCGTTGTAACTGCAACCAACCAAAAACAATCTCAACACGCTGTTCTCCATTTTTGAGAGGCTTTTATCAAGCTGCTGTAATAACATTGAAACGCTTTCCTCTGCAAGGAAAGAATCTTCGGCACTGAGGGAATTTGCTTTCCCGTCAACAAATTCTTTTTCAAAGGGAACAAGGCTGTTTTTCGGAATATCCTTTTTTCTGTTCACTTTTCGGAGTGCCGTTTGTATGGAATTGCTCACACAAGTATATGCATATGAAAGAAAAGAGATTTTTTTGCTTTCATCATATGATTTAATTGCTGCAAGCAGGCCTATCATGCCCTCTTGCATCAGATCTTCCGGCTCAATAAAAGCGTTTGTCCACTCGGCCGCAAGTTTAATGGAAATATACTTGTATTTTTGAATAATAAAGCTTGTTGCTTCATTATCTCCGCTTTTGGCAAGGTTAAGAATTTCGGTTTCGTTCATATTGTTAAACTTATCCATAAAATCCTCCTGCCAACCATAGTTATATAATAAACCAAATAAAATTTATTGTCAAGTAATATCTATTTTTGTATAAAATAGTTAAAAAATTCGGTTAGGAGGCGATTTCGCCCCTTTGTTTTAAACATTGAATCTGAATTCAACAATGTCTCCGTCTTTCATAACATATTCCTTGCCTTCGCTGCGAACAAGCCCTTTTTCCTTGCAGGCACTCATTGATCCGTTGGCAACCAAATCGTCAAATGCAACAACTTCGGCTCTGATGAAGCCTCTTTCAAAATCCGTGTGGATTTTCCCGGCTGCCTGCGGTGCTTTTGTGCCTTTTTTTATTGTCCACGCTCTAACTTCTTTTTTGCCTGCGGTAAGAAAAGAAATCAATCCAAGCAGGTGATAGCTCTTTTGGATAAGTCTGTCAAGGCCGCTTTTTTCAAGACCCAAATCTTCAAGAAACATTTTCTTTTCTTCTTCATCAAGTGTTGCTATCTCTGCTTCCGTTTCTGCGCAAATCGGAAGTGTTTCCGCATCCTCTGCCGCTGCAATTTCCTGCACTTTTTTGTAGTTTGAATTTGCTTCAATGCCGTTTGCAAAATCATCGTCGCTCATATTGCAGGCATAGATAACCGGCTTAAGCGTAAGCAGGGAAACTTCCTTTAGGTATTCGGCTTCGTCCTCGCTTATGTCGCAGCTTCTTGCAGTTTTGCCGCTTTCCATCTCTGCGGCAAGTCTTTCAAGAAATTCAACCTCCGGGGCAATGGTTTTGTCGCCCTTCATGGCTTTTTTTCTGCTGTCCGTTCTTCTTGCAAGAATGTCTAAGTCTGAAAGAATAAGCTCCAGATTTATGGTTTCGATATCTCTTGCAGGGTCTATGCTGCCGTCAACATGGGTAATATCGTCATTTTCAAAGCAGCGCACAACATGAATGATTGCGTCAACTTCTCTGATGTGGCTTAAAAATTTGTTGCCGAGTCCTTCGCCCTTTGATGCGCCCTTAACAAGGCCTGCAATGTCAACAAATTCAATTGTTGCAGGCGTAAACTTGTCAGGCTCATACATTTCTGCAAGCTTGTCAAGCCTTTCGTCGGGCACGCTCACCATGCCAACATTCGGCTCAATGGTGCAGAAAGGATAGTTTGCGCTCTGTGCGCCTGCATTGGTTATTGCATTAAACAGGGTGCTTTTTCCAACATTGGGTAATCCAACTATACCAAGCTTCATTTGCTTTTCTCCTTGATTTCAAAAAATTCTTTAAATAGTATATATCAAGCACAAACATTTGGCAAGCACAAAATTAACCTTGACTTTGTTTAACAAACATACTAAAATATTTATAAATTTTTAAACAATTCACTTTTGCGCAAATGTGGCGTTTTTTCGCCGCGTTTTTGTGTTTGTTATTGCTTTATAGGAGGGAATTTTATGGAATTAAACGGCTCACAAATCGTTCTTGAAGTTCTTAAGGAACAGGGAGTAGACACTGTTTTCGGCTATCCCGGCGGTACCATTCTTAACATATTCGATGAGCTGTATAAGTATGGCGACACATTTAATCATGTGCTCACCTCTCACGAACAGGGCGCCTCTCATGCGGCAGACGGTTATGCCCGAGCAACCGGTAAGGTTGGCGTTTGCTTTGCAACATCAGGCCCCGGATCAACAAATCTTGTAACGGGAATTGCAACCGCTTATATGGATTCTGTGCCTATGGTTGCCATCACTTGCAATGTTGGAACCTCAATGATAGGAAGGGATTCTTTCCAAGAGGTTGATATTAAAGGCATCACGATGCCGATAACAAAGCATAACTATATGGTTAGCAGCGTTGAAGAGCTTGCAGATGTTTTGCGCAATGCCTTCAGAATAGCAATCAGCGGCAGAAAAGGCCCTGTGCTTGTTGATATTCCAAAAGATATAACAGCCGCAAAATGCGAATATTATCCTGCTCCGAAGCAGCAGCCGGATGAATGTGTTCATCCGAAAACAAAATCAATCCAAAAAGCGGTGGAACTTCTTAATAAGGCAAAAAAGCCGCTCATCTATCTCGGCGGCGGCGCAATTTCGGCTGATTGCAGCAGCGAAATAATGAAATTTGCTGAAAAAATAGATTGCCCGGTTGTTTCTTCTCTTATGGGGCTCGGCGCTTTTCCACACGATCACAGGCTTTATGTGGGCCTTGTGGGAATGCACGGCCGCTTTGAATCAAACAGAGCCGCATCACAGTGTGATGTTCTTATTACCTGCGGTGCAAGATTTTCTGATCGTGTTGCCGGCAACAGAGCAAAGTTTGCTCCTAAAGCAGAGGTTTTACATATAGATATAGATTCTGCCGAAATGGATAAAAACGTTGTTTCCCATTATCACATTCACGGTGATCTTAAAGAAGTTATACCGTTGCTTACGGCGGGCGTTGATGAAATTAAGCACAATGAATGGATTTCAGAAATAAATGAGTGGAAACGCCCGTTCCTCCAAAATCAAATTGATGAATTTGTTAATCCGCAAAAGGTTATTGAGGCTGTAGATGCCAATACTCCGGATGATACTATTGTTGTAACAGATGTCGGCCAGCATCAGCTTTGGGCTGCACAGTTTTATAAATATCTTCAGCCACGCACCCTTCTCACAAGCGGAGGCCTCGGCACAATGGGCTATTCAATGGGTGCAGCTATCGGCGCCGCTTTCGGCTGCCCGAATAAAAGAGTTGTGCTCTTCGTGGGCGACGGTGGCTTCCATATGAATTTGAATGAGCTTGCAACAATGCGTTCTTATAACGTGCCCGTTGTTATGGTTGTTATGAATAATCAGGTGCTCGGAATGGTTCGCCAGTGGCAAAAGCTTTTTTACGGCAACCGCTTTGCAGACACGGATCCGCATCGTAAAACTGATTTTGTTAAGGTTGCAGAAGCATTCGGCGTTAAGGGAATGCGTATTTCAAACAATGATGAAATTGATTCCGTAATCAAGGAAGCTGTTAATTACAACGGCCCCGTTGTTGTTGATTGCTGTATTTCTCCGGATTCAAATGTTCTTCCGATGATTCCTCCCGGAGGCTCGGCAGATGATATTATCACTACATTCTGATTTTGTTTTTGTTTTGCAAATAAGCTTATTTGCTTGAAAGGAGAAATATTCAATGAAAGAAAAGCTTATCTTTTCGGTTCTTGTTGATAACCAAAGCGGTGTTTTGCAGCGTGTTGCAAGCCTTTTCAGCCGCAGAGGATATAATATAATTTCACTCACCGTAAGCGAAACGGAGGACCCTGCATTTTCAAGAATGACCATCGTTTCCGAAGCTAAGCATGATATGGCTCGCCAAATTGTTATGCAGCTTTTAAAGCTTGAAATAGTAAAAAAAGTTGAGGTGCTTACGGAATCAAATTCCGTTTCCGCAGAGCTTTTGCTCATCAAGGTTCATGCCAAGGGTCTTGAAGAAAAAAATGCGCTTCTTGAGCTCAACAGAAAGTTCGGCGCAAGGGTTATTGATGTAACTCTTGAAAGCTTTACTCTTGAACTTACCGGCAGAACGGAAATTATTGATCAGTTTATCGGCGAGATTTCTGATTTCGGCATAATCGAAATGGCTCGAACAGGTGAAACGGTGCTTGAAAGAGGCGCAGATTCATTCTCGGAAAACGATTAACGATTAAAGGTCAGGTCTTATTGTTTAGGTTTCCGTTACAGCTTGAATTTGAAACAGATTTATATTTTTAGTTATTTTACAAGGTGATTTTATGGGTATGACTATGACTCAGAAAATCCTCGCCGCACACGCCGGACTCAAAAGCGTGCAGGCAGGTCAGCTTATAAATGCTAAGCTGGATATGGTGTTGGGCAATGATGTAACATCTCCCGTTGCCATAAATGAAATGAGTAAATTCGGAAAAAATTCCGTGTTTGATAAAACAAGAATTTCACTTGTTATGGATCATTTTACACCTAATAAGGATATTCAATCGGCGCAAAACTGTAAGCAGGTGCGTGAGTTTGCCGCAAAGTATGATATTAAGCATTATTACGATGTCGGCTCAATGGGAATTGAGCACGCTTTGCTTCCCGAGCAGGGCATTGTAACCTGCGGTGATTGCATTATCGGTGCAGACAGCCACACTTGCACTTACGGAGCTCTCGGCGCATTTTCAACCGGTGTCGGCTCAACGGATATGGCAGCAGGTATGGTAACCGGAATGGCTTGGTTCAAGGTTCCGTCTGCCATAAAAGTTGTTATAACAGGCAAAAAATCAAAATATATCTGCGGCAAGGATGTTATCCTTGATATTATCGGCAGAATCGGTGTAGACGGAGCACTTTATCAAAGCCTTGAATTTGTGGGCGATGGTGTGTCTGAACTTTCAATGGACGATCGCTTCACAATCTGCAATATGGCTATTGAGTGCGGTGCCAAAAACGGTATTTTCCCGGTTGACGAAAAAACACTTGAATATGTAAACGGCAGAAGTGAGCGTGAATACAAGGTGTTTGAAGCAGACGAGGATGCCGAATACAATCGCACAATCACGGTTGATCTCTCAACTCTTAAATCAACCGTCGCTTTTCCGCATCTTCCGGAAAACACACGCACCTTTGATGATATTCCGCAAATAAAAATCGATCAGGTTGTTATCGGTTCATGCACGAACGGCAGAATTGAAGATATGCGCATGGCTGCGTCAATTCTCAAGGGTAAAAAGGTTGCAAAAAATGTGCGCACAATAATCATTCCCGCAACGCAGCAGATTTATCTTCAGTGCATTAAAGAAGGGCTTGCGGAAATATTTATTGAGGCCGGTGCAATTGTTTCAACACCAACCTGCGGGCCTTGTCTCGGCGGCCATATGGGCATCTTGGCAAAGGGCGAAAAAGCGGTTTCCACTTCAAACAGAAACTTTGTGGGCAGAATGGGGCACACGGAATCGGAAATATATCTTGCTTCTCCGGCCGTTGCCGCTGCATCTGCAATTAAGGGCTGCATAGCAGATCCCGCTGCACTTTAAGTTTAAGGAGGGTTTTGCTGTGATGAATAAAGCAAAAGGCACCGTTCATAAATTCGGTGATAATGTAGATACGGATGTTATTATCCCTGCAAGATATCTTAATAAAAGCGATGATGCTTGGCTTGCCTCCCATTGCATGGAGGATATTGATAAGGATTTCGTCAATAAGGTTAAGCCCGGCGATATAATGGTTGCAGAGGCAAATTTCGGTTGCGGCTCATCAAGAGAGCATGCTCCGATAGCAATTAAGGCAAGCGGTATTTCATGCGTAATTGCATCCACATTTGCAAGAATTTTTTACAGAAACGCAATCAATATCGGTTTGCCGATTTTGGAATGTGATGAAGCCGCAAAAGAAATTAAAGAGGGCGATGAGGTTGAGGTTGATTTCAACTCAGGTGTAATAACTGATGTTACAACAGGAAAAAGCTATAAGGCACAACCTTTTCCCGATTTCATTCAAAATATCATTGCCAAGGGCGGCTTGTTGAATTCAATCGGCTGATTTGCCGTGTGTGTTGGAGTTTTTAAATAATGAAGCTTGTTATAGATAAAGATTTGGTGCAAAAATGCGGAGGCGGTTCTTCGGAATATTGGTTTTCATATAATGATTGCACCGTAAAAAACATAAGTGAAATTCAGGATTTGGGCAGACCTGATGATATCGGCCAAACGGCTTATTTCGTTTCTCTCGGTTTAATTCCTTTCATTTCAATCAGCAATGAAGAAATCATGCGTGCGTTTGTCAGATTTAAAGGTTCTAAAAAGCTTAATGATATTCTTCAAAAAGTAAACTCGGAAAATTTTATAGATACCTTTTGGAAATATTTTAATGTTTATCCGGAGCTTAAAGAAGGGCTGGACGAATTCGCAGAAAAATTCATAGTTGAAAAAATTTCTGCTTGGTGCAATGAAAATAATATCGAATATCAGGTTGAAATTCAAATATAAACTTCTGTGATCCACAATTTAATTATTGCGGCACTCTTAAAGAAAATACCATAGTGTTCTTTTCGATAGCCCAGCCGTTGCCAAAAACTGCCGATTTTTAAAATCGGCAGTTTTTATTTTGATTTGAAATTATTTTACTGTATGCAATGGCTTATGAGCCCTTTTTGTTTGCATATAACTGTATGCTATGTTATAATATATTAAATTATGTTGCTTGTCAGCGGATTGCGGGGGTTATGTTTGGCTGATAATCTTAAAACCATAAAGCAGGCTTTGGAAACAGACGGCGTTTACACAGGCCTCACCAAAGGCAACTCCATGGAGCCGCTGATTCATCATCAGCAGGATAATATAATAGTTGTTCGCCCAAACGGAAGATTAAAAAAATATGATGTTGCCGTTTATATCACAAAGCGCGGTAAATATATAATGCACCGTGTTGTTAAGGTTTTCCCCGATCACTATGTTATAATCGGCGATAATCGCCTTGAAAAAGAATATGTAACGGATGATATGGTTATCGGCGTTCTGAAGGGCTTTTACAAAGGCGGAAAAAGATATATAGATTTGGAAAACAGTAAGGCTTATAAAGCCTATTCTCGCTTCTGGGTTGCTTTTTATCCGCTTCGTCCGCTGTTTTGTTTTTGCAATAAAGCAGTGCACAAAATTAAAAGAATTTTAAATAAACAGAGGTAAGTTTTGTTGGCTGATTCTCAAAGGCGAAAGCCGAAAAAATCCGATGCTGCCGTTGTTAAGTGGATTCTTACAATCGGCAAAAAGCAAATCGGAAAAATAGTTTTCATAATTTTGGTTAATATGCTGTGGGCAAGTCTTTCCGTGGTGTTTGCCAATTTTTCAAAAAATGTTATAGACGGCGCTGTTGTTATGCAAGATCATAAATATGTCATTAAATATGCTGTTGCACTTTTTTGCATAATTATGTTTCAATTGTTGCTTAATTTAACAAGCAACAGTATGTCCGAGCGCTGCCGAGGCCGCCTTGATATGACCTTTAAGCAGTATATGCTTCAGCAGATAATGAAAAAAGATTATTCAAAAATATCTGCTTATCACACCGGTGAGCTGCAAAACAGAATGTTTAATGATGTTTCCGTTATTTCAGACGGTATAACGGGAATTGTTCCCGATTGCGCATTCTATATTGTTAAGCTTGTTTGCGCTTTTATTTATCTTGTTGTTATTGATAAAATATTTGCGCTTGTTTTCCTTTGCGGCGGCATATTCGTTTTTGCCTGCCTCACCTTTTTCAGAAAGCCTCTTAAAAAACTGCATAAGAAAGTGCAGGAAACAGAGGGCACAACACGCTCGTTTTTCCAAGAGGCAATTATCAATCTTCTTGTTGTTAAATCTTTTTCGGCAGAGGATAAATTTGCCTCAGAGGCAAATGAACTTCAAGAGGTAAACTATAAGGCTCGAATGAAGCGCCGCTTGATAACAATTGCATCAAAGGGCGGTATTTCAACGGTTTTCAATCTCGGCTACGTGTTTGCTCTTGCTTTCGGTGCGCTTCGCCTTCTCGGTATAGGCGGCACAATGACTTACGGCACGGTAACCGCAATGCTGCAGCTTGTTAATCAGGTTCAGGGCCCGTTTGCCAGCCTTTCAACAACTTTGCCTAAATATTATTCAATGCTTGCATCGGCAGAAAGGCTTATGGAAATTGCCGCTTTGCCGGATGAGTTTGAGGATAATACGGAAGATATTGATGTCAGAAAAACATACGAGCAACTCAAATCAATAAATTTCAACGATATAACCTTTAGATATGACAGGGATTTGATTCTTGATAATACTTCATTAAAAGTTAATAAAGGCGATTTCGTTGCAATAACGGGAATATCCGGTATTGGCAAAAGCACGCTGCTGAAGCTCCTTCTCGGTGTTTTCAATGTTAAGGGCGGCAACATAGAGTTGAAATTGCAAAACGGCGTTTTGCCTGTTGATAAACACACAAGAAAACTCTTTTCTTATGTTCCTCAGGGAAATATGCTGCTTTCGGGCACAATAAGGGATAATTTAACCTTTATAAATACAAATGCCTCCGAAAGCGAAATAGAAGAGGCTGTTCGCATCTCGTGCGCAGATGAGTTTATAAACGAACTTCCGGACGGGCTTAATACGGTTATCGGCGAAAAGGGAATGGGGCTGTCCGAAGGGCAGGTGCAAAGGCTTGCAATTGCACGCTCAATGCTTTCCGAATCTCCTGTTCTTTTGCTTGATGAAGCCACCTCTGCCCTTGATGAGGAAACAGAAAAGAAATTTTTAACAAACTTAAAAAAGCTTAAAGATGTTACCTGCATAATCGTAAGCCATAAAAAGGCTGCGCTTGAAATATGTAACAAATATGTTCGCATAGAAAATTCCAAAATTATCAGCGAGGAAAATGATTATGTTAACTGAATTCGGCAAAAATTTAAATAAAACCTGCCCGCTTTCCGAATATCCGCGTCCGCAGCTTGTAAGAAACAGCTATGTTAATTTAAACGGTGAATGGGAATGCGAGTTCTCACATTCAGCTCAAATTCCAAAAAATTTCAGTTATAAAATAATTGTGCCTTTTTCACCTGAAACGCCGTTATCGGGCGTTGGCAGGGTGCTTGCTCCAAACGAATATTTGCATTATCGCAAGTCGTTTTTTGTTCCCGAAGATTTTAACAAAGGCAGAATTCTTATTCATTTCGGAGCAGTAGATCAAATTGCAGAGGTGTTTATAAACGGCGAAAAAGCAGGTGCGCATGTCGGCGGATATACTCCGTTTACGGTGCATGCAACCCGTTTTATAAAGCTTGGCCAAGAAAATGTAATAACCGTTTCGGTAAAAGATTACTCCGATACAAAAGAGTATTCAAAAGGTAAGCAAAAGTTTAAAAGAGGCGGTATTTGGTACAGCCCTCAAAGCGGCATTTGGCAAACCGTTTGGATGGAAAGCGTGCCTCGTGATTATATTGAAAAGTTGCGTATTACTCCCGATATAGATAAAGAGGAGGTGCGCTTTGAATATTTCGGCACGGGTGATTTGCCTGTTACGGTTTCCGTTTATGACGGTGATAATCTTATTGCCGAAACAACGGAAAAAGTTGTTAAATTGCCGGATTGCAAGCTTTGGTCTCCGGAGCATCCGTTTCTCTATAATGTTGTTTTCACTGCCGGTAAGGATAGAGTAAAATCATATTTCGGCATGCGTAAATTTTCTGTCGGCACAGATGAAAACGGCATAAAAAGGCTTTTTCTCAATAATAAGCCATATTTTCATAACGGCTTGTTGGATCAAGGTTATTATCCTGACGGATTTTTAACTCCGCCGTCAAATGCCGCTATGGAAAATGATGTTAAAATCGTTAAAAGTATGGGCTTTAATATGCTCAGAAAGCACATCAAAATCGAGCCGCTTTTGTGGTATCATTATTGCGATGTAAACGGTATAATAGTTTGGCAGGATATGGTAAACGGCGGCGGCGCATACGGTGCGGAAATTTCCGTTTTGCCGTTTATAGGAATAAATCTTGATGATCATAATTACAAAACATTTAAACGCACCGATTCCGAGCAGCGCAATAATTATTATACCGAGCTTGCCGATATGATAGATGAGCTTTATAACTGCCCGTGCATTGCGGTTTGGGTGCCGTTTAATGAGGGATGGGGGCAGTTTGATTCCGCAAATGCTTATGATTTTATAAAAAATAAGGATTCGACAAGAATTGTCGATTCTGCATCCGGTTGGCACGACAGGGGAGTAACGGATGTTATTTCAAAGCACATTTATTTCACTCCAATCAAGGTTAAAGCCGGCAGCAAGCCTTATGTGCTTTCTGAATTCGGTGGCTTCTCGCAGCGCATTTCGGGGCACACATTTAATAATAAAATGTTTGGCTATAAGATTTATAAATCAAAGCACGGTTTAACTGCCGCTTATAAAAGATTGTTTGAAAAGGTTATTATACCTCAAATTAAAACAGGGCTTTCTGCCACTGTATATACTCAGGTCACTGATGTTGAGGATGAGCTTAACGGACTTCTCACTTATGACAGAAAAATTCAAAAAATAGATACCGATGTATTAAAAGAAATAAATGAAAGGGTTAAATTATAATGAATCAGCTTAAAGTAACAGATGGTGTAAAAGCCAAAATCACAACTAATATGGGAACCATGGAATTTGTTTTGTTTCCGGAAATTGCGCCTAAGGCGGTTGAAAATTTCACAACTCATTCCAAAAACGGCTATTATAACGGGCTTATTTTCCACAGAATTATCAAGGATTTTATGATTCAGGGCGGCGATCCAACAGGCACAGGATGCGGCGGCGAATCGGTTTTCGGCAAAAATTTTGAGGATGAATTCAGCCTTGATGCCCGCAATTATTACGGCGCACTTTCAATGGCTAATGCAGGCCCGAATACAAACGGCAGCCAATTTTTCATTGTTCAGGCCAAATCAGTTCCCGAAAATCTTCTTGCGCAAATGGAGCAGTTAAAGGAAAATGGTTTTCCGCAGGAAGTTATAGATAATTATAAAGAGGTTGGCGGCACTCCTTGGCTTGATTTCCACCACACTGTTTTCGGCCAGCTCATTTCCGGAGCCGATGTGCTTGAAACGCTTGCGGCAGTTCAATGCGGCGCAAATGATAAGCCTGTAAACGATGTTGTAATAGAAAAGGTTGAAATCAGTGAATGATTTTTAATCCAAACATAATAATGCAATAAGAAAACACCCTCCGGTCAAAATAATTTGGCTCGGAGGGTGTTTTTGCGTGCTTCGTTCGACATTTATTTTACCAACGCCGTAGTATAATTCAAGTGCAGTTTGATAGGGCGGTGATGTTAACGGTTGTTTATGCGGATGTGCTCGTTACGGTTAATTTTTTCATAACCTTTCTTTTGTTACTTGCATGTGCAAAGCTTTGTAAGGAACAGACAAAAACCGCTCGCTTTGTGCTTGCTTCATTCATCGGCGGTGCCTATTCGCTTGTGCTTTTGTTTGATAAGCTTGCGTTTGCCGTTTCGTTTTTCGGAAAGCTTGCGGCGGCAGGCGTAATTGTTTTTGCTGCTTTCGGCAAAAGGCCTTTTAAGCTTTTTCTTAAAAATGTTGCGGTATTTATGTTTGTTAATTTTGTTTTTCTCGGTTTAATCTCCGGCGGTTGGATGCTTTTTAAACCTCCGGGCGTTGTTATAAATAATTCAACTGTTTATTTTGATGTTTCTGCTGAAGTTTTGCTTGCTTCGGCTGCTTTTGCTTATGCTGCAACAGCAATAATAATCAGAATTTATAACAACAGAATTTCAAAAAAAGAAATTTATGATATTTCCGTGGAAAAGGGCGGCAGGGAATATCGCTTTTTTGCTTTTGCAGACAGCGGCAATAATCTTAAAGAGCCTTTCACCGATTCGCCGGTTATAGTTGTAAGCGCAGATGTATTTCCGGATGTGGAGTGTAACAGAGTTATTCCGGTTACAACCGTCGGCGGAGAGGGCGTTCTTTACGCTTTCAAGCCGGATAAAGTAACTGTTCAAACATCAAACGGTAAATCTTTGCTCGGAAATGTTTATATTGCCTTGAGCCACAATATGAAAAAAGGAGAGTATAAAGGAATTATAAATCCAAATTCTGTTTGTGAGGTTAAGTATGCTTCAAAAAATTAAGCTTCTGTTATTAAGATTTTTCAAAAAAGAATGTTACTACATAAATGGCCCCGAAACCTTGCCGGCTCCGCTTTCAAAAGAAGAGGAGCAGGCGGTTGTTGCAGAAATCAGAGCCGGAAATGATTCCCACAGAGAGCTTCTTATAACTCATAATTTGCGCCTTGTTGTGTATATCGCAAAGAAATTTGACGGCTGTGCCACCTCAACCGAGGATCTTGTTTCAATAGGCACAATCGGGTTGATGAAAGCGGTTAAAACTTTTAATCCCGAAAAGAATATCAAGCTTGCAACATATGCCTCAAGATGCATTGAAAATGAAATCCTTATGCATTTGCGCAAGATAAGCAATGCCAAGCTTGAAATGAGTTTTGATGAGCCCTTAAGTGTTGATTGGGATGGTAATGAGCTTACTTTGCGTGATGTTCTTGGCAGCGATCCGGATGAAATCTCAGGCGATATTGAATATAACGATGAAAAGCAAATGCTGCTTAAAACAATTATTTCATTGCCTGAAAAAGAACGCAATTTAATGAAAATGCGCTTCGGAATACTCGGCGAAACGGAGCACACGCAAAAAGAACTTGCCGATATGCTCGGTATTTCCCAAAGTTATATTTCAAGGCTGGAAAAGCGAATTATCGGTAAAATCAAAACTGAAATGCTTCGTGAATATTCCCGCTGATTTTATTCTTTATTCTTCAACAACGCTTCTGTTAAATAAAAGGCTGATGCACCAAATTGCCGCAAGGCCTATTATGCTGTAAATTATTCTTGCAAGCACATTGTCTTGCCCGCCGAATATCCATGCAACAAGGTCAAATTTAAATAATCCTATAAGTCCCCAATTAAGCCCGCCTATAACGCTTAATATAAGTGCAATTCTGTTTATAACTTTCATAAAAAACATCTCCAAAATAAAAAAGTCGTTAGTATCTTGCCCATACTAACGGCTTTTTATTCGTTTGATATTCTTTTTGATCGGTTATATTTTTGTTAAAATGAATTCGCCGCTTCCCGCAATCTCGTAGCTGCCGTAGCTTGCAGGCACAAAAAAACTGTCTCCTTTTTTGAATTCACGGCCGTTGATTTTTCCGTTACCGTCAACAATCAAAATGTGATTAAAGCTCTTTTCGTCTGCATTAAGTTGGATGTTGCCGTTTAATTCGTAGTTATAAACGGAAAACAGAGGGCATTCCGTAAGCATTTGTTTTGTGCCGCCGTTAATGCACTCTTTTTTGCCAAAAGGCTTTGTGCCGTATTTTGCAGGCTCGGTTTTGGAAACGTCAATTGCTTTTTGTATGTGCAGCTCACGGGGTTTACCGTCTTTTCCGAGTCTGCCGTAATCATAAACTCTGTATGTTGAATTGCTGTTTTGCTGAATTTCGGCAATCAAAGCTCCCTTGCCGATTGCGTGTACGGTGCCGGCCTCAATAAAAAACATATCGCCCTTTTTAACCTCAACCACATTAAGCACATCCAAAAGTGTGTTGTTTTCGATAGCTTTTTTGAAGTCTTCTTTTCCGATTTTGTTTTTAAAGCCGTAAATCAGTGTTGCGCCCGGTGCGGCATCAAGCACATACCACATTTCGGTTTTACCGAATTCATGCTCAACTTTTTCGGCGTATTCATTATCGGGGTGCACTTGAACGGATAAATTGTCCTTTGCGTCTATCAGTTTAATCAGCACGGGAAAATAAGGAAACTTTTCGCTGTTTGTGCCGGCAATTTTCGTCTTTCCGCAGGTCTCTATAACGCTTTCAAGCGTTTCACCGTCATGCTCGCCGCCGATTATCGTGTTCATGCCGTCTTTATGGCAGGCAAGCATCCATCCCTCCGCAACCGGATTTATGTCTGTATTAAGCCCGAAATCGTCTCTTAGGCGTGTTCCGCCCCAAATGTAATCCTTAAAAATCGGCTTTAGCTTTAATATTTCCATATTCAGCCCTCTTTTCTCTTAATTAAAACTATAATATCAAAATTTTACTTCACATTCAAGGCTTAATAGTGTAAAATATAACCTGATTCGGATGTGCTTCGGCATCTTTTGCCGAATCCGATTTGATTGTGTTTTAAGGAGGCAATGCCGTGTCTTGCATAAGCGTTCAAAATTTGAGCCTTTCTTTCGGCGAGAAAACTTTGTTTGATAATGTTTCTTTTGATGTTTATGAAAAGGATAAAATAGGCTTTGTGGGTGCAAACGGAGTCGGCAAAACTTCTCTTTTTAAAATTATAACAGGTGAGTATTCGCCTACATCCGGAGCAACTTTTCTGGGCAAGAATGTTAAACTCGGTTATATGGAGCAACACACATGCTCTGAAAACAAAACGGTTTATGAAGAGCTTATCGGTGTTTTTGACGATTTGATTAAACTTGAAAAAGAGCTTGAAGATATTTCGTTGCAGCTTACGGTGAATCCTTTGCCCGAACTTATATCAAAGCAAGATATGCTTATGGAGCAGTTCACAAGAAACGGAGGCTTAACCTATAAAAGCCTTACTCGCTCTTGCCTTATCGGTATGGGCTTTGGTGAGGAGGATTTTGATAAACCCACCTCCAAACTCTCCGGCGGCCAGCGTTCTAAGCTGATTTTGTCCAAGCTGTTGCTTTCAAAGTGCGATTTACTTTTGCTTGATGAGCCTACAAACCACCTTGATATAAAATCGGTTGAGTGGCTTGAGAACTTTTTATCTTCGTTTGCAGGTGCTTTTATAGTTATTTCGCACGACAGATATTTTCTTGACCGTGTAACCAATAAAACAATTGAAATAGAAAACAAAAAACTGCGTTCCTATAAAGGCAATTACTCGGAATTTCTTGTTAAAAAGCAGGCAGAGCAAAAGGCAATCGCCGAAAAATATGAAAACGATATGAAGGAAATCGAGCGCCTTGAAGGCATTATTGCTCAGCAAAGGCAGTGGAACAGAGAAAAAAACATAAAAACCGCCGAAAGTAAAGAAAAGGTGATTGAGCGCATTAAGGCGCAGCTTGTTGTGCCGGATGCAAAGCTGAAAAAAATTCGCTTTGATTTTACTCCGAAATGCGTTTCGGGCGAGGATGTTCTTGATGTGTGTGATTTAAGTAAATCATTCGGTGATAAGAAAATATTTGAAAATGTAAGCTTTTCCGTTAAAAAAGGAAACAGGATTTTTCTTGTTGGTGCAAACGGTTGCGGCAAAACAACGCTGCTTAAAATTATAATGGGCGATTTGTCGGCAGACAGCGGTAAATATAAATTCGGCGCAAATCTTTTCACCGGCTATTTTGATCAGGTGCAGGCAAAGCTTGATTTAAATAAAACTGCCGTTGATGAAGTTTGGTCTGCATTTCCGGCAATGACGGAAACTAAAATCCGCAATGCGCTTGCGGCATTTCTTTTTACCGGAGATGATGTGTATAAACGCCTTTCCGATTGCTCGGGCGGTGAGCGTGCAAGAATTGCTTTGTTAAAGCTTATGCTTGGGCAATATAACTTTTTGCTGCTTGATGAGCCAACAAACCACCTTGATGCTTATTCAAGGGAAGAACTTGAAAACACATTGTTGAATTACAGCGGCACTATGCTTATTGTTTCGCACGACAGATATTTTATCAATAAGCTTGCAACATCAATAATCGAACTTACTCCGAAAGGTATAAATAATTATCTTGGAAATTACGATGAGTATATTCTTAAAAGAGAAGAAAGCGAAGAACCTAAAAAGCAAAAAAGCAGCGTTAAGCAAAACAGCTATAAGCTGCAAAAAGAGCGCCAAAGTAATTTAAGAAAGCTTAAAACCGCAGTTTCACGCCTTGAGGGGCAGATAGAGGATTTGGAAGATGAAATTGCTTTGCTTGAGGAGCGGCTCAATTGCAATCCTCCTTATGAGGAGTTTCTGAAGGTGAGTGCAAAGCTGCAGGAAAAATCAGAGCAAAGAGATTTGGTTTATGAAGAATGGGCGGAAAAATCAGAGCAGCTTTCCGAGCTTTCGGATGAATGATTTAGAAAATAAAACGGATAAAATTTATGAAAACTAATGTTGTTATAGGTGCCGGTGCGGCAGGATTGATGGCTGCCGCAGAAAGTGCCAAAAGAAATATTAACACAATCCTTATTGAAAAAATGCCTCGCTGCGCATCAAAGGTTCGCATAACAGGCAAGGGCAGGTGCAATGTAACAAACGCCTGTTTTGATATGGAGGATTTAATTTCAAATGTGCCGAGAAATCCAAGATTTCTCTATTCGGCTTTTTCGGCTTTTATGCCCTATGATACGATGTCTTTTTTTGAAGATTTGGGTGTGCCGCTGAAAACAGAGCGTGGCAATCGTGTGTTTCCGCAATCCGATAAAGCGGCTGATATTGCAAATGCGCTGATTAAAAATGCCGAGCATGCCGGTGTAAGATTTGTTCACGGTTGTGCAAAGGCATTTGAATTCGGCGGCGGAAAAATTTGTTCTGTTATTCTTGAAAGCGGCGAAAAAATCAGTTGTGATTCCGTTGCGATTTGCACAGGCGGCAAAAGTTATCCCGCAACGGGCTCAACAGGGCAGGGTTATGCGCTTGCAAAAAGCGCCGGGCACAGAATTGTTCCAGTCAGTGCGGCTCTTGTTCCTCTTTGTTGTAACAATGATTTTGTTTCGGATCTTCAGGGGCTCAGCCTTAAAAACATTTCAATTGATCTTCTGAAAAACGGAAAGCGGGTTTATTCGGATTTCGGTGAAATGCTTTTTACTCATTTCGGAGTCAGCGGGCCGGTTGTGCTTTCTGCTTCAAGCCATATTGATGATGCCGAAAACAATTCATACAGCCTTGTTATTGATTTGAAGCCGGCACTTGATGAAGCGGCACTTGATGCTCGTATATTGCGTGATTTCAGTGAATTTATCAATAAAGATTTTATCAATTCGCTTTCAAAACTGTTGCCTAAAAAGCTTATTCCTGTTATAGTTAAACTCAGCGAAATTCCTGCCGATAAAAAGGTTAATGAAATTACAAAGCAGGAAAGGCACAGGCTTGTTTCTTTGATAAAAGGTTTGCGTGTTGATATAGATTCGCTTTATACCATTGATGCGGCCGTTGTTACAAGAGGCGGAATTGATACTAAGCAGATAGACCCTAAAACAATGCGCTCAAAGCTTGTTGAAAATCTCTTTTTTGCAGGTGAGGTAATAGATGTTGATGCCTATACCGGCGGCTTTAATTTGCAAATTGCATTTTCAACGGGGTATTTGTGCGGAAATAATATGTAGAAAAATAATTAAAGAGAAAGGATACTGTTTATGATAAATGTTGCAATAGACGGCCCTGCCGGTGCGGGCAAAAGCACTGTTGCGCGCGGTGCGGCAAAGCAGCTTGGATATATTTATGTTGATACGGGTGCTCTTTACCGAACCGTGGCACTTTCGGCAGTAAGATGCGGAGCTCTCGGAGATTCCGAAAAAATAGAAAATATGTTGAAAAACATAACGGTTAATCTTGCGTTTGATGATGCAGGCGCTCAATGTGTTTATTTAAACGGCGAGGATGTTTCTTCGCTTATAAGAACTCCGGATATTTCAATGGCGGCTTCTGATATTTCAAAAATCCCGGCTGTTCGTGCATTCCTGCTCGGCCTACAGCGTGATATTGCCGAAAATAATAATGTTATTATGGACGGCAGGGATATAGCAACCGTTGTGTTGCCGAATGCTCAGGTTAAAATATTTCTTACCGCATCGCCTGAATGCAGAGCCGAAAGAAGATATAAAGAGCTTTTGGAAAAAGGTGAATCGGTTAAATATGAGGATGTTTTGGCAGATGTGAATGCCCGTGATTATCAAGACAGTCATCGTGAAATTGCGCCGCTGAAGCCTGCCGAAGATTCTTATATAGCAGACACATCAGGCAAATCGCTGCCGCAAAGCATTGAAATGATTGTTTCGGTTATTAAGGAGAAAACCAATGGTGAAGTTTGATTATTCAGTAGTAAAACACTATAAATTTTACGGCTTTGTAAAAAATGTTTTCGGCCCGATTTTCAAAGCTTTGTATAAGCTGGAATTTCGAGGCCTTGAAAATGTGCCGCAGGATAAAGATGTGCGCTATATTGTGGCGATAAACCACACATGTGCTCTTGATCCCGTGTTTGCCTCAATGCCTAAAAACATGCCTCCGCTTCATTTTATGGCAAAGGTAGAGCTTTTTAAGAATCCTGTTGTTGGTTGGGTTATAAAGCACCTTTACGGTTTCCCTGTAAAAAGAGGAAAGGGAGACACTTCTGCAATTGATTACGGTGAAAAAATTATAGAAGAAGGCCATGTTATGGCAATCTGCCCGGAGGGAAGAAGAGTAAAAGATAAAAACGGCGTGCCGCAAAGAGCTAAATCCGGTGTTGCCGTTATAGCAAAGGCAACAAATGCATCTGTTTTGCCCTGTGCCATTTATTGTGACGGCCCTATCAAACCGGGCAAAAAGGTTATCGTTACATACGGAAAATTGCTTTCTCTTTCCGATATGGGGCTTGATAAGGAGGAAACAGGCCCTCATGATATTAAAGACGCCGCAAATAAGGTTATGGGCAGCATTCTTGATCTTTGGGAGGCTTCGGCTCAATGAAAGAGATAAGGCTTGCCGAAACGGCAGGGTTTTGTTTTGGCGTAAACAGGGCGGTTGATCTTGTTTACAGTCTCGTTGAAAACGGTGAAAAGGTTTCAACTCTCGGCCCGATTATCCATAATAACCAAGTTGTTTCCGATTTAAATTCAAAGGGCGTCAGGGTTATTTCGTCTCCGTGTGAATGTGAAAAAGGATACAAAATCGTTATCCGCACGCATGGGGTTGAAAAAAGTGTTATCGAAGATATAGAAAGCAGAAATATACCTTATGTTAATGCCACTTGCCCGTTTGTTCTTAAAATTCATAAAATAGTCAGCAAAAGGGCTTCCGGCGGCGTAACGCTTATAGCAGGAGATGCGGTTCATCCTGAGGTTTTGGGTATTCGCTCATTCTGCACGGGCGAATCTTATGTCTTTAAAAATGAAGCGGAGCTGCTTGAAATTCTTAAAAAACATGATATTTCGCAGAAAAATGATGTTATTTGCGTCTCTCAAACAACATTCAGCCTTGAAGAATGGAAAAAATGCGAGAAAATTCTTAAAAAGGTATGTACAAACTGTGAAATATTTGATACAATATGTAATGCAACTTCCGATAGACAGCAGGAAGCATTTGCTCTTTCCAAAGAGTGCGATGCAATGGTTGTTATCGGCGGTCGCCATTCTTCCAATACTTGCAAGTTGAAAGATGTATGTTCGCAAAATGCGCCCACTTTTTTGATTGAAACAGCGGCGGAGCTTGCAGATAAGGATTTTTCGGGTTTCAATGTAGTTGGAGTTACTGCCGGGGCATCTACACCCTCGGTAATTATCAAGGAGGTACTAAAAACCATGTCCGAAGAAATTAAAGAAAAGGAAGTTGAAGCAACAGAGTCTGTTGCCGAGACAGCAGAAACCGCTGATAAGGCCGATACGGCTGCTGTCGAAGTATCTGCTGATGGTGAAACCTTCGCAGAGATGCTCGAACAGTCCTTCAGCAGCAACGACACAAGCAAAATCGTTAAGGGTGTTGTTGTAAACATTACTCCCACGGAAGTATTTGTAGATGTTCCGGGAAGAAAGCAAACGGGCGTTATTGCTCACGATGATCTTTCGGCAGAGCCGTTTGATAAGTGCAGCGATGTTGTTTCCGTTGGTGATGAGCTTGACCTTATCATTCTTAAAACAGACGATCAAGACGGCGTTCTTAAGCTTTCAAAGAAGCTTACAGATGCTTATAAAGGCTGGGATGATATCGTTAAGGCAAAGGAAGCTGACGAGATCCTTGAAGGCCCCGTTGCAGCAGTTGTAAGAGGCGGCGTTCTCGCTTCCGTAAAGGGAACAAGAGTATTTATTCCCGCATCACTCACAGGTGTGCCCAAGAATGAGGAACTTTCAGTTCTTAAGGGTCAAACCGTAAGATTCAGAATTATAGACCTTAATGAGCAGAGAAGAAGAGCAGTTGGCTCTATCAAAGCTGTTCTTAATGAGGAAAAGAGAAAGGCTCGTGAGGAGCTTTGGGGCAAGCTTGAAGAAGGCATGAAGCTTCAGGGCACTGTTAAGTCACTCACAAACTACGGCGCTTTTGTTGATATCGGCGGCGTAGACGGTATGATTCATATCAGCGAGCTTTCATGGACCCGTATTAAGCATCCTTCAGAGGTTGTTAATGTGGGTGATCAGGTTGAGGTTTATGTTAAGAGCCTTGATCAGGAAAACAAGAAGATTTCTCTCGGCTTCAAGAAGATTGAGGATTCTCCCTGGGAAATTCTTAAAAGAGATTATCCTGTAGGCACTAAGCTCACAGCTAAAATTGTCGGCCTTACCGCTTTCGGCGCATTTGCAACGGTTATCCCCGGTATCGAAGGCCTTATCCATATCAGCGAAATCAGCTGGGATCGTATTAAGACTCCCGCAGATGTTCTTAAAGTCGGAGATGAGGTTGAGGTTGTTATCACAGATGTTGATTTTGATAAGAAGAGAGTTAGCCTCTCAATGAAGCAAACAACCGAAAAGCCCGAAGAAACAATTGAGCTTGACGCTGAATAATCATCGGCAAATATAAAATTAAAGCACCGAGTTATCTCGGTGCTTTTTTTGTTGTAAAATATTTTATTAACTTTCTATTTCGGCGCCGAATAAAGCGTCAATCACCGTGTTATAAATTTCAACGGGGTTGTTATAATAGCAGTCTTTAACTGTTTCTGCCTGTGCCGCCGTCGGCAAATTAAGCGTAAGTGCCATGAATTCTTTGTCGCCGTCCGCAAGATGCATGGTAACCGAATAATAATCTTCGTGTTTTTCTATGTCAACCTTGTTTTCTTTTTCAAAGGCTTCTCTCACCGCTAATTTGCGAGAAATTTCAATGCTTTTTTTTCTGATTGTGTATGGCAAATCGTTTTCAACAAGCTCAATAAGATTTTTACAGCCGTCTCCGGGGTGAAGATATCCGTTTTCATCTGCAACTATCATCCCTTTTTGCTCAAGTTTTTTTATTGCATTCACAGTTTCAAAATAGTTTGCAATTTCGCCTCGTGTCATTGTGTCTGCTATAACCTTTTCCGTCAGTCTTCCTCTTGAATTAACGGTAATGTAGCAAATCAGCAAATTTATTTCAAGCGTTGATCTTAAACCGCCGTCTGCAATTCCGCTTGCCAGTGCATCAAATCTTAAATCTTCGCTTTCGTTTTCCAAAGCCTTATTTTCGGTATTTTTATTGCTTTCGCTCATTATATCACCTCATTGAAAAATATATTAACATAATCTTTAGTTGCTTGCAATAAGTTTTATTTTATAATATAATACGATAAACAAGCGTAATAATAAAATCGCATAATATTTGCTTTTTGATGTTGCTATGTTTGTTGGCATAAGATGTCGGTGCTGATGTCTTGTGTGTAATTATTGTTATTTTATTTTTTGAAAGAGGTTTTATATTATGGCTAAGGTTACTAAGGATACTATTATTGCGGAAGCACTTCAAATTTGCCCGGATTCTGCAGAGCTTTTTATGAATATCGGAATGCATTGCCTTTATTGCCCTTCGGCATCGGGTGAATCAATAGAGCAAGCTTGCATGGTTCACGGCTGTGATGCCGATAAACTTGTTGAAGATATAAATAAGCTTTTGGGTTAATTTCATGATCAAGCTTTCAAAGCGTCTTGCTGCTGCCGCAAAGATGGTGCGCCCCGCAAAGTCCTTTGCTGATATCGGGTGTGATCACGGTTATTTACCGGTGTATCTTGTTCAAAACGGAATAGTTGAGTCTGCATTTGCGTGCGATATAAACGAAGGTCCTTTGTCAAAATGCAAAGAGGTTGCCGTCGAGCAGGGCTTGGAGGATAAAATCACCTGCATTCTTGCTCCGGGGTTAGAGGGCTTAAAGAAAAACGATGCCAAAGAAATCGCAATTTGCGGAATGGGCGGCGAGCTTATTGCCGATATTATTATGGCTTGCCCGTTTTCAAAATCAAAAGATGTTCATTTCGTGCTTAATCCAATGACTCGTCAGCATGTGCTTCGTCGCAGACTTTGCGAAAACGGATTTGAAATAGGAAATGATATTATTGTTGCAGATGGTAGGCATTACTATAATGTGCTTGAAGCTTGGTATACCGGAAATTGCATCAAACACGATGAAAGCTACTATTTCCTTGGAAATATTCGGGATTTTACCAATAAGGGCTATTTTGAGCATCTGCTCAATTTTCTTGAAAACAAGCAGAAAGGAAATGCGGATTATGCCGAGGTTATATCCGCTGTTAAGGAAAAGTTATGACTTCTGTTTACGATATATACAGTTATTTCGATAGCATTGCTCCTTTCTCAACACAGGAGGAATGGGATAATTCGGGGATTCTTGTCGGTTGTGATAAAGCGGCTGTAACAAAGGCAGTGCTTTGCCTTGATGTAACAAAAAGTATTGTTCGTTTTGCCTCGGATATCGGCGCGGAACTTATAATTTCTCACCATCCCGTTATATTCGGCGGCATTAAATCCGTAAAATCCGGAGATGCCGTTTATGAATGTGTAAAAAACGGAATTGCCGTTTTAAGTGCACACACTTGCTTTGATAAAGCGGCAAACGGCATAAACACTAATTTGTGCAAACGACTCGGGCTTTTTGATGTTCATCCTGTTGACGGCACTTTTATAGTTACCGGTAAGCTTGATAAGCCCATGAGTGCAGATGATTTTGCTCAATATGTAAGTGATTCGCTTGATGTTCACGGCTTGAGGTATACCGATTCGGATTTGCCGATAAAAACAGTTGCCGTCGGCGGTGGTGCGTGCGAGGAATATTTGCCTCAGGCTATGGATTGCGCAGATTGTTTTGTAACCGGCGATATGAAATATCATGATTTTCTTGCCGCTGCCGAAAATAATTATTGCGTTATCAGCGCAGGCCATTTTGAAACAGAGTCCGAATCGTTTCATATGCTTCTCGGTGAATTGCAGTCAAAGTTTCCAAATGTTGAATTTGTTTGGGGCGAACAGAAAAATCCTGTTTTGGCGGTGTAATTATGGCTTTAGACGGAATTTTTTTGCATCATCTAAAAAATGAGGTTGCGGCATTTGCCGTCGGCGCTCGGATAGATAAAATATATCAGCCTTCAAAAGAAGAATTGGTTTTTACTCTTCGCTCAAGAGAAGGCTCTAAAAAACTGCTTCTTTCTTGCAGGGCAAATACGGCGGGTATGTATTTTACGGAATATCCTCCGGAAAATCCCGCAAAGCCGCCTATGCTGTGTATGCTTTTGCGTAAGCGCCTGTGCGGAGGAAAAATTCTTGCAGTGGAACAGCAAGGGTTGGACAGAATCGTCAAAATAACCGTTCGTTCTTCCGATGAACTCGGCGATGAGGTTGTTCTTACGCTTGTTGCGGAAATAATGGGCAGATACAGTAATATAATTCTTCTGGATGAGGATGAATGCATTATTGATGCCTTGCGCAGAGTTGATGAAAACAGCTCCCGTGTTCGCAGTGTTTTGCCGGGACTCAAATATGTCGCGCCGCCTGCTCAGGATAAGCTTAACATATTAAATGATGATGTTTCCGAAATTAAAAAGAGAATTGAGGCAAGCGGAAAATCGCCGTCAAATGCGTTTCAAAGCGCGGTTATGGGCGTGTCTCCCATTGTTTGCCGTGAATACGAAAACGGTGTTTCTGTTGAAGAAATTAAAAATTTTGCAGAGAATCCGTGTCCGAATGTCATAATAACTCAAGCACCTTTTGATTTTTGCTTTATGCCTATAACGCAATACGGCTCACTTGCAACTCAAAAGTATTTTGATACTTTTTCGGAAACTCTTGATTTTTTCTATTATGAAAAAGTCAGGGCAGACAGAATTCGCCAACGCTCAGGCGAGCTTTTCAAAACACTTGCAAATTTAAAGGAAAGAGCCGTTCGTAAAGCTCTGAACAGAAGCAAGGAACTTGAAGATTGCCGTGATAAGGATAAATATAAAGTTTACGGCGATTTGATTGTGGCAAATCAATATGCATTAAAAAAAGGCTCGGTTTATTATGAACTGCAAAATTTTTATGATAACAATAAAGTTGTGCGAGTTCCGGCGGATCCGGCTCTTTCGCCGATGCAAAATGCGCAAAAGTATTATAAAGAATATCGCAAAAAGCAAACGGCGGAAAGCAGGCTTGCCGATTTTATAAGATCAGCAAAAGAGGAAGCTGACTATATTGATTCCGTTACGGATGCTTTGTCAAGAGCTCAAACGGATGCCGAGATAACAGAAATTAAAAATGAGCTTGTGCAAACAGGATTTTTAAAGCATAGAGCCGCTAAAAATCAAAAAAATCAAAAGCTGTTGAAGCCTATGGAATACGAAAGCTCTGAGGGCTTTAAAATTTTCGTCGGCAGAAATAATATAATGAATGATAAGCTCACATTAAAAACAGCTAAAAATTATGATTTGTGGTTTCATGTTAAGGACGGTGCCGGTGCGCATGTTGTTGTGCAAAGCGAAAACGGCAGGGAATTTACCGATAAACTTATCAGGGAGGCTGCAATGCTTGCTGCTCAAAACAGTAAAGCAGCTGCTTCGTCAAATGTTGCCGTTGATTACACAATAATTAAAAATGTAAAAAAACCCGGCGGTGCTAAGCCGGGAATGGTTATATATGATAATTATAACACAGAGTATGTAACACCTAATTTTGAAGAGCTTGAAAGGATAAAAAGAATTGTATAACATAGCAGTTGTTCTTGCTGCCGGAAACGGCACAAGAATGGGAATAGATAAAAGCAAGCTGCTTATTGAGATAGGCGGTAAAACAGTTATAGAACGAAGTGTTGCCGTATTTGAAAATATGGCAGAGATTGATGAAATTATTGTTGTGTGTAGAGAGTGCGATGTGGAGCGCTTTTCCGAATTGTTGCCGCAAGATAATATAACCTTTGTTATCGGCGGTAAAACAAGGCAGGAAAGTGTTAAAAACGCAGTTGAAACGATTGATGATTGCGACTATATTATTATTCATGACGGTGCTCGACCGCTTGTTACGCCGGAAACAGTTGTGAAAACTCTTGATGAAGCGCAAATTCGCAAGGCTGCGGCAACGGGTGTTTATGTTAAAGACACTGTTAAGGTTGTTGATGAAAATCTTAATATAGTCGGCACGCCAAACAGAAAAAATCTTGTTCTTATCCAAACTCCGCAAATATTTGATTTTGCCACATATAAACAAGCTCTTAAAAAAGCCGAGGAAGAGGGCAGGGATTATACCGATGATTGCCAGCTTGTTGAGAATATCGGTGTTGAGTGCGGCGTTGTAATAGGCGAATATGAAAATATTAAAATCACCACAAAAGGTGATGTGCCGATGGCGGAAAGCATAATAAATGCAAGAAACGGAAAGGAACTTTGATATGAATATCAGAATCGGTCACGGATATGATGTGCATAAGCTTGTGCAGGGCAGAAAATGCATAATAGGCGGTGTTGATATACCGTGCGAACTCGGATTACTCGGCCATTCGGATGCCGATGTTTTGCTTCATGCCGTTTCGGATGCGCTGCTCGGCGCTGCCGCTCTGGGAGATATAGGTAAGCATTTTCCCGATACAGACGAACGATATGCCGGTGCAAACAGCTTTGTGCTGCTTTGCAAAGTTGCGGATCTGCTTGCCGAAAAGGGCTATAAAGCTTCAAATATTGATGCCACAATTATTGCTCAGATTCCGAAAATGGCTCCCTATATTGACGATATGAGGGCAAATATAGCAAAAGCTTGCAAAATGGATTTGGATTGTGTTTCGGTTAAAGCAACCACGGAGGAAAAACTTGGCTTTACGGGCGCAAAGCAGGGGATAGCTGCACATTGCGTTTGCCTCATTGAAAAGGTGCAAGCGTAAAACTTTTTGCGGCATATTTATTTGTAAAAATTAAAATAATCACTTTAAAACCAAATGATAAAGAAGCTCAAAGTTTTACTAAAAACAATTTTTTATCTAATATATAGCTTTCATCAAAAAAAGTAATAGCAAGTAATTGTTTTTGCAGACGGTGATATTTTGCACTGCGATTAAATATATTTATTTGAACGCAGTGCTTTTTTTATGCGTTTTTTTGGATTTTTTTTAAAATATCTGTTAACACTATTGACAAATAGGAAAAACTTGCTAAAATAGTAATTAGCACTCGGGGTAACAGAGTGCTAACAACTTTATAAATAATTTTCAGAGGTGAAATTTTATTATGACTATTAAACCACTTGCAGATAAGGTATTGCTTGCTCCTATGGAAGCAGAGGAAACAACGGCCTCAGGCCTCTTTATAGCAGCATCTGCTCAGGAAAAGCCCGAATTTATGACCGTTTCCGCTGTCGGCCCCGGCACGGAAAAATATCCTATGACCGTTAAGGTCGGCGATAAGGTTATTATCACTAAGTACAGCGGCACTAATGTTAAGGTAGACGGTAAAGAATATACTATCGCTTCCGTTAAAGACATTCTTGCGGTTGTAGACTGATTTATTTAATCTTGAAAGGAATGATTGTTTATGGCAAAAGATATAATTTTCGGCGAAGAAGCCCGCAAGGCTCTTCAAAGCGGTATTGATAAGCTTGCCAATACCGTAAAAATCACACTCGGCCCTAAGGGCAGAAATGTTGTTCTTGATAAAAAATACGGTTCTCCGCTTATCACTAACGACGGCGTAACTATCGCAAAAGAAATCGAGCTTGAAAATGCTTTTGAAAATATGGGAGCTCAGCTTGTTAAGGAAGTTTCTTCCAAAACAAATGACGATGCCGGCGACGGTACCACAACTGCAACACTTCTTGCTCAGGCTCTCGTTCGTGAGGGTATGAAGAACGTTGCTGCAGGCGCAAACCCGATGGTTGTTAAAAACGGTATTAAGGCTGCTGTTGATGCTGCCGTTGAAGCTGTTAAAAGCAATTCACAGCAGGTTAAAGGCTCAGATGATATTGCAAGAGTAGCAACTGTTTCCGCTGCAGATGAATATGTTGGCAAGCTTGTTGCGGATGCAATGGAAAAGGTTACATCTGATGGTGTTATCACTGTTGAAGAATCAAAAACGGCTGAAACAACTTGCGAGGTTGTTGAAGGCATGCAGTTTGACAGAGGCTATATCAGCCCCTATATGGTAACAGATACGGATAAGATGGAAGCCGTTATTGATGATGCGCTTATTCTTATTACGGACAAAAAGATTTCCACTGTTCAGGATATTCTTCCTTTGCTTGAATCCGTGCTCAAAAGCGGTCAAAAGCTGGTTATCGTTGCGGAGGATGTTGAGGGCGAGGCTCTTCAAACAATCCTTCTTAATAAGCTCAGAGGCACCTTTACTTGTGTTTGTGTAAAGGCTCCCGGCTTTGGCGACAGAAGAAAAGATATGCTTCAGGATATTGCTATCCTCACAGGCGGCCAGGTAATCACATCAGATCTCGGTATTGAGCTTAAAGATGCAACTATGCAAATGCTCGGCAAGGCTCGCCAGGTTAAGGTTACTAAAGAAAACACCATCATTGTTGACGGTGCAGGCTCATCAGATGAAATCAAAGCAAGAGTTCATCAGATTAAAGCAGCCATCGAAAGCTCCACCTCTGATTTTGACAGAGAAAAGCTTCAGGAACGCCTTGCAAAAATGGCAGGCGGTGTTGCTGTTATCAAAGTCGGTGCTCCTTCGGAAACAGAAATGAAAGAAAAGAAGCTTCGCATTGAAGATGCTCTTGCAGCCACTAAGGCAGCAGTTGAAGAAGGCATTGTTGCAGGCGGCGGTGTTGCTCTCATCAATGCAATTCCCGCAGTTGAAAAGCTTCTTGATACAGAAGACGCAGATTTCAAAACAGGCGTTGCAATTGTGCTTAAAGCTCTTGAAGAGCCTGTTCGCCAAATTGCCGCAAATGCAGGTATGGAAGGCTCTGTAATTCTTGATAAAATTAAGAATGCAGATAAATCAGGCTATGGTTATAACTTCGCAACAAATGAATATTGCGATATGATTGAAAGCGGAATTGTTGATCCTGCAAAGGTTACACGCTCTGCTATTCAGAATGCAGCTTCCGTTGCTTCAATGGTTCTCACAACAGAATCTCTTGTAACGGATATTAAAGACCCGAAAGAGGATGCAGCCAATGCGGCAGCTATGGCAGCGGCAGCACAGGGCGGCATGTATTGATAAATAATCCGCAATAAAAAAGCGGCTCACGAGTTTTGCTCGCGGGCCGCTTTTTTGCGCATTAGTATTGTTTTTATTTCGCTTACATTTGGAATTTCTTTATGTATTCATCTATGCAGGCTTGAATAACGCCCTCTGCCGCTTCACGGTTTTGAACTTCAATGATTGATGTGGTTTTGCCTTTTTCAAGTGTTTTGTAAACCTCAAAGAAATGCTCAATCTCATCCATGCGGTGAGAGGGAAGCTCGTCAATGTCTTTATAGCAATTGTAGTTGGGGTCATTAACGGGCACGGCAATGATTTTTTCGTCTCTGCTGCCGCCGTCTTCCATAATAAGCACACCGATGGGTGAGCACTCAACAATCGTCATCGGTAAAATTTCCTCGCTGCAAAGCACAAGCACATCAAGCGGGTCGTTGTCGTTTGCATATGTTCTCGGTATAAAACCATAGTTTGCAGGGTAATGGGTTGATGTAAAAAGAACACGGTCAAGCTTCAGCATGCCTGTTTCTTTGTCAAGCTCATATTTGTTTTTTCCGCCCTTTGATATTTCAATAACTGCGTAAAATCTGTTTTTCTTAATTCTTTTAGGGCTTATGTTATGCCAAATGTTCATTTTAATTCCTCCTTGTTTGTAATTTTAGCATATGTTTTTTTGTTTATCAATAGTTTCTTGACCTTATTGTTCGTTTGGTATAAAATTTATTTATAATAATTTTTAAGGAGATGCTTATATGCCTTTCATTAACACAACAACAAATTTATCCGTTTCTTCAGAAAAGAAAGCAGCTCTCAAGGCAAAATTCGGCTCTGCAATTGAATTACTCGGTAAAAGTGAAAACTGGCTTATGCTTTCTTTTTGTGACGGTGCAGATATGTACTTTAAGGGTGATGATTCACCTGCTGCATTTGTTGATGTTTCTGTTTTCGGCAAATCAACAGATGCTCAATGTGAAAATATGACTAAAGAGATTTGCAAAATAATGCAAGAAGAGCTCTCTCTTCCGTCAGACAGGGTTTATATTAAATATTCCGGCACAAATCAATGGGGCTGGAATAATATGAATTTTTAATTTTCGTTGAAAGGCGGAGTAAGGATTATGACTTTGCAGGAAATTATAAATGCAAGCAATAATATTGTTTTCTTCGGCGGCGCAGGCGTTTCAACAGAAAGCGGTATTCCAGATTTCAGGTCGGTGGACGGTCTGTATAATCAAACATATGAATATCCTCCGGAAGAAATTCTCTCCCATGATTTTTTTTGGCGGCACACGGATTATTTTTATCGCTTTTACCGGGATAAGCTTATCTGCCCGAACGCAATGCCAAATGCGGCGCATTATAAGCTTGCAGAGCTTGAAAAAGCAGGTAAACTAAAGGCTGTTGTAACTCAAAATATTGACGGCTTGCATCAAAAAGCAGGCAGCAAAAATGTGTTTGAGCTTCACGGTTCCGCTCTCAGAAATTATTGCACGGGTTGCGGAAAATCATTTGATCAGCAGTATATTTCCGCTTGCGGCGGTGTGCCGAAGTGTGATGCCTGCGGTTCTGTTATCAAGCCCGATGTTGTGCTTTACGGTGAATCGCTTAATGACGCAACGGTAAACGGTGCGGTAAATGCAATAGCCTCTGCCGATTGCCTTATAGTTGCCGGCACAAGTCTTGTTGTTTATCCTGCCGCAGGCTTTATAAGATATTACAGCGGGGATAAATTTGTTTTGATAAACAGAGATCCTACTCAGGCGGATTCGATTGCAGATCTTGTTATTCACGACAGTGTAGGAAAGGTGCTTTCAGAAATTGTTGTTGATTGATTTTGCAGTGATTGTAAAAGCACCGTTGATTATGCAATGTGCACTAAAAACAAACTTGTAAGAAACTTAAATGATTTGAAACATTGTTCAATATGCACAAATATAAATGTAAATAAATTATTAACTAATTTGCTGAAATATTGACTTTTACAGCCATGCTCATATAATGTTGGTGCAACAGAAAAAAGTGTTGCAAATATTTTTATGGGAGGCGGTTTATATGTTTAAACTTCTTTTGAAATGTGCTCGAATTCTTGCCGCCGGCGATATGGCTTATACGCACAGGAATTGATTTTTAGGGGTGAGCACCCCCACTTTTTTAAAATTATCCCCGCGGATTATTTCCGTGGGGTTTCTTTTTTTGTGAGCTTGTTTTTATTCGCTTTGCAATTTGACCTTGCGTATACATTTTTTGCTTTGTAGCAATTGTAAACAATTACCTTTTTTAAGCAAAATTATTAAAAATTTCTTGCTTATTATTTAAAAATGTGTTAATTTATTCTAAGCGCAAAATGAGAGAGTGCGTCAGATGATGATAAGGGGTGGTCAAATGGCTTCTTCACAAGCCGGACTCAAAGAAAAAATCGGTTCTGCCATTGATAACGTAAAGTATTATTGGAAAGAACCACCAAAGGGCAGATTTATGTCCTTTAAGGAGATTGCATCATATGCCTTCGGCGGCATCGGTGCATACTTAATCGTAAGCATGAGCTGGATCTGCATGCTTGCCACAACAAATGTGTTTATTACGGGCACAATCGGTATCACACCAACGGATATGTATATCCTTTATGTTATTGCCGTTGTTGCCGGAATTCCGCTTACGGGATTGCGTGCTTCAATTGTTGATAACACCCGAAGTAAAGCGGGTAAATACAGGCCATACATATTGCTTATGGGCATACCGTCTGCATTGATTTTTGTTGCAATGGTTTGGTTCCCGTATGATAAGCTTGTAAATATTGTCGGAAATCAAATTGTTTTCGGCGAAAAAACTGCGGATTATTTGGCAAAATGCGTAATCTTGCTTTTGTTTAATGTTATTCTTCAGTTTGTTTATATGTTTTTCTATGACGCTTATGAAAACCTCATTCATGTTCTTTCTCCAAACTCTCAGGAAAGAGCAGATGTTGCGTCAATCAAAAGCATTATTTATTCATTAGGACCCTCTGTTGTAAACTTGATTATGCCGCTTGTTGCAGAAAATGTTTTCCATACCAATCAAACGGATATTCGTGTTTACAGACTTGTGTTCCCGATTTTAGGCTTGCTTGGTTCTGCACTTCTTGTTATTGTTTATGCAAACACACAGGAAAAAATCATCCAGGCAAAAACCCATGTTATTCAAATTAAATTTACAGATGCTTTCAAGGCAGTTGCAAAAAACAAGTATTTTTGGATTATATCTCTTGCAGGTTGGATCGGCTTCCTTGAAATGGCATACACCAATATTCTTGCATGGCTTTATAACTACGGCGGTGCCTGCTCCGGTAATGTTTACAGTATTATCGTTACCTTAAACGGTAACTCGGCACTTTGGGGCATGATTATGGCTCCGTTCTTTATCCGTAAGTACGGTAAAAAGAATGTTCAGATTGTTACTAATATTTTGAACATTATTTTCATTCTTGCAATGATTTTGTTTACTGGTAAAATTACACCTGCCACAATTTGGATGGTTTTGCTTTGCCTCTATTGCAACGGTATCGTCGGTGCATTTGCTCATATTCTCAATCCTTCAATTCAGGCGGATATTCGTGATTATCAGCAGTATAAAACAGGCGAAAGAATTGACGGCATGTTTGCAGCAGTTGCAACTATCGGCTCCGTTATTACTCTCATTACCTCCGGCGCTATTCCCGCACTTCAGGAAAGGCTCGGAATGAATGTTGAAAATGCAAGAAGAGTTGTAAACGATGCAAATCTCATGTCTCGTGTGCTTCCCGGCGCAAATGAAACAATCGGCCAAATGCTTGCTCAGCAGGCAGCAAACGGTCAGGATATCTTTAATGCGTCTAATGCTCTTTATGATGTAGACGGTGTTCTTATTCCGCTTCTCAGAGTTCTTATTCTTGTTGCTGCAGGTGGTGCCTTGCTCAATGTTATTCCTTTCTTCTTTTATGATTTCACGGAGGATAAGCAAAAGGCAGTTATCCGTGTGCTTAAAGTTCGTGCTTTGTTTGAGGACTATGCAAACAATGCACTTTCGGACAGAGAACTTGTTGAAGCTATCGACCTTGTAAACAACGCTCGTGAAAACGCAAAGAAAACTCCTAAAAAGGTTTCAAAGAGCGATTATAAGTCACTCAAAGGCAAGGAACGCAAGGCGGCCAAAAAAGCATATTTTGAGGCTCTTGCTTATAATGAGGAAATCCAAACTTCAAAGTTTGTTTGCGAAGAACTTGATAAGTTTAATTCCGAAAATGTAAAACGCCAGGTTTCTCTTTACCAGGCTGTTTATGATGCGGGTCTTGACGGTATTGTTAATATGGATGTTAATGCCGTTAAGCATGAGCTTGCAGTTGCAAAAGCACTTCCTAAAAATACAGAGCAAGAAAAGGAAATGCGCAAAATTGAAATTGAGCTTGCTAAGAAAAAACTTTCTTCACATAAGAATTATTTAAAGCATTTCGGAAGCGTTAATGAGTTTGCAGAGCCCGATATGGCTGTTATTGACGGCTATTTTGAAATCGAAGATAAGTGCGACGACAGAATTGCCGAGCTTACCAAAGAAATCAATGAGGCTAAAAAAGCAGGCGATGCAGGCGAGGTTTCAAAGCTTAAGGCAGAGCTCAAAAAGGTTGCCGAGGAGCGCAAGGAAGTTCGTAAAAAGTCTAAGAAAGAAATGGATAAGCATGCAATGTTTAATCGTGCCGCAGACGCTTATATCACTTCCCGCAGACTTCTTGTTCAAAAAGAAAATTTCTCTCATCTTGATGAAATCGCAGCTCAGTACGAAGATGCAAAAGTTCGTGCCGAAGAGGATGAACGCATTAAGCATGAAGAAGAAGAGGCTAAGCGTAAAGAGCTTGAAGCAGAGCTTGCCGCACGCAAGGCTGCTAAAAAAGCTAAGAAAGACGCTAAAAAGTCTTCTAAAAAATAAATTGTTTTATTTTGCCGAGGGTATTTACCCTCGGTTTTTTTATTTTACTTTTTCTTTTTTGCCGTATATTCGGATTGGCAGTTTTATAACAATTATTACACAATAAAATTATTGTATGATATTTTTTTAAATCGTGCAGTTTTATCAAAAAAATATTGCCTTTTATAAAAAAATATGTTAGATTTATATAAGTGTGTGTTAAACGCAAATGAAGGGGTGATTAAATGGCTTCTGAAAATTCGGGAGTTAAACAAAAGATTGGTTCGTTGATTGATAATGTCAGATATTATTGGAACGATCCGCCTAAAGGAAAATATATGAATTTTAAGGAAATAGCTGCTTATGCCGTCGGCGGTATCGGCTCCTATTTCATAATTTCAATGGGTATGGCGCTTCTTGTAAGCACCACCAATATGATTGTAGGCGGCGCAATAGGTATTGCTCCGATGGATATGTATGTGCTTTATCTTATTGCAACTCTTGCCAATATTCCATTAACGGCAATTCGTGCCAATAAGGTTGATAATACAAGAGGTAAGGGCGGTAAATACAGGCCTTATCTTATTTCAATGGGTATACCGTCTGCAATTATCGCAATCGTTTATGTTTGGTTTCCGTATAATGCACTTTACAGTATTTTCACTCAGCCTATGCTCGGAAAAGACGGCGGCTATATTGCTAAATGCGTTGTTGTTCTTCTTCTCAACTTAGGCTTGCAGTATTATTTTAATTTCTTTAATGATGCTTACACAAATCTCATTCATGTTCTTTCTCCGAACACTCAGGAAAGAACAGATGTTCTTGCCATTAAATCCGTTGTTTATTCGCTTGCACCGTCTATTATGAACATTGTGCTTCCGATTATTGCACAGGTTGCGGCAAATAATAATCTTTATGATATTAAGGTTTACAGAATTTCTTATCCGATATTCGCAATTATCGGTATGTTGCTAACCGTCGTTGTTTATGCAAACACAAAGGAAAAAATAGTTCAGGCAAAAACGCACACAATTCAAATCAGCTTTATTGATTCATTCAAAGCTGTAGCAAAGAATAAATATTTTTGGATTATTGCTCTTGCAGGCTGGATCGGTTTCCTTGAATCGGCATACGGCAATATACTTACATGGTCGTTTAACTACGGTCACACCTGCAACGGTGCACAATTTGCAATTATTCAAACTCTCATCGGCAATGCTTCGCTTTGGGGCATGCTTCTTGCCCCCATTTGTATTCGTAAATGGGGCAAAAAGAATGTGCTCGTTGGTGTTAACCTCGGAAATGTTGTTTGCATTCTTGCAATGATAATTGATATGCGCAATATTTGGTGGCTCTTTATCTGCGTTTATTTCAACTGGCTTGTGGGAGCTTTTGAGCAAATCACAACTCCTGCAATTCAAGCGGATATTCGAGATTATCAGCAGTATCGCTCCGGTGAGCGTATTGACGGTATGTTCGCAACAGTGCTTACTATCGGTAATCTTGTAACGCTTCTTACTTCTTCCATTCTTCCCATGGTTTATGAAAAATACGGCGTTTATGAGGGCAACGGTTATGATTCGTCGTTTGATATTCTTGATGTAAACACCGGCGATCCGAATCTTCTTTATAAGCTTATGACCGTGCTTATCATAATGGCTGCGGTCGGCGCATTCTTAAACACTGTTCCTTATTTCTTTTATGATTTCAACGAGAAAAAGCAAAAGTCGGTAATCAGAGTTCTTAAAGTTCGCTCCCTTTTTGAGGATTACGGAAATAACGCTCTTGATAATCATAAAATCGTTGAGGCAATTGATCTTGTTGAAAAATCACGCAAGATGGCAGCCGAAACTCCAAAAACAGTAACTAAAGAAATGTATAAAAACATTTCTGATAAAAAGCAGCGCAAGGCCGCAAAGAAGGAATACAGAGAAGCTCTTAATTTCAATGAAGAAATTGAAATTTCTAAATTTGTTTGTGCCGAGCTTGATAAGTTTAAATCTGAAAACTACATTTATCAAGTAAAGGTTTATTCGGAAATTCTTGAAAACGGTCTTGCCGGCATTGTTAATGCAAATGAGGCGGATTTAAGGCGTGAAATTGCTCAGGCTAAAGCAATGCCGAAAAACACTCAGGATGAAAAAAAACATCGTTCATTCTGTATTGAGCTTGCAAAGAAAAAGCTCTCCGCTAAAAAAGCCTTTGATAAGAATTATCATTCTCTTGATGAATTTGTTGAGCCGGATATGGCAGAACTTACCGCAATCTTTGATCAGGAAGATGAACTTGATGCCCAAATCTTTGAGCTCAACACAAAGAAAACGCAGTTTAGAAAATCAGGCGATAATGAAAGCGGAGCAAAAATTAACAGCCTTCTTAAAAATATTACTGTCAGAAGAAAAGAGCTTCAAAAGGCAGAAAAGGCAAAGATGGATGAATTTGCTAAGTTCAACCGTGCTGCCAAGCCTTACATAGATGCAAGAAAGCTTCTTCTTCAGCAGGAAAACTACAGCCATTTTGAAGAGATTGCAGCTCTTTATGACGAAGCAAAGGAAAAAGCCGATGCAGAGGATAAAGAAAAGCAAATCATAGCGGATCTTAAGCGCCGTGAGCAGCAGGAAGAGCTTGAGGCAAGAAAGGCCGCTAAAGCTGCCCGTAAGGCAAATAAGAAAAAGTAAATCTGCTTTCTTATGTTAGTTCTTTTTTATGTATGGGCTTAAACAAAGTTAAGAATATACTTATTTAAACAAAATACCCCATTTCGGCATATTATGTTATATGACTTGAAATGGGGTTATTTTTATGGCTTATTATATTAAAATAGGATCTGTTACAAACGCACAGCGTGCCCGCACGCTTTTGCGTGCAAATTCGATAAATGCGCAAATCAAACGGCTTGAAAATCCTAAGCCGGGTGAGGGCTGTGGATATGTTATTTTAGTTGATGAAGATGTAGGTAATGCGGTGCATTTGCTTCAAAAAAACGGCTTGCGTGTTTTGGGGGTGGATGAGATTTGATTTATTTTGATAACGGCGCCACCTCTTATCCAAAACCGAAAAGCGTTCTTAATGCATATGCTGCCGCAATGCGCCTTTACAGCTTTAATTCGGGCAGGGGAGGCTATAAACAGTCTGTTACAGCGGCGGAAAAAATATATGAAACCCGTGAAAAAATTGCCGCTATGGTAGGTGCGCAACCTCAAAATGTTGCCTTTACCAAAAATTGCACCGAGGCTTTGAATATTGCAATTTGCGGCAGTATAACACCCGGCAGCCATGTTATAATATCATCGCTTGAGCATAATTCGGTTTGGCGTGTTGTTTCTAATCTTCAGAAAGAGGGGAAAATCACTTTTGATATTGCCGATTTCGATTTTGATTTTGATAAGTGCGCCGGAAATTTTGAAGAGCTTATAAAGCCTGAAACAAGGCTTATTGTTTGTATGACCGCTTCCAATGTTTTCGGCGTTGTTTTTCCTATTGAAAAAATCGGAAAAATCGCAAAAAAACATGGCATTCGCTTTGTTGCAGATGCGGCTCAGTCGGCAGGCGTGCTGCCTATAGATCTAAAAAAAGATAATGTGGATATTATATGTGCTCCCGGCCATAAATGCCTTTGCGGGCCTATGGGTACGGGATTTATCGCATTGGGTGATAATGTTGAACTCAAGCCGCTTCTTGCCGGCGGAACAGGCTCTGATTCTCTCAATTCTGCACAGCCTGATTTTATGCCCGACAGGCTTGAATCCGGCACACTCAATAATCCTGGAATCATTGCACTCGGCTCCGGGATTGATTATATAAATAAGCGTAAAATAAGCAATATTTATTCATATGAGCTGTCACTTGCACAAAGGCTTTATGACGGCATTTCTTCAATTCCTTCTGCGGTGCTTTATTGCCCAAGGCCGTCAGCAAATCATAATGTTCCCTTAATTTCGTTTAATATTAAGAATATCAAAAGCGAAAAAACTGCGGCGTTTCTTGCGGAAAACGATATTGCCGTCAGGGCGGGGTATCATTGCTCTCCGCTTGCACATGGCTTTTTCGGCACATTAGGCAGCGGAACTGTTAGGCTGTGCCCGTCTGCCTTTAACACTTTAAACGAATGTGAAATTTTTTTGAATACTGTAAAAAAACTTTAATTTTCGCTTTATTATTCTCTTTTGGTATGATAAAATAAATATATAAATTATATGAACGGATGTTTTTAAATGTGGAATAATATATCTGGTGTTTTTAATAAGGTTCTCAGTGTTTTCTCCACCTTCAGATTTGCTGATTTTCTTGATATAGTAGTTGTTGCCCTTATAATTTATCTTTGCGTGCGAATTATCAGAGAAACAAGGGCAATGCAGCTTGCAAAGGGTATTGTTTTTATTGCGCTTGTATATTTTGTTGTTAATTTGCTTAATATGGAAGCGGCAACGGCAATATTTAAAACGATATTTAATAATATAATTTTAATTGTTGTTATACTGTTTGCCCCTGAAATAAGAAATATTCTTGAGCAAATCGGTAAGGGCACGGCACGAAAGAATTTCAAAACGATTGTGCATCCCGGCGTTGCGGTTGAGCTTGCCGGCATTCAGGATTGTATTGAATCCACAATCCAAGCCTGCTCAGATTTAAGCGACACTCGCACGGGTGCTTTGATTGTTTTTGAAAACGATACTCTTCTCGGCAATGTTATAGACAGCGGCACAATGCTTAACGCACGCCCGTCTAAAGCACTCATAAAAAATGTTTTTTATCCCAAAACTCCTCTTCATGACGGTGCAATGGTTATCAGAAACGGTAAAATTCTTGCGGCAGGTTGCATTTTGCCGCTCACCAAAAAGCAGCTCAACACTCGCTTTGGCACACGCCACAGAGCTGCAGTCGGCTTAACGGAGGAAAGCGATGCAATAGTTATTGTTGTGTCCGAAGAAACCGGCTCAATCTCCGTTGCAAGAAACGGCGTGCTCACAAGTGATATTTCAGACGGCGAATTGAGGGATATTTTGATGAGCACATTTATTCCGAACGGCTCCTCCTCCGATGATAAAATCATCACACGCCTTGTAAGGAGGATGAAGAAATAATGTCAGAAAAGAAAAAAAGAAAGTTTTCGCTTAGAAAACTTATTTATAACGATAAATATTTAATAATTATTTCAATCGTAGCAGCTGTTTGTGTTTGGGTTGCAACATCTATCAATCTCAGCCCGGAAACAACAAAAAAAATAACGGTTCCCGTGTCGATTGATTTTAGCGGCACTTTGGCAGAACAGCTCGGAATTGAATATTTCGGCTCACGTGACATTTCTGTTGAAGTAACCGTTTCTTGCAAAAAATATATTGCCAAGGATATTAAAGCGGATGATATAACTGCTTCTTTGCAAACAAGCACCGTAACATCTGCCGGTTATCATTCGGTGCCGATTCTTGTCAGTGCTGCAGACGGAGCAGAGTTTACGATTGATAAATTTTATCCCACTTCAGCGCAGGGCTACTATGATGTCTTGCAAGAAGCAAGCTTCCCGATAGAGCTTAATTTCACAAACACTGATTTTGCCGCAAACGGCTATGTTGCGGGCACAACCACCCTCAGCGAGGATGACGCGGTCATTAAGGGCCCAAAGGCTTATGTTGCTCAAATATCAAAAGTTGTTGCCGATATCAGCCTTGACAATGATTTAACTCAATCTCAAATTGTTGATTTAAATCCGATTGCCGTTGATGCTTCCGGTAAAACGGTCGATTACATTTCGCTTAAAAATAAGATAACGGCAAATGTTCCGATTCTAAAGGTTGAAACGCTCAGTCCGCAGGTCAATTTTGTTAATGCCCCTGCAAATGTTCAAAGCTTGTTCAATATCTCGTATTCCTCAAGCAATGTTGAAGCAGGTGTTCTTGAATCAGCGGGTATAAATGCCCTCAATCTCGGCGATATTGATTTTTCAAAAATAAATTCAAATAATAATGAGTTCACTTTTGATATAACAAATTTAAACGGCATTATGGTGCTGGACGGCACTTCTAAAATAACCGTTAAGCTTACTGCGGCATCCGATCTTGAAACAAGAGATATGATAGTTTCTGAGGGGGATGTAACAGTCAGCACTCCGGAAGGTTTTAAGGCTCGGCCCGTTTCCGTTGCTCCGAAAAAAATAACGGTTGTGGGCACAAAAGAGGCCCTTGATTCAATCACAGCCGCAAATATTGTTATGTCTTGTGATTTGAAATCAGAGAATTTAAAAGTAGGCACCTCGTCTTATGATCTTTCTGTTTCCGTAAAAGATGCACCGAATGTTTGGATTTACGGAGATTATAATGTTTATGTGAGCATAACAAAAGCATAATCACATAAGTAAAGCCACTCAATAAGCTTATTGAGTGGCTTTTTTTGCGCTTATATATTTTGTTTTGTTATTCTGTGTAAAACAATGCATCCTTTTGGTTTTTACTGTATCTGTAAACCGAAAGCACTATTCCAAGTGCTAAGTAAATGCTAAGGCTTGATGAGCCGCCCGATGAAAACAGAGGCAGCGTTATGCCTATGCAGGGAAGCAGCGAAAGCTCCATTCCCACATTAACAAGAAGTTGAGCAAAAAGCATAATCGAAACGCCCATGCACATTAAATATCCAACATTGTCCCTGGCCTTTAATCCAACCGTAATAACCCTTAAAATAAGTATCGTCAAAAGCAGTATAACCGCAATTGCACCAACAAATCCAAATTCCTCGCCTGCAACGGTAAGTATCATATCGCTTTGATTAACGGGAACGGCGCCGCTTTGCGTCATTTTTCCCTGCAGGAATCCCTGGCCGAATAAACCGCCGCTGCCAATCGCTATTTTGCCGTTGCTTTGCTGATACATAACATCTTCATATCTGTCCGGATAAAACAAAGCAACTATTCGCTGCCTTTGAATGCCGGATATTATGTGCAGCTTCCAAGCTGCCATAAATGCCACAATTATTCCGCAAAATCCTGCAATGAAATAGCCGATGTTTATTTTTGCCATAAACAGCATTCCGATAAACATTATCATAAAGATAAGCGCCGAGCCGGCATCACCCGTTAAGATGCAAAGCCCAATGGGAATAAGCCCGTGCACAACAAGCGGCAATATAACCTTGATTTTGTTAATTTTGTCTTTAACAAGGTCAAGGTGGTAAGAAAAGGAAATGATAAAGCCAACCTTCATAAGCTCTGATGTTTGAATCGTAAAAGAGCCTATCTTAATCCAGCTTTTTGCCGTGTCTCTGTCTGACGGGGCAACGCCTATAAAGAAGGTAAGTATCATCAAAAGCACGCAACCAACTGCGATTATCGGCCAAAGCTTGCTTATAACTTCATAGTTGATTCTTGAAAGTATCATTGCCATCACTATGCCGCCGGCAACCGTTATAAACATTGCAAGCAGAGAGGAGGATATCTTTTGCCCCTCCTTTAAGGATGAATAGGTGGCGCTGTAAACAAGTAAAAGCCCATATGCAGAAGCTATTACGGCAGGTATTACAGTTGCATAATCAAGGCCGGAGAAAAAATCAAAAAGGCTTGTTTTTTTCTTCAGCTCCGTCAAATCATCACCTCCGCTTAAATATGTAAATATTATATTATTATCACGCTTCGATTGCAAGGGTAATTATTAACTGTTAACATTAAATTATAAATGTTTTAGGCAGATATGCGCGAAAAGGTATATTTTTGCTTTTTTAATTTTGTTTCTTAATGTTAATTCTTTTTACGGCTGTAAAAAACATCACGGTTTGCGGTAAAAAACAGGTTAATAACTTGTTAATTTTATCTTGTTATGCTATACTTATAAAACAAATAAAAAATTCTTGTTTCCGGGAGTGTTTTTATGCTTAGCGATATTGAAATTGCTCGTAATTCAGATATGAAAAAAATAACCGAAGTTGCTTCCTCAATCGGTATATCGGAAAATGAGTTGGAACTTTACGGTAAATATAAGGCAAAGCTTTCCGATGATTTGCTCAAAAGGCTTGAAAATGAGAAAGACGGTAAGTTGATTCTAGTTACCGCAGTTAATCCAACTCCGGCCGGAGAGGGCAAAACCACCGTTACGGTTGGCCTCGGAGAAGCTATGAAAAAAATAGGCAAAAAGGCTGTTATTGCACTTCGTGAGCCTTCACTCGGCCCCGTGTTTGGCATCAAAGGCGGCGCTGCAGGCGGCGGCTACAGTCAGGTTGTGCCCATGGAGGAAATCAATCTTCATTTCACGGGCGATATGCATGCCATAACAAGCGCAAATAATCTTATGTGTGCAATGCTTGATAACAGTATTCAGCAGGGAAATGAGCTTAATATTGATCCTCGCACCATTCAGGTTAAGCGTTGCCTTGATATGAATGATCGTGCACTTCGCAATATAATCTGCGGTCTCGGCGGAAAGATAAACGGTGTTCCCAGAGAGGATCATTTCATAATCACCGTTGCTTCGGAAATCATGGCAATTCTTTGCCTTGCAAGCGATGTTTTTGATTTAAGAAAGCGTCTCGGAAATATTCTTGTGGCCTATAATTATAATGGCGAACCTGTTTATTGCCGCGATATAAAAGCAAACGGTTCAATGACTGTTTTACTTAAGGACGCAATTAAGCCGAATTTAATTCAAACTCTTGAAAATAATCCTGCAATCATGCACGGCGGCCCGTTTGCAAATATAGCACACGGTTGCAACTCTGTTCGTGCCACCAAAGCAGCTCTTAAACTCGGTGATTATACTATCACTGAGGCAGGTTTCGGCTCCGATTTAGGCGCCGAGAAATTTATGGATATAAAATGCCGCCTCGCAGGGCTTGTTCCAAGCTGTATTGTGCTTGTTTCAACCGTTCGCTCAATGAAATATAACGGCGGTGTTGCAAAAGAGGATTTGACAAAAGAAAATATCGAGGCCTTAAAAAAAGGCTCCGTTAATCTCGGTGCACATATAGAAAATCTTAAAAAATTCGGTGTGCCCGTTGTTGTTGCCATAAATCATTTTTATGCCGATACCGACGCTGAAATAGATTACATTAAGGAATTTTGTGCGCAGGCAGGCGCCGAGGTTGCTGTTACAAGGTGTTTTGCAGAAGGCGGCAACGGCTCTGTTGAGCTTGCTCACAAGGTTGTTGCAGCTTGCGAAAAAGAAAATAATTTCAAGCCTCTTTATTCGCTTGATATGCCGGTTTATGACAAGATTGAAACAATTGCTCGTGAGATATACGGCGCAGACGGTGTTGATTACACTGCTGCCGCAAAAAAAAGTATTGATGATTTTGTTAAGCTCGGTGCAGATAAAATGCCTGTTTGCATTGCAAAAACACAATACAGCCTTTCAGATAATCCAAAGCTTCTCGGCAGGCCTCACGGTTTCAGAATAACCATAGCATCTGCAGATCTTTCAAACGGCGCAGGCTTTTTGGTGTGCCGCACGGGTGCTGTAATGACAATGCCCGGCCTTTCTAAAAAACCGGCGGCGTTCGGTATTGATATTGATGATTCCGGCAATACGGTGGGGCTTTTCTGAAATGCGTGAATATATTTCCAAAAGTTATGAAGAAACTGTTTCCTTTGCCTCCGATTTTGCAAAATCGTTACCCAAAGGCACAGTTGTTGCTTATTTGGGCGACTTGGGTGCAGGAAAAACAGCTTTCACAACCGGGCTTGCAAAGGGATTGGGTATAAATTGTGATGTTTCTTCGCCAACCTTTGCAATATGTAATGAATATCGAGATAACGGAGTTGTTCTTTGCCATTTTGATATGTATAGGGTAGATGGTTGGGATGATCTCTATTCCACTGCTTTTTTTGATTATTTAGACAGTGGTGCCTATATGGCAATTGAATGGAGCGAAAATGTTTACGGCGCTCTGCCTGATGATGCTGTTATGGTTGAAATCACAAAGCTTTCCGAAAATGAAAGAAAGTTTCAAATATATAAGAAAGAGGAACGCAAATAATGCTTTTGCTTTCTGTTGATTCCTCAGCAGTAACCGCTTCTGCGGCGCTGACGGAAAACGGCAATATTATTAAAAGTGAATTTTTAAATGCCGGGCTTACACACAGTGAAACTCTTATGCCTATGATTGATAAGGTTATGCAAGGCTTTGATTATTCAAAGCTTGATGCAATTGCAATTTCGGCAGGTCCCGGCTCGTTTACGGGTGTTCGTATCGGTGTTGCAACTGTTAAGGGGCTTGCATTTGTCAATAATACTCCGTGCATTCCGGTTTCAACACTTGAGGCGGCAGCTTATAATTATGTAAATGAAAATGCCGTTATTTGTGCCGTTATGGATGCAAGGCGCATGCAGTTTTATAATGCTTTGTTTAAAGCTGAAAACGGCAAAATTACCCGCTTGTGCAAGGACAGGGCAATAGGCTTGCAAGAACTTTTGCCTCAGATTTCAAAATACGAAAGAGTTATCGCTGTTGGAGACGGTGCTAAGCTTCTTTGCGATAATGCAGGGCTTGATAATCTTGAATGCCCGGCAGGAGACGGTTTCTATCAAACCGCCGTTGGCGTTGCTGCGGCTGCACAAAATCAAGAAAAAATAAATCCCGCTGCTCTTATGCCTGTTTATTTAAGGATGAGTCAGGCGGAAAGAGAGCTTAAATTAAAAAAATAAGCTGTTGCTTTAATTTATCGGCTTTGCCGAAAACCATAACAACGGATGCTGCTGCCGTGTTGTGGAAAAATATATTTATGTAGCTGAAAGGTATTGGTGTTAATATGATAGCGTTAGGTTCAGATCATGCAGGATTTCCGCTTAAGCAGGAAATAATGAAGCATTTTGATGAAATCGGTGTTGAGTATAAGGATTACGGTTGCTACTCACCGGAAAGATTTGATTATGCCATTGCGGCTCAAAAAGCTTGCGATGCCGTTGTTTCCGGCGATTGCGATAAGGCAGTTCTTTGCTGCGGAACGGGAATCGGAATTTCTATGGCTGCAAATAAGGTAAAGGGCATTCGTGCGGCTGCGTGCTCTGATTATTTCAGTGCCAAATATACAAGGCTTCATAATGATGCAAATTGCCTTTGTCTTGGCGACAGAGTAGTGGGTGCGGGTCTTGCGCTTGAACTTGTTGATGTGTTTATCAACACCGGCTTTGAGGGAGGCCGTCACGCCACAAGAGTTAATCAAATTATGGATATTGAGGCCGGCAAAAAACTTTATTGAGTTTAAATGCTAATACAATATATGGTAAAAAATCGGCAAATCTTATGAAAAAGAATGTTGTTTAAGTATTCCGAACTTTGCCGGCAGTGTTATAAAAAAACCTGTTAATACTTTGGTATTAACAGGTTTTTGTTTATGCGAACAAATAAAATGTATAAAAAAACGGGCAGCAGCTGCTGCCCGCTTTTATGCTTGTTTTATCAGCTCCATTTAAGAGCTTTAACGGAAAATCCAAGGCTTGAATCAAGCTTGTTTTTCTGAATTACGGCTTCAACCTTTGTGGCTTTGCAGTTGCTGCCGTTGCTGGCTTTTACTGTGCCGATAACCTTGTAATAGTTGTTGTTGCCCAAATTTTGGATTTCTGTTATGGTAACCTCGTGAGTTGCCTTTTCATAATCTGAAGTAATCTTAAATGTGTCGTTACCGCTGTTGTATGTTATCGGTGCGGCATTTGTTGCACCTTCACCGGTGTATGAATTACATTCGGTTTTAAATGAAACAACTGTTCTGTCAAAATAATTAAATAAGTCTATAACAACCGTGCCGCTTGCGAAAGAACTTGTGTTAAGATTCTCACGCTCAAGCATCCAGCAGGCAACATGCGTTGCTATTGAAATAGGCACTTGATCTGTGTTTTCATAGCTTGCAGAGTAAAGATACGGCACCTCAAGCATGTGTGTAACGGTTGCCACATCTGCATTGCTGAATTTAACTTTTTTGCCGCTGTCGCTCGTTGAAGGCACTTTTATGTCGTTAAACGGCAGGGTAGTCAGTTCTTTTTTTGTTTCCTCGCCGTCTGTTTTGTTCTGTACATTATCTCTGTCTTTCTGCTTGTTTGGTGTTCTTTCGTCATTATCGGAGTCTTTATCGCTTTTTTCTGTTGTTGTTGTAGGTTTTCTTTTAAGAACTTTGCCTGTTCTTTTGCCGTTGTCATCCAAAACATAAGCCTTGTCGCCTTCATATTCAACTGCAACGGTGTTGCCGTTTTCATCTTCCTCAAAGCCGAATTCCTGTGCGCTGTCCTCAAGTCCGCCGCTTACCGTTTCGTTACCGGAATCTTTTTTACTGCAGCCCGCAAAAACTGTGGCTGCCATTGCAACACATATCAGAACAATTCCTATTTTTTTAAACATAAATTGCACCCCTTGGCTTTATTTATATAATAAATACATTATATATAAGTATTTAACAAAAGTAAACATCTGCAATGTAGTTTTATATAATAATTCACGAATAATTTACAAGAAATACATAATTTGATGTATAATTAAAGATGGTGATAGATTTGAAAAACTCCTTAAAAACAGCCGTTGGCGGTTTGTGCGCATCTCTTTCCGTGGTGCTTATGTTTATCGGCGGCACATTAAGCGTGCTTGCATATGCAGTTCCCATGCTTCTTGGGCTGCTTATGTTTATGATAAAAAAAACCTTTGGCACACGCTGTGCCTTAGGTGTTTATATTTCTGTTTCGTTGCTCTCTTTCCTGTTGGTTCCGGATAAAGAATGCGTTTTGATGTATGCTCTTTTTTTCGGATATTATCCCATCATCAAAGCCTCAATTGAAAAAATTAAAATCAAGCCGCTTGTTTATATTGCAAAATTTCTTGTGTTTAATGCCTGCATAACCGTTGCTGAGCTGATTTCCTTTTATGTTTTTGGGATTCCTTTTTTTGATGACGGGGAGTTTTCTTCTTGGTTAATTTTGGCTTTTGCCTTTATGATGAATGCTTTGTTTGTGCTCTATGATTTAATGCTCGGCGCATTTTTAAAGCTGTATGAATTAAAACTTGAAAAGCGAATAAAAAAGCTGTTTAAATAGCAAAATTTAAGGCAACGCATAATGTGCGTTGCCTCTCTTTTTTTATTTATATACTCTTTCTATTCTCGGGTTAACAAGCAGGGGAGATATGTCAACGCTTGCCAAATCGCCGATTTTAACATCAGAATCCGTAATGTCTATTGCCGTGTGTGATAAACCGATTTCTCCGATAACATGAAACATTCTGCCGTTTATGCGCATATACATTTGCTTCTTTTTCATGTACTGCTTAAATGCACCGAGTACATATCTTAAATTGGCGGTTTCATGCTCTTTTTGAAGGCCAAAGCCGTCGTAATGCCCAATCGGCACAATTGCAATTTTGGTTTCACGCTTTGTTTTGTAGAGCCCGTTATATCCTATTGAATATCCGGCCGGCACCGTTTTTATTTCGATAACCTCTGCTTCAAGAACACCGAGCCTGTGAAGCGGCGTTTTGCTTTTTGTTATAACTCTGCCCGTAAATGCAGATCCTATGCGAACTGCATCCATTGAAACTCCGTCAACATTAAGCAGCGCAGGCGAGTTTGCGCAGTGCGCCGTTCCTGTTTTGTACCCGGCCTTTTGTATTTGGCTTATGCAATCTTTAAAAACGGTAAGCTGTGCTTTAGTGAGCTCTTCGTTTCTGAATGCACTTGAAAAATGCGTGTAAATTCCGCAAAACTCCAAATTGCTTGCGTTGTAGCAGTCAAGTGCTTCTTGGATTTGGCTTGGCATAAAACCGTATCTGCCCATGCCGGTGTCAATTTTCAAATGGCATTTTGTTTTAACACCAAGCGTTTTTGAAGCTTCGTTCATGATTCTGCAAGCTTCGGAAGAGCCGATTGTTGCAATGCATCCGTTTTCGGCAATAACCTTTGCTTCTGCCTCAATGCAAGTAGAGCGCATAACAAGAATGTCATTTTCTTTACCGAGGATTTCTTTAAGAATAGGAATGTCTGAGATCTCTGTTACGGCAAAGGTTTTGATTCCGTTTGAAAGCAGCTCTTTCGTCAGTTCGCATATCCCGAAGCCGTATCCGTTTCCTTTAACAACCCCTATAACAGGCACTCCTGCCTTTTTCTTTATATATTCAATGTTTTCTTTCAGCTCTTGGCTGTTTATTACATATCTGCTCATTTGTTGCTCCGCCGTTTATCTGCTTACAGCTTCTTTTTTAATTCCATTGCAAGATTGTACATTTTATATACCGGCTTGTTGATAACATAGTCAAATTCGCCTATAAATTCTTTCATGTATCCGCCAAAGCCGTGTTTAAATCTCCAGAGCCCGTAATGCGGATTTTCCGGATTTTGGCAATCTCCGCTTATTCCGCCGAAGTCATAAACGGCACAGCCGCATTCCAGCCCCCATTTCATCATTGCCCATTGCAGTGCATAGTTTGGGTAAACATTTCTGTGTGCGTTTGATGATGCGCCGTATTGATATTTCATAACATTCTTGCCCCATTTAATCGCAATGGTGCCTGCAATGGCTTTGCCTTCATAGTACGCCATATAGAGCCTTGCATCCTCACCCATGCAGTTGAGTATTTTCTCAAAGTATTCCTTGGGGCGTGTTGAAAATCCGTCTCTTTCTCCGGTTTCGTGCATTATGCGAACAAAATCGTCAAGCGCTTCGGCTCCCATAATTTTAACCTCAACGCCTTTTTTCGGCGCTTTTCTTATTCTGTTTCTGTAGTCCGGTTTAAAGGTAAGCATAAGCTCATCTTCGTTTAAACCGTTATAATCAAAGCAGTAAACAAATCTGGGCTGCACATTTTCAAAGTCAAGGCAACCCGGGTTAAGCTCAATAAATCCTTTTTCAATTAAATGCTGCTTGTATGCTTTGTTTTCAACCACGATTTCGGGGTCTATTTTGATGCAATATGCCTTATATTCCTTTGCAAGCTGTTTCATTCCTTCAAATAAAGCATCAAATGTTTCAAAATCATTTTCATCTGCCACAAAGCCTCTGCATATATAGAAAAGAGAATATTTGATAACGGGCACAAATCTTATAAGTGCAGCTGCGCTGCCTTTGATTTCGCCATTCTCGTTTTTAATCATTATTGCTTCCCATTTCCAGTTTGATTTAACCTTTGCCCATTTTGAAGAATGTTGAAAAAGCCCTTTCGGATGCTTTTTTATAAACTCCTCATATTCGGCAAGATTTTCTTTGTTAACTCTTTCTGTCATTATATTTTCACCTGCATCTGCAATTTATCTGTATTTTATTATACATAAAGTTTCTATGTTTGTCCATATATGCAAAAGGTTTTGTTCACTTTTATTTAAGTTGACTTTTGCAACGGGATATATTATCATAATACACAGTATATTTAATGTAAGGGGTACTATTATGCAAAAACAGTTGTGGGAAGATCCCAAGGTTATTAAAATCAATAAGGAAGACGGTCATGTTATTGCAATGCCGTTTGATGATGTTGATTCTGCAATTTCGGGCGAGGAAAGTAAGTATAAAAAATCATTAAACGGAGATTGGAAATTCTATTGGCAGCGCGGGCTTGAAAATCAACCGGAAAATTTTGAAAGCCCCGATTTTAACGATAAAGAGTGGGGCAGTATCACCGTTCCTTCTGTTTGGCAAACAGAAGGTTATTCTGTGCCTTATTACTATGCAAGCACATTTCCCCGTGCAATCAGCAGAAGTAAGCATAAAATTCCTTCTATTGATCATAAAATGCAGGAAATCGGCTTTTACCGCAGAACCTTCACTGTTGATGATTCTTGGAAAAACCGTGAAATATTTATTCATTTCGGTGCTGCAAAAGCTGCACTTGAAGTGTTTGTAAACGGCACTTTTGTAGGCTACAGCCAGGGTTCAATGACTCCTCATGAATTTGATATTTCAAAGTATGTTAAATTCGGCGAAGAAAATATCGTTTGCGCTAAGGTATACAGATATTCGGACGGCACTTATCTTGAAGATCAGGATATGTGGTGGCTTTGCGGCATTTACAGAGAGGTTTATCTTTTTGCGGAAAGCCCGGTTTGCCTTCGTGATTTCTTCTTCAGAACAAAGCTTGATAACTATTACAAAGATGCCGAAGTGGATCTTGATTTGTATATCAATAACTATGCGGGCTTAAAGGGCGATGTAACTGCTGAGGCTCACTTGATTTCCGATACAGGCAGAGAATTTCCGATAGCTGAGGAAACCGTTGCTCTCGGAATCAATAAAACAACGGTTTCAATGAAAGCGGAAATAAAAAATCCTAAAAAATGGTCTGCAGAGCATCCTAATCTTTACACTCTTGTTATCACTGTTAAGCACAATGGCGAAACAGTTGTTGTTAAAACTTATAAGGTTGGCTTTAAGCAAGTGGAAATTAAGGGTGAGAAGATTTATTTCAACGGTATGCCGCTTATGATCAGGGGCGTAAACCGCCATGATTTTGATGCAGATCACGGATGGGCGGTGCCGAAAGAAAGATATACTCAAGATCTTGATATAATGAAGCAGGCAAATATCAATGCAATAAGAACGTCTCACTATCCGGACGACCCTTATTTCTATGAAATGTGCAATAATTACGGCTTCTATGTTATGGATGAATGTGAAGTTGAGTCTCACGGCGTAAGGCGTAAGGGCGTTCCCGGCAGCAATCCTATGTGGACTCATGCTGTTACAGACAGAATGGAGCGCATGGTGCTCAGAGACAGAAATAATCCATGTATCTTTATGTGGAGCCTCGGAAATGAGGCGGGAGACGGCTCTAACTTTGCAGAAATGAAAAAGGCCGCTCTTGCCCTTGATGACACAAGGCAGTTCCACTATGAGGGCGACTTTAATCTTGACGGCTCTAAGAGTGATGTTATTTCAAGAATGTATCCCGTTGAAGATATCATGAAAAAGCTTGGAAACAAAGAAGAAATCACAATTACTCTTTATGATAACATCGCAAATCAGCTTGCGGCAGACAGCAAGCCAATCAGGCCGGAAATGTATGTTGGCAAGCCCGTTCTTCTTTGCGAATATGCCCATTCCATGGAAAACTCACTCGGCAACTTCCAGGAATATATGGATGATTTTGAAAAGTATGATAATATGTGCGGCGGCTTTATTTGGGATTTTGTAGACCAAACCATACATAAAGTAAGCGAAGACGGTAAAGATATGTGGCTTTACGGCGATGATTTTGCAAAGCTTGAGCCTCGCAAAAAGCCTGTTGATATTCCAAACACAACTGCACTTGCAGGTTCAAACACATATTTCTGTGCAAACGGTATTATCGGCGCAGACCGTATGCCCCATCCTCAGATTCATGAGGTTAAAAAGGTTTATGCTGAAATCAAAACAGAGGCATTTGATATCAATAAGGGCACATATAAAGTTAAAAACAAGTTCCTTTTCACAGATATTTCTTCTTTCACTTGCCGCTGGAGTGTGGAAGCAGAGGGCGATATTATCGCATCGGGTGAGCTTGATAAATTTGAATGTGCGCCTCTTTCCGAAACATATATTACCATTCCTTATGATATCACCTCGTTTCCGGCAGATAAAGAGGTTGTGCTCACTGTTTCTTTCTACACCAAAAAGAAAACTGCCGGCCTTAAATCAAACTATGAAATTGCTTGGGATCAGTTTATTCTTAATCCTATGCCGCAACCTTCCGAGCCTAAGGCAGAGGGTGATTTAACATTTACTCATAAGGGTAATTCCGTTCAAATTTCCGGTGAGGGCTATTCGGTAAATATTGAAAATGGCAGAATAACAAGTATTTCTATAGACGGCAGAGAAAAACTTAAAGCTCCGCTTGAGCCTTATTATTTCCGTGCGCTTACGGATAATGATATTGATTCTCTCAACTTTGTGCCTCAAATGATTCCGCTTCATCCATACTACAGATGGCGCTCTGCAAGCCACAGCGCAAAGGCCGTTAAAACAGAGGTTAAAGCCGGTGAAGATAACTGCGTAGAGATTCATATCGCATGGAGCACACCTTTGCTTAAAAACTCTGTTACAACATATAAAATCTATCCCGATATGCGTATATATGTTTATCACAGCGCCGTTCCCATGGCTAATATGGTTAAGTTTGGCGCAAGAATGACTCTTGATGGCAGCATGGAATATGTTAATTGGTACGGCAGAGGACCTCAGGCAACTTATTGCGACAGAAAAACAGGTGCAAAGATTTCCTGCCATAAATCAACCGTTAAGGATCTTGAGTATCGTTATATGCGTCCTCAGGAAAGCTCAAACAGAACCGATGTTCGCTATTTCACAATAACGGATAAGAAGGGTAACGGTTTTAAGGTTTCGTCCTACTTTGATGATCCTATTAACTTCAGTGCTCATCATTACACAATAGAGGATCTTGAAAAAGCAACTCATGTTCATAATATTCCCTATAATAATGATATAACTGCAGTTAATATAGACCATAAATTGCTTGGAGTAGGCGGCGATCTTCCGGGTCAGGCATTCGTTCGTGAGCCATACACAATGAAGAAGGGTATTAAGCAAAGCTACAGCTTTGTTCTTGAGCCTGTTTTTGCAGATAAAAAGCAAAAATAATCTTATAAAATACGGAGCGTTTTATGAAAAGAGTGTTTGCTAATATCGGCTTTTCGGTTGCGGTTACTCTTATTGTGCTCAATTTTATGAATATTAAAGCGGCGCTTGCGGCATTGATTGCTTCAAGCGTCGCTTTCGTCGTTTGTTGTGCCGCTTCAAAAGCCGTAAAAGGCAAGGCAATTATGTTCTGCTTGCTAGGAGTTTTATTTTCCTCTTTGCTTTTTGTTTCTTTTTATTATGGCAATTATCTGCCGCAAACAAAATTGTTCGGCAAAACGGCGTCTGTTAAGGCTTATGTGGTTGATTTGCCTCAGAAAAGCTCATCCGGTAAATATGTTTATAAATTAAAAACCAAAAGTGTCAGCGGCGAAAATGTTCCGCAAAACATTAAGTTTGAATTGTATTCGGACAGTCCTCTGTATCTCAAGCCTTATGAACTTGCTGATATGAAGGTTTCTTTTATCTCTGTTGCGGACAATGCTTATGATTCGCACGGAAAATTTGATGATAATATTTTTCTTTGCGGTTATTCAAGGGATTATTCAAAAACCGGTGAATCTGTAAACAGCCCTAATAAATTTGTTTTAGATTTGCGTTCGGAGCTAAAAAGGCAATTTGGTTTTGTTGTTAAAAATAATGAAGGCGCACTTTCTTATGCTGTTTTAACGGGCGATAAATCTTTGCTTTCTTATGAAGCAAACACAGATTTCAGGCTTTGCGGTGCATCTCATTTGATGGCCGTTTCAGGGCTCCATATGTCTGTTCTGTTTGGCGTGCTTTACAGCCTTCTGAAAAAGCTTCTTGTTCCAAAGTGCCCTCGTGTTGTTATATGTTCGGCGGGCATCTTGTTTTACATTATGCTTTCCGGCTTTTCAAAATCAATGATTCGATGCGGTATAATGATGCTTGTTTTTCTTATAGGAAAGCTGATAAAGAAAAAAACAGATTCTCTTAATTCTCTCGGATTTGCTGCATTTATTGTTTGTTTGAATCCTTATGCCGTTACGGATGTTGGTGCGCAGCTCACCTTTTGCGCCGTGCTTGGATTGATAACAATATCTCCTCATATTCAGAGTAAGATAAAAGTAAAGAATAAAATTGTGTCGTATTTCATCGGCATCGTTTGCGCTTCAATTTCGGCCGTTATCACAACAATTCCGTCAATGCTGTTTAATTTTGGGTTTGTTTCAATGGCGGGAATCTTTTCTAATTTGCTTCTCATTCCTTTGGCAACAGCACTTTTGGTTTTTGCGGCATTATTCTCTTTACTTTCTTTTGTGCCCGCTTTTGCATGGCTTTTCGGAAATTTATGCTGGTTTGCTTCTCACGCTATGCTAAAGCTTGCAGAGGCGTTTTCTTGCAGTTTTCTTGCCTCGCTTACCGTCGGCGGTCAAAAGTTCTTTGCGGCTGTGTGCGCCGTATTTTTGCTTTTCGGTATTTCTTTTATCATAAAGGCTGTTTCGGGCAGCGCACCGTTCAAAGCCTGCGCTCTTCTGTCTGCCGCTCTTGCTGTTTCAATTACGGCGATATTCGGCTTTTCGGAATCATCGTCAATTTGTGCCCGTGTTGTGGCCGGTGAAGAAAGCAGTGCCGTTGTGGTATATGATAATAATGTGGCAGTTGTTTACGGATTGCGTGATTATGAGCAGTATTATAAAATTCAAAGACTTGCCGCAGAATACAATCTTGATGTGGAATGTGTTGTTGGCGGCGATGCCGAAATTGCTTTCGCTTTTGCAAACAGAAACAAATCAAAGGTAATAACGCCGCAAGATATTTCAAAAATTAAAAAATATAACGTTCCTTATATGAAATCGGCAAATTTAACTGTTGATTTGAAGGGCGATGTTGTTGTAAAATATAACAGCGATAAATTAACTGTATCGGCCGGCGGCACAGATATAATATTTGACGATTCGGCTTTGGATTGCCCGTTTCAAATTGATTCTGTGTATGTAATAAATAAAAACGGCTGTGTGCAAAAGGGTGTGAATAAATGGGCAGATTAAATGAATATGAACTTAAATCGCAAATAAAAAACGGGGAATACTCAAATGCTTATTTTATTTACGGCAGCGAAAGCTATTTAAAGCAATTCTATGTTGATCAGCTCATAAAAAAGCTTGCCGCAGGCCCTTTTCAGGATTTTAATTTGCATAAATATGACGGTAAAAAAACACCGCTTGACGACATATTAAAAGATGCGGATCTTCTTCCGCTTATGAGTGAATATAATCTTGTTGTTGCCTGCGATTATCCTTTTGATAAGAGTGAGGCGGATTGTAAGGCGGTTAAAGAATATTTGAAAGATCTTGCCCCAAGCACAATTTTGGTGTTTTGGTATAATTCCGTTGTTGTTGATGTTAAGAAAAACTCTAAATGGAAGGGCGTTGAAGCAGCATTTTCAAAAGCCGGCACTTCGGCTTGTCTTGAGCCTCGCACGGAAGGCGAGCTCACAAAGCTGATTGTTTCGGGCTGTAAAAAAAGAGGTGCTTCCGTTTCATCCGAAAATGCAAGGTATTTGATTTCCGTTGCAGGCAGCGATATTAAAACTCTGCTTAATGAAACGGAAAAACTATCTGCTTATGCAAACGGCGGTGAAATTACAAAGCAACTTATTGATAAGCTTGCCGTTCGCTGCCTTCAGGCAAAGGTTTTTGATCTTTCCAAAGCAATAGTCAGGGGAGATTATGAAAAGGCTTATTCTGTTTTGGATTCTTTGTTTGCAGCCAAAGAAGAGCCTGTTTCTGTTTTGGCGGTTATTTCCAATTGCTTTGTTGATATGTATAGGGTTAAATGTGCAAAAACCGCAGGTTTTGACTGCACGGATGTTGGAAACTATTATAACTATAAAGGCAGGGAATTCGCATTGAAAAATGCAATGCGTGATTGCTCGGCTCTTTCTGTAAATCAGCTTCGTGATTCGCTGGATGTTATTATGCAGGCCGATTGCTCGCTCAAAAGCACAGGTGCTTCTCCTCGCCTTGTTCTTGAGGAGGCTCTTGTTAAGTTGCTTTTGATTTCAAAAGAGGTGCACTATGATTAAGGTTAAAGAGGCCGTTATAGTTGAAGGCAAGTACGATAAAATCAAGCTTTCAAACATATTGGATGCACTTATCATAGAAACAAACGGCTTCGGAATATATAAAGATAAGGAAAGGCTGAATTTTATCAGAAATCTTGCAAAAGAGCGTGGGCTGATTATAATAACAGATTCGGATCATTCGGGCTTTCAAATCAGAAATTTCATTGCAAATTGCGCAAAAAACGGCAGTGTGAAGCATATTTATATTCCGGATGTTTACGGTAAAGAACGCCGCAAGCTGCAGCCGTCAAAAGAAGGAAAGCTCGGTGTTGAGGGGATTTCGGATGAGATTCTTATTAGGCTGTTTTCAGATAACGGTATTAAATATGAAAGCTCACAGCCTCGTGAAATGATAACAAATTATGATCTTTTTGAGATGGGCATTTCCGGCACTCCGGATGCCGGTAAAAAGAAAAAGAAACTCCTGAAACAGCTTGAGCTGCCGGAGTTTCTTTCAACTAATTCTTTGCTGAGTTGCCTTAATTCAATGATGTCGAAGGCTGAATTTAAAAAGCTTGCAGAATCATTATAACTAAATAACAACTATTTTGCTTCTTTGCTCTGCTCCGCAGGGCAAAGTTTTTTTATATCCAAGTGAATAAATGTCCGTAAAAGCGCATTGGCGTAAATAATAGTTTCTTAATTCACCGTCACAATCGGCAAGGCGGCTGATTATGGGCTTCGGGCAGTTTGCCTTGATTTCGCTTAAAAGCAGGCGCCCGCTTTGATTAAATCCTAAAATTCTGACCGCCGGTACGTCCGTGCTTGATCCGTATATATCCAAAAAAGCACGCAGCACAATACGCTTGATTCTTGAAAGAGTATATCGCTTTGATTTTATCATTTCGTAAAGCTCATCAAGATTTTGAGAGTTTCTTGCAGCGTCATATATGCGGTTTTCAAGGCCCTCGCCAACATCGGCAATCCGTGCAAAATCTTCCTTGCTCATACTGCGAAGTTTAAATAAAATTGCTTTTTCACAGTTTTGCATTGTTGATGTTTCGCTCGGTGAAAGAGTTTTTCTGATTGCTGAGGCACTGTATTTTTCATCATCCGTATCGTGCCCTTTGCCTATTCTTGTTACGGCAGTGCAGGGAATGGAGGCAGCTTTTATATATTCGATTGCCAAAATGTTGTTTGGCTTTTCAAGTAACGGTGATTTTATGATTCTGTTTCTTGCGGCAGGGTAGGATATTCCGCTTTTCATCTCATTTACTATTTTAGTTTGAATTTCCGAACTTTTCAGCAGCTCGGCAATTCTTCTTAATTCCGTTGTATCTGCGTTTTCAGCTCCGAAAACTATTTCATCTGCCACTCCAAGGCTTTCAATCAGTTTTACTGCGCTTTTTGCAAATCCTTCGGCAGAAAGCAAGGCTTGCTCGGGTGGCAGCTCTATAACAAGATCTGCTCCGTTTTCAAGAGCCGTTTTAGTTCTGCTGAATTTGTCAAACACGGCAAATTCGCCTCGCTGCACAAAATTTCCGCTCATAACGCAAATGATTCTGTCGCCTTCGTTTTTAACGCTTTTGATCAAATGTGCGTGCCCTGCGTGAAAAGGATTAAATTCACATATTATTGCTTTATTCATAAATCATGTCCTGTTTTGATGAAGTTTATCTAAAAAATAAAAATATGCTTGACATACACTTAATATATATATTATTATATATATAAATTACTATATTTGCAAGACGCGGAGGATATTATTATGAAAATTCTTGTTATCAACTGCGGCAGCTCTTCTTTAAAGTTTCAGCTTATAAATATGGAAGATGAATCCGTTATTTGTAAGGGAACTATTGAAAGAATCGGTCTACCGATTGAAGGCGGCGAAAAGAATATCATCTATAAGGCAAAGGGAGAAAGCCTTGTTTATGATAAGGAAGTTCCGTCTCACATTGATGCATTTAATACCGTTATGGAGCTCATGACTCAAAGTGATCTTAAAGTGCTTAATTCTCTTGATGAGATTGATGCAGTCGGTCACCGTGTAGTTCAGGGCGGTGAAAAATATACTAAAAGCGTTAGGTTTACAGAGCAGGTTGTTGCGGATGTTGAAAAAATGATTCCGCTTGCTCCGCTTCACAATCCGGCAAACCTTCAGGGTTACCAAGCTTGCCTCGAGTTACTTGGCCCCAAGGTTCCTCAGGTTGCCGTGTTTGACACCGCTTTTCACAGCACAATGCCTCCTATGGCATATATGTATGCGCTTCCTTATGAATATTTTGAAAAATACGGAATTCGCCGTTACGGCTTCCACGGCACATCACACAAGTTTATCAGCCAAAGATGCGCCGATCGCATGGGAACGCCCCTTGAAAAGCTTAAAATGATTACTTGCCACCTTGGCAACGGCTCTTCAATTGCCGCTATCAAGTTCGGTAAAGTATTTGATACTTCAATGGGATTCACTCCGCTTGACGGCTTTATGATGGGCACTCGCTCCGGCGGTATCGATCCTTCTGTTGTAACATTTCTTCAGGAAAAGCTCAGCCTTACTCCAAAAGAGGTTGAAGACATTCTTAATAAGCAATCCGGTGTAAGCGCAATTTCAGGCGGTTATTCGGATGACCGTGATATTGTTGCAAAGCAAGATGAGGGCGATGAAAGAGCCATTCTTGCCCATGAAATGCAGGCTTACCAAATTGCAAAATATATCGGTTCTTATGTTGCTGCCATGAACGGCGTTGATGCCATTGTATTCACGGGCGGAATCGGTGAAAACGGATTTTGGCTTCGTGCAAAGGTTTGTTCTTATCTCGGCTATCTTGGTGTTAATATTAACCAATCAATCAACCAAAAGGCAGTTAAGGGTAAGGAAGCTGAACTTACTTTGCCGGATGATAAGGTAAGAGTTTTCGTTCTTGCAACGAATGAAGAACTTATGATTGCAAGAGACACAAAAGAAATTGTTGAAAATTCTAAAAAATAATCATTTATTTCTTTTGCAAACAAACAGTGATTAACTGATATTTTATTCTAATTTTTAAGAAAAGGAGGAGCTTAAATGCCTGAAATCAAGTATGAGATTACCGAGCATATCGGTGTTATCTCCGAAACCGCCAGAGGCTGGACAAGAGAGGTTAATATGATTTCTTGGAACGGTCGTGATCCCAAAATCGACGTAAGAGATTGGTCTCCGGATCATTCTAAAATGAGCAAGGGATTAACCTTTACAAAGGAAGAAATTGTAGAGCTTAAGAAGCTTGTTGAAAAGCTTTAATCTTGTTTTATTAAGGGCAACTATTATCGGTTGCCCTTGAAATTTTGTTTAGCGGTATATTAAATTGATATATCTGATTAAGTTTAGTTTATATAGAGGAAGTATAGTTTAATGGAATGGACATCTTTAAACGACTTAAGGGAAAAGTACCTTTCCTTTTTTGAAAGCAAAGGCCATTTGCGCTTGCCAAGCTTTTCTTTGGTGCCGAATAACGATAACAGCCTTTTGCTTATCAATTCAGGTATGGCTCCCATGAAAAAGTATTTCACGGGCGAGGAAAAACCTCCCCGCACAAGAGTAACAACCTGCCAAAAATGTATCCGCACACCGGATATTGAAAGGGTGGGCAAAACAGATCGCCACGGCACTTATTTTGAAATGCTCGGCAATTTCAGCTTCGGCGATTATTTTAAGCATGAGGCAACTGCCTGGGCTTGGGAATTTTGCACAAAAGTGCTTGAAATGCCCGTTGATAAGCTTTGGGTTACGATTTATGAAAATGATGATGAAGCATTTGATATTTGGACCAAAGAAATCGGCGTTGATCCGTCTCACATCGTAAGGCTCGGTAAGGAAGATAACTTCTGGGAGCATGGCCAAGGCCCTTGTGGCCCTTGCAGCGAGATTTATTTTGACCGTGGCGAGAAATACGGCTGCGGCAGCCCTGATTGTGGCCCCGGCTGTGAGTGCGACAGATATGTTGAATTTTGGAATAATGTTTTCAGTCAGTTTGAAAATGACGGCAACGGTAACTACACAGAGCTTAAGCAAAAGAATATAGATACCGGTATGGGCCTTGAAAGGCTTGCTTGCATTATGCAGGGTGTTGATAATCTTTTTGAGGTAGACACCGTTCAAAATATAATGAAGAAAATCTCCGAAATTGCTGGAGTTAAATATCACGATGATGAAAAGAAAGATATTTCCCTTCGTGTTATAACGGACCATATCCGTTCATCTGTGTTTATGATTGGCGACGGTGTTATTCCTTCAAACAGCGGCAGAGGATATGTGCTTCGCCGTCTTATTCGCCGTGCTTGCCGTCACGGCAGATTGCTCGGCGTATCGGATCCTTTCCTCCACCTTGTTGTTGATACCGTTATTGATGAAAATATTTCAGAATATGATTATTTAGACGGTAAAAGAGAACTTATTCGTAAGGTTATTCTTGCCGAGGAAGAGTCATTCGGCAAAACAATTGATGCCGGCCTTTCTTTGCTTGAAGAATATATTGATAAAATGGACGGTAATGTTTTCTCCGGAGAAGACGCATTTAAGCTTAATGATACTTACGGTTTCCCACTTGATCTTACAAAAGACATTCTTGAAGAAAGAGGAATCACCGTTGATGAAGATAAGTTTAATGCACTGCTTGCAAATCAGAAATCAACTGCCCGTGCGGCTCGTAAGGATGCAGGCGCTGATGCTTGGAAAAATACTTCCGTAAAGATTGATGCAGATGCAACTGAATTTGTAGGCTACACCGAATTTGAATGTGATGCAAAGGTTCTTGCACTCATCAATTCAAACGGAGAGCTTTGCGATATGCTCGGTGCAGATGAAAACGGCACTGTTGTGCTTGATAAAACTCCTTTTTATGCGCTTTCGGGCGGTCAGGTAGGAGACAGCGGTGTTATTAAATTCGGTGATAATGTTTTCATCGTTGCAGACACCACTAAAAACTCTGATGGTATTTTCCTTCATTCGGGAAGTGTTTCAAGGGGCATAATTTCCGTCGGAGATTCAGTTAATGCTTCCATAAATGAGGAACGCAGAAAAGCCGTTATGCGCAATCACACGGCTGCTCATCTTCTTCAGGCAGCACTTCGCCGAGTTCTCGGCACCCATGTTGAGCAGGCAGGTCAGCTTGTAAATGCCGCTGAGGTAAGATTTGACTTCACGCATTTTAATCCTCTCACAACCGAGGAAATTAAAATGGTAGAGCTTCTTGTTAATGATTTTATTCTTAAATCAGTTCCGGTTACAATGACTGAAATGCCTATTGAAGAAGCTAAAAAGCTTGGCGCCATGATGCTGTTCGGCGAAAAATACGGTGATGTTGTTCGTGTTGTTCGTGCAGGCGATTTCTCAACGGAATTTTGCGGAGGCACTCATGTTTCAAACAGCGGTCAAATTGGATTGTTTAAAATTGTTTCCGAAACTTCTGTTGCTGCCGGCGTAAGGCGTATTACTGCCGTAACAGGAACCGGCCTCCTTGCATATCTCAATGTTAACGAAGCTCTTGTTAAGGCTGTTTCCGCTGCTCTTAAAACAGGCGAAAACGAAGTTGAAGAGCGTGTTTCCGCTTTGATGAGTGAACTTAAAGAAAATGAAAAAGAAATTAAAAATCTTAATGCAGAGCTTGCCAAACTTCGCAGCGCAGAGGCTTTTTCAAAGCCGATTTCCGTTGCTGGGCTTGAACTCTATGTTGCAAGAGTAGACGGTGCTGCTCCCGATGCGCTTCGTTCCATGGGCGATGACCTTAAAGCCAAGGGCGATAATGTTATCGGTGTTATCGGCAGTGCAAACGGCGATAAGGCATCTGTTGTTGCGGTTTGCGGTAAAGAAGCTATTGCCAAGGGCGTAAAGGCCGGCAATCTTGTTAAGGAAATTGCAAAGCTTGCAAACGGCGGCGGCGGCGGCAGACCGGATTCTGCAATGGCAGGCGCTAAGGATGTTTCAAAGCTTGATGATGCTCTTGCCGCAGCTAAGGGAATAATTGAAAGTTTTGTTAAATAAGCTGCTTTATTCATAATAAATATTTGCCGGCTCGATTTACCGGGCCGGCAGAATTGCGTCGGCGTATAATCGGCTGCTGTTTCGCCGGCCGAATATATAATTGCAGTCGGAAAGGCTATGAACTTTATTATGTGTCTTTTTTGTGAAATAATAAACGGTAATATTCCGAGCACAAAAATTTATGAAGATGATATGATATATGCTTTCAGGGACATCAATCCCGTTGCTCCTGTTCATTTTCTCGTTGTGCCCAAAGCTCATATTGATAATGTAAATGCGGTTTCGGCAGAAAACAGCAAGTATGTTGCACGTATTTTTGAAAAGATTCCCGAAATAGCCAAAAGCGAGGGAATTGATTCTTACAGAGTTATAAGCAATTGCGGCGAAGATGCCGGTCAAACCGTTATGCATCTTCATTTTCATGTTGTCGGCGGTGTTAAAATGGGAGAAAAAATATTATGAGTAATGATACATATACGCTTGAAATTGCAGGCATTAAAAGAGTTTTAAAGAAGTTTCCCGTATCCGATAAATTGGATATTGCGGCATTTATTATGTTTGGCGATGTTGAATTAACAGAAAAATGTGCCGCCGCTCTTCTTGAAAAAAGCCCTGAGTTTGATTTTATTCTTACTCCTGAGGCAAAAAGTATTCCGCTTGCTTATGAAATGAGCAGACTCAGCGGTAAAAAATATATCGTTATAAGAAAAAGCGTTAAGGTTTATATGGATAATCCTGTTGAGGTTGTGGATAAATCTCTCACAACTCAGTCTAAGCAAGCGCTTTATCTCGGTCATGAGGATGGCGATCAAATGCATGGAAAGCGCGTTTTGATTGTTGACGATGTTATTTCCACGGGCGGCTCAATGAAAGCCTCCTGCGAAGTAGCAAACGCTTTCGGCGCAGAAATTGTGGGCTGTTGCGCTCCTCTTGCCGAGGGTGACGCAGCAGATAGGGATGATATTTTCTTCCTGCAAAAACTGCCGCTTTTCTTTAAATAATTTTTTGCTCGGTCGTTAAATGCATTTTTCGCCGAAGAGAGGGTATAATAACCGTGTTATTATATTTGGGGATGTGCATTATGGCAGAGGACAGTAAAAAGGTTGCTGTAATCGGCGTCGGCATGGTGGGAATGAGCTTTGCTTATGCCGCTCTCAATCAGAATATTTGCGATGAATTGCTGCTTATAGATATAAACAAGGAACGTGCGTGGGGCGAAGCCGCTGATCTTTCGCACGGTTTGCCGTTCGCACCGAGCAGCATGAAAATCTACTCGGGCAATTATTGCGATTGCGGAGATATGGATGTTGTTGTTATCTGCGCGGGTGTTCCGCAGGTCGGCAACGAAACGCGCCGCAATTTGCTGCAAAAGAATTACGAGGTGTTTAAAACCGTTGTTTGCCCCGTTGTGAACAGCGGGTTTAACGGCGTTTTTCTTGTGGCAAGCAATCCCGTGGATGTGATGACGGAAGTTGTGCGCGGTTTATCCGGCTTTCCGCACGAAAGGGTTATAGGCTCCGGCACAACGCTTGATACGGCACGCCTGCGGTTTATGCTGAGCGATTATTTCAAAATGAATCCCCGCAATGTGCATGCCTATGTGATAGGGGAGCACGGCGATTCGGAATTTGTGGCATGGAGCAGTGCGATGCTTTCGCTGATTCCCGTTTCCGAATTTATAAACGGCGATTCTGCGGCAATGAACGAGCTTGAAAAAATCGCTGCCGATGTTAAGCAGTCCGCCTATAAAATCATCAAGGCAAAGCGTGCCACATATTACGGCATCGGAATGGTGCTCGCAAGGCTTGTGAGGGCTGTGCTGAATGACGAAAATTCGATTTTTACCGTTTCCGCATATCTGTGTGGGGAATACGGCGAAAACGGAATTTATATAGGCGTTCCCGCTTTGATAAACAGATTTGGCGTTCGTGAGATATTTGAAATTAAGCTTAACGAAAGCGAAAAGCAAAAATTTGCTCTCTCGTGTAATATTATTCGTGAAATGCTTGATGAAATAAATGCATAATATTATTTTGTTGCATTTTTAAAGGGTCGATGTGTTAAATTCACATCGGCCCTTTTTCTCTGAAAAATTATATAGTTGCTCTGCTTAAAAATCAGTCTGCGTTGTCAACCAAATGCAGATTGCCTTTTTCGGTCAGCGCGCTTTCACCGGAAGCATTTTACATCCAGCTGTGCAGAATTTCAGGATTTTTTAAGAATTCATCAAGCTTTTTGAAAAAGGGAACACAGTCGCCGTAATCAAGCGCTCTGTGGTCTATTGCAACGGTAATAGGCAGCACCTGGCGAATTTCTATGCTTTTTTCGCCGTTTTCTTTTTTAACAACAACCGGCTTGTCCTGCACTGCATTAACCGCAAATGCAGTTGTTTGTGGCGGAATTATCTCAAGCAAGGTGCACATTCCTTTTTGATCTCTGTAAACCGATCCAAAATTTGAAATTGTGGTTGTTCCTTGTTGAATGTCGTGTGTGGTGAGCCTGTCTTTAACCGGTATTGAATAATATGCTCGCTTTTCGGCGCCGGAAAGCGAATGCACCATGTGAACTCCCGGCAGCTTAGAACCTAATAATCTGTAAATGGTTTGTGAAATCTTGCCGCTTTTAAGGCCGTTGATTGTGTTTTCTAAAGACACATCATACATAACCTGGTTCATATCGCTGTTGTCTGCACGGCGCAATGTGTCTGCTATTGCCGCACTCATTTCGGGCAGTGTTTTACTTCCCATATCATGCATATTAACGGTCATCATCTCTCCGTCCTTAAGCACAACGGGCATAGAAACATCAATTTTATCATGGTAATGTAGCGTGCCCCTCACAAGCTTTCTTCTAAAATCAAGCGTTGTGTTCATCTTCGGCGCTGCTTTCATTGCTTCGCATATCGCTTTAATCATAACAGTGTTTACGGTTATTTTGTCTTCCTTGCAATTTGCCTGTTTGTTGATTTCTTTAAGTTCTGCCATTAAGCTTGTTACATCTGCTTCATATTCGGTTGAAACATGCGGAATTTCTTCCCAGCTTTGTGCAGTCATGTTTGAAACAATTTTTCTTGCAATTCCAAAATGATCTGTTCTGTATATTGCCATATATCTCGTCTCCTTAAGTGTTTGAACTAAGCTTACTTCAAATGCAGAGAATTATCCATAAACTTTGGTTTACATATGCGCAACCTTGGTTTACACCGCCGCAAAAAGTTGTGCATAACACTTTTTATGTTTATATTTTAAGCTGTAATATGAACAAATAATTACATATGTATGAATACATAATTAAATATAACGCATTGTAGAAACTGTTTCAACTTTTCGGAATGATAATTGAATAATGTGCATATATTTAATTATTATACTTATTTTTTTGGGTGATATAGTGAAAACAGAGAAATGCAATGCCGGATTTGCCGATAATTTCAGAGAAAATAAAAGTAAAATAAAAGCTAAAACCAGGGAGCTTTGTTTTGCGTTGAATCACACACCGCCGGGTAATGTCTCGGCAAAAAATAAAATAATTTCTTTGTTGCTTCCCAATGCAAAAAATGAAATTGAAATTATGCCGCCTTTCTATTGCGATTTCGGCACAAATTGCTATATAGAAAATAATTCTTTTATAGGATATAATGCCTGTTTTTGTGATTATGATAAAATAATCATCGGCTCAGGCTGCTATATAGGCCCGTGTTGCAGTATATATACATTTGGCTTCGTTCCGGAAAATCACGGCGGAGCCGTTTCAAAGCCGGTTGAAATAGAAAATGATGTATATATTTGCGGCGATGTTAAAATTATGCCCGGTGTTAAAATCGGAAAGGGAAGTGTTATTTGCGCAGGCAGTGTTGTTTTCGGTAATATTCCAAGCGGCGTTGTTGCGGCCGGTAATCCCTGTGTTCCGGTAGGTAAAGTAAAATAACGGCGTGTTCATTTAAAATTTTATGCCAGCCACAAAAAAATGCAGCCGAGGGTATTCCCTCGGCTGCATAAATTTATTTATTGTCCTCAAGCAGGTATGTGCCGCTTGAAAGCACGGCAATAGCGTAATTGCCGAATTTGTAAAATCTCTTAATGCCTTCTTCAAAGGTTAAATAATCAGAAACAGTTAAATCGGTTCCGCTTATTTTGCGAACCTTGTTTCCGTAGCAGCAAACATAAATGTCGCCGTCTCCAACCGAAATATGCATCGGCGATTCAAAAGTGCTTGCGTCCTTGCCGCCTATGCGTAAATCAACCTGCATATTTTGGCAGGAATATCTTATCACGCAGCTTTCGGCAGGGCAGATGCACCAAAAGTATTTTCCGTCAAGTGCAAGTGAGCAAACCAGTTCGTCATGATATTTAAAATATCCGCTCCAAACAAGCTCACCCTCACGGTCAAATATTCCGGCTTCGCCGTTGGGGTAAACGGCAAGCACACGCCTGTCATACAGAATTGCGGCATCGCATTGCACAAAGTTGGGAATGATCTCGCTGATTTTTGTGTAGGCTGAGCCAAATTTTTTAAAAAGATAGGCGTTTTTTGTTAATACCTCTTTGGTTTTCTTTTCAAAATCAATAACACTGTATCGTGCTTTGAATTGAGTTGAGTTTAAAAGAGGCTGCTTTTCAACAAGCACGGCTTTTCCGTTGTCATATTTTAAAACATCAACTATTTCTTTTGTACTGATTTTTATCAAGATTATTCCTCCGCTGAGGTAAGATAGCCGAGAGTCATAAGACTGTCGGTCAAATGCACATTTTCAACAAGTACTCCCGGATGAGCCATGGCTATATCGTAGTTGCTGAAATTCCAAAAGCTTTTAACTCCTTGGTTAATAAGCAATTGAGTAAGCTCTCTCATGTCATTAGAAGGAATACATATAACTGCGCAAATGGGCTTGTTGTCCATGCAGAAATTCTCAAGGTGTTCTATGTTTCTGATCGGTATACCCTTAATCATATTTCCGCATATAGCCTCATTTTTATCAAAAATGCCTATAAGCTTAAAGCCGCTGTTAACGCCGAAAATTTTGTTGCATACGGCTTTTCCGAGATTACCGGCGCCGATGAGCACTGTTTTACGCTCTTCATGAACGCCTAATATTTCACCGATTTTGGCGTGAAGCTCAGGCACGTTATAACCATAGCCCTGCTGCCCAAAGCCGCCAAAACAATTGAAATCATGGCGAATTTGAGATGCCGTAAGCCCCATTCTGTTTGCAAGCTCTCTTGAACTGATTCTAACTATTCCGTTTTCTTTAAGGCTTTGCAAAAATCTGTAATATCTCGGCAACCTTTTAATAACGGAAATAGAAATATTGTCATCCCTTTTATCCATAAATATTACCTCTTTTACGGATGCGATTATTCAGCGTCCTTAGTGATGGTTTCCATAACATAATCGCCGAATTCGTCGCAGGTGCAGCCTGTGTCACGGCCGGTGATTGTAAGCTTCTTTTCTGTAAACATGCATTTGTCAAGCGCCTTTTCAAGTGCATCGGCTTTGTCTTGGAAGCCGATGTGAGAAAGCATCATAACAGTTGCACGAAGCATGCTGCAAGGATCTGCATATTGGCCTCTGCCTTCTGAAATCATTCTCGGTGCAGAGCCGTGGATAGCTTCAAACATAGCATATTTTTTGCCTATGTTTGCCGAACCCGCTGTGCCGACACCGCCTTGGAACTCAGCAGCCTCGTCCGTAATAATATCGCCGTAAAGATTTGGAAGAACAAAAACCTTAAAGTCTTTTCTTCTCATCGGGTCGATAAGTTTTGCCGTTGTAATGTCAATATACCAGTCATCAGTAACAATATCGGGATATTCCTTGCCGATTTTCTTTGCCGTGTTAAGGAATTTGCCGTCTGTTGTTTTAATGATGTTTGCTTTGGTTATGATTGAAACCTTGCCCTTGTTGTTTTTCTTTGCATATTCATAAGCAAGGCGTGAAATTCTTTCGCAGCCTTCCTGAGTTGCAACTGTAAAGTCAACCGCAAGATCATCTGTAATATTAACACCGTATGAGCCTACTGCATATCCGCCTTCTGTGTTTTCACGGAAGAAAGTCCAGTCTATTCCTTCTTCAGGAACTCTTACGGGGCGCATGTTTGCAAAAAGATCAAGCTCTTTGCGCATTGCAACATTTGCTGATTCAACATTCGGCCAACCGTCTCCCTGGCGCGGTGTGGTTGTGGGGCCTTTAAGAATAACATGACATGCTTTAAGCTCCTCAAGCACATCGTCCGGAATTGCTTTAAGGCATTTTGCGCGGTTTTCAATGGTAAGACCGTCAATTTCTTTAAATTCTACCTTGCCGCTTTCAACTTCGTCTTTAAGCAAAAAGCGAAGCACTCTTTCACTTTCCTTTGTTATGACAGGGCCGATACCGTCACCGCCGCAGATGCCGATAACGATTTTATCAAGATTTTGATAATCAATAAAATCCTTTTCTGCTTTTATTCTTTTTGCTCTTTCAAGCTGGTCTTCCATCAACTTTCTGAATTTGGCAACCGCTTCGTCGATTGCAATTTTTTCATTATCCATAATAATTACCATAGCCTTTCAGGCAACAAATAGTTTGTTAAAAATCACCTGATTACCTGCGTTGCCTGAACAGGCATAACGGTGATTTCAGCCATTTCAAAATTATGCCGCAGGCAAATTTTGAAGTCCAATAACGTGATTAGCGTGATTTTTCACGCTATTTTTTCTTATAGTTTAATGAATTATTTGTTCATTTCTCTTGTGTAATCAAGCAATCCGCCGCAAAGCAGCATATCTCTTTGCCTTTCCGAAAGATGGTCGGAATTAAGCTCGTATTCCTCGCCCTTTGTGATGTTTTTAAGAATGATGCTGTCATTGTTCTTAAGTTTTTCTCTGATCTGAGGAAGCTCAAGCTCGTCTCCCTGGTTGATTTTATCATAATCATTTTCGTCTTTAAAGGTAAAGGGGAGTATGCCTGCGTTAACAAGGTTTGCAACGTGAATTCTTGCAAAGCTCTTTGTGATAACAGCTTTAACACCAAGATAAAGCGGCACAAGTGCTGCGTGCTCACGGCTTGAGCCTTGGCCGTAGTTGGCACCTCCGATTATGAAGCCCTTTCCTTCTTTCTTGATTCTTTCGGGGAATGATTCGTCGCAAACGGCAAAGCAATATTGTGAAAGATGAGGAATGTTTGAACGGTAGGGAAGAATCTTTGCACCTGCCGGCATGATATGGTCTGTTGTAATGTTGTCGCCTACTTTGAGCACTGCCTTTGCTTCAAGCTCTGCCGGTAAAGGCTCTGTTTTCGGGAACGGTTTAATGTTCGGCCCTCTGAGAACTTCAATGTCTTTAGCTTCTTCAACACTTGCGGGCGGTTCAATCATATTGTCATTAACTATGAATTTATCCGGCATTGAGATTTGCGGAGCATCGCCCATTTCTCTTGGGTCTGTAAGATAGCCCGTGAGTGCCGAGCAAGCAGCAACTTCGGGAGAAACAAGGTATATGCTTGCGTCTTTTGTGCCGCTTCTGCCTTCAAAGTTTCTGTTGAATGTGCGCAGAGAAACGCCCTTTGAATTCGGGCTTTGACCCATGCCGATGCAAGGACCGCATGCGGATTCAAGAATTCTTGCACCTGCATTTATCATGTCTGCAAGAGCACCGTTGAGTGCAAGCATATTAAGCACTTGCTTTGATCCGGGCGCAATGCAAAGAGAAACGGTTGGGCAAATTGTTTTGCCTTTAAGTATTGAAGCAACCTTCATCATGTCAACATATGATGAGTTTGTGCATGAGCCTATTGCAACCTGATCAACCTTAATTTTGCCGATTTCTTCCGTTGATTTAACATTGTCGGGCATGTGTGGGCAGGCAGCAAGCGGTTCAAGCGAACAAAGATCAATGTCAATAACCTCGTCATACACTGCATCTGCATCGGGCAATATTTCTGTCCAATCGTTTTCACGGCCCTGAGCTTTAAGAAAAGAAAGCGTGATTTCATCGGATGGGAATATCGAAGTTGTTGCGCCTAATTCGGCACCCATGTTTGTGATTGTTGCACGCTCGGGAACAGATAAGGTTTTAACACCGTCTCCGCCGTATTCTATAATTTTGCCAACGCCGCCTTTAACGCTCATTATCTTAAGAACTTCAAGGATTATGTCTTTTGCGGAAACCCAGGGCTTGAGATAGCCGTGAAGATTTATTCTCGTCATTTTCGGCATTGGAATGTAATATGTGCCGCCGCCCATTGCAACCGCAACATCAAGGCCGCCGGCGCCCATTGCAAGCATGCCTATGCCGCCGCCTGTGGGTGTGTGGCTGTCTGAGCCGATAAGCGTTTTTCCCGGAATTCCGAATCTTTCAAGATGAACCTGATGGCAAATTCCGTTGCCGGGTCTTGAAAAATAAATTCCGTGCTTTTTGGTAACGGTTTGAATGTAGCGGTGGTCGTCTGCGTTTTCAAATCCCGTTTGCAAAGTGTTGTGGTCAATATAAGCAACGCTTTTTTCTGTTTTAACACGGTCAACTCCCATTGCTTCAAATTCAAGATAAGCCATGGTGCCCGTTGCATCTTGAGTAAGTGTTTGGTCGATTCTCAAACCGATTTCGGTTCCCGGAATCATCTCACCTTCAACAAGATGCGCCTTAATGAGCTTTTGTGCTAAAGTAAGTCCCATGATGACTTCCTCCTTAAGTTTTTAATTTTTTTGTCAATCTATTTTATAATATTGTTCAAGTTGTGTCAATCTTTTTTCTGTAAATAATATTAAAATAATTTTAAACATTATATTAGGATTTGTTGAATTATTTTTTTCTTTATGCTACAATATATAAGGATTTTTGGGTAAACTAACACAAAAGGATGTGTTTTTATGCCCGATGAACAAAATGAAAATACGGAGAATGTTCAGGAAAACAGTTCCTCTTCCGATTTTGAAACAGGCTCGATTACCGTTAAGAAAAACGGTCATTTTATTCATTGCCTCACAATAATCGGACAAATAGAGGGGCATTATATTTTGCCAAGCCAAAACAAAACCACCAAATATGAGCATGTTATTCCTCAGCTTGTAGCAATTGAGGAAAGTGCCGAAATTGAAGGCTTGCTTATAATTTTAAATACGGTTGGCGGCGATGTTGAGGCCGGTCTTGCCATTGCGGAGTTGCTCTCCACAATGAAAACTCCCACTGCTTCACTCGTTCTCGGCGGAGGGCACTCAATAGGAGTTCCCCTTGCTGTGTCGTGCCGAAAAAGCTTTATTGTGCCAAGCGCTACAATGACGGTTCATCCCGTTCGCCTAAACGGCCTTGTGCTCGGCGTTCCGCAAACACTTTCTTATTTTGAAAAAATGCAAGACAGAATCGTTAATTTTGTGGAAAACAATTCAAAGATTTCCGCAACCGATTTTCGTGCCCTCATGATGAAAACCGGCGAGTTGGTTATGGATGTCGGCACGGTGCTGGATGGTGATGGTGCGGTTAAATGCGGCCTTGTTGATTCTATCGGGGGTTTGAGCGATGCACTTGATTATCTTAACGGTGTTATTGAAAGCGAGGCAAAATAATGATTTGGTCTGTTGTTGCCGAGACTGATATTTTTGCCGTTGGTCAATCTGCCGCTGATTGTGATTGCAGCTTGCGCTCAAGTAATCCTTATGATTATCTGAGGTGCGGATATTTTCTTGATGATGCTTCTCTGTTCGGAGGTAAAAACTTTGTCGATTTTAACAGCGATATTTCAGGCAATAGGCCAGGTTATCACTCATATATTTCCGGTGTCGGAAAGCGGTCATTCCGCAATCTTTCATGATTTTTCTTCTCGTTTTACAGGCTCCTGTTCTGAATTAACGGGGCTTGTACATATAGGTATTGCCGTCGGAGTCCTTGCGGCATTTTGGAAAGTCTTTTTAAGGCTTGTGCTTGAATTTGTTTCAACGGGAAAGGATATATTCACTAAAAAGCTTGATTTGAAGAAAACCGCAAATTCACGCAAATTTATGTACTACACCTTTATTCCGTACATATTTATGCTTGCTTATCTCATTCCCGTAGGTAATTCAAATATTTACGGCGTTCTCCATGCCTATTCTTATGACGGCAATTTGGTGTCTGAGGGCATATGCTTTTTGATAGATGCGGTGCTGTTGCTTTTTGCTTCATTTAAACTGAAAAAAAATGAAAAAGGCTCTCAACTTTCGTTGCCTGCCGTTTTGGTTGTTGGCTGTGCCGCTTTTTTCTCTATTCCCGTTTCGGGTCTTTCGCTTTGTGCTCTCGTTATTTCAATCCTTGCGCTTTTCGGCACAAATCCGAAAATCGCTTTCAGGTATTTTGTTTCGCTCACCGTTCCCATCCTTTTGGTGCGCGGTATTATCGAAATTGCAACCTGTGTTTCTTATGTAAACATTGCCGCAGGAATTATAGGTGTTGTTATAGCAGTTGCTTTGTCATATATTGCGTCAAAGCTTTTGCTTCGAGTTGTAAAAAGTAATTCGCTCGGCTATTTTTCTTATTACGGCTTTGCAATCGGCGGCCTTACGCTGATTATCGGAATAATTGAAATTTTTGTCAGAAAATAAAATCGGAAAATTTTAAGAGGTAAATATGGCAAACTCAAAAAATAAAAACTCTTCTAAAAAACAGAATAATTCTCAAAGGAAAAAAGAGCAACAAATAGTTAGGGACGGCAATGCAGATGTAATCCGCATTGCCGGCGTTGTGCTGTTTGCTCTGTCTGTCTTATTCTTCTTTATTTCCGTTATAAAAGGGCAGGGCGCTTGGCTTTTTTTACATAATCTTTATGTTGGTGCTTTCGGTATGTTTGCATCATGGGTTTTCCCGATACTCACAATAGTTATCACTGTTTTGTATTCAATAAAGGAGCATGAGCCGAAGCTTTTGCTGGTTAAAAGTGCAGAAAGTGTGGCGATGATTCTTTTCATCTCTGCATTTATTCATATCTGCCGGAATCAACCGGGTGATGTTTTTAAAGAAGCTGTTGTTAATTCTTATAACTCCGCACCGGAGATTTTTAACGGTGGTTTTTTCGGCGCTGTTCTCGGTTGGCTTATGCTTACATTCGGAAAAGCACCTGCCGTTATAGTTGATTTGATTTTAATTTTTGTTGTGTTTATGTTTCTCAGCGGCATAACGATAATTCAATTTCTTAAAGGTGCGGCAAAGCCCGCAACGGCAACTTATGATAAGGTTAAGCCTGCAATTGACGAAAAAATCGAGCAGCGTAAAAGAGCTAAGGCGGCAATAGATGTGCCTCTTGATCCCGTTGCTCCTTCCGAGGAAAACGAGCAGGAAAACGATAAGTCAAAAAAGAAGAAAAAGAAGAAGGATGAATCCGAAGCTCCTCAAAGTGAAGAAATGCGTGTTTCTCAGCAAATTATAGATGATATAAACGCAGCTATAGAAAAGAAAAAGGCTGAAAAGGTTCATAATAATTCTCAAATTGTGCAGGAGCCGAAAAGCATAGATGAAATTGTTGAGAACGCAACAGATTCTAATGCGAAAAAAGCATCATCGGATAACGATAAAGCTTCAGAAAAATTTGAGGTTACCGGCGAACAAATGAATTCAACGGTTGAGGATTATGTTATTCCGCCCGTTTCGCTTCTTAAAGCAGCTAAACACGCAAAAGAAAAAGACATCAGCAATGAGCTTAAAAACAGCGCAGAAAAGCTTGTTGAAACACTTCATTCGTTTAATGTTGACGCAACAATCACGGATATTAGCAGAGGCCCCAGCGTAACTCGCTATGAGCTGAAGCCGGCAACAGGTATCCGTATCTCAAAAATCACAACGCTTACCGATGATATTGCACTTAATCTTGCCGCCACCTCAATCAGAATTGAGGCTCCTATTCCGGGTAAATCTGCAGTTGGAATAGAAGTGCCTAATTCAATAAGAAATTCGGTTTCAATGCGTGAAATAGTTGATTCTCCGGAATTTTCTCGCCAAAAGTCTAAGCTTTCGGCAGGTCTTGGTAAAGACATTTCGGGCAATTGCGTATTTTGCGATGTTGCCAAAATGCCGCATTTGCTCATTGCCGGCACAACCGGTTCGGGTAAATCCGTGTGCATGAATTCAATTATTGTTTCTATTCTTTATCGTGCAAAGCCTGATGAAGTTAAATTTCTTATGATTGATCCAAAGCAGGTTGAATTTTCAAAGTATGCCGGAATTCCGCATTTGCTTGTTCCTGTTGTAACTGATGCCCGTAAGGCATCCGGAGCTCTCGGCTGGGCTGTTTCCGAGATGCTGCAGCGCTATGCAAAGTTTTCTGAAACCGGTGTAAGGGATATTGAGGGCTATAATAAATATGTTCAAAAGCATGATGATATGGAACCGATGCCGAAGATTTGCATATTTATAGACGAGCTTGCCGATTTGATGATGGCTGCACCTAAAGAGGTTGAGGATTCGATTTGCCGCCTTGCGCAGATGGCTCGTGCTGCGGGTATGCACCTTGTTATTGCAACTCAAAGGCCCTCTGTTGATGTTATCACAGGCTTGATTAAATCAAATATTTCATCTCGTATTGCGCTCACGGTATCGTCACAAATAGATTCAAGAACAATTCTTGATTCAAGCGGTGCTGAAAAACTGCTCGGCAAGGGTGATATGCTTTACAGCCCTATCGGTGCAAACAAGCCAACCCGTGTGCAGGGCTGTTTTATAAGTGATGAAGAAATCGAAGAACTTTGTGATTTTATAAAAAATCAAGGCGAATCCGAATATGATGAAAATATTCAAAAGGAAATAGAAGCTAAGGCCGTTCAAGAAAAGAAAAGTCCGTTTGAAGGCGATGATGAAGACAGTAATTATGATCCTTTGTTTGAAAAGGCAGCGGAAATTGTTATGGAAACCGGAACGGCTTCCACTTCGTTCCTGCAAAGAAAGCTTTCCGTCGGATATGCAAGGGGAGCCAAAATAATAGATCAGCTTCAGGAATACGGCGTTATAGGACCTCCCGAAGGCAGTAAACCGCGCCAGGTGCTTATGAATAAGCAAATGTGGCTCGAAAAGCGTGCGTATGATGAGGGTGATAATTTCACGGCGGAAAACACTGTGCAAATGCAGTTTGATGATTCTTTGCCGGAGACACCTGAAGAAGATGCTGCGGAAGATTTGCCGTGGAATGAAGAAACGAAAAGCTGATTTTAACGGGCGATTTTTGTATAGATCAGTTGATAACGGCGGTAAATTTCCGGTTATGAAGTATTGAATTTTTTTAATTTGCCTGAAAGGCTGCGGTGATTTTATGAGTGATAAAAACAATGGCTCAAAAAGGCAGGTTTATGTTTTGCTGGCAGCGGCTATGTTTATTTTTGCAGGTGTGTTCGGTTATATTGCATTTACTCAGCCACGCCTTGGCACAGAGCAAAGTTCAAGTGTAAATCAAGTTGAATATTCACCTCGGTTTGCCAATCAATCCGGTGATAAGGAAAGTCAAAAGTTCGGTAAGATAAATCTAAATACTTGCACTGTTGATGATCTTGTTTCTGTTGACGGAATCGGTGAAACACGTGCAAAAGCCATTATTGCTTATAGAGAAAAAATCGGCGGATATAAAAGTGTTGAAGAAATTAAGAATATCAGCGGTATAGGTGATGCTACTTATGAATCCCTTGCCCCGTATTTAACGGTTTAGACTATGGTTAAAGATTTAATTTCTGCTTTGCAAGATATGCTTTTTCCGAAAAGGTGCGCACTGTGCGGTGAAGTAATTGAAATTGATGAAACTCTTTGCGCCGATTGTAAAAAGTTAGAAAGAATCAAAGCTCCTCTTTGCCTAAAATGCGGCTGCGAAAAAGCAGATTGTGTTTGTAATAAATCAAGGCGCTCTCCCGAATATAAGGCTGTTGTGGCACCTTATTATTATTGCCACGGTGATTGCGTTTCTGCCGGTGTTTTAAATTGTAAAATGCACGATATGCCTCAACTCACTGCTGCACAGGGTGATGAAATATCAAAAGCGGTTTCTGATTTTTATGAGCTTGTTGATTTTGATTTTGTAACGTATGTGCCTATGAGCTTTTACGCAGAGCATCAAAGAGAATTTAATCAATCAAGACTGCTTGCGGAAAGAGTAGGCAAAAATCTCGGTTTGCCTGTTAAGTCCGTTATATTCAAAAAGCATAAAACAAAAATGCAAAAGCGCCAGTCTGCGGCAGACAGATTTGTTAATATGTATAATGCATTCGGCTTGTGCAAGAATGCCGATGTTTCAAATAAAACCATCCTTTTGATTGATGATGTTAAAACAACGGGCGCAACGCTTTCTTCGGCTGCATTAACCTTAAAGGCTTATGGGGCAAAGGCTGTTTATTGTGCCGTTTACGGTATAGTAAAATAATAATCCCGAATGAAAATCACTCGGGATTATCTTATAAAGGCTGTATTCATCGTTATTTGTTACTTTAGTGCCGAAATGTGCATAAAAAAGTGCGATGAAGCGAAGTGCTCACCGCAGATAATTTGTAATTCATCGTTATTCATTACTTTCGTGCCGGAATGTGCATAAAAAAGTGCGGTGAAGCGAAGTGCTCACCGCAGGTGTGGAGCGGCTGATGGGAGTCGAACCCACCTGTCAAGCTTGGGAAGCTTGCATTCTACCGATGAACTACAGCCGCATATTAAGTAAAATGGTGCGGGTTACAGGACTTGAACCTGCACGGTCGCCCACAAGATCCTAAATCTTGCGTGTCTGCCAATTCCACCAAACCCGCATGAGTGATATTCTAACATTATTTAATCTGCAAATCAATATGTTTAGGGGTATTTTTATGAAAAAGGCAAAAAAAGTGTTTGCAAGAATTATAGCTGCCTTTGTTGCGGTTGTTATTGTTGTTTGTGCTGTGTGCGGAATTTATTACGGCGCATCTCGAAACTGTAATCTTGATATTAAAGTTGATCCTCAGCAACCTCTTCGTGATTTTTACGGTTGGGGAACTTCTGATTGCTGGTGGGCAGATGATATTTCGGATGAGGTTACAAGAAATCAAATTGCAGACTTGCTTTTTTCCGAGGAAGGTTTAAATCTTGATACTTACCGTTATTGTGTTTACGGCGGTTATGATCCTGAAAATACAGTTGTTAAAAATGAATGGCGCCTCGGAGAAAGTTTTTATTTCTTTAACGAAAAAAGCGGTGAATATGAATATGATTGGTCGCGATGCGAAAACGCTCGTTTAATGCTTAAAGCGGCTTTGGACAGGGGAGTTGATACTGTTGTCCTTTTTGCAAATTCGCCTCATTATTCAATGTGTAAAAACGGCCGCTCAAGCGGTGCGGATGACGGCATTTCTTCAAATATTTCACCGGAGAATTACCAAAATTATGTTGATTATTTTTTAACCGTAACGCAGCACTTCTTGGATGAAGGCATACCTGTTAAATATATTTCTCCTATAAACGAACCTCAGTGGGGATGGGGCGGCGAAAGCCCTGCCCAAGAGGGCTGCCATTATGAAAAGGATGAAGCCGTTGCGCTTCTTAGGCTTTTTGCAAAGGGCATTAAAGAGCGTGGTATGAATGTTTCTCTTTGCAGCATGGAAAGCGGTAATATAGGCGACACCGCAAAAGGATATTACCAGGCCATGGCTGCCGATGAGGATATAAATTCCGTGCTTGGTATTCATAGTTTCCATTCCTATTTTAATGATGCAGATATGCTCAAAAAGGATAGATTCGGAAAATGGGCAGAGCAAAATGTTTCGGTGCGCTCTGATATGAGCGAATGGTGCGAACTGCCGTCTGCTCATGACGCTTCCGATCCCGAAACAGCGCTGATTATGGCCCGTGTAATTTCAAATGATGTTTCAAAACTTCGTGTTAATGCATGGTGCAATTGGGTTGCCGTTAATGAAATCGGTGTGGGAGAAGACGGTAACGATTATTCAGACGGCCTTATAGTTGCAAATCCGAATAACCCGTCAGATTATTATGTTGCCCGCCGATATTACGGCTATATGCAGTTTTCAAAATTTGTTCCGTCCGGCTCTAAAGTGCTTAAATGCGGCGACGGAGTACTTACTTTGTCATCAAGCAAAACAGATGACGGCACTGTTTTTAAGGAACTTGTAAACGAAACTGCTTTTAAAACACCGGACGGCAAAATTGTTGTTGTGGTTGTAAATGAGGGAAATTCAAGAAATGTTAAATTTTCGCTTGATAGTTATTTAAATGTTTCGGTTTATACTACAAACAGTGAGTTAAAGTGTTCTAACACTTATTCCGGCTCGCTTAAGGATAAATATGAAATATCCGCTAATTCTATAAATACATTTGTTTTTGAATAATCGGAGGTATTCAAATGAGAAGTGTTAAAATAATAAATGATAATTGGCTTTTTTCCAAAGATGCAAAATCAATTCCTCATATCATGCCGCATGATTGGCAAAAAATTGATTTGCCGCATACATGGAACGGTGTTGATGGGCAAGACGGCGGTAATGATTATTACAGAGGCACTTGCTATTATGTTAAGCAGCTGACTCTTGCTGATTTCGGAGATGAAGAAGAGTATTATCTTCAGTTTGATGCCGTAAATTCAAGCGCAAAGGTTTATTTTAACGGTGAGCTTATTGCTCAGCACGATGGCGGTTATTCCGCTTTCAGAGCTAAGCTTAATGATATTCAGGAAAGTAATATTCTTGTTGTTGCTGCTGACAATTCGCCGAATGATCATGTTTATCCTCAAACTGCGGATTTTACTTTCTATGGCGGAATTTATCGTTCCGTTAAACTTATCGGTGTTTCTAAATCGCACTTTGATTTGGATTACTGCGGAGCGCCCGGTATTGCCGTAACTCCTAAGGTTACCGGCACAGGTGCAGATGTTCATGCACAGGCATATGTAACAACGAAAGAAAATGCAAAAGTTCTTTTTGAAATTATTGATGATGATAAGGTTATTTTACGTGCCGAATCGGCAGATGATTACAGTGCCGATATGCATATTGATGCCGTGCATCTTTGGAACGGCATTAAGGATCCTTATCTTTATACAATGCGTGCTCAGCTTATTGTAGACGGTAATGCGGTTGATTGCATCACTTGCCGTTTCGGATGCCGCAGCTTTAAAATTGATCCTGATAAGGGCTTTATTTTAAATGGCAGGGAATATCCTCTCCGTGGGGTTTCACGCCATCAAGACAGGCCGCAAATCGGTAATGCTCTTTTACCGGAGCATCATAAAGAAGATATTGAATTGATTTGTGAAATGGGCGCAAACACAATTCGCCTTGCTCATTATCAGCATGCTCAGGAATTCTATGACCTTTGCGATGAACACGGTCTTGTTGTTTGGGCAGAAATTCCTTATATTTCAAACCATCTGCCTAATGCAAGGGCTAACACGCTTTCTCAAATGAAGGAGCTTATTTGCCAAAATTATAATCACCCTTCAATTGTGGTTTGGGGGCTTTCAAACGAAATAACAATGGGCGGTAAGTCAAATCCGGATATGATTTCAAATCATAAAGAATTAAATGACCTTGCCCATAGTTTGGATTCAACAAGGCTCACAACTATTGCAACGGTAACGATGTGCCAGCCTGATGACGAAATAAACTCAATTTCCGATGTTATATCATATAATCATTATTTCGGTTGGTACGGCGGTAATGTTCATATGTATGGGCCGTGGTTTGATAATTTCCATAAAAAGTTTCCTAACAGGGCAATAGGAATAAGCGAATATGGCTGTGAGGCACTCAATTGGCACACTTCGGAGCCCGAACAAGGTGATTATACTGAAGAGTACCAGGCATATTATCACGAGGAGCTTATTAAGCAAATCTCAAAACGGCCATATCTTTGGGCAACTCATGTTTGGAATATGTTTGATTTTGCCGCAGATGCAAGAGCCGAGGGCGGCGAAAACGGAATGAATCATAAGGGCTTGGTAACCTTTGATCGTAAGTATAAAAAAGATTCGTTTTATGCATATAAGGCTTGGCTTTCCGATGAGCCGTTTGTTCATATTTGCGGTAAAAGATATGTAGATAGGGTAGAGCCGGTAACTAAGATAACAGTTTATTCCAATCAGCCGCAGGTAGAACTTTTTGTAAACGGTGAAAGCGTCGGCACGCAGAATAAGGGCGAATTTCCCTTCTTCTATTTTGAAGTTAAAAACATCGGCGAATCAAAGCTGCTTGCAAAGGCAGGCGATTGCATTGATGAAAGCGTAATTAAAAAGGTTGAAACCTTTAATGAAGATTACAGAATGAAAGAAGAGGGGGCAGTTATAAATTGGTTTGAAATAAATACTCCTCCGGGATATTATTCGGTAAATGACACTATCGGAGATATTATTTCAACCTTAAGAGGCAAAATTTTTGCACTGAAACTTGTTAAAATAATAAAAAAAGCTCTTTCGGTTTCATCCGGTGAGAAAAACGGAATGAGTGTTGCGGGCGTTAAAATCAATAAAACAATGATTGAATTGGTTAAGGGCTTTACTCTTAAGCGTGCGCTGATGATGCTGGGCGGCAGAGTAGGCAAAGAGGATATTCTTAAAATAAATGCCATGCTTAATAAAATTAAAAAGAAAAAATAATGAAAAGCACCAAGGTTTTAAATCCTTGGTGCTTTTTGTTATTGGTTTTGGATAATAAAGCAAAACGCAGGAAGAAAAAATTGTTTTTGTTATTAGTTATCATATACATAAAAAGCATCCGATAATTAAATATCGGATGCTTTTGGATTGTTATGTATATTAAATTTATTTCCAGCTCAGTATAACAGAAGGATCGGCAAATATTTCATCAAGCTTTTCAAAAAAAGGCACACAATCGTTATAATCAAGAGAACGATGGTCAATTGCAACCGTAAGAGGAAGAATTGATCTTATGGCAATTTGATCCTCACCTTGTTCGTTTGTAACAACAACAGGCTTTTTTTGAATGGCATTAACTGCAAATGCAGTTGTCTGCGGAGGAATAATTTCAAGCAGCAGGCAAAGCCCTTTTTGCTTTCTGTAAATTGAGCCAAGGTTTGAAATTGTTGTTGTGCCCTGTTCAATGTCGTGCTTTGTGAGTCTGTCTTTATGAGAAATGGAATAATATTCTTTTTTTGCATCGCCCGAAAGAGTGTGCACTTTGTGCTTGCCGGGCATTTTGGAACCGTAGAGTCTGTAAACGGTTTGGCCAACTTTGCCTTCCTTCAGTCCGTTTATGGTGTTGTCTAAGGAAACCTCAAACATAACCTCGTTCATATCACTGTTGTTTGCTCTGCGAACGGTATCGTTGATTGCTTCTGCCATTTCGGAAAGTGTTTTTTGGTTCATATCATGCATATTAACCGTCATCATCTCTCCGGTGTGAAGCATCATCGGCATCGAAACATCAACATTGTCGTGATAATGAAGTGAGCCTCGCACAAGCTTTCTGTTAAAATCAAGTGTTGCGTTCATTTTCGGGGCAGCCATAAGACCCTCGCAAATGATTTTTATCATAACGGTGTTAATCGTTATTTTTTTGCTTTTATCTGTTATATTTTCATTAAGCTTTTTAACATATTTCATCATTTCCGTAACATCGGCTTCATAGCTCATTGCCGCATGCGGAATTTCTTCCCAGCTTTGCGATGTCATGTTAGAAACGATTTTTCTTGCTATGCCAAAATGTTCTGTTTTATAAATTCCCATTTTTACTCCTTATTTGCTTAGGGTGTTTATATAATTTATATAAAAATTATAGCACACAGCACTTTCAAAAAAAATTGTGAATTCTTACAAAAGTTAAGAATAGTAAAAAGGAATAATTATATAATTTAAAAAACACTACATTGCATCTTTAGTTAAAACGCTTTTTCATTAAATTTTTCTTCAAAAGCTTTGCAAAGCTCGTCTCTGAATTTTGGGTGAGCAATCTTGATAAGCGCTCTTGCTCTTTCTTTAAGCGTTCTGCCTTTAAGCATTGCAGTGCCGTATTCGGTAACAACGCAGTTAACATCATTTCTTGTTGTTGTTACTGCAGAGCCGGGAGTAATTGTCGGCACTATTTTTGAAATGGTATCATTTTTGGTGGTAGAGGTCATGGCAATAACGGATAAGCCGCCGTTGCTCATTGTTGCGCCTCTTACAAAGTCCACCTGGCCGCCAACACCCGAAAACTGCTTTGGTCCTATTGTGTCTGCCACTACTTGCCCCATAAGATCAACCTGCAGGCATGAATTTATAGAAATAAAGTTGTCGTTTTTTGCAATGTTCGGCGGATAGTTAACGTATTCAATCGGATACATTTCAACATCAGGATTATCGTCAATATAATCAAAAAGTTTTCTTGTGCCGAAAGCAAAGCCTAAAATTGTTTTGCCTTTGTGTGTTTGCTTCATAGAATTGTTTATAACACCGCTTTTAAGCAAATCAACAACACCGTCGCCAACCATTTCAGAGTGTAATCCTAAATTCTTTTTGGTCTTCAGTTCTTCACAAATCGCATCCGGAATGCCACCGATGCCAAGCTGAAGGCAATCGCCGTCTTTAACAAGCGCTGCGCAGTTTTTGCCAATCTGAATTTCAACATCGCTAAGCTTTACGGACGGAACCTCAGGTAACGGCTCGTCAATTTCAACGAAATAGTCAAATTCACTTATGTGCTTTATTGCGGCACCGTGTGTTCTCGGCACGAATTTATTAACTTGTGCTATCTTTAATTCACAGTATGAAAGCGTGCTCTCAATATAATCAATATTTGTGCCAAGAGAAACATATCCGTTTTCATCCGGCGGGCAAACAGAAACTATTGAAACCCTCGGCTTGATAACATTTTTAAGCACCGTAGGGATTTCATAAAAATTGCTCGTTGTAAAGTCTGCAATGCCTTTTGAAATCGCATCTCTGTTTGTTCTTGATGCAAAAAATGAGTTATAAGTGATGTGGCCCTTCATTTCGGGCTTTACCCATGGTGTGTCACCGATAATAAGCATGTTTGATATTTGCAAATCACTATAATTCATATAATTATTTGCAAGTGCTCTTTCTATTCCGAGCGGCTCACAGCAGCCGAAAGAGGTTACTATTCTGTCTCCGTTCTTGATGTGGGAGATTGCTTCTTCAGCCGAAACAAGCTTGCTTTTGTATAGTTCTTTGTTGTCCATAAATCCACGCACCTTTCATGATTATTTTTAATGATATATCAAGAATAATTCATTGGCAATAAATGGATTGCCGATTTTATTTTTAGTTAATATTCAACCTTCAGCTTTTCTTCAGCCTCGGCAACTTTAAGCATAATGGCACATTCAATTCGTTTTCTGTGTAATTCACAGCCAAATTCATATATTCCGTTAACGCTTCCTGTTGTGTGATATGCATTTGCGGCACAGCCTCCGCTGCAGTAAAGCTTTGCAAAGCAATCTTTGCATTCAGGGTGTGAATAAACATTGCAGCCCTTAAATTCATCAAGAATTGCAGTGTTTGTAACACCTTTCCAAATATCTCCGAGCAAAAATTTTTCATCGCCAACAAATTGATGGCACGGATAAAGCTCGCCGCTTGGTGTAACCGCCATGTATTCGGTGCCGACTCCGCAGCCGGATATTCTTTTAACGATGCAGGGCCCGGAATTTAAGTCTATCATATAATGATAAAATGTAAATCCGTTTCCTTTTCTGTATCTATTCAGCATTTCGTCTGCAAGAATTTCATACTGCTCTTTTAAAACAGGCAAATCGCTTTCTTTAAGCGCATACGGCTCTGCCGGATCGCAAACAACAGGCTCAATTGAAAGCTCTTTGAAGCCCAAATCAGCCATATGGATAATGTCTTTTGAAAAATCGGTGTTGTAATGCGTGTAGGTGCCCCTCATGTAGTAATCTGCCTGATTGCGGGCATTTGCAAATTTTTTAAATTTATCAACTATTAAATCATAAGAGCCTTTTCCGTTGCAGGTTGTTCTGAGACGGTCGTGAGTTTCTTTTCTTCCGTCAAGCGAAAGCACAACATTTCCCATTTCTTTGTTGCAAAATTCAATTACCTCGTCATCAACAAGAACTCCGTTTGTGGTAAGCGTAAAGCGAAAATTCTTGTTGTGCTCTTTTTCTATGCTTCTGCCGTATTCAACAAGTCTTTTGCAAACATCCCAGTTAAGAAGCGGCTCTCCGCCGAAAAAGTCAACCTCAAGATTTTTTCTTGTGCCGCTTTTTTCAACAAGAAAATCAAGCGCTCTTTTTCCCGTTTCAAAGCTCATTAAGCCTTTTGGCCCGTCATATTCACCCTTGCCGGCAAAGCAGTATTTGCAGGCAAGATTGCAATCGTGTGCCACATGCAGGCAAATCGCTTTAAGCACGCCTTGCCGTTTTTTAAAATCAAGAGCAGAATTTTCAAATGCGTCCTTTGCAAAAAGGCGGCCGTCCTTTATCAATGCTTCAATATCTTCAAAGCAAAGGTCGATGTCATCAGGCGTAACATCTTCACGGTTTGCATATTTATCAAGAATGTAAGCCTTGATTTTGTCTTTCGGCTCGGTTTCAAACATATTTATAATATCATAAGCAACCTCGTCAACGGAATGAACACAACCGCTGTTTTGGTCTATAATGATATTATAACCTTTCATTTTATAAGAATGTATCATATTTACTCCAAAGAAAAACGGCGGTAGTTATACCGCCGCAGTCTTACATCAATTTAATTATTTCTTAAGCTGCTCACACTTTTGGTTTGCAACTGAGCAGGATGTTTTGCTTGCGGATTGGCAAGAAGTTTGGCATTCGCCGCAGCCGCCGTTTTTAGCGGATTCGCAAAGATTGCGAGAGCTTAAAGTATTGATTCTTTTCATACCGAAAACCTCATTTCATTTTTTTATATATTTTATATTATAATTCCGCTTTTGTCAATATGCAGTTGGAAATCAGTAAGCCTGAATCGCTAACAAGCTCTGTGCCGCTTTCTCTGAATTCAGAAATGATTGATAAAAGCTCCGGTGTTATTATTTCATTCGGAGTAAGCAGCGGAATGTCGGGAGGGTAGGCAAAAATAAATTCCGCTCCCGTTTTTCCCTCGCATGTTTCAATCTGCGTTGCTTCATATTTTTCGGGAAGCTCAAATCGGTGAATTTCATCTCCGCATGGAGGCTTTTGCAGCATTTTTGGCATTTTGGAGGAAACAGCATTGTCTGTTTCCGTTAAAGCTTTTGACAATGCATTTAAAGCATTCTCATCATCTGCAACTGTTGAAATTAAAACTATGTGTTCAATATATGCGGCTTCCGGTTCGATTTTGTGTTTGTTTCGCAAAATTTTGCACAGCTGCGCCGCATTTATGTTGCTTTTTGCTGTTGAAACACAAATTCTGCTTTTGTCGTCGGCCGGCAAAAAAGATAAATGATTCAACTTTGTTTTGTTATAAAAATCATCAAGCATCTTTGAATAATTGTTGAAATCCTCTTTTGAACATTTCAGATATTCGCAGCATTTAGATGCAGAAGCCATCAAAATGTAGCTTGGTGAGCTTGTTTCAAAGATGTCAACATAAAACTTAAATTTGTTCGTAAATGCATCATTATATATGTTTGCAACAGCCGTTTGCGTAAGTGCCGGCAAAGTTTTGTGAAGGCTTGAAATAACAATGTCTGCAGCAGGATATTTCGGAAAACTTCCAAACGGAAAGTGGGCTGCGTGTGCACCGTCGGCGATAATCGGAATGTTTGCGGTTATATTGCTTGTTATTCCTTCGTATGTCGGTGTTGTAACAACTATTGCTTTTGCATCCGGATGCTGTTTTGTCAGTCTGTCAATTTCTTCTTGAGTCATTCGAGTGTATATTCCGTGGAGTTCATCATAATCAGGCTCGGCGTATATAACATTCAAATGCCGTAATAAGCAGGCCGAATAAACGCTTTTGTGGCAGTTTCTTGCAATTATAATTTTGTCGCCGTCATCTGTAACGGCAAATATGGCGGAAAGCAAACCCACGGTTGATCCGTTAACAAGAAGAAACGAACGCTTTGAAGAATAAAATTCGGAAAGGCAGTCCTCAATTTCTTTTATACTGCCGGTTGCGTAATGTAAATTGTCAAATCCTTCAATTTCCGTTATGTCTTCTTCGCTGCCTATGATGTTAAATTTTGGATTTCTTTTGTGCCCCGGCATATGAAAAGGTATTTTGTTTAAATTTTGTAAATCACTATGCAGCATTTAACGGCTCCTTAGTTTTGCGTTTGTGCAGAATTGCACAAGGCATTGAAATAAGTGCGAATATTACGGGTAAGCCCTCAATCAAAGCATTTTCTTTAAAAATAAACAGGCATATACAGGCAGATAAAAGGATCAGGCCTATTATCACCGTAAGAAACGCATAGAATAAATTCTTTTTAAAATTGATTAAAAACAGAAAGAATATTGCCGTTCCGGCCGAAACCGAAAAAACAAGAGAGCCTGCACAGTGTAAATAATATTGCAGCCGTAAATCATAATCAAATTTAAATATCAATGTTAATGCCATTCCTACAAAAGCAATTGCTCCTAGGCTAATAAAGAACGACTTGAATTTCTTTATGCCTTTGCTATATATGTAGATTCCGTTTAAGAGCAGTGCGGCATATGCCGATATTCCCCAAATGGCAAAAAGAACAGGGTGCCTGAGGCCTGTTTTTGAAAGAGCTCCCGAATTTGCGGTCAAGCTTCCGAACTGCATAAACCAAGCTGTATATGCAGCGGCGGAAAACGATATGATGCAGATTATTGCTTTTTTCATTTTTGTTGCCTTCATTAAAGTTTTATAAAACAATTATAGTATAATGCAATTGACTTTTCAAGATGATTGTGTTAATATACCGTTGTTGCAAATTGCGGCAAACCGCTTGGCTTGTGTGCAAGTGCGCCACGGTTTCCTTAGCCGTGTAAAAATCTAAGGTGTTTTTCATGCGGAAGTGGCGGAATCGGCAGACGCGCTAGATTCAGGTTCTAGTGAATGCAAATTCATGAGGGTTCAAGTCCCTTCTTCCGCACCAAATGCGGCAGGCACGGCTTGCCGCATTTTTTATTGCTTGCTACTATAGGATGTCTGCAACACCGTTTAAAGCGGCGTGAATTATTATGCAGTTGCCTAATTTAATTTATTATAACGGTAAATGTTTTTGCTTCGAGTGCTTCTCGAAGCCTTTTTTATTCTATTCGGTGTAATACTATACGGCATATGCTTTGTTTAAACTGGTTGGCAGTAAGAAATTTTATTATAAATCTTATGCAAAATGCACTAATTTTTTTCTTATTTGTTGACACAATAACGATGATATTATATTATATGAAATAATAAATATTTATGAATTTGCTATGATTAAGGTATATTTATGAAAAGCTTGCTTGTTTATTTAAAGGACTATAAAAAAGAATCTTTTTTTGCTCCGCTTTTCAAAATGCTTGAGGCAATTTTTGAACTCATTGTTCCGCTTGTTGTTGCTTCAATTATAGATAACGGCATTCTGAAGAAAGATTATCACAAAATAATCGCAGATGTCGCATTGCTTGTTTTGCTTGCGGTGGTTGGTATGGTTGCAGCCATAACGGCTCAATACTTTGCGGCTAAGGCGGCAACGGGCTTTGGGCGCAATGTTCGCTCTGATTTGTTTGCAAAAATTCAATCTCTTTCTTTCTCTGAAATGGATGAGGCAGGGGCATCAAGGCTTGTAACAGTTATGACTAATGATACCGCTCAGGTGCAAAACGGAGTTAACATGGCGTTGCGCTTACTTCTACGCAGCCCATTTATAGTTTTCGGTGCAATGATAATGGCATTCACGGTTGACGTTAAATGCGCAACTGTTTTTGCTGTTGCCATTCCCGTCCTTTTCATTATTGTTTTTTTGATAATAGGTTACACAACTCCAAGATATAAAAAAATCCAAAATCAGCTTGATTCAATTACTTTAAAAACAAGAGAAAATCTTATCGGTGCCCGTGTTATTCGTGCATTTACTCAGGAAAACAAAGAAATCGAATCATTTGAAACGCAAAATACTTTGTTTTCTCACATGCAAAAGGCGGTCGGCAGAATTTCCGCTCTTATGAATCCGCTAACATTTATTGTTATAAATGTGGCTGTAATTGTGCTTGTCTATGCCGGAGCTATTCGTGTTGATTCCGGCAGACTTTCTCAAGGCGAAGTTGTTGCTCTGTATAACTATATGAGTCAAATACTCGTTGAGCTGATAAAACTTGCAAATATAGTTATCACAATCACAAAAGCACTTGCCTGTGCCGGCAGAATAGAAAGCATTCTTAAAATAGAAAGCTCGGTTTGCCATAATGATAATTCCGGCGTTTGTAACAGTAATGCCGTGGAATTTGATAATGTTTCTCTAACTTATAAAAATGCTGCTGAGGAATCACTTTCCGGCATTAGTTTTGCTGCCGAGAAAGGTCAGGTAATCGGCGTAATCGGCGGCACCGGCAGCGGCAAAACGAGCCTTGTTTCGCTTATTCCGCATTTTTATGATGCCACTTGCGGAACCGTGTACGTTAACGGCATTGATGTTAAAGCTCAAGATGATGATTTGCTAAAATCTAAAATCGGATTTGTGTTGCAGAAAGCAGCGCTGTTTAAAGGCACTGTCAGAGATAATTTAAAGTGGGGCAGCGAATCGGCGTCTGACGAAGAAATGCTTGCGGCACTTTCTCAGGCTCAGATTCTTGATTCGGTTAATGAAAAAGGCGGACTCAATGCCGAAATAGAACAAAACGGGGCCAATCTTTCGGGAGGGCAAAAGCAAAGGCTTGCAGTTGCAAGGGCCCTTGTTCGTAAACCTGAAATACTTGTGCTTGACGATAGTTCTTCGGCGCTTGATTTTGCAACAGAGGCGGCAATGCGCACTGCCATTGCAAAGCTTGATTATAATCCTACCGTTTTTATAGTAAGTCAGCGTGCATCTTCTGTTATGGCCGCAGATAAAATTATAGTTTTGGATGATGGTAAGTGCGTAGGTTGCGGAACTCATAAGCAGCTGCTTGCCGATTGTGATGTATATAAAGAAATTTATGCATCGCAGTTCGGAGGGGAGGATGCAGTATGAAAAAGGGCGTAATCAGAAAAGTTCTCTCCTATATAGGCAAATATAAATATTTGGTGCTTCTTTCTGTTGTTTGCGCTGCTGCATCGGCTCTGCTTGCGCTTTATGTGCCTATTCTTGTCGGCAAAGCAATAGATTGCATAGTCGGCGCCGGTAATGTTGATTTCGCTTCAATGGTGCCTTATCTTGTTCAAATTGCCGTTTTGGTTTGCATAACCGCAATTCTTCAATGGCTTATGAATGTTTCTAATAATAGGATAACCTTTAATGTTGTTCGTGATATGCGAAACAGAGCCTTTTCAAAAATTCAGGTTCTTCCGTTTTCTTATTTAGACAGCCATCCTCACGGAGAAACCGTCAGCCGTGTTATTTCGGATGCAGATCAATTTGCAGACGGCCTTTTGATGGGCTTTACGCAGCTGTTTACGGGTGTTGTAACCATAATCGGCACACTTGCATTTATGATTTATATCAATTTTTGGATTGCCTTGGTTGTTGTTGTTTTAACTCCGCTTTCGTTTTTTATTGCCCGATTTATTGCAAAACGAACATATAATATGTTTAAACTTCAAAGTGAAACGAGGGGAGAACAAACCTCTTTTACGGATGAAATGATAACAAATCAAAAGGTAACTCAGGCATATGGTCATAAGCAGCAAAATCAGCAAAAGTTTGATGAAATAAACAATCGCCTTGCAGAATGCTCTCTTAAAGCCACTTTCTTTTCTTCAATCACAAATCCTTCAACAAGATTTGTAAATTCCGTGGTCTATGCGGCAGTTGCGCTGTTTGGTGCAATAATGGCAGTTAAAGGCAATATAACAGTCGGTATTCTTTCAAGCTTCCTTGCATATGCAACGCAATATACAAAGCCGTTTAATGAGATAAGCGGAGTTGTAACAGAACTTCAAAATTCAATTGCCTGTGCGGGCAGACTTCTTGATCTTATAGAAGAAAAAGAAATAAAGCCGGACACCGAAAAAAGCATTAAGCTTGATAATCCAAGCGGAAAGATTAAACTTGAAAATGTTGATTTCAGTTATTTGCCGGATAAAAAGCTTATTGAAAACCTTAATATTGATGTACACAGTGGCATGCGTGTTGCAATAGTCGGGCCAACGGGTTGCGGAAAGACCACACTTATAAATCTTTTAATGAAGTTTTATGATGTTGATGCCGGCAGCATAAGTGTTGACGGAATTGATTACGGCTGCATAAATGTTAAATCCCTTCGTTCTTCTTTCGGAATGGTGCTTCAGGATACTTGGCTGAAATCAGGAACAATAAAAGAAAATCTTGTTATCGGCAAACCGAATGCCTCGCAGGATGAAATAGTTGCAGCTGCTAAAAAAGCGCATTCACACTCTTTCATAAAGCGCCTTCCTAATGGGTATAACACTTTTATCGGCGCAGACGGCGGTAATCTCTCTCAAGGCCAAAAGCAGCTCTTGTGCATTACAAGGTTGATGCTTGTTGATCCGCCGATGCTTATACTTGACGAAGCAACATCAAGTATAGATACACGCACGGAAATTAAAATTCAACGGGCATTTGAAAAACTTATGAAAGGTAAAACAACTTTTATTGTTGCGCACAGACTTTCAACTGTCAAAAATGCGGATTTAATTCTTGTTATGAATAACGGCTCTGTAATTGAAAAGGGAACTCATGAATCCCTGCTTGCGGATAAGGGTTTTTATTTCAATCTTTATAACAGCCAATTCAGCGGCATGAGCGCTGAGTAGTCTGATAATAGGAGGATATAGATGGATACTTTGGCAAAGATTCTGGAAAAAATAGATAATGTTGTTTGGGGTCCGGTAACGCTTGTTTTACTTGTTGGCACGGGTATTTTTCTCACGGTGCGCCTTAGATTTTTGCCGTGGCGTTATTTGCCTAAATCGCTAAAGGCAGCCTTTAGCCCCGAATCAAGAAAAACCGATAACGGAGACGGTGATATTTCGCCGTTTTCAGCATTGATGACAGCGCTGGCAGGTACTATCGGCACCGGCAATATAGTCGGTGTGGCAACTGCTATGGTGCTCGGCGGCCCAGGTGCTCTTGTTTGGATGTGGATTGCCGCAGCATTCGGTATTTCAACAAAATATGCAGAATGTGCGCTTGCAATAAAATACAGAGAAAAAAACGAAAGCGGCGAAATGTGCGGCGGGCCGATGTATACCATTAAAAACGGTTTTAAAAATAAGAAAATAGCCGCAATCCTTGCTGCTCTTTTTGCCGTGTTTACTTTATTTGCTTCTTTCGGAATCGGCAATCTTTCACAGGCAAATTCAATTTCTTCTTCTCTGAACAAAACTTTTTCCGTGCCAACCTGGGTAACTGGAATTGCGCTTGCAGTGTTCACTGCATTTATTATTTTCGGCGGAATAAAATCAATATCAAAGGTGTCTTCGGTTCTTGTTCCGATTATGGCTGTTTTTTATATTGTTTCAGGCTTAATTGTAATATTTGCAAATATAAAAAATGTTCCCGCCGGTCTTGCCACGATTTGGTCAATGGCTTTCGGAGGAAGAGCCGTTGCCGGAGGTCTTTCCGGGGCAATAACGGCATCTGTTATGCAAAGCGTTCGTTACGGTGTTGCCAGGGGCGTTTTTTCAAACGAGGCAGGTCTCGGTTCTGCAGCCATAACGGCATCATCCGTAACAACAGACAGTCATGTTAATCAAGGCTACATAAATATGTGCGGCACCTTTATAGACACGATAATCGTTTGCTCAATCACCGGCCTTGCAATCGCCTCAACAGGAGTTCTCGGTTCGGTTGATGCTTCCGGCAATCTTATTTCGGGCGCCGATTTAACGTTAATGGCATTTGAATCCACTCTCGGAAAAATTGGCGGCGTTGTTGTTTCAATCGGTATTTTGCTTTTTGCTTTTTCAACTATGCTCGGATGGGAATATCAAGGCGAAAAAGCACTTGAATATCTTTTTAAAAAGAAGTGGATTTGCTATATTTACAGAGCTGTTTTCACTCTTATTGTTTTCGTTGGTTCAACGGTTGCGCTTGATATTGCATGGTCTGTCAGCGATATCGCAAACGGCCTTATGTCCATTCCCAACTTAATTTCTCTTCTTGTGCTTTCCGGTGTTCTTGCAAAAGATACAAAAAAGCATCATTATGATAGCAAATTGCCCAAAAAATAAGCCTTTATTTTGTGTTGACTTTTGATAGCAAAAAATATAAAATATATTTAGTGTATTATAATTTTAAGGGGTGTCGTCAATGGCAACTTGCCCTAACTGCGGCAACAAAATACCGTTTTGGAACATAAAAGCCGAATGTAAAAAATGCGGTGTTTCCATTCCTAATTATAACTGGATGGAAAGACTTGAAGAGGATAATAAAAATGCCGAGCAGTCATTTGAGGTGTTTAACCGCACAATGAACAGAGTTCGATATTCTCTTTTCGGCACCAAGCTCAGAATTGCAAGGCTTGTTTTAACCTTTATTCCCATTATTGCTTTTATTTTGCCGTGGGCATCGGTTAACAGTGAGGGAGACAGCTTTCAGCTTGCTCTTTTCTCGTTCAACGGCTCAAAATCCGCAATTGATATAATTTCGCAGTTGTTTTCAAACGGAGCACTTATTAAAAACGATATTACTTTTGAAGGCACATTCGGTCCTGCAACCTTTTTGTTGGCAGGCACGGTTCTTTATTTTCTTACTTTGCTGTTTATGGTTATATCGTTCTTCATGAGCATTTTTAAATGTAAAAAGCCAAAAACACGCTCCACAATAACCTTTGATGTTATTGCCGTTGTTACGGCGATTGTTTCCGTTTCGCTGTTTTCCTATGCGGCGGTTGCGGGTGCAGACAGTACTGCATTTTCGCTTGGCACACTTTCTGCAATCAATGTTACCGGCGGCGTCAGTGCAGGCATAATATCGCCTATTGTTCTTTTCGCTGCAGCGCTAGGAATAAATATTGCGGTTGCAATAGCTCCTGCAAAGTCTGATGAGCAGCTTGAGGCAGAAAGGCTTGCAAAAGTTGCTGCCAAGGAAGAAAAAGAACGCAGGGAAGAGCTTAAAAAGGAAGAGGCCCGCATAAAGGCACAAAAGGCCGCCGAAGAAGAACAAAAGCAAATAATTGCAGAAGCAAAGCGTAAGGTGGCAGAGAAAAAAGCAAAAGATGCCGCAAAGGCTGAAAAAAGAAAATAATTCAAAGAGAGGCGCCGTTTTAAACACGGTGCTTTTTCTGCTGTAATAATCATTATTTAATCAGGGAGAGCTTATGGAATACAAAATGCTGTTCAGCCCGATGAAAATCGGAAATTGCCAAATCAAAAACAGAATTGTTATGGCACCTATGTGCCTCGGCTTCGGTCAGTTTAACGGTGATGCCACTGAAGCGATGATAAATTATTACGAAGAGCGTGCAAAAGGCGGCACGGGTCTTATTATCACGGAAATAACAAGAGTAAACGATAAAACAGGCGCTTCTTCATTTGGCCAGCTTGCCGCATCAAGCGACAGAAATATTCCGTCAATTGCCCGCCTTGCCGAAAGAATACATAAACATGATTCAAAAATATTTGTTGAGCTTCATCATCCCGGCAGGCAAAATGTAAGTCTCATGGTTAATACCGTGCCTATTTCAATTGCATTTGATAAAATATTACCGAATGATGCTTATTCTAAGCTTTTATATGGGAAAATAGTACCTCTCGGCAAAAAACTTGCCGCAAAGGATATGCTTTTCAAATCTGCCGCTCCAAGCCACAGTGCAAAAAGTAAATTTGCCGAAAGTGCAAACAGAGCAATGAGCAAAAAAGAGATTAAAAAAATCATTTCTCAGTTCGGTGATGCCGCTTTGAGAGTTAAAAAAGCAGGGTGTGACGGAGTTGAGCTTCATGCAAGCCATGGCTATCTTATTCAGCAATTTCTTTCACCGGCAACAAATAACAGAACGGATGAATATGGCGGCTCTCTTGAAAATCGTATGCGCTTCTTAATGGAGATCATTGATGATGTTCGTGCTAAATGCGGCAGTGATTTTCCGCTTATTGTAAGATTAACAGTTGATGAAATGTATGCAAAAATAGGCAAGCCCGGCGTTGGATATGATCTAACAGAAGGCGTCAAGATGGCGAAAATGCTTAACGATAAGGGCATTGATGCAATTGATGTTTCATCAGCTTCTTATGATACATTTAATTATTGGCTTGAGCCAACAACTTTTGAATGCGGCTGGCGCAAAAATTTGGCTGCAGAGGTTAAAAAAGTTGTTGATATTCCCGTTATTGCAGCTAATCTTATAAGATCCTCAGAGCAGGCGGAAGAACAGCTTCAAGAGGGAATTCAGGATTTTGTTGCACTCGGAAGACCTCATATTGCTGATCCTCATTGGGCAAATAAAGTCAAAAACGGCTGCGAAAAAAGCGTTAAACGTTGCGTATGTTGCCTTTATTGTTTTGAAAGCATGATGGAAGGAGCCTATGTGGGTGATCATGCACATTGCTCTGTAAATCCGTTTGTAGGCAGGGAAAATGTTTCGCTGAATAAAGACGGAAACGGCAGAAAGGTTGTTATAATCGGCGCAGGTGTTGCCGGATTAACTGCCGCAGAGCTTCTTGCGCGCAGAGGTTTTGATGTTACAGTGCTTGAGAAAGCTGATGCAGCAGGCGGCCAAATCAATCTTGCCGATAAGCCTCCTCATAAGGGAAAGCTCCATTGGTGTGTTGAGGATTTGGTAACAAACGCAGTTGAAAACGGTGCAAAAATCAAGTATTCGGTAACGGCCTCAGAAGATATAATAAGGGAATATGCTCCCGAATATGTTATTGTTGCCACCGGCGGAAATGCAATTAAGCCGAAAGCATTTGATAAAGAAAATGTTGTAACGGTAACAGATGTATTGGACGGCAGTGTAAAGCTTTCTGGTAAAAAAATATGTGTTATCGGCTCCGGAATGACAGGGCTTGAAACCTCCGAACTTCTTGTTTCGCAAGGTAATCATGTTTCTGTTGTTGAAATGGCAGACAAAATCGCACCTGGTGCTTGGTTCCAACAGCTTGACGATGCTTTACCGAAGCTCAAAGAGGCAAATACCGAGTTTTATACTTCCTCAAAGCTTGTTGATATTATGCCGGGCAGCATTAAGGTGCTTGATTTGATAACAAATTCCAATCGGGAAATCTCTTGCGATATGGTTGTGCTTTCTATGGGTGTAAGGCCAGACAATTCACTTTATGAAAGCCTTAAATCAGAATTCGTAAATGTGTATGCAATCGGTGATTGTGTCAAAACGGGCAGAATTGTAAATGCCACCGAATCGGCTTACAAGCTTGCTATGTCAATAAAGTAATTTTGGTTGATTATTTGATTATTTGATGATATAATAAACAACATCGGCTTTGCCGAATTCTAAAAAAGAAAGGTTTTTTCTATGCAAGAAGTTTGCCGCAATATACAGGAGTTTTTATCTGCTCACGGTATACCTGATTGGCTCGTTGTTTTTATTATTTCGGTTTGCCCGATTTTAGAGTGCAGGCTCGGAATGTTTACTGCAATTGTGTTGCTCAAAATGAACACATTTGTGGGCTTCATTATCAGCTTTTTGGGTAATATACTTCCAATTCCTTTTATTTTGCTTTTAATAAATTGGATTTTTGAAGTGCTTAAAAAAGTGCCCGGAATAAACAAGGTTATTTATTGGCTTGAAAACAAAACTCTGAATAAGCGTGATAAAATAGACAAATACGGAATTTGGGGTTTGCTGTTGTTCGTTGCTATTCCTTTGCCCGGAACAGGCGGATGGACAGGTGCTCTCCTTGCCTCGCTGCTTCACCTTGATAAAAAGAAGAGCTTTTTGGTTATTTCGCTCGGCGTTTTCATTGCAGGGCTTATTATAACAATCCTCAGCCTTATTATCGGTGCTGCGGTTTTTAATTAAAAAGAATATATTAAAGCGTGCATATTTCAAAATATGCACGCTTTTTTGTTTGTGGTTATTGACAAATACCTGCATGGGGTATATAATTTAAATACCCAATGGGGGTATGCGAAGGAGGAAGATTATGTCGGATTGTTGTAATTGCTCGCATAAGACAAAAGAAAGAAGCAATGCAGAATATAAGTCACTTATAAATCGCTTAAACAGAATTGAAGGGCAAATCAGAGGCATTAAAAGAATGGTTGAGGAAAATGCTTATTGCACCGATATAATAACTCAGGCGGCAGCAGCTGCGTCTGCTCTTAATTCTTTTAATAAAGAGTTGCTTTCAAATCATATTCGCACCTGTGTTGAAGATGATATTAAAGCAGGTAAATATGAAACGGTTGATGATTTGATTTCAACTCTTCAAAAGCTTATTAAATAAGCGAAAGGAATTTTTATGAAATATGATATAACGGGTATGAGTTGTGCTGCCTGTGCGGCACGAATTGAAAAAGCAGTCTCCAATGTGCCGGGTGTTTCTTCTGCTTCCGTAAATCTTTTAACAAATTCAATGCTTGCAGAAGGTACTGCATCAAGCAGCGATGTTATAAATGCGGTTGAAGCTGCAGGCTACGGAGCTAAGCTTGCTGCCACAGGTAAAAAAAGCAATGCTTCAGAAAGAGAACTGAAAGATACGGAAACACCAAAACTTATAAAGCGCCTTGTTGCTTCCGTTATTTTGTTGTTGCCTCTGATGTATGTTTCAATGGGGCATATGATGTGGGGTTGGCCCGTGCCTTCTTTTTTGCAGAATAATCACCTTGGCATTGGTCTGTTTCAGCTGCTTTTTACAATTTCCATAATGGTTATAAATAAAAAGTTTTTTATCAGCGGAATTAAAGGCTTAATTCACAGAGCACCTAATATGGATACTTTGGTTGCATTAGGCTCGGGTGCCGCTTTTGTTTACAGCACCGTTGTGCTGTTTATGATGACTGTTAAAATTAAAAACGGCGATACTGCAGGCGCTCACGATTTGATGCACAGCGGATTTTATTATGAATCTTCAGCCATGATTTTAACGCTTATTACAGTAGGGAAAACCCTTGAGGCTTATTCTAAGGGCAAAACCACAGATGCTCTTAAAAGTCTTATGAATCTTGCGCCGGATACTGCTGTTGTAGTCAAAAACGGCAAAGAAGTAACTGTCGGCATTGATGAGATTTCTGTCGGTGATGAATTTATAGTTAAGGCCGGTCAAAGCATTCCGGCAGACGGTGTTGTTTTAAGCGGTAATGCAGCTGTTGACGAATCTGCGCTTACGGGTGAAAGTATTCCAGTTGATAAGGCTGAGGGAGACAATGTTTCCGCAGCAACAATAAGCCGCTCCGGTTATATTAAATGCCGTGCCGTTTCCGTCGGAAACGATACTGCACTTGCCAAAATAATTCAAATGGTTTCCGATGCTTCCGCAACAAAAGCCCCGATTGCTAAAATAGCAGATAAGGTTTCCGGCATTTTTGTGCCTGCGGTTATGGCAATTTCTGCGTTAACAATGGTTTGTTGGCTGATTTCGGGGCAAAGCGCCGGTTTTGTTCTTGCGCGCGGAATTTCCGTTCTTGTTATAAGTTGCCCATGCGCTCTCGGGCTTGCAACTCCCGTGGCAATAATGGTCGGAAACGGTAAAGGCGCAAAAAACGGTATTTTGTTTAAAACGGCTCAAAGTCTTGAAATATGCGGAAAAACGGATGTTGTTTGCCTTGATAAAACAGGCACAATAACGGAAGGTAATCCAAGTGTAACGGATATTTTGTCAGATAACGAAAATAAACTTTTGAAGGCTGCATATGCCGTTGAAGTAAAAAGTGAACATCCGCTTTCAAAAGCCGTTGTTGACTATTGTGAAGATAAGAATGTTAAACTTCTTAACAGCGATAATGTTGAAATAGTTGCAGGCAACGGTATCTCGGCCGTGGTTAATAATTCTAAAATTTATGCCGGCAGCCAAAAGTATATTGAAAGCTTTTGCAATATTCCGAAAAAATATACAGATTTTGCCGTTAGCCTTTCAAAATTCGGTAAAACGCCGCTCTTTTTTGCTGAAAATAGTCTTTTTTTAGGAGTAATTTGTGTTGCAGATACCGTTAAACCGTCAAGCAAAGAGGCAGTTTCGGATTTGAAAAAAATGGGTATAAGTGTTGTTATGATAACAGGTGATACTGAAATAACAGCCGATGCTATTGCAAATGATGTTGGAATAGATAATGTTGTTGCAAAGGTGATGCCTGATGAGAAAGAAGCTAAGGTTAAGGCACTTTCGGATTGTTACTCGGTTGCAATGGTGGGAGACGGTATTAACGATGCACCTGCGTTAACTCGGGCAAGCACCGGCATTGCAATCGGAGCAGGTACGGATGTTGCAATTGATGCTGCAGATGTTGTGCTTATGAAAAATGATCCGAAAGATGTTCCTCGTGCCATAACTCTTTCAAGAAAGGTTATAAGAAACATAAAGGAAAACCTGTTTTGGGCTTTTGTTTATAATATCATCGGAATTCCGGTTGCGGCAGGCATATTGTTTCCGGCATTCGGCGTTACATTGAATCCCATGATAGCTGCTGCGGCTATGAGCCTTTCAAGCTTCTGTGTTGTTGCAAATGCGTTAAGGCTTAACATCGCCGATATTGATAAACCTATTATAAAAAAATCAAATAAAGGAGATATAGATATGAGTATTTTTAAAAAGGATAAAAAGCCGTATATTGAAATTGATGGCATGATGTGCGAGCATTGCGAGGCTCATGTTACAGAGGCTCTTGCAGCGGTAGGAATTGTAGTTAAAGCCGATCACACCGCAAATAAAGCCTACATTCTCAGCGGTGATGCAAGCGATGATGCTATTAAAGCCGCAGTTGAGGGTGCAGGATATAAATATATAAAAACAGTTCGCTGATAAAAAAGCCGCAGAGCAAATTCTCATGAAGCGCCCTGCGGTTTTATTTTTATTAAAGTACGGTAAATTCCTTCGGAAATTGTGAAATATCTTCGTTTCCGCTTTCGGTTACCATGCACACATCTTCAATTCTTATTCCGAATTTGTCCGGCAAATAGATTCCGGGTTCAACGGATGTTATGTTTCCCGGCTCAAAAATATCAGTGCTGTTTGGTCCGGCGTTGTAGCCCTCATGAATGTCAAGCCCAACTCCGTGTCCAAGAGAATGTCTGAAATATTGAGCCATGTTTTTTTCGGCAAGCACATCATAAGCTGCTTTATAAACATCTGCACATCTTTTGTTTGGTGCAAGTGTTTCTATTCCCGCAAGTTGCGCTTTCAGCACAAGATTGTAGGCCTCTTTCATTTCGTCAGTTGCAGAGCCAACTGCAAAAGTGCGTGTCATATCAGAATGATAGCCCTTGTATGTTGCTCCGAAATCAATAAGCACAAAATCGCCTATTTTTATTTCTTTGTTGCTCGGCACCCCGTGGGGCAGAGAAGTGTGTGATCCGGTAAGTAAAATTGTGCTAAAGGAAGCACCGTCCGAGCCGTTTTGCAGCATTAAATAATCAAAATATGCCTGCAATTCTTTTTCTGTTTTGCCGGGTTTGATGTGGTTTAAAAGCTCTGCAAGGCTCTTTTCCGCAATTGAGTTTGCTTTTTTCATGAATTCAAGTTCTTGTTCGCTCTTTATATTGCGCATTTTCATCAGCCTGTTGCCGATAGCTTTAAATTCGCACCCTGTAGCTTCTTTGTAAGCGTTATATGCTTTCAGAGATATGCTTTCATCTTCAAAGGCAATTGATTTTATATTTGATTTTAAACATAATTCTTTAACAGAATCAGTAAATTTGGATTTTATTTCAATAACTTTAAGCCCGGTTTCTTTTGCATGATTTTCTGCTGCTTCAGTATATCTTGAATCAACAAAATGCAAACCCTCGCCGTTTTTTAAAATGATTACAACACCTTCGCTCGGAGAAAATCCGCAAAAATAATGCATGTTGCTTTCGTTCAGCAGCATAAGTGCGTCTGCATCAAGTTCTTTAAGTAATTCGCAGGCATTTGCTGTTCTTTTATTAAACATATTTATCACCCGTGGCATATTCTATAATATTTCTTTTGATATGTCAATTTTGCGGAAAAAAGAGCCGGCAATAATCAAAATGCGGCATAAAATATAAATCGGCATAAATAATATATTAACGCTTTGTCTTTTGCTTTTATGTTTTATTTTTGCTTTTTTTGGCAATTATAGAGTTATGAAAAACTGTTTTAATTTAAGCAAAAATAGAAAAGAAAAATATATTCCCGTGCTCTTAGTTTCGGTGGCAGCTGTTATTCATTATGTGCTTGTTTTGCTTGGTGTTAAAAGCGCCGATGATTTGTTTTTTACGGCTGTTGCAAGCATCTACCTGTTTGTGATTCTAAGTTTGATTTGTTCTGCAAAGCTTAAGGCCGTTGTTTCTGTTTGCGCACTTTGTATTGTGGTTTCATATTTTGTGTTTATAGATAAAATCGGCGTGCCGGTTGCCTCATTCATGATTAAAAATCAGGTTTCTTATGGTTGCCTCGGAGCAATTTTCCAAAGCTTCGGTTTGTTGAAAATTATAAGATTGCCGCTTGTAACATCTGTCGGCGGAATGAGAATAGATTCGGGAAATTTAATTGTGGGGTTTTCAGCGCTTGCACAGAATGGCGATTCGCTCAATTCGGGTTCTTATCTTGCTGTTGCAGCATTAAGCATTTTTTGTGTCTGCGGCTGCATTCTGGCCGCAGATGAAGATAAAATAATCAAATTTTTAATATGTTCTGTCTGTATTCTTACCGGCAATTCGGCGCCTGCTTATCTTTATCTTCTTCTTTTTGCACAAGTAAGATACTTTTTTTCTATTTTTATTATTGCCGTTCAGTCAGCTGTTTGCTTTTTCGTAAAAATATCTGCGGTTTATATTTACGCACCGTCCGTATATGAAATTTTTATGCTCACTGTAAATAAAATCATGCTTGCTGCCTCGTGCGCACTTTCTGTTTCGGTTGCTTATTGTGCGGCTCGCAGTGCGGCATCAAGAAAAAAAGAATTGATTTCTTTGCTTAACAAAAAAATACAAAAAAAGCACAATAAAAACCCCTAATATTACAATTTTGTAATGCAGACCAACGTTTTATTATGTTACAATGTATAAGAGGTGATGTTATGAAACTTTTTGTTCTTGAGGATGATGCGGCAATAGGAATGGGTTTGTCTTATTCTCTTAAAAATGAAGGATATGATGTTACTGTTGCAAAAAACGTTAAATCAGCTTATGAGATTTTAAATAAAGAAACATTTTCGCTTTATATTCTTGATTTAACCTTGCCGGACGGCAGCGGCTATGATGTATGCCGTGAAATTAAAAAATCAGGTGATTTTCCCGTAATTTTTTTAACGGCATATGATGACGAGGTTAATGTTGTTATGGGCCTTGAACTGGGCGCCGATGATTATATATCAAAACCGTTTAGGGTAAAAGAGCTTTTGGCAAGAATTAAAAGTGTCTTGCGCAGATACAGTAAAGATTCGCCCGACGGGGTTGTAAGCGTTGGCTCAATTAAGGTAAACACGAATGAAGCAAAGGTGTATAAAAACGGCGCTGAGATCATTTTAACCGCTATGGAATACAAATTGCTGTTGATTTTTATAAACAATAGGGGAAAGGTGCTTTCAAGGCAACGCCTTTTGGAAGATATTTGGGATGTTGCAGGCGATTTTGTTAACGATAATACGCTTACGGTGTATATAAAACGCTTGCGTGATAAAATTGAGGAGGATCCGGCAAAGCCTGCCGTAATAAAAACGGTGCGTGGCCTCGGATACATAGTTGACGATGAAAAATAGAGAATTTAATACGGCTGTTTTGTTGTCTGCCGTAATAACGGTGTTTGCTTTTGTTATTTGCTTGTTTATAAATATTTTCTGCGCATTTGTATGCCTTGCATCGGGCATCGCGCTGACTTTTGTTTTTTGGTATTTCACACATAAAAGATATAAGCAGCTTAGTGAATTGAATACATATCTTTCCTCGGTTTGTGCAGGCAATTATGATCTTGATATAAACGACAATGCCGAGGGTGAACTTTCTATTTTAAAAAACAACCTTTATAAGGTTATAGTTTTACTTCGCTCATCCAACGAACAGTTAAACAAGGATAAAAATTATCTTTCAGATTCGCTTGCGGATATTTCCCATCAATTAAAAACTCCGTTAACTTCAATAGTTATTATGACGGAATTGATAAAAGAAGAAAAGGATGTTGAAAAACGTACCGAGTTTGTTAAAGTGGTGCAAAACCAGATTGATAAAATGCAGTGGTTGATATTAACTTTGCTGAAATTGAGTAAGCTTGACGCAGGCACTGTCGAATTTAATATTAAACCTTTAAAAGCATCTGAAATTATCGAATCAAGCATTCAACCCTTCTTAATTACGGCGGATTTAAAAGGAATTGAAATAATAAAAAACGCTGATGATTTTATTTTTAGCGGAGATGAGAATTGGACTGTTGAGGCTGTGCAGAATATTGTTAAAAACTGTATAGAGCACACAGGCAGCGGAGGCCGGCTTGAAATAAAGGCTGATGAAAATCTGCTTTATAAGCGCATTGTTATCAGAGATACGGGGTGCGGTATAGCAGAAAAGGATTTACCTCATATTTTTGAAAGGTTTTATCATTGCAATGATTCGGATGAAAACAGCGTGGGCATCGGTCTTGCGCTTTCAAAGGCTGTGCTTTTGCGTGAACGTGCCGATGTTATTGTTGAATCACAGCTCGGAAAAGGAAGCACTTTTGAAATAAGATTTTATAAAACAATTGTTTAACTGTGACAGAATTGTTATATAAAAGTCACCGAGCCGTAAGTTTAATGTTGTAGTATAAGGTTGTCGAAAGGAGAAAACGATATGAAAATTCTTGAAGTAAAAAATTTATGCAAAACTTACGGTAAAGGCGACACCATGGTAAAAGCTCTTGATAATGTTTCTTTTTCTGTTGAAAAAGGGGAGTTTATTGCAATAGTCGGCCCATCGGGCTCAGGTAAATCAACCCTGCTGCATATACTCGGCGGTGTTGATGTGCCTACATCAGGAAATGTAATTATTGATAAAACAGATATTTCTCAGCTTAATGAAACCGCTCTTGCAATATTCCGCCGCCGCCAAATCGGCCTTGTTTATCAGTTTTATAACCTGATTCCCATCTTAACCGTTGAGGAAAATTTAACTCTGCCTTTGCTTCTTGACGGCAAAAAGCCGGATGCAAAAACAGTCGGTAATCTTGTTAATCAGCTTGGCCTCGAGCAAAGATTGCAGCATTTGCCGAATCAGCTTTCGGGCGGCCAGCAACAGAGGGTTTCAATCGGCAGAGCCCTTATCAATAATCCGGCACTTTTGCTTGCAGATGAACCTACCGGTAATTTGGACAGTGAAAACAGCCGTGAAATTATCTCTTTGCTTCGCCGCTTCAATAAGCAAAGCAATCAAACTGTTATTATAATAACACATGATGAACGAATTGCCCTTTCTGCAGACAGAGTTATAGCGATTGAGGATGGAAAAATCGTTAGGGACGAGGTGAGATTATGAACATAGTTCAAAAACTCACAACCGCTCATTTGAAAGCAAATGTTCGCAGAACGGTAACAACCGTTCTCGGCATAGTAATCTCTGTTGCAATGATAACCGCTGTTTTCGTTTCCGTCAGCTCGCTGTTTAAATATTTCGGCGATGCTGCAATATATAACGGCGGAAACTGGGATGCAAGCTGTGAGGTGAGCAGTGATCAGGCAATAAAGCTTAAAACAAACAACAAGGTTAAAAGGGTGGGACTTGAGGGCAACGTTGATCCCAAAGAATCCGGATTTAAGATAGATTACGGTCTGTCGGATCGCTCATCAACGGGCACAATGTTTGCGGCAGATAAAAACTGCCTTTCTCAAATGTTGACCGGTGAATATGAAGGCTCAATTCCTCAGACCGATGATGAAATTATGGTCTCCGGCGAATTCATTTCTAAAAATAATCTTGATTGGTCAATCGGCAGTTCGGTAAGTATTCCGGTCGGTGTTCGCACCATTGGCGGCGAGCCTGTTTCGTCACTCGGATATATTGCAGGTGAAGAATTCACTCCTTCGGATATTAAAGAATATAAAATTGTTGGCATAATTAAAAATAACAAGCCAACGCAAGATTATCCGATTTTAAGGCACGCAACATCGCAGGAATTGAAAAATGCAACGGCATATATTGAGCTTAAAACACTTAATATGAATTCAAGAAAAGAAGTTAAAAGCATTATGAATTCTGCCGGTGTTCAAGATTATAATGTAAACGACGATGTAATGAATGCAAATCTTTCTTTTTCCCCAAAGGGAGCAATCGTTGAAACAATAATTCCTATGGCGAGTGTTGTGCTTGCTATTATAATGATTGCCGGATTTATGCTAATCTATAATGCGTTTGGAATTTCTTTGCAAGAGCGCACAAGGTATTTGGGAATGCTTGCCTCGGTGGGCGCCACCAAGCGGCAGAAAAGATCATCCGTTTATTTTGAGGGATTCATACTCGGTTTGATCGGCATACCCGTCGGCGTCGGTGCCGGCATACTCGGAATAACGATAACGTTAAATGCAGTTGGAAATAAGATTTTGTCAAGCGGTCTTGCTGCAGATAATAGCAATGTTTCTTTTAAAACAAGCATCCCGTGGCCAGTAATAGTCGGTGTTGTTATTCTCAGCGCACTCACAATATTTATTTCGGCAATCGTTCCGGCAAAAAAAGCATCCGCCATAACTCCTATTTCCGCTTTAAAACAGTCAACCGATATCAAAATTAAAGGCAGAAAACTTAAATCATCCAAGCTGATTCGCCTCATTTTCGGATGTGAAGGTGAAATAGCCGATAAAAATTTAAAACGAAACGGTAAAAAATCAAGAGTTGTTATAAGTTCAATTGCTTTGAGTGTTGTTTTGTTTTTGACTTGCAATTATTTTTGCTCGTTGTTTTTGCAGGCCAACAACACTATGGCAAGCGATATTCCGTATCAGGTTGATATTTATTGCCTTTTCAAGGGCGAACAGGATAAACAATATTTTGATATGTGCGATTACTTTTTGAACGATGCAAAAAGTATGAATGGCGTTGATGATGCTTATTACATTTTCAATAATGTTTATCAATTCGGTAAAAAAGGCAACGCAAATGAAGATATTGCATCTCAAAACAATGTTTCTGAAAAATATTCTGATTTTTGGAAGAGCGGAACAATTTATGTGAATTACATAAGTGATGATAAGTTCAATGAGCTTTGCAAAGAAAACGGCATTGATCCCGCAAGCTACTATGCAGTTTCAAATTCGGGTGAAATCAATTGCCTTCTTATGGATAATATTTCGCATAAAAAAGGCGAAAACAATGTTTTTTCTCAAAATATTATCGGCAAGCAGATTTTCAATAATTATGATCAGGAAAAGATCTGTAAAAACACAGTATCTGCTCTTATTGATTATTCAAGTAATGATATTTGCGGCTTAAATCCCAAAAATAATGCAAGTGCATTTGCTCCTATAAGTGCATATAAAAAAGCTGCTTTTGCAGGCTTTACCGATAAAACTTCGGCTTCGTATTCAATCGCAATAAAAACTGAAAATCATGCCGAGGTTACCGATGCCGTGAATAAATCAATTGATGATTATGTGCTAATAAATAATTTATCTAACTGCAGCTTTGCGGTTCAGGATGTTGTTAAAACTTTTCAAGCCATGAGCACCACATTGTTTATTATTCAAGTATTTTGCTATGGCTTTATTGCACTGATGATTCTTATTTCGTTTGTAAATATTCTTAACACAGTCACAACCGGCATTGATTTGCGCCGCAGAGAATTTGCAATGTTTAAATCAGTCGGTATAACACCCAAGGGCTTCAATAAAATGATTTGCCTTGAAAGCTTGCTTTACGGCATTAAGGCTCTTGTTATTTCAATACCTGTCAGCATTTTACTCTCTTTTTTGATGAATGTGCTGCTCGGTTCCGATCAAATTCCGTTCACCGTTAATGTGCCGCTTTATCTTGCGGTGGTTGCTGTTGTTTTTGTTTTGGTCGGCTCCGGTATGTTACTTGCCGTTTCTAAGTTGAAAAAAGATTCAATAATAGAGGCTTTAAAAGAAGATATTTGCTGATTTGCATAAAAAAAGAACCGCAGACGAACTGCGGTTCTTTTAATTTTTTATTTGTTTGTTGCTTCTTTTTTCTTTAGTTTTTCAACAAGCATTCTTGAAACCTTGTAAACGTCTCCGCAACCGAGTGTTATAACAAGATCTCCTTCCTTGCAGTTTTCGGCAAGATATTCTGCAATATCGTCAAGCTTGTCAATTTGAATGCAACCCGGAATTTTAGATGAAAGATCCGTTGCTTTAATTCCGATTGTGTTAACCTCACGGCTGCCCATTATTTCCGAAACAATGCACTTGTCTGCAATTTGAAGCACTCTTGCAAAATCATCAAGAAGTCTTGCCGTTCTTGAAAATGTAAACGGTTGGTGAACTGCCCAAACACGCTTGTAATCCATTTTCTTTGCTGCTTCAAGCGTAACCTCAATTTCCCTCGGGTGATGTGCGTAATCGTCTGCCACGGTTATGCCGCAGTATGTGCCTTTAAGCTCAAATCTGCGCCCTGCACCGGTAAAGTCGGATAAGCCGTGAGCCGTTTGCTCAATATCGGCTCCGCTTTTAGTGCAGGCAATAAATGCCGCAAGCGAATTCAGCACATTGTGCTCGCCGGGTATATGAAGATAAATATGTGTTATGAATTCCTCTCCGTGATAAACATCATATTCAATATGAAATCCGCCGGGAACATTTATATTGCGTGCAGTCCATTCGTTTTTAGGATTTTTGCCAAACGAAATCAGTTCTTTTCCCTCAATGCCTTTAAGCATATCAACCGTGTTTGCGTCATCGCCGTTATAAATGATTGTTTTGGTTGTTTTATCGCAGAATTCGCGGAATGATTTTTTTATGTTTTCAAGATTTCCGAAGAAATCAAGGTGATCCTCGTCAATGTTAAGCACAACGGCCATGTCTGCATTCATATGCAAAAATGTGTTGTTGAATTCACATGATTCGCACACAAAATTTTGTGTTTTGCCAACTCTTCCGTATGCGTTGATAATCGGCAGCTTTCCGCCTATAACGGCGCTTGGGTCAAGGCCTGCTTCCAAAAGCGCTTGGGTTATCATGGAAGAAGTTGTTGTTTTGCCGTGAGTGCCGCAAACTCCTATGCAATTTGAATAAATTCTGCTGATTGCGCCCAAAAGTTCTGCTCTTTCAAAAGTTGGAAAGTTAGCTTTTGCATATTCAAGTTCTTCGTTGCCTGCCAATATGGCATTTGTGTAGATAACAAGTTGAGTATCAGGCGAAATATTTTCCTTTTTTTGTCCAAGAAAAACCTTTGCGCCCTCTTTTTCAATTCGCCTGAATGTTTCGGTGTCGTTATTATCGGATCCGGTTACATCATAACCAAGTGATATAAGAATCTCTGCAACAGGGCACATTCCTGCGCCACCGATTCCGATAAAATGCACTTTTTTAACTTCTTTTAAAATATCATCTATATGCTTCAAAGCGATGCCTCCGTTTTGATTTACTTCATATTTTATAATATTATACAACCTTTTGATGAAAAAATAAATATTAAAGTTTGATGGCAACAAAATATTTTACGCATATGATAAAAATGAACGGGGTGATAATGTGAAATTAAGCAAATTTTGGATTTGGAATGAGGAAAACGAACGATTAACCTTTGCGGCAAATTATCTTGAACACAAGGGATATAAAGAGGTTAAAAATCTTGCGGAATGTGATTTTGCGCTGCTTCCCGTGCCGACTAAAAAATGTATGCTTGATGCGCTTGGCAATAAATTTGCGCTGTACGGCGGTGGAAAATATGAAAACGGAATAAATTATATGAACAATGAAAATTATGTTTTGAAAAACGCTTTTTTAACAGCAGAGGGTGCCGTTACAACGCTTGAAACGGAAAGCAATGATTCTTTGCTCGGCAAAAGTATACTTATTATCGGTTATGGCAGAATTGCAAAAGCACTGCATCGTTTGCTGTCTGCTTACGGCTGCAGAATAACTGTTTGTTCACGCAGCCCCGAATCGGCTCAGTTGTGCACCTTTTACGGTGCCGAGCATATTTATTTCTCTGAATTAAAATGTAAAAACAACTATGATATTATTATAAATACAGTGCCGCATATTGTGCTCACCGAACCTGAATTAAAAGCAGTAAGAAATGGTGTTATAATTCTTGATTTGGCTTCATTTCCAGGCGGTGTAGACACTCTTGTTGCCTCAAGCTTGAATTTAAAGGTAATAAACGGCAGAGGTATGCCTTCAAAATTCACGGTTAAGGCGGCGGGAGAAGCACTTGGCTGTGCGGCAGACGAAATAATCAGGCAATTATAATTGCTTTTGGAGGAGTTATCTTGAAAATAGGTTATGCATTAACTGGCTCATTTTGCACGTTTTCAAAATCAATAGCCGCACTTAAAGAGCTTGTTAAGAGCGGATATGATGTTTATCCTATAATGAGTGAAAATGCTTACAGTATTGATACACGCTTCGGCGATGCAAAAGACATTCAAAATGAAATTATTGCAATAACGGGGCACAGTATTATACACAGAATAGATCAGGCGGAGCCGATAGGGCCGAAAAAGCTATTTGATATTTTATGCATAGTTCCGTGCACCGGTAACACGCTTGCAAAACTTTCGGGCGGAATCGCAGATACTGCCGTAACAATGGCGGCGAAAAGCCACTTGAGAAATTCCGGCCCCGTGATTATTGGCGTTTCAACAAACGATGCTCTCGGTGCCGCTGCAAAAAATATAGGCAATCTTATGAATTATAAAAACTATTATTTTATGCCGCTTGGTATGGACGATTGCATTCATAAACCAAAATCTATGGTGTGTGATTTTTCACTTGTAAAAGATACTGTTGATAAGGTTGCAAACGGCGAAGAAATTTTGAAAAAAATATTTTGATTTATGTTGACTTTTCGGCGTAATTTGTTATATTAAATACTATGCGTGTGCGTTACTGACGATATGCGTATAATCGGGTTACAAAGAGGAAGTGCATAATTGGAAAAAATTATTGATTTAAAGGATATAACCGTTAAATACGGTGATAATGTAATACTTGATAAATTAAATCTGTCTATCAATAAAAAAGAGTTCATAACGCTGCTTGGTCCTTCCGGCTGCGGCAAAACAACCACTCTTCGTTGCATTGCGGGTTTCGTTGATCCAAACGGCGGCGATATAGTGTTTGAGGGTAAGGTTATTAACGATATCCCGCCGCATAAACGCAAGGTTAACACTATCTTTCAGCGCTATGCTCTTTTTTCGCATATGAATGTTTTTGAAAATGTGGCTTTCGGCCCTGAAATTCAAAAAATGAGCAAGCCGGAAATTCGCAAAACAGTTGCGGAAATGCTTGAACTTGTCAATTTAAAGGGCTTTGAAAAAAGGTCTGTCGGCAGCTTATCGGGCGGTCAGCAGCAGAGAGTCGCAATTGCAAGGGCTCTTGCAAACAGGCCCCATGTTTTGCTTCTTGACGAACCTCTAGGAGCTCTTGATTTAAAGCTTCGAAAGGATATGCAAAAAGAGCTTAAAGCTATTCAAAAACGCTTGGGAATAACATTTATTTATGTTACCCATGATCAGGAAGAGGCCCTTTCCATGAGCGACAGAGTTGTTGTTATGGATAAGGGTAAAATTCAGCAAATAGGAACACCGGAGGATATATATAATGAGCCGGTAAACGCCTTTGTTGCGGATTTCATCGGCGAATCAAATATAGTTGATGCCGTTATGATAAAGGATTATTATGTTCGCATTTCCGGCGTTGTTTTTGATTGCCTTGATAAAGGCTTTGAGCCTAACGAAAAGGTAGAGGCCGTTATAAGGCCCGAGGATATTAAAATTCATGAGCTCGGCACAAAAGACACACTTCCCGGCAAGGTTACGGATGTTGTGTTCAAGGGCACGTTTTATGAAACCTTTGTTGATGTAGGTGGTTTTATTTGGCTTGTGCAAACAACCGAGTATCATGAAATAGGTGAAACAATCGGAATGTATATAGATGCCGATTCCATTCATGTTATGAAGCGCAGTGAATACAGCGGCGAATTCGGCGACTATTCATGCTTTTCCGATGAATTTGATCATATCAATGATGCCGATTATGATTGGGAGGCCGAAAATGAATAAAAGCCTTTCAAGAAAATTGGTTGACAAGCCTTATATTGTTTGGTCTGTTTTATTTATAATTGCGCCTCTTATAATGGTGTTCTATTATGCTTTCACGGATTCTACCGGTGCTTTTTCATTTGAAAGCATCAAAGCTATACCGGCATATACATCAACAATTTTGCTTTCGATTATTTACGGCGTGATTGCTTCGGCTGTTTGCCTTATCATAGGTTATCCGTTTGCATATTTGCTTACTAAAACCAAGCTCAGCACTCAAAGCATGATGGTGTTGCTTGTAATGCTGCCTATGTGGATGAATTTTCTTATTCGCACGTATTCGTGGATGACTATTTTGGGAGACAGCGGTATAATAAATACAGTTTTAAGTGTGCTCGGTTTGGGCAGTGTTAAGCTTATAAATACCGGCGGAGCAGTTATATTGGGTATGGTTTATAATTTTCTGCCTTATATGATTTTGCCGATATATAATGTTATCTCAAAAATGGATAATTCGCTTATTGAGGCCGCCCAGGATCTTGGCTCAACTAAAGCGCAAATATTTCGCAAGGTTATTATGCCGCTTTCTTTGCCCGGCGTTATCAGCGGAATAACCATGGTTTTTGTTCCATGCGTTTCAACATTCTATATTACTCAAAAACTCGGCGGCGGTCAGGTTGTTTTAATCGGTGATATTATCGAAACGCAATTTCAATCCGCAAATAACTATCATCTCGGCGCAAGCCTTTCTCTTGTGCTCATGGTGCTTATCATTCTTTGCCTCGGAATAATGAATTTTCTCGGTGCGGATGAAGATTCGGAAGGGGGAGTTATTATATGAAAAAAACAAAGCTTTCTCCCTTGTCAAAGATTTATATGGCGCTTATATTGATTTTTCTGTATGCGCCCATAGCCGTTATGGCTGTTTTTTCATTCAACAACAGTGCAGGCACATATATTTTTACGGGATTTTCCACAAAATGGTGGAACGAAATGTTTAATAACGCTGCGGCAATGAGTGCTCTCAAAAACACTCTTATGCTTGCGGTTTGCACTGCAATTGTTGCCACGGTTATCGGAACGATGGCTGCAGTTGGGATTTATAATTACAGAAATAAGCATCTGAAAAGCGCTGTTATGACGGTAACAAATATCCCCATGATGAATCCGGAAATTGTCACCGGTATTTCAATGATGCTGCTGTTTGTGTTTGTTGCCGCAATTTTAAATAAATCAAACGCACTTAATTTTTGGTCGCTTCTTATTGCGCATGTAACATTTTCTTTACCATATGTTGTGCTCAATGTGTTACCTAAGCTCAAACAGTTTGATATAAATGTTTATGAGGCTGCGGTTGATCTCGGTTGCAAGCCATTCAAAGCGTTTTTTAAAGTCGTGTTGCCGAATATCACAACAGGCATTATCACCGGCCTTGTAATGAGCTTTACGCTTTCCCTTGATGATTTTATTATTTCTTATTTCACAAACGGGCCAAGCTTTCAAACACTGCCTATTTATATTTTTTCTCTCACCAAAAAAAGAGTAAAGCCCGATATGTATGCGCTTTCAACTCTTATGTTTTTGGCTGTTCTTGTGCTGCTTATTCTTATGAATATGGCTCAGAATAAAGCAGAAAAAAGAAAGGGGGAGAGCAGATGAAAAGAATTATTTCTTTTTTTCTTTGCCTTGTCCTTTCACTTTGCACAACTTATTCCGTTGCCCTTGCCGCAGATGACGGCAGTGAAACTTTCACCGCCGAGCAAAAGGAATATTATAAAAATCTCGGCTTGCAGGGCACAACAGTGAATGTGTATAATTGGGGCGAATATATTTCGGACGGCAGTGAGGATTCCCTTGATGTTGTTTCGGAATTTCAAAAGCTTACCGGCGCAACGGTTAATTATACAAATTATGAGTCTAATGAAAATATGTATTCAAAACTTGCAGGCGGCGGTGTGTCTTATGATGTTATAGTGCCGAGCGATTATATGGTGGAAAGGCTCGCAGACGAAGGAATGCTGCAGGAAATTGATTGGGCTAATGTTCCAAATAAAACTTTGGTTGATGAGCAGTATCAAAATCTTTTCTTCGATCCTCAGCAAAAATATTCACTTTGTTACAATGTTGGCACAACGGTGCTGATTTATAATAAAAACTTTGTTTCCGAAAAGCCGGACAGTTGGAGCGTTCTTTGGGATGAGCAATATAAAGGCAAGATCTTAATGTTTAATAATTCCCGTGATGCCTTTGCAATTGCCCAAGCGCTTCTCGGCCAAAGCTTTAACACCCAAAATGAAAGTGATTGGAATAAGGCCGCAGAGCTTTTGGCAGAGCAAAAAGATAAAACAAATCCGGTTTATGTTATGGATGAGGTTTTTAACCTTATGGAAAGCGGCGAATATGCATTTGCCACATATTACGCAGGCGATTATGCTTTAATGGCAGATAATAATCCCGATTTGGAGTTTTGTTTTCCTAAAGAGGGCGTAAACATATTTTTTGATGCTTTTTGTATTCCAACTTGTGCACAAAACAAAAAGGGCGCAGAGGCATTTATAAACTTTATGCAGGAGCCTCAGGTGGCGCTTGCAAATGCAGAATTCATTTGTTATGCATCACCTAATATCACTGTTAGGGAAAATGAGGATTACTCTCTTTACGGCAACGAAGCCGTTTATCCGGAAACCATGCCGGAAGGGCAGTATTTTTCAAATTTACCGCAGAATATTTTGGAATTGCAGGCTAATTTGTGGACTCAGGTAAAGAGCGGTCAATTATCTTTTAATAATAAAAACAGAGAAAAAACTATTTATACAGAATTTTCCGTTATAATTGCTTTGGCTTTGCTCGGTGTCGGTGCCAAGCTTGTTTATGATGCAAAAAACAGAAAATTTCAAGATTTGAGTGATGTTTATGAGCAAAAATCAAAATAACACAGATTTTAAAGATTGCCGTTGCGTGATTTTTGATTTGGACGGCACTTTGGTAAACACAATTGATGATTTGGGGCTTGCCTGTGATTATTTGCTGAAAAAAGCAGGCAGGCCGCTTAAGTGGAGCACGGAAGATTATTTAAGATTCGTGGGAAACGGCGCAAAGCTGCTTGTTAAGCGCGCTTTTGAAAATACTCTTTCCGATGAAGAACTTGAATATCAATATAATCTTTTTAAGCCGAAGTATGATGCCATAAAGCTTGATCATGCCCATGTTTATCCCGGAATTACGGATGTGCTTGATGCTCTGAAAAGCGCAGGCAAAAAGCTTGTGGTGTGCACCAACAAGCCGAATGTTGCGGCAAACGGTATGATAGAAACCTTATTCGGCAAAAATGAATTTGATGTTGTTAGGGGGAATGTAGACGGTAAACCTAAAAAACCCGATCCTACAGTTCCTCGTGAAATTATTTCTTCCCTCGGACTATCCGCAGAGGATTGCGTTTGGGTAGGAGACAGCGATGTTGATATACTTTCGGCGCAGAATTTGGGCTGCAAAAGCATTGGCGTAACTTGGGGCTTCAGAAGCAGAAAACTGCTTGAATCATGCGGCGCAGATGTTATTGTTGATGAGCCTAAGAATATTTTAAAAACTTTTGATATTTTTTTGAAATAAGTGTTGACAATTCAATTCTTATCTGTTATAATCTCAATCGTTGTGAGCGAGAGTGGCGGAATCGGCAGACGCGCACGTTTGAGGGGCGTGTGGGGCGACTCGTACGGGTTCAAGTCCCGTCTCTCGCACCAAGAGCGGTTATTTCCATTTGGATTTAACCGCTTTTTATTTTATCATTTTTAATTATGGCAGCTTCAACGGCTGTGCTGGCAGAGGGTGATTTTATGGCGCACTCCAAAAGAAACAATGCGCTTGAATTTTATAGGTTCGTTTTTGTTGCTTTTATTTTCTTAATGCATTTCAGGTCTTACGGCAACTTTTCGTTTGATAAAAACTATTTCAGCGCGGGATACTTGGGCGTTGAATACTTTTTTATTCTCAGCGGATTTTTTATGATGCAAAGAATTGAGAATAAATTCAAAACACGGCAGGCTGATTTTTCTGCGGAAAAAAGCACGGTGTCCTTTTTTGTAAACAGAGTAAAACGCCTTTATCCGCTTTACATATCCGCACTTGTTTTCTTTTTGGCGGTTGTTAAAATCGTTAATCATGATTACAGGCTTTATTCGCATATAAAAAACGGACTGTCCGATTTTGTTATGCTTCAGGTTTTCTTTGCCAAAGAACCTGTTAATCTTCATCTTTGGTTTGTAAGCGGATTGCTGTGGGGCTCTTTTCTTGCATATTATCTTGCTTTAAAGCTTCGTGAAAAATATACCCATATCATTGCGCCGCTCTTTTTCCTCGGTTATGCCGGTTATTGTTATTATAAATTCGGTAAAATAGACATCACATGCATTTCTCCTGCTTTTCTCGGAGCTTTTTTCAGAGCATTTTCAGAGATAGGATTCGGGTGCACGCTTTATTGTGTTTGTGAATTTTTAAAAAAGCGAGAATTCGGCAAAATCGAAAAACTTGCTTTAAACGTGCTTGAGGTTGTTTTGCCGCTCGCCATAGGATATGTTGCTTGGCGCGGGCATTGGAATATGCTTGATTTTGTAGGACTTTTCCTTATTTGCGCACTTATTCTTGTAACGGCACTCGGTAAGGGCTTTGTTTCAAAACTTTTAAATAATAAGCTCAGCGGCGTTCTCGGCTCCGTAACTTATGCTATGTATTTGAATCAGGCATTGTTTATTTATGTTGCAACTCGCTGCTTTGATTGTAATTATTGGCTGCTTGCTGCGTGTGATTTTATATGCCTTGCTGCTTTTTCGGCAGTTGTAACCTTTGCCTATAATAAAATTGTTTCTAAATATTTTAATAAGTAACTATATAGTAGCATAGGCGGTGATGTTTAATGAAGCTCGTAACACCTGCTTTTTATAAAGATTTTAATTGCATAGCCGGCGCTTGCCCCGATTCCTGTTGCCAGGGCTGGGAGGTTGATGCAGATGCTCGATCGCTTGCGTATTATCAAACGCTTGGCGGTGAAATTCGCTCAAAGATAGACAGTGTGCTTGATAAGGACGAATTCGGCAACACGGTTTTTCGCCTTACCGATAATAAACGCTGCCCCTTTTTAAACAGCGATAATCTTTGCGATATGCATATTGCAATAGGGGGAGAGCATACTCCTTTTACCTGCCGCACATTTCCTCGCTTTATAAATGATTTCGGCGGCACTCGTGAAATGGGTATTTCCTTCTCGTGCCCCGTTGCGGCAGATATGATGTGGGATAAAAATACGGTTTTTGATTTTTCCGTTGAAATAAACGATTTGCCTCCCTCTCTTAATGATATAGATGCCGAGTTGTATTTCAAATTGCTTTCGGCCCGTAAAAAAGCTTATTCAATTGTTCAAAATAATAAGCTGCCGCTTAATAAGCGCTTGGTTGAATTGCTTGATTTTGCAACAGAGTTTCAAGCAGAACTTGATCCTTATGAAGAGGGAAACGCTCCGGGCAGCCTTGTAAGCGTTTTTGATAATCCTGAGCTGATAAATCCCGAATGGAGCGATAAGCTTGCAAATTCGTCTTTTAATGCCTCGGTAATCAATTCAAAAAGCTGCGAGAATGTTGTGATGTATTTTCTTTTCAGATATTTCATGCAGGCAGTTTATGATTGTGATGTGCTCTCAAAAATCAAAGCCGCCGCAGCAGGCGCTTTAATTCCGGCTTTGTTTGGTAACGATGCGTGGACAATGCATCTTTGGAGCAAGGAAACAGAGCACAGCGATGTTAATATGGAAAGGTACAAAAATGAGCTTCGCAACAGTCGAGCTTTTAATGTTTCCGAACTGAAAAAATATTTAAACTTTTAGTTTTTTTCTGCATCCGATTTTTATCGGGTGCATTTTTTATTCTCGCTTATAATAAATATTGTAAAAAGATTGTAAATAAATTATGAATATCTGAATCTTTCAAAAATTTATGTACTGAAAAAACAATCAATTATATGCAAAAAATACAGAAAAATATTATTCACAGAATGAATGTTTGTTAAATGATCTTTTGATAAAATCGCAGATTTGTACAAAATAAATCTTAATTTGTTAATTTTTTGTTGACAAAATTTGGTTATTATAATATTATAAATTTGATATATTTTATACCCGCATATATTGCGGCATTTTGCCTTAATTGTTTCACAACGGATGCAGTCAGTAAATCCCGTGGCTCGGTTGGGCAAATTTGTTAGGAGGAAATTTTATGAAGAAACATTTCTCAAAAAAAGTAGTTGCGATGTTTCTTGCTGTGCTTATGCTTGTCACAAGTGCGCCCCTCGTTGCGTACGCTGACGGCACAACATGGACTCGTGCTGCTTCCACAGACTTCACCAAATCAACTTGGGGTGAAAAGGCAACTTCCGGCAGCGATACACGCCGCCAGATAACCGGTTCTGCTTATATTGAAGGCGATAAAACCATGAACTGGACTGCAAACTCATATAAAGATAATACTATGACGCTTGACGGTAAAGGCCTTTATATCGCAGACGGTTATACTTTCATGAATCAGTATTCCGGCCTTGGCTACACACCCATCACAGGTGCAGACAGCTTTAAGGTTGATTTGGAATATACTGTTCAAAACGACAAGTCTTCCGTCACAGGCAGATACGGCTTTTTGGCAATCGGTATGTCTGATTCGGCTGTTCTGGGAAAGCAAAATGCAGATATGACAGATCCCAGCTGGGCTTTTGTGCAAGACCTTTGCGGCCCTGCTTATTCGGCAGGTAACACCCTCACCAGCACTTCAGACAGCTCTTATAACCTTTCTCACAACTCAACAATTTTGAAGCAGAATGAAACATATCACTATGTTTTAACTTATGTTGATGGTTATTTCCATGCTTACATTACCGATGCAAGCGGTAAGCTTGTTCAAAACCTTTTCAAAGGCTATAGCAAAATAGACACTTCTAAAATCTCTAATATTGCAATCGGTGATGAGGATGGTAGCTATTACTGTGATGATCAGCTTTATAACGGCATCACTTTCTACACCGGCACAAAGTCTGACGCAACACCGAATAAGCTTCCTGCAGATGTTAATAAATATCTCTTCGCTTATTTCACCGGTAACGACAGTGAATATATCCGCTTCGCTGTTTCTGACGATGGTGAAAACTTTGAAGCTTTAAACGGCAACAGAGCTTTTGTTAATCAAACAACAACGGAATCATATCCTAAGAAAGACGGCGTTCCCTCAACAGGCTCGGGCACCGCAGCCACAGGCCACGCAAGAGACCCGTATATCTTCCGCGCGGAAGACGGCAGCTATTATATGCTTGCAACTGATATGAATTCTGTTAACGGCTCATCTTGGAGCGGCAACAGCAAGATTATGTGCTGGCATATCACCGATCTCGGCGATATTGAAAGCGTTGTTCCTTGGAATATTGATCTTAAGGATATTTTCGGCAAGGATATAGACAGAGCTTGGGCTCCTCAGGCTATCTGGGATGCAAACCGCCAAGAGTATATGCTTTATCTCTCCATCAAAACAGCGGATAACGGCTCAACGGTTCTCTATTATGTTTACACACCCGATTTCAAAACATTCACTTCCGAGCCTGCTCTTTTGATGTCCAACACATCTGCTCAATTCAGCTCATCCAATAAAACCGTTGATACCATAGACGGTGATATCACTTACGATTCGGCAAAAAACCTTTACTACATGTTCTATAAGAACGATGATAGTGACGATCTCTATTGGGCAACAAGTGCAAACATTAACGGCCCATATGCCGGCGCTTCTGTCTTTAACGGCGACGGCGGTGATAGGGATTTGGCAAGCCTTGAAGGTGTTCAGGTTTACAGAAACCTTGCAAACGAATCATATTATCTTCTTGCCGATACTTATGGCAATCCCATCTTTGCGCAGTTTAAGGGTAACGACCTTGATACCATTTACGGCCAGAGAAACTCGGCTGGTAATATTAACCATCTTTCTCCCCGTCACGGCTCCGTAACATATATTTCAGCTTCCGATTATGATAAGCTCGCAACTAAATACGGCAAAGAAACATATGATTCATCGGGTGTTATGTCCGGTGAAGATGTAAACGATTGCCTTGTTGCAAGATATTTCACAAATTCGGATTTAACTTATGATGCTGCAGATAAAAACGGCAAAAACACTCTTGTTAATGTCGGCGCAACTGCCGTAACAACAAAAGATGCAAACGGCAAAACAATTGCGGCGGCTCGCTTCCAGCCGACTGATGCCGTAAACAGTTCCGGCACAAAGAACGGCGGCTATGCTTATCTTAATAATACAACCGATTTGTTTAATGGCGTAGATGATAAATCCGGCGTAACCTTCTCTTGGTACGGTTATTCAACCAAAACAAGCCTCGATGGGCAAAATGACTTCAGCGGTCACTTCTTTGATTGGACTTCCGCTAAGGAGCCCGGCACTCTTGCTTGGGATTCTGCAACAGAGTCGCAATTGAATAATGCTTATATGTATGTAACTACCGGTAACTCACTTGGCGTAAACAATAACGGCACCAACAACTTCATGAAGGGCTATATGGGCAGTGATAATCTTCACAGCTGGCACCTCTATACAATGACTGTTACAGATTCTTATATCCATTATTTCGTAGATGGTCAGCTTCTTAAAACCACCTACAATAAAGATATGCAATCTGTTAATAAGCAGGGTACACCGCTTTACTTCTCTGATTCTCAGGGCTCAACGATAGAAAGATTAAAATCAGGAAATCTCTTCTTCGGTATTTCTTCCTATGCTCAGGACCTTATGCTTGATGGTTATATTTCCGATTTCAGAATTTATAACAGAGCTCTTTCTGCAAATGATATAACAAAATCTCTTGCAGAGCTTGATGATGTTTATCCAACAACCGCTTTGGATAAAAATGCCCGTTCATATTTTGACCCGTTTGAAACAACAACAATCGGCACAAATAGTTACACTGCATATGATGCAACCGTTGCCGATCCTAAAGCAATTCAGGGTCAGGTCGGCAGCTTTGCGCAGGCAAGCGGAGTAGGCTTTGATTCGCACTACACTTATGCCGCTAATGATTCTGCCGCAAAAGGCTACACTATCAGCACCTATTATAATCCGGGTGAAACGATTAACACCGGCACCATATTCTCGCTCGGCAAGGCGTCCGGCTCTGCCGCATCACGCGCTTACTTTGAGCTCACGGAAGACGGCACTCTTCATTATGCTTGGGAAGAGGGCAGCGATAAGTCAACAATTGATATTGCAAATATCTTCGGCAGCCAGGGTCTCACGGCAGATAAATGGAATCATATAGTTATTCAGGTTCAGCCCGATGCTGATTTTGATGTTGTTTACACCTATGTTAACGGTCAGCTTGTCAGCAAGGTAAACACTTACACCGCAGAAAACTCACTCGTTAAGGGCAAGGCAATTCATGATTATCTTGCTCAGGAGCACGCTGTTTCTTACGGTAAGAGCTACGGCGGATACGCTTCACCTGCAGACGGCTTTATTGATAACTTCGCCATTTATAACGGCACTTATGCCGCCAAGGATATTTATCTTCAGGATAACCTTGAAATAGCAAACACTCTTCTTAATGAAACAATCACCGAATTTGAAGAAAAAATTCAGCAGATTGATGATAATATGAGCACCGTATTCACTAATATGGGTGCCGCATATAAGATTTATGATGAGGCTCAGCGTTATAAGACCGCTGTTGAAAAAGGCGAAAAAGAAGATAATCCGGAAGAAATTTCAGAACTTTATACTCAGATGATGACCGCTCTTAACAGCGATAACATGAAAGAGTATTCAAAGCCTGAAACAAAGCAGGGCTTCACAACAGAGGAAAAAACCGCTATTGATGCGCAATACACGCAAAATATGCTTTCTCCTGTGGATACACGAAGCACCGAAAAATTGGCAGAAACAACGGATAACTTCAACTACATGGTTTCAAGCACAAACTTTGTTTGGCTTTATGATGCAACAACGGATTCAACAGGCAACACAACCGTTGCAAAGATGACCGCCCCGGTGAATGCGGCATCGTATAAAAACTCTGCATTTAATGTTACGGATGTTAAAATAGCTTCACTCTTTGTTAAGAGCGGTGATATTGCGCTTCCCGAAATGTGGCATTTTAACACCGCAATTAAGTATGAAAACTCAGAAGGCGCAAGATATCTGCCGGGTTGGTATATTTCCGGTTCTCAGCTTGTTAATAATGCTTTCGTATCCGATAGAAACGCCGCCAACATGGTTTCAAATGAAAACAGCAAGTGGACTCCCGGTTCTAACTATATTACCTATTCCGGCACGGGCCCGGCAGAAAAGGCTCATGATAATGTTAATGCTTATTACACAACAACAAGCCCTTCATTTGCAGCTCAGTCAAGATATGTTTTGGGTGTTGGTTCAGGCCAGCTTAATCCCGAGCATGTTGCTCTTTCAACCGGCACAATTTATGTTGTAAGCTTTGTTCCGGTTAAAGAAGCATTGTTCAATAAGAATCGTTTGAACATTTTGTCTCATATCTATGATTATGACCCCGAATCTGCTCAGGCTCTTCTTGATGCTTATGATGCTCTCACAAGCCAAAGCTATATGATTGATGTTGTAAACAGCGATAATGTTACCGCTCTTGCAAACACACTTTGCGAAAAGGTTAAAAAGCTTGAAAGCATTGATGTTTCCAAGATAGAGCAAAAAGCGGATTATACCGAGCTTAACCAAACTGCCGCTGAATATGAATCATTATATAATGAAGCATTGCAGCATAAGGATGAATACACTTCAGACGCTTGGACGGCTTTTGAATCTGCTTATAATGCAGTTAAAAATCACTATACATCTCTTGACCCGTTTGGCGATAATCAGCATTTCGTAACCAAGCAGTCAACCGTAACCCGCCTTTCAAACAACATTAAGACTGCTTATGCGCATTTAACAAACAAGGCAGATTATTCTCCTGTTGATACTAAAGTTGCAGACGGCACTGCTTACACAATCAATAAAAATCAAAACAACCTTACCGCAAACGGTGATCAGAAATATACTTACAGCACATATAATGCATTCTCGCAAAGCTATGATGCTGCTAAGACTATTTCAAGCACAGATGATGCTGTTAAGAAAAACACGCCTAAATATCTTATCAGCTATGTAAACACAAATCCCGATTTGGATCAATACGGCCCTTATATCGCTTACGACAGGGTAGGCAATGTTGTAACCTCCGGCTTTGTTTATGATTCAAACGGCAATCTTGATCTTACCGCTTCCGGCGTTGACAGGCTTGTTTATGTTGGCACCTATTATGACAAAGATGCCGGCGGCAATTACACCGAAGATCGTCTTGAAGAAGGCGACTACATTAATGATGCAAAAGCAGGCTATGTTAATGTAAGAAATGCAAGATTCATAATTAAATCCGTAAGCGATTCAGAGCTTTCTTCGGCACAAAAGAATATCGATCTTTCAAGCTCAAATCTTGTTGCTTCAAATGATAATCTTACCGAAGTTGCAGATTACACCGCTTATGATGCAGCAACAAATATTCTTAAATATCAGGATATGGCTGCATTCAGCGAGGGATACAGATTTAATATCGGCACAGCTGCAGATCAGTCCATTTACGGCATAGTTACCGCAAACGGCACAAAGGCTTCAACCGTAACTTATGCAAACGGCGTAAGCGCAGGCTATTCAATCACAACTCCTTCTTTCAAAACCGCAGGTGCTTCTGCATATGTTTTGGCAAACGATAAATCTTATAAAGATTTCTCTAAGGAGGATCAAACTAAGCTTGATAACTACACCTCAAAGATTCTTTCGGATCTTAATGAGGCAAACACGGATAATAATTCTTCTATCCGCAGCACATACACCGTTACGCTTAATGTTAAGTTTGACGACGGTACTTCAACCGTAACAAACTCTCAAATCCTTAAATACGGCAACACTTATTCTGTTAACCTTAATGCACTTTCAAGTGTTCCGAGCGGCTATAAGTGCTATCGTTGGGAAGTTGTTTCCGGCTCATCCAAGCAAACAAATATTCCTGCATCTCAAACCTATAATCTGAAGATTAACAGCAACACTGAAATCACCGCATATTGCTCTAAGCAGGCTGTTGATGAGAATTATGTTAAGGTTCAGATTTATGATAAGTTCGGCAGCCTTGTTCAAGAGCACAACGTTGCCAAGGATGTTCAGTTAACTCTTAAGAACGGTTCCTATGTAATCGATTCTGCAACCTTTGATTCAAGCAATCTCTCATCGCTTGAAAACACACCTTACTTCACATTCAAGGGTTGGAAGGTTAATAATTCGGATATTGCAAACGACACAACCATCACGGTTGGCGATTATGCAGGCAGCGATAAGATTCTTAGAGCACAAATGGTATTCGATAAGGCTGCAAACACCATTACCGTAACTATTGACGGTGTGCCTCAGTATTATGAATACGATAAGTATGAAACCGTTAATGCAGCAGCAGGTGCTTACGGTATCGCAGCTGAAATAAACGGCACATTCTATCCCGTTTCTTATTCTGATTCTTATTCATTCCTCACCTCAGGTGATTTGAAATTCTATTCAATTTATAAGAACGGTGAAGGCAATTACACAATCGGCGGCGTTGCAGTAACAGATAATCGCCAAATAGTTTCTCTTGACAATAGATTACCTTTCGTTTATTCTATAGGTAAGCTTGTTGCGGTAAACGGCAATAATCTGTTTGTAATGTACAGCGGTGCTTCAACAAAGAATCTCGGTCCTAATGTTCAGATAACCGAAATGGGCACTCTGTTCACAACTGATGCTTCGGTTGGCTCCGATATGAGCAAATTCGTTATCGGTGCTTCCGGTGTAACTGCCGTTCCTGCAAAGAACCCGTCTTCCGATAACCAGTTTATGGCTAAGATTTCAACAGACAGCTCAACACAGGTTTATGCAAGACCTTATGTTAAGTATAAGTGCACTGTTGATATAGACGGCGATGGTTCTTATTCACCTGCAACTATTCAAACTATAGCATATGGCAATATTTGCCATGATTGAGGAGGAGTGGAATAATGAAAAAATTATATGAATCTCCTCTTGCGGAGATTGAAAAGTTTACTGTTGCGGAGCAGATCACAACATCTTGGGATATTCACGGTGATGAAACTGTGGATGATACCGAGCTTCGTGAATTCTGAATTCAAAACAATGGAGCAGAGGCTTATGCCTCTGCTCTTTTCATTTTTAATAAAATACTTGTTCCCGTTTTTTTAATGTTTGTTAAAAATTACCTTTGCAAAAATTTTCTGCTTTGATATAATTATTTTATTAAATACATCGAGCAGCTAAAGCGTAAGACCGGATGACGGCCTTGCGCTTTTTTGCATTTTTAGGAGGATTTTATGGAAAAAATTAAACTTTGGAACAAGAATTTCATTATAGTAATAGTAATTAACTTTCTTGTGTTTTTAAACCACCTTATGGTGCTTTCAACTTTCCCGTTTTTCGTGCGGGAGCTTGGTTATTCAGACAGTGTTTCCGGCGCCTGCGCAACATTGTTTTCTGTTGTTGCCGTTTTATTTCGGCCTTTTGTCGGCAAAATACTTGATTGCGGAAAGCGAAAGTCTGTTTTGCTTGTGGGATTGTGCGGAATGGCTTTGATGCCGCTTGGTTATCTTGTTGTTTACACATTTGCGGCATCCGTTTTTCTTGCCGTAATAATGCGTGTTGTGCACGGAATTTCTCTTGCTTGCTCAAACACTTCAACATCAACCGTTGCAACGGATGTTATTCCCAAGCCACGCTTTGCAGAGGGAATGGGCATTTTCGGAATGGCAACGGCTCTCGCAACCGCATGTGCACCTGCAATCGGCGAATTTTTAATGAACAAAGGCTTCGGGCTTTTATATATTGTTTCTTGCGGCATAATGCTTTTTTCGCTTCTTTTGCTTGCATTTCTCAAAACCCCTAAGCTTAAAATCGAAAAACAACCTTTTTCTTTTAAAGATTTGATAGATAAAAATGCGCTTCCCGCATCTGCCGTTGCACTTGTTTTTCTGCTTACATATGGTGCTCTTGAAAATTATACTTTAAAATTTGCTTCCGATTGCTCCGATATAACGGTTTCCGGAGGTTTGTATTTTACCGTTATGGCAATTATGCTGCTTATAACAAGATTCTCTGTAGGAAAGGTTGCGGATAAAAAGGGCGAAGCTGTTTTTGTTTACACTTGTAATGCTTCAATGTTTCTTGCGCTGCTCGCTCTTGCTTTGTTCCCGAATAATGCGGGATTTATTGTTTCTGCTGTATTGTCCGGTTATGCTTTTGGCGGAATTGAGCCGTCTCTTCAGGCAATGGCGGTAAATATTGCACCTGCCAATAAGCGCGGTGCGGCTAATTCAACTTTTCTTTGTGCTTATGATATCGGAATCGGAATAGGAGGGGGCCTTGCGGGCGTTATGATTGATAATGCCGGTTATGAAAAAATGTTTGCTGTTATATCATTTGCAAATATTCTTTCTGTTGTTCTTTATTTCTTGTTCGGAAGAAAGCATCCGTCTTCTTTAACCTACAAAATCAAGCAAAGCAAAATGTAAACAAATAATGAATATTGTAAATAATATGTTAACAAACTATTGACCTCAATATATACAAGTTCTATAATATTTTAAAAAATAAATGGCGCAGTTCATCTGCGCCATGTTTAATTATGTGGGGTTGCTATTATGCTTAAATCTATGACCGGCTTCGGCAGAGCCGCTAAGGAAATAGACGGTTATGTTATTTCCGTTGAGCTTAAATCCGTTAATCACAGGTATTTTGAGTTCAATTGCCGACTTCCTCGCCAATATGGTTTTGCAGAGGAAAAATTAAAATCCTATATCAATTCAAGAGTTTCTCGCGGCAAGGTTGATTGCTATCTCGGAATAGAAGCTTTAAACAGCGATAATGCCGAGGTTGCCGTAAACCACACTCTTGCAAGCGCTTATCTCAAAGCACTTAAAGAAATAGGCGATACCTATTCTCTTAAAGCGGACTATGGTGCGGCTTCAATCGCTAAATTTCCGGAAGTGCTTGTTGTAAAAAAAGCAGAGGAAGATGAAGAAAAAGTTTGGTCTTATATTAAAGAAGTAACGGATGAAGCCATTAACAAATTCGTTGCCATGCGTGAAACAGAGGGCGCAAAAATGAAGGCCGATGTTGATTCAAGAGCCGCTTACATTCTTGATTGCGTTAAGTTTATAGAAGAGCGTTCACCTCAAACCGTTAAGGAATATAATGATAAGCTTGTTGCCCGAGTTCACGAAATAATAGGCGATGCTTCGCTTGATGAATCCCGCATCATTCAAGAAGTTGCAATTTATGCCGATAAGGTTGCGGTTGCAGAGGAAACGGTTCGTTTGCGCTCTCACATTGAGCAGCTTGCCACATTCTTAAACAGCGAGGAGCCCATAGGCAGAAAAATGGACTTCCTTGTTCAGGAAATGAACAGAGAAGCAAACACCATCGGCTCCAAGGCCAGCGATGTTTCAATTGCCCGCAAGGTTGTTGATATCAAGGCGGAAATTGAAAAAATCAGAGAGCAAATTCAAAACATTGAATAATCAGAGGTGATGTTATGAATTTGGTAAATATCGGCTTCGGCAATCTTGTTAATGCAGATAGGGTTATCTCGATTGTCAGCCCCGAATCCGCTCCGGTTAAGCGCATCGTGCAAGATGCCAAATCAAACGGCGTTTTGATTGATGCAACTCACGGCAGAAAAACAATGAGCGTTATTGTTACGGATTCTTATAATGTTATTCTTTCCTATCTTGATTTAGCAAAAATAGCAGAAAAATTCGGTGCGGAGGTTGAAGCAAAGTGAATAAAACCGGTATGATAGTTATTCTTTCCGCCCCGAGCGGTTGCGGCAAGGATACTGTTTTTAAAGAAATATCAAAAATAAGAAGCGATGTGTGCGAATCTGTTTCGGCAACCACCAGATCACCCAGAAAAGGGGAGATAGACGGCGTTAATTATTTCTTTAAATCAACAGAAGATTTTGAGAATATGATTAAAGAGGACAGCTTTCTTGAATATGCCTGCTATAACGGTTGCTATTACGGCACACCGGCAGCACCGGCTCTTGCGGCCGTTAGTAAAGGTAAAATTTGTTTTCTTATTATAGAGCGTAAAGGTGCGCAAAAGGTTATGAAAAATTATCCGGATGCTGTTTCGGTGTTCCTTATGCCGCCCGATATAAACACTCTTGAGCGCCGATTAAAAAAGCGCAACACGGAAAGCGAAGAGGCAATTAAGAATCGCCTCAAAATTGCAGAAGAAGAAATTGAATACGCCTCAACCTTTAACTATGTTATCGTTAATAACAAGCTTGGTAAAGCTGTTGAAGAATTAAATGATATTCTGGATAAAGAGCTTGAAAAGCGTAATGGTAAATAAATAAAACTAAATCACAAATAACTCATAAAGGAGATAATATTATGTTTAATCCCGATCTTAAAAAATTACTTAAAAATTGCAGCAGCAGATACAGCCTCGTTGTTGGCATTGCAGAAAGAGCAAGGCAAATCAGAGACGATGCAGTTGAAAATGATGTTTTGCTTGATGAAAAAACAGTTTCAACGGCTATTAACGAGATTTATAACGGCAAATATGTTGTTATTGAGCCTGATGAAATTAAGTCTGAAGAAGAAATTAAAAGAGAGCAGGAAGAACAAGCTGTTCGCCAAAAAGAAAGAGAAGCAGCTGTTGAGGCCGTTGCCGAAGCTAATGAAGAGGTTTCTTCAAATTCCGATTCAGATTCATACGGTGAATAATGAATCGCTTAATTGCAACCGTTGCAGTTGAAAACACTTTTTTCAACACCGATTCGGATTATGATTATTATGTGCCCTGCGGGCTTGAAAAAAGCCTCAAATGCGGCGCAAGAGTAAAAGTTCCGTTCGGCAAAGGGAATATGCTGCGCAGCGGTATAGTTTTAAGCATTTTCAGCGGCATAAATTCGCAACTTAAAGAAATTCATTCTGTGGATGATAAGATAATTCCTCTTGATGAAGAAATGATTAGCCTTGCTTTATGGCTTAAAGAAAGGTGCTTTTGCACCACTTATGATTGCCTTAGGCAAATGTTGCCTCGCGGGGTTGACAAAATTTCCGATAAAAGCAGCAAAATGATAAGGCTCTGTGAATCTTCGGTTGTGCCAAAGTTAACCCCGAAACAGCAAAGTGTTTATCAGCTTTTGTGTGATGTCGGTTGCGCAACCGTTAATGAAGTTACCGAGTTTTGTTCCGTCGGCAAAGGCGTTCTTGATAATCTTGTAAAATATAAGGTTTGTGAATATTTTGAAAAAGAGGTATATCGTGAGCCTTATAAAAATGTGAGCGCAAACGGCGATGCGCAGCCGATTATGCTTTCCGGCGAGCAACAAGCTGCTTTTGATGTTTATAATAAAATGCTTCATAACGGCGGCGGAACAGGTTTACTTTTCGGTGTTACCGGAAGCGGAAAAACGCAAGTGTATCTGAGTCTTATAGATGAAGCTGTTTCGATGGGCAAGGATGTTATTGTTCTTGTGCCCGAAATCTCATTGACTCCGCAAATGCTGTCTATATTTCATAAAAGATACGGCAGGCAGGTTGCAGTGATGCACAGCGGGCTTTCTATCGGTGAGCGCACAGATGAATATAAGCGTGCAGCAAGGGGAGAGGCTAAAATTGTTGTGGGCACTCGAAGCGCTGTTTTTGCGCCGCTGCACAATTTAGGCCTTGTTATTATGGACGAGGAGCAGGAAAACACTTATAAAAGCGAACGTACGCCGAGATATCATGCAAGGGATGTTGCTAATTTCAGGTGCAAATATAAAAAGGCTTTGTTTTTAATGACTTCCGCAACCCCAAGCGTTGAAACATATTCTGCTGCTCTAAGCGGAAAATATGTGTTATGTGAGCTTCAAAATCGATACGGTAATTCTAAGTTGCCTAATGTTATAACGGTTGATATGAAAGCTGAATTGAAAAAAGGCAACAAATCACCTATATCAGGGCAGCTTAAAGAACTTATTCGTGATAATCTTGAATCGAAAAAGCAAACAATTTTACTTATGAACCGCAGGGGATATAATACATTTATTGCATGCAATAATTGCGGCCATGTTCTTACTTGCCCGAATTGCAGCATCAGCCTTACTTATCACAGCTATAATAACCGCCTGATGTGCCATTATTGCGGCTATGTTAAGCCGCTTGATAATGTGTGCCCCGAATGCGGCCAAAATACTATAAGATACAGCGGTTTCGGCACACAGCGTATAGAAGATGAAATTTCAAGACTCTTTCCCAATGCAAGAGTGCTCAGAATGGATGCAGACACAACTGCCGGAAAATTCAGTCATCAACGTCTGTTTGATGCTTTTTCTGCAGGCGATTATGACATTCTTATCGGAACTCAAATGGTTGCCAAGGGGCTTGATTTCCCGAATGTAACACTTGTAGGTGTTGTTAATGCAGATAATTCGTTGTATGACGAAAATTATACAGCTCAGGAAAAATCGTTTGATTTGATAACTCAGGTTGTCGGCAGAAGCGGCAGAAGAAGTGAAGAAGGCAAAGCGGTCATTCAAACAATAAATCCTTATAATGAGATAATAGAATATGCTGCCGAACAGGATTATAAATCATTTTTCGAAAGTGAAATTTCCATGCGGCGTTTGATGACCTATCCGCCTTATTGCGATATTTATTCTGTTTCGTTTGTTAGCGAAAAGGAAAATGATGCCGCTCTTTGCTCAAAAGCTTTTCTTGAAAAGCTTGCAGAACTTAATAAAACAGAATATCAAAGCGAAAAACTGATTGTGCTCGGCCCCGGTCCGGCTAAAATTTGCAAAATAAACAATAATTTCAGATACAGATTATCTGTAAAATGCAAAAATTCAAAATCAGTTCGCAAATTGTTAAACGACATATTAAAAAGTATAGCTAAAATAAAGGAATATAAGGATGTTGCCGTAACGGTAGATTTAAATCCTTATGAATTAAATTAGGAGAATAAAATGGCTCTCAGAAATATAGTTAAATTGGGCGATCCTATACTCAATAAAAAAAGCCGCAAAATTGAAAAATTTGATGATAAGCTTGCTTCGCTTATAGATGATATGCTTGAAACGATGTATGCTTCAAACGGCGTAGGTCTTGCAGCCGTTCAGGTAGGAATACTTAAAAGAGTTGTTGTTATCGACATCGGCGAAGGCCCCATGGAGCTTGTTAATCCCGAAATCACCATGGAGGAGGGTGAGCAGCAGGAGAGTGAAGGCTGCCTTTCTTTGCCCGGTAAATACGGAATTACAAGCAGACCGAAAAAAGTTCAGGTGAAAGCACAGGACAGAAACGGTAAGTGGCAGGTGTTTACCGGCGAAGATCTTAAAGCCAGGGCTTTTTGCCATGAAATAGATCATCTTGACGGTATTTTATTTACATCTCATCTTGTAACCGGTAAATTGGAGGAAGAATGAGAATAGTTTTTATGGGAACACCGGATTTTGCAGTTCCGTGTTTGCAAAAATTGATAGATAATAATTATGATATGGCAGCTGTTTTTACTCAGCCTGATAAAAAAACGGGCAGAAAACAACTTCTTACACCCCCGCCCGTTAAAATTTTGGCACAGGAAAACAATATCCCCGTTTATCAGCCTAATTCTTTAAAAAACAGTGATGCGGCTCAAATTATTAAAGATATAAATCCTGATATAATTATTGTAGTGGCCTACGGAAAAATACTTCCGTCTTCCGTGCTTTCAATTCCAAAATTCGGTTGCGTTAATGTGCATGCTTCTCTTTTGCCAAAATACAGAGGTGCCGCGCCGATTCAATGGGCAGTTTTAAACGGTGATTCAGAAACAGGTGTTTGCATAATGCAAATGGACGAAGGCCTTGACACCGGTGATGTTTTAGCAGTTGAAAAAACAGCAATCGGTATCAACGAAACCTCTGAACAGCTGTTTGACAGGCTTTCGTCAATAGGTGCCGAGGCTCTTATAAATGTTTTGCCTATGATTGAAAAAGGCAAAATTAAACCGGAAAAACAAACCGGCGAATCAAGCTATGCTTCAATGATCAGCCGTGATTTAAGCCCTATTGATTGGCATAATTCGGCTTTTGAAATTCATAATCAAATAAGAGGCCTTAATTCTTGGCCGGGAGCCTGCACGGTTATCGGCGGCAAGCAGGTTAAAATTCATTCATCATTGCTCAGTGATAAACAAGGCAGCGTTGCAGGTGAAGTTGTCTTTGTCGGAAATGTGATAACTGTTTCGTGCGGAGACGGTAATTGCATCGATATAACTGAGCTGCAGCCGGCAGGTAAAAAGAAAATGGATTCAAAATCATTTGCGGCAGGTAATAAAATCAGTGTAGGCGATATTTTAGGCTCCTGATTATATTTCGTTTGAAAGTAGGTTTTCATATGGATATTTTTGCTTATTATTTAACAGGCTTTATTATGGTGCCGGTCATTATCTTTTCAATGATATGCCAGGCAAAAGTAAATTCTAATTTCAGAAAATACGGCAGAATTCCCAATTCCCGCTCTTTAACCGGCGCACAGGCGGCAGCCGAGCTGCTTAGGCTGAACGGCGTTACAGATGTTGGTATCACAATGATTCCGGGAAAGTTGACGGATAATTATAATCCCTCAACAAAGATGATTTCGCTTTCTTCTGCCGTATATAATTCAAACAGTATTGCCGCTGTCGGCATAGCCTGCCATGAGGCCGGCCATGCCTGTCAGCATGCACAGGGCTATGTGCCGCTTAAAATCAGAAATTTTATAATTCCGGTAACAAGATTCGGCTCTAATCTGGGCATACCTCTTGCTATTATAGGAATGATATTCAGCTATCGGCCTTTATTGCTTGCAGGCATTATATTGTACTCGGTAGTTGCTGTTTTTCAGCTTTTGACACTTCCCGTTGAGTTTAACGCTTCTAAGCGTGCACTTAACACCATCTCGCAAAACGGATTTCTTATCGGCGAAGAATATAACGGTGCAAAAAAGGTGCTTACTGCAGCCGCATTAACTTATGTTGCCGCTCTTGCATCTTCTCTTGCAACTCTGTTAAGGCTTTTGCTGTTATCGGAGCGCAGACGATGAATGATTCTCGAAATGCCGCTTTTTCGGCACTTTATAAAATATTTTACGGCGGTGCTTATTCAAATATTGCCGTAAATAATGAAATTGATAAGCTTCAAAGCGGAAAAGCTTTTGCGGCAAGGTTGATATACGGAGTTGTTGAACGAAAACTGACTCTTGAAGATTTGGTTAACAGATTTTGCAATAAACCAAAGCCAAAGGTTAAGCTTGTGCTTATGCTCGGCGCTTATCAGCTGAAATTTATGGATAAAGTGCCGTCAAATGCTGCTATCAACGAAAGCGTTGCTCTTGCCAAAAATAACGGTCTCGGTTATTATTCCAGATTGATAAATGCAGTGCTTCATAAAATTGATAATTTTGATTTTGATATTGAAAAAATAACGGATTTGTCTGTTAAATATTCGGTGCCGCAAAACTTGATAAATATGTGGATAAAGGCATACGGCAGTGAAGCCGTTAATTCATTTTTGCCTTATGTAAACGGCAGACCGCCTATATATGCTGTGCCAAATTCAAAGTTTGTCGATGTGGAAGAATTACAGTACGAACTAACAGATTGCGGTGCCGTTTGTGAGGTTTTCGGTGATGTTGTCAGAATTGATTCTGTGCCCGATATTTCGGAAACCGCAGCTTTTAAAAATGGTCTTTTTCATGTTCAGGATTTATCTTGCTTTAATGCCGTCAAAGCTCTCGGAATTTCAAAGGGCGATACGGTGCTTGATATGTGTGCGGCTCCAGGCGGGAAATCTTTCACCGCTTCTTCTCTTGTAAATGCCGATTGTACTGTTTATGCATATGATTGTTATGAAAGCAGAGTCGGACTTATTGCCGAAGGTGCCGGAAGACTTTGCCTTGATAATATACACGCTTCGGTCAATGATGCTTTAGTTTATAATGATTCTTTGCCGCTTGCTGATAAAATTATTTGTGATGTGCCTTGCAGTGGCCTCGGAACAATAAGGCGCAAGCCCGAAATAAGATACAAAGATCTTGATTCCATTAAGGAGCTTCCTGAGCTTCAGCTGAAAATTCTGGAAACCTCTGTGAATTACCTCAAATCAAAAGGAAAGCTTCTCTATTCAACCTGCACTCTTAATTTAAGAGAAAATCAAAAGGTTGTTGATGCATTTTTGGCAAATCATTCGGATTTTGTTTTGCTGTCTTCGCAAACATTTTTCCCGGATGAAAATGGAGGAGACGGATTCTTTTATTCCGTTATCGAAAGGAAATAAATGAAAACAGATATTAAAGCCTTGTCTTATGATTCAATAAATTCTTTAATAAAGAATCTAAGCCAACCTTCTTTCAGAGCAAAACAAATTTTTGCTTGGCTCCATAAATTCGGCGTTGATTCTTTCGATGAAATGAGCAATCTCCCGAAAGCGTTAAGAGAAAAGCTGTGTGAGAATTATTATATTTCATCCTGTAAAATTGAAAAAAAGCTTGTTTCAAAAACAGACGGCACCGTAAAATATCTTTTTTCGTTGAGTGACGGAGAATATGTAGAATCCGTTATTATGAAATATAAATACGGTTATACAATTTGCGTTTCAAGCCAGGTCGGTTGCAAAATGGGATGCAGATTTTGTGCGTCAACGCTTGCAGGTTTTGTAAGAAATTTAACCGCCGGTGAAATTGAAAGCCAGCTTCATGCCGCACAAAAGGATCTTGATATAAGAATTTCAAATGTTGTTCTTATGGGTATTGGTGAGCCGCTTGATAATTATGATAATGTTTTGGCTTTTTTGCATAATGTTAATGATGAAAACGGTCTTAATATCTCAATGCGGAATATTACCCTTTCAACTTGCGGCGTAGTGCCTCGTATATATGACTTAATGAATGAAAATCTTCAAATCACATTAACCATTTCTCTTCATGCACCCAATGATACCATTCGCAGCAAAACCATGCCGGTAAATGACAAATGGGGTATCGATGAGGTTTTAAAAGCTTGTAAGGCATATATTGATAAAACCAATCGCCGTGTTTCGTTTGAGTATACCTTAATAAATAATGTGAACGACACTGTTGAATGTGCTAATGAACTTTGCTCAAGGCTGGATGGTATGCTCTGCCATGTTAATCTTATTCCGGTTAATGATGTTGAAGAGCGTGGAAATGTTCGCAGCAGCAGTGATTCAATAAATAAGTTTCTTCAAATATTGCAAAATAACGGCATAAATGCTACAATAAGGCGAACGCTCGGCAGCGATATTAACGCTTCGTGCGGTCAGCTCAGAAGAAAAAGTCAGGGGTGAATTTTTTGAAAATTGTTGCCAAAACCGATAAAGGCAAAGTGAGATCCTCTAATCAGGATGCTTATGCAGTAGGTGAATTTCCGGATGAGGTTGCTTGGGCTGTTGTGTGCGACGGTATGGGCGGCGCTGCCGGAGGTAATATCGCATCTGCTCTTGCCGTAAAGGTTATAAGTGATAAAATCAATGCTTCGTACAGAGAAAATATGAAGCCATCCTCAATCAAAAATATGCTTGATTCTGCTCTTGTTGCCGCTAACATAGAGGTTTATGATATGGCAGACGCTAAGCCGGAGCTCAGAGGAATGGGCACAACTGTTGTGTGCACCGTTGTTAAAGATGGATGTGCTTATATTGCCCATGCGGGCGACAGCCGTGCTTATGTTTTCAGAAAAGACAGGCTTGAACAGGTAACAACCGATCATTCACTTGTGCAGGATCTTGTTAATAAGGGCGAAATAACGAAAGAAGAAGCCGAGCATCACCCCAATAAAAATTTGATAACCAGAGCAATCGGTGTTGATAAAGGTATTGATGCTGAATTTGACGAAATTGATCTTGAGCCCGATGACGTGCTGATAATTTGCACAGACGGCTTATCTAACTATGTTTCAGATGATGAAATGATCAATGAGGTTTCTGACGGCAGATATTATGCTTTTGCCGACAGATTGGTGAAAAAAGCAAACAATAACGGCGGGGGAGACAATATTACTGTTGTTGCCATTGCCGAATAATCATAAAATTTGCCTGAAAGGCTGTGTAATTGTTTATGGAAAATTATGTGGGAAAGCGACTTGACGGACGCTATGAAGTGCAGGAAATAATCGGCGTAGGCGGTATGTCGGTTGTTTATAAGGCGTACGATAATGTTGATGACCGTATAGTTGCAATTAAGGTTTTAAAAGACGAATATTCAAATGACGCTGAATTTGTAAGGCGCTTTAAAAATGAGAGCAAGGCAATTGCCGTGCTCTCTCATCCCAATATTGTAAAAGTTTATGATGTAAGCTTTGGCGAAAAGGTGCAGTATATCGTCATGGAGTATGTAGACGGTATCACACTTAAGGAATATATTCAAAAGCAGCATATTATTGCGTGGAATGATGCTGTCTTTTTTACCACCCAAATTCTTCGTGCACTTCAACATGCGCACGATAAGGGCATTGTGCATCGTGATATAAAACCGCAAAACATTATATTATTGCCAAGCGGCAATATTAAAGTTACCGATTTCGGCATTGCTCGTTTTTCACGCACAGAAACAAGAACATTAACTGAAAATGCAATCGGTTCCGTGCATTATATCTCGCCCGAGCAGGCAAAAGGGGAATTTACAGATGAACGTGCCGATATATATTCTGTTGGTGTTGTTCTTTATGAAATGCTTTCCGGCAATGTTCCGTTTGATGCAGACAGTGCCGTTTCAGTTGCACTTATGCAGCTTCAAAAGGAGCCTAAAAAACTAACTGAAATAAATCCGAATATTCCTCTCGGTATCGAGCAAATCTGTTTCCATGCAATGCAAAAAAATCCGCAAGACAGATATCAAACCGCAACAGAAATGTTGCTTGATTTGGAAGATGTTATAAGAAATCCAAATGCGACATTTGATTACTCATATTTTGTTGATAAAAGCCCAACGAAATATGTGTTTAAAGAAGAAAGTTTAAATTCTGCATCTGTTTCCGGTAATGAAGAAAATGTTGAAGTGGGCGAAACGGCTGATCCGAATCATAAGAAAAAGGTTATCACTGCTGTTGTTGTCGGAGTTGTGTTCCTCATTGCGGCAATCGTGGGGCTCGTTGTGTTTATGACTCAGGGCTTGAATACGGAAACTCACAAGCTTGAGAATTTTACCGGTCAGTCTTATGATGCGCTTGTTTCAAACGATAACTATAAATATAATTTTGTTGCCGAATATGAAAAAACAGATCAATATGATCCCGGTACAGTAATTGATCAATCTCCAAAAGCCGGCGAAAAAGTTATTTCCGGTTCAACCGTTACTTTAAAAGTTGCTGCAAGCATGGGGGATATAACTGTTCCGAATTGCTATAATTTAACTCTTGATAAGGCACAAAAGCTGCTGCAGCAAAGTAAACTTTATAATTTTAAAGTAACCGAAATGTCAAATGAAAATGTTGCGTCAGGTTCGGTTATTTATACTGATCCAAAAGCTAATTCGGTTGTTTCGGCAGATCAAGAAATAGTAATTTATGTATCATCCGGTCCGTCAACAACTAAGCTTAAAACATATCCTATACCGGATGTTTCAGGCTTATCACTCAGTGATGCAAAAGCTTTTCTTGAAAAAGCAGGTTTCAAAAATGTTTCTGTTGAAATGCAGGATTCAACAGTCCGCAAGGATGTTGTTCTTGATCAGTCACCAAGAGCAGGAAAAACGGCAACGGAAAATGAAAAAATCAAAATTTATGTTTCATCCGGTGTAACAACAACGGAATCCACAACCGGCGGTCAATACACATTAACCGTTAATGTTAAATTGCCGTCATATTCCGGTTCTCCTAAGGATACTGTCACAATAAATGTAAACGGCAGTAACTACACTTCACAGGCTGTTAAGCTTGACGGTTCAATAGTTAAGCTTGCTGTTCCGGCAGATGCCGGAAGCAAGATTGATGTTGTTGTTCAGCTTGTTGAGGTCAGTGAAAACTACAACGGTTCTTATACAATGAATTCAGACAAAACCATTAACGTTGATTTTTCAAGGAGCCATAGTGAGTAAGTTTCAGGGAAAAATAATTAAAGGAATCGGCGGTTTCTACTATGTGGAAGCCGCCGGTGCGATTTATGAGTGCAAAGCAAGGGGCAATTTCAGAAATCAAAATTTAACTCCCCTTGTGGGCGATAATGTTGAATTTTCGGTAAATGAGAATTCTGAAAACAGGATAGATGCAGTGCTTCCAAGGAAAAACAGCCTTGTTCGCCCTCCGCTTGCCAATTTGGACACTCTTTTTATAGTTTCTTCAATAGTTGATCCTGCAATTAACACATTCAATATTGATAAAATGACGGCGCTTGCAGATTATATGAATATCGAGCCAATAATTGTTTTTACAAAAACAGATTTGGAACCCGATTATTCAGAGTATGAAAACATCTATAAAAAGGCCGGCTTCAAAGTGTATCCGTGCAATCCGTCAGAACCTGACGGCGCAGAACAAATAAAAGCGCTTCTGTCCGGCAAATGCTCGGCTTTTACCGGAAATACAGGTGTTGGCAAGTCAACTCTTCTAAATGCTATAGAGGCGAATTTGGAGCTTCCTACGGGTGAAACTAGCAAAAAGCTCGGCAGAGGAAAGCATACAACACGCCATTGCGAGCTTTTTAAAGTGTGCGGCGGCTATGTAGCAGATACTCCGGGCTTTTCTTCAATTGATTTTGAACGCTGCCTTAATATTTCAAAAGATGAACTTTTTGATTGCTTCAGAGAGTTTGAACCGTATTTCGGGAAATGCAAATTTTCAACCTGCACTCACACAGTTGAAAAAGGTTGCGCTGTTTGCGAAGCCGTAAAAAACGGCGATATTTCCGAAAGCAGGCATACCAGCTATGTTAAAATGTATAATGATTTAAAGAATGTTAAGGAATGGATGTTGAAAAAATGAAATATACGGTAATATCCGGTGCTCCCTGCAATGAAGATGATCTGGAATATTTAAGAACTAACATTGATAAGAATTCCGTTATTATCGCTGCCGATCACGGCCTTGATATTTGTAAACGCGTCGATTTGTCTGCCGATATTATAATAGGCGATTTCGATTCTGCAGAGTACCCAAATTTAAAAGCTGAAATTATTAAACTGCCGCACGAAAAAGATGATACGGACACTTTCTATTGCATAAAGGAAGCCGTTGCAAGAGGTGCAGATGAAATAGAAATCTTTTGCGCCATCGGCGGCAGAGCAGATCATGCTGTTTCAAATATCGTTGCATTGAAATATTGCCTTGATAAAGGTGTTGCTGCCGTTATAAAAGACAGATATAACGAAATTTCGATGCACAACAAAGCGTTTTATGTTTATAAATCAGATGCTCACAAATATTATTCCGTTTTTGCTTTCGGTGCCCCTGTTGAAGGGCTTATTCAAAAGGGCGCTTTGTATGAATTAAACGGAGTGACGCTTTCGCCGTATGACAATTTCAGCATCAGTAACGAGGTTGCGGATGATAAAGCTTTTGTTGATTTTAAAAGCGGCATAATTTTGCTTGTTTTAAGTAACGATTGATTTTTTGCGGCATATAATACAGTAGTTGCAGCTCAGAGGTGTTATTACTGTGAAAAAAATGTGCCGGCGTGATTTTCTTTGGTTAGCATTCGGTATAGGGTGCGTTGTCACTATTTGCCTTCCCGAAGCATGGCTTGTCCGTGTGCTTGCCGTAGTAGTAATAATACTGGGTATAATATGCTGCAAAAAATGATGGAGGAAATCATATGAAAGTTGTTGTTGTAAATCCGCCGAAATTTACTGTGCCTCTGCTCAGAAAAATATTTAAAATAAAGAAAATAAACAGTTAATATAAAAAGCACTTCCGAAAAAGGAAGTGCTTTTTGTTATATAAGGCGGCATGTTTGCATATGTATTTAGCAGAAAATAAAAAGGAGCGTTCATATGGAACAATGCAAAAAGGAAATATGCACAAAACGATGTGTTTTTTCAAAATGTGTCGATGCCGATTTTGATTATCAGGAAAACTTGCTTTCTTATGATGATGATTTGTTGAAAGTTATAAGATGCAGTGTTAATAATTTTGTGGTTAATACGGCTTACCAAAATTCAACAATAACCGTATACGGCAAAACAAAAATAACACTTACATATGTCAGCGAAAGCAGCGGCTGCATTTCTTGTGCGGAATTTGAAGAGGATTTTGAAAAGAGTTTTCAAACAGATTCTGATTGCGGTGATTTGCTTCTTGCGGCAAAAATTATAAACAAATTCAGTAATTGCAGAGTAATAAATCAACGAAGGATTGATATTCATGATTCTTTTTCTGTATCCGTTTGTGCCTACGCTCCGTGTAATGCAAGCATGACGGACAGTGCAAAAGATATTATGATAGACAAACAAAAGATAGAATACATATCTGTTATCGGATCAGCTTATGTTAAGTCTGAATTTGAAGAAGAAGCAGAGGTTACAGACGGCGAGGCAATCCGAAAAATAATCAATGTTTTTACAGATGCTTATTGCAGCGAAACAAAAATAATTGCCGATAAAATGCTTGTTAAAACCAAACTTCGTTTTTCCGTCCTTTATACTGCTGATTCGGATAAAATCAATGATGTTCGCAGATGCGAAAAAACAACAGAAATAAGCACAATAGTTGATATAAATGGAATTTCTGAAGATGATATTGCAATAGTTAATGCTAAATCCGGCAATTTGTTCTTTAAAACAAAAACAGACGGTAAAAATAATCTAACAATTATTGATTTGGCAGGTGATATAAATCTTTCCTGCACAGTCTATCGCAAGCAATCGGACTATTTATCCGACGATGCTTATTCGATAAATCGGGATGTTAAAAACACTTTTTTTCCAATTGAACTTGACGTTGATTATAAATTGATTAAAGAATCTTACTCAAGCAAAGAAAAATTTGAATTTGATGCTGTAGATATTTCGGAAATTCTTGATCTTGATGTTTCGCTATCCGCAGATAAGTGTATCGAGCTTTCGGCGTTTGTTTTAACTGAAAATTCAGAAATATTGTTCATTTCGGATAAAAAACAAATTGAATTTGATAAATTTCAGGATTGCAGCGCTTATATATCATCTTATGATTATGTTATTAAATCAAAAAATGTTATCGAATTAAGATTTGTAGTTGCGTATACTGCGCTCAAATATAAGCAAAGCAGTTTTAACCTGCTTTCGGATGTTGAATTAACATCATCCGGTGAATATGAATCACCTGCGCTTGCTGTTTATTTCGCAGATAAAAATGAGCGGCTTTGGGACATTGCCAAATGCTTCAGAACATCGGTTGATTTAATAAAAAAAGAAAATGAGCTGACTGATGATACTTTGGATGCAAAGCGAATACTCTTAATTCCCGGAATGTAGAAGCAGACAGGAGAGTGACGATATTGAATATATATAATGACATTTCCGCACGAACACAAGGCGATATATACATAGGCGTTGTCGGACCGGTTCGCACGGGTAAATCAACATTTATAAAAAAGTTTATGGAATCACTTGTGATTCCGAATATAAAAGGGGAATTTCAAAGAGAGCGTGCACTTGATGAATTGCCGCAAAGTGCAACCGGCAGAACTATCATGACAACGGAACCAAAATTTATTCCGGAAGACGCTATCGAGCTATCCATGGATGATAACATTCATTTCCGCGTAAGGCTTATTGATTGTGTCGGTTATATTGTTCCGAGTGCAGTAGGTTACATAGAAGATGAGCAGCCGCGTATGGTGCACACACCTTGGTTTGATGAGGAAGTTCCTTTTAACATGGCGGCGGAAATAGGAACTCAAAAGGTTATTAAAGAGCATTCAACCATCGGCCTTGTTGTTACTACAGACGGCTCTATAAGCCAAATACCCAGAGAGGAATATGCAGAGGCTGAGGAAAGGGTTGTTGCAGAACTTAAAGAACTTAACAAGCCTTTTGTTGTTGCATTGAATTGTGTTGAGCCTGAAAGCGATTCTGCCGTTTCTCTTGCGGCGGATTTGTGTAAAAAATATAATGTTCCCGTCATACCGGTAAATTGTCTTGAACTTGATACAGCAAAAATTAACAGTCTGCTTGAAAAAGCTCTTTATGAATTTCCGGCAAAGCGTATTGAGCTTAATTTTCCAAACTGGATTAAAAGTCTGGATGAAGATGATGCTTTTAAATCCGATATGTTTGCTTTCATCGGCGAAAAAGCAAAAAATATAAGCAATATACGCAGTGTAAAGGCGTTTTCCGATTGCCTTTGTGAATATAAAGATATTGACTCATCTGTTATTTCCGATTCGGATTTGGCTGTGGGAAAAATCAGCATTTCCGTCTGCATTTCAAATGCTTATTATTACACGGTGCTTTCATCAAAATGCGGCTGCGAAATAAAAAATGAAAAAGATTTGATGGCTGTTGTCGGCGAACTGACTAAAATTAAACAAAAGTTTTCAAAGTTTAAATCCGCACTCGGTGAGGTTGAGCGAACAGGCTATGGCATTGTCATGCCGGATATTGATGAATTAACCCTTGAAGAGCCTGAAATTGTTAAACAGGGTGGAAGATACGGCGTCAAACTAAAAGCTCAAGCACCGTCAATTCACATGATTCGTTGTAATACTCGCACTGAGGTTGCGCCGATTGTGGGCAGCGAAAGCCAATCTCAGGAGCTTGTTATGTATTTATTGCGTGAGTTTCAGGAAAATCCCGGAAAAATATGGGAAACTGATTTGTTCGGTAAGTCACTGCACGAACTTGTCAATGAAGGCTTAAGAGGAAAACTTGAGCGTATGCCGGACGATGCACGGGATAAATTCAGAGAAACAATAGAGCGTGTCATCAATGAGGGCTGCAGCGGATTGATTTGCATAATCTTATAAAAAAAGAGGAGCAAATGCTCCTCTTAAATTAGAATATTTTATTAGACAAGTTTTTTTATGATTTAACAGTGTGTTTATTTTTTGAATACTTTAAGTTCTTTTAAATCAAAATCGCCTATTGCATATTTTTCTCCGCTTCTCAGAGCATCTCCCTGTTGTTCGTCAACCGTATAAACAAAAGCGCATTTCGGGCACACCAAAAAGTAAACCGATTCTGAGTTTATGAGCGGATACGAGGGGATAAGTCTTGTGTCCATATTGCTGAAAACGCTGAATTTTACTCTATTTTTGCAATGTGGGCATTCAATTTCGGCTGTAGTGCCTCTGCTTTTGATTTTATCCGAATTGCCGAGCCTGTATTCCATTTAAAAACACGCCTTTCTGTTAGTTACTACATATATTTTTGCAAATTTAAGGAAAAGTGTCAAGTATGAAAAAAATATTTATTTTATTTGTTTGTTTATCAATGCTTCTTTGCGGTTGCTCAATAACTGATAACAGTGAATCATCTCCCGCCCAGCCTGCGGAGCCGGAGTTTGTCAAATCTGTTTGGATGGCCTATTTTGAGCTTGAAAAATACACTTCTGAATGTGCGGACGGTGCCGAATTTGAAAACGCAATAAAATCTGCATTTAAAAAAGCAAAGGAAGTCGGAATAAACACGATAACGGTGCAGGTTCGCCCGTGCGCCGATGCATTTTATAAATCGGATTATTTTCCTGTTTCAAAATATTGCTTCGGAGTGCAGGGGAGTGAGTTGCTTTATGATCCTCTTGCCATTATGACAGAAACAGCTCATAAACTTAACTTAAGAATTGAAGCTTGGATAAATCCGTACAGAGTGTCCCAAGACGGTAATGTTGAAGATTTGTCATCAAGCAACATTGCAAAGCAGTGGTTTGAAAATCCTGATAAGCAAAGCAATGTTTATGTGGCCGATAAAATCTATTTTAATCCGGCAAGCAAAGAGGTAACGGAATTGATTGTAAACGGAGTTAAAGAAATAGTCAAAAACTATCCTGTTGACGGTATTCATTTTGATGATTATTTTTATCCTACAACCAATGAAAACATTGATGAATCCGAGTATTCAAAATACTGCGAAAACGGCGGTGAAATGACTCTTGATGATTGGCGAAGAAATAATGTTTCGGAAATGGTGAAATCCGTTTATTCCGCCGTTAAAGAGATAAATTCAAGTGTTTCATTCGGTATCAGCCCACAATCAAGGGTTTCAACCGATTATTCAACGCTTTATGCCGATGTTGAAAAATGGGCAAGTGAGCCTGGATATGTTGATTATATTTGTCCTCAAATTTATTTTGGATTTTATAATGAGGTGCAACCGTTTACACGAACCGCAAAGGAGTGGAACGAAAGGTCAACTGCCGCAAAGCTCTATATCGGATTGCCGCTTTACAAAGCAGGCAAGGAAGATAAATTCGCTTCGGCAGGTCAAGGACTTGCCACTAAGGAGTTTATAGAAAACAACAATATAATTTCAAGGCAAATAGCTTATCTTGGGCAGTTAAGTAATGTTAAAGGATATTATATTTATTCCTTCAGTTATTTGGTTGATGCCGGAGATGAAGCGGTTTCGGCTGAAGTTGAGAATATCAAGAATTTAAATTAGCAATGCAAATATCATTTGCCGTGTCAACGCTCTCAATAGTGCAATTTACCTCAAGACCTTTGATGTTCTTGCCGCATTTTATTTCAACAGGAATATAATTCTTTGTGTAGCCCCTGAATGTTTCGGGGGCTGTTTCATTTTCAAAAAGAACGTTTACCGTTTTGCCTATAAGGCTTTTGAAATATTCGTCTCTTATTTTTTCTGCAGCTTCGGCCATAACTGAGGCTCGGCGCTCTTTTTCTTGTTTAGAAACAGAATCGCCTTTGCGTGATGCTGCCGTTCCGGTTCGTTCCGAATACGGAAATACATGCACTTTTTCAAACTTTATTTTTTTAACAAAATTAAGACTTTCATTAAAGTCTTCATCGCTTTCTTCATTAAATCCAACCATAACATCTGTGGTTAATGAAGTGTCATCAAATGCATTTCTGAGTTTGTTGCAGAGGTCGCAGTATTCTGCCGCTGTATAATGCCTGTTCATATCTTTAAGAGTTTTGTCGCATCCGCTTTGAAGTGAAATGTGGAATTGCGGGCAAAATTTTTCAATTTGGGCAAGTTCTGTAATGATTTCGTCGGTAATATGATCCGGCTCAAGGCTTCCGAGGCGAACCCTTAATATTCCTTCTGTTTCGGCACATATTTTAACTGCATCAACTATATTAAAATCCTCACCTTTGCCGTATGCAGAAAGATTTATACCCACGAGTACTATTTCTTTAATTCCGTTTTCAGCCAAAACTTTTATGTCTTCTTTAAGTTGTTCCGGCTTTTTGGACCTTACTCTTCCTCTGCTTTTCGGGATTATGCAATAGGAACAGAATCTGTCGCATCCATCTTCGATTTTGACGAAAGCACGAACTCTTTCATTGAATTTTGTAATGGAACATTGGCGGAATTCATCACCGGTTTCGTGCTGCTCAATATTTACTATTCTGCTGTGCTCAAGGTTGTATTTGTTTATTAAATCTAAAATATCGCCGTCATTTTTATTTCCGAAAACAATATCTGCTTGTTCAAGCTCTGCTGCTGCCTGCGGAAAAGCCTGCGGCATACAACCTGTAAGTATTACAACCGAATCGGGATGGCGGCGCTTAAACTTTCTTATGTTTTGGCGCGTCTTTTGATCTGCTGTTGCGGTAACGGTGCAAGAATTAACTATGTAATAATCTGCTTCTTCGTTCGGAGAAACTATTTCAAAACCGGCTTTGCTTAAAAGCTCTGCCATATACTCGCTTTCCGATTGATTAACTTTGCATCCGAGTGTGTAAAATGCTGCTTTCATATTCATCTCTCCTGTTTAGTCATAATATTATAACAAAATAAGGTTATTTAAGCAATGTTTTTTGAATATGATTTATCGGTGATATTTATGAAAAAAACAATTGCAGTATTCCTTGCCGTTTTAACGACTTTTATTATTCCTTTTCAATGCGTTGCGGCGGAAAATAAAGAGGAAAGCAGTGAAACGGTTGCCGATTTTGCGAAATCTTCAATATTGATGTGTGCGGATACGGGCGATATCATTTATGAAAAAAATGCTTATGAACATCTTTCTCCGGCGTCAGTGACAAAAATTATGACCATACTTCTTGTGCTTGAGGCAATAGACAGCGGTAAGATTTCTTTGGAAGATGAGGTTACGGCAGGCGAAAATGCAGTAAAAATGGGAGGCTCACAAATTTGGCTGGAACTTGGAGAAAAAATGACCGTGGATGAACTGTTTAAAGCTGTTGTTGTTGCGTCTGCAAATGATGCTTGCACGGCACTCGGTGAATTTATAGCAGGCTCGTCTCAAGGATTTGTTAAGATGATGAACGAAAAGGCCGCATCACTCGGTCTTGAGAATACTTACTTTGAAAATTGCACAGGACTGGATGACACAACAAAAAATCATTATTCATGTGCATATGATTTGGCTGTTATTGCATGTGAGGTGCTAAAACACGAACTGATTTACAATTATTCTACCGTTTGGCTTGATTATCTGAGGAATGGTGAAACGGAACTTAACAACACTAATAAACTTGTTAATAAATATGACGGAATAACGGGTCTGAAAACCGGCACAACGTCAAAAGCGGGATTTTGTGTTTGCGCAACTGCAAAAAGAGACGATATGAACCTGATTGCTGTTGTTCTCGGTGCCGATACAAGTGAACTGAGATTTGAAACAGCAGCAAACCTGCTCAATTTCGGATTTGCCGAATATACGGTAATAACACCGCAAATAGATGAATCACAAATAACTTCCGTTAAAATTAAAAACGGCAAAATAAAATCGGTTGTTCCCATATATAATCAAACGGATAAATTACTTGTAAAAAAAGGAAAAACCGATATATCATACAGTTATGAAATTGAGGACAGTATTGCCGCTCCTGTAGATCAGGGAGCAGAGCTTGGAACTATTTCCGTACATTACGGTGATGATGTAATAAAATCAATAACACTTGTGTCTCCGAAAAAAATTGAAAAAATAGGATTTAATTATATTTTAATAGAAATGTTACGTAATATTTAGCAAAAACAGTTGATTATCTAATAATTTTGATGTAAAATAGGCAACTGAAAATAAATTAGAAATGAGGACTTTTATATGCAAGAGATTAAGCTTATAAATAAATATGCAGAGAAATTCCTTTCTGAAAAAGAAATAAATGATGCTGCTCCCAAGGGCGTTGAAGCACTCAAAACTCTTCACGGCAAAACCGGTGCAGGCAATGATTTTCTCGGTTGGCTCACTCTTCCAACTGATTATGATAAGGAAGAATTTGTAAGAATTAAAAATGCTGCCGAATACATCAAAAAGAATGCAGATATTCTTGTTGTTATCGGTATCGGAGGCTCTTACCTCGGTGCCAGAGCAGTTATCGAAGCTCTAAAATCACCTAACTATAATGCTTTGGCAAAAGATACTCCGCAAATTTATTTCATCGGCAATACTATAAGCCCGTCAATGCTTAATGAGCTCCTTGAAATATGCGAGGATAAAGATATTTGCGTGAATGTTATTTCTAAGAGCGGCACAACTACCGAGCCGGCAATTGCATTTCGTGTGTTCAGAGAGCTTGTATACAAAAAGTATTCTGCAGAAGAAGCTGCAAAGCGTATTTTCTGCACAACGGATAAATCTAAGGGCACTCTTAAAAATCTTGCAGACGAAGAAGGTTATGAAAGTTTTGTAGTTCCCGATGATGTAGGCGGCAGATATTCTGTTCTTACTGCAGTAGGTTTGCTTCCGATTGCATGTGCAGGAATCGATATTGATGCACTTATGAACGGCGCACAGCTTGCTCAAAACAGCTTTAACAGCGAAAATATTGCCGAAAACGATGTGCTTAAATATGCTGTCATCAGAAATTGTTTCTATAACATGGGTAAACGCCTTGAATGCTTTATCTGCTATGAACCGTGCATGACGATGTTTAATGAATGGCTTAAACAGCTTTTCGCTGAGAGTGAGGGTAAAGACGGTAAGGGCCTTTATCCTGTATCCTGCATTTTCTCAACCGATCTTCATTCTGTTGGTCAATATATTCAGGAAAGCGGTTCAAACCTTATGTTTGAAACTTGCATTAAATTTAATAATCCGGCAAGTGATTTTACTATTCAATCCGAAGACGGCAATATTGACGGCCTTAATTTCCTTGCAGGCAAAACAATGAGCTATGTTAATGAAAAAGCCCGTGAAGGCACTCTCCTTGCTCACACAGAGGGCGGCGTGGCTAATCTTGTGCTTGAAGCAAACGGAATTACTGCCGAAAATATCGGTTATATGATTTATTTCTTCGAGAAGACTTGTGCCGTTTCAGGCTATATGCTCGGCGTTAATCCTTTTAATCAGCCCGGCGTTGAAAGCTATAAGAAAAATATGTTTGCTTTGCTTGGCAAACCCGGCTACGAAAGTGAAAAAGAAAGGCTTGAAAAAGAGCTTGGCTTATGATATTATATAGTTGAAATCAATCCTTGGAGGAATAATAAATGATTAAACTTATTATTGGTAATAAAGGTTCAGGAAAAACTAAAAAGCTCGTTGAGCTTGTTAATTCTTGTGTTGAAAATTCGGATGGCAACGTTGTTTGCGTTGAAAAGTCTCCGAAACTCACATATGATATATCTTCAAAAGCAAGATTGCTTGAAACCGAAACATACAGCATTAACGGTTGCAAAGCATTTTATGGCTTCCTCGCAGGCATTTGTGCAGGCAATTATGATGTAACGGATGTTCTTATTGATGCAACATTCAAAATCGTAGGTCGTGATTATTCAAAGCTTCCTCAATTTTTTGATATGCTTTCAGAGCTTTCCGAAGCAACTGATGTTAATTTTTATTTCACAATCAGCTGTGATAAGGAAGATCTTCCCGTTGAGATCTTCGATTATTGCGACGAACTGTAAAAAAACTTAAAAGGCGTGGTTTTCCGCGCCTTTTTTTATAATTTTCTATTGACAAACCTTTTTACAATATATATAATACTAAAGGCAAGCTGAGGTGGGTTTATGAAAATTGATGTAAACAATCTTTTCAACGGCGACGATGCGCCGATTGATATAAACTACACCTTGGATTTAAAAGATCTTGTTTATGCCGATTACAACCCCTTGCAACATGGCGTGGTTGTTAAAGGCGCTGCAACTCAGCATGCCGGCATTGTCGGTCTGAATGCTGAGGTTTCATTTCTGTTTAGCGGTGTGTGCGACAGATGTGCAGAAGATGTAAACAAGCAGATGGGCTTTTCTGTTAACAAGATTTTGGTTAGAGAATTGGCTAATGATGCCGATGCCGATAACGATGAATACATAGTTTTAGAAAACGGTATTCTTGATCTTGATGATTATATCAGAGAAGAGGTTCAATTATTTTTGCCAAGTAAAATCTTGTGCAAGCCGGATTGCAAAGGCTTGTGCAGTAACTGCGGTAAAAATTTGAATTTAGGTGATTGCGATTGTAAAAAAGCGGTTGATCCAAGAATGGCCGCTCTGCTGCAATTGCTTGATGAAGATAATAATTCAGATGTTGAATAAAGGAGGCTATAAAAATGGCAGTACCCAAGAGAAGAACTTCTACGGCAAGAAAAAACAAGAGACGCTCAAGCGTTTGGAAAATGAGCGCACCCACACTTGTAAAATGCTCTAATTGCGGAGCATATACAGTGCCGCATAAGGTATGCTCGGAGTGCGGATACTACAACGGTAAAGAAGTAGTTTCCAAGGAAGCATAAGCATCTTAACAATTTTGACGGGCTACTTATGCCCGTCTTTTCTCTTTTTAAAAACTATTTAAGGAGGTTGTGCAGTGAAAAGCGTGGTAGCCATTGTCGGCAGGCCAAATGTCGGCAAATCAACTCTTTTTAATAAGCTAATAGGCACAAGGCGCTCAATTGTTGACGACACCCCCGGCGTTACAAGAGACAGAATTTATGGTGATTGTGAATGGCTCGGCAGAAAATTTTTACTTGTTGATACGGGTGGCATAGAGCCTAATACGGATAATATAATTTTAAAACAAATGCGCGAACAAGCCGAAATTGCGATTTCCACGGCAGATGTTATCATTTTTGTAACAGATCTTACTTGCGGAATTTTGGCGGCAGACAGTGAGGTTGCCTCAATGCTTCAAAAAAGCGGCAAGCCTATTGTTTTGTGCGTTAATAAATGCGACAGTGTCGGAGCTCCCAAGCCTGAGTTTTATGAATTTTATAACTTAGGGCTCGGTGATCCGATTGCAGTTTCTTCTGTTCATGGCCACGGCACCGGTGATTTACTTGATGAAGTAATCAAGTTTCTTCCTGAAGAACCGGAAAATGATGAAGAAAATGATGAAATAATAAATGTTGCTGTTATAGGCAAGCCTAATGTCGGCAAATCATCGCTCATCAATAAAATAAGCGGCGAAAATCGCACAATAGTTTCAAATATTGCAGGCACAACCCGTGATTCAACGGATACTTATGTTGAAAACAAATTTGGCAAGTTTAATATGATTGATACTGCGGGAATAAGGCGCAAAAGCAAAATTGTTGATGCCGTTGAAAAATTCAGTATCATCAGGGCAAAATCGGCTGTTGAAAGAGCTAATGTTTGCGTTATTATGATTGATGCCACCGAAGGCTTTACCGAACAGGATTCAAAAGTTGCCGGCATTGCGCTTGAGGCCGGTAAGGCTTGTATTATAGCGGTTAATAAATGGGATGCCGTTGAAAAAGACGGCAATACAATGAATGAATTTAAGAAAAAACTGGCAAATGATTTTTCATTTATGAGCTATGCTCCCGTTGTGTTTATTTCGGCTGCAACCGGGCTCAGAATTGACAAGCTTTTTGAATTGATTTCTTTTGTTCATTCTCAAAATTCAATGCGCATTTCAACCGGTAAGCTTAATGAAGTTCTTGCTGCTGCAACGGCTCGCGTTCAACCGCCTACCGATAAAGGCAAGAGGCTTAAGATATATTATATGACTCAGGCGTCTACAAGGCCGCCTACATTTGTTTTCTTTGTAAACAGTGCGCAACTTTTCCATTTTTCTTATCAAAGATATCTTGAAAATCAGTTGCGCGAGGTTTTCGGACTTGACGGCACACCCGTTCGCTTCATTGTCAGAGAAAGGGGAGACGGCAAAAAATAATGCAAACTTCTCTAATTTTAAAATGCGTACTGATAGGTGTTGTTTCCTATTTGCTCGGAAGTCTGAATTTCTCAATTATTCTTTCAGAAGTTGTAAAAAAGAAAGACATTCGTAAATCCGGAAGCGGCAATGCCGGCGCAACAAATATGATGCGCACATACGGCATTAAAGCAGCTGTCGGAACAATGCTCGGAGATATTTTTAAGGTTGCAATCGGTATTATTGTTGCGTTCGCAATTTTAGGCGTGCCGATGAAATATATTTTTACAAATCCGGCAGATGCTGCCGAAATACAGCGTGTAGTGCTCTATAAAGAGTTTGCAGGGCTTTTTTGTGTTCTCGGACATATTTTCCCGCTTTACTTTAAATTCAAAGGCGGAAAGGGCGTGGCAGCGTGCACGGGAATGGTGATTATTGTTGATTGGCGGATAGCTTTGATTTTGTTTGTGATATTTGTTTCTGTAATTCTTATATCCAAATGGATCAGCTTGGGCTCAATAGTAATTGCAATTCTTTATCCTGTTCTCATATTTGTTTTTTATAAGAATTGGATACTTTCTTTGGTTGCGCTTTTGTTTACCGCAATCGTTATAATCGCTCACAGAGAAAACATAAAACGCCTTATTAAAGGTGAAGAAAATAAAATTTCATTAAAAAATAAAAAAAAGAGCAGTTCATAATGAACTGCTTTTTTCTGTTATAACGTAAAGAAACAACACAGTAAGTGTTTGTTAGGACAAAAAAAATAAGCCGTCTGTGCAGACGGCTTTAGTATTAAATCATTACGCTCTTTCAACTTTACCTGAGCGAAGACATCTTGTGCAAACATAAACTCTTTTAGGAGAGCCGTTTACAATAGCCTTAACTCTTTTTACATTGGGCTTCCATGTTCTGTTAGAACGCCTGTGTGAGTGGGACACCTTAATACCGAAAGTCATTTCTTTTCCACAGTATTCACATTTTGCCATCAGCGAACACCTCCTTGTAAATTTAGAACGCATAAATACTAACACATATTGCAACAAAATGCAAGCGTTTTTTTATAATATTTTTTATTAAGGGAAACTTTTCGGCTATTTTTATCTTTTTGTTGATTTTGCAGCTATTTTTTATTATACTGTTATACGATATATAAAAATTACTATATTAAGCGAGGTTATGATATATGGCAGCGGAAAAGAAAAATCCTGCACAGGATAAAAAAGCAGCTCTTGAATCTGCGTTAAAACAAATTGAAAAGCAATATGGCGCCGGTGCGGTTATGCGCCTCGGTGAAAACAGGCACCTCAATATCGATGCAATTTCAACCGGTTCTCTTACCTTGGATTTGGCAACGGGTATAGGCGGTCTTCCAAAAGGCAGAATTGTTGAAATATACGGCCCTGAATCTTCTGGTAAAACAACTCTTGCGCTTCATTGTATTGCGGAATGTCAAAAGCAGGGAGGCGTTGCTGCATTTGTAGATGCCGAGCATGCTCTTGATCCCGTATATGCAGGTAATCTCGGAGTTGATATTGATTCGCTTCTTGTGTCTCAACCGGATTACGGTGAGCAGGCACTTGAAATTACCGAGCAGCTTGTGCGCTCCGGTGCTGTTGATATTATTGTTGTTGACTCTGTTGCCGCTCTTGTTCCGAGAACGGAAATAGACGGCGAAATGGGCGATTCCCATGTTGGCTTGCACGCAAGACTTATGAGCCAGGCAATGAGAAAGCTTACAGGTGCAATAAATAAAAGCAACTGCCTTATTATATTTATAAATCAGCTTCGTGAAAAGGTTGGCGTTGTATACGGTAATCCGGAGGTAACAACCGGCGGACGCGCACTTAAATTCTATTCTTCTATGAGAATTGATGTTCGCAAGGCAGAGGCTATTAAAGCAGCGGGTTCGGAGGTAATCGGCACAAGAACGAAAGTTAAAATCGTTAAAAATAAGCTTGCGCCGCCTTTTAAACAGGCAGAATTTGATATTATGTATGGCAGAGGCATAAGCAAATCGGGTGAAATTCTTGATTTGGCGGCTGAATATGATATCATCAAAAAAAGCGGTTCTTGGTTCTCTTATGGCGAAGAAAGACTCGGTCAAGGCAGAGATAAGGTTAAGGACATAATAGAAAACGATCCTGAATTTGCTGATAAACTTGAAACTGAAATTAAAAAGAAAATCAAGGAGCAGCAAGAAAGCTCAAACCATAAGTATCAGGCTAAGGCTGCACCTAAGGCAGACACCGATATTCCCGAAATTGATGAAAAGGCTGTTAAGCAAACAAGAGCTGCAGCAAGGGCAAAGCTTGATATTGCTGTTGAGGACGATGAAGACTGATGATCATTAAAGCACAAAGGGGTAGGGGCACAAAAATCCATATCCTGCTTGATGATGAATATCAAATAACAACAAATTATGATTTTTGGGCTGAAAACTTTATTGCAGACGGCACGGATATTTCCGATGAAGAGTGGCAAGAGCTTGTTGAAAAAATAAATCTGCGAAAGGCATTGAATAAATGTGCGGATTTACTTTCAAGGCGTGATCATTCAATAAAAGAACTCAAAGCTAAGCTCTTGAAAACCGTTGATGAAAGATCTGCGGATAAGGCAATTCAACGCTTTGTTGATTACGGCTATCTTGATGATGAAAAATTTGCAATGTCTTATGCAGAATATTTGTTTTCATCAAAAAAGTATTCTGCAGCAAGGGTTAAACAAGAGCTTTATGCAAAGGGAATTTCACCCGATGTTATTCAATTTGCTGTTGATTCTAATAATGTTGATCCTAAGGATTCAATAACGAAAATCATAAATAAATCATATTTACGCAAACTCAGAGAGGAAAAAGGCAGAGATAAGGTTATTGCGGCGCTTATGAGAAGAGGCTTTTCATATTCCGATATTAAAACTGCCTTAAATAACATAACAGATGATGAATAATCAATTCAGTGCTTATCTTGTTTCGCTCGGTTGTCCCAAAAATCAGGTGGACGGCGAAATGCTGATGAGTAAATTATGCGACAGCGGTTTTTCAGTTGCACAATCCGAAGCGGATGCCGATGCAATTATTGTAAACACCTGCGGTTTTATTGAATCCGCAAAGGCAGAGGCCATAGAGGCTATTTTGGAAGCGGCAGAATATAAAAAGGCGGGTCTTGCATCCGCCGTTATAGTTACGGGTTGCCTTGCGGAAAGATATAAAGATGAAATAATGAATGAAATGCCTGAGGTTGATGCAGTTGTAGGTATCGGCGCAAATTCCGATATTGTTAAAATCTGCCAAAAGGCTCTGTGCGGTGTTACAACAAACATTTTTCCAAACAAGTGTTTCTTACCGCTTGATGATAATAGGCTTGTTAAAAAAGGCTCTCATTGGGCATATCTTAAAATTTCAGACGGCTGTGACAATAAATGCTCATATTGTGCTATTCCGGGTATAAGAGGGGAATACAGAGAGCGTACTTTAGAGAGCATAACAGAGGAAGCGGAAAGTCTTGCGCAAAACGGAATTAAAGAAATTATACTTGTTGCTCAAGACACAACTAAATACGGTATTTCTCTTTACGGTAAATATATGCTGCCGGAATTGCTTAGAAGAATTTCGGATATTAACGGCATTGAATGGATAAGAATATTTTATTGCTATCCCGATAAGGTTACCGACGAACTTATTGATGCCATTGCAAGCCTTGATAAAGTTTGTTCTTACATAGATATTCCGCTTCAGCATTGCAATAAGGATGTTCTTAAAGCGATGAACAGAAGCGGATCATATGATGAATTGAAATCCCTTATAGAAAAAATGAGATCTAAAATTCCCGGTCTTTCATTAAGAACAACTCTTATGGTTGGCTTTCCCGGTGAAACAGAAGAACAATTTGAAGAGCTTTGCAAATTTGTTAAAGAAATGAAGTTCGACAAGATGGGTTGCTTTAAATTTTCTCCGGAAGAAGACACTCCGGCATATGATATGGATAATCAAATCGAAGAAGATGTTAAAGCAAGGCGTGAAGAAGTTTTGGGTGATATTCAATATACCGTTACTGAAAACGCAAATAAAAGCCGCATAGGAAAGATTTATAAAACTGTTGTTGACGATATTGACGGTGAGTATTATATAGGCAGAAGCTATCTTGATTCGCCCGAAATAGACAGCGGTATAATTTTTTCTTCGCCTGATAAACTAAATATCGGTGATTTTGCCGATGTCAGAATAACAGACTATGACGGATATGATTTGATTGGAGAGACAATAAGATGAATTTACCTAATAAAATAACCGTATTCAGATTTTGCTGTGTACCTGTGTTGCTCGCTGTTGCGTTCATAAATTTTCCATACCATTGGGTCGCAACGCTGATTGTGTATTTCATAGCTTGTATGAGTGATAAGGCTGATGGCATTATTGCAAGAAAAAATAACCTTGTAACGGATTTCGGCAAGCTTATGGATCCTCTTTCTGATAAAACGCTTGTTTTTGCAGCATATATAATTTTGTTTAATATGGGCTGGCACACCGATATTGTTATTATGATGATGCTTGCAAGGGAATTTCTTGTTGCAGGAATAAGGATGAGTGCGGCTTCAAGCGGAGAAGTAATTGCCGCAAACGGTTTCGGTAAAGCTAAAACATTTTTGCAAATGTCAACAACAGGCTTAACTTTCCTTTTGCTTGCAATCGGTGAAAGCCCAAAAATAGATATAGATATGAGCACACATTGGCTTAATATTTATTGCACAATTGCTTTTTGGATTGTAGGCGTTGTAACCGTTTTAAGCGGAATTATTTATGCAAAAGACGGTTGGCATCTCATAAAAACAAAATAATTGTTGCAAATTAGTAAAAAATGTATATAATATTATTGATAGATAAAAACGTAGACGGAGATAAGTAAGTAATTATCGCCTTTGCAGAGAGCGCAACATATGCTGAAAGTTGCGTATTGGCGAGTTGCTGAAATGCACTCCTGAGTTGTTCGGAGGAAAATTAAAGTATTCTGAATCGGTTGCCCCGTTACAGGCAAAGCCGTTTATAGGCGGCTGAGTATAAAATAGAGTGGAACCGCAGTTTATCATTGCCTCTGTCATTATATGACAGAGGCTTATTTTTTAGCTTTGAAAGGTAATGAAAAAATTATGTTTGATGAATTCAAGGAATCCGTTCAAAGCTTTATGGAACACGATCCGGCAGCACGAAACCCGATTGAAATTGTGCTGTTGTATCCTGGTTTTAAAGCTTTGCGCAGTCATAAACATGCAAATTGGTTTTATAGGCACAATATGCCATTTATCGCACGATATATAAGCCAAAGATGCGCACATAAAACAGGCATTGAAATCCATCCCGCCGCTAAAATCGGCAGAAGAGTATGCATAGACCACGGCCATGGAATTGTTATAGGCGAAACAACAGAAGTCGGCGATGATGTAATGATATATCAGGGAGTTACTCTTGGCGGCACAGGTAAGGAAGTTGGCAAAAGGCACCCAACCATTGAAAACGGCGTTATGATTGGTGCCGGCGCAAAAGTATTGGGGCCTATAACGATAGGCAGAAATTCAAAAATTGCGGCCGGAGCTGTTGTTGTAAGAGATGTTGAGCCGAATTGCACGGTTGTTGGTATCCCCGGCGAGATTGTCAGAATAGACGGTGAAAGGGTTGATGATCTTGATCAAATTAACATTCCCGATCCTGTTATGATGGCTATCAAGGCAAATCAGAACAAAATACAAGAACTTGAAAATGATATTAAAAAATTGGAGGATTCTTTAAAATGAAGATTTTTAACACAATGACCGGCAAAAAAGAAGAATTTGTTCCTATGGATAAAAATGAAGTTAAGATTTATGCTTGCGGACCAACGGTTTACAACTATATTCATATAGGCAATGCCAGACCGCTTTGCGTATTTGATGTGCTCCGCAGATATCTTGAATACAGGGGTTATAATGTTAAATTCGTTCAGAATTTCACCGATATTGATGATAAAATCATAAAGCGTGCAAATGAAGAGGGCACAACTTATGATGTTATTTCTAAAAAATATATTGAGGAATTTTGGAAAGATGCAAACGGTCTTAATTTTAAAAAAGCAACCGTTCATCCAAAAGCAACCGAAAATATTGATGAAATTATAGATATTATCAGCACTCTTATTGAAAAAGGATATGCCTATCAGGCTGAAAATGATGTCTATTTCCGCACTCTTAAGTTTAAAGAATATGGCAAGCTTTCGCATCAACCCATAGAGGATCTTGAAAGCGGTGCAAGAATTGCAGTTGGTGAAATTAAGGAAGATCCTCTTGATTTTGCTCTTTGGAAGGGTGCTAAACCCGGAGAACCGTATTGGGATTCACCGTGGGGTAAAGGCCGCCCGGGTTGGCATATTGAGTGTTCTGCAATGAACAGAAAATATCTCGGAAACACTATTGATATTCATTGTGGCGGCAAGGATCTTGTTTTCCCTCATCATGAAAATGAAATCGCACAAAGTGAATGCGCAAACGGTTGCACATTCGCAAATTATTGGATGCACAACGGATATATCAATGTTGATAATGTTAAAATGAGTAAATCGCTCGGCAACTTTAAAACTGTTCGTGAAATTGCAGATGTATATGGTTATGAAGTTATCAGATATTTCCTTATTTCATCTCATTATCGCTCACCGATCAATTATAGTCTTGATATAATCGAACAATGCAAATCCGCCCTCGAAAGGCTTTATACATGCAGAGACAGCCTTGATTTTGCAATCAAAAATGCTGCCGATGATGTTCATGATGATGATGCTCAAATTATTGCTGAGTTAGACAGCAGACGAGAGCAATTCATAACCGCTATGGATGATGATCTTAACACTGCAGACGGTCTTGCAGCGATTTTTGAACTTACGAAAGATATAAACACTAAAATTCTTGATCACAATGTTTCTAAAAACGTTTGTGAGCACGCTGCAAAGCTTTATGATGAGCTTTGTGATGTTTTGGGCATTCTTTATAATCGTAAGGAAAACACTCTTGATGACGATATTGAGGCTCTTGTTCAGCAGCGTCAAGAGGCAAGAAAAAATAAAGATTGGGCAACGGCAGACAGAATCAGAGATGAATTAAAAGAAAAAGGTATTATTCTTAAAGATACTCCTCAGGGAGTCACTTGGACTAAAGAATAATTCGTTTGTTCATAAATTGTTTAATGCTAATTACAGAAAAAATCCCGTACAAAATGTACGGGATTTTTATTTTAAATCATTTAATTGCATTTATAATATTGCAATCTATTCGCTTTTTTCTTCTAAAGCGGATGTGCAGTGTGGGCAGCGTGTTGCGTTGATATCAATTTCGCTGCAGCAATACGGGCATTTTTTTGTTGTTGGCGCTGACGGAATTTTTTCTTCATTATGATGGCCGATTTCTGTTATCTTGTTCATAATTTTAAGCAGGCAGAAAAGAATAAATGCCATAATAATAAAATTTACAAATGCAGAGATGAATGATGAAGCAAAGCCGGCTATGTCTGCGCCGGTATACTTTGCGGCGCCTGTTAAGAAATTAAGTAATGGCTTAATGAAATTATCTGTAAGTGATGTAACAACAGCTGTAAACGCACCGCCTATAATAATTCCTATTGCCATATCCATCATATTGCCTTTGAGAGCAAATTCTTTAAATTCTTGAATAAACTTTTTCAATATTATTCTCCTCCTTAATATATTATAAACTGATTATTGCACAATTTTCAGTAAAACACAAGGGGATCGAAAACTTATTTTTTTAATTTGTCTTTTTTAAGCTGCTTCCCATAAAATCACTGACTTCGGTAATGGTAACAAATGCATTTTTATCATTTTCTTTAACAATATTTTTAAGCTTTGTTATTTGAAATCTGTTTACAACAAAATAAACTGCGGTAAGAGGTTGATTTTCATAATAACCTTTTGCATCAATTTTAGTTACGCCGTGCCTAAATTCATCTGAAAGAGCACTGCAAATTTTATCAGGATTCGTTGTTATAATCATTGCTGCTTTGGCCTTGTCTAAGCCTTCAACAATAAAATCAACTGCCTTTATTCCTGCACAATATGTAATTATTGAATATAGGGGTAAAATGTAGCTTTTGGTTATGATTCCAACAGCAACATACAAAATAACATTATAAATCATAACGAAAGTGCCTACCGTTATACCGATTCTTTTTGAAAATATAACTGCTAAAACTTCGATGCCGTCCATAGCTCCGCCGAATCTTATTGCAAGTCCGCTTCCAACGCCTGAAATTATTCCTCCGAATATTGCGCAAAGCAATAAATCTTTTCCTGCTAAAGGTGAAGAACTCATATTATCTATCGGAAGAATATAGTTAATTATGTAGGAAGAAAGGGAATAAACAGACACTGTGAAAATTGAGTATACGGTAAATGCCGCACCTTGCCTTTTTAATCCAAATAAAAACAGCGGCACATTTAAAATAATAAGAAACAGTGAAAGCGTGTATTTATCCGGAGTCAGCTGCCATAAAAGCATTGATGTGCCTGAAATTCCACTGTCATAAAGCTCAACGGGCGCCAGAAATAAAGTAACGCCGATTGAATTTATTATACCCGCCAAAAACAGAAATAAAAAGTTCATTATATTTAACTTTTTTAAAAAGCAAATCAGTTTTTTATTGAATTTGTTGCTTTTCATTAAGCGCCCTCCTAAAAAAATACGCTCTTACTCGGTATGATGAGCTCGCAAGATACCGGGTAAGAGCGTCAATCTGATATTTTTTTGTGAGGAAATTATTCAATAATATCCTTCATACTGTAAAGACCTGTGTCTTTACCAACCATGTGTTTTGCGGCATTAACCGCACCGACTGCAAAAATTTCTTTACTTCTTGCAGAATGTGAAAGAGTAATGATTTCATCTCTGCCTGCAAAAATAATTTCATGCTCGCCTACAATCGTGCCACCTCTGACGGAATGAATACCGATTTCATTTTTGCTGCGTTTTTCACGCTTGCAATGTCTGTCGTATTCATATTTCATGGGTTGATCCATCTCTTCGTTGATAGCATCTGCAAGCATAAGTGCAGTTCCGCTCGGTGCGTCTATTTTTTGATTGTGGTGCTGTTCGATAATTTCAATATCAAATCCGTCCCCAAGCACACTAACGGCTTTCTTTGCAAGAGTTGCCAAAAGGTTTATGCCAAGGCTCATATTGTATGTGAAGAACACTCCGCATTTTTTAGATGCATTTTCAATTTGCTTTTTTTGCTCGTCATCAAATCCTGTGGTTGCAATAACAACGGGAATTTTCTTATCCGTTGAATATTTAAGAAGTGAATCAAGCAATGCGGGATTTGAAAAATCAATAATGACATCTGCTTCTTCCTTTATACTGTTAAAATCAGAATAAACAGGGAAGTCTGCAGCCTCGGTATTTTTATCAATTCCGGCAACAATTTCACAATCTTTGTCTGCTGCAACAATGTTGCGAATAACATGGCCCATTTTGCCGTTTGCACCGCAAAGAATAATTTTTTTCATAATTTGAAGGTCCTTTTGATAAATCTTATTTGATGATTCCATATTCTTTAAGAGTGGCTTTCATCATTTCCTTATTTTCATCAGTCATGTCAACAAGCGGAAGTCTGCAATGACCCGCCTTAAATCCCATCATGTTAACTGCTTCTTTAACGGGGATAGGGTTAACATCACAGAAAAGTGCTTTTGCAAGCTTCAAATATTTGTCCATAAGAGCTTTTGATTTATCTTTATTTCCCGCAAGATACTCTGCAACAATGTCGTGGGTTTCTTTGGGGCATACATTGGAAAGAACGCTGACTACGCCTTTTCCGCCTCTTTCAAGAACATCGTAAATCTGATCGTCGTTACCGCTCCAAATATTAAGCTCATCGCCGCAAAGCTCATGAACTTTTGCTATTTGATCAAGATTGCCGCTTGCTTCCTTTATACCGTTAATTCTGGGCAGCTTTGCAATTTCTGCAGCTGTTTCCGGCAAAATGTTTACGCCTGTTCTTGATGGAACATTATAAAGAATAATCGGCTTATCGGTTGCATCGTGAATTGCAGTGTAATGGGCAATAAGTCCTCTTTGGCTTGTTTTGTTGTAATAAGGCGTAACAAGCAAAAGAGCGTCAGCGCCGTCTCTGCATGCCTCACGGCTGATTTCTATTGCACAAGCTGTTGAATTTGAACCGGTGCCTGCAATAACTTTGCATCTGCCGGCAACATAATCAATGCACCATTTAACACATTCTGTGTGCTCAACAACTCTTAATGTTGAGCTTTCTCCGGTTGTGCCGCAAATTACAATTGCATCGGTTCCGTTTTCAATCTGAAAATCAACAATCTTTGCAAATTCATCGTAATTAACGGATCCGTCCTCATTCATAGGTGTGATAATGGCAACTGCTGCGCCTGTAAAGATAGGTTCCTTCATAGTGAAACAACTCCTTTTATGTTAATAAAGTTAACGGATAATCAATCCATATAGCCTTCAGCACAAAGAAGCTCAGCCAGCAAAACGCCGCCGCCTGCAGCGCCTCTTAATGTGTTGTGTGAAAGGCAAACGAATTTATATTGATATTGTGTGTCCTCGCGAAGTCTGCCGATTGAAATAGCCATGCCGTTTTCAAGCATTCTTTCAGATTTGATTTGAGGTCTGTCATCCTCTGTAAAGTAGTTAAGAAACTGCTTTGGTGCAGACGGGAGTTCAAGTTCCTGTGCTCTGCCTTTGAATTTGTTCCAAATGTCTATCATTTCTTCCTTAGACGGCTTGTTTTCAAAATTAACGAAAACAGCACCGAGATGGCCGTTTGAAACAGGAACTCTGATGCACTGAGCGGTAAAGTTAGGCTTATCGGCGCAAACGATTTCATCGCCTTCAATTTTGCCCCAAAGTTTAAGAGGCTCTTTTTCACTTTTTTCTTCTTCACCGCCGATATAGGGGATAACATTATCAACCATATCCGGCCAAGTTTCAAATGTCTTTCCGGCACCGCTGATTGCCTGATAGGTGCACACAAGCACGTCCTTTACACCGAATTTTTCATGAAGCGGGAAAAGCGCGGGCACATATGATTGAAGTGAGCAGTTTGATTTAACTGCAATGAAGCCTCTTTTTGTGCCGAGTCTCTTTCTTTGAGCTGGAATTATGTTGATATGTTCTGCATTAAGCTCCGGTACAACCATGGGAACATCAGGAGTAAAGCGGTTTGCGCTGTTGTTTGAAACAACCGGGCATTCATGCTTTGCATAAGCTTCTTCAAGCTTTTTGATTTCATCTTTTTTCATATCAACTGCGCAGAAAACAAAATCAACCATTGATGTGATTTTATCAATATCTGCTTCAGCGTCAAGCACTGTCATATCCTTAACTTTTTCCGGCATTTCCGAATCCATGCACCATTTTTTGGCGGCAGCTTCCGAATATTTTTTTCCTGCTGATCTTGAAGATGCCGCAAGGCAAACAAGATCAAACCAAGGGTGGTTTTCAAGTAATGTGATGAAGCGTTGGCCTACCATGCCCGTTGCGCCCACAACGCCGACTTTGTAATGTTTTTCCATAATTAGTTCTCCTTATAAAAATACATCTTGTAAAAAGATGATTTTTAGAATATAATATTAGTCGGTTTGCAAATCGATATCAAACTCAACCTATCTCGTACTATAATATCACTTATTATATATATATGTCAAACATAAATTAGGGGACAATATGAAAACTTCAGATTTTTTTTATGAATTACCGGAAAATTTAATTGCTCAAACTCCTATAGAGCCGAGAAATGCATCAAGACTTATGATTTTGCATAAAAAAACAGGCGAATTGGAGCACAGAATTTTTAAAGATCTCGGCGAATATCTTAAGCCCGGAGACTGCCTTGTGCTTAATGACACAAGAGTTATTCCGGCAAGAATATACGGCGTAAAAGAAGAAACGGGAGCAGTTGTTGAATTTTTGCTTGTTGCCCAAAAAGAAAACGATGTGTGGGAATGCCTTTGCAAGCCGGGAAAAAGAGCAAAAATCGGCACAAAATTCAGCTTCGGAGAAGGAAAACTTATCGGTGAAATAGTTGATATAAATGAAGAAGACGGCAACAGATTCGTCAAGTTTTCGTGCGAAGGAAGCATTTATGCGGTACTCGATGAAATCGGTGCAATGCCGCTGCCTCCCTATATTAAAGAAAAATTGAAAGATAATGAAAGATATCAAACCGTTTACAGCAAGGAACTCGGTTCTGCAGCTGCTCCTACAGCCGGATTACACTTTACTCCGGAAATGCTTGAAAACATTAAAAAATCCGGCATAAACATCGCTTATGTTACTCTCCATGTAGGCTTGGGAACATTCAGACCGGTTAAGGTAGACGATGTAACAAAACATAAAATGCACACAGAGCATTATATTATGCCAAAAGAAACAGCCGACATCATAAATGAAACCAAGAAAAATGGAGGCAGAGTAATTTGTGTGGGCACAACATCGTGCAGAACTGTTGAATCCGTTGCAACAAAAAACGGTTGCATCTGTGCAGATGAGGGAGACACCTCTATTTTTATTTATCCCGGTTATGAATTCAAGTGCATGGATGCGCTTATAACTAATTTTCATCTTCCCGAAAGCACGCTGATTATGCTTGTGTCCGCTTTTGCCGGTTTTGATAATATAATGAATGCATATAACACCGCTGTAGCAGAAAAATATAGATTTTTCAGTTTCGGCGATGCAATGTTTATTGAGGATTAAATATGAAATTTGAAGTAATAAAGGAAGAAGGCAATGCAAGACGAGGAGTTTTTGAAACCGTTCACGGAACTGTGCAAACTCCCGCTTTTATGAATGTTGCAACTGCGGCGGCAATAAAAGGCGGCCTTTCCGCAAACGATTTAAACGGAATAGGCACACAGGTTATGCTGTGCAATACATATCATTTACATGTTCGCCCCGGCGATGACATTGTTTATGATATGGGAGGTCTTCATAAATTTACGGGATGGAATAAGCCGATTTTAACAGATAGCGGCGGATTTCAGGTTTTTTCGCTTGCAAAACTTAATAAAATTAAAGAAGAGGGCGTTACTTTCAGTTCTCACATAGATGGTCGAAAGATATTTATGGGCCCTGAGGAATCAATGCAAATTCAAAGCAGGCTTGCATCAACAATTGCCATGGCTTTTGATGAATGCGTTGAAAATCCGGCGTCATACAAATATGCCAAGGAGGCTTGTGAACGCACAACAAGATGGCTTGAAAGATGCAAAATTGAGATGGACAGGCTTAATTCTTTGCCGGAAACAATCAACAGGAATCAGTTGCTGTTTGGCATAAATCAGGGCTGCACATATGATGATTTACGAGTGGAGCATATGAAGCTGATCGCAAAAATGGATTTGGACGGTTATGCAATCGGCGGCTTGGCAGTCGGTGAGCCAAAAGAGGATATGTACAGAATAATAAGTGCAGTAACGCCCTTCGCTCCTTATGATAAACCCAGATATCTGATGGGTGTCGGAACTCCCGGTAATATAATCGAGGGCGTAAGCAGGGGAGTTGATCTTTTTGATTGCGTTATGCCAAGCAGAAATGCAAGGCATGGGCATCTTTTTACAAAAAAAGGTATCATAAATATAAACAATGCAAAATATGCAAGAGATGATTCGCCGATAGACAGTGAATGTGATTGCCCTGTTTGCAAAAGCCACAGCAGGGGATATGTACGCCATCTGCTTAAAGCAGGTGAGATGCTCGGTATGCGCCTCGCTGTTATGCATAATCTTTATTTTTATAACAATCTTTTGTCAGAAATTAGGTTTAATATCGAAAACGGAAGCTTTGAAGATTACAAAAATGAATATACTGTAAAACTTGATACACGAATTTAAAATAATCCTTGCATTTTTGTCTATTTGTCTATATAATACAAATGTTATTATTTTTGGAGGTTAAACATATGTTTTCAATCTTATTGAGCTTAGGTTCATCGGCAGCTGCATCCGGTCAGGGTCAGGGCGCAAATTCATACACAATGATCATTATGATGGTGGCAGTTTTTGCTATTATGTATTTCGTTACCATTCGTCCGCAAAAGAAGCGTCAGAAGGAAGAGCAGGAAATGAGAAACTCTCTTGAAATCGGCGACGAAATTATCACTATCGGCGGTATTGTTGGTAAAGTTGTAACGATCAGAGAAGAAGATCTTGTTATTGAAACAGGTGCTGATCGCAACAGAATGACTATTCAACGCTGGGCTGTTAACACTAATAAAACTAAGATGGAACAGCACAGAAAAGAAGTTGAAGCAGCTAAAGAAGCAGCTAAAAAGAAAAAAGAAGAAAAGGCTGCTAAAAAAAGCGAAGACAAGAAAAACTGATTTTCCTTTTTCATTGTCAAAAATTAAAGCATAAAAAGTAACTCCTTTGAATATCCTTTAATGGATAGCAAAGGAGTTTTTTTATGGGCAAAATTAAATCTTCATTCGGCAAAAAACATTTATTTCTGTTTGCTTTTAAATCAATAGTGCTTAATGCGGTTTTGATTATTCTGTTTTCGTTGTTAATCACAGTGATTTTTTATAAACTGGATATTGATTTGTCTTGCCAAAAATGGTTTTCAATATTTGTATGTGCCGTTTGCGCATTTTTTACGGCCTTATTGTGCTCGTTACGCTTTAAAAACAATGGTTTTATAATTGGCATCATATCATATATTCCGCTTTTTATTTATTCAACGGTAAATCTAATTATAGGTGATCATGATATTTTGATATTTGCAATTAAAGCAGCTTTATGTGTTCTTTCTGCCGGAATCGGAGGAACACTTGCCGTTAAGCGTGCAAAGAAGGTAAGAATAAGGTAATGGCTGATTTTAACACAAATAATAAGCAATCACAGGATGTTGAAAAAGAACGTAATTCAAGGGCAATTTTAAAAAAGACAGTAAACAAATCCGATAAAAGTTTTTATGATATATTTATTGAAAATAAATCTTTTTTTTACAGTGTGTTGTTTTACTGTGCAGGACTTCTTTGCGGATCTTTTTTGTATCAAAAATGCCAAACGGACACGTTAAATAATTTAATATCGGCAAACGCATCAAATGATTTTACTAATATTTTGATTAACAATTTAGGACTGTATTTTTTTGCATTTGCAGCTGTCCTTTTGCTTGGTATATGCTTGGTTGGATTCCCGGTTATAAATATAGTTTCGTTTTTTATAGGTGTTTATGCAGGCGTAAACATTGCTTATTATTACATAAATTATTCAATAAAAGGATTTGGATATAATCTTTTGATGATAGCGCCGTTTATTTGCTCCTTTTTTACTGTTATTGTTTATGCAATATCTTTAAGCTATGATTTAAGCAAAAAGATTTATAATTTAACAACAGCAAAATCAGACAAACAAGAAAAAATAGCATACAAAGCCTATTTAAAAAAATACGCACTGTATGCTATCGCTTTAATAATTGTCGCGCTTATAAATGCAGCAGTTGTTGCGGCACTCAGCGGCCTTGTGTCACTTTGATTTTATACTTGAATCATCGTTCAAAGGATTTGCCGCTATCGCTTTTTTTGCTGCATCGGCAGCTGTGTGCGTGTAAATCTCCGTTGTGCCTAAATTTTCATGGCCAAGCACTTCCTTCAGCAGTAATAAATCCACATCGCCGTATTGATACATAAGTGTTGCTGCCGTGTGTCGTAATTTATGAACTGAAAGGCCTCTGTCGCCGTATCCTGCTTTATCAAGATTTTCGTATACAATGTGCTGAACTGTTTTAGCGCTGATTCTCTGCTTTCTGGCACTTAGAAACAATGCCTTGTCTTTAACTCCGTCATTCGGTCTTTTCTTTTTGTATGATTCAACAGCCTCAATGCAGGCCTTGTTAAGATAAATTGTTCGCTCTTTATTGCCTTTACCCAGAATTATTAAGCTTCCGTCATCTCTTATGTCGTTATAGTTGATGCCAACAAGCTCTGAAAGTCTCATGCCGCAGTTTAAAAAAAGGGTAATTATCGCAAAATCACGCTCTTTATACGGTCCGTCAATAACAGATAACAGATGACGTGCTTCTTCAAGCGTGAGATATTTAGGAAGAGATTTTTTTAATTTGGGGCTGTCTAAATTTTTCATGGGATTTGTTGAAAGCAGCCCTAAATTGTCTGTAAGATATACGAAAAAACGCCTGATTGAAATAACGCGCCTCGCTCTTGTGGCTTCATTGTTTTTTCTGACATTTTTGCAATAAATAAGAAATTTATGTGCATCAGTTAGCTTGATTTCTTTTATAAAATCTAAATCAATAGGGGATATATCTATTTCATCTTCCGGAATATTTCTATCAATTGCGCATTTTTCAATCATCATAAATCTGAAAAATGTGCGTAAATCAGAAGCGTATTCTATAACCGATTGTTCGGAATGACCTTTAATAGCTTCAAGATATGTTAAATAATCCTGAACAAGCTGCGGTAATGCCGAAAATTCATCTTTTTTCATATTCAGTATGTACCTCCTTGTATTTCAATACCGTGAAACAGTTTCACGGTGTGATAATTTGATTTATCAGTAGGGAATATTGTAAAACTCTCTGTTTTCTTTGAATTTTTTGTATTTTGAATTTTTAAAATAGTAAATTGTAAAAGTTGATACGGTAAAAAATCCATAATCAGTAGTTATAGTGATAACAAGATTAAACGAAAAAACACCAAGAACTTTAGTGCATGGTATTTATGACTTTGATACAAAAAATAATCTCACAAAACAAGGCATCAAGATTTGTTTCGATTTATCTGTTTGATTTGTTGTAATGAAATATATTATCATATTACTGATAATATATGAATTAAATAGAATTGTTTCAAATGACCAAAGTGTTGTTTTGAAAAAACTGAAAGGCTACAATCCAAAGTAATAATGACTGTGTTGTTAGAAAAAACAATGAAATCCACTATTTAGAGAAATTTTGAATAATTATCTGTAAGTTTGTGATAATGGATAATATCTTATTATTTTACTCCCCTATATTAGGCAAAACATTTATTTTGTATAATTGTATCACAAAAAAATAATGCAGTCAAGTATGGAACAGATTAAAATAATATACTATTTAAAAAAATAACCGCCCTTCCGATTTGTCAGAAGAACGGTTATTTTTATATATCTTCCGTAATTGCTCTAAAAGCTTCTCGAACACTGCGAACAGGAATTATGTCTGCGCTTGCTTTGATTTTTTTAGAAAGACCCTTGTAGTTATGAAATGGAATAACGCACTTTTCAAATCCCAGTCTTGATGCTTCGCTGATTCTTTGCTCACAGTTGTTTACTGCTCTGATCTCCCCCGCAAGCCCTATTTCACCGAATGCAATAACATTATCGTTAACCGGTGTGTCCTTCAGTGATGACACAAGAGCCATTGCAACTGTTAAATCGGCTGCCGGTTCATCAAGTTTTAAACCGCCGATTACATTTATGTACGCATCCATGGAATTAAAAAAATAACCTGCCCTTTTTTCAAGCACCGCAATAATCATTGCCATTCTGTTATAATCAAATCCCGTGCACATTCTGCGCGGAGTTCCGAATCCTGTTGCCGTAACAAGGCCCTGAACCTCTGCCAAAATCGGCCTTGAGCCCTCCATAATGCATGCAACGCAAGTTCCGCTTACATTTTTAGGACGCCCGGAAAGCATCAGCATTGAAGGATTTTCAACCTCTGCCAAGCCGTTTTGTTGCATTTCAAATACTCCTATTTCATTAGTTGAACCAAATCTGTTTTTAACGCCTCTGAGTATTCTGTAAGAATAATTTCTTTCACCTTCAAAATATAAAACAGTATCAACAATATGTTCAAGCACCTTTGGTCCGGCGATACCGCCGTCTTTATTTACATGGCCAACTATAAAAATCGGAATACCAAAGGATTTTGCTATGTGCATAAAAATATTTGTGCATTCTCTTACCTGCGTTATTGAGCCGGCTGATGAAGCGCATTCATCGCAAACCATAGTTTGTATTGAATCTATTATAACAACATCAGGCTTTTCGCTTCTTATTGTTTCTGCTATTGTGCCGACATCGGTTTGAGCCAAAATACCGAGATTTTCTGTTGTTACTCCAAGACGAACGGCTCTTAATTTTATTTGATTTGCTGATTCCTCACCGCTTACATACAAAACATTTTTGCTTTTACCGAGAAATTGGCATATTTGCAGCAGAATCGTTGATTTTCCTATTCCGGGATCGCCGCTTAATAAAACCAGGCTTCCCTCAACTATTCCGCCGCCGAGAACTCTGTCAAATTCTTTAACACCTGTAGATATGCGTTTTTCAACATCGCCGTTTATTTCGTTTAAATGTAAAACCGGCTGTGTTTTATATGAACTGCTTTTTTGTGAAACTGATGATTTTGATGAAACGGGCATCTCCTCATTCATTGTGTTCCATTCGCCGCATCCAGGGCATTTACCGTACCATTTTGCACTTTCGTAGCCGCATTCGGAACACACATAAACTGATTTTAGTTTTGCCATTTATAATTCCTCATTTATATATTGATTTATTCCAAGAGCTATTACACAGGCAAGCTGATTTTGATATATTTCATCCTCAAGCCGCTTCTCTTCTTCCGGATTACTCATAAAACCGCACTCTACCATAACAGACGGTACGGCGGCATTATAGAGTATGTAATAACTGCTGTCTGATTCCTTGTTTAATCTTGTGTTGTTTTTTTGTAAAAAAATTTTTGTGTTGTTTAATATTTTATCGGCAAGAATTTTGCTTGATGCAACATTTTTTGTATACCATATTTGCATTCCGGATTCAGCAGAATTTTCGAAATAGTTTTGATGCACAGACACAAGTATGGCATTTTCCGTTGAATTAACAAAATCAAGCCTGTTGTAGAGATCCGATTTTGTTCTGTTTGAGTTCTCCGGATAAAACTCATAATCACCACTTCGTATTGTTTTGCACTTAATTCCCGTAACATTTAAAAAATCATATAACGCAAGCACTATTGCAAGATTGATTTCTTTTTCCGAAGTGCCGTTTGCTGCAATTGTTCCTCCGTCTGCACCGCCGTGCCCCGCATCAAGCACTATGCAGTGGCGCAAATTGCTGTATTCCGAATTAACGGCTTGATTTTTTGATAGGCAGCTGTTTGCGGCTAAGCAAGATGTAATTGTGAATATTGCAACAAATGTAATTATAAGCGATTTTTTCATTCTATCACCAATAATTACTATGATTTATTATATATTAAATTACTTTTATATGCAATAATTATTGAAAAAAGCGCAAATGAGATATATAATTATCATAAAAAAGAAAATGCGGTGATATATATGAAAATAGTTAATCTTGATGCTTGCACAACAAACCCCGGAGATCTTTCTTGGGATTTTTTAAAAAAGTATTCTGATGATATTATGATTTATGACAGAACTCAAGCAAGCGATGTTATAGAAAGAGCAAAAGGTGCGGAAATTTTAGTTATAAATAAAACAGTTATAACTGCCGATATGATTGATGCTCTTTCACCTGAACTGAAATATATTTGCCTGCAATCAACAGGTTACAATGTTGTTGATATCGATGCGGCAAGAAATAAAGGCATTTCCGTTTGCAACATCCCTTCTTATTCAACAAATGCCGTTGCGCAAGAAGTTTTTGCATTTATTCTTCATTTTTCAAATCAAACGGATCTTCATTCGGATTCTGTTCATAACGGTGATTGGTGTTCTTGTCCTGATTTTTGTTATTGGAAGGCACCGCTCTTTGAATTGGACGGTAAAACAATCGGAATCATCGGCTTTGGCTCAATCGGCAAAAAGGTTGCTCATATTGCAGAAAGCTTCGGAATGAATGTTTTATTTAATTCAAGAAGCGCTAAAGACACATCCGATTTTAAAACTGCTAAACAGGTTGATATTGAGTTTTTACTTAAGAATTCAGATTTTGTAAGTTGTCATTGCCCTCTTACGGATAAAACTACAAATCTTATAAACAAAGCAACATTAAATAAAATGAAAAAAAGTGCAATTTTAATTAACACTTCAAGAGGACCGGTTGTTGATGAGCAGGCACTTGCGGATGCGCTTAATTCAGATGTTATTGCCGGTGCCGCACTTGATGTTTTGAAAGAAGAACCTGCAAATCCGTCTAACCCGCTGCTTAAAGCGAAGAATTGCGTCATCACACCGCACATAGCTTGGGCTGCAAAAGAAACAAGGCAAAGGTTGCTTGATATACTTGATAAAAATATTCAAAGCTGTGTTAACGGAAATCCTCAAAATAAAGTTAATTAAATTGTTGACATTCGAGCCGTTTTAATGTATTATATTCTGTGTTCGCTGGTGTGGCGAAATCGGCAGACGCAAGGGACTTAAAATCCCTCGGTAGAAATACCGTACCGGTTCAAGTCCGGTCACCAGCACCACGGGATATAATATTTTATCCCGATTCGCCGGCGTGATGGAATTGGCAGACGTGCCGGACTCAAAATCCGGTCCTGGCAACAGGGTGCGGGTTCGACCCCCGCCGCCGGCACCAAAAAACCTTACTCTGATAAATGAGTAAGGTTTTTTTATTTGCCATAAGAATTATTGCTGTTTATCCGTTTATTTTGCCGCCGCCGAGTACAATGTTATCGTCAATATAAAAAACGGCAGATTGGCCCGGTGTGATTGCTTTTTGCGGCTCATCAAAGCAAACTTTTATATTGCCTTCTTCATGTGGTGAGATTATGCCGTCATATGCTTTTGCAGAATATCGTGTTTTAATTTTCACTTTCATAGGGTGTTCAAGCTTTTCGAATAAAAGAAAATTAACATCCGAAACAATGAATTCCTTTATGTAAAGTTCTTTTTCTTCGCCGACAATCAGACTGTTGCTGCCTTTGTTGAAGCCAAGCACATATAAAGGAACGGGATTTGATATTCCGAGACCTTTACGCTGACCTATTGTGTACTTGTATAGCCCTGTATGTTTGCCGAGGATTTTTCCGCTTTTTGTGACTATGTTACCCTCTTTGCTTTTTAAATCCGAATTTTCTTCGAGAAATTTTTTATAATTGCCATCCGGAATAAAGCAAATATCCTCACTGTCAGGCTTAGAGGCAACAGGAAGCTTATGCTCGGCTGCAATTCGGCGAATTTGTTCTTTATTTTCAAAATCGCTCAGCGGAAATAAAACTTTATTAAGTAACTCCTTTGGAAGATTATAAAGCACATAGCTTTGATCTTTACCTATGGCAGCTGATTTGGTGAGCACATTTTGCCCGTATTTTTCGCTGTAAGCAATTTTTGCATAGTGGCCTGTAGAGATATAGTCGCAGCCGAGTTCTTTGGCTTTTTGATACATTATGCCGAATTTAAGATGCTTGTTACACTCTATGCAAGGGTTCGGAGTTCTGCATTTACTGTATTCGCTTATAAAATCATCAATAACATATTTACTGAATTCTTTAGTAAAATCAAGCGTATAATGCGGTGCTCCGATGTAATCGCAAATTCTTTTTGCATCAAGAGTTGATGAAATATTACAGCAACCGCCTTCAAATTCACCGTCATATAGTTTCATTGTGATACCCACAACATCATATCCCTGCTCTTTCAGTAAAACAGCCGCAACACTGCTGTCCACTCCCCCGCTCATTCCGAGCAAAACTCTTTTTTTCGTCATAATTCACCTATTTAAATGTTTTTAGTCTTTTAATAATTTTAGTTAATGTTTTAATTAAATATTCTGTTTCGTCTTCTGTGTTGTATTTTCCGAATGAAACTCTGATTGAAGATTTGGCATTTGATTTTTCTATGCCCATTGCTGTCAGTACGTGAGACGGAGTTATAGAACCCGATGCGCAGGCACTGCCTGCAGAAACACAAATACCTTCTAAATCAAGATTCATAATTATGCTGTCTGCGGAAATTCCCGGAAAAGTTAACGAGGTTATTGAACAGCATCTTTGAGCATTTTCTCCGTTAATAACTGTTTCGGGAAATTCTGACTTTATTGCGGATTCAAAATTGTGCCTCAGCAAATTTGTTCTTTTCTTATAAATCTCGATATTATTATATGTGATTTCAAGAGCTTTTGCAAATCCTACCGCAAGAGCCGCGTTTTCTGTTCCGGCACGGCGATTACGCTCCTGGTGACCGCCGTGTATAAATTTTTCAAACGGCGTGCCTGTTTTTAGGTAAAGTATTCCTATACATTTAGGGCCGTTGAATTTATGGGCCGACATTGAAAGCGAATCCGTGTTAAGTTGCTGTAAATCAATCTTATGATAAGAAGTTGCCTGAACTGCATCGGTATGAAAATATGCACCTGCTTTATGTGCCTCCAAAGCAAGCTCGTTGATAGGCTGAATAACGCCTGTTTCATTATTTACCAACATAGTTGAAACCAGCCCGGTATCAGTTTTTATCAGCTCTTTTGCCGCATCTAAATCAATTATTCCGTCTGTATTTACAGAAATGTACCTGCAGTGTTTATCTGCTTTTTCAAGGCTTTGCACCGTTTCTAAAACAGCAGGATGTTCAATTGATGATGTAACTATTCCGCTTTTGCTACAAGCTGCGGATATGCCATAAATTGCAGAATTGTCCGATTCGCTGCCGCCGGATGTGAAATATAGCTCGCTTGATTTGCAATTCAGAAGTGAGGCAATTTGTTCACGAGCATTTTCAAGCGTGCTTTTTGCCGATCTTCCGAGTGAATATACCGATGAAGGATTGCCGTATTCATTTTTATAACAGCGTATCATTTCTTTAAGAACTTCGTCATCCAGCCGAGTCGTTGCCGCATTGTCAAAATATCGGATAGTCAAGAGCTCACCCTTTTCATACTAAACTAATGGGATTATACGACAAGAGCAAGAATAAGTCAACTTAACTTCATTACATTGTTACTTTGCTTTTAATTTTTTCATAAATTTCAACAATCTTAAAACGAATTTTATACTTGCTGCCCGAATTTAACAAATCTATCTCGTCATCGCTCAAATATTGATTTATTTCGTCGTCGCTTACACTCGGTAGGCATATTGCAGGAAACATTACACACCACCAATTGTGCCCTTCAGCCTTGCCTATTTCAATTTTAAGGGCATTATATACACCGCCGGGCATTGTGATGTCATTATATTTTCTTGTTGTGAAAAATTCCTTGTCCACATAAACATTTACGGGGTAATCATAGCCGTTTTCAGCAATGCAATTTTCTGCAGCGCTTTTAAATAATTCAATATTATTTTTCCCTATTTCAACTGCTTCGCTCAGGCCGGAACAATTTTTGAAAACAGATTCCCCGCATATTAAAACTGCATTTCTGACCTTAATCTTCAGAGCTTGATCTTCATCACTGTCTGAATTTGCTAAAATGTGAAGCCTGAATACATCTTGCGATAAGCGTTCACTCGTTTTTACAAATGGTGAAATATAAGATACCGCAACTATCGCAGCTAAGAAAATAACAGAAAATAATTTAACACATTTACTCAAAATAAAAAACCTGCCTTTCAATCCGAGCTTTGCTCAAAGAGATTTTTGGCAGGTTTATCTGATTTTATTCGTTTGTTTTAAGAATTTTACATCCGGTGCTGACAGGTTTGCAAAGCTCTATGTCTTTTGCAAAGGGTTTTAGTTCGTTGCAAGCGTGCTCTGCATCCTCTTTAGCTGTGAATATGCCGTAAACTGTAGGGCCGCTTCCGCTCATACAAACTCCGATTGCCCCGCAGTTTCGCATTGTTGATTTAATATCAACTCTGTGCGGAACTTCGATAAATTGTTCAAATACATTGTCGAGCTTACTGCAAACAGCCTTTAAATCACCGCTTTGAATTGCACAAAGCATTCCGAATTTGTCCGGTGTTCTCATTTTTCCGATTGTGTCATACTGATGATATGCATAGCCGGTATTAACTGCAAAATCGGGCTTTGCCAGCACAATATAGCATTTTTTTAAGGGCTTTACTTTACTGAGAATATCCCCTATTCCCTGCGCAAGCAATGTTCCGCCTGTTAAGCAAAACGGTAAATCTGCACCGATTTTGACGCCGATTTCACACATTTCTTCGTTGCTGAGTTCAGTGCGGTAAATCACATTAAGTGCCTTTATAACGGCGGCGCCGTCCGCACTTCCGCCTGCAAGTCCTGCGGCGTGAGGGATTTTTTTATCAATATCAATATTTATACCCTTGTTTCGTTTTTTTGTGTATCTGAAAAATTCATTTGCCGCTTTCCAACAAATGTTTGATTCATCAAGCGGGATTCCGTCTTTGCTGCAGGTTATTGATATTTTTTTTGAATTGTTTTCCGAAACGGTTATTGTGTCGTGCACACTTACACTTTGCATAATCATAAAAAGATCATGATAGCCGTCGTTTCTTGTGCAAACAATATCAAGCATTAAATTTATTTTAGCATATGCCGCTGCTATAACTTCCATATATTACCTTCCAATTATTAAAGTTTTAAAGAACTTAAGAATTCCTCAATTCGATCAGCAGCTTTTCTTATGTTATCTATTGAATAACAATATGAAACCCTTATGTGACCTTCGCCGCACTCGCCGAATGCATTGCCCGGTATTACGGCAACTCTTTTATCCATAATCAGTTTTTCACAAAAGTCGTCACTTGAAAGACCTGTTGATTTTATTGACGGAAATGCATAAAATGCTCCTTCGGGTTCAAAACAGCTCAAGCCCATTTCATTAAATCTTGAAACGGTGTATCTGCGCCGTAAATCATATTCTTCACGCATTTTTTCTATATCGGAATCTCCGTTTTTCAATGCTTCTATAGCTGCATGCTGAGAATTTGTCGGAGCACTCATTATGGCAAATTGATGTAATTTTGTCATTTGCTCAATAATTTCGGCAGGTGCAAGAGCATATCCGAGGCGCCACCCCGTCATTGAATACGTTTTTGAAAAGCCGTTTATAACGATTGTGCGTTCTTTCATTTCCGGAAGCGATGCGATACTTATGTGAGTTTCGTTTCCGTATGTTAAAGCACTGTATATTTCATCAGTAAGAACTAATAAATCATGCTTTTTAATAACTTCGGAAATCTTGTTTAAGTCATCTTTTCGCATAACTGCGCCTGTTGGATTATTCGGATAGAGAATTATTATAAGCTTTGTTTTAGGCGTTACAGCTTCTTCGATTTCCTCTGCCGTTAGTTTAAAATTATCCTCGGCCTTTGTGTTTATTGTTATAACATTTCCACCGCATATTTCTACGATTGGTCTGTAGCAAACAAAGCACGGCTCAACAAGCAACACATCATCGCCTGGTGAAATTACGGATCTTATTGCCATGTCTATGCCTTCAGATCCGCCAACAGTTACAAGCGCTTCTGTTTTTGGGTTATATTCAACATTGTATTTTCTTGCGTAAAAATTGCATATTTCAGCTCTTAAAGAAGCAAGTCCGGCATTGGCGGTATATCGTGTTGCCCCTTTATCGAGGTAGTCAATGGCAGTGTTTCTTATGTGCCATGGTGTAAGAAAATCGGGTTCGCCTACACCCAATGAAATAACATTATCAAGTTCTTCGGCAATTGAAAAAAATTTTCTAATGCCGCTCGGTCTTGTATTAACAAGATTTTTGTTTAAATATTTTGAGTAATCCATCACAGAGAAACCGTCCCCCTGTCATCAACAGGGTCGTCTGTCATCAAAACTCCGTTTTCTTTGTATTTCTTAAGAATAAAGTGCGTTGCAGTTGAAACAACTCCTTCCAGCGGAGAAAGACGTTTTGCAATAAACATTGCAACATCATGAAATGATTTGTCCGTAACAAAAACGGTTAGATCAAATGCCCCACTCATAAGGTAAATTGATTCAACCTCTTCCATTTGTGAAATTCTTTCAGCCAAATCATCAAATCCTCTGCCGTATTTCGGTCTGATTTTCAATTCAATCAAAGCGGTAACGGTTTGGGTTGAAATCTTTTCTTTGTCAATAAATGTTTTATATGCTTTTATAACTCCTGTATCTTCAAGCAGTTTGATTTCATCTTTAACTTCTTGTTCGGACACACCGAGGGCAGCGGAAAGATCTTTGTTGCTGAGTCTTGCATTTTCTTCAAGAAGATTTAAAAGTTTTTCATCCATTTTATTTTTCCTCTCATTTGAATTTACTTTATCGGCACAAGGAAAGGCTGCCTTTTTCTGTAAACGGTGATATATTCAAATCCGCATTTTTTTGCAGCATCCATTCCCTGCTCTATGCCCATTCCTATTTTATCATAATAATGTGAATCGGAGCCTATGGTTATATATTTTCCTCCGAGCTCCTTGTATCTTGCCACAATTTCGGCATTAGGAAGAATATCCTTCATTTCGTTGAAATAGCCTGATGTGTTTATTTCAAGCGCTTTTTCGTTTTTTATAAGCAGTTTGAGTATTTTATCAATTTTGTCTGAAAAACGGCTCATATCAACCTTTATGCCGTATTTTCCGGTAATGTAACGAAGTGGATATGTTAAATGTGCAAGTGAATCAAATTTGTTCCACTCGCAAAGTTCATATTCTGTGTCAAAATATCTGCTGAGCAAATCATAAATGTCATAACCCTTATTGTAATCAAGGAAGAAAAAGTCCTCCATGTTACGCAGATTGTGAATTGAACCAAGCACAAAATCATAGTCATACTTTGACAAAATGCTCTCTGCGAGTGCTTCATTATAAACAGCTTGGCCGAGTTCTATTCCTCTGAACACTTCAAGACTGCCGGAAAATACCGTTGCAGCTTTAGAAGTGTCTAGAAACTGGCTGCTGCAAAGCTTTTCAAAATCGCAATCTTTGGAATCTATTTCGCAATGGTCTGTAAGTGCAAGTCCTTTTAATCCTTTTTGAACGGCGCTTTCGCACATGAGAGTGCAGGAATGATTGCCGTCAAACGAATGCTCCGAATGTGTATGAAGATCATAAAAATTACTGTATTTCATAATTATTTCCTTTCTAAGCTAACCTATTCTAACACATTAGGCGATAAAATAAAACATTATTATCCTTTTTTGTTGAAAAAAAATCCTCTCTTTGCTATAATCAGTATAATTACTTTAGGAGGTAATATAATATGCGAGCAGTAATAACGGTAGTCGGCAAAGATACAGTCGGCATTCTTGCAAAAGTTTCTTCAATATGCGCAGAAAATGATGTTAACATCACAGAGGTAACGCAGTCAATTCTTCACGATATGTTTTGCATGATCATGATGGCTGATGTCAGCAAATGTTCTGTTCCTTTTGCTGAATTTTCAGATTCTCTTTCTGAATACGGCAAAAACAGCGGACTTTCAATTCATGTTATGAATGAGGATATATTCAACTCGATGCACAGAATATAACATTATTGCAAGGAGCAAATTGATATATGATAAACACATTTGATATACTTGAAACAATTCATATGATTCAGGACGAATGCCTTGATATCAGAACAACAACAATGGGCATTTCTTTGCTTGATTGTGCCGATTCCGATATAGATAAGGCATGCTCCAAAGTCTATGACAAGATTTGCCGCAAGGCAGAACACCTTGTATCAACAGGCGAAGACATAGAAAAAAAATATGGAATTCCGATAATTAATAAAAGAGTATCTGTTACTCCTATTGCTATTTTGGCAGGCATCAGCGGCGGTGATCCCGTCAAATATGCTCTTACTCTTGAAAAAGCTGCCCAAACCATAGGAGTGAATTTTATAGGAGGATATTCGGCACTTGTGCAAAAAGGATTTTCCGCAGGTGATTTAGAACTTATAAATTCAATTCCGCAGGCTCTTGCCCAAACCGAGCATTTATGCTCATCCGTAAATATCGGCTCAACAAAAGCAGGTATAAATATGGATGCTGTTAAGCTTATGGGTCAAAAGGTTAAAGAAGCAGCAGAGCTTACTAAAGATAATGACTGCATAGGCGCAGGAAAACTTGTTGTTTTTTGCAATGCTCCCGAAGATAACCCGTTTATGGCGGGTGCTTTTCACGGCCTTTCGGAGCCTGATTGCGTAATCAATGTAGGAGTTTCAGGTCCCGGTGTTGTTAGGGCTGCGATATCGAAATATCCCGACTACAGTATAAACGAAATTGCGGAGCTTATTAAGAAAACAGCGTTTAAGGTAACGAGAATGGGCCAGCTTGTGGGCACTGAGGCTTCAAAAAGGCTTGGAGTTCCCTTCGGAATTGTTGATTTATCGCTTGCACCCACTCCGGCTGTTGGTGATTCAGTTGCTCATATACTTGAAGAAATAGGTATTGAACAATGCGGTGGTCCGGGCACAACAGCTTGCCTTGCAATGCTTAATGATGCAGTTAAAAAAGGTGGCGTAATGGCTTCTTCAAGCGTTGGCGGCCTTTCGGGCGCATTTATTCCTGTTTCTGAGGATGCCGGCATGATTGCAGCTGCAAGAAGCGGTGCACTTTGCATTGAAAAGCTTGAAGCTATGACGGCTGTTTGCTCTGTTGGCCTTGATATGATTGTTATTCCGGGAGATACTACGGCAGAAGCCATCAGCGGCATTATTGCCGACGAGGCAGCCATCGGTATGGTTAATTGCAAAACAACGGCAGTAAGAGTAATTCCCGCTATCGGCAAAAATATAGGAGATGAACTTGAATTCGGCGGTTTGCTCGGTTCGGGACCCGTTATGAAGGTTAACACCAAGTCACCTGCCAAATTCATCAACAGAGGCGGTAAAATCCCTGCTCCGTTACATAGCCTTAAAAACTGATTACTGTATTAAAAAAGCACCGCAGAATTCGTTCTGCGGCGCTTTTTTGCGTTGCGATATAACAAACACTTCTGTTAAAAAATAAGCCCGGTAAAAACCGGGCTTAAATCATCATTCTTTAATTAAAAAAGATAGTTAACATTATCAAATGTAAGAGGAATATATTCGCCGTTTTCAACTACATAGCAGCCTGAGAGCTTAATCGGAACAGCGTATGTTTTGCCGGAGCAAGTGAATACATAGCAATTAGCATTATTAACAACGATTGTTTTATTATTATATGTAATTGAATCGTTGCTGACATCTGATGAATAACCGATGTTCTTCCAATTATCGTGAATAACCTGCTTAAGAAATACCTTAGCTTCTGCGATTGTGTAATCGGGAGTAGTAGTTATTTCATGAGGATTGGAATAAGGCTCATAGTCATAAGATGCTGCAGCTGTTGTATCATCTACTACGGCGGGCAAAGGAATCGGTGAATACATAAGCCACATAACAATGAAATAAATTACAAGCCAGATAAGAAGGATTCTGATAATCATTCTCCACACCTTGCGGCTTTTACTTGTTTGAAGAACAACATCATCTTTTTCAGGAATAGCAAGCGGAACGAAAGGCTTTCCCTTCTTTGCGCACTTAGCTTCCATTTTGGCGTTTTTCTTTTCAATTTTCTTTACATAAGACGCATATGCCTTATCATTAGCTTTTGCAAGCTTAATTTCGGATTTGGATTGATATTCGTCAATAGGCGGAATAACTATGGGTGTATAACCCGGCTTGCTTGCTTTTTTGTTATTCTTTTTTGTTGCCTTCTTAACGAATTTATTGTAATCCTTAGAATGCTTTTTTTCTGCCTTAGCGGCCATTTTAGATGCAGCCTTTTCAGCCTTGGCAGACTTCTTTGCTGCCTTAGCTTCTTTTTTTGCTTGTTTTGTTTCTTTACTCAAGGCGGTACCCTCCTAACAAAGTCTAAAGGTAGTATAACATTATTAAAATCAAATTTCAACAAAAAAATTAAAATTCGTATTAAGAAAAATGAACAAATTGTAAAAAGTATAGATAATTTAATAATTTTTCAATTTCAATATATAATAATATGCTTTTCAATAAGATAAAAACAAGAAATTACGATTTAATCTTAATATCAAAACATAATTTTTTTAACTAATATTAAAATGAAATAAAAACTGTGTTCAGATTTTGTTTTTTATATGCAGCTACCATATCAAGACCCGGTGTCAAGTTCTGCTCTGTTGATTGTATTGCTTCAACAAAGAATCATCATTGCTGTTGCTTATTATGCCATTTTAAAACATGAAAAATCCCATCACAAAAGTGATGGGATTTAATTGGAGGCACCACCCAGATTTGAACTGGGGCATAAAGCTTTTGCAGAGCTCTGCCTTACCACTTGGCTATGGTGCCGTTTTAAGAGAATGGGCACTAATTTCTTAGTGCCCGATGGAGCGGATTACGAGACTCGAACTCGCTACCTCCACCTTGGCAAGGTGGCGCTCTACCGGATGAGCTAAATCCGCATTTATGGTGCTTCCGGACGGAATCGAACCATCGACACGGGGATTTTCAGTCCCCTGCTCTACCGACTGAGCTACAGAAGCACATAATGGCGACCCGGAACGGACTCGAACCGTCGACCTCCTGCGTGACAGGCAGGCGTTCTAACCAGCTGAACTACCGGGCCAAGGTGGTGGGAGTAACAGGGCTCGAACCTGTGACCCTCTGCTTGTAAGGCAGATGCTCTCCCAGCTGAGCTATACTCCCGTGTTGCAGTTGCAACGCTGCTTATGATACTATATTCGAGGCAAAATGTCAACACTTTTTCGCAAACTTTTTTAAATTATTTAAGTTTTTTCAGAAGCGTTTTTATTTGCTCGGTTGTAAACTCATAATTGCTGTTACAAAAATGGCATTCTACCGTGAATGGTTTGTTTTCTTTTATCATATCTTCAAGTTCGGCTTTCCCGGCTGAAAGTAAAGCGGCTTCAGCCTTTTCTCTTGAGCATGCACATTTGTAAGTGAATTCCGATTCATCAAGCTTTTCGATTTTCAGCCCTTTCATTGCTCTGGCTGCAATATCATCAGGTGTAAAGCCCTCGGAAAGCATTGTAGTTACGGGTGGTATATCGGATATGCTTTTTTCAATAATATCAATAATTTCGTTCGGACAACCTGGAAGAAGCTGTATTAAAAATCCTCCCGCACAATTAACAGAAAGATCGGGATTTATAAGAACACCAAGCGAGCAAACGCTCGGTGTTTGCTCTGATACAGCATAATAATTTGTTATATCCTCTGCAACTTCGCCGCTTATGATTTCTGTAGTGCCGATAAACGGTTCCTTTAATCCTATGTCTTTAATTACATAAAGATAACCTGTTTTTCCCAAAGCTCCGCTTACATCAAGCTTGCCTTTATCATTTAGCGGAAGCTCAACTATAGGATTTTGAACACTTATGCGGCCGTTACCATTGCTGTCTGAAACGGCTATGACGCTGCCTGCAGGTCCGTCTCCGTTAAATCGCAAAGTTATATTATCGTCCTCACCTTTAAGCATTACCCCCATCATTGAAGCGGCCGTTAACAGTCTACCCATTCCGGCAGTTACGGTAGCAGAGGGCTGGTGAATTTGTTCCATTTTTCTTATCATATCGGTTGAATCCGCGGCAATAACAAATGCGCTTCCGTCCTCTGTTATATATCTTACAAGTTTACTCATTGTTCTTTTTCCTCACACATATAAAATAAAGACGCTCAGAGTTTGTTTTCGGCGCCTCTGCAGATAAATCATCATAGACACCGACAACATCAAAAAACGGATTTAAAGCCGTTTTGAGAGCATCGATATCATAAGCCTGTTCGCAAAAATCTTCAGTGTATCGTTGATACAGATCTCCTTGAGCAAAAAACATATCCAGAATTAAGCGTACTTTACCATTATTTAGATATTCATTATCCCAAGAAAGAAAAAAATCTTCCTCGTCAAAAACAAAAGTGTTATTTCCGAGAATATATTTGTGCTTGTATACAGTGTTTACGTCAAACACAAAAACTCCGCCTTGTCTGAGAGAGTTATATACGCACTCTATTGCTTCTTTTACCTTTTCGATGTTTTCAAGGTGATTTAATGAATCAAGGCAACAAACGCAGGCGTCAAAGTGATTTTCAAATGTAAATTCGCACATGTTTGCGCAGATAAAGTTTGCCTTGCCTGCGCATTTTCTTTGAGCCTCGGTAAGCATTTCATTGCTGAGATCAACACCCGTTACATTATAGCCTCTTTTTAAAAATTCTTCAGAAAAACTACCTGTGCCGCAGGCAAGATCAAGCAGCGCTGAGCCTGGCATAATGCCATATTTATGAAAAAAACCGGAAATGTATTCGGTTCTTTCCGAGTATGATACATTTTCGGTTAATTCATCGTAAACGGTTGCAAAATGATTATACATTTTCATCCTTATTTTCATCCTTAATGCGCTCAAAAATCTTATCATATCCGTCGCATCCGAATTGAAGGCTACGGTTTACCCTGCTTATTGTTGCGGTTGATGCGCCTGTTGCATCAACAATATCTGTGTAAACCGATTTTTCAGACAGCATTTTTGCAACAACTATTCTTTGGCTGAGTGATTTTAGCTCTTGAACCGTGCACAAATCCTCAAAAAAATCATAGCATTCATCTGTATCACGAAGCTGTAAAATGCAATTAAATAAAAAATTCAAGCTATCATTATCTCTTTTAAGTGACATAACTACACCCCTTAATCAATGTAAGTATATTTTAACACACTAAAGTTTGAAAGTAAAGAAGAAAAATAAAAACAGGCATATTTTTGTGCCTGTTTTTATCAAATATTTTATGCATTGATTAAATCATTATAAAAATCAAAACAATCAAATGTAGCAAAATAATCCTTTGGTGTCTCCGCCCTGCGTATAAGCTTTACATCGCCGTTCTCACAAAGCAAAAGTTCTGCGGATTTAAGCTTTCCGTTGTAATTATATCCCATAGCAAATCCGTGAGCACCTGTATCATGAATGTAAATAAAATCACCCATATCGATTTGCGGCAACATTCTGTCTATGGCAAATTTATCGTTGTTTTCGCAAAGTGAACCGGTTACATCATATTTATGATCGCAAGCGGCATTTTCTTTCCCCAAAACCGTTATATGATGATATGCACCGTACATTGCCGGGCGCATAAGATTAACTGCACAAGCATCAACTCCGATATATTCTTTGTGAGTGTGCTTTTGGTTTATGGCTGTTGTTACAAGAGCGCCATAGGGGCCCATCATAAATCTGCCCATTTCGGTGTATATTGCAACATCACCCATTCCTGCCGGAACAAGTACTTCGTCATAAACCTTATGAACACCCTCACCTATTTCGAAAATGTTGTTCGGTTCCTGATCGGGTCTGTATGGTATGCCTACACCGCCGGAAAGATTGATAAATTTAATATCAACACCAACTTTGTTTTTGAGTTCAACCGCAAGCTCGAAAAGAACCTTTGCAAGAGCGGGATAATACTCATTTGTAACAGTGTTGGAGCAAAGAAAAGAATGTATACCGAACTCTTCAACGCCTTTTTCTTTCATGATTTTAAAGGCTTCAAAAATTTGTTCGGTTGTCATACCGTATTTTGCATCACCTGGATTATCCATTATTCCGTTGCTCATTTTGAAAACGCCGCCGGGATTGTATCTGCAGCTCATTTTTTTCGGCAACTTGCCGCAAGCTTTTTCTACGGCTTCAATATGAGTAATATCATCTAAATTGATAATACCGCCCAAATCATTACAATATTTAAATTCTTCAATAGGTGTGTCATTTGAAGAAAACATAATATCATCGCCTGTTGCTCCGATTGTTTTTGAAAGCATAAGCTCTGTTTTGGAAGAGCAATCGCAACCGCAACCATATTCGCGCAAAATGTTTATAAGAAATGGATTTGGCGTTGCTTTAACAGCAAAATATTCCTTATATCCTTTGTTCCAGGAAAAAGCTTTCTTCAGATTTTCTGCGTTTTTTCTTATTCCCTTTTCATCATAGATATGAAAAGGTGTTGGGTAAGTTTTAACAATTTCCTGTGTCTTTTCTTTAGTTAAAAAAGGTTTCTTTTCCATTTTTATAAAATATCCTCCTGAATATCAAACGATTTTTCAATCGCTCTTTTAACTTCATCAACGCCAAGTCCGTTTTGAGAAGAAAACGGAATAATGGGAACATTCGGATTGCCCAGTTCCTGAGGCATTGCCGAAAGCCTTGCGGCATATTCTTTTTTCTTTAATTTGTCTGCTTTAGTAAGCACTATAATATACGGCAAATTAAATTCATTTAAAAACGAAATCATTCCGATATCATCAGCAGACGGCTTATGACGCATATCAACAAGCTGCACAACAAGTTTTATGTTTCTGCCGCTTTGAAAATATCCTTCCATAAGCTCTGAAAATCGGTCTTTTTCGGATTTTGAAATTTTGGCATAGCCGTAACCCGGCAAGTCAACAAATCTATTGCCGTCAACATTATAGAAATTGACTGTTACCGTCTTTCCCGGCACAGAGCTTACACGAGCAAGATTTTTTCTGTTAAACAACTTATTGAGCAAAGAGCTTTTGCCTACATTGGATCGTCCTGCAAAAGCTATTTCCGGCAAGTCGTCCTGAATAAGCTGTGTTGATATACCGTATGATGCAATAAATTCTGCTTTATTAAAATTCATATTACTGTGTTATCGTTTCTCTGAGTGTGGTTTCTTTGGTTATTATCGGCTTGTTTGTTTTACCAGCCGTTATTTCTGCTTTATTAGGCAGATACTCAAGCGCAAGCGGAAGAATATCAAGAAATTTATCAACCGGTTTAAAGTCAAGTGATGCTTTAACCTCATCTGATATTTCGGCAATATCCTTCATGTTCTTACGGGGAATTATCACCTCGCAGCAACCCGCTTTATATGCTGCCATGCTTTTTTCTTTAAGGCCGCCTATCGGCAACGCGTTACCCTTCAGACTTATCTCACCTGTCATTGCAATATCTCTGCGGATCGGAATTTTTGTAAGTTCTGAAAATAATGCAGTAGTTATCGCTAAACCGGCAGAAGGCCCATCCTTCGGAACTGCAGCTTCCGGGGCATGAATATGTATATCGTTATTCTTATAGAAATCTTCTTTTATACCGAATTTGTCTGCTATCGAACGTATGTAGGAAACTGCTGTTTTGGCACTTTCCTGCATAACGGTGCCAAGATTTCCGGTTAATTCGATTTTCCCGGTACCCTTGAGCACTGTAACCTCAATCGGAAGCAGCGTTCCGCCTACGCTTGTCCATGCAAGGCCGTTTATAACGCCTATTTGATTTGTAGCAGAAATTGTATCCTGCAAAAAGCGTTTTGGCCCCAATATATTTTCAATATTATCCGATGTAACCCTAAATGACTTGGCTCCCTTTTCTATTTCAACTGAGGCCTTTCTGCAAAGTGAGGCTATTTTTTTCTCAAGACCTCTTACACCTGCTTCTGCAGTATAGCAATCAATTAAGGTGTAAACAGCATCATCTGATATTTTGAACTGACGGGCATTAAGCTTGTGTTTTTTGCATTCTTTTTTTATAAGATAATCTTTTGCTATATGGAATTTTTCTGACGCAGTATAGGAATTAAGCTCAATTATTTCCATACGATCCCTTAACGGCGCAGGAATTTGAGAAACATCATTTGCTGTTGTTATGAATAAAACCTTGCTTAAATCTATCGGAAAATCAATGTAATGATCCATAAAGCTGAAGTTTTGCTCCGGATCAAGTGCTTCCAATAAAGCAGAAGACGGATCGCCTTTATAATCATTTCCAACCTTATCAATTTCGTCAAGCAAAATTACCGGGTTCATAACACCGCTTTTGATTACCGCATCCGCAATTCTGCCTGTCATTGCGCCAATGTAAGTACGGCGATGTCCTCTTATTTCTGCCTCATCATGAATTCCGCCGAGAGCAATTCTTTCATATTTGCGATGCATACTCTTGGCAAGGCTCTTTACAATAGAAGTTTTTCCTACTCCGGGAGGGCCTGCAAGGCAAAGAATTTGGCCCGAAAAATCAGGGTTTCGCTTGTAAACGGCAAGAGCTTCCACAATGCGCTCTTTAACTGCTTTTAAGCCATAATGTTCTTTATCAAGAAGCCTTTGTGCAGCATCGAGATTTATATTATCTTTGGTGAATTTGCCAAACGGAATTTCAAGGCATTTATCTAAATATGTTCTTACAACTGTTCCTTCATGCGAGCCTGATGGCATTTTCATAAGCTTTGTGCACTCGCCAAGCAGTTTTTGGCGAACTTCTTCGGAACAGGAAAGATTTATTATTTTTGATTTGTATATATCGGCCTCTTCAACAGGATTATCAGCATCTCCGAGAGCCTCGGCAATCGCCTTCATTTCCTCACGCAAATAGTACTCACGCTGATTTTGATCAATGTTTTCCTGAACTTTATCATGAATTTCGGCTTCTATTTCAAGAGTTGAGTTTTCCTTATCAAGCAAATAAAACAGCTTCATGAGCCGCTCTTTAACAGGAAGCGTTTGAAGAACTGCTTGCTTCTCTGTATATTCAAAAAGGCAATTTGTGCAAATATAATCACATAATCTGCCGTTTTCATTTATTGAAAGAACCTTAACAACTACATCATTTGATATTTTAGAAATAAAAGATGAATATCTTTCAAACTGCCTTTTAAGAGCACGGCAATAGGCGGTTTCTTCTATATCATTTGAATCGTCTTGTTCCTCAATCACAGAAACGGCACCTGTTAAATACGGTCTGCTTTGAACAAAAGAATCAATCCTTGCTCTGGTTTTGCCCTTTACCACAACACGCAAATTATCGGAATTCGGGATTTTAACCATTTGGCTTACAGAGCAAACAACGCCGATTTCATAAAGATCATCTATTGACGGATCATCTATTGACGGATCTTTTTGGCAAACAAGGAAAATTTCGCTGCCCATATTCATAGCATCCTTAACTGCTGCAATGCTCTTTTTTCTGCCAATGTCAAAATGAAGCACCATTTCCGGGAAAACAACTAATCCTCTAAGCGGCACAACGGGCATATCTATATAATTATCAAAATTATTTTCACACATACTATCACCTATAATCGTTGCTTAGTATTATATAATATATACAAATAAAAGGCAAGATAAAATCCTGCCTTTTATGTCAGTTATGCATTTTTTAAATCAGAAGCCTTAAGAATTTTTGCCGATTTATTTGCATTTCGCAAAATTATTGGTTCTGAGCCGTTTTTTACGGAATCTTCCGTGATAATTATTTTTTCAACAGTACTGTCACTCGGCACAGTGAACATAAGGTTTTCAAGTATGCTCTCAAGCACGCTTCTAAGACCTCTTGCACCCGTTTTTCGCTGCAATGTGATGTCAGCCACGGCTTCAAGTGCTTCTTTCTTAAATTCGAGCTTAACACCGTCAAGCTCAAAAAGCTTTGTATACTGTTTGATAATTGAGTTTTTTGGCTCAACCATAATTCTTACCAAAGCATCCTTATCAAGATTATCGAGCACTGTTATAACGGGAATTCTTCCGATAAGTTCCGGTATTAAGCCGTATTTAACTAAATCATGCTGGATAGCTTTGTGAAGAATTTGATTTTCGTCAAACTTTTCATTTTCAACATTTGCGCCGAATCCCATTGATTTTGAGCCAAGACGCTTTTCAATGATTTTTTCAATTCCGTCAAACGCACCGCCGCAAATAAAAAGAATATTTGTTGTGTCTATCTGAATAAATTCCTGCTGTGGATGCTTTCTTCCGCCTCCGGGAGGAACATTTGAAACAGTGCCTTCAAGAATCTTTAAAAGTGCCTGTTGAACACCTTCACCGCTTACATCACGGGTGATTGAACGGTTTTCGGACTTGCGTGAAATTTTATCTATTTCGTCCACATAAATAATTCCGCGCTGAGCCTTTTCAATGTCAAAATCGGCAGCTTGAATAAGCCTGAGCAGGATGTTTTCAACATCCTCGCCTACATAGCCGGCCTCGGTTAGTGTTGTTGCATCTGCAATTGCAAAAGGAACATCAAGAATTTTTGCAAGAGTCTGCGCAAGCATTGTTTTTCCTACTCCCGTTGGGCCGAGCAGCAAAATGTTGCTTTTTTGAAGTTCAACATCATTTGATGCCGAAGAGTATATACGCTTATAATGATTGTAAACAGCAACCGAAAGAGCTTTTTTTGCATCATCCTGGCCGATTACATATTCATCAAGCTTTTGTTTAATTTGCTCCGGCTTAGGAAGAACGAAGTCTTCTTTACCAGAATTATGCGGCTTTCTTTCAGAATGATTTGCTTCGGTAAGAATATCATTGCAAAGAGCAATGCATTCATCACAGATGTAAACACCCGGCCCCTCTATGAGCTTATGCACCATAGCCTCGGATTTACCGCAAAACGAGCACCTTATAACAGGATGCTTTATATCGTTATTTGGCATGAATTACCGACTCCGTTATCTTTTATCAATTACCTTGTCAACAAGGCCGTAAGCAAGAGCTTCTTCGGCTGAAAGCCAGTTATCTCTTTCAGTGTCAGCAGTTACTTCTTCAACTGTTTTGCCGCAGTTTGCAGCAAGAATGCTGTTTAACTTTTTCTTAGTTCTTAAGATATGATTTGCTGCAATTTCAATTTCCGTTGCCTGCCCCTGTGTTTGGCCAAGAGGCTGATGAATCATAACCTCGGCGTTAGGAAGGCAAATACGCTTTCCCTTTGCGCCGCTTGAAAGTAAAAATGCACCCATTGAGGCAGCCATGCCTATGCATATTGTTGAAACATCGCATTTAATATACTGCATTGTATCATAAATAGCCATTCCGTCAGTTACAGAACCGCCGGGTGAATTGATATAAAGATTTATATCCTTTTCATTATCCTGCCCTTCAAGGAAAAGAAGCTGTGCAACAACAAGTGAAGCTGTTTGCGAATTAACCTCGTCAGAAAGAACAATAATTCTGTCATTTAAAAGGCGGGAAAAAATATCCATTGAGCGTTCGCCGTTTCCGGTTTGCTCAACAACATAAGGTACCAATGCCATAATAAATCACTTTCCTTTAATAAAATTGTTTATTCAACAACTGCGCTGTTTACGATAAGATCAACAACTTTGTTGCGCTTAACATCTTCGGCAAGCTGGTCAGCGGGAAGAACCTTTTTAACCTGCTCTGCATCCATACCGTATTGTGCACCGATCTTCTCAGCCTCGGCATTGATATCTTCATCAGAAGCTTCAATGTTTTCTGCAGAGATGATTGCTTTTAATGCTATAGAAACCTTAACTTGCTTTTCAGCACCTTCTTTGAAAGTTTCCTTAAAGCTATCCATATCTTGGCCGAGATACTTAAGGTATGTATCAAGGTCAAGGCCCTGAGATCTGAGTCTGTAATCATATTCCTGAGCCATTTCGTCCTGTCTCTTAGCAAACATACACTCCGGAATTTCAACGGTCATATTGTCGCAGATCTGTTCAAGAAGCTGATTTTCCATATCGGTTTTTGCGTCTGCTTCCTTTTTATCCGAGATCTGCTTTTTAAGATCTGCTTTAAGCTCGTCAAGAGTATCAAATTCCGATGCATCCTGAGCAAATTCATCATTAAGCTCCGGAAGCTCTTTAGCTTTGATTTCGTGAATTGTGCATTTGAAAACGGCATCCTTGCCTGCAAGCTCTTCTGCATACTCTTTCGGGAATGTAACGTTAACATCAAATTCCTCATCAATTTTGTGGCCTGCAACCTGCTCCTCAAAGCCGGGAATGAATGAACCTGAGCCAAGCTCAAGCGGATAATTTTCACCCTTGCCGCCTTCAAAAGCAACTCCGTCAACAAAGCCTTCAAAGTCAAGAGAAACAGTGTCTCCGTCCTGAGCAGCTCTGTCATCGGCTACAATAAGGCGAGAATTTCTATCTTGAAGATTTTTAAGTTCATTATCAACATCTTCATCAGTTGCCTCGGTGGGAAGTTTTGCAACCTTAAGGCCTTTGTATTCACCAAGCTTAACCTCAGGATAGGTTGTAACTTTCATTTTCATTTCAATGCCGTCTTCTTTGCTCATAACGGGAATTTCAAGATCGAAAGGAGCATCAACAACTTCAAGACCTGCTTCATCAAATGCAGCTGCAACTGCTTTTGGATATACTTCGTCAAGAGCCTCTTCATAGAATGCGCCTTCGCCGTAAAGCTTTTCAATCATGCCTTGAGTTGCTTTGCCCTTACGGAAACCGGGAATCTGAATGTTTTTTCTGCCCTTAAGGTAAGCTGATGTGCAAGCTTTTTTGAAGGTTTCACTGTCTACAGTTACTTCGATTTCATATGTGTTTGTATCAATTTTATTGGATGATTTGAGTGCCATATTAAACTCTCCTTAATTATAATTATTTATCACCGATTAGGCATTATAGCATAATAATAATTCTTTTTCAAGATAAATCAATATTTTAAAATTAAATAAGGTGTGAATTTTAGTTTATCACAGGATATCAATCTGTAATCAATACCGTTCACTTCTCCGGAAACGGCATATTTTGCCGCATCACCGTGAAGATGCCCGTAACAGCATTTTTTTATTCCGAATTCATTCAAAATATTTATTATCTCATCACATCTTGATATGTCTGAAATCGGAGGATAATGCAAAAATACGATTTTTTCATCATTCTCTGCGCTTTCAAGGCTTCTTCTGAGCCTGCCGACTTCCCTATTTAAAATTTTAATGTCTTCTTCATTCTCGCACTCCATCATCCAACCTCTTGTTCCGCACACTGAAACGCCGCCGAGACTGTATGAATTATTGTAAAGAAAACGAATCGTTTTATAGTGATTATCCTCTAAAAATTTATTTAGTTTAGACATTGTGTTCCACCAATAATCATGGTTTCCTTTAAGAATGATTTTGTTGCCGTTAAGAGCCTCAATAAAATCAAAATCGGCTTTTAGTTGAGAAAAATCCATAGCCCAACTTATATCTCCGGCTATTATAACATCATCATCTTCTTCGATCAGTTTATTCCAATTATTTTTAAGTCTGGAGGTATAATCCTGCCATCCTTCAAATGAATCCATGGGTTTATCGGTGCCGAAAGATAAATGAGTGTCGGCAATGGCGTAAAGGGACATTTATTATTCCTTTCAAAAGCAATTGTTTATTTGAATAATTATGACAGTTATGCAGAAAATATCAAAGAAGGGAGTGAATTTCATGAATGAAATCAAAGGCATAAGTTGCCAAGTTAAAAACTGTGTTCATCACCAAAACGACAATAGCTGCAATGCAGGCCATATCACAGTGGGAAACACAAATGCAACTACAACAACAGAAACTAAATGCGAAACATTTAAATGCTGCGATAATTGCAATTGCGGCTGTAATTAAGCGAGAAAAAAATAAAATATGATTTAAGCGCAAACGGCTCAGGATAACCTGGGCCGTTTTTAATGATTTTATTAAAGTTCAAGAAGCTTAAATACCATTTCGCTCATATCGCTTTTTGAGCAAACATTATTGAAACGAACTTTTTTTGATTTAAGTGAAGCAAGAGGCTTCGGTACCTCAAATCCCGTTTTTTTGTAAAGCGCATCAACAATATCAAATTCGTCAAGCTCCGGAACACTGCCGCCGTTTACTGCTGCAAGAACGCTTTTGGAGAATTTATAAGGAGAAGCGGTAGAATCAATAACAGTCGGTATATCATCGCCCGTTGCCTTCACGTACTCTTCATAAACATTTACGGCAACAGCGGTATGTGTGTCACAAAGATATGCATATTTATCAAAATGCTCTTTGATCGTTTCGTCAACTTTGTTTTCGGCGGTATAGCCTGCATCAAAAACAGTTTGTATATCACCGATAAGTGTGTCTGAAACGGTGTATTTGCCGCTTTCCGAAAGCTCACCCATCAGGTTGCGGATAAGAGCGTCATCCTCACCGCTTATATGATAGAGCAATCTTTCAAGATTCGATGAAATAAGAATATCCATGCTTGGAGAGGTTGTGGTATAAAACGCTCTGTTTCTGTCATAGGTGCCTGTTTTCAGAAAATCGGTAAGAACATTATTGCTGTTTGATGCACAAATGAGTTTCTTGATCGGCACACCCATTTTCTTTGCATAGAAACCGGCAAGAATGTTGCCGAAATTGCCTGTTGGCACAACAACGTTAATTTCATCTCCTGCTTTGATGTTGCCCATATTTATAAGATCGCAGTAAGTTGAAAAGTAGTAAACTATTTGCGGAACAAGTCTGCCCCAGTTAATAGAATTTGCAGATGAAAACATCATATTCTTTTCTGCAAGCTTACCTTTAATCTCATTGTTTGTAAATATTGATTTCACGGCGCTTTGAGCATCGTCAAAATTTCCCTTTATTGCACAAACAGAAACATTTTCGCCTTCTTGCGTAAGCATTTGCAATTTTTGCATCGGCGATACACCGTCTTCCGGATAGAAAACAAGGATTTTTGTTTTGTCAACATCTTTAAAACCTTCAAGGGCAGCCTTGCCTGTGTCTCCTGATGTTGCAACAAGTATAACAATTGTTTTGCCGTCTGCGGTTTTATGCGCAGAAACTGTCATTAAATAAGGCAAAAGCTGAAGCGCCATATCCTTAAAAGCGCAAGTCGGTCCGTGCCATAGCTCAAGAATATTTTCATTACCGTTAATGTTTACTGTTGGAGCTATTGCGGGAGAAGAAAATTTTTCTGCTGCATAAGCACCTGAAACACAATAATCAAGTTCTTCATCTGTAAAGTCTGTTAAAAATTCTTTAAGAACAGTTTTAGCTCTTTCGATATATGACATAGCAGTCATTGAAACGATTTTATCTATCGAAAAATGAGGAAGCTCACAAGGAACGAAAAGACCGCCTTCTTCGCTGATACCCTGTGCAATCGCCTGTGCGGCGGAAACCTTAATTGATTTGTCTCGTGTAGATGTGTAAAGCATACTTGCCCTCCTGATAACACAAATTCGTAAAAAACCTTTTAGATATTTTAATATAATTGAAAAGCATTTTCAAGGTGTTTTATTGATTTCATTCTATTATTTTTATAATATACCTCAACAACATCAAATCTCGGCTGCAAATCGCACGAATGTGACGCAAGATACATCTCTGCAGTTGCAATGATTTTTTGTTGCTTTGCCGCATCAACAAATTCCATCGGAGAGGCAATTGAATTTTCACTGCGCATTTTAACTTCAATAAAGCAGATATATTTTCCTTTTGACATAATTAAATCAATTTCACCGAAGCGAGAAGTGTAATTAACGTCAACAAGATGATATTTTTTCTTTTGCAGATATTCACAAGCCGACATTTCAGCAAGCTTTCCTAAGCTGTTCATTTATTAAGCACCTTTTTTAAAAAGCTTTTTCTGTGTATTTCACATATTCCGTATTGTTCAATCATTTCATAATGAAGCTTTGTTCCGTAACCCTTATGTTTTTCAAAAAAATATTCCGGATATTTTTCGGCAGCTTCAAGCATTAGCCTGTCTCTGGAAACCTTTGCGAGAATTGATGCAGCTGCAATTGAGGCAGAGTGAGCATCACCTTTAATAATTGTTTCTGAAGGTATTTCTGCAAACTTAGGATCCTGATTACCGTCCACAAAAGCTATATCCGGTTTTGTTTTTAAGCCGTTAACCGCTCTGCGCATTGCAAGAAAAGTTGCCTGAAGTATGTTCATTTCATCAATTTCTTTTTCGCTTGCATAAGCGATTGAATAATCTTCGCATTCCGATATTATCTTATCAAAAAGGATTTCCCTTTTCTTTTCCGTTAGTTTTTTTGAATCATTTACTCCGTCAATTATCTGTCCCGGCGCAAGAATTACTGCGGCAGCGCAAACAGGGCCTGCCAGCGGACCTCTGCCTGCCTCATCAACACCGCAAATAATGTTAAAGCCGCTGTTTCTTGCGGCTGTTTCATATTGAAGCCAATCCATAATCACGGCAACTCAAGGCTGATGCGCCCGAGCTTTCCTCCTCTGAATTCATCGCATACTGCAGCTGCGGCTCTTTCATAATTTATTTCGCCGCCTTTTATTAAAAATCCTCGTTTTTTTCCGATTTCTTCAAGCATTTCCCAGCCCTGAAGCCCCTCAATGTCGGTTATCTTATATCTTTCCTCAATTGCCTTTGGATTAGTTTTTGAAAGCACTTCAAGGAGTCTGCAGGAAAGGGCTTCCATATCGGTAACGGTATCTTTAACGGAGCCGATAAAAGCAAGTTTGTCCCCTACCTGCGGATCATCAAATTTCGGCCAAAGGACCCCCGGTGTATCAAGCAGTTCAATTCCGTTTCCGCAAGAAAACCACTGGTTGCTGCGTGTTACGCCCGCCCTGTCCTCAACAACAGCCTTGTTTTTGCCTGCCATTCTGTTTATAAATGAGGATTTGCCGGTGTTCGGAATACCAACAACCATAAAACGCAAGGATTTTCCTGACATCCCTTTGTTGTTGTTTTTTTCAATAACATCGGCAAGCACTGTTTTGCAAGTTGGAATAAATTTATTAAGGCCTTTTCCGCTGCGGCAATCAACCGCAAGAGCAGTTAAACCATGATTGCGATAATATTCAACCCATTTTGCCGTAGCATTTGGATCTGCAACATCACTTTTATTTAACAAAACTATTTTCGGTTTGCGCTTAATCATTGAATTGAGCTCAGGGTTTGAGCTTGATTCAGGTATTCTTGCATCAACGATTTCCACAACACCGTCAACCAAATTGAGGCTTTCTTTAATAAGCCTGCGGGTTTTTGCCATGTGCCCCGGAAACCACTGAACATATTGCTTTTGAAAATCAGGCATAATTTATCCTCTGCATTTCATTAGTATAATTTAAACCAAAGTAAAAAGACCGTCCCAAAACGAGACGGTCAAAAACTTTGTCAGATATCTTCTTTAACTTTTGCAGCTTTGCCGACACGATCACGAAGATAGTAAAGCTTAGCACGGCGAACCTTACCTTTACGGATAACTTCAACCGAATCAACGTTAGCAGAGTGAAGCGGGAAAACACGCTCAACACCTACACCGTATGAAACGCGGCGAACCGTAAATGTTTTGGAAATGCCTGAGCCCTTGATGGCAATAACTGTTCCTTCAAACATCTGAACTCTTTCCGTTTTGCCTTCTCTGATGCGAACACCTACTCTTACGGTGTCACCGATTGAGAAAGACGGAAGTTCTTTTTTCATGCTGCCTTCAGCAATGATTTTAAGTGCGTCCATTCTGATTTCCTCCTAATTTTTTTCGGATGTTCGTAACAAATTGATGAAAGAGGACCACCCGCTTAAATGCTTAACGCAATAGGCATTTAACGCGTTGCGGGAAAGCAACGGAACAAATGCGTTAATAATATATCACAAAGAGCAATAAAATGCAAGCATTTTTTATCTGAATTGCTTATAATTTTTATCAAGCAGGTCTATTCTTGCAATGCTTTTCCATTCAAAATCCATGTCTATCAGCCTAATAAGCGTATCAAAAAGCAGTGTTGGATTAAGATTTCTTTGTGTTCCGGCTTCAAGCCTGATATTTAAAACAATTTCGCCATTGCGAATTGAAAGGTTATATTTATCTATAAATTCTTTGATGTTTGTTTCCTTAACAACTCTGTGCCTGCCCTGTTTCGCTTTTTTTTCGGCAAGTATTTCATCGCTTTCAAGAACTTTTTTCAGCCTTTGAAGAGCCTCATCGTTATCCGCAAATTCAAATTTATAAACATAATCTGAAAAAGCGATTTCGCTGCAATCGCGAAAATCATCATAAACATCGGTTATTCTAATGTCCGGCGGAAGCACTGAATTCATTTTTTTCAGTATTTTTTCATTTGAAATATCTTCCGTAAGCCTTATATCAACACTTTCACATAAGCTCTCAACGCCCAGAGAAAGCGGCAGTGAAAAGCTCATATATGCATGGGGATTATAACCTTCCGTAAACCAAAGCGGAATTTCTGCTCTTGAAAATGCACGGGACATGCAACGATTTATATCAAGGTGACTTATGTATTTGCATCTGCCGGTTTTTGAAAAGCGTAGCCTAACCTCTCGCATCACAATTACCTCCGTTAAGCATATTTGCTCCGCAACCGGCACACTTTATGCGGCAATGCGGAGTTGTTTTGCACTCGTGCGCCTTTTTGTTTTCATTTTCAAGGAACTTTCGGGAAACGCCGTAATCAATATGATCCCACGGCAAAAGTTCGTCAAACGGACGCCTGCGCTTTGTATAGAAAAAAGGATCAATACCGTTTTTTTCAAACGCAGCCATCCAAGAATCAAATTTAAATCTGTCGTCCCATGAATCAAATTTACAACCAAGCTTATAAGCATCGAGCATAACCTTTCCAAGCCTTCTGTCCCCTCTTGCAAGAACACCTTCAAGTAATGATGTTGGTGTTTGATGATAAGACACTTTAATTTTTTTTGAGGGAATAGATTCAAGCAAATGAGCCTGCTTGGCCTGTAGGCTTTCCATTGAGTCCTCCGGTTCCCATTGGAACGGAGTAAACGGCTTCGGAATAAATGATGCACAGCTTACGGATACCTGAACACCTGTTCCTTTTTGACGGCTTGGATTTTTATAAAAGGTATGAACAACATTCATCGCAAGTTCTGCAATGCCTTCGATATCTTCCATAGTTTCGGTAGGAAGCCCCATCATGAAATATAATTTAACCGAAGTCCACCCGTTATCAAAAGCTTTTTTGCAGGTGGTCAACACTTCATCTTCTGTAATGTTTTTGTTTATAACATCACGAAGCCTTTGTGTTCCTGCTTCTGCCGCAAATGTCAATCCGCTCTTTCGCACTTTGTTTAACTTGTCTACCAGTTCATCTGAAAAATTGTCAACACGCAAAGATGGGAGAGAAAGGCTGATTTTATCCTTAACTGTCCAATCTATAAGAGAAGAAAGCATTTCATTTACACAGCTGTGATCGGAAGTTGAAAGTGAGCATAAAGAAAGCTCGTCATAACCCGTTGACTTTATTAGAGCCTTTGCCTGTTCATTTATTGTGGCAACGCTTTTTTCTCTTATCGGTCTGTAAGTAAAGCCGGCTTGGCAAAAACGGCAGCCTCTGATGCAACCTCTGAAAATTTCCTCAACAGCTCTGTCGTGAACGATACTCATAAATGGCACAACAAAAGAAGACGGATAAAAGCATTTGTTCATATCTGAAACAACGGCTTTTTTTATTTTTGCCGGTGCTCCGTAAAGCGGTTTCAGTTCTTTTAAAGTGCCGTCTTCATTATAACTGTCTTTATAGAATGAAGGCACATATACTCCTCTTAAATCCTTTGCTTTGAGCAAAAAATCGTGTTTTGATTCACCGTTTTTCTTGCATTTTTTCAGCAAATCCAAAAGTTCCATTGTTGATTCTTCGCCATCACCGAGAAAAACAATATCCACAAAATCAACAATAGGCTCAGGATTGCAGGCACACGGGCCACCGCAGCATATTATCGGCGCTAGGTCTTTTCTGTCTTTAGCCAACAAAGGAATGCCGGCCAAATCAAGCATATTAAGCACATTTGTGTATGAAAGTTCATACATAAGGGTAAAGCCTATCAAATCAAAATCTTTTATGAAATCTCCGCTTTCAAGAGCAAAAAGCGGAACATTGTTTTTTCGCATTTGCTCTTCCATATCGGAATCAGGTGCAAACACTCTCTCGCACCATGCATCATCCCTGCTGTTTACAAGCGAATAAAGAATTTTCATACCCAGATGACTCATTCCGATTTCATACAAATCCGGGAAGCAAAAGGCATATCTTAAATCAATTTTTGATTTATCCTTTATGACGCTGTTAAGCTCGCCGCCGGCATATCGGGCAGGCTTTTGAACATATTGCAGTATCTTTTCAATAGATTTTTTCATAGTATCCTCAAATTAACTGTCCATAAGTATATGGTTATTATTAACAAATTGAAAGTTTTGTACTTAAACAAAAAACACAGAGACAAAACCGTGAGCAACGCTAAAAATATAATCCCGACGGTATGGTGGCTCTTAGGAAAAACACATTTAACGATTCGACCTCCGTCAAGAGGAAAAATCGGTAAAACATTTAAAATAAAAAGCAACAAGTTTATTTTATCATTCAGAAAACAAAAAAGCACTAAGTTGACTGCGGGGCCTGCCGCAGCGATTATTGCCTCTTTTACAGTTGAAATATTATTTTTATATTTTAACGAAGCGCCGCAACACGAAAGAGTTAAACTTTCTGCACTTTCGCCTAAAATGTATATCGCCGCTATATGACCGAGTTCGTGCAGTAAAGAATATATTAAAACATCGGCAACGGCGTTAAGATCTAATACAAGTGCAGCGCACACAACAAGAATAAATGAAAATTCAATTCTGATCTTAAAAGATTTAATCTTTATTTCCATATAATCACCGTAAATAATTACGGTTGTCAGTTAATTTTTATTCTTATCTATGTATGATTGCAATATTACCACTGCCGAAACCGCATCAACGGTTTCTTTTCTCTTTTTACCACGCACATTTGTGTCGTTCAAATAGCCGTGTGCAATAACGGTTGTAAGTCGCTCATCCTGGTAGTCAACAGGCAAACCGGTTAAATTGTTAAGTTCAACGCCGAGTTTTTTGCATTCATCGCATCTGTAGCCGTATGTACCGTCCATATTAACGGGCAAACCTACAATAATTTTTTCAGCATGCTTTTCTGCTGCTATATCGGAAAGCTTTGTCGCAAGCTTCGGAAGATAAGTTTCTTTAACAACCGTATACGGAGATGCAAGAATTTCGCTTTTATCACAAAATGCAACACCTGTGCGTGTGTCTCCGTAGTCCACAGACATTATTATCATATTGAACCCTTTCGTAAGAAAAACAGGCGGCATCAAGCGATGCCGCCTGCAAATCAATCTTCGCTTTCAGCGGAAGTTGGCTTTTCGTTGCTTTCCGAAGATGTTTTTTCTTCAGTGGTATTTTCACTTTCTCCGGAATTCTTCTTAGTTGCTTCTTCAGCGGCACTGAAATGACTTGAGGACGGCATATTGTTTTTATCATACCAGCCTTCGCCTTTTTTTACGATGCCGTCATATTCGGGGAAGGTTTTCTTTTCTGTTCCCTTTGCATCATAAATTTCAGACATAACTGTTTTCCAAATTGTGCCGGACGGGTTTGGAGAAAGCTTATAATAAATCTCTTTAGGAGTATCATAACCATACCAAACAGCAGCAATATATTCGGGTGTGCCTCCGATAAACCAACGGTCTTTAGAACCGGTAGTTGTACCTGTTTTACCAAAACATTCTGTGTTTGAGAGCTTATATGAGGTACCGGTGCCGGAAGTCATAACTGTTTGTAACAGCTTATTCATAAGCCAAGCAGTGCTCTCAGAAAGGGCTTGCTCTTTAGTTGCATTAACATCTGTTTGAATAAGAACGTTACCTTGGCTATCCTCGATTTTATAATAGCTATATGGCTTGTAGTAAACGCCGCCGTTGCCGAAGGTAGCATATGCAGCAGTCATTTCAAGAGTCGTAACGCCGTTTGTAAGCGAGCCGGTTGCAAGCGGTGCATAATCCTCATCCTGCACTTTCAAGGTTGAAATGTGGAAACGCTGAGTAATGTAATCGAAAGAATAGTCAACGCCTATTTTATCAAGCGTACGAGCCGAAACCGTGTTTAATGACTTTGAAAGACCGTACTGAATTGATACATTATTACCTGAATATTTACCGCCTTCGTTTGTTGGCCACCATTTTCCGTTAACTTTCTTAAGCGGTTTATCTTCAATCATTGTTGACCAATAAATATTCACATTATTGTCTTGCAGGCTTTTTTCAAATGCCGGTCCATACACAGACAGTGGCTTGATAACAGAACCGGGCTGACGAACGGATTGAGAAGCTCTGTTTAAACCGAGTTTGCCGGAATACTCTCCTGTTCCGCCGACAAGGCCTAAAATTCTGCCTTCATAGTCCATAACAACCATGGCGCCTTGAACTTTTTTATCGGGCATTTTCTTATAATTTTCATACACATCTTCAAGCGCATTTTGAACATCATAATCAACGGCAGTATATATTTTAAGTCCGCCGCCGTAAAGCATTGCCTTGGCTTTCTTTTGAGTGTAGCCCATTTTTTGCAAGTCATCAATTACAGACTTAATTACATAATCGACATAGTAGGAATTTATTTTATTTTCATTTGCAGAGCTTTGAGAACTTGAAATTTGACTTCCTTGGTAGTTTTCGCTGTTTGTGTACACCAATTCATAATCTAATGCTGCGTTATATTCTTCTTGATTGAGAACGCCTCTTTTTAACATTTTCTCAAGAACTCTTTCTTGACGCTTTTTATTGTTTTCCGGATGCCTTAACGGATCATATTTGCTTGGATACTGAGTGATTGATGCAATAGAAGCACATTCGGCGGCATTAAGATCCGAAACATCCTTACCAAAGTATTTTTCGGAAGCGGTTTTAACACCATAGCAGCCTTCGGAAAGATAAATTGTGTTTAAATAAGCTTCTATGATTTCATCCTTGCTGTAATTTTTTTCAATATTTAAAGCAGAAAGAATTTCATTAAACTTTCTTACGATAGTAACTTCATTTTCGTCGGTTAGGTTCTTAATAAGCTGCTGTGTTATGGTTGAGCCGCCTTGGCCGTTGTTGGATCTTTTAACAATAACACCAACAAGGCGTATCCAGTCTACTCCGTGATGCTTTAAAAAGCGCTCATCTTCAATTGAAATGAAAGCCTCTTTCATATAAGGGCTCATATCCTCAAGATTAACCCAGATGCGGTTTTCCTCGCCGTGAAGCCTTGTAAGCTCAACCTGTTCGCCGCTTTCATTTTCACCGTAAATAAAAGAAGTTTGGTTTTGAGAATATTTTTCTTCTGTGAGGTTAAAAACCGGATCGCCGTGAACATAACTGTAGCCGTAAATCATTATAACAGAAGCACATACTATGCCGACAACAAGAATAACAAGCAATATGCCCAGTATAATTCTACCTGCAAGCGATGCCGGTGCTTTGCTTTTAACTGCAACACCGCTGTTTGAACGCTTAGACGGTTTTTTCCCTCTTGAGCGCTGAACGGATTGCTTAGATGCTTTATCGCTTTCGATGTATGCAGCAGGCTTTTTATTTGGCTTATTTTCAAGGCTTTTCTTATCTTCGTCATAAACCTTAGCCGAATTATTCATAAATGATTCCAAAAGATCATCATATTCATTAGCCATGTTCATACCTCCTTTGTAAGCATTAAATAAAACATTTTTCACAGAATAAGAACTGTGATGCAAATATTATACTATATAACTTAAATTAAATAAAGAAATTTTTTGTTAATATTTTTTTGCTCTTGATTTATTCATCATAACGGCTCTTTTTGAAAGTGTTACACCGTCATAAGTTTTTCGTGCTCTTACAAAAATCCAAAACTTTTTGTTGCAATTTTTGCAGCCGCAAACCAGTTTAAAAGCGCTGTTAACTACCTGTGCATCGCTTAACCGAGTCATTCGCTCATTGCATACGGGGCAAAAGAATTCATCTTTGTAAAGATTATAGTGAGAGGAAACCGGAGCTGTAAGCAAATATGGCTTATAAGCAAGGCGGGCAAAGAAATCATCATCGCAAATGCTTATCTGCTCTGCAAGCGAGTTCTTGTTGTATACCGCCTTGAAGCACTCGGCTTCCAAATAACAATCCTCAAGCGCACGATGAAGCGACAAATCATCAATAGATATGTTCAGCATTTCCGCACAATGTGAAAGACTAACTTGATCTTTGCCTGCTATTTTCATTTCACCTTGGCAATATTTTTGTACATCCATGTATTTATTTATAAAATCCACGGAAGTTGTGCCAAAGAAGCGCTGATAGTTGGAAACAAGCACATAGAGATCACTGTTTGACCAACTCATAAACAGCACATCATCTCCTGCCGACCATCTTGTAAAATCAGCGATTGCGCGATCAAACGGAATGCCGTATTCCGAAATCTCTTCCTGAGTAATCCCGGTTAAATCAATAAATCTTTTCGAAAGTTTTTTTGAAAGCTTGGGTTTGATTAGTTGCTTAAAGGTGTCCACAACTTGCAAACGCCTGTTTAGCCGTACAGCCCCTATTTCAATAATTTCATTTATTCCTTTTTTAGTTTTATAATCGAATGCATTATTCCATTCTAAATCAACAACAACATAATCCATATTTCACCAAAAAAAATAACCTTGCTTAACGCAAGGTTATCAAATTCTTCCTATTAAACAAACAAGAAAACAAGAAATGCCGCAAGCACAATTACAAAGAATACACCTATAAGCCATTTAGTTATTTTCTCAAGCTTAGCCTCAATTGTGCGGCCTTTGGTTTTACCGAGAAATGTGTCGGCACCGCCGGCAATTGCACCGGAAAGATTTTGAGAACGACCTTCCTGAAGCAAAACAACAGCGATGATTATTATAGATAAAATTATCAAAATTGCACCGAATACATAATGATACCAAAGCATTGATAAATCCTCCGTAGATACTTAATACTACAGGATTATAGCACAACAACAGCGCCAATGCAAGTGTTTTTTTATATTTAATAAACAGAATTTTTTTGCGTTATCAAATAATCAATTATTGCTCGGTATCAAACCGAGCATTTTTCTGCGAAACAAATAATATATCAGAACGTAATTTGTTCGCCGATATCAGCAGCGCTGGGAACTGCACCTGCTGCAGGCAAATTTTTGGGTCTGTAGCGCCATTCCTTTTCAAATTCACCCTCTTTATAAAAATGAATTGAAATAATCTTATCATTTTTCTTTTTGAGAGTCATAACCTGAATACCCTGAGTATTCTTTGTTGTTTTTGAAAGAAGCACTGCTGAATTAAAGAGCAATTTACGCCCGCCCTGAGATTCTAAAACAATATCTCTGTCTTCGCTCAAATATACAGCTGCAACAAGCGGAGATTTATCGGAATAGGCATTTATTAGCTTTTTTCTGTTTGTTTTAGTTTCATAAGCAGATATGTCAACCTTTGCTACTTTGCCGTTTTCAAACACAAACAACATATAGCCTTTATACTCTCCGACAACACAAACATAGCTTACCTGCTCCGACTCATCCATTTGAAGCTTTGCAGGCAAATAATCGCCAAGCACGGATGCTTTTGTATCTGCAAAATCATCAAGCTTTGCTTTATATACCTGGCATTGATTGCTAAACACAAGCAATTCATCACGATTTGAGCATTCAATTTGCTCTTTAATTTCGTCGCCTTCTTTAACCTTTTGTTCACCGCTCATGCGTAAATTTGCTGTTTTGATTTTTTTGAAATATCCTTCTGCGGAAATAAAAGCAGTTACGGGATAATCTGCAATTTCCGGCTCATCCTGCATATCGTCATAAACAACATCATAAAGAATTTCCGATTTTCTGCCCGAATCGTATTTTTTAACAACATTTTCAAGCTCTGAAATAATAATTTTCTTTTTGCGAACTTCACTTGAAAGGATTTTTTCAAGCTCTGCTATTTCGTTTTCAAGAGCTTCTATATCGCTGATTCGTTTGAGTATATACTCTCTGTTTAAATGGCGAAGCTTTATTTCCGCAACATATTCTGCCTGAATTTCATCAATTCCAAAGCCAATCATGAGGTTTGGAACAACATCTGCCTCGGATTCTGTTTCCCTTACTATTTTTACAGCTTTATCTATATCCAAAAGAATTTTTGAAAGACCTTTAAGTAAATGAAGCTGATTGCGCTTTTTGGTAAGACTGAAATTAACACGCCTTGTAATGCAGGTTAATCTAAACTTAATCCATTCATTAAGAAGTTCCTTAACAGATCTTACTCCGGGTTTTCCGTTAATAAGCACATTAAAGTTACAAGAGAATGAATCCTCAAGCGTTGTCATTTTGTAAAGCCTTGTCATAAGCTTATCCGCATCAACGCCGCGTTTTAAATCAATTGTAATCTTTAAGCCTTTAAGATCTGTTTCATCTCTGATGTCGGAAATCTCTTTTATTTTATTACCCTTAACAAGGTCAATAATCTTGTCTATAATTGCTTCCGATGTCGTTGTTGGCGGAATTTGAGTTATGTCTATGCAGTTTGCGGATTTATCATAGCTGTATTTTGCACGAACCTTAACAGAGCCTCTGCCTGTTTCATAAATTTTATTAAGCTCGTCCTTATCATAAATAATATAACCGCCACCGACAAAATCAGGCGCAATAAGAGTATCCGAAATAATATGCTCATCGTTTTTCATAAGAGCAATTGTTGTTTCACAAACTTCCTTGATATTGAAAGAAGCTATTGAAGACGCCATACCTACAGCAATACCGGTTGTTACATTACACAATACAGAAGGAAAAGTTACCGGCAAAAGACGTGGCTCTTTCATCGTGTTATCATAGTTATCTACAAAATCAACCGTGTCTTTGTTAATGTCGCCAAACAATTCATTGCAAATAGGAGCAAGCTTGGCTTCCGTGTATCGTGATGCTGCATACATCATGTTTTTTGAATATGCCTTACCGAAATTTCCCTTTGATTCAACATATGGATAAAGCAGCGTTTCATTGCCTCTTGAAAGGCGCACCATAGTATCATAAATTGAAGCATCACCGTGCGGGTTAAGCTGCATCGTTCTGCCGACAATGTTGGCGCTTTTTATTGTGCCTCCTGTAAGCAGACCCATATTGTACATTGTATACAACAGTTTGCGATGAGACGGTTTTAAACCATCAATCTCCGGAATGGCACGAGAAAGAATAACGCTCATTGCATATGGCATATAGTTGGTTTTTAGAGTATCTGTTATAACCTCATTAACCACCGTGCCGGCATTTTCGATATGCACATTCTCACTTAAAGTATTTGATTCATTATTATTTTTTCTTCTTTTAGCCATTTAATCACCTGAATAATTCAGCTTACGTCAGCCGAATCAATATAAAGATAACCATAATCGGTTATATATTGCTTTCTGCCGTCAAGATTATCACCAAGCAGTAAATCAAACATTTCAGAGGTTTTTTGAGCCTCATCGGAAGTAACAAGAATAAGCCTTCTTGTATCCGGATTCATTGTTGTCAGCGACATCATATCGGCCTCGTTCTCGCCAAGTCCTTTTGAACGCTGAACGGTATATTTTTGATCGCCGATTTGCCTTTTAATATCATCCATTTCCACTTCATTATAGGCAAAATATGTTTGATCCTTGCAAGTTACTTCATAAAGCGGCGATTCATCAATATATACCTTTCCTTGCTCAATGAGCTGAGGCATAAGCCTGTATATCATTGTAAGAACAAGTGTTCTGATTTGGAAACCGTCAACATCGGCATCGGTACAAATCAATATTTTATTCCAACGAAGATTGTTAATATCAAATGCGGAAAGATCCTTTGCCGATTTAGAACGAACCTCAACGCCGCAACCGAGAACCTTTATTAAATCTGTTATGACATCACTTTTAAATATCTTATCATATTCGCATTTTAAGCAGTTTAGAATTTTACCTCTGAGTGGCATTATTGCTTGGAAATCAGCGTTCCTTGCCTGTTTACAAGCACCGAGAGCCGAGTCACCCTCAACAATAAAGAGTTCTCTTTCATTAACATCTTTTGAACGACAATCAACAAATTTCTGAACACGATTTGTCATATCAATCTTGCTTGCAAGAGTTGACTTAAGGCTTTTTCTTGTATTTTCTGCCTTAACACGAGCACGCATATTGATGAGCACTTGATCAGCTATTTTATCGGCATCCATTTTATTTTCTATGAAATAGACTTCAAGCTGTTTGCGGAAAAAGTCCGTCATCGCTTCTTGAATGAATTTATTTGTAATAGCCTTTTTCGTTTGGTTTTCATATGAAGTTTGAGTTGAAAAAGAGGAAACAACAAAAATTATAATATCATCAATGTCCTGCACATTTATTTGACTGTCGGTTTTGTTATATTTGTTATTTGCTTTCAAATAAGCGTTTATCTGGTTAACAAATGCGCTTTTGAAGGCTTTATCAGGCGCACCGCCATGCTCAAGATAACTTGAGTTATGATAGTATTCTTTGCATTGCGTTTTTAATGAAAAGCACAACGCAGCTTTAATTTTGAGCTTATAATCGCTTAAATCTTCTCTGTCTCGACCAACACGTTCACACTCCCAATATTGCGGAGTTGTGAATGCAGTATCTCCTGCAAGTTCTTGAACATAGTCTTTTATACCGTTTTTATAACAAAATTCAGTTGTTTCAAATCTTGAACCAATCTGATTCTTAAAAACAAAAGTAACGCCGTCATTAACAATAGCCTGGCGCTTTATCGTATCTAAATAAAACTCAAGCGGCACATTTATATCCGTGAAAACTTTCAAATCCGGCTTCCATTTGATTCTGGTGCCGGTGTCACGCTTATCGTAAGGAACTTTTGTTAACCCGCCGACATTTTCGCCGTGTTCAAAGTGCAATGTGTAGCAAAAACCGTCTCTGTGTATTTCCGCATCCATATATTCGGATGCATATTGTGTTGCACAAAGACCAAGCCCGTTTAAACCGAGAGAATACTCATAATTGTCTGCGCCGTTATCATATTTACCGCCTGCATACATTTCACAGAAAAGAAGCTTCCAGTTTTCCTCATTTTCTGCCTTGTTAAAATCAACCGGAATGCCCGCACCAAAATCTTGTATTTCAACAGAGCAATCTTCGAAGCGTGTAACCACAATTTTATTGCCCCTGCCCTCTCTCGCTTCATCTATAGAGTTACTCATTATTTCAAAAACGGAATGCTGGCAACCTTCTATACCGTCTGAGCCGAAAATAACAGCAGGGCGTTTTCTTACACGATCGGCGCCTTTAAGGGAACGAATACTCTCGTTACCGTATTCTTTTTTCTTAGCCATGGCAGCCTCCGATTCTTATTTATTTTGCGGCATATATAAACTGCCACAACTTCACAGGATAATATTATACAAAATATTGTATATTTGTCAAGATTTTACTTCGGATGATAACAATATATCATTTAAAGAGTCCAATAAAACGAACACATAAACAAAAAAATAAGGTGTTATGCACACCTTATTTTTTCTGAAAACATTATAATTATTATTTTTCTGAATCATTTTTGTTTGATTCATTGGCATTAACATTCTCATTTTTTACTTCGTCGGCTTTGGCAGCATTATCAGTTAATTCTTGAAAATCAGAATCATTCTGCGCTTCTTCACCGGCAGTGTCTGCTGTATCATTATCAACTGCATCGTCGATTAAATTGCCGTTTTTCATAAGAGATTCAAATTGGTTGCCATCAATCTTCTCTTTTGCAAGAAGTGTGTCACCAACAAGAATCAGCTTATCATAGTGCTCGCTGAGAATTTTCTGAGTCTTGGCATAAGCAGAGCGCATCATCTTTTCGATTTCCTCATCAATTCTGGCAGAAGTAACCTCACTGTAATTATTAACATGGCCGAAATCCTTACCGAGAAACACTTCATTATTTTCATCGCTGAAAACAACGGGTCCTATTTCATCACTCATACCGTACTTTGCAACCATATCACGGCAAATTTGAGTTGCTCGTTGAAGATCACTCGATGCACCTGTTGAAATATCATCGAGAGTAAGCGCTTCAGCAACACGACCGCCGAGCATTGAAACGAGAAGATCAAGCATTTCATTCTTAGAAGTGTAATTTTCTTCTTGAGGCTGATACATAGTATATCCGCCTGCTCCCATTCCTCTCGGAATAATTGAAATTTCTTTAACTGGATCATGATTTTCAAGATAATATGATGCCACAGCATGGCCGGCTTCGTGATATGCCGTAAGTTTTTTAGCTTTTTCGGAATACTTATGTGATTTCTTTTCCGTACCCATTTCCACACGGGTAACTGCATCTTGAATTTCTTCGTTTGTAAGAGCTTTTTTATGCTTTCTTGCAGCAAGCAGCGCTGCTTCATTAAGCAAGTTCTCAAGATCGGCCCCTGTGAAGCCGATTGTCATTTGAGCAAGGTCTTTCAAGTTAACATCGGGAGCAAGAGGCTTATTTTTTGCATGAACCTTAAGAATATCCTCTCTTCCCTGCGCATCGGGGCGATTAACCGTAATTTGTCTGTCAAATCTGCCGGGACGAAGCAAAGCCGGATCAAGAACATCAGGTCTGTTTGTTGCAGCCATAACTATGACTCCTGAATTAGAATCAAAACCATCCATTTCAACAAGCAGCTGATTAAGCGTTTGTTCTCTTTCATCATTGCCGCCGCCCGTGCCTGCACCTCTGTGCCTGCCCACAGCATCAATTTCATCAATGAATACAATTGCGGGCGCCTTTTTTATTGCCTGTGAAAACAAGTCTCTAACACGGCTTGCGCCAACGCCTACATACATCTCAACAAAATCGGAGCCTGAAATAGAAAGAAACGGAGCATTTGCCTCACCCGCAACTGCTTTTGCAAGCAGAGTTTTACCTGTACCGGGAGGGCCTACAAGAAGAACGCCCTTAGGTATTCTCGCACCGAGTTCGGTGAATTTTGCAGGGTCCTTTAAGAACTCAACAATCTCCTCAAGCTCGGCTTTTTCCTCATCGCATCCGGCAACATCGGCAAATGTTTTCTTGTTTTTATCCTCAACGGTTTTGGTTTTTACTCTTCCGAAACCGAGAGTTCTGTTAGTATCTGAATTCATGGTGTCGCCCATTTTCTTCATCATAAACCAAAACAAGAAGCCGCCTGATACAATGATAAGAAGATAAGGAAGCAACGAATAAATCCAATTTCTTGAATTGCTTTTTTTATAGTTGAAATCTATTGTTGCATCGGGATTTTTTTCATTATATTCATCAACGCTGTCTCTGATATCTTCAAGAAAATAAGTAACACTGGGAACATTATATTTTTGAACCTTATCCGGCTCATTGAATGTTGAATAAGTTAAAGTGCCCGATGTTAAATCGATTTCAAAGCTTTTTACTTGATCAGTTTTAAAAAGCTGCACAACCTGGCTGTATTTTAAATCTGTTTGATTTTGTTTGTTTGCAAATCCGAGTGCAAGAGCAACAAGTATAACAGGAATCAAAATATAAAATAAAGCCGATTTCCAATTTTTGGACATATTATTCATTAAAAAAATCCTCCGTACGGATATTTAAAATCAAAACATTTTGCGTATTACCGTCAACAGCAACACGCTGAGAAACCGCATATCCGCATATTCCGATTACTCCGTGTTCATCTGCAACAACAGGAACTTCGGCTCTTTTCTCTGCCGGAATATGCAATTCGTTATAGAACTTTTTGAGTGATTTGGTGCAATTTCTCCCTTTAGGAGCAATAGCATCGCCTGCAATTCTGCTTCTGACTTTAACACTGCCAATTATTTTATCACAGTCACAATAAAAGTCAAAGCATTTAGAATTAAATTCACATATAGTTAAGAATTCTTTAACAGGAATTATTTTTTTATCAACAACAAATTTAAATTTATCTCTTTTTTCTGATTTAAAGAGTTTTAATTTTCCTCCTGCCGAAGCAATATTAACTCCTTTTGCAACGGTAAAAGACGAGCTTTTATTCAGCAAGAAAACGGTTTTGGATAAAATATATGTGTTAACCTTAAGTTTATTATTGTTAAGCCATTTTGCGATAACTCGCCTGATTATAGATAGATCATACTGATTCAGGTTATCGCAATCTATTTCATTATTTTTGCAAACAAGGTCAAAAATTTCAGAAGCTATGCCGTCAAGATACGCCTCATCATCTGCAGCGCATGAAATAAAATTTGATACATTAAACTCAAAAGCGGGATTTATTTTTTTTAACTCGGGAATGATAATATTTCTTATTTTATTTCTTGCGTAATCATTTTCAAAATTTGTTCTGTCCACACAATAAGCAATGCCGTTATCGTCTAAATAATTTCTTATTTCGGTTGATGTAACATTTATGAGCGGCCTGATAATTTTTCCTCTTACAGGAGGAATCGCACATGCACCTCTCAGCGATGTGCCCCTGGCAAGGCGAAACAGCATTGTTTCCACATTATCCGAAAGATTATGAGCTGTTGCTATTTTATCACATTTTATTGAGTTAAAAAAGTCATATCTTGCCTGTCTGCTGTATTCCTCAATGCCTACTCCTTTACTTTCGGCTTCCTTAGGTGCATTTATATGCTTCGTAAATAACCGAATATCCTTATTATTGCAATAATTTTCACAAAAACAGCAATCGGCAAGACTGTCTGCCCCCCTTATACCGTGCTCAACATGGGCGGCAATAATGGTAAGATTGAATTTCTCTTTAACAGAAAGCAGATACTCTGTTAATAACACGGAATCGGCACCGCCCGAAAGCGCCACGAGAACAGTATCTCCGTTTGCAAGCATTGAATATTTTTCAATTGTTTGCGAGATTTTATCATTCATATTTTTTATCAACACACCTGAAGCGTGTGAACTCTTTATCAAAAGTCATTTCAATCGAGCCTGTTGCACCGTGTCTGTTTTTTGCAACAATCAGTTCGGTTGAAGATTCGTCAATTTCTTCCTGTTTATCATCTGATAGCTCATTTTTATAATATTCCTCACGGTAAAGAAACATAACAATATCGGCATCCTGCTCGATTGAGCCTGATTCACGCAAATCCGAAAGCTGCGGTTTGTGGCTTTTTCCCCTGCCTTCCGTTCCACGGGAAAGCTGAGCACAGCAAATTACCGGAATATTTAAATCCTTTGCCATCATCTTCAAGTTTCTTGTTATTTCCGAAACCTCTTGAACTCTGTTTTCTTTTCTTGTTGCCGATTGAATAAGTCCCAAATAGTCAATAAGCACAACATCAACGTTTTTAAGACGCCGTGTTTTGGATTTTATTTCCGGAACGGTTGTGCTTGAAACATCATCAAGATAAAGCTCTGCATCTTCAAAATCACCTGCGGCATTTCCAAGCCTTACCCATTCGTCATCAGACAATTCACCGGTTCGCAGCTTTTGGCTCGGTATGCCGGCTCTTGCGGAAAGCAATCTTTCGGCAAGCTGTTCTTTTGTCATTTCAAGGCTAAAGAATATGCATTTTTTCTTAGCAAGCATGGTAATATTTGTTGCAAGATTAAGGGCAAAAGAAGTTTTACCCATTGCCGGTCTTGCACCAATTAAAATGAAATCAGATTTGTTTAAGCCGGTTATGTATTTATCAAGCATTCCGAAACCTGACGGAATGGCTTTAAACTGTTCTTTGTCTTCACCGGTAAGCTTATGCAATCTGTCGTATACATCATTAACGATAACATCGGAGATTTTTTTGGGGCCGTTTACATCTCGCCCCTGCCTGATGTCATATATTTTTTGTTCAGCAGAATCAAGCAGTGTGTTTGCGTTAGCTTCACCGCCGGACGCATTTTCTATAATTTCCTGAGAAATGGTGATTAAAGCACGCAAAAAATATTGCTCTTCAACAATGTGCGCATAAGTTTCAACGTTTGCGGTTGACGGCACACTGTCTCTTAGCGCAATAAGATAGTCTCTTCCGCCGGCAAGGTCATAATGCCCCTCTTTTGCAAGCACATCTGCAATAACAACAGGGTCGATTTTCGCTTTCGATCCTGAAAACATAGACATCATAGAGCCGAAAATTGCCCTGTGCTGCGGCAGATAAAAATACTCTTGCTTAACAATCGTTACAATTTGCTCCATACATTCCGGATCAATCAAAACCGAGCCGAGCACAGCCTGCTCAGCTTCAAGATTATACGGTAATGTTGTTAAATTTGTGCTGTTTGTATCTGCCATTTTTACCATCCGTTTCCCAATCCTAAATTAACTGAAAATATGAGCCGGGCTTACGCTTCGGTAACCTGAACGGAAATTTTAGCGCTTATTCCCTGATAAATTTTCAGTTCTGCTTCATATGTGCCGAATTGCTTAATGTCTGCAACAGAAATTTTGCGCTTATCAACATCAATGCCAAGCTGCGCTTTAATTGCCAAAGAAATATCTTTTCCGGTAACAGAGCCGAAAAGTTTGCCGTTTGCGCCTGCTTTTGCAGTAACTTTAACTGTTTTGCCGTCAAGCTTTGCGGCATCCTCTTTTGCAGCTTTGATTTCTTCTGCCTTATGGAATTTTTTAGCACTTTCTTTATTGTTAAAATCATTCATTGCAGTTGCGTTTGCTTCAACAGCAAGGCCCTTTGGAAAAAGGAAATTTCTTGCATAACCGTCTGAAGTATTTACAAGCTCACCTTTTTTGCCGAGATTTTTAACATCCGCCTTAAGAATAACCTTCATTATTGAATCCTCCCGTTTATTTATGATTGCCGCACCATAGCGGCAGATTTTATATTAAATTTCAACCGATTAAATTTCCATTATAACCGGCAAAATCATAGGATTTCGTTTAGTTTTTTCATACATCATTTTAGAAACTTCGTCTCTTAAATTAGTTTTAACAGAATTCCAGTCATGATATCTGCTGTTATATGTTTCTTCAATGATTCTGCAAGAAAGATCTCTTGCGGCAGCAATAAGCTCTTCGCTTTCACGCACATAAACAAAGCCTCTGCTTACTATATCGGGGCCTGAAAGCACCTCTCCGGTTTGAGAATCAATTGTTGCAACAATGATAATGATGCCGTCTGCAGATAAATGTTTTCTGTCGTTTAATACGATATTTCCAACATCACCCACACCGATACCGTCAACATAAACATCGCCGCTCGGTACATCATCAAGCACTTTGATGCCTCTTTCAGTGATTTCAACGTGCTTTCCTATGTCTCCTATAAAAATATTTTTCTTTGAAATACCCATAGCCTCAGCAAGTTTAGCATGCTTTTTAAGATGCTTTTGTTCGCCGTGAACAGGGAAAAAATACTTTGGCTTTATTATGCCCATCATCAGTTTTAATTCTTCTTGGCAAGCGTGGCCCGAAACATGAACCTCATACATGTTTTCATAAATAACTTCAATATCACGCTTCATCAATTCATTAACAACATTGCTTACCATTTTTTCATTGCCCGGAATAGGCGTTGCTGAAATAATAACATAATCATTTGGAGAAGCTGTTACTTTTCTGTGCTCGCCGTTCGCAATCTTTGTAAGAGCACTCATAGGCTCGCCTTGTGAGCCTGTTGTTATGATAACGAGTTTATCATCGGGATAGTCCTTAATACTGTCTATGCTTATAAGAATATTATCAGGCACATTCAAATAACCGAGTTCTTCGCCAACCTGAACAAGATTTTCAAGGCTTCTGCCAACAACGGCAACCTTGCGTCTTAAATGCTTGGCAACATCAATAATTTGCTGCACTCTGTGAATGTTGGAAGCAAAAGTTGCAACAACAATTCTTCTTTTGCCGGCCTTTGTAAACAGATTTAAAAATGATTCGCCGACTTTCTTTTCGCTCATTGTATAACCGGGTCTTTCGGCATTAGTTGAATCTTGGAATAAAGCTAAAACACCCTTTGTGCCATACTCTGCAAAACGCGGAATGTTTATCATATCTCCGTCTACGGGAGTTGTGTCAATTTTAAAATCGCCTGTGTGTATAATAACACCCATCGGAGATGATATTGCAAGTCCTACCGCATCAGGAATCGAATGATTAACATGAATAAATTCAACAGAAAATTTGCCGAGCTTAACAACATCTGACGGGTTAATTTCGTGAAGTTTTGCCTTATTCAGCAATCCGTGTTCCTTCAACTTGCCTTTTATCAAACCTATTGTTAACCTTGTTGAGTATATCGGAATATTGAATTTTTTAAGAAGATAAGGTATACCGCCAATGTGATCCTCATGACCATGTGTAACAATAAGACCTCTGACCTTATCAATATTTTGCTCAATATATGAAAAATCCGGAATGACAGAGTCTACACCGAGAAGCTCCGTGCCGGGAAAAGCAAGCCCGCAATCGACAATAAACATATCTTCGCCGTATTCATAAACCGTCATATTCTTTCCGATTTCATTCATACCGCCAAGGAAAGCAACCTTAACACCCTCCTGCGCCTTTTTAGAGCCCTTGCGTGTCTTTGTTGCCGAAGCAGCCGAGCTTTGTGACTTTTTTGTGACCTTGCCGTAAGCGTAATAGCGCTTTGAGGAATTCCGTTTTCCCGCAACGCTCTTATCGGCGGTCGTATTCTGTTTTGCCATAAATATCTCCTTTACTTATTTATTTTTTCCGACCTAAACAGTTAGATATATAATATATTAAGATTATTAAATTGTCAAGAAAGAAATGAAGTATACGATGACGTGATGATAGTGATTTTATATTGATTATTGCCTCAAATGATGATAAAATATTCAAAATTGCAATTTTTTCAAAACGAAAGGCTTTGAATAATGAAAAAACTAAACATATACACAGACGGTGCATGCAGCGGAAATCCCGGTAAAGGCGGCTGGGGCGCAGTACTGGTCTATAACGGTATTGAAAAAGAAATCAGCGGTGCCGAAATGCACACAACTAACAACAGAATGGAACTGACAGCCGTAATCAAGGCACTTCAGCTTCTAAAAGAGCCGTGTGAGGTTGAGCTTACAACAGATTCAAAATATGTTTGCGACGCCGTTAATAAAGGCTGGGTTTACGGATGGAAGAAAAAAGGATGGATAAAATCAGATAAAAAGCCTGCTTTGAATGTTGATTTATGGGAAGAACTTCTTAAGCAGTTAAATATACACAAAGTAACATTCATTTGGGTAAAAGGCCACAACGGTCACCCATACAATGAAAAATGCGACAAATTAGCTGTTTCAGAATATCAAAAGCTGTAAAAAAGCACGGTTTTGGGCACATTCCGCAAAAGGACACAAACCCAAACCGTGCTTTATTTTTTTATCCAACAGACACCTTGCCCGAACTTTCCGCCTGCAAGCTTATATTCAATTGCGTTTTTTTGCAATGAAGTGTTATTAGGCAATGCCGAAATCTTACTTTTTGAACATAATGGTTTTGGAACGCCGAAAATTCTGTCAAATGCCTGTGATTCATTATTGTTTGAATATCCGTATTCAAACAAATCCGAGAATCGAAGAATATTGCTTGATTCACTCATAAAGCGATTGTTATCGCCGAATAATAACCAGCTTTCACAAAAGAAATATTCATACTTAAACTCAGGAAAATAATTTGAAAAAAAGCGTCTTGCAAATTCTATGGATTCACGGCATTTTTCATAATCAAGCTTTCCTGCCCTCGGAATATGAATAAAAAGCAAATTATCGCCAAAGGAAAAAGGAAGTTCGGAATAATTAAGGGTAAAATTAACACAAGGATAAAACTGAAACTGCAGTCTTCCCAACTTAAAAAGGCTGAATCTGACATGGTTTTTTAACCAATGATAATTTTTAAGCCCTTTATTATCGTTTTCCTCACACCAAATTCCAACATCTGAAAGCGTGTCAAAAAAAATATCATCGGGTATACCTTTGGCAACATAGTCTTTATGAGTATATTCAAAAGCCTTAATCACAACCGCAAGTCTCATCAAATCGGATTTATATTTCAGGCAGAAATCATTTCCCGAATAAAATTTGGCAGCCGTTGAATCAATATTAGCTTTATTTGAAGTGTAATAACGGCAAACCCTGTTACATAAATCTTCGCAAATCCCTGCCTTATTTACATATTGCAAGCTCATTGGTTGTCTGCAGCATCTGTTGCAACCGTTTCGGCGGTGGTTTCATTCGAAGCAGTTAATCCGCTTGAAACAATTACCTTAACTTCTGTTTCAATGTTATAGCTTTTAAGTAATGGTATAACTTCTTCTGATAAAAATGTAGGATCCGCATCTTCATCCTGAACAACGAATGAAGTGCCTGCATCAAGATATTTAACTTCTCTGGTTAATCCCTCAATGCCGTTAACTTCTGTGCCTTCAAAGAAAATAGTTGTTCCCTTAACCGTTATAATTCCGGCATAAGGATTGCCTTCTGTTGTATCAGCAGACTCGGTTTGAGGCACCGTTGTATCTTTTTGCACAATATTTGAAAGAGTGCCGCTGAAAATAAGATAGCTGAAAACAGCAACAATAACGGCGATAAAAACAATCGCAACAGGCCATTTACTGCGCTTTTTCTCTTTTCTGAAGCGGTGCCTTTCAAGGGTTGCTGTTTCTTCTTCAATATGTGTTTTGTTAAGATCGGAATCATAATCCGATTCCTGATAAGAAGCATCTGTTATTTTATGAACAACAAGCGGATTATCAAGCTTATCGTTATCAAAATCATTATTCACGGTAAATTCCCCTTACAACAAATAATTTAGTAAATAATATCACAAAACTTAAAATTTTTCAATATATATTGAAATATAAATGACCGGCTGATATAATCAAAATATAAAGAAAAGGAGATTTTGCCATGAGAATTCTTACATTTGACATAGGCGGAACTAATATTAAATATGCAGTCTGCAATGAGCATTTTGAAATGAGCGAATTTAAATCCATACCTACCCAAGCTTCAAAAGGCGGGCAGTTTATTATTAACAAGATAATTGATATCATAACTTCTTATGACAACATAGACAGAGTTGCAATAAGTACCGCCGGGCAAGTTGATTCAAAAAACGGAATAGTTGTTTATTCAAGCGACAATATTCCTTACTACACGGGTATGCTTGTAAAAAAGACGATTGAAACAAAAACCGGACTTCCTGCTTATGTTGAAAATGATGTAAACGCAGCAGCGCTCGGAGAGGCAATATTCGGTGCCGCTAAGGGATACAGCGATTTTGTAAGCCTAACATTCGGAACAGGAATCGGCGGTGCAATATATTTAAACAATAATTTATATAAAGGCTGTAATTCATCCGCCGGTGAATTCGGGCATATAATCACGCATGCAGGCGGCAGAGCATGCCCTTGCGGAGGCGAAGGCTGTTATGAACAATATGCTTCTGCAAAAGCATTAACTCAAGCAGTTGAAAAGGTTACCGGCAAAGAATTAAACGGATTTCAAATATTTAACAAAACAAATTTACAAGATCCTGAAATTCGGCATGTTGTTGATACCTGGATTGATGAAATAATCATTGGTTTAAAAAGTATTATCTATTCATTTAATCCACAACTTCTTGTGCTTGGCGGCGGTATAATGAGCGAAGAATATATAATTGAGCTTATAGACAGAAAAATTTATAAAGAACTGATGGAAACATTCCGCAGTGTTAAGATAGTTAATACTGAGCTTGGTAATAACGCAGCACTGCTCGGCGCGGCCTACAAGGCTTCAAAAATGAAATAAAAACTAAGTCAAAAAAAAACAAACACCCTTTAAACAAAAATGTTTATTGGGTGTTTTTGTTATGTACTAAAAATTGATTATTGATATAATTTTGCGATTTTACTTGTTTTGTCTTTTATCAAATCAACAAGACAAGCCGGCTCTTGAACTTTAATTTTATCTCCGAATTGCATTATCCATGATGCAAGGCCGTCACTTACTGCAACATCAACAGTGGTTGAAAAATGATTTATGTCAACACCTATAAGTTTAACCTTTTCGCCGAATCTGTCCAAAATTTGCTCTCTTAAATCCAAATCGCAAACAAATGTTACCGGCATAATTTCTCCGCCGAACATATTAAACATCTTAGATGTGTAATCTGCAACATCAAAACCATCTTTATAATCGCAACATTCCCAAACAGGGCGTGCGGGAGTTTTTAAAACTATGATGTTTCTTATTCTGTCAAGCCGCATACTTATCAAATTGTTGTGGCTTTCTTTATTACAGATTAGATAATAATTATCATTCTTCCAAACAAGTCCGTAAGGAGAAACAATAAATGTTTTCGTTGTGTATGATTTTCTTTTTTCTTTATCAATTTTTCTTGTTCTGTGTTGAAACTTAACCTTTTCACAATTTTTTATAGCCGAATCAAGAACATTTATTGTGTGATAGATTTCTTCATTATTGCATTTATTGGCCTGCTCGCAATAAACTTGAGAGGCCAATTCCTCGGATTGATAAACAGATAAAAGGTTATTTAGCTTTTCAGTTAGATCTGCTGTCTTTTTGGGTGTTATAAAACCGGCCGAATTAACTGCATCAATCAGGAGCCTAATCTCAGCAGGTTCAAATTTGCGGGCAGCAAGATAAAAGCCTTTTTTTGGCACAGATGCGCTTACAACGGGAATGTTGATACTGTTAAGCGCTTTTATGTCCGAATAGATGCTTTTCCTTTCACAAGTTATCCCCTGCTTTTCAAGCAGCTTGATAAGATCAGTTGTGGAAATAGGATTGTCTTCATCCGAATATTTTTCTAAGAATTGATATATTAAAAGTGTTTTTATTTTTGAAGAATTCAAAAAACTCACCTCAAATGTACTTTACCATATATTTTATAATTTTTCAACTATCGCTCTGAATATAGGGCAACAATCTGCCGAACCGCTTTTTCCGTTTTCTGTCATTACAACAATTGCATATTCGGGATTATCATAAGGATATACACCGGCAAACCAAGTGTTTAATATTTCCTTTCCGTTTTCATATCTTCCGCTTTGAGCCGTTGATGTTTTTCCTGCCGAAAGCTTTTTATAATCTGCTGCCTTACCCGTTCCGCTTTCTACAACAAAACGCAGATATTCAAGCATAGTATCGGATGTTTTTTTTGAAATAACACACCTTGGTTTTTCGTAATCAACCGCATTATATTCACCCGTTGAATTTAACTCGCCGATAATAAGTCTTGGTTTATTGAAATTTCCTCCGTTGGCAACCGTGCAAAGTGCAGAACAAAAAGATAAAGGAGAAGCAGTTAATTTTCCCTGGCCAAAACCAAATAAAGCAAGCTGACCTACAGAATTCAAATCATTTTGTTTCGGAAGATTAGCTGAAAACAAATTATAGTTTTTCATCAAAGAATATTCCGTTCCGAAACCAAAATCCGTTGCTGTTTTCAACAATTTATCCGATCCGAGAGTCAGCGCAAGTTTTATGAAATAGCAATTACAAGAATTTGCAAGAGCTGTTTTTATGTTTTGTTCTCCGTGAGCTTTTTCGTTTTGGCAGGAAAACTCTGTATCGCCAACAGTTATTTTGCCTGTACAGACATAATCTGCGGAAATGCCATTTTCTATTGCGCATGCCGCAACAATAATTTTGAAAACAGAACCTACCGAGTATTGCATTAAAGCTCTGTTCATGCCGTCACTGCCCGCTGAATACATTGCAAGTATTTCAGAATTATATGGATTCATAACAACAACTGCGCCTTTTTGCATATTCTTTGCAGCATTTTCAACCACATTTTGAATTTTCATATCAACGGATACGCAAACTCCTTTTGAAGCATTGGGATTAACATATTCATAAATAGTTTCATTGTCACCGTCAAGAACTCTGCCCTTTGCATCAATCGCAAAATTTATTGATTTTTCTTCAATAATCTCATTATAAGATTTTTTTGTTAAATCGGCTATCTGATTATTCTTAGAAGATACCGTATCAATCAATTTTATATATTTGCAATCAGCATATACATCAGTTTGTTTGATTACTGGATAACCTTTTTCAAGTTCTTTTTTTATTGATTGAACTTCTTTTTTATCAAATAATAAGTCTAGCTCTGAAAGACATTTTTCGTTTGGCTTAATAACTGCAACCAAAGTGTTTTTATTATTGTTTAATTTCTTTTTGTTTCTGTCATATATGGTTTGAGATACGGTACAAAAATTAAGCGAATAACTGTTGTAATTTGTTGAAACATTGTAATTATTACTGAAAATAATATATCCTATTTTACCTGCTGCAGTTCCCAGTAAAAGAGACACAGCCGATACTATGCAAATTACACGCCTTAACATAAAAAAGCACCTCCGTGTTATTATTCACGAAAGTGCTAATTTTAATCCCTTTTTCTTCTTAAAACAGCATCAGGTGAAATGCCGTCTATTGAAGAAAAAGAATAAATATCTGTTGCCTTGTTTGCAGCTGAAACAAATTCTCCGTCATTCTCATTGTACAATTCTTTAACCATAATTTTATATGGCTTTTTGAACGGCTCAACAACCTCAAGCTCTTCGCCTTCAAAAAATCTGTTTCTCTGTTCAACAACAAGCCTGCCGTTTTCAAAGCTTTTAAAAACAGCACAAACATCCCATGCTCGCTCATAGCCACCGTTATCTGTTACTTGGCCGTTTTGTATCGGTCCGAAATAAAATCCGGTGGTGTATTTTCTGTGGCTTATTTTATCCGTTTCGGCTTTTATCCATTCGGGAAGAATGAAATTATCAGAAGGATTTTTTAAGTATTCATCTATTGCGGCACGATAAACATAAGTAACCATTGCCGTGTAATACTCACTCTTTGCACGACCTTCAATTTTAAATGAATCAATTCCGGCATCAACAAGCTGGGGTATATGCTCAATCATACAAAGATCACGGGAATTAAAGATATAAGCGCCCTCTTTTTCTTCATTTATCGGAAAATACTCGCCGGGTCTTTTTTCTTCCATGAGATAATACTTCCAGCGACATGGTTGAGCACAGTCTCCCCTGTTTGCATCTCTGCCCGTAAGATAGTTAGAAAGAGTGCATCTGCCGCTGAAGCTCATACACATTGCTCCGTGCACAAATGCTTCAATTTCAAGTTTTGGATTGCACTTATCGCGAATTTTTTTAATTTCGTCAAGTGACAGCTCTCGAGCAGTTACAATGCGTGAAGCACCCATATCATAAAAAGCATTGGCAGCAGCATAATTTACAATACCTGCCTGTGTTGATATATGAACATCAACATCGGGAGCATATTTTTTTGCAGCTGCCAAAACACCCATATCTGCAATGATAAAGGCATCAACACCGATATCTTGAGCAAATTTCAAAAAATCCGGCAAATAAGGAATTTCATCATTTCTCGGCAGTGTATTGCAGGTTATATAGATTTTTTTATTCCGGCTGTGAACAAGTTCAACAGCCTCTTTTAGTTCATCGCCGTTAAAATTAGATGGATTTGTGCGCATTCCAAACATATTACCTGCGCAATAAACGGCATCTGCACCGTATTTTATCGCAAGGCGAAGTCTTTTAATATCGCCTGCCGGTGAAAGTAATTCAATATTTCTCATTAGTCAATCAATAGCTGAGATAAGGCGCATATTTTTGAATTTGCGACTTAAATTCAGAATAGTTCTTTGCTGTGTATAATTTTCTGTTATTATCATGGAAGAAGAAGTAATCATCATTATCTTCCGGCCAAAGGGCAGCCTCTATTGCGGCTTTACCGGGATTGCAAATCGGCCCTTCCGGCAAGCCGGTAACCGTTGAGGTTGAGGCAGTGCTGTAATATGTTAAATAATAATCTGCCGTATGCGCAGAGGTAGATGACAATGCAGGCGCCACCTTGTTATTTATATAGTCTGTTGTTGACTGGCAACCTAATGAAGGATAATTTGCCTTGTCATTAAGTCTGTTTTCAATAACTGCCGCTATTGTTTTCATTTGATCGTTTGAACCTGCTTCAGCTTGAACAATAGATGCTATTATCATGATTTCATTCATTGAAAAACCAAGTTCTTGCGCTCTTTTTCTGTAGTCCTCGGGAATCTGCTTTTCTGTTTGAGCAAGAAGCTTTTCAACAACGCTTGATGCGCTTTGCCCAACATAAAACTCATATGTGTCCGGGAAAAGATAACCTTCAAGCCTGTAAGGAACAGTTTCTTTTGCTTTCAGATTTGAAACAAGCGAGTAGCTGAATTCCGTAGATTCAATAACAGAAAGCAACGCAGCTCTGTCACAAACCTCATTTTCAACAAGCTTATCAATTATTTCCGGCACGGTATAGCCCTCCGGAATCATAACCTTTACGGTTTCTGTGGTTTCCGGGGTTCCCATCATACTTGTGAGCATACCCTCAAGCCCCATTTTACCGTTTAAATAATAAACACCGGCTTCAAACGGAGCTTTAATATCATATGATTTAACTGCTTTACCTGCAAGTTTTATATAGAATTTGCAAAAGTTCTTACATTTGATTAAATGATTTTGGGAAAGCACATCAATTGCATCTGAAGTCGATTCCAACTGTTGTGAATAGCTTACCGTTACGGAATCCTTTGATTTTGTAATGCCGAAAATATCATTTAAGCAAAAAATTGCATAAACCGAAATAACCATTGAAACGGCGATAACAATTATAAAAAACCAATATGTTGACGCAACACTGCCCGCCTTTCCTTTGATTTTTGATGAGCTTTTGGCGGCAGATTTTTTTTCTGTTTTAATGCCTGAATAATCCTGATTCGTAAAATAAATATCTTTTTTTGGCGAATCTGAATTGCCAAGATTTACACCGTTTTCATTTAGATTGAAATCATTTGGCATAAATTTCAGCCTCCTTTATATTACGGTAATTCCTGTTTGAGTAACTATGTAATCAACCGATTTATCAAATTTATCAACCGGCAAAGTATCTTTAATCAGTTCATTATAACACAAACCGACTGTTGTAATTGTAAATTTTTCTAAAAATCTATCATAATATCCTTTGCCGTATCCGAGTCTGAAGCCTTTTTTGTCGTAACATAAAGCAGGAACAAGGCAAAGAGCACCGCTGAAATCGGTAATTTTTGAGCATTTGTCAGTATCAGGCTCAAGTATTCCATACATTCCCTGTTTCAAATCATTTAGAGAATTTGCAAGATAAAATTCCATATTTCCGCAATTATCTGAGCAAACAGGAAACGCAACCATTTTTTTATCTAAAAATGCTTTGTTGATTATACATTCGGTTGATATTTCTGTGCCATAAGAGGAATAGCATAGCAGCAGCTTACAATTCTTATACAAATCGGAATTAACGAAATGCTCTTCTATAAGTATATCTTTAGTGGATTTATCGGAAATCAAAGCTCTTTTTGCCTTCATTTCCTTTCTTAAAGCATTTTTCATCTGCATTGTATGGAATTGAATATTCTTTCAGATTCGGCTTTACCGCAAAGCTTCTCAACGATTTTTAAACCAAATTCAACAGAAACGCCGGCACCTTTTGCAGAAATAATATTGCCGTCTTCCGAAACAAAATCTGAGCATTCAAGTCTTCCTTCAAGATATTTTTCAAAACCCGGATAGCAAACAGCCTTTTTTCCTGCAAGAATGCCAAGCTTACCAAGAACAGACGGACCGGCACAGATGGCGCAAACAAGCTTTCCTGCATTATTTGCCTTAACAACACAGTCCCTAACAAAATCCGAATCATCCAAATTTGTTACTCCGGGCATGCCGCCGGGCAAAACAATTGCTTCGGCAATGCTTAAATCAACATCCTTTTCCCTGATATCACAGGAGACTTTGACTCCGCACGAAGATTCAATTACATCACTGCCGATTCCGACAGTTTTAACAGTAAGCTTTGCACGGCGCATCATATCGACAGGTGCCATAGCCTCTGTTATTTCAAAACCGTTTGCAAGAAAAACATAAATCATACCAACAGCTCCTTATTTATTTAATACAATTATTATTTTGGATTCCCGTGGCTCCGCACGGAAATTCATTTTTTGAACAAATCATTCCTTTAGGATATTTGAATTCGCTGCCGTCATATAAATAATCAAAAATCATTTCTTTTGTTTCGGAAAAAGAAACGGTGTTTGCAAAACTATGTTCCGAATAAAGCTTTGTTTCAAAGCCAAATCCCGAATAGAAATTAAACAGTGATTCGTTTGCGGGAATAAGCCATAAAAAATCATAATCCAGCAATTTTGAATATTCAATCAAGCTGCTTGAAATTCCCTTTCTTCTGTATTCCGGCAAGGTGCAAACAGCATAAATATAAGCACCTTTTTTTCCGCAATATGAGCAATCAATAAGAAAGAGCATTGAAACTAATTTATCTTCAATAAACGCACCTAGGCATTTTTTGTGCTTGCAGTTATTATAAAAATAATCAACGGATTCATCACTGTCTTCAGTAAAGACCTGCAACCACAAAGATTTTATTTTATCTAAATCTGTTGTAAAAGCTATTTCAGCCATTATAAACAGCAACTCCCTTTTGAAGCCATATTGCAGGTTTATAAGATTGCTTTGCTTTTCTGAGGCCTTCAATACCGAGGTCCTCTTCTCTGTTTACGAATTTAAAACCGTGCTCATGCAGCAGCCTTGCAAATTCCTGATTGATAACGGCATAAGCCCCCTGCATATCTGCCGGTGCTTTTTCAAAATGTGTTACAAAGCAAAACGGACTTAATGCCTCTCCAAAGGTGTAAGCAACAGGCTTGCCGCCTATTCTTATCAATCCGCCCAAAAAGCCGATTTTGTCATAATTTTCAAAGCCGTTTAAAACCGCCTGAAATTCCAAAGAATAATCGGTTTCATTATCATTGTCTTCTTTATTGTAAATCCACTCGGTATGAAGCTTAATGCATTCATCAATATTATCTGAGTCTATTATTTCAAAACTCCAATCCGGGTTATTCTTTTTAAAATTCGTTATATGATTTCTTTTCGAATGATACTTTTTGCCTGATAAATTTGCAAGATCTTCAACATTATAAATATAATCATAATTTCCCGAATCATAAGTATAAGTGAATTTATCATCAAAATCCGAATCAAGCACGGCTTTATAGCTCTCTGTAACACCATAAATCTGAGCAACACAACCGTTTTCACCGGCATTTGCAATGATTTCGGAAACAGCAGCTTTAAAATCTCCTTCGCCAAGCGGCAAAGAATAATTATAACCGCAATCGGTGTTCCATCTGCAAATAACAAAATCATCATATTTTGCCACTTCTGTTTTATATGCATCTCGCCAAAGAAACATATTTCCGAATGTGTATTCACAATTCATACTGTGCACATGCTTAATGCACTCGCTTATCCATTGCCTGTCGTCTATTTCAGGTTTTTTAAAATTCAACATAATTCCTCATCAATAATTTTCATTATTCTATCATGAACTTTCTCAATTGAATAAGGCTGTGTGCCGTCTGAACATTCAATAATATGCCAGCCTTGCTTTTTTGCGGCATACAGGGCAGATTTGCGGCACTTATTTAAAAATTCAACATCAGCCTCGTGCACATCCTTTTTGCTTTCATTTCCGTTATAGCGGCGTGTCATAAGCTTCTGAGAAATGCCAACCGGCATATCAAGATAAATAACTGCATCGGGTTTCGGTATTCCAAGCTTATTATACTCAAAATCCTCACTCCAATCCAAATAGGCATCCCAATCGCTGCAATCTATCTTTTCCATTTGATAAATTGAATTTGAGGTTGCATATCTGTCTGCCACAATAATTTTATTGCTCTCATAATCGGCTTTCCAATCAAGCACAAACGAAGCATATCTGTCTACGGCGTAAAATGCTCCCGCAGCATAAGCATTAACGGCATTCGGATCTTTTCCGAAATCGCCGCTGAGATACATTTTCACCAAAGTGCTTGAAGGGCTGTCATAATCCGGAAGCTTTATTTTGCGCACTTTTTTTCCTTTTGCCGACAGTGCCGAAATAAGTAAATCAAGCTGAGTTGATTTACCGCTGCCGTCAAGTCCTTCTATAACAATAAGTTTGTTCATTTTTTCTTCTTTTCAACTTTCTTTTTATTGCCCTTCTCATCAACTATATATGTGTTGTTAAGCTGAGCCACAAGGTTTTCCTTAAAGCTGCTTACATAAAGTTCACGAAGCTCAGCCTGCTCTTTTTTTTCACTTTCGTTTAGACCTTCGGCCTTTGCTTTATGTGCAAGCTCATTTATTCTTTTAATCTGTTCCTGTGTAATCATCAGTCTAAAAAGTCCTTTAATTTTTTACTTCTGCTCGGATGGCGAAGCTTGCGAAGAGCTTTTGCCTCAATTTGGCGAATACGCTCTCTTGTAACATTAAATTCTTTGCCAACCTCTTCAAGTGTTTTCGGATTACCGTCTTCCAGGCCGAAACGAAGGGAAAGCACCTTTGCCTCTCTTGGTGTAAGCGTTTGAAGCACCTCTGCAAGCTGCTCTTTGAGAAGACTCATTGATGCGGCATCTGCAGGTGCAAGAGCATCATCGTCCGGAATGAAATCGCCGAGATGTGAATCTTCTTCCTCACCGATGGGTGTTTCAAGAGAAACAGGCTCCTGCGCAACTCTCAAAATTTCACGAACCTTTTCCTCAGGCATATCCAGAAAATCAGCAATTTCCTCCGGAGTAGGTTCCTTTCCGTTTTGATGCAAAAGCTGGCTGTTTGCTTTCTTAACTTTGTTTATTGTTTCAACCATGTGAACGGGAATTCTTATTGTTCTTGCCTGATCTGCAATAGCTCTTGTAATAGCTTGTCTGATCCACCATGTTGCGTAGGTTGAGAATTTAAAGCCTTTAGTGTAATCAAACTTGTCTACCGCTTTAATAAGGCCCATGTTGCCCTCTTGAATAAGATCAAGGAATTGCATACCTCTGCCCACATATCTCTTTGCGATACTTACAACAAGGCGAAGATTGGCTTCTGCAAGTCTTTTTTTGGCAACAGGATCATTATCTGCTATTCTCATTGCGTATTCAATTTCTTCCTCGGCGGAAAGAAGCGGAACCCTGCCTATTTCTTTAAGATAAACCTTTACCGGATCATCCATGGCGGCATTATCATTTGTTGCAACAGTGTCTGCCGCATCGGTTTCTTTAGGCAAATCAACTTCAAGCGTTATGCCGTCAAGCGCTTCCGAAGAAAAATCATCAATGATATTGATGTTTGCGCCGTCTATCATATCATTAAGCTTTTCAAGCTCATCAACATCAAGATCAAGTTCAACAATAAGATTATCTATCTCCTGAGCTGTAAGATGCCCTGCTGCTTTGCCTTTTTCAACAAGTTTTTTAAATGCGGCTGTTTTTTTATCGTCAGCAGGAGCTGCAACAGTTTCTTTTGTTTCTTTAATTTCATTATTTTCCATATTATTCTCCTCCGATGGATGTTAATAGATTTGTAAATTTAATTATGTACACCGAAAAGGCTTCTGAATTCATCATCACTCATTTCGTTTGCACTTTTTTTATTTTTGGTTTCGTCTTCATCCTTAATGATTTTAATACAATCGGAAAACTCTTTTTTTGGCTCAACACTAGGCTCACCTCTTGCAATAATACCCGATAGTCTGCCGAGTTCATCATTAGTGAGTTTTTCAGAAAAACGAATTAAATCATTGTCGTAACCGTTTTCAATGTGTTCAACGGTAAGCTTGAAAACCTTTTGGTAATAACCCTGCGGCAATGAGGCGATATTAAAATCCCCAAGATGCTTTGCACAATCGGGATACTTTATTAAAAGATAAATAAGCCTGTCCGCAGCTTTAACGGATTTAGATGAAACACCGAAATCAGAGCTTAACTTAGTATTCTCTCTAAGCGAATCATTGACGGCCTTTCTGAACAGCTCTCTTTTTTTACGGGAAGATATTTTATCTAAGTAATTACTCATTTGAGTTTTGGCTGCTTCTTTGTTTATTCCGAGTTCTTCCGAAAGACGGGAAAGATATATATCCTGTTCAATCGGCGGTGAATCTGCCAATATTTCCACTGCACCGTTCATAAAATCAATTTTGCCCTGAGTGGTATTAAGCTGAAACCTGTTTCTCAAATTCAGCAGCTTATATTCGGTTTCATTCGTTGCACCGTCTATCATGGCAGCAAACTTTTCCGCACCTACATTTTTTATAATTTCATCAGGGTCCTTGCCGTATTGTAATTTAGGAACACGCACCTTAACATCAACATTCTTAAACATACGCATAGCCTTTTGAACTGCTTTTTGGCCTGCTTCGTCGCCATCATATGCAAGCACAACTTCATCGGCATAACGGCTTATCAATTGAACCTGCTCACTCGTCAGTGCAGTTCCGCACCCTGCAACGGAATTTGTAAATCCCGCCTGATTCATTGCGATAACATCCATGTAGCCTTCGCAAAGAATCAAAGTGCTTTTACCGCTGTCTTTTGCAAAATTGAGTGCAAACAGTTCATTTGTTTTTTTATATACAATAGTATCACCCGTGTTGATATACTTCGGCTTACTGTCATCCAAAACACGACCGCCGAAAGCAATAACATTGCCCCTTACATCAATAATAGGTGTCATAACACGATTGCGAAAAGTATCGAAATATTTTGAAGAAGCCTTCCCTTTGCGTATGAGCCCGGCTGCAAGCATATCCTCTAAACTGAAACCCATGGCTTTAAGGTGATACATAAGTCCGTTCCACTTATCCGGAGCACATCCCAAACCGAATTTTTTTATGGTGTGATCGGTTAAACCTCTGTTTTTGTAATAATCAAGCCCGATTTTCCCCTCCGGCGAATTTAAAACAGAATTAAAGTATTTTGCCGCCGCACGATTTGCCTCGTAAACGCGACGGCGTTTTTTAGACATGCTGTTGTCATAACCATCTTGAGGCATCTGCATGCCATAGCGGTCGCACAAGTATTTTAAAGCATCAATGTAATCTATATTCTCAATTCTTTTTATAAAAGAAACAGCATCACCGCCTGCTCCGCAACCGAAGCAATAGAAAGACTGTGTTTCCGGATAAACGGTAAATGACGGGGTTTTCTCATTATGAAAAGGACAAAGACCTTTAAATAATGAACCGTGACGCTTGAGTGAAACATAAGATGAGACAATATCTTCAATATCTATTTTGTATCGCAGTTCCTGCAAAAACGCATCGTTTACAGGCATTTTATCAATCTCCTTTCATTCAGTCAAGCATAAATTTCGGAATAAACAGCTCATTATATTTTTTTAGCGCATATGTATCGCTCATTCCTGCAATATAATCGCAAACAGCTCTGCTTGTTCCCTCTGCATTTGCGGTTGCAACAAAAATTTCCGGCATTTCAAGCACATTTTTTGAATAATAAAGATAAAGTTTTTCAATAATGCAACAGGCTTTATCATCTTCTTTTTTGCAGATTTCGCCGTTATAAACATAATTATACATAAAATCGCACAAAAGCTTAAAGCTTTTTTCAATATCGTCACTCATTGCAATTTGCAAATCACTATGTGAAATAACATCTGTTACAAGCCTGTTTATTCTTTCCGATTTGCGAAAGCCAAGAGCGTTACGAAGTTCAATCGGTATATCTTCCTCGCTTATCAACCCTGCTGCCGTTGCATCGTCAATATCATGGTTAATATAAGCAATTTTATCAGCATATCTGATAATTTGCCCTTCAAGTGTAAACGCTTTTTCGCCGTGTGCATGACATGCAATTGCATTTTTAACTTCGGCAGTTAAATTGAGCCCTTTTCCGTGTTTTTCTATTTTTTCAACAACTCGAATGCTCTGCTCATAGTGCTTAAAATCTATACCGGAAAGCTCTTTTAGAGCTCTTTCTCCTGCGTGGCCGAACGGAGTATGCCCCAAATCATGGCCGAGTGCCGCAGCCTCAGTCAAATCCTCATTCAGAGCTAAAGCACGAGCAATAGTTCTTGCAATTTGTGCAACCTCTAAAGTATGTGTAAGCCGAGTCCTGTAATGGTCACCGCCGGGTGATAAAAACACTTGTGTTTTATGCTTCAATCTGCGGAATGAATCAGAATGAATTATTCTGTCTCTGTCTCTTTGAAAACAGGTTCGGATGGGACATTCATCCTCTTTTCTGCTTCTGCCGAGTGATTTATCGGCAAACGACGCATTTTGCGAAAGCAAAAGATGCTCGTTTTTCTCCGCAGTTTTTCTGATAATTTTATCCAAAAAATCACCTTTATATAATATTCCGATAAATAATACGCATTATAGACCGTAAATCCTTTTTTATTTATAAAGATTCTTCTTGACTTACCATAATTTTGCGTTTATTATCAAAATGAGGTTCAAAATATGACTTATTTAATAATAATTGTTATAACCGCTGCCGTAATTGCATTTTGCCGGTTTGAAAACAACAAAATCGATATAACCGAATATAATATTAACGATGACCGAATTTCAGGGCAAGTAAAAATAGCCCAATTGTCGGATTTACACTCAAAACCCTTTAAAGGGGCTTTAAAAAAACTTGAAAACGAAAGCCCTGATATAATTGTTATTACCGGAGATTATATTAACGACAAGGGCAAAAGAAAAAAAGAAATGTTGAAATATGCAAAAAATTTGCTTCAAATTGCCCCCGTTTACTATATAACGGGTAATCACGAGCACAGACTTGATTATTTTGATTCGCTTATGGACGAATTGCGCTGTGCCGGGTTCACGGTTTTGCTTGATGAAGTTGCCCAAACAACAATTAACGGCACAAAATTATCTATTTTGGGGCTTGACGAAAATCAAGCGAGCTTCGATGATTACAAGGCAAGGCGTAACGGCACTTTTAAATACCGAAATATGAGGCCTGAATTTGACAAATTAAGCAAATGCGAAGGCTTTAAAATTGTGTTGTCTCATTATCCTGAAAACTTTGAAGCCGTTAAAGAGTTAAATTACAGCCAATATGATTTTGATATTCAGCTTTCGGGGCATGCACACGGCGGACAATTTATTTTGCCGTTTATCGGTCCTGTATTCAGCCCCGGCCAAGGCTTATTTCCAAAATATGCACGCGGAAGCTTTGGAAAAAGGCCTAAGCTTATAGTGAGCCGAGGGCTTGGAAATGCCGAATTTCCGCTTCGTTTGTTTAATCATCCGGAAATAAACATAATAAATCTTAAATCAAACAAAAAGCCCGAATAAGAGCACACCGAAAAATGTTGTGCCCGATAATTCGGGTTTTATTTATGTATCAACTTATTGAAGAAAATTCTGAACCTATTTTTTTCAGAAAATACTTACCGTTACAAAGCTCTCTGAAAGCCACCGAAAGAGACTCGGTCTTATTGTCGCATACAGCAAAAGTTACCGTAATTTTATCTGTAAAATCCGTGTTCTTAACCTCTGCGCCAAACTGTTCCAAAAGAAGATTAAATCGTTCATATATGCCGTAATCAACAGAAACATTGAAAATATCGCAAGGAGCCATTGTGATTATTTGTCCGGCATCAAGAGCAATTTTGGCTGTATGCGAATAAGCACGAACAAGTCCACCCGCACCAAGCAGCACGCCTCCGAAATATCTGGTGCCCACAACACAAACATCAACAACACCGTTTTTTTCAAGCACATCAAGCATAGGCATTCCTGCCGTGCCGGAAGGCTCTCCGTCATCGCTGAATCGTTTTATCATTCCGTTGCGTAAAATATATGCGGAAACATTGTGAGTTGCATCCCAATGCTTAGATTTTATTTCATTTATAAATTCCACAGCCTGCTGCTGAGTTTCAACAGGCTTAACATATCCTATAAAACGAGATTTCTTTTCAATAAATTCATTGTTGCTTTCCAGCCTAACGGTTTTATATTCTTTCATAAACAATTATCACCAAGAAAAAAGGCAACGATTAAATCGCTGCCCTTTAAAAACTTACGCTTTTTTGCCGTATCTCTTATTGAATCTGTCAACACGACCGCCGGTATCTACAAGCTTCTGCTTACCTGTGTAGAAGGGGTGGCACTTTGAACAAATATCTACTTTGAGCTCACTTTTTGTGCTCTCTGTTTCATAAGTTGCGCCGCAGGCACACTTTACTATACATTTACCATAGTTAGGATGAATTCCGTCTTTCATTCTTTTCACCTCTTTATACAAAGTCAACTAACAGCTGAAATAATAACATAAGAACGCTAAAAAAGCAAGTGTTTTTTTAAAATTTCTTAATATTTACACACTTTTCCTAAATAAAAAGAATAAAGACCTGCTTCTTTAACATTTTTTTGCAAAGATTTAGCTGCAATATTACGATAAAAACGAATTTGATTTTTATATCTGCCGAGAAGTTCATCTTCGTTTTTAACTTTATCTGTCTTATAATCTATAAGCACAAGCTCGCCGTTTTCTTCAAAAATGCAATCCGCAATTCCTCGCACAAGCACCTTTTCATCAGAATCAAACTTGTGTAAATCTGCAAGAGTTAAAAAAGAAGACAAATTAAGTTCTCTGTATATTTTATCAGATTTCAGCATACGAGCGCCGAGCTCACTCGCAAATAATTTGCACAATGCTTTTCTGTCAAGTGCCTGTGCCTGTTCATCGGTTAAATAGCCTTTCTTGAACAGCCGTTCAATCTCCTTATTTAAATCTGCGGCGGCAGCTGAAAAATCGCAAAATTGCATGAAAGCATGCATTGCCGTACCGCGTTGAGCAGCGTCAAGCCCTGTATTATTTAAAAATGCAGGTTTCATCAAAAAAATAGGTTCTTCGGCAGAATTTTCAGCCTCATCAAGTTCAGATGCATTTCTCTTTGCGGGCTCATTACAATATTCGAGTCCCTTATAAGTAAACCCAACCGATTTTTCTATCTGCTCCACAATATTCATATTTGGCTTTGATTTTTCTTCTGTTTGAAGCTCTTCATCCGTCTCCGACGGCTCAAGAAGTTCAACATCAAGTTCAAAATCCGAATGACAGGTTTTGATAAACACGGGGCTCATAGATCTCAGCTTATCGCCGTTTTTATGCATCATGGCAGCCGAAATCAGAAAATCGCCATCACTCAAATATCTGCGGCAAAGCACAGGATCAACAAAACCGCTTGCAATTCCGGGTGCAAATTTAGCAATTTTTCCTTCAAGATTTTCAACACTTGCAAAAGCTATAAATTGCTCTTTAGCTCTTGTTACGGCAACATAAAGAACTCTTAAACATTCGCTTAAAGCAGATACTCTGTTTGTTTTCTTTATAACGGTAAACGGAATATCCGGCTGGTTGCACATAAGCTTATCATCATGCACTTTTGCGGCAATGCCTTTTTTTGCATTGAAAATCAAGCCGTCTGTTTCGCGGAACACATAATCTCTGCCGCATTCTGCAAGAATTACAATCGGAAATTCAAGCCCTTTTGAATGATGAACGGTCATAAATGTAACAGCGTTTTCCGTTGAACTGCCAACCGGTTTTGCATCGATAACATCATCACTTTCCTCGATTTTGTCAACAAGGCGAACAAAAGAAGTCAGCCCTACGCTTTTTGATGAATCAAACTGCTCTGCGAAATCGATAAAAGCATTTATATTTGCAATGCGCTGCTGTGAATTTCCAAGAGCACCGGCAAAAGCAAAAATGCTTTTATATTCACAAAGGTATCTTATAAATTCGGCAACAGGCATTGTAACTGCAGTTTGTGAAAAATTAAATATCTCCACCAGAAAAGATTTGACTTTTTCGGAATCGGAATTAACAACAGCAGTGTAAAGCGAACACTTCGACAAATCACTTTCCAATTTTATATCAGTGAGTTCATCAGCAGTGAAGCCATATAGAGGAGACATCATAATCGAAAGCAGCGGAATATCCTGCATTGGATTATCAATAACTCTAAGAAGTGATATAATCAGTTTAACCTCGCTGCATTCAAATAAATCACCTGAGTTTTCGCTGATACAAGGAATTCCGTACTGTGCAAAAACTTTTGCAAATTCAGGTATACTGCCCTTTCCCCTGCGCATAAGCACGGCAATATCGCCGTATCTTATATCACGAAGCTGCTTTTTCTTAGAATCATAAACCTGCTCTTTTGAATTTATTTTATCAATAATAAGCTTTGCAATCAAAGGAGCTTCGGTTTCTGAAATTTTTGATTTTGATATACCGTCTATAACCTTAAGCGAAACACACGGCAAATCCCGCTCAGGATAATCGGCACCGGAATTAAGATATTCGGCCTCATTATAATCAAGCTCGCCTGTTTGAGAAGACATGAATTTAGAAAACAAAAAATTTGTAAAGCCGCAAATTTCTTTTCTTGAGCGAAAATTCTTATCAAGAATTATTTTTGCGCTTTCGCCTTTATTTGAATCGGCATAATTTTTGTATCGTTCCTTTTTCTGTGTAAATATAAAAGGCATAGCCAATCTGAAACGATATATGCTTTGTTTTACATCGCCGACCATAAAACGATTAGAGCCGTTAGAAAGAAGTCTAAACAAAGTGTCTTGAACATCATTGGTGTCTTGATATTCATCAACAAGAATTTCATAATACTTATCTTTAAGTTGATTTGCAAGTTCAGACCTTACTATGTTGCCGTTTTCGTCATAATCAATTAAAAGCTGCAAAGCAAAATGCTCTCCGTCTGCAAAAGTGTAAGCATTGCGCTCATCCTTTAATTTTCTGAACTCTTGATCGAATCTTTCAACCACTTTTAAGAGAGCGCAGAAGGAAGGATAAAGCTTTAAACAATCTTGTTTGTATTCGGATGAGTCTGATACAAAAAGATCTTTAACAGAGCCTATAAGCTCTTTAAACAGATTTCTTCTTGATGCAACCTCTTCCTTAAACGGTGCAGAATATTTGTTTTTACCTGTTCTGTCTACCCTAAAAGCAAGAAAAGAAATTTTTTCTGAAAGGTAATTGTAAGCATCGTCAATCCCGGAATTTACAGCCTTGATTATTTCGGAAAGTATTCTTTTATCATCATTAAGACATTTAAGATATTTATCTGCAACCTCATCATTCGGATCAACAAAATCAAAGCATTCTTCAAGAATTCTTTCCGCAGATTGAAGCGCTTCTTTTGCATAACAGAAAATCATATCATTCCATTCTGTATTTTCAAACGGAATATCGGGATTATAACATTCAACAGCTTTGCGAAGCCATTCAATGGGATAAGCCTGTGCGTTGATATATGTATATAATGAATTTACGGCAGAAATCAATGCCTTATCGTTTTTCGGAGGTGAAAGCATCTCAACAAGAGAAATAAAATCAGGATCACCCTCGTCAAAAAACTCATCCAAAACAGAATTCAACGCCGTTTCGCTTAAAATGTGTTCTTCCGAATTTTGCATGATTGTAAAATCTCTGCTTACACCTATATTGAAGAAGTTTTCTCTTACAAGATCAAGGCAAAATGAATCTATTGTGCAAATTTGAGCACCCGGTAAAAGCGAAAGCTGCCGCATAATTAAAGGATCGCGAGGAGAATCGTGCAATTTTTCCTCCAGTGCGGCGGAAATTCTTGATTTCATTTCCGCTGCTGCAGCATTTGTGAAAGTTACAATTAAAAATTTATCAATATCTACAGGATTTTGTTTATCGGTAATAAGCTTTATCACCCTTGCAACCAAAACAGCCGTTTTGCCTGAGCCGGCCGCAGCAGAAACAAGAATATTTCTTTCACGAGCGTCAATAGCATTTTGTTGTGAAGCCGTCCAGCCCATTATTCTTGTTCCTCCTCAAGTATTTTTACAACTTGCTCGTCTGCAAGTTTCTCAATTTCCCGTTTTTTAATTTCCCTTTTGATGCTGCAAACATCATAATAATCGCAAAATTCACAGGTGTTGTCGTGCCCAGCTCCGTAAATTGGATTTTGCTCTATTTTTCCGCTGTGTAAATCATTCCCCATTTGTGCAATAAGGTTGTTTATTTTTTTTGCTATTTTACCGAGTTCTTCATAGCTTGCAAAACACCCCTTAGGATTATTGGAGCTGTCAAATTTAAACGGTATGTATTTACCTTTTAAGTCTTTTTCCATGGAAGCAACAATATCGTGCTCATCATCATAAAGTACAACGCCTTTCATTTTGAATTCACTGTTGCTTTTTTCAACATCTGCTTCAATGTTTTTTTTACCTACATCAACGCTTTTCTTAGACACATGCATATAAAGCACGCCTGCCGGAATTCCGTTAACTTTGCATTTTTTATCGTTACACACTGCAAAAAGGTACACAAACATTTGCAAGTTCAAACCATACAATACATCGCTGAGATTAAACTCTTTTGTGCCTGATTTATAATCTATAACACGAACATACTTTTCGCCGTTTTTATCAAGAGTATCAACTCTGTCTATTGAACCTCTTATACTTACAGAGCCGTTTTCAAGCGGAATTACATACGGCTGAGCTTCGCCGTCTTTATCTATTTTAAGTTCAAAAGCGGCAGCCTCAAAATCTGTTTGGCTGAATTCGCCTGCAAGCCTTTCAACAACAAAATTAAGCATTCTTGAAAGGCGCATAAATTGATACTTGAACCTTTTGGTCAACTCATCCGAATTACCGAACTGCGTTTCTAAGTATTCACTTAGATATTTATCAACAAGAATATGAATTTGAACAGATGGCATTTCAGACAATTTTTTTGAGCCTATATCTTTAATTATCCCCTCTAAAACAGCGTGAATTGCCGTGCCGGTTTCCATAGCATTAAGTTCTGCTTTCATGCGAGGTCGTGCCATTAAACCGAATTTACAAAAATACCTGAATTTGCAATTAAAGAAGTCCTCAACTCTTGAAGCCGACAGAAACATATCCTTGCCAAACAATTTTTCCGCAGAAACTGCATTTGACAAAGCCTCTGCTTTATTCAAGCAAATATTTTCAACCGACTTGAATCTGGGATCATTTCGGAAATAGTATTTTAGCGACTCCGAAAACTCAGTATTATCTTCAAACTTTTTTGCCATAAGCTCAAAAGCGCTTTGATAACTGCCGATTTTAAGAACATCTGAAATATCTGCTTTCTGAACAGGTTCATAACCATTACCAAGCATGCTTAAAACAGAAGTAACAAGCGAAGACGGAGCATCATTATTTGCCGAACCGCCATATGAAATGTAAACCTTTTCCGATGCAATGCTTGCAGCCATATAAGCAAAATACTTTTCCTGAATATTCAAGATATCTCCGTATGAATAAAGCTCAAAATCATTTTGGCTTAAAACCGCTCTGTCGTTTTCGTTGAGCAAGCTTGTACCTTTAATGTTCTGCGGAAATTCATTTTCATTTGCTCCCAAAATGAACACAATTCTCGGATTATCGGCACGAAACCTGTCTGCCTCTCCAAACTGCACATTATCGATGCCTTGAGGCAAAACGCCCAAATCCTCGCTCTGAGCCATAATACAAAATAAATCATAATATTCGGAAAGAGTTATTTTGTCTTCTCCGCAAACACGGGTAATATCATTTAAAATCCCCATGGCAAGTTCCCAAACTCGCTGTTGCTCATTTGCAAGTTCGTTTTTATTCATTGCTCTAATTTCGGCGGCAAGCTTGATCAGCTGTTTATCTGCGCCAAAAGAAATAAGCGCCTGATAAATTGCAGTTCCTATTTCTTTTGCATTAGCTCCCTTTGCGGCAAATTTAAATTTATTTATGTTTGAAACAAGATATTCCCTACTTTTATTTAGCGATTCAAGAGAATATTTTTCACTTTCTGAAAGTTGCGAAGTATATCCCTTTGGCGAATTGGTGAATTCCGTATTCCATTTTCCAACACCCGTTATGCTCCAAACATATATGTAGTTTTCAAGCAAATTGATTTTCTTTTGTGTTAACACGGTAAGTCCTGTTTTTGCAAGGCTTAATATATCGTCTGATCTAAAAGAATATATAACACTTCTTAAAAGGTACATTATAAACACAATAATCGGCTGTGAATTTATATCCTGCCGCTCATCATCAAAATAAGGTACACCGTATTTTCTGAATGAATATGAAAGTCTGCTGCGGTATTTATTCATATCACGGCAAATGACGGCTATATCGCTTGCTTTCATTCCTTTTTCAAGCTCGTGCCTGATTGTAAGCGCCGTGTAATCACATTCATCATTAACATCCTCAGCACGGTAAATCACCGCATTACAATCACCTGTGTAAATTTTTGGTGACTCTGAATAAATCTGCCGTTCACAAAAACGCATGAAATCATTTTTCGCTCTGTAATTCTGCTTCAAATACAGAGTGTTCACTTCTATATTACATTCTTCTGCGGCTCTTTTCAAAGTTTTCGCCGTATTATTTACATAAGCAAAAAGATTATATTTATCTTGATTTTCGGGAACATCGGTGCAAAGAGTAACAGTTATGCTGTCGGCATATTTAATCATCAACTTAAGAATACGATATTCATCTGCAACAAAGCCGTTAAATCCATCAACAAAAACCGTTTTTCCTTTAAGATAATCACTGCTAAGCAGCATATCATAAAGGCGAGACAGATTGCTTGCAGGATCAAGAAAGCGTTTTTCAAGCAATTCATCGTAAGCATGCAAAATAAGGCTCATATCGGTAAGCTTGTCTGCCAACAATTTCTTATCGAAAAGCTTTTTAGAAAGCTGACGCATTTCGTTAGGTGATATACAACAGGAAATCATTTCATCATGAATTTCAAGCATTGAATTTATAAATGCGGGTCTACCGTTCTTTTTGCCGTAAAGTACAAGCCGGTCACTTACCGAGTCTATTGCTTTTTTCATAAGTGCGGCCTTTGCACCGGAAGAAAGAACGGGATAAGGTGAGCCTCCGAAATATTTAGACACCTCATTCACAAGCCTTGAAAATGAAAGATTGCGAACATTTTTAATACCGCTTTCTCCAAGCATATTCAGAAGCTTTTTTTCAGCGGTAAAATTAAATTGCTCCGGAGTAATAAGAACAATATTATTTTTTCCGCAATCAACAAGATTTTTTATTTCATTAAAGCAATATTCTGTTTTTCCGTAGCCTGAACGGCCAAAAACAAAGTTTAACATTAAAGCACCTTATCAAAATCAGATATATCAAGCTTATCATAGCCTGAAAGAAAATTCTTTATATCCGCAGCAACAGGCTTAACTTTGCCGATTGTATCGCTTTCAATGTTAAGCGGCAAAATAGGGTCATGAACCGAGAGCCTGAGCAAAAACCAACCGCCTGAAATATTAAATCTGACTCCTTCATAATTTACCTGTTCAAAGGTATATCCTTCCTTTGCAGAAAAATATTCCTTTAAATCTGCAATTACTTTTTCGCCGTATTCTCTGAAATCATCAAGCAAAATGGGAATACGAACCTCAACGCTTTCGTCCGGTTCTTTTAAATCACAGATAAGATCATCGATTTTTTTACCCTCGGAATTAAGTTTTGCAAGCAAAATAACAATTTTGGTTGCAAGGTAGGCACCGTCATCAAGAAAATAATTTTCTTTTAAAGCCGCATGACCGCTCGTTTCAATGGCAAGCGGTGAATTTATGCCCTTGTTATTGAGTTCAATCGATTTATCAATAACATTTTTATATCCTCTTTTAAATCTTACTTGCCTGCCACCGAGATGTTTTTCTATAAATTCACGAAGTCCATCCGAAGTTAAACTGTCAGTTACAACTGTACCGCCTGGATTACCTTCAAGCGCAATAACAGATGCCAATGCTACAAGGCGATTTCTGTTTATCTCTCTTCCGCTTGAATCAACACAGCCCATTCTGTCTGCATCGGTATCAAAAATCAAACCGAAATCAGAATTGGTTTTTTTAACCATTTCGCAAGCGGAAGCTATTGCAACCGAATTCTCAGGATTAGGAATATGATTGGGAAACATACCGTCAGGATCCGTGAATTGACTGCCCGAAACATCTGCACCGAGCGGTTCTAAAACATCAAATGCATAAAAACCGGCAGTTCCGTTACCGGCATCAACAGAAATTTTAAGACCGGAAAGCGGTCTGTTTCCGTTGCCTGCTTCATTGATGATCGTATTTCTTAAATGCTCGGCATAAGCACTCATCAAATCGTATTTTTCCAAGGTTCCGCACTGCTGCGAAGACTTAATATCATAAGCAGCATTTAATATTTCCGAAACATCACTGCCCTCAAGACCGCCGTTTGGTGTAAAAAACTTCAGTCCGTTTCGTTGATACGGATGATGTGAAGCTGTAATTTCAAGAGATGCATCAGCCTTTATGCCCATAACAATAGACATAAACATTGACGGGGTGGTTGCAAGTCCGCAATCATAAACATGAACACCCTCTCCGAGAAAAGCATTTAATGCCGCATTTTTAATTCTTTCTGCAGAAATTCTTGAATCATGTCCAACGGCAATTTTCAAATCCTGCTTATTGAATTTATCGCGATACCAACGAACAAAACCAATGCATATTGATTGAACAACTTCATCGGTAAGTTCGATTTTTTCTGTTTTTGTTTCAACGGCAACGCCTCTTACATCCGTTCCGCTTTTAAGCTTTAAAAATTTATCTTTTGTAATAGTCTGCATTTATAAGTCCCTCATTAAAAGCATTATCATAAGCCTCAATCAAAAACTCGTACATTGGCGACGAGGCTGTTATAACAAATCGTAAATCATCAATAATATCCGTGCCGGCGATTCTTTCCATATCATGCTTCCACACGGAAAATTCCATATTTTTGGCATTTAAATATTTTTTTAAGTCCTCGGGTGCATCCGGAATTCTGTCTTTTTTATAAAAGTCTCTAACATTATATTGTAAGCCAGCCGATTCGGTTGCACAAACTGCATTTTTCCATCTTTCCGGTTCTTTTAAAATCAGCTTTCTTACTTCATCAAATTGAGAAGGCTTGCCAACCCACATACCAAGGCCGTATGCGTAACCCTGCGGCAAAAATTCAAACCAATAAAAAGGAGCAAAAGGATATTGGAATTTATTTCTGCGAAGCATAACCCAAAGATTTTCGCGATACATCAATTTGCTTTTGCTGCGTCTGGTGTCTCGCCTGATTCGAGATACAATATACATCGGATTAGTGTCCATAAGAGGATCCAAATCAGAAAGCAAATCGGATAAATCAAGCACCAATTGCCGCATAGGAATAATTGCGCCCTGCTTTAATTTTTCTTTATGTTCTTCATAAAAAGCCTTTGAATCGTTAAATCTGTTTAACGAAAGCAATTCAATTGTTTCGGGCTTAATTCCGCTGAAATTATACATTGCCCAAAAGTCCCCTTTCAAGCATTTTTTGAGCAGCAAGAAGCGCACAAATTTTAGCACTGTGAAATGTTAAGCCGCCTTGAATCCAAGCATAAAACGGCTCACGAATCGGAGCATCGGCAGAAAGTTCAATAGACGATCCCATTGTGAAGGCACCTGCCGCCATAACAACTTTACTGTCATATCCCGGCATATCCCATGGCTCCGGAGTTAAATGGCTGTCTATCGGGCTGCCGCTTTGTATGCCTTGGCAAAATGCAACAAGACGTTCTTCATTTTCCAAACCGAGAGACTGAACAATATCTCCTCTTTCAGCATCATATGCCGGAGTTGTTTTAAAACCTAGCGTATCAAATAATGCGGATATGAAAACTGCACTTTTAAGCGCTTCACCTACAGTATGCGGAGCATAAAACAGGCCCATATATAATTCCCTGTTCATGCCCAAAGTTGCGCCTACCTCCGTGCCAAGCCCGGGCGTTGTTAACCTATAAGCACATTTCTGCACCAAATCGGCTCTTCCGGCGATATATCCGCCGGTTCTTGCCATTCCGCCGCCTGCATTTTTAATCAGCGATCCGGCAATTAAATCTGCGCCGGCCTGCGTTGGCTCCTCTTTCTGCACAAATTCGCCATAGCAGTTATCAACCATAACGATGACATTAGGATTTTTCTTTTTTACAACATCGGCAATCTGCCTTATTTCACTAACGAGCAAACTCGGGCGAAGCTCATATCCCCTGCTTCTTTGAATGTAAACCATTGTTACACTTTCATCAACGGCTTTTTCTATGGCTTCTAAATCGGGCTTTTCGTTTTTGAGCGGCACTTCGTCATAAGAAATTCCGAAATCTTTGAGTGAACCCATGCCGGAGCCCGATATACCGATAACATCATGGATAGTATCATAAGGCGTACCCGTAACCGCAAGCATTTTATCACCGGGGCGAAGTACACCGAAAAGAGCTGTAGCGAGTGTATGCGTTCCGCAGGTAAAATTTTGACGCACCAATGCAGCTTCCGCACCGAAAACCTGAGCCCAAATTCGATCAAGAGTTTCTCGACCTCTGTCTCCGTATCCATAGCCGGATGTAGATGCAAAATGGCTTTCCGAAACCCCGTTTTCAATAAAAGCCTTCAGCACCTTAAGCTGGTTAAACTCTGTTATTTCATCTATTTTATCAAACTGTTGCTTGGATTTTTCCATAGCAACGGCAGATGCATTTTCGATTTTTTCGTCTATTTTAAAAAAAGGTGTCATTTATACATTCTCCAATTGCCGACATTTTTAAAACCAAGCTTACTATAAAAGCTTTCATTTTTGTCGGCCTCTCTCATTAAAAACACAGTGCCGCTTACAGAACAGCACATTGAGGAAACAAGCGCACCCGCACAGCCTTTACCGCGCATTTGCGGATCTGTGCGCACAGCGGTAAGCACCGCATCACCGTTATAAACCGAAGAAAAAACAGCAGAAGAGATAATTTCACCGTTTTCGTTAACTATAGCGGCAGCCTTTGCAGAGCCGTGGCGAATTCTGTGGCTTATATCAACATACCACGCGTTAAAATCAATACCGCCGTAATCAACAAAATTATACAGTTCCGAAAGGCTCGGATAATCATTTATATCGGAGTAATCACATTCAAGCTCAAACTTTTTATCATTTGCCATCACTGCGCCGCTGGAATAATTACCTTTAAAAGCAAAGCTTTCATCTGCCAGCAAAGTAGAAAATCCGCAAAATGAAAAAAATTGAGACAGTTCAGTATTGTCAAAATCAGATAAATGAGAAATAACCGTATCACCGTCCAGCACTGAAACAATTGCGGTAACCGTCATATCATCATCAACCTGTCTGTAAAACTTAGCAAAGGGATACACAAAGCCGTACGCATTTGCAAGAGACAGCACACGAACGGAAAACAAATCCCTTTTACTATAGCTTACAAGTTCTTCAATTGAATAAACTAACTCAATCATAAAGTTCTGAAATAAGAAGCGGCAAAAATCGGCGTGTTTCCTCAATATCACCGATATTTACAACGCTTGCACCGGAATGAATATATCTGCAAGGCAAAGAAACGGCCGCAACCCTACAACCAAATGCGCTTTGCTGTATTGCGCCTGCGTCATTTCCGCCGGCTATTTTTGTTTTTGTTTGTATTTTTATATCATTTTCTTTGGCAATTTTAAATGCCAAATCGTATATTGATTTATCATATATAGTTCTGCCGTCCATAAAAGAAACAACAGGTCCGTTCCCGAGAACACAACATTTATCACCGCCGGTAACTCCGTCTATATCTGCGGCGGTTGTTGCTTCAAGCACAATTGCAATATCCGGCTTTATTGAATAAGCCGAACAGCCGGAGCCCCTCAGGCCTACCTCTTCCTGCACATTAAAGGCAAAATAGGTATCATACTCTAAATTTGAATTTATCAATTCTATCATGAGCATACAACCGATTCTGTCATCAAGAGCTTTTGATTTGATAAATCCGTTTCCCAATTCACAAAAATCACAAGAAAAGTATGCGCAATCACCGAGGTTAACATGTTTCTCGGCTTGTGACTTATCTGTTGCTCCAATGTCAATAACGAGCTTGCTCATTGAAGGCTCAGTCTTTTTTTCTTCATCAGTAAGAAGATGAACAGCCTTTGCGCCGATGATTCCGTTGATGCCGTTTATATCAACATGCCTTCCGAGCACAACTGAAGAATCAATACCTCCCACCGGAGCAAAGCAAAGATAACCGTCATCCGTAATATCGGTGATAATAAATCCTACCTCGTCCATATGCGCAGCAATAAGCACCTTTTTAGAAGGCAATTTTCTTCCTTTTTTAAATGCAATAATTGAGCCGAGTGCATCAACGCTGTATTCGCATTTGCCTTTAATTTTGTCAATTATATAATTTCGCACATTTTCTTCTCTTCCGGAAGTTCCGTTCAGCAAGCAAATTTCTTTAAGCATTTAACAGCACCGCCTTTTCTTTTGCATATGCGGCAATCAAAGCAGCCGTGTTTTCAACATCGGCAACATCAACAACCTCGCCCGGTGAATGCATGTATCTGAGTGGAATGGAAATCAAACCGCATTTTATACCTGATTCAGTAAGCTGAATAACATCTGCATTAGTACCCGTTCTGCCGCTCATTATTTCTGTTTGATAGGCAATTCCTGCTTTTTTTGCACAATTCTTTAAATCATTGAACATTTTATAATCAAGCGTGGGAGAAAAACCGACCATAGGTCCTGCCGACAGCACTCCGCAATCTTTTTTTTCGCACCCGGGTGACATTGCAAACGAAACGTCAACCGCAATTGCCTCATCAACAAGCTTTCCAAACGCTCCGCTTGCAGCGCCCCTTGTTCCGACTTCCTCTTGAGAGGAAAACATCAGTGTGAATTTAAGCGGTATTTCCTTAAGCTTCGGCAAAGCTGCAATCAATGCAGCGGCGCCGCAGCGATCGTCAAGACAATTTGAACAAATTCTGCCATCTAAAAGCCGATTATATCTGTGAAGAAAATATATTCTGCTGCCAAGCGGCACAAGCTCTTTGGCTTCTTCAAAATTGCATCCGATATCAACGGCAAAATCTGAAATCTCGCTTATTTTTTTATCATCGTTTTGTAAATGCGGCGGTAATGTTGAAACAACACCTCTAAGCATTCGTTTTCCGAAAACAACAACCTCGGTTGCCGGAAGCATACGCTTATCGATGCCGCCCGTTACAGAGAATTTTAAAAAGCCGTCATCCGTAACTGAAGTAACTATGAAGCCAACTTCATCTATATGAGCATCAAGCAAAATATGATATCCACTTCCGAATGTGCAAAATAAATTATTCATATTATCTGAATATACATCACCAAACGGCTCAAGATATTCTTTCAACAAAGAGAAAACATTTTGTTCACAGCCCGATGCAGCATATGGCTCTGCAAGTTTTTTTATAATTTCATCAATTTTCATCAAAATCAATCCTTAAAATCATTAACAAGCTTTTTATATGCACGGCCTCTGTATTCAAATGTTTTAAACTGATCAAATGCAGGACACGCCGGGCACAGCGAAACTATATCTCCCGAAACGGCATTGTTTTTTGCAATTTCAAGAGCATTTTGCATTGTATCTGTTTTTTCAATTTTAAGGCCGCTTGATGGATAATTTTCATCCGCAAGAACAGCATCATATATCTTTTGAGCAGTTGCACCGTTTAACACAAGCAATTTAACTTTTTTTAAAATAAGCGGCACCATTTGACTCATATCGTTTCCCTTATCGGATCCTCCGCAAATCATAATGATTTTTTGATTAAATGCATTAAGACCACTGATAACTCTTGATGGAGATGTTGCGATTGAATCATTATAGTACTTAACACCGCGGAATTCACGAACGAATTCGATTCTGTGCTCAACCCCGCCGAAAGTTTTTGCAATATTCTTCATAATATCAATCGGAACAAGTCCCCATACCGCAGTTATGGCTGTGCAATAATTTTCAACATTATGCATTCCGGGTATAATAATATCATTTTTATTCATAACGATGGTTTTTTTACCGGATTCCGAATAAACTATATCACCGTTTTCTGCCATGTATGTGCCGTTTTCAACAGGATGCTTTATTGAAAATTCATAAAGACTGCCTCTTATATCAAAGCGCATATCATGATAAACTCTTTCTCCTATTGAATAATCACAATCTGCATTGAGAACAGCTTTCGATTCAGGATTTTGATAAATAAGCACATTGCGTTTTGCATCCACATACTCATCAAGACTTGTATGATGATCCTGATGCGTTATTTCAATATTTGTAACAACGGCAATATCAGGCTTTGAAACCATATTTCCCATAGTAAGAAGCTGAAATGAAGAAAGCTCAACAACTGCAAAATCGTCTTTTCCGATTGTTTCAAGCTCAGGCATAAGAGCCTTTCCGATATTGCCGCCAAGATAAACTTTTTTGCCGGCAGCTTTAAGCATTTCTGAAATGATAGTTGTTGTTGTTGTTTTTCCGTTTGAGCCCGTTACGGCAATAATTTTTGCAGGACACAGAGAAAAGAAGACTTCCATTTCCGTTGTTACCTTTTGCCCTCTTTCGATGCATTCGCCTATCCAAGGATTTTGAAACGGTAAAATTCCGTGTGAACGGAAAATCAAATCCATTTCAGGAAGCACTTCCAAATAATTATCCCCAAGGCTGAAATGAACACCAAGCTCTTCCATTTCTTTGCAATCTTCCGTTCCGATATATTCCTTATTTCGTTTATCACATGCATAAACAATTGCGCCGTGGCTTGCAAGCCATTTTGCACAAGGCACATTTGCAACACCCATTCCGACAAACGCAACCTTTTTGCCTTTTAATCCATTTAAATAATTTTTAATGTCCGAAGTCATAATAAATCACCTTTCAGGCAGTAATCCTTTCACTGCCGCTGTATTGAAATCAATGTGCGTAAAAAGAGCCGTCATTATATGCCCTAATTGTAAAATCTTCCATGTGTTTTTCAAGATCATCCTGAAATGAAAGTCTTTTTGTATATTTAAGCGAATCCGGAATAGGAACAGGCGAACGCATAATATAGTCTGCAATCAGCCTTCGGCATTTAGTTTCCATGTTTCCGAGGAAAAAGCATTTTGAATTTTCAGGTTCAACTATTGCAAGCGCAATTTTTAGTTGATCTTTTCTGCCGAAAGTACAAATCATCTTTGAAAGAGCTATTGCACCATCTTCAGCATTATCTGTAACAAAGCAAATAATGCAATTTCCGGATCTTTTCAGATTGCGAACAGTTAAATCATTAACAACAATATCAAGATAAGCCAAAACATCGTCTTTGGAAAGCGAATCTATATCGGCAACATAAAAAAATTCCTTACGCTTCGTTGCCGTACAGTTAAAATCAAGCCCCTCAAATTCAACATTTGTGTTAACTGCAAAACCGTTATTTTTGAAAGCATCGGAAAGTTCTTCAACGAATTTCGTGCGATTTTTAGGTGTATTATTAGTAATATAATAGCCGCAATCTTTTAATTCATATTCAATTCTTTCAAGAAAAGCGTTAACCTTTCCATACTTTGAATAATATACAAGCACAACGGCAAGACAGCCTATAACAAGCCCATCGTTAACATAACTGCCTATAACACCTGCAATTGCGCTGAGATTTTCTATATACGGCCTGACACCTATATAGATTACAAAATAAATAATTGCAAATGCAACCAAGGCTTTCATAATTTTAAATAATTTTTTTTGCTTTTTTCTGATTTCTTTCATTTTATCATTTCCGTAAATTCATTTTCGTTAATAACCTGAACACCCAGGCTGTTTGCCTTATCAAGCTTGCTTCCGGCTTCCTCCCCTGCAAGCACATAACTTGTTTTCTTTGAAACGCTTGAAGATGTTTTTCCGCCGAAACTCTCGATTATATCGGCAGCTTCCTTGCGTGTAAAGCCTTGCAATGTGCCAGTAAGAACAAATATTTTATTTGCAAAACGATTGTCTTTGATAACCGATTTGGAATTCATATTGACTCCTGCTTCGGCAAGGCTTTTAACAAGTTCAAGAGATTTTGAATTTTCAAAAAACTCGCAAACGCTTTCTGCCATAATATCGCCGAAACCGTCTATTAGCAGAATACTGTCTTTATCTGCGGAAATTATATTTTCCATCGTTTTAAAGCTATCGGAAAGAAGTTTTGCCGCCTTGGCTCCTATATGCCTGATACCAAGAGCGAAAACAAGCTTTGATAAATCATTTTCTTTTGATTTCTCAATTGAAGAAATAATATTATTTATGCTCTTTTCTTTAAAGCCTTCTATCTGCATATCATTTATTTTATCAGAAGTAAGAGCATAAATATCCTCAGTTTTTGTTATCAAGCCGCATTTTACAAAGGTTTCTATAATTGCAGGTCCGAGTCCTTCTATATCCATTGCATCACGGGAGCAGAAATGAATAAGATTTCTCAAAAGCTGCGCAGGACAATCGGGATTTATACATCTTATGGCAGCTTCGCCTTCTTCTCTGATAACTTGGGAGCCGCAGCTTGGGCAAGCTTTTGGAAATTCATAAATACCGTCTGCCAAATGATCATTAACGCAAAGAACTTCCGGTATGATATCGCCTGCTTTACGAACAGTTACAATATCACCTATGCCGATTTCTTTTTCATTGATAAAATCCTGATTATGCAAGGTTGCACGGGAAACCGTTGTGCCGGCAAGATGTACAGGTTCAAGCACTGCAGTAGGAGTTAAAACGCCGGTTCTGCCAACATTTATTTCAATATCAAGAAGCTTCGTTTGCTTTTCCTCGGGAGGATATTTGAAAGCAACTGCCCACTTTGGAAACTTAGCGGTTGAACCAAGTTGTCGGCGCATTGCGAAATCATCAACTTTGATAACAGCACCGTCAATATCATATTCAAGACTGCCTCTTGCCTCTCCGATTTCATATATTCTTTTTAAAGCATCATCAATATTATCAACTAATTTATATCCCGGAATTGTGTTAAACCCAAGCCTGTTGAGATAATCAAGACTTTCCTTATGAGAACCGAGATCAACACCGTCAACACGCTGAACATTGAAAACAAAAATATCCAATCCTCTTGAAGCCGCAACCCTGCTGTCTTTTTGCCTAAGAGAACCGGCAGCTGCATTTCTTGGATTTTTGAACGGAGTTTCGCCGTTGATAAGTTGCCTGTCAACAACCTTTTCAAAGCTTTTTTTCGGCATATACACTTCGCCCCTGACTTCGATATACGGAACAGGCTCGTTAAGCTTTAAGGGGATATTGTGAATTACTCTTAAGTTTCCGCTGACATTCTCACCGACATTACCGTCTCCTCGAGTTGATCCACGAACAAAAACACCGTTCTCATATTCAAGTGAAACCGAAAGTCCGTCTATTTTAGGTTCTACGCAATACTTGGGAGATTTTACTGTATCACAAACTCTTTTGTCAAAATCACGAATTTCTCCATCTGAAAAAGCATCTTGAAGAGATTCCATTCTAACAGTATGCACAACGCTTGCGAAGCTGTTGTCTGCCTTACCTCCGACTTTTTTTGTGGGAGAATCAGGCGTGTCATATTGAGGATATTTTTCCTCAAGTTCCTGCAACCTACGCATCATCATATCATACTCATAATCCTCAATTTCCGGAGCATCATCGTTATAATATCTGTTGCTGTGATAGCGAATGGTTTTTCTTAAATTCTCAATTTTTTCTTTAATTTCATCCATAAAATTCACCTAAAATATTATATCAAAGTAGCCTGCTTTCTTCAATAAATATTATAAATAAATTTAAATATATTATTTAACGCACATATATTAGGGCTCAAAAAAGCAGAGCTTATAAAATAAGCTCTGCTTTTAATCACAAACTGAATTTACGAAATACCTTTTTGCCTTTTTTGATGATTACATCATTATCAAAATCAGCCTTCGCAAGAGCTGCATACACATCGGTTACCTTTTCATCATTAAGTGTAACTCCGCCCTGCTGAATAAGCCTTCTGCCTTCGCCTTTTGATTTAATCATTCCGGCTTTAAGCATCATATCAAGAACGGCAACGCTGCCTTCAACAAAATCAGATTCTTCCAAAACGGTGCAAGGCATATTGGAATTATCTGCACCGCCTGCAAAGAGAGCAAGTGAGGCCTCTCTTGCCTTTTGTGCTTCTTCTTCACCGTGAACAAGCTTTGTAAGCTCAAATGCAAGCACATCCTTAGCCTTGTTAAGCTCTGCTCCCTCAAATTTTTCATATTCGGCAATTTCTTCAATCGGCAGGAAAGTAAGCAATTTCATGCATTTGATAACATCACTGTCGTCAACATTTCTCCAATACTGATAAAATTCATAAGGAGAAGTTTTTTCCGGATCAAGCCAAACAGCACCCTTTTGAGTTTTGCCCATCTTTTTGCCTTCGGAATTAAGAAGCAAAGTAATTGTCATTGCATTGGCATTTCCGTTAAGCTTTCTTCTGATAAGCTCCATGCCGCCTATCATATTAGACCATTGATCATCTCCGCCGAACTGAAGATTGCAGCCGTATTTCTGATAAAGAGCATAGAAATCATAGCTCTGCATAATCATATAGTTAAATTCAAGGAAAGAAAGTCCTCTTTCCATTCTTTGCTTATAGCACTCAAAAGAAAGCATTCTGTTTACAGAAAAACAAGCTCCAACCTCACGAAGAAGTTCAACATAATTCAAATCAAGAAGCCAGTCGGCATTATTAACCATCAAAGCTTTTCCGTCTGAAAAATCAATAAATTTAGACATTTGCTTTTTAAAGCAATCGCAATTATGCTGAATTGTTTCTTTGGTAAGCATTTGACGCATATCTGTTCTTCCGCTCGGATCACCGATCATGCCTGTACCGCCGCCGATAAGGGCAATCGGTTTATTGCCTGCTTCTTGAAGCCTTTTCATAAGAGTAAGAGCCATAAAATGACCTACATGTAAGCTGTCTGCCGTTGGGTCAAAGCCAATATAAAACACAGCTTTACCCGAATTAACAAGTTCTCTAACCTGCTCTTCATCGGTAACCTGTGCTATTAAGCCTCGTGCTTTTAAATCTTCATATACACCCATTTATATATCCTCCATTGTTTTAATTTGTGTTAAATTGAATTATCAGCGGCAGCAAGTGCCGTTTTTAACTTTTTCCTCGATATTAACTCCCATATTATCAGCCCGATACTATTTACCGAAATTAGTTTGCAGCAATTCCTCTGCACTGTTAAGCATTGCATCGGTTATTTCCAAGCCACCCATAATTCTTGCAAGCTCGCATCTGCGTTCATCACGGCTGAGCTGCTTAACACTTGTAAATGTTCTGCTGCCCGAAACATCCTTGCTTATAAGAAAATGACAATCTGCATTTGACGCAATCTGTGCAGAATGTGTTACGCATATAACCTGAGTGTTTTTTGAAACTTCTTTAAGTTTTAAGCCGATTTTTTGGCTTGCTCTGCCGCTTACACCGGTATCTATCTCATCAAATATCAAAGTATCAACCGTATCATTATACGCCAAAATGCTCTTAATGCCAAGCATTATTCTTGAAAGCTCACCGCCTGATGCGATTTTTGCCAGCGGCTTAGGTGCTTCACCGGGATTTGCAGATATAAGAAATTCAATTTTATCAATGCCGGAAGAAGACATAATTCCTTTTTTGAAATCTACAACAAAATTTATTTTAGGCATATCAAGGTATTCAAGCTGTTTTTTTACATCTGCCGCAAATTTATCTGCTGTTTGTTTTCGCGATTCTGTTAATTTATCAGCTGCAATAAGAACTTTTTCATACGCTTTATCATATTCGTCATTTAGCTCTTCAAGCTCTTTTTCATTATTGACAACAGCGCTTAGTTTTTCCTTTGCTTCCTCAAGATAGGAAAGCATTTTTTCTTCACTGTCGCCGTATTTTTTGCCTAACTTGAACAGTTCATCAAGCCTTTCTTCAATTTCTTCCCTTTCATTCGGATTAAAATCAAGTGAAGAAAGGTCTTTCTCAATAAGCGATTTTGCATCTGCGATTTTTTCTGCAGCATCTTCAAGCAACGCAAGCGCAGATTTAACATTTTGAGAGAACTCGGAAAATCCGGAAATTGAAGCCACAGCATTTTGCAAAAGAAGCTCGGCTCCAGCCGCATCATCGTTGCCGTTTACCGCCTCAAGGGCCGAGGCATAGGATTTTGCAGCATCCGCTGAATTATCAATAGCCTTTTTGCGAGAATTGAGCTCATCTGCTTCTCCGATTTTAATATCGGCAGACTCAAGCTCTTTGATTTGATATTCAAGCAATTCAGTATTTTTATCTGCATACTCCGCAGCAGCAGTTAAAGCTTTCAATTTTCTGCGAACAGCCAAAAAAGAAGAAAACGCCTCTTGATAATTTGCCAAAACGGTGCTGTTACCCGAAAGCATATCAATAAACTTGTAATGCTGCTCGGGATCAAGAAGAGATTGACTGTCGTGCTGGCCGTGAATGTTTATAAGAGTCTTACCAACTGCATGCAAAACAGACACCGTTGCCGGCATACCGTTAATTCGGCAAGATGATCTTCCGTCTTTGCTGATTTTTCTGGTTATCAGAAGAGAACAATCGTCCTCCGGAGTATAACCGAGTTTTTCAAGTTCACTGCAAACAGAACTGTTTACGTTTTCAAACAGAGCAGAAACAAATGCATTGTCAGCACCCGTGCGAACAAGTTCTTTTGAGGTGCGCTCACCGAGAACAGCATTTATGGAGTCTACTACAATTGACTTACCTGCACCCGTTTCACCGGTTAAAACATTGAGACCGTTTTCAAAATCAATTTTAGCTTTTTCAATTACCGCAATATTTTCAATACTAAGAGTTCTTAACATTGAGAATCTTCTCCAAATTAGATGTAAATGTTTCTGCAACCTTTTCATTTCTGCAGAGCACAAAAATCGTGTCATCGCCGGCAACCGTGCCAACAACGCCGACCCAATGCATTTTATCAATAGCGGCACAAGCTGCATTTGCCATTCCGGCAACACATTTTATGCACACCATATTCATGGCACATTCAATGCTTAAAACAGATTCTTTAAAAATTCTGTTTGTATTCAAAGAAGTGTCATTTGAATTATTTCTTATTCCCGTTGTATAAACATATTTTCCTGTTTGAGAGAGTTCTTTAACAAGCCTTAATTCCTTAATATCCCTTGAAACCGTTGCCTGAGTAACCTCAAATCCATTATCACGCAAACGAGCCTGCAAATCCTCTTGAGTTTCTATATTTTCAGAGTTTATTATTTCAAGAATTTTAGAGAGTCGTCTTTTTTTCATAAACTAAGCTCCCCTTTCAATAATTTTTTTCTTAACTGTTTCATAGAAATTATCAGGTTTAATTTTTATAAGCCGCGCAACATAAGGCGAATGAGAAATCGAAACAGTTGTTTTACCGTCAATAACTATAGGTTTTTCGCCGTCGCAAGTTAAAATGCCGTTATTCTGTACATCACTTGACAATGTGATATCAAGAGTGTTTTTTGAATTTACAACAATACTTCTGTCTACCAAAGAATGAGGGCAAATTGAAGTTACAACAAAACAATTTAAATCGGGGCTTAAAACAGGCCCCCCCGCTGCAAGTGAATATGCAGTTGAACCGGTAGGAGTTGAAACAATAATGCCATCTGCCCTTACGGTTATAATTTCACGGCCCGATGAATTCACAGCAATATCAACAAGCCTTGCAAAATCGCCTCTTGAAACAACAGCATCATTAAGGCAATGATGTTCCTCACGAAAAACACCGTTATCGCTCACGGTTGCTTTAAGAAGAATTCTTTCCTCAGTGTTATATTTGCCGTCAAGAACATTTTTAATCAGAACAAGTTCATTGCGTTCAACAGCACTCAAAAAGCCAAGTCTTCCTCCGTTTATACCAAGGGTTGGTTTACCGTTTACAGCGGCATTCTTGGCAGTTTTAACCGTTGTGCCGTCACCTCCGACGGCAACGGCAATATCGCATTCGTTATACATTTTATCAGATGGCAAAAATGCACAATCAAAGCCATTGAAGGCTTTTACATATTTTTCATCAAAAGAAACCTTGCAATTGGTGCCGGCAAGGACATTAAGTAATTCCTTGGCAACAGCCAATTTATCCGGATTGTTAAAATCCGAAAAAACTGAAAATTTCATTCTAATTCCTCGTGAGACTTTTGAACCGTTAATTCGGCATCTATATCCTGTTCAACAACAGGATCATTACTTTTTTTTAAATAAATCAAATATTCAATATTTCCTTCGGGCCCCTTAACAGGTGAAAAATCCAGCCCGCAAACAGAAAAACCGTTTTGAATGGCAAGCCCGATAACTTTTTGAACAACTTCGGCGTGAACTGCTTTATCACGCACAACACCCTTTTTGCCAACCTTTTCCTTGCCGGCTTCAAACTGCGGTTTAATCAAGCAAACAGCCTCTGCATCATCTGCGGTAAGCTTACTCAAATTAGGCAAAATATGCATAAGTGAAATAAACGAAACATCAACCGAAGCAAAATCTATTTTTTCTTTTATCTGCTCATCAGTAACATATCTGAAATTAGTGCGTTCAAGATTAACAACTCTTTCATCACATCTCAATTTCCAAGCAAGCTGACCGTAGCCGACATCAACAGAATAAACTTTTACGGCACCGTTCATAAGCATACAATCGGTGAAGCCGCCTGTTGAAGCGCCGACATCCATGCAAATCTTTCCCGAAAGCGAAATCGGAAAGCACTGCATTGCCTTTTCAAGCTTTAATCCGCCTCGACTCACATATTTAAGCGTATTTCCGCGAACCTCAAGCACATCGTCTTTTTTAATTTCGGTGCCTGCTTTATCTACTTTTTGATTATTAACATAAACCTGACCCGCCATTATAATTGCCTTGGCTTTTTCTCTGCTGGGAGCATAGCCTGCTTCCAAAACGGCAACGTCAAGCCTTATTTTATTGCTCATTCTTTACCTCTTTAACAACCGAATCACAATCAAGATGATATTTTTTTAACTGAGAACAAACTGAAGCCTGTTTAATAAATTCATCTTCAACGGCAATAAGCCTGTAATTAACTTTTGCGCCCAGTTCTTCAAGCCTGCAACCGAAAATCTCACCGACACCGCCGGATTTAACACTTTCTTCAAAGAAAAAAACATTATCAGACTTGGCGGCAAAAGATACCGCATCATCCGAAAGCGGCTTGATTTTATTCAATTTAATCAAACAAGTGTTTTCAAGCTGTTGAAAAGCCTGCCAACACTGTGAAAACTCTCTGCCGTAAGTTACAATACAATTTTTGCTGCACTCATCACCGAATACGGTATAATCCGATTTGTCATAATTATAATTCTCGGGCATAATGCCTTCTTGCCCTCTCGGATATCTGACCGCAGTTGCTCCTTTATCATTATAAAACGCGCGAACAAACATAACAGCCATTTCTTCATAATCGGCCGGAGCATAAACCGTTAAGCCCGGTACAGAATTGAGAAAAGAAACATCAAACACACCTTGATGTGATTCTCCGTCCTCGCCGACAAAGCCTGCACGGTCTATTCCGAAAATAATCTTCAGTCCCTGCATAGCCACATCATGAATCAGCTGATCATAAGATCTTTGCAAGAAAGTTGAATAAACTGCAAAAACAGGAATCATTCCGTTTTTGGCAAGCCCGCTGGCAAACGTTACTGCATGTTGCTCCGCAATGCCCACATCAAAGAAACGCTTTGGATATTTTTTTGAAAATTCAGTAAGCCCGGTGCCAGGTGCCATGGCTGCAGTGATGCAACAAACCCTGGAATCCTGCTCTGCAAAATCGCACATAATTCTGCCGAAAACAGATGAAAAGTTTTCTCCGCCGGAGAGTGGTTCGCCCGTGTTTATATCAAATTTTCCTATGCCGTGAAACTGTGTCGGGTTTTTTTCAGCGGGATCATATCCCTTGCCTTTAACCGTGTTAACATGAACAAGCACGGAATGATTGTGCGCTTTTGCGGTTTCAAGCACCGCAATAAGCCCGTTCATATCATGGCCGTCAATCGGGCCGTAATATCTTAATCCCAAATCCTCAAAAAAGGTTGCATTATGATAAATTTTGCGCCTTAATTGGCCGTTTATATTAGTTAAAAAGCGATTGATTTGGTTACCTATCTTAGGCATTTTTGCAATTGCTCGCCTAATTTTTGATTTGAATGTAAAATATCTTTTTGATGTGCGCAATTGGGTTAAATGTTTAGACACACTGCCAACATTTTCGCTGATAGACATATTGTTGTCATTAAGAATAACAATCAAATTGCTATGGTCATCGCCTGCGCAATTATCAAGCGCCTCATAAGCAAGTCCGCCTGTTAAAGCGCCGTCGCCTATAACGGCAATAACCTTACCTTTTTCTCCCTTAATTTGCTTTGCCTTGGCAAGACCTATCGCCTCTGAGATAGAAACACTTGAATGGCCGCTTGAAAAAATATCATGCTCACTTTCAACGGGCCGTATAAATCCGCTGATTCCACCCTCTGTGCGCAATGTTTTAAAGGCCTCTCTGCGACCTGTTATAATTTTATGAGTGTAGCACTGATGACCGACATCAAAAACTATTTGATCAGTCGGGCTGTTAAACACCTTGTGCAAAGCAACGGTAAGCTCAACAACACCCAAATTGGATGCAAGATGACCGCCGGTTTGAGAAACGGTTTGTATCATATATTCCCTGATTTCGGCGCAAAGCTGCTTAAGTTGCGCATCATCAAGTTTTTTTATATCCTTCGGAGAATTAACACTCTCTAGAATAGACATCATATCAACTCTTTTCAAAAAAAGTTGCCGCAAAATTATTTATTTCGATTAACAAGCATATCTGCAAGAAGCTCTAAAAATTCAACATTTTCAAATGCGCTTAGGCATTTTACGGCATTATCGGTTAATGTTTTCACATCCTGCTGTGCTTTCTCGGTGCCGACAATTGAAACATATGTAATCTTGTCGTTAGCTGCATCTGAGCCTGTATTCTTTCCGAGAATCGCACTGTCTCCAACAACATCAAGAATATCATCTTTGATTTGAAAAGCTATTCCCAAATTATATGCAAATCTTGAAGCCGCTGCAATTTGTGTTTCGGAAGCACCTGCCGCAATGCAACCAAGCAGGCAAGCTGCGGAAATCAAAGCACCAGTTTTGAGCCTGTGAACAGACAATAACTGCTTTAAACTCGGTGCCTGACTTTCATATTTTAAATCTATAACCTGACCGCCGAGCATTCCTTCAACACCACTGTTTTGGGAAAGAAGCTGCACGGCAAGAACTTTTTTATCATCCTTTAAATTAGAAGCCGCAACTATTTGAAAAGCCTGAGTCAATAAAGCGTCTCCTGCCAAAAGAGCTGTTGCTTCACCGAATTTTTTATGGCAGCTTGGTTTGCCTCTGCGCATATCATCATTATCCATACAAGGCAAATCATCATGAATAAGGCTGTAAGTGTGCACATATTCAACAGCACAAGCAAGCTCAAGCGCAGTATACCTATCCGCTCCGCAAGCCTTGGCAAACTCAAGGCAAAACACGGGGCGAAGCCTTTTGCCACCGTTTGTAAGGCTGTATTTCATTGCTTCAACAACCTCATCTTGACCGTCTCTGCATTCCGGTAACAAATCAATAATGCGTCTTTCAACAATAGCAATATCATTTTCGAGGATATTATTGAATTCCAAATCCGTCATAAAATCACTCCTTACTAAGTACTGTAACCTTCTGCTTTGCATTTTTTAATTTATCATTACAAAATGCAGCAAGCTTGGTTCCCTCTTCAAAAAGCTTTACGCTTTCATCAAGCGGAGTTTCTTTATTTTCCAAAGCCGCAACAACCTCTTCAAGCCTTTTTACGGCATCCTCATATGTTAATTCTTTATCACTCAATTTCATTTACCTCGCAAACACTGCAAACGGCACTGCCGTTAGCAAATTCAATATTGATATTATCATTTACCGCAATTTGAGATGCAGATTTGATAATGGCACCGCCGGCGGTTTTAGCAACAGAATATCCTCGTTCCATAACTGCAAGCGGACTGAGTGCGTTAAGCTTGCCCAAAAGAACGGCAAAGCGATTTTCATATACACCGAAGACATTATCAAATGAATCTTTAAGACGTGTACGGAGATCTTTAATATAATCACAATGCTCTTTCAAGAAATTTTCAGAAGAGGCAAGCACACTTGTTTCGGTTAAATCGGAAACGAACTGCATTTCCTCATCAATCTTATCATTGACAAGCCTTTCTATCATTACCTTTGCGTTTTCGCATCTGCTGATTTCAACATTTATATCCGGGCAGATTATTTCGGCTGCCGCACTCGGAGTAGGTGCTCGCAAATCGGCAACAAAATCACAAATCGTAAAATCCGATTCATGGCCTACAGCCGAAACAATGGGTATTTTACAATCTATAACAGCTCTTGCAACACTTTCAGTATTGAACGCCCAGAGATCCTCAACAGAACCGCCGCCTCTTCCTACGATTATAACATCAATATCACCATATTTTTCAAGGCAACTTATAGATTTTATAATATCGGGTGCGGCATTTGCACCTTGCACAAGAGTCGGAACAATCACAAGCTCCGCAATGGGCCATCTGCGTGCAGTTATATTTTTTATATCCTCTACGGCGGCGCCTATATCCGAAGTAACAACTCCGATTTTGAGAGGATAGCGAGGCAAAGGCTTTTTCACCTCATCGCTGCAAACGCCTTCCGCAAACAGCTTTGCTTTAAGCTGCTCATAAGCCATATTCAATGCGCCCAATCCATCAGGCTGCATATCATCAACATATAACTGATATTCTCCGCTTTTTTCGTAAACAGAAATATAGCCACGGCAAATAACTTTCATTCCGTTTTCCGGCTGAAATTTTAACCTTGAAGCATATGAAGAAAACATAACAGCTTTAATCTGAGCATTTTCATCCTTCAATGTAAAATACATATGACCAGAACGGTAATAATGAGTAAAATTAGATATTTCTCCGTTTATATAGACGTTTCGCAATTCCTGCCTTTCGGCAAAAATCGCCTTAATAAAAGTGTTAATTTGTGTTACTGTTAAAACATTCATATTACTGCATCACGGATTTAAGATAAGCATAGATTGCAATTCCGGCTGCATTATCAGAGCTGAATTGAGGCTCTGCAAAATAAGCACCAAACCTGTTTTTGAGAGTTTGTGCAATCATTTTATTGCCTGAAACGCCGCCTGCAAAAACAAGCGGCATATTGCCGTATTTGTCTGTAACTGCCTCCGCCATGGAAGAAAGTGATTCGCAAACACTGCAAATTGCAAATTTTGCCACATCATACGGCGGACAATTATCGCTTATCATTTTTTTCACTTTATTTTCAATTCCGGAAAGAGAGCAATTCATTCCGATCATAGTTGGTTTAATTTTGAAATTCTCATTGCTGCCAAGCGAGAGCTTTTCAAGCTCCGGACCGCACGGAAAATCAATTCCGAGCAAAACACCTGTTCGGTCTATTGCCTGGCCTGCTTTAAGATCGGTGCTTTCGGAAACCACTTCTGCTTTTATTATATCATTATCATCAGGAGTAACAAGCACCGCCTCTGTTGTGCCGCCGGAAACATGAAATGCAATGAAGCGATCATTTATCAGTTCGGGCTTTCCAACAGAATATAAAGCAGCCAGTATGTGCCCAACCTGATGTGATGTTTCATACAGCGGTACATTGCAAAATGACGATGCCGAAGCCGCAGCCGATTTTCCTGCCAAAAAGCAAGGCATATAACTGCCTTCAGCATTTCTCGGGCGATTACTTACCCCGATAGCTTCAAGATTAAGCTCACCTGTTTCTTCTTTCAGCCTATTTATCAAAATCGGCAAATTGACAGTATGCTGAAAAAGTGCCTCGCTTTGCCTCAGACCTCGCTCGCCTTTTTTTACAATTAAAAGCTGCTTTTTTTGAATAATATGTTCACCGTCAAACACGGCAACAGAGGTTGTATAATTGCTTGTGTCAATCCCCGCAAACATTATTCTTTTCCCTCAAAAAACTGCCTAAAACGCCGTTGATGAAGCTGTAATCATCATCTCCAGAATACTTTTTTGCAAGTTCAACCGCTTCATTAACTGCGGCACTGTCCGGCACGCTGTCCTCAAACATTATCTCATAAACCGCAAGGCGCAGAATGGCAAGATTAACCTTTGGCAATCTGCCTATTTTCCAACCCTTAAGGTATTTTTCAATTACAGAATCAATTTGATCTCTGTTAGCATATGTATTTTCAAAAGCATTTTTTGCATATTCCGAAAGCGGAGCATAATTTTCGGCAAAGCTTTCCTCAAGCTCTGCGCATTCAAACTCTGCAAAAAATTCTTTTTCAAAAAGCAGTATAAAAGCCTGCTCTCTCATTTCACTTCGATTCATATAATAACCTTTCACATCCGCCCTGCGGAATAATTTATAAAAAAAACAAGGCTGAAAATATATATATACTTTCAGCCGAATTTTAATCACTCTTCAGTTTCACAAGGTGCATCGGAGCTTTTCGGCTCATCATCCTCAACAGAGGCAATAATAACATTAACTTTGGAAACAAGTTTTCCGGTCATATTCTGAACGGCTTCCTTGGCAACACGCTGCACTTCTTCTGCAACGGGCTGAATTTTCATTCCGCTTGCAATGTTAATATATACGCTGATATCAAGATCATCCCCATCCTGAAAAACACGAACGGGACTCATAACCTTTAAACTGCCTTTTTTAATTGTTGAAACAAAATCATCGGGTTTGTTTGAAAAGCCCGTTACGCCGTTAACATCTTTAGCGGCATTTGTTATGATTGAGGAAACAGCTTCCTCTGATATGATTACTCCGCCTTGCGGAGTTTGCTTAGATATTTCCATAACACAAGCCTCCTTGCTTTTAGTATTTTAACATATGGCGCAAATTTATACAAGTCTTATTTTATAAAAACAAAAACACCCGGCGCATCATTTGCGCCGGGAAGTGAAACAATTTATTTCTTAGATTGAATAATAGTAACATTTTCAAAGCCGCATTTTAGCTGAGCCACGGCAATTTCTTTAATTTGAAGCGCCAAATCATCAGAAAGTTCTTCCGAATCAATTATAACGTCAACACGGGTTCCGTCTTCATTAACAACGGCAAGGCAGTTAGAAACACCCTTTGCTTGAACAAGAGTTTCAATTTTATTTTCCGTTTCGATATATGATGAAATTTCGGCGATTTTTTCAGAAGCGGTATTCTTGGCATCAGAGCTTTCATCTGCAGAACTCACAACATTTTGCAATTGTTGAAGCGCAGAATCTCTGGCATTTTGCCTATCTACCCTTGCAGATGAAAAATACTCGTTTTCTGCAGACGGCTGAGTAGTTGCATCAACAAATGTTGCTTCGCCGAGAGTTTTGGTATTTGAAGCAACACTTTTAATTTTTTCAGAAATATCACTGTTTTCCAAATACCAATTACCTCCTATGCCTACAGCAAGCAGAAGTACGAACACCGAGGCAAAAATTTTTCTTCGCCTTGATTTTTTCTTGTTTAGCTTATCATCTGACGTTAACCCCTTAATTTGACATTCCTGCGGCATTTCGCCTAATTCGTTTAACTCGTGTTTTTCTTCCATCAGTTACCACCCTTTGAATTTATTTTTGAAACGGATACTCGGCTTGAAGGAATATTAAATAACGCACAAACACACGATATTATTTTTTCTTGCACAAGCACATTATCGCCGCCGCTGCAAACAACGGCAACGCCTGCAACACCGGGCATTTTTTCATTTATGAGTAAAGGCGAATCGCCGTTTTCCCCGTCATATATAACATATTCGCTGTTTTGCGAAAAAGAACTTCCGCTGTTTGAATTTTCCTTATTTTCCGCGTAAACACTTTCTTGAGTACTTTTCATTGTTATCATAACGCTGCATTCGCCTACTCCGTCTATTTTTCCGATTATATCGGATAACTGCAAATTTAAATTTTCAACATAATCGGCATAATCAATATTAGCAGCCGATGAATCAATCTTTTCGGATTTGTTTTGCGGAATCTTTATTTCCGACAAGAAAATCATTGCAACACCTATTACGGCAAGCACGGCAATCAGTTTTCTTTTAGAAAATTTATCTTTCAAAAAATTCGGAAATTTAATTTTTTTAAAGAAATTATCCATTTTATTTCCTCAATTTGTTATTTTCACTTCAACGGCAATTCCAAGGATATTAAGAATCAAAGATTTGATTTCGTCCTCATCGCTTCCGTTAGGTGCAGTAACCACAACATTATTTATTTCTATTTCATCGTTAATTTGTGTTGCGGCGCAATCAACGGTGCAACCAACAAATCCCGCTGAGTCCAACTGTTGTTTTACCAGTGTTTCAACCTGAATTTTTGCAGAATTAGCCTGCGTATCATAATATTCACTTTCAAAATTTAAACTGCTTTTAAAATTGTGTTGCTTAATTTCGCCTAACGGAAGTAAAAACGAAACAAGCACAAATGCGGAAATGATAACCTTATAAAATCGTCCCATTCCGCCGTGAGGAGACAACAAAGACAAAATTGCCGCCAATAACACGGTTGAGCAAACAGAAAAAGTCCAACTCTTAAAAAACTCCATCATACACTTCCCTTAGCAGCAATAAGAATTCCTATGGAGATAACTGTAGTTACTGTGCAGAGAACAAGCACTACATTCATAACCAACAATGCATCCGAAAAAGAAGAAAGAACATCAGAAACAGATTTGTCACCGAAAATATCGGATACCGACGAGCTTAGTGTTAAAAAAAATCGCCAAAACACAATTTCCAAAACAGGAGGTAAAAAAAGCATCACAACAGCGGCAATGCCGGCAACTCCCACGCTGCTGCGAATCAGCGATGAATATGCTTGAATTGACAACAGGCCTTCACTTACTGCACCTCCGATTACCGGCACAACGGAATTTATTGCAAATCTGACGGAGCGCATTCCGATTGCATCTGCTCTTGAAGCAACAGATGTTTTAAGAGTAAGAACAGTTACAAAAATCCCGGAACAAACTGAAATTGCGGTAATCAAATAACCTTTTAAATTTTTGATCAGTGCTCTGAGATTTAATTCGTTTCTTATACTTGAGCAAATGCCTAGTGCAAGAAAGCAATTTGAAAGCGGCATAAAAATATTTTGAGATATAAAATTAAGAGCCTGTGCCATAGAAAGAAGCAAAGAATTTGTTGAAAATGCAGCAACGGTGCTGCCGGAAGCAGCAACAATAATGCAAAAAGCAGGAAAAAAAGCATATATAAAATTAGCACAAACCTCTATTGCGGCAATTGCCGAGGAAGCAGCAAACTTAATTTTCATTATCAATATAAGTGAAACGGCAACGGCACTTACCGCAGAAACCGCCTCAGACATTTCACCGTTTTCAACAGTTTGCCTGAAGCCTTGAAACAGAGCAGAAAGCAATATTATTGCAATAACTGCCGCCGAACCGTAAAGCGGAGTTTTCACAGAATTAAAAACTATATTTTTAATAAGTACAAACACATCCGAAAAAGAAAAATCGAGAACGTCTTTATAGTTAAAATCGAGCAATCCAAGTTGATTTAAAAAATCGGTTGTTGTGTCGTCAAGCTCATCAAAAGCAGATAAATCATAGCCTGAAAGAATTCTGTTATATTCCGTTTGATTAAGTTCTTCCCCGGCATAAGCCGCATTTGGTGCAAGCGCAATAATGAACAAAATGCACAAAGCAAACAATGCCGAAATAAATTTAGTTTTTATCATACTACAAGTCCCGAAACAATTTTTAAAACAGCCTGAATAAGAGGCAAAACAACAACGATAATAGCAATTTTAGCCGCAGTTTCCGTTTGCCCCGCAAGAGCCGATTCGCCGCAGTCACGGCACATATCGGCAGCTAATTGTGCAATTAAAGCAATACCGAGAACCTTAAACATAATCTTTATGTACGACGATGCCTCTGAAATTCCGGAAGTAATGCTTTTCAAAGCAGCTGTTATTTCGGAAACAGCCGAAAAAGATTGCCAAAACACTAAAAGAGACGAAACTAAAACAAGCAGCAAAGCAACGGTTTTATTATATTGTTTGAAAAAAATTCCAAAAACAAGCGCAACAAGCGCTATTCCTATAACCCTGCCTATCATAAATCAAACAATGATTTAACAGTTGAAAACAGTTCGCTTATTTGAGGAATAATCATCATCAGCACAACAACTATTCCTGCAAGCGTTGTTAGCATTGCCTGATCTTCTCTGCCGCTGCGGACCAAAACCGTATTTAAAACCGAAATGATAATTCCGATAGCGGCAATTTTAAAAATAAAATTAACATCCATATTACACATAGCCTTTCGGGAAATTGATGCCGAAGAGAATTTATATAACTAAAATCGTTATCAGCATTCCGCCCATAATGCCGAATGCAACAAATAACTTTGCGTGATTTTTATAATAATCGTTGTATCTTTGCACACTCATTTCCATACAAGATTTGTAAGCCTCAATATTATTCAGCATAGTGTTTACATCGGTGTTCCCGAGCATTTTAAGCAACAACGCCGTTCTTTCATTATCGCAATCATCAAGGCATGTTGATACAGAGATATTTTCAAAATCAATATTTTTAAGAAAAGTTAACTTTGAAAGGCTTGTTTCGGTTGCAAGGGAGTGAATTATTTTAACCGAATTATCCGCCGAAAAAGACAGCATTGCCGCCATCATATCTGCCATTTCAATAAGCAAATGAGATACTTTGATTTTTTCATTTAAACCGCGAGCGGCAAATATTCCTGCAAAAGTAAACGCAATGTTTATAAAAAGCAATCCGGCATATTTCATTTTAGCCAACTTCCGTTATTTCAAATTCATCTGTATAATTTTTTAAGAAAACGACATATTGGAATTCACCGGTTTCTATTAAATCGATAACTGTTTTTTTCCTCATAACCTGCTGCATACTTCCTGCATGAACAGAAACAGCAAAAGCAGCTCCGCATGAAAAGCCGCATTTCATAGCGCTGATTTCAGCATCTGATGATATCTCATCACAGACAATTACTTCCGGCGACAGTGAACGCACGGCATTTTCTATTCCCAATGCCTTCGGGAATCCGCAAATGACATCCGTATTTAAGCCTACATCGGCAAATTTGCTGTTATTATCACAGCAAGCTATTTCATTGCGTTCGTCAATAATACAAACTTTTCTGTATTTATTATCAAAGCCGCTTGAAAGTTGCCTTGCAAAATCACGCAAAAAAGTTGTTTTTCCTCCTCCCGGAGGGGCAGCAACGATAATACCCGGCAAATTACCTATAAAAAGTGAATTAAGAACAGGCCTTGCACAGTTTTTAATTTCCTTAGAAATCCTTATATTAAGCGATGTTGGATTTTTCACGGCGGTTATTCTGCCGTTTTTAACAACGGCGGTTGAGCAAACACCAACCCGATTTCCGCCTTCAACTGTTATAAATCCGTTTATCAGATTATCTATCTCACAGTGCAATGAGTAATTACAGAGCCTTTTGAAAATCAAATCAAATTCATCTTCATTAACTACATAAGCATAATCGGAAATATGATTTAGCAGTTTTCCCTGCAAAGTTATAAAGTATGCTTCTTTGCCGAATACTATAATCAACGGTAAATTTTTTCTGATTCTGAATTCGGTTATGCAACACAGTGTGCCGGATGAAAGTTGAGCCAAAGAGCTGTTTATGCCATCTGATAAGCACGAAATAATTGAGTTTAATGCCACTCATCTCACCTCATTCAAAATATATGAACAAGCTTTTTTCAATATTACCAATAATTCGGTTGAACAATCAACAAGCCTGTGCTAAAATTAAAATATAAAATTTTACGGAGATTTTTATGGATATTACACAAAACAAAACAAACCGATTTACTAATTCATATATCAATGGCGAAACAGTTAATTATGTTATTTCTGTTATCCTTTCATTTTTTGTTTTAATAGTTTCAAAACAAGCTTTAAAAATATTTGGTCTTGGCACAAATGCTGCGTGCTGGTTCGGCTTTGCTTTGGGAGAAACTGCGCTTTATTTTCTTGAAAAATACTTTGTATATAAAGAAAATGCTTTAAATGACGGCATTAGACAAATCGTATTTGCAATTATTTCCGGAGCAATGCACCTCGGAATATACGGAGCCGTGTCTTCCCTTGGCAAAATTCTCGGTCGTGAAATATTTTTATCTTGGTTTTTTTCGCTTATATTTGTTGCTGTTATAAATTATCCCGTTTCAAGGATTCTTGTGTTTGATTGCATGGAGCCTGCGCAAAAACGCAAAAACGGCAGAGTATACAAAAAATTCTTTTCAAACAGATTCGTTATTCTTTCCATGGGCATTTCCCTTTTGCTCATGCTTTTTATTATTGCAATATTCAACGCTTTTCCGTTTGGCGACACCACAGTTTTAAGAATGGATTTATATCATCAATACGGGCCGTTGTTTGTTGAGCTTTATGACAGAGTTACTCATTTTAAATCCTTTGCATATAGTTGGACTTCCGGCGGAGGTTCAAGCTTTTTAGGAAACTTTTTTAACTATCTTGCGAGTCCGTTCAGCGCAATTCTGTTTTTATTTGACCGCAAAGATATGGCATACGCAATAACCTCAATGATGATTGCAAAATGCATTTGTTCCGCAGGCAGTTTTACATTTTACTTAAAAAGAAGTTTGGGAAAGCATTCTGTTGCTTCTGCCGTTTTCGGAATTTTCTATGCTTTTTCCGCATATTTTCTTGCATATTTTTGGAACATAATGTGGCTTGACGGAATGATTATTCTTCCACTTATTGCACTCGGTATAGAAAGCATTATAAACAAAGGCAGCGGAAAGCTTTACCTGCTTTCGCTTATTTATATTTTATATTCAAGTTACTACATGGGATATATGTGCTGCATTTTCTCCGTTATATATTTTGCGGCATATTGCTTTATCACTAAAAATAACTCAAAGCTTTTAAATGAAAATGAGATATACACAAAGAAATTTTCAATAAAAAAACTGCTTAACTACAGATATGTTGATCGAGCGCTGAGGTTTGCGGCATTTTCTTTACTTGCAGGCTTAATTTGTGCAGTTGTTTTGTTGCCGGTATTTTTTATTTTGAAAAGTTGCAGTGCCACATCAGATAATACTCCTAACACTGCGGAATCTTACTTTACTCTTTTTGATTTTATAGAAACTCATTTCGCTGCACTTGAAACAACAATAAGATCAAGCGGAAATGATATCCTACCGAATGTTTATACATCCGTTCTTACAATAATTTTGGTGCCTCTTTATTTTGCAAACGGAAAAATAAGATTTAAAGAAAAAGCCGTTTACGGAATATTGATTGCTCTGTTTTTTATTTCGTTCAATAACAACTATGTTAATTTCTTCTGGCATGCCTTTCATTTTCCGAATGATTTACCTTTCAGATATTCATATATGTATTGCTTTATTTTGCTTGTTGTTGCATTTAAAGCACTTGAAAAGATCAACGAATTGCGTGTCCAAGACATTGTACTTTGCGGCCTCTTTTGGGTTGGCATGTTGGCAGTTGCAAGTGAATTGCCAACAGAAAAGCTAAGCGAAACATCTATTTATGTTACCGCAGCGTTTTTGGTTATTTATACCGGTGTTTTAGTGGTTATCAAAAAAAATGCGATTTCAAAATTTGTTGCCGGAGTTCTTGTTGCCGCAATGGCCTTTTGTGAAGTTGTTATCGCCGATCCGGCAGCATTCGGATTTAATCAAAAGCAATCCGGATATATTGAAAATTACGACACATACAGAGAAGCTGTAAACTATATATCAGAAAATGATAAATCAGACTACAGAACCGAGCTTTGCACGCTTAACACAAGAATGGACGATTGCCTGTATGGTTATAACGGAATGAGCATATTTTCATCAATGGCATATGAGGATTATTCAGGCTCACAATACAGTCTGGGTATGTATGGCAACAGAATTAACAGCTACACATATAACACGCAAACTCCGGTTTACAATATGATGTACAACCTTAAGTATTTAATCAAAAAGAATTCAGATGGTGACCTTTCAAACGAGCTTTATGCAAAGTGTTTTGAAACGGAAAACGGAGCTGCTGCAATTTATGAAAACAGATATTTTCTTCCGAAAGTATTTTGTGTTAATGAGGCAATAAGCGGATGGAGCACGGCAGAAGGCAATCCGTTTGAAGTTCAATCCGATTTCTTTACCCTTGCAACAGGATATTCAAATGTTTTCATTCCTGCAAGCTACACTAACACATCTTATACCGGAATGAGCGGCGAAGACATAACGCAATCTGGCACACAATGGATTGAAAAAACAACCGAAGCATCATATGCTCAAACAGATATTACAATTCAAGCAGAAGAAAACGGAAATCTTTACCTGTATGTTACTGCGAGCGACATTGATAACATAAGTGTTATTGAAGATGAAAACTCTGAATCATACAGTATAGATACGCCTTATATAATTGATTTGGGATATCACGCAAAAGGATCTTCATTAACTGTATCACTTGATTGTGCATCAATGCCCGTCGGCGAATCCAGCGTTGAAATTTACGCTTACAGCATAAATCAAAACGCCTTAACATTAGGATACAACAAATTAAGAAAGGGGGCTATGGAGGTTTCTAAGCATACCGACACTGTACTTTCGGGTAAAGTTACGGCAAGTGAAAACAGTATTCTTTATTCATCAATTCCGTATGATGAAGGTTGGTCAGTTTATATTGACGGTGAAAAAACCGAAACATTTAAAATCGGAGGAAGTCAGCTTGGTGTTATGATGAAGCCCGGCGAACACAGCGTAAAATACGTTTATACTCCTAAAGGTGTTTACCTTGGTGCCGGAATCAGCGCCGGTGCCCTTATTTCAACAGCGGCAATATTCGTTATTTATCGCCGAAAAAAAGCAAATAATGACAAATTAGTAAAAAGTTAAAAATAAGGTTTACAAGGTAATATAAATGTTGTAAAATACCACCGTAAATGCAAACGGGCGAATTATATATGATTTGCCCTTTTGTTTCAATAGGAATAAGGAGAAATAAAATGGCAAGATTAACAGCACAAAATGTAGAAACAATTCCGTATGGTCCTCTTGGCATAATTGCAATGCCGGGCTGCGAGGCTTTCGCAGACAAAGTTGATCAATATCTTGTTCAATGGAGAAAGAATCAGGCTCTTGAGCACCAGGGTTCAATTGCTTTCTACGGCTACCAAAGAGAAACCTACAAAATTGACATTTCAAATCCCCGCTTCGGAAGCGGTGAAGGCAAGGCTGTAATCAATGAAACCGTTAGAGGCTACGACCTTTATATCGTTACGGATTGCTTCAATTACAGTGTAACTTATGAAATGTACGGCATGACGGTGCCTAAATCCCCGGATGATCATTATGCAGATCTTAAAAGAGTTATTTCGGCGGCTTCATCTAAGGCTAAAAGAATTTCTGTTATTATGCCGATGCTTTACGAAGGCAGGCAGCACAAGAGAGCAAGCCGTGAATCACTTGACTGTGCAATGGCATTGCAAGAGCTTGTTTCACTCGGTGTTGAAAATATTATTACATTTGATGCACACGATCAAAGAGTGCAAAATGCTATTCCCCACAAATCATTTGAAAATGTTATGCCTACATATCAGATGATCAAAGCTTTCGTTAACAACATTGAAAATCTTAATGTAGACAAAGATCATCTTATGGTTATTTCCCCAGATGAAGGTGCTATGCAAAGATGTATTTACTTTGCAACTCAGCTTGGCGTTAATCTTGGTATGTTCTATAAAAGAAGAGATTTTACAAGAGTAGTTAATGGCAGAAACCCAATTGTTGAGCACCAATACTTAGGTGATCCGTTAAACGGCAAAGATGTTATAATTGTTGACGATATGATTTCCTCCGGAGAATCAATGCTTGAGGTTGCAAAAAAGCTTAAGGCTCTGGGTGCAAACAGAATTTTTGTATGCACCACATTCGGCCTTTTTGCAAACGGCCTTGATGTGTTTGACAAAGCATATGAAGAAGGCGTATTTGAAAAAGTATTCACAACAAACGGCGTTTATCAAACTCCGGAGCTTCTTTCAAGAGAGTGGTATCAATCTGTTGATCTTTCAAAATATGTTGCTTACTTCCTTGATACTCTTAATCATGATATGTCTGTTTCATCATTGCTTGATTCCTCGGATAAAATCGATCAGATTTTAAGAAGAAAAGGACTGAAATAATCTATGAGCGAGTTAAAAAACAAAACTAATGTTAACGAAACAGCCACCGACGAAGTTGTTGAAGAAGTTAAGGCAAAAAAGCCAAAACATATTTTTACAACAAAGCAGCTTATTATTTCAATTGTAATTGCAGTATTTGCTGCTGCTATAGTTACGGGTACGGTTGTTTGCGCAATTAACCATGTAAATCCTGTTTCATATGTGGCAGGCGAAGCAAACAAAGGTAAATTGGTAGGCAAATGGCAAAGCCAAAACGCACCGGGCCTTTCTGCTTATGAGTTTTTTGAAGACGGCACTTATTCTTCTTACATCTCAACTTATTCGTTTGACGGCGAATATGATGTTAAGGGCGACAAGCTTGTGCTTAAAAACACAAAAACAAATCAGGAAGCCACCTATAAATATGCCATTAACGGAAACACGCTTTCACTTACCCTCGTTAACACAAACGGCTCTGACTTAGACGACAAAGAGCCAAACAAATATGATAAGGTTGATTCCTTAAATCAAAAATCAATTTCACAAATGCTTGATGCATACAAAGAAAAAGCATCTGAAAGTTCAACTGCAAAAACAAAATAATAACGCTTAAAATCCCGGGAATCCCGGGATTTTTTGTTATATTTAATTCAATTCAGTCAATAATAATTGTATACATAAACGATTGATTGGTGGTTAATGTATGCAATACGGCAAGGTTGAAATTTGCGGAATAAACACAAGCGAAATCACGGTTTTAAAAGAAAGCGAAAAAATAGAACTGCTAAGAAAGGCAAGAGCCGGCAACAAAGCGGCAAGAGAAGATCTTATAAAAGGGAATTTGCGCCTTGTGCTTTCCGTTGTGCAGCGTTTTCAAAACAGAGGCGAAAGCATGGATGATTTGTTTCAGGTTGGTGTTATAGGGCTTATTAAAGCAATTGATAACTTTAATCTTGATCTTGATGTTCGATTTTCAACTTACGCCGTGCCGATGTGCATTGGAGAAATCAGGCGTTATTTAAGAGATGACAACCCGGTAAGAGTAAGCCGTTCAATGAGGGATACCGCCTACAAGGCTATGCAGGTAAAAGAGCAACTGATAAATGCAAACGGAAAAGAACCCACGATTGAAGATATAGCAGAAAAACTTGAAATGAATAAAAGCGAGGTAGTGCTTGCACTAGAGGCGATAGTTGATCCGGTTTCATTATATGAACCTGTTTACAGCGACGGAGGAGACACAATTTATATTATGGATCAGGTTGGAGACAATTCAACCGACAAGGATTGGGTGGATGAAATATCAATTAAAGATGAGTTAAAAAGGCTTGATCCCAGGGAAAGAACAATAATGTATTTGCGCTTTATGAGGGGAAAAACGCAAATGGAGGTTGCAAAAGAGGTTGGTATATCTCAAGCACAGGTCAGCCGACTTGAAAAAAACGCACTTAAAAGAATTAAAGGAGAATAAAAAAAGACGATGATTTGGGCTGTCCCCTCCTCATCGTCTTTTTATCATTCATCATTCAAAAGCGGCTTTAAATATTGAGCAGTATATGATTTTTTTGATTTTGCTATTTCCTCGGGAGTACCCTGCGCAATAATCAAGCCTCCGCCCTTACCGCCTTCGGGACCGAGATCAATAATATGATCTGCGGTTTTTATAACATCAAGATTATGTTCAATCACAAGCACTGTGTTGCCGCTGTTTACAAGAGCATCGAGCACATTAACAAGTTTGTGCACATCTGCCGTGTGAAGCCCCGTTGTTGGCTCATCAAGTATATAAATTGTTTTACCTGTTGAGCGCTTCATAAGCTCAGTAGCAAGTTTTACCCTTTGTGCCTCACCGCCGGAAAGAGTTGTTGCGGGTTGACCTATTTTTATATAACCGAGGCCTACATCCGAAAGAGTTTTCAGCTTTCTGAAAATCTTTGGCTGCTGTTTAAAAAATTCCATTCCCTCATCAACAGTCATTTCAAGAACCTCAAAAATGTTTTTGCCTTTAAACTTAACCTCCAGCGTTTCATGGTTATATTTATGGCCACCGCAAACCTCACAAGGAACATACACATCGGCAAGAAAATGCATTTCTATTTTAACGATACCGTCGCCTTGGCAAGCTTCACACCTGCCGCCTTTAACATTAAATGAAAATCTGTTAGATTTATAACCTTTCATTTTTGCATCCGGGGTAGAAGCAAAAAGATCTCGAATATCATTAAAAACGCCGGTATAAGTTGCGGGATTGGAGCGAGGAGTTCTGCCTATGGGAGATTGGTCTATGTTTATAACCTTATCAAGAAATTCCACGCCTTTAATATTTTCAAATTTTCCCGGTCTTTTTTTTGCGTTGTTAAGTTCATTTGCCAAATATTTATATATAATTTCATTAACCAGGCTTGATTTTCCGGAGCCGGAAACACCAGTTACAGCAACAAATTCTCCAAGCGGAATCTCAACGTCTATTTTTTTTAGATTATTTTCAGCGGCACCGAAAACAATAAGCTTATGCCCGTTTCCCGAACGCCTTTTTTTCGGAACAGGTATTTTCCTTTTACCTGAAAGGTATTGACCGGTTATTGATTTTTCACATGCAATAATATCTTCAACAGATCCGCTTGCAATCAGTTCACCGCCGTGAACACCGGCACCCGGTCCTATATCAACAATATAATCGGCGGCACGCATTGTGTCCTCATCATGCTCAACAACGATCAATGTGTTACCAAGGTCTCGCAAATGACGCAATGTGCCCAGCAGCTTATCATTGTCTCTTTGATGCAATCCGATTGAAGGCTCATCAAGGATATAAAGCACTCCCATCAAAGATGAACCTATTTGTGTAGCCAGGCGAATTCTTTGAGCCTCACCGCCGGAAAGTGTTGCAGCATCTCGGGCAAGAGAAAGATAATCAAGCCCAACGGAATTAAGGAAAGTGAGTCTTTCTTTAATTTCTCTGACTATTAAGTTACCAATAAGTTTTTCTTTTTCGTTCAGTTTCAAATTACTGATAAATTCAAGTTCTTCAGAAACAGACATTTTGCAAAATTCATAAATATTTTTTTCGCCTACTGTTACTGCCAAACTGATTTTTGAAAGTCTTGCGCCCTTACATTCAGGGCATCGAGAAGCAACCATTACGGTTTCAATTTCGGATCTTGCCCATTCAGAGCCCGATTCATTATAACGCCTTTTAAGATTATTGATAACTCCCTCAAAATCATTTGTATATGTGCCCGAGCCGTAAGCGGTTACTCTTTTCATTTTTATTTTCTTTCCGTTTGTGCCGTAAAGAATAGCTCTGATTCCGTCTTTAGGGAGCATCTCAACCGGCATATCAAGCGAAAAATCATATTCCTTGGCAAGTGCTTCAAAATACATTCTTGCAATTGAAGATCCGTCTGCCACATTCCAGCCGCTTGCCTTAACGGCACCTTGATTTATTGAAAGCTTTTTATTGGGAATAACAAGATTTTCATCTATCTCCATAAAAGTGCCCAGACCGGAACAGCACTTGCAGGCACCGTATGGATTATTGAAAGAAAACATACGGGGGCTCATTTCTTCAATCGAAACGCCATGTTCGGGGCAGGCATAATCAAGCGAAAAAAGCTCATCTTCACCGTCAAGAATATTGCAAATAATAGTGCCTTTAGAAAGATGCGTTGCCGTTTCAATACTATCGGTTAAGCGACTTCTTATACTGTTATTAACAACAAGCCTGTCCACAACGATTTCAATATTATGTTTCTTATTTTTATCAAGCTCAATTGTTTCAAAAAGATCATAGATACTGCCGTCAATTCTGACACGAGCATAACCCGATTTGCGTGCATCATCAAGTTCCTTTAAGTATTCACCCTTTCTGCCGCGTACAATCGGAGCCATAATCTGTATTTTCGTGCCCTCGTCATAAGCCATAATCTTATCAACAATTTGGTCTACTGTTTGCTGAGTGATTTCTCTGCCGCACACAGGGCAATGAGGAATACCTATTCTTGCATAAAGCAACCTTAAATAATCATATATTTCGGTTACCGTGCCTACAGTTGAGCGAGGATTCTTTGATGTTGTTTTTTGATCGATTGAAATAGCAGGACTGAGTCCTTCAATATAATCAACATCGGGCTTTTCCATCTGTCCCAAAAACTGACGGGCGTATGACGAAAGGCTTTCAACATATCGCCTTTGACCTTCTGCATAAATAGTGTCAAAAGCAAGGCTTGATTTGCCGGATCCCGAAAGGCCGGTGAAAACAACCAAACTGTCTCTTGGAATTTCAACATCGATATTTTTTAAATTATGTTCTCTTGCGCCTTTAACTATTATATTTTTATTCATATATTCACCTTTAATCACATATCTTTCAGTTCGTTTATCTTATCTCTGAGGTAAGCGGCATGTTCAAATTCAAGCAGCTTTGCAGCTTCTTTCATTTCTGCGGTCAATTTTTGAATAAGCGATTCCTTTTCCTTTTTTGAGAGGCGTTTTTTGCTTCTGCCTTCAACTTTTTCCTTTGAGGTAATTTCAAGCACATCTCTAACACCTTTTTTTATTGTTTTAGGTGTTATTCCGTGTTCTTCATTATACTTTTGCTGCAAAGAACGCCTGCGCAAAGTTTCCGTTATTGCCTTTTCCATAGACGGAGTTACACAATCCGCATACATAATAACCTCACCGTTTGCATTTCTTGCGGCACGGCCGATTGTTTGCACAAGTGAAGTTTCAGAACGCAAAAATCCCTCTTTATCAGCATCAAGAATTGCAACAAGAGAAACTTCGGGAATATCGAGACCTTCTCTTAAAAGATTTATACCGACAAGTACGTCAAATTCGCCAAGGCGCAAATCACGGATTATCTGCATACGCTCAATAGTGTCTACATCGTGATGCATATATCTTACTTTTATTCCGAAACCCTCAAGATAAGCAGTTAAATCTTCCGCCATAGCTTTGGTGAGTGTTGTTACAAGCACACGCTCACCACGCTCTGTTCTTACATTTATTTCCGAAACAAGATCATCCATTTGATCGTCTGTGGGTTTAACGGTTATTTCGGGATCAAGCAATCCCGTGGGCCTTATAATTTGCTCAATTATTTGCGCAGAATGTTGTTTTTCAAATTCTCCCGGCGTTGCGGAAGTAAAAATAACCTGATTTATCTTTGAATAAAACTCATCAAAAGTCAGCGGTCTGTTGTCAAAGGCGGAAGGAAGCCTAAAGCCGTATTCAATAAGACTTGCCTTGCGGCTGTGATCTCCGCCGTACATTCCCCTTACCTGAGGCAGCATAACATGGCTTTCATCGCAAAACAAAAGAAAATCATCGGGAAAATAATCAAGAAGAGTGAACGGAGCCTCTCCCGGTTTTCTGCCGCTCATAACAGCGGAATAGTTTTCAATTCCTTTACAAAAACCGGTTTCCTGAAGCATTTCAATATCATTCATTGTTCTTTCTTTGATACGCTGGGCTTCAAGAAGCTTTCCTTTTGATTCAAAATAAGAAACCCTTTCAACCATTTCGTTATATATTTTATCAAGTGCAATTTTCATCTTTTCCGCACCGACAACATAATGCGATGCAGGGTAAATACAAGCATGAGAAAGAATACCCTCAACCTTGCCCGTAAGAGGATTTATTTCGGCAATTCTGTCTATTTCATCGCCAAAAAATTCAACTCGTATTGCATTTCCTGATGACCCGGCAGGAAAAATTTCAACAGTGTCTCCCCTAACTCTGAACTTATTTCTGACAAAATTTATATCGTTTCTTTCATATTGAATAGCCACAAGGCGAGTAAGCAATTCATCTCTTTCAAGTTTTGCACCGCTGCGAAGTGAAATAACCATGTTCCGATAATCTATTGGGTCGCCTATAGAATATATACAAGACACCGAAGCAACAATAATAACGTCTCTGCGCTCTGAAAGAGCGGCAGTGGCACTATGGCGCAATTTATCTATTTCCTCGTTAATGGCACTGTCTTTTTCAATATAGGTATCTGTTGTGGGCACATAAGCTTCAGGCTGATAATAATCATAATAAGAAACAAAATATTCAACAGCATTTTCCGGAAAGAACTCTTTAAATTCCGAGCAAAGCTGAGCCGCCAAAGTTTTATTATGGGCAAGCACCAATGTTGGCCTGTTAATTTTTTCTATAATATTTGCCATTGTAAATGTTTTTCCGGACCCGGTAACACCCATAAGGGTTTGTTCCCTATCGCCGTTCAAAACACCTTTCACAAGAGCATCAATAGCCTGTGGCTGGTCGCCGGTAGGCTTAAATTCACTTACAAGCTTAAATTTATCCGTATAAATCACCCTTTCGCCGCAACCGCACTCACTTATGAATACTTTTTTCAGAGAGAAGCACGAAAATTTTTCTTTTATTATTTATAATCGGAGTTATTATAACACATTATTTACTTTTTGCAAATTGTATTATATAATTAGTGTATGAAAATTTTAACAGTAAGCAAAAACGATTCGGGGCAAAGGCTCGATAAATATCTGCTGAAAGTTTTTCCTAAGCTTCCGAAATCGCTGATGTACAAAGAGATCAGAAAAAAGAATATTAAAATCAACAAAAAACGCACACAACCCGATTATATAATAAATGAGGGTGAAGAAATATCGCTGTATTTAAAAGACGATGTGCTGGAGGAAAAGAAAAAGCATTACGACTTTATGAAAGCTCCTTCCGAGCTTGACATTCTTTATGAGGATGGTAACATAATGCTTATAAACAAACGCCCGGGTCTTCTTTGCCATCCTGACGGCAAAGAATACACAGCAACTCTTATCGCTGCTGTTAAGCGCAAATTGTTTGAAAACGGAGAATGGGATCCAAACGAAAGCGAGGCATTTACCCCTTCTCTTGCCAACAGAATAGACAGAAATACCGGAGGCATCGTTATTGCGGCAAAAAATGCTCAATCACTGCGCATTTTAAACGAAAAAATAAAGACAAGAGAAATAGAAAAGCATTATCTGGCTGCTGTGCACGGAACATTTGATGTTAAAGAGGCTGAGCTTAAAGCGTATTTGTCAAAGAACGAGCGCACAAACAAAGTGTCTGTTTTCGACAAAGAAAAGCTGGGTTCAAAAGAGATAATCACAAAATACAAGGTTATTGATGAATATGATGATTTTTCGCTTTTAGACATAGATTTGAAAACAGGACGAACTCATCAAATAAGAGCACATATGGCGCACATTGGGCACCCTCTTTTGAACGACGGTAAATACGGCACTGAGGAAGGCAGATTTCGCCAGGCGCTCTATAGTTATAAGCTTATATTCAATATCAAGAACGCCGATATTCTTGATTATCTTGCAGGCAAGGAATTCACAGCCGAGAACTGTGAGATTTTAAAAAAATTTAAGGAGAGAAAATTTTAAATGAAAGAAAAATTTATAAGGGTGCTTTCACCGATATCATTGGCAGTTTATGCATTTCTTGATTTGGCAGTGATAGGATTTGGAATTTTTGCGATAAAAAAAGCCACAATAATTTTAAACACCTGGGTTATAATATTTATTGCAATAGAGGTTTTTGCAATAGTGATAGCCGCAATCGGAACAAAAGAGTTGCTTTCAAACGGCGTTAAATTCAGTGACGATGAAGCAGAATTCACCGGCGTTGACGAAAACAACATCATAGCCTATGATGAAATAGCGGCAATTGAGGCATACAGAGATACTGCGGCAAGCTTAACAAAAAATTTTGATATGCGCCATTCGCTTTTGATTTTTACTTTGAAAGATGAAAACGGAAACGAAAAAACCAATACGATAGATATCGGATTGGTTAATAACAGCACAATGAATAAAATACTTGATGAATTCAAAAATCACATTGATTCCGATAAAATAACATTCACTCAAAAGAAAAAATCAGATTTTGCGGCTAAATTTGAGAATCGTCAAAAAAGCGCCGAATCTGCTGAAAGCATAAAACAAGAAATTGTTAAAGACGAAAGTGATAAAACAAAAGCCGTTTCGCAAGTGCCGGATCTTGATATAGAACCGCCAAAAAGAGATAATAAATAATATTTCATATATCAAAAAACGCAGTATGCCAAAAGCATACTGCGTTTTCTATTTAAATTCAATTTCAAAATCAGATTCGGAAAACCTAACGGAAACAGGCTGAAAATCCTCATCAAAATCTGCAATGAAATTGCCGAGTTTTGTTTTCCCGCATATGTTATAAGAATTGTTTTCTTTTTTTAATTCGGCATCCGATTGATTATTTATTGCGCTTATTAAATCAAAAACAGCAATGGCAGGGTTAGTTAATTCAAAATTTCTGTTTTGCTCTAATACTTTTATATCACCATAAGAAAAAGAAATTTCATTACCGTTATAGTAAATACTAAGGCCCTTTGCAGCGGTTGAAAGCACATCAATTGTAACGCCTTCCTTAGAATATGAAATATTACAGTCATATTCAAAATTGCGGCATGATATTATTGCGTTTTTTGAAAAATAAGGCAATTCAAATTTACTTTTTTCGGCACTGCAACCACATAACAGACTCAATGCCAAAAGGATTGAAAAAATTCGTTTCAATCAAATCATTCCGTTATTCATATTCACTCATTAGCGCACCAAGCAAATCAAGCATATCTTCAACAGTCATACCCCTTACGCTGATTTCTTCGGCTGTGATATCGCCGCATTTACCGTGAATATAAACTGCGCATCGAGCTGCGGCAAAGGCATTTATTCCCTGTGCGATAAATGAGGCAATCATACCGGTAAGCATATCGCCGGTGCCCCCCATTGCCATGCCGGGATTGCCTGTTGTGTTAATAAACACGCTTTTACCATCCGTTACTACGGTATTTGCACCTTTCAATACAAGAACACATGAATATTCCTTAGCAAAAGCCTTTGCGATTTCTATCCTGGAAGAAGAAACCGCAGCAACAGATTCACCTATAAGTCTTGCCATTTCACCCGGATGCGGTGTTAAAACAACGGGCGCTTTAGAGTCCTTTAATACATCTATATTCGTTAAAACCGAATTTATACCGTCTGCATCAAGAACTACAGGAACTTCAGATTCTTTTATAATTTGGTTTACTATAACCTGCGTATCGTCGTTATTACCTATTCCGCAGCCGATTGCAATACTGTCTGCCCAATCAAGTTCGTCAATAATTTTATTAAGAGCTCCCATGGAAAAGGTGTGTTGCTTGTTTTCACTCATAGGAAGAAACACGGGCTGAATAAGATGCGAAGTCATAACAGGATAGATTGATTTCGGAAATGCACATTTAAGCAAACCTACTCCCGTTTTTAAAGCGGCCTTTGCACATATAACCGCAGCACCCGGCATATCATAACTGCCGCAAAAATTGAGCTGATGCCCGTTTTGCCCCTTATTTGAATTAACATTTCTCTTGGTAAAACAGCTTTTAACAAAATCAGCAGTAATTGTTTGCACGGAATTTTGTTCAAAGCAATCATCAGGAATACCTATATCAACAACATAAGTTTTTCCGCAATATTCATTAGCCGGCGGCAGCACATGGCAATATTTCAAAGTTGAAATTGCAATTGTAACATCCGCTTTTATTGCCCTGTAAACAGTGCCGCAAGATGCATCTGTGCCGCTTGGAGTATCTATAGAAACAACAGTTGCAGATGAGGAATTAACGGCATCAAAAACAGAAGAAAACGGTTCTCTTGCTTCACCGTGAAATCCTATACCGAAAATGCAATCAACTATCAAATCACCGCTTAAAGGAGCTTCGCCAAAAGAAAAACAAGGCACTCCCTTATCAACAGCGCAATTAAAATACATAAGCGGCTCGGCAAGCTGCGGAGCTTTATCCGCAAGAACAATTTGAGCATCACAACCGAAATCCTTTAAATCAGATGCAATAACAAATCCGTCTCCTGCATTCTTTCCGTTTCCGCAAACCACCGAAACACATTTTCCTTTAAGAGCATCACCAAAAAGCTTTATGATTTTTGAAGCGCAAGAATCACCGGCTTTTTTCATAAGCTCAGCTTCGGTGAAATATTTTTCAAACGACAGTGCTTCTGCCCTTTTGATCTCATCAGCGCTGAGAATTCTCATAAAATTCACTCCCAAATAATAACTGTTGCCATTGCATAATCTCCGTCATGACTGATAGAAACGCTGCTGTTTTTAAGCTTTGAAAAATAAGGCGCACCTGCCTCATTATGTAAAATTTCATAATTGCTCAGCGGTTTATCAATACCGCATTCGAGCGCTTTCACAAGTGCTTCCTTTGCGGCAAAAAGGCCTGCAAAACTTTGTGAACTTTTACAATATTTAATTTCATTATCCGTATAAACAAAGTTCAAGAAGCTCTGCTTTTTAATACTGCTTTCAATTCTTGAAATTTTAACAATATCAGTACCGATTTTAAACATTTATTCTCCGATAGGTTTAATTTTAAATGAGTTTTTATAGCTTGCCGCAAATGCTTTTCTGCTGTTTTTAGCCGGAATAGGGCCACAGGCGTTTGATCCCGCACCCAGCATATAACCGTCTATTCCTATAAATGTTGTATCATAATCAAGCAAATCTTCATTATGGGTTGCTTTAGCACATTGAACGGGATTGTAATGATGAGCCGAGAAAACAAAAGAATTATCACTTTCAATTTTAATTCCCGTGCCCTCATTATCCGTTATTTCTGCCCAATATGTTGAATATCTCATTCCACTTTCCTGCGGTTTTATGTATTTACAGCGCATATCGGAAACAGTGGTTTCATTAACCTTAACGGCAGAATGCTCATGAAAATCGCTCAGCGTTTCGGAATCATAACCGAAATATTTAACATATTCAAATTCCTTTGGCATTTCAAATGCAAGACCGAGCCTTGGAGGCATTTTAACGGTAAGACAAGAAAACTTGTAAGAAACGGCTATTTCGCCGTTTCCGTTAACGCTAAGTAACACCTTGAGGTGCCCTGCATTGCTGAAGGTTGCTGTGCGAAGTTTATAAACCGTTGTTATATCAACACAATCGCCGTTTTGTTTATAAGAAGATTTACACTTTGAGGTTGAAAGATACGGCAAACCGTCTTTATTCCAAATAATCTTCAAATACATATCGTTATCGAGCGGTGCCCTGTAAACAGACGGAACAAAGCCTCTGGAATTACCGAGCGTTATTTGATTCAAAAGCTCTTTACCGTTAAATCTATAGCTTTCAAGCTCACCCGTTTTGCAGTTAAATATGAGCCTGCCGCCTTTATAATAAACAACGGCCCTGCCTTCGCTTGATTCAACATATGCCTTTTCAGCGCATGACGATTGCTGCGATTTATATTCACTGCTGATAATTATTTGTTCTGATGCAATCTCGTCTTCAAGTTCATTATAGCTGAAAACAATTGAAGTGTGTCCCTTTTGAACATAATCAACTTTAATTGTTTGTGATGTTTGCGGTTCAATTATTAAATCAAATTGGCCTGATGCAGCCTCCACACCGTCATTATAAACAGTATATTTAACAATAAGTTCGGCAGTTTTGAAATAAAGATGATTGAAAAATTCAAAATCATTTCCGCCAAGGTGCTTTGCGCGAACGGGGCGATAGCAAGCTTTCATTTGCAATGCGCCGGTGTGCGGCTCTCTGTCCGGGAAGAAAAGGCCGTCTACACAGAAATTACCGTCATGCTTCCATTCTGCATGATCACCGCCGTATGTATATTTATATTTGCCCATACCGTCAAATGCTGCATGATCTGCAAATTCCCAAATACAACCACCCATCATATTATCGGCAGAATAAAAATAATTCACATATGTTTCAAGATCACCGGCTCCGACACCCATAGCATGAGCATATTCGCAAAGATAAAACGGCTTTTCATAATATTTTGAAGGTAAACCCTTTCCTGCTGCAATTTTTTTACAAATATTCGGCCAAGTATACATTTCCGAATGAACATCATATGACCAACGCTTTGTGCGGGTTACGCCCTCATAATGAATAGGCAAATCGGTTAATCTTTTAAGCTCGTCATAGCAATAATCTTGGCATTTATAACCGCCGGATTCATTGCCGAGAGACCACATTATGATTCCGGGATGATTTCTGTCTCTTCTGAACATACGCATAACCCTGTCTGAAAAATGCTCTTTCCAAGAAGAATCCGCAGAAATCAAATTTGGCTTCATAATTTCGTTACAGCCGTGACTTTCAATATCTGCTTCGTCAACCACATAAACGCCGTATTCATCACAAAGATCAAGAAAGGTCGGATCCGGAGGATAATGTGATGTGCGTACGCAGTTAACATTATATTCCTTAAAAATTCGCACATCTCTTTCCATATCGGAAACAGACATAGTATAGCCTTTTTCTGCATCTGTGTCGTGATGATTTACACCGAGCAGCTTAATTTTTTGATTATTAAAGAAGAAAACATTTTTTTCTATACGAACATCTTTAAATCCGATTCGCCTGCGAATTATCTCTTCCGTTTTATCGTTTCTTGAAAGAGAAATATAGAGATCATAAAGTTTCGGAATTTCAGCAGACCATTCCTGAACATCAAGCACATCAAAGGTGAGCTTATCAACTTTGCCGGGGCATATTTTTAAAGAGCGCTCTGCAATAACATTGTCTCCGTCCTTAATAACAGCTTTAAAGAGAACCTCATCAGCGATTTTAAAAACAGGAATCAAATCAAGAAGATAAGCACCGTCTGCACGACGTTTTGTTTTGATTTCAATATCATAAACTGAATTTAATCCTGTTTTGGTGATATAAACATCTCTGAATATTCCGTTATTTCTAAACATATCCTGGCATTCAAGATAAGTGCCCGTGCACCATTTATGCACAACTGCAACAATTTCGTTTTCACCCTCAAAAAGCATTTCTGTTATATCAAATTCGGCAGTATTATGGCTTCCTTCGCTGTAACCTACATATTTGCCGTTTACAAAAACATCCACGCAAGAAGCAACGCCAAGGAAGGTTAAAGTATAATTACCGACAACATCGGATAGAATAAACTTTTTTAAGTAAACTCCCGCCGAGCAATCTTCCGGAAACTTCGGAGGCTCGCACTTAAACGGATATCTTGAATTAAGATAATATGGTTCCTCATAACCTGTAAATTGCCAGCATGAAGGAACAGTAACAATATCTGTTTCTTCTTTTTCAGAATCGAATTCATCAGGAATATTTTGGCAATTATCATAATATTTAAACTGCCATTCGCCGGAAAGAACAGCAACCATTGAAGATGAATAACGCTCTGTTCTTATATCGCATTCAAGAAGCTCTTTTTCGTCACTAAAAGGAATAAAATATGAGCGAGGCTCAAGAATATTATCCTTATATACATTGAAATTCTTATAATTATCTTTTTTTAATTTATAAATCATTTTTTACTCCCCAAAGAAACAATTTAATAATTGCATTACAACAAATTCATTATATCATAAAGGAAACTTCCTTGCAATCAATTAAAATATAACTTTACTTGCAAAACAAATTGAGTTAAAATAATAGTAGCGGAGTTATTTTATTCCGAAAAATAAAAAAAGTTTGGCGAAAATAAATGAAAACCTGTTATTTTTCGTTAAATGTATAAATTAAGCCGATTTTAAATATATATTACCAAGGACGGTGACTTCACTTGATTGGTAATGTTGATAAAAGATGTGTTGAAATCGGCGAATACATAAGAGACACAGGCTCCACGGTGCGCCGTGCGGCAGCGGTTTTCGGAATCAGCAAATCAACAGTGCATATAGATGTAACAAAACGACTTTATGATGCAGACAGAATTTTATATAACGATGTTAAGGCCGTTTTGGAAAAAAACAAAGCACAAAGGCACATAAGAGGCGGTAATGCCACAAAAGAAAAATACAGCAAATTAAAGAAAAATAAAAAACAGTAATCGGAGGATTTTTAAATGAAACTCGGCTTTATAGGCTGCGGCAATATGGCAACAGCAATAATCAGCGGTGCCGTTAAATCAGGCACAATTAACGGAAAAGACATTTATGCATATAACCCAACAAAGTCAAAAGTTGATGCTCTTATTGAAAAATACGGCATAAACAGCTGTGAAAGTGCAACAGAAACAGTAAACAATTGTGATTATATTGTTCTTGCTGTTAAGCCAAATGTTTTAGCTTCTGTTTTAAATGAAATTGCAGGCAGTGTTTCCGGAAAAAACAAAATTCTTATATCAATTGCCGCAGGAAAATCAACAAAATTTATAGCAGATAATTTAAACAGTGAAGAAAAAATTGTCAGAATTATGCCAAACATAAATGCCGTTGTTTCGGAATCATGCACCGCATATTGCACAAACGAGCTTGTTACGGATTCAGAAAAAGAAAATATAGAAACACTGTTTTCTTCTATTGGCACAATAACAGAAATCGAAGAATCTGTATTTCCCCTATTCGGAGTCATAGGCGGCTGCTCGCCTGCATTTGTCTATATGTTTATAGATGCGCTTGCAAGAGCCGGAGTGCAGCATGGAATGAAAAAAGAACTTGCGCTTAAATTTGCCGCACAAAGCGTTTTGGGCAGTGCCAAAACAGTTCTTGAAAGCAATGAACACCCGTTTGAGCTTATCGACAAGGTTTGTTCACCGGGCGGAACAACAATAGAAGGCGTTATTTCGCTTCAGGCAGACGGCTTTGAGACAGCAGTTCACAACGCAGTTAACAAAGCCGTTGAGAAAGATAAAAAGCTTTAATAAAAAGATACCGCACACAAACAGAAGAACTCCTTTGAGATCACTCAAAGGAGTTCTTTTTTTAAAACACATCTGTTTCTTCAATCTTTTTGTTAAAGAATCTAATAGGCTTTCTGAAAGGAATTTTAAGAACAAGCCCAATAAGCAAGGCAATCAAAATATACGCACTGAGTTTGAGTAAATCAAGCCAATAATCCCCGCCGTAAGTACCACAAACACATTCGCGCATTGCGTTGATAACAAAGGTATATGGTAAATACGGATTGATTGCTTGGAAAAACTTAGGTGTAACATCTATTGGGAATGTTCCGCCGGAGCCGCCGATTTGAATAACAAGCAACACAACAACCGCCGCCTTGCCTATATCACCAAAGGTGTATGCAAGCGAATAGATAAGCATTGCATAAACAACTGCCGCAAAGCAGCCCGCAAACAGGAATTTAACCGGATGATAACATTGAATGCCGAGGAAGTACAAATCACCGAGGCAAACAATTAACGCCTGAACTATTGCAAACGCAATAAACAGCAATCCCCTTCCGAAATATTCCTGATACGGCTTTACGGGAGCGCCGAGTTCCTTTTTATGCTTAACATTGGTATTTATGATAGCTATCAGAATAACAGCGCCTACCCAAATGGCAAGTGTGCTGTAAAACGGAGCCATTGCGGAACCGTAGTTATCAATACCGTATATTTTATCTGTTTCAACCTGTACGGGACAAGCAATGAATTCACCGAGCTTATCTGCATTTTCGCTCATAACATTAAGAAACGTGTTAAATTCCTCGCTGTTGCTGAGTGTGTCTATTTTTTCACTGAGATTATCAAGTTCATTTTCAAAGTTTTTAAGCATTGATTGAAGCGAGCCAAACAATCCGACGCCGGAATCAAGCGAAGTGTTAAGAGTTTTTATTAAAGTATCAACAGTCGGCACATCATCGTCAAGCAGACCAAGCATCTTTGAAGCACTGTCAAGTGTACTGAGAAGGTTTGAAACCATTTTTTCGGCTTGCGGCTTAACCGTATTATTATAATCATTCATTGAAGCTTTAAGAGAAGAAGACACTTCTCTGATTGAAGCTGCAATATCCGAAAGTGTGCCTTCATATGCACCGTCAGCTGCCGCGTTAAGCTTAACGCCGAGGTCTCTTAAAACAACTGCGTTTTCCGTAAGAGTTTTAACCAAATCATCAATTGCCGTAATAGGATTCGGCAGGCTTTGGTTTAACTGATTAAGCATTGTGCAAACGGTATCCATAACAGTTGCCATATTAGTACAGGTTTGAGCCGCTGTTTTCAAAACTTCAACCGAATTTTGATCAGGCGAGAAATTTTCGACTATTTCCGCAGCATTATCAAGACTTGATGTAACCCCTGATAAAAGAGTGCCTATATTATCAACAACACCCGAAACAGAGGTTTGAGTTATTTTAACAACATCGGAAGTGTCGTTTATAACATCATTTGTGCTGTTTAAAAGATTTGAAATCTTTTCGCTGCTCATTGAGCTGCCGAGTTGCTTCAATAATTCCGATATATCGGAAAATGTTCCAATTGAATTATTTAAATCGGCAACCGAAGCTTTTGTTTCATTTATTTCGTTACTTATTTTATTGAAAATTGCGCCGCCTGAAATATCATTTTCATCAAGAACAAAACCGAAAACCTGATTCATCAAATTAACAATGGTTGTAATAAATGATTCATTAACCTCGGTTTGAACAGTCTGCACAACTTTATCGGTTATTTTAGTTGCAATTGCATTCTTCTTTTCATTTGCATAATAAACAATTTGCGGTTGCTTAAATTCACTGCTCATAATACTTGTTAGCGAATTACTGAATCCGGACGGTATTTCTATAGCAGCATAATATTTACCCGCTTTAACACCGTTTATGCCCTCTTCTTTTGAAACAAACTGCCAATCAATAAGATCATTAGCTTTAAGGTTGGTTTCAATTTGACTGCCGACATTAACAGTGAATGTTTTAATTACCGCACCTTCATCATTGTTTATGACGGCAACCTGCATATTACCTGTGCTGCCGTAAGGATCCCAGTTTGCATAAATATTAAACCATGCATAAAGCGACGGCAAAACCGCAAGACCAATTGCTAAAATAATTGCCATCGAATTTCTGAAGATTTTTTTAATATCTCTTTTGAATATTTTAAATATCATCTTCATCGTCTTCATCCTCCGAGTTTTCTTCGTTTTTTGCTTCCTCTTCATCATCCTCACTTATACCAAAATCTATTTGCTCAACATTATCAAGATAAGGAAGCACTTTTTCAACAACAAGTGATTTACAATAATCTGCCACAAGGAAGAATCCAACATCCAAAAAAATTAAAACAATCCAAAATGAAAGCCAAAGCATTTTGCTGCCGAATTTAGTGCCGCAAATAATAGCAATAATTGAAAAAGCAATAAAAACAACAAAAGTAATAATTTTTAACCAAAAAATTATCCTAAACCCTCTGGCGCAACGCTTATGCAATTCATCACAAAGTAAAAAATATTTTTGAGTTATGAGCTTTTCAAATTCAGAAGCACTGTGTGTGCGTGTATATTGACCGAATTGGTCTTTAATATTTTTACGCCCGGAACGACTTAAGCGCATACTTGAATAGGGATTCAAATAATCTGCTGCGCCGTCTCTTCTGTTAATCATCTGCGCACCTCCGTTAATATTAAGCGGCACAAACCTATGCCGCCAATCGGCATAATTATAATACGATATTACAGAAAAATAGTAAATATACAAATTGTTAAATTCAAATCAACTATTTGGATATTTTTTTGTTTACTTTGAAATTTAGTTTTACAAAACTCTCTTTTTGCCAAAAAGAGCGCAAAAGGCAACGCCCATTAGGCGCTGCCTTTAAATTGGTTATTACATGTATTTTTTGATTTCATCAACCATATCAAGTTTTTCCCAAGATACGCCCAAATCTTCACGACCCATATGACCGTAAGCAGCAAGTTTTTCATAAATAGGCTTTCTTAAATCAAGCTTATCGATGATAGCCGCCGGTCTAAGATCAAACACTTTATTAACGATCTCTCCGATTTCTTCATCGGATTTTTTGCCCGTGCCGAAAGTATCAACCATAACCGAAACAGGCTTTGCAACGCCGATGGCATATGCAAGCTCAACCTCACATTTATCCGCAAGGCCTGAAGCAACGATATTTTTCGCAACCCACCTTGATGCATAAGCAGCACTTCTGTCAACTTTAGTGGGGTCTTTACCGCTGAAAGCACCGCCGCCGTGGCGAGCATAGCCACCATATGTATCAACGATGATTTTTCTGCCGGTCAAGCCACTGTCTCCCTGCGGGCCGCCAACAACAAATCTGCCGGTGGGATTAACATAAAAAACAGTATTTTCATCCATATATTCAGCTGGAATAGTTGTTTTTATAACCTTTTCGATTATATCTTTTTTGAGGGTGTCAAGAGATACCGAAGCACTGTGTTGGCTTGAAACAACAACAGCGGTAACCTTGCACGGCTTACCGTTATCATACTCAACCGTTACTTGCGTTTTACCGTCCGGATACAGATAAGGAAGAGTGCCGTTTTCGCGCACTTCGGTAAGCTTAAGTGCCAGTTTGTGAGCAAGGCTTATCGGAAGAGGCATAAGCTCCTTTGTTTCATTGCAGGCATAACCGAACATCATGCCCTGATCGCCGGCACCGTTTTCATTATATTTATCATTTTCATCATTTTTCATTTCAAATGATTTGTCAACACCGAGGGCAATATCCGGGCTTTGCTTATCAAGAGAAACGAGGATAGCACAGTTCTCACCGTCAAATCCTTTTTCACCGCCGTCATAACCGATATCACAAATTGTTTTTCTTACGATCGCGGGAATATCAACTTGGGCATTTGATGAGATTTCACCCATAATATGAACCTGGCCTGTTGTGCAGGTTGTTTCGCAGGCAACACGACTTTGGGGATCCTGTGCAAGCATTGCATCAAGAATTGCATCCGAAATTTGATCGCATATTTTATCCGGATGGCCTTTTGTTACCGATTCGCTTGTAAATAATGATTTAGACATATATATCCTCCTTTAATATGAACCTCTGCTAAAGAGAACTAATATTAACACTAACACTTAGACCGGGTTACCGTGAAAAAGCAATAAAAAAACACACTCCGAGCAGAGTGTGCGAAAAACTCATCGCTCGGAAAATCCGCAGGAATTAGCACCTTGCAAACGCAGGTTGCTGTGGCATCAAAGGGCCCGTCCCTAAACCACTCTTGATAAGGTTAATATTAACTTGCATATATAATAACTCAAAGGCACACAAATTGTCAACACATAATATCGGCATAACGGTAATTTATTTAAGATTTGATAAAAAAGCCTTACACATCGGCATAAATTTATAATTTTTTTATTATTAGGTTGTTTTTTGTTTAGAAATAGTTTATAATGTGACTTGTAAATTTTTACACATTTCTTTAAGGAGGAAAAATGATGGCAAAGAAAACAGTATTTATTACCGGCGGCACCGGTAATATGGGCTGGGCTGCCGTTCAGGAAATGCTCAAAAAGTCCAACGAAATCAATATTAAAATGCTTGCCAGAAAAAGTGCAAAGAATGAGGAGCTGTTAAAGCACCTTGTTGCTAAGCCGAATGTAAAGGTTATTTGGGGAGATCTTCTTGACTATGATGCAATCCTTGAGGGTGTAACAGGATCCGACTATGTTCTTCATGTCGGCGGTATGGTTTCTCCCACAGCAGACTGGAAACCCTACAGAACTCAGAAAACAAACATCGGTGCAGCTCAAAACATCTGCAAAGCAGTTCTTGCTCAGCCAAATAAAGACGATATTAAGGTTTGCTACATAGGCACAGTTGCAGAAACAGGCGACCGTAATTATCCCATTCATTGGGGCCGTTGCGGAGACCCGATTAAGATTTCAATTTATGACCACTATGCTGTATCTAAGACTGTTGCAGAACGTACTTTCGTTGAAAGCGGCATCAAGAATTGGGTTGTAATGCGCCAGAGCGGTATTCTTTATCCAAACATTCTTAAGAATATGGATCCCATTATGTTCCATGTTCCGATCAACGGTGTTCTTGAATGGTGCACAGTTGAAGATTCCGGCAGACTTATGTGCAACCTTGTTACAGAGGATGCAGCCGGCAACCTTGGCTCAGACTTCTGGAACCACTTCTTCAATATCGGATCCGGTAAAGATTACAGAATTTCCAACTATGAATTTGAGTGCCTTCTTCTTGGCACACTTGGCCTTGCAGGCCCCGAAAAGCTCTTTGATCCCAACTGGTTTATCACAAAGAACTTCCACGGCCAGTTCTATGCAGACGGCGACAAGCTTGAAAACTTCCTTCACTTCCGTGAAAATCTTCCGATTAAGGATTATTTCAACCGCCTTGCAGATCAGGTTGAATTTTACTTCAAAATACCGAGATATCTTCCGAAGGGCCTTGTTGCCGCTTGTGCTAAGCCTTTCATGAAGAAAATCGCTTCCACACCGGGATTCGGTACTCTTGACTGGGTTAAGACAAACGATCATAATCGTATGACATCATATTTTGGTTCAAAAGCTGAATGGGAAAAGATTCCTACAAAATGGGAAGATTTTGAAATTATCAAGTTTGATAAAGATAATGCAGCTTCCGAGCAATTTAAGCTTGACCACGGCTATGATGAAACAAAGCCCGAATCAGAGCTTGACATTGAAGATATGAAGCAGGCTGCTAAGTTCCGCGGCGGTGAATGCCTCAGCGAAACAATGACTAAGGGCGATATGGCAACAAAGCTTAAATGGAAATGCGGCCACTGCGGTGCTGAATTTGAAGCAAGTCCCGCACTTATCCTTCTTGGCGGTCATTGGTGCCCCGAATGCTATATTCCTCAAAAAGCTTGGGACTATGATTCAATCGCAAAAACAAATCCGTTCTTTGCACAGGTTTGGTACCCCAACCATAATAAGGATGAAAACAACAAATATGATTTTGATGAGCTCTTCCATATTGACGGTGTAGCTTGGGACGATATTAAGAGATAATCTTAATTATTTCGAAAAAATTATAAGGGAAACGCAATTGCGTTTCCCTTTTTTTATGTTCATTTTTTACTTGTAAATAAAGCAGCCCAAACACAAAAATTATGTGTTTGGGCTTTTATGCCGATGTTAACAAAATCAGTTATTCCACGGGTTATTTTTATCCGGATCTGTAGGATCCCAATTGCGTTTCACCGTGTCAGAAGAATCAATCTTAATCGGTGCAGGCTTTTCAAGCGGCTCTTTTTTATCGCTTTCATACATTATAACGGTTGTTTTTGTTGGGCAATTATCATAGATCCACTTTGAATCCTCAACGGAAAGTCTTATACAACCGGCAGAAGCGGCAGAGCCCAGCTTGTTATACTCATCATACTCAAGAGTATCCTTACTTTTCTCAAAATACGGAACAGAATGAAAAAGAAAATGCCCGGTTATTCTTGTTGCATACTGCCCGTAAACATTACCCTCAAGCAAGCGCCAAGTATATTTATCGCTTGTTTTAAATGTGCCCGATGGGGTATTCCCTTCCTTGCCGACTGAACAAGCCATTGCTTTAACGGGTACTGTATATTCTCCGCTTTCATCCTGTTCATAAATTATAACCAGGTTTTGTGTTTTATTAACCTTGATAAGATAAGGCATACTCGATGAAGTGCTGTTGCTGTTATTATTACCTTGCGGAGTTCTTTCCGTTGCAGGCTTGGTTGTGGTTTGCTTAACAGAACACTCGGCACTTGACGCCGAGGGCGTTTTTGATTTTGCCGAAGCTGCTGCCGCAGAAACCGTTTTATACGAAACCTTTTCTCCTTTAATATTAACAAATTGATTTCCGAAAGCACTGTATGCGCCGGTTACAACAGCCAAACAGGCTATAATTGCCATACAAATTATGAATGGTTTTTTATTCATTTACATCTCCTTTGTTTGACCGTAATAGGCATTTTTGCCGTGCTTTCTTAAATAATGCTTCTGAAGCAAATAATCTTCAATACCTATATCTGAGGAATTTCCGAGTGCCGCAATTTGCTCCGTATTCACTGCCATTTTACAAATTTCCTCCAAAATCAAGGCATTTTCAACTGCCTTAAAAGGATCTTTTCCCCATGTAAACGGGCCGTGCCTATGAACCAAAACAGCGGGACATTCAACAGGTGAAATATTGCGCAGCATAAATTCCTCGGCAATAACCTTACCGGTATTCAATTCATATTCCCCATTTACTTCTTTTTCCGTCAGCGCTCTGGCGCACGGAACTGCTCCGTTAGCAAAATCAGCATGAGTTGTTCCGTAAGCCGGGACATCACGCCCTGCCTGTGCCCATGCACAAGCCATGCTTGAATGAGTGTGAACTATTCCGCCGATTTCAGGAAAACTGTTATAAAGCTGCATATGTGTTGCTGTATCGGAAGACGGATTCAGCCTGCCTTCGATTTTTTCACCATTAAGGCTCATAACAACCATATCATCGGGAGACATTTCATCATATGGCACTCCGGAAGGCTTGATAACAAATAACCCCTTTTCCCTGTCTACCGCAGAAGCATTACCCCAAGTTAAAACAACAAGGCCGAATTCTTTTAACTGCATATTAGCTTTGTAAACTTTTTCTTTTAATTCCTCAAGCATTATAAAATCCTCAATTCATATGCAGCTTATAAGCCACATCATTGTAGAACAGCTCTTTTCTGAACTCCTCGATATTTGTTTTAGCGCCGATATGGATAAATTCAATTCCCATAATTTCTGCAAAATCACGCATATTATCTGCCGTAAGGCTATATGAAAGTACGCTGTGATGCGCACCTCCTGCATAAATCCAAGCTTCTGCCGAAGTTTGAAGATTAGGCAAAGGCTTCCATAACACACCGGCAACAGGCAGATTAGGCATATCGTGAAGTTGTTCCTTGCATTCAACATCATTGCATATTAAGCGAAGCCTGTCTCCCATATCAACAAGCGTAACAACAATTGCGTTACCCGTTTGTGCCTTAAATACAAGTCTTGCAGGATCCTCTCTATCACCTATACCAAGAGGATGAACCTGAATTTTCGGAGTTTCTGCCGCACATTGCGGGCTTACTTCAAGCATATGTGACCCAAGCAGCATTTCATTGCCGGGTTCAAAATGATAAGTATAATCTTCCATAAACACAGTGCCGCCGTTTAAGCCCTCTGCCATGGAAGTCATAACACGAAGCATTGCCGCAACCTTCCAATCACCCTCGGCGCCAAATCCGTAGCCTTGGCGCATTAAATCCTGAGCGGCAAGTCCGGGTAACTGCCGAAGTTGCTGCAAATCCTCAAAATTTGTATGAAAAGCATTAAAGCCGTGCTCATCAAGAAATTTTTTAAGAGCAACCTCTTCCCTTGCCTGATATCTGACAGAATCTATATTATCGGTATCCATTATATAGTTTTTTTCATATTCGGCCATTTGAGCATCAATTTCAGCATCAGAAACAGCATTAACATACTTTATTACATCACCAACGCCATAATAATCAACTTGCCAACCAAGCTTAATTTGTGCTTCAATTTTATCACCGTCCGTAACAGCAACATTTCTCATATTATCAGAAATGCGAAGCACATGAACTCGCTTTGATTCGGCAGCACCTATGGCCGCTCTGATCCATGTTTCCATTTTAGATTGAAAAGTATCATCTTTCCAATAGCCGGCTATAACCTTTCTTTTAAGCCTCATTCTTGAAGCGATATAGCCGTGTTCTCTGTCTCCGTGAGCGGATTGATTAAGATTCATAAAATCCATATCTATATCTTGCCACGGAATATCACGATTATATTGTGTGTTTACATGAAGATAAGGCTTTTGAAGCGAATTAAAACCGGCAATCCAAGCCTTTGACGGCGAAAATGTGTGCATCCAAGTTATTACTCCGGCACATTTTTCGTTGGCATTTGCCGCCTGCATAATATTTAATATTTCGTTTGAGGTTTTAACACAAGGCTTTGCCTCGATTTTACACGGCATTTTTTTGCTCCATTCACTGCACATTTCAGCAGCGTGAGAATCAATAGTTTCAAATATATCTTCACCGTAAAGAAACTGAGTTCCGACAACAAACCAAAATTCATAATCATTTAACGCCATAAGTATACCACCTATATTAAAGATTTTCGGCTGCAGCAATTTCTGCCGCAAGTCCGTTTTTATAATTAACCATAAAATCCTCAAAACCGCTCGAATCGGCAAGGCATGGATTTATAATCGTTTTTTCCGTATTAGCAAAAACAACATCATCAAGATAATCGGCAAGCAACAAGTTCTTATCCGAGCAAGAATATTGTGCAAGCACCGCAATGCCCCAAGCACCGCCCTCACCTGCTGACTCATTTACGGCAATCGGGGTGTTTAATGCGCCGGCAAGAAGTTGCTGCCCCACTTGTTTTGTTTTAAAAAGGCCGCCGTGCCCCATAAGCATATCAATGCCGGCATTTTCACCGGCCAACACATCCATACCGATTTTCAAAGTTGCAAGTGCAGAGTAAATTTGTGCTCTAAAAAAATTCGGAAGATTGAAAACACTGTCTCTCTTACGAACAAACATTGGTCTGCCGTCTGCAAGGCCGGAGACGGGCTCACCCGAAAACAAATTGTAGTTTATAAGACCTCCGCAATCCGGATCGGCACCAAGCGCAGCATTATAAAGCAAATCATAAACCTGCGGTTTTGTTATGTTTGCACCTGAAGCCAAAGCAAATTCATAAAAAAGTGAAACCCAATAATCAAGATCCGTGCAGCAGTTGTTGCAATGAACCATTGCAACATCATCACCGCATGGAGTTGTTACAATATCAATTTCTTCGTGAACGGCCGTAAGTGGCTTTTCTAACACAACCATTGAAAATATAGAGGTGCCGGCAGAAACATTGCCTGTTTTCGGCCTCACGCTGTCTGTAGCCACCATTCCGGTGCCGGCATCTCCCTCCGGAGGGCAAAGAGGTATTCCTGCCTGCAAATCACCCGAAGGATCAATCATCCGTGCGCCTTTTTCAGTTAAAAAGCCTGCATTATCGCCGGCAACAAGAATTTTAGGCAAAATATCCTTGATGCTCCAAGGCTGTTTTTTTACCTCTGCAATTTCAGAGAAAGCAGAAATCATTTCATCATAATAATTACATGTTGCGCTGTTTACGGGAAACATACCAGATGCATCTCCTACACCGATAACCTTTTCACCCGTAAGCTGCCAATGAACATATCCGGCAAGAGTTGTTATATAATCAATGTCGCCAACATGGCTTTCGCCGTTTAACACAGCCTGATAAAGATGGGCTATGCTCCATCTTTGCGGAATATTATAATTAAAAAGCTTGGTAAGTTTGTGAGCAGACTGTGCCGTGGTTGTATTACGCCAGGTTCTGAAATCGGCAAGTTGCGTGCCGTTTTTATCAAAAGGTAAATAGCCATGCATCATCGCAGAAAATCCGATTGCAGACAAATTTTTTATGCCACAGCCAAACTTTTCTTTCACCTGCTTATTAAGCTCGGAATAGGCACAGCGAATTCCCGACCATACATCATCAAGATTATATGTCCAAAACCCGTTTTTATATTCATTTTCCCAATTACATCCACCGGAAGCAAGCGGTGTGCAATTCTCATCAACCAAAACAGCTTTAATTCTTGTTGAACCAAGTTCTATCCCCAAAGCTTCATTGCCGTTTAATAAATTTTTACCCATAAGCCCCTCCGAATGTTATATTTTAATTTTACATTAACAACATTCGATTTTCAACAAATTTTATTATTTTAATGAAATAATTATACTATATATTTATACCAAACAAAACATTAAACAGAATCAAATCATCTGTCCGGATGCAGACCGGACCATCCTGCCGGCGGCATAGTTTGCAATCTAAACATATCCTCTTGAGAAATTTCAAATCCGAACACATCCATATTTTCTTTCATGCGTGACTCTTCTGAAGATTTCGGAAGCGGCATAACTCCCATTTGATATGCATAACGAAGGCAAATTTGAGCCGGTTGTTTTTTATATTTTTCTGCAAGTTCGCAAATAAGAGGATCGTCAAGCACTCTCGTTCTGCCAAGCGGACTCCAAGCCTGAACCAAAATATCATGCTTTTGGCAATATTCAACAGTTGCAAGCTGAGAATAACCCGGATGAAATTCTATTTGGTTAATTGAAGGCTGAATCTCGCAGCTTTCAAGAATATTTTCAATGTGATGAGGTAAGAAATTGCTAACGCCGATTGCATTAACAACACCCTCGCTGTATAGCTTTTCAAGAGCCTGCCAAGTGTCAAAATCTATAACCTTCCAATCCTCATAATCGGGCGCAGGCAACGGCCAATGAATTAAGTAAGCATCCAAATAATCCGTACGCAGCCTTTTGAGTGATGCCTGAAAAGCCGAAAGAGCATTATCATAACCAAGTTCTGTTTTCCAAAGCTTTGAAGTTATGAAAAAGTTTTCACGCGGAATACCGCTTTTTTCAATAGCATCAGCAAGATACTGCTCGGTGCCATAAAATGAGGCTGTATCAAAGCAACGATATCCGGCTTCAATTGCTTTAAGAATAACATCACTTGTGTCCCCTGCCGCTGCCTTATAAGTTCCGAATGCAACATCGGGAATGAGCACTCCGTTGTTTAATACAAATTTATTATCGTTTTTATTCAACATAATTATCACCTCGTCTTCATTATAACACGGTGAAAAGAGATTGCAACAATTCGGATAAAAAAATATGCACCTCCAAATGCATAGACTTGATGGTGCATATTATGAAAGTGAGCCTATAATAAAATCGCTGTTAACATTATGAATTCCGCCGTTGTTTTCAACAATTGATTTAAGCACATACATCGGCGATGTGCCTATCTTTAAAAGCTGAAAAACATTCACTTCATTATTTTTTGGTTGCTTCAAAACTGATATCCAAAAGAAATTTAATATCTTCGTCATCTGCGCTGCCGTCTAAAGCTGCTGTTATCCAATTGTTTTTAGCCATATGATATGCGGGATAAAAACCGCTTTTGCCTAAAAAAGAACCAACCAAAACAGAACCGCACTTCAAATTAACGGCTGAAATTATATCGGAAGAAGGCAAATCGATTTTATTTTTTGGAATATCCATAATAACCGCAAACCACTTTTTATTGCTTTTATGGCGAAAAACACGATAGCTTGGATAGCGTGCCCACGGAAAATCAGAGCTGCAATCATAGTTTTTAAATATAAAATTTTCAAATTCGTTTCTATTCATTTTGCACCGCCTTTTAATGCAATTACAAGAAAAATAACAATTATATAAATCATATATGACTTAGTAATATTTAATAAATTGTTTTTCGTTTTCATTATATCTGTTTGCCATTTGGCGGTCAAGATTATCATGTAATATTAAAAACCGACTTTAATACTCGCTCTGTTTGGCAATATTTGCCACTTAACAATAAAAAAGATATAGAGAACACGAATATAATGTAACATACTGCAAGTGGCAGTGCCAAATAGGAATAAATCATTTCGGTTAAATTTGTAATTCTTAATATTAAAAATTATCACAAGCTCTGAAACAAATCGCATTGACAATATTTTTTTACAATGCTATACTTCTTATGTTCGCTCGGTGAGCGATTGTTCAGTAACAACAAAAGTCGAACAGGCGCAGACTGAGACAGCTGTATCATGTTCGGCTTTTTGATTATATTTGTTTGTGATACAATTTTTGGGAGAATATAAAAATGGCAAAAGATGAATATTTGATAACAGACCCGCCCCTAAAGGCGTTAACTGTTTTTGCAATGCCAATGATTTTAGGTAGCTTTTTTCAGCAAGTTTACAATATGGCCGATTCAATCATCGTCGGTCAATTTGTAGGCTCATCAGCACTTGCAGCAGTAGGTGCCTGTGCAGCACTTACCAATGTTTTTATTTGCATTGCACTTGGTGCAGGCGTGGGCGCAGGTGTGCTTGTAAGCCGTTATTTCGGTGCTCAAAATTACGGAAAGATGAAAACAATCGTATCAACCTCGTTAATCAGCTTTTTGCTTTTAAGCATATTTCTCGGTATCTTTGGATTTTTCGGTTCTAATTGGATGATGAGTATATTGCAAACGCCGGCAGATATAATGGAAGATGCTGTGCTGTATTTGCGCATCTATTTTGCGGGCTTTCCGTTTTTATTTATGTACAACATTCTTTCAACCATGTTCACTTCCATCGGTGAATCAAAAATCCCGTTATGGCTTTTAATATTCTCATCTGTTTTGAATATCATTATGGATCTTTGGATGGTGGGAGGTCTTAAACTCGGCGTGTTTGGTGCAGCTCTTGCCACTCTTATTGCGCAGGGCATTTCCGCAATACTTTCGCTTTTGATTTTTCTTTATCGAATGCAAAAATATGCAAGTCCGTTTCACAAGTTTGATAAAAGAGAACTTTGCTCCATGCTTAAAATCGCCGTTCCCTCTGTTCTGCAACAATCAACCGTATCAATCGGTATGATGATTGTGCAGGCGGTTGTAAATCCGTTTGGCACGCAAGCACTCGCGGGATATGCGGCAACGATGAGAGTTGAAAATGTTTTTTCACTGATATTTGTATCCATCGGAAATGCCGTGTCGCCATTTGTTTCGCAAAATCTCGGTGCCGGAAAAATCAGCCGCATTAAGAAAGGTTACCGCGCCGCATTACTGTTGGATGCATGCTTTGCCGTTCTTGCCTTTATAGTTATTGAAACAATGCACACACAAATTTCTTCACTTTTCTTAGGAAAAGACGGAACGGAATTAGCGTATCAAGTGTCCGGTGATTATATGAAATGGCTTGGCTACTTTTTCATATTTATGGGCATTAAAATGGCAACAGACGGTGTTCTTCGCGGACTTGGAAATATGCGACCGTTTTTAATTGCAAATATGGTTAACCTTGCAATTCGTTTATCAGTAGCATTGATTTGTGCACCGCATTTCGGTATTGCGTTTGTTTGGCTTGCGGTTCCGGCAGGCTGGCTTGCAAACTTTATAATTTCCTATGCGGCACTGAGAAAATGCTGGCCAAAAAATGCTTCGGATCAGAAAATTCACAATATCTAAAAAAACAGTCACCGCAACGGTGACTGTTTCATTTAAACGGAAAAGCAGAAAAAGCAAATATCATTCTTTAATTTTAGAATACAGTTTAATCCATTTGCCGTACTTCTCATTATAATATTTCATGAGTTGATTACGGGCAATGAATCCTCATCTATAAAAACGGTGAGGATTTTGTTTTTATAAAATAATTTGTAAATTTTATTTCAAAACATATCAACAAAACTTGAATTTTTCTCCGTATTATAGAGAGGTATTTTTTTGTTAAGGTGAAATCAAATGTAAACAAGGTGTACACTCCAACGAAATTCTCATACTAATCGACTTTTGAATATAAGGCTTTTATTGCACGCCCATCCATTCATCCAAAAACAAACAAAAAAGCGGCAGCCATTACAGCCGCCGCCATGAGAAGATGTAAATGCATGCAACATTTACTTATATAGAATAACATATTTTTTCACAATTTCAATACTTTTTTTAAATATTTTTACATTTTGTTTATATTTTTATTCACTAATGAAACTAATGGCTATATAATTAGTCTTTGCAATCAAATTTATGCATATAGTTCATAGCAAAAATGTGATCATTCATTATTTCAATATATGCAACAACATATGTTGACACAAATTCACTATTATTGGTTTGATTAACATCTCCGATTTCAGCACCAACAGCATAGGCTGTTATTTCTGCTGATTTATGCAAAACAGATAGCACCTATCTATTCTATATCAGCGAATAGTTCAATTTCGCCATACTCCCTTTCAGCATCTTTGAACACGCTGATAATTTGATTAACATACGGCTTCATTTTATGTGCCGCTTTGGTTTCAGGTTTAAAGATAATTTCTATTTCAACTGGTGTTTCAATAATACCTGTCAAACTGTCCCACAAAGCATCTAAATTTTCACCATACCAATCAGGTAAATCTAATTTTTCTTTTATTTCATTATGTATAGAATCAAGATACAAACAATCTGAAAAATTAATAATTATTCTATTCTTCATATAAATCCCCCCTAAACGATTTCATAAAATGTTTGATAGTGATCATATGTAACGAAAATCAATCCATCGTTTGAATATACGATTCGCATTGAATTTCTGAAACCACAGGAATAATTAATATCTGCTTCATACCATACACGACCATATTTATTTGGTAAATGACCGTCATAATTTCGGTAGGTACCTTTTGTCAATTGCTTTCCCGGTGCTACTTTATCTAAATTGCCGAGAAAAGCTTTCCAGCCAAGTTTTTTAGCATCACTAAGTGTAATATAATAATCAGGAATCTGACCTGAATATTTCAAATAATAGTCAGCGCCATTCTCTCCGTAAATCGTTGCCGTACCTGCTATTACTGAAATTTTAGTTATTATTTCACAATGACAATTTGGGTGTACAGGAATACCTATATCTTCATCAATAGGCAGAATAACCCCATTTTGAGAAAAACAATAGGGGCATGTAAAAGGTCCTATATGTGTTACCCATCGTTTCCAATTTTTGCTTTCCTGAGTTACAGGCTCAAATCTATCAAATAAACCTTTTGTAATATATGGTACTACATAGCCTGTTACTTTTTTAATATACATTATTTCATCTCCTTTTGCAAATTATTATCCATTATTGGATAAGCTCACAGATTAGAGATAAAGACTCATTTTGTCAAGTATTTCGGATGAAATTTAATAAAGTATAGCGTTTAAGCGCTATATTTTAAGGTGAGATGAGATTAAAATGACATATAAAAATATAAGTCAAGACGTCCGGCTAAGCCGGAGGCTTGAGTAAGCCCTAGAAGGGCTTTTTAAGGACACAACCCCTAAAGGGGGCACTGAAAAGTTTGCCGACCTCATTGCTTTTTCAGGCTACCCCTAAAGGGGTTATTTTTTGCCTACTTGTTCACGCTACCCGTAAACGGGTCTACAAATTCTTTCAACTCTATTTGGTCTGCTATTTTATCTTACATGGGCAAACTCATTGTATCTAACATAACAGGTGCAGACATTAAGAGGCTGATTAGCACGCTAACCGACAAGGGATATTCATTCTCAACAGTCAAGCAAACATACAATCTGCTCAATGAATACTTCGATTATCTTATGCGTGAAGAGTTCATAAAAAAGAATCCAATGAACGCTGTACCAACGATAAAAAAGTCAAATTATCTTGCAAAGCAAAACAAAGAAGTGCTTCCCGTATGCGAAACGATAACCATATTTACCGATGAAGAAATTGAAAAATTCAAAGCGGAAGCATACAAGAAGTACCCCTCAGGCAAGCCGAAACACAATCAAGCGGCAGCATATATTCTTATGCTGAACACGGGACTGAGAACTGCTGAAGCGTTAGGTTTAATCAACAGCGACATAGACCTTGAAAAGAAAGTGATGCACATTCAAAGAGGTGTTAAAGAAGCGCAAAAGCGTGACGGTACAGAGCGAAAAAGCGGACGGGAAATTGTTGTAGGAAAGTTAAAAACCGCATCAAGCAAGCGTATCGTACCCTTAAACGAAACGGCTATTCAAGCGATTATTGAGTTACGCAACGAGAGATATTTTGGTGAGGATGCACCATTGATACCCGATGCAGACGGCAACTTTACAAGACCGTTGAATTTAAGAAAACGGTTTTATTCCATACTCGATGCGGCAGGAATCGAGAAAAAAGGCTTACACAGTCTGCGCCACACTTTCGCAACGAAGCTTGTAACAGGTGTGCGAGATGAGGACGGAACGGTAAAAGCATTAACACCGAGGCAAGTGGCAGACTTACTTGGACACACAACTTCGGAGATAACCGAAATGTATTATGTTAAACGAAACACGGATATGCTGATGGGCGTTACAAACGGATTTGAATTGTGATTGATGCTTTTTTGATGATGTACTAAACGGATTGGGTGGATTGTGTGGCACAAAGTGAACAAAAAACGGTGTGAAAATGAAAAATCGGCGTACGGAAAAGACCGTGCGCCGTAGTTTTATCTATATGGAAAAAGCAAGTAAAATCGCCGTAAAACAACGTAAACAAATGAAAAAAGCACCGAAAATTCGGTGCTTTCTTTGGCAGGGGCAGAAGGACTTGAACCCTCGGCACGCGGTTTTGGAGACCGCTGCTCTACCAACTGAGCTATACCCCTAGATTTGGTGGGCCATCAGGGACTCGAACCCCGGACCGACCGGTTATGAGCCGGGAGCTCTGACCAACTGAGCTAATGGCCCAAATCGTTGCTTTGATATAATACCACCGATGAGCAATTAAGTCAATACTTAATTAAAAAAATAATCAAAAAAATAAAATCGGGCAACTGTTTTATTTTAAATTAAAACAACCACCCGATAATTTTCAGCAAAATTAAATTATTTAATAAAGATTATTGATGCAGCAATAAGATATTGTGCCGCATAATAAAGAAAATGATTAACAAAAAGATGGATAGGTTTATCCCAATTTCTGCCGAAATAAGTGAAATTGAGAACAGCATCGGAAAGAACAAACGAAACTGCGCCGACAGCCATTATAATCATTGATCTTTCATGAGTTACAAACGCAGCCAAAATTGAAGTGATTGCAGTTAATGAAAGGAAAACAGTGTATGCAAAAACAACTTTTCTGTATTTTCCGTAATGCACCTTCATAATATTTGCAGAGAAAACAGTTGCGCACGCAACAGCAATTGCAATAAGAAGGCAAATAAGCACCCACCACCATTTAAACTTAACATGGAAGATGATTGCAGCATTATAGAAAATGTGGCCAATCAGGAAAAACAAAAAGCCTGCTCTGAGATATTCATTTGCATCTTGATGATAAATGCATTTTAAATCAAGCGCAATATCGCCGCAAAGACCCAAAGCACCGCCCATCATTAAAAATGCGCCGTAAACAGGGTATTCCGGATTTTGAATAAACGCAAAAACCATTGTGAGCAAATAACAAAGGCTGGATGCTGTTTTAAAAAACAAATTTTGAATATTTGCACCCTTTGCTCTGAAAAACAAAAATATAGTTGAAACAATAAGCCCCGCCGCCAAGGAAACATAATAATACGGCATGGTATAACACCCTCCTGAAAAAAATTTTTTCTTATTAAATTGTAAACAGCCGCAGAATTATAACTTTGAAACAAAGATTACTGCGGCAACAACAAATTCACAATTAAACAAGATATAAAAATATGTTTTGTATATCGTTAAGATACCATATTTATATTAAAAAGTCAATCACAATATAAAGGCAATGTTAGTTACTACTTTGCTACCCTGCCCCGTGCCTCTAAAAACAAAAGGCAGAGCATATGCTCTGCCTTTTTACTGATTAGCCGTT